>Ga0182016_10000015_pt1 | contig 190988 bp, 151 predicted proteins | sample 712S2MmetaG_FD_120491 | JGI IMG/M metagenome (GOLD analysis project Ga0182016, IMG submission 120491) | Permafrost microbial communities from Stordalen Mire, Sweden - 712S2M metaG | ecosystem: Environmental > Terrestrial > Soil > Wetlands > Permafrost | place: Sweden: Stordalen | collected... | reverse complement strand
TAGCCTCCGCGAACTTGTTCAGGGATGTGTCATAGTCGTCTGCGCCGATTTCGTTTCCGATCTGAAAATACTTCACGTGATACGGCGCGGGGTGACCGTTTCGCGCACGTTTGGCGCCCCATTCCGTGCCTACTCCGCCATTGAAGTATTCGACCTCGTGCGCAGCGTCCTGCGGAGCCTTGCCCGTCCAGCGCAGACAAAGCAGAGGCTCGGCTCCGATGAACTGGATGAGCTGAACAAATTCTTCGACACCGGCAAAGTTTTCTTGCAGACCACCCCAGGGATCGTCCGAGAAGGGGGTGCGCTCGTCCCAATCTCCGAGTGTTTTCTCCCAATCGAAAGACTCGATCGTACTTCCGCCAAAGCGTACGATGCCGGGATTCATCGCTTTTAATGCTGTGACGACATCGGGACGCCACAGTCCTAGTACGGCGTCTTTATCGATCAAGTAGACGCGGTCGAGCCAGAGCGCACCTTTACCGTTGAACTCGATCGTCAGAGTCGCATTCTTGGCATGACGTTTTGCGATAAGGAGGGCTTCGGCCGCCCGCCAATCGACCGAACCGTGGCCGAGCGAAACCGGCCCGGCCAGGATTCCTCCGTCGCCATGCAGCGATGCTCGTACAGTGACGGTCCCGATACTGCGGAGATGAAGTTTTAGCCGGTACGAGTGCCCGGCGTCCAAATAGAAACCGTCTTGCGAGATGCCGGCCCAGGTGTTCGGCACCGACAACTAGATTTTCTGCGAGCGCGCGCCGTTGAACGGCTTATCCGTGTCGAACGAGTACTGCGCGACGTGCACACTGCCGTCGGGATACCAAGGACGAAATGGTTTATCAACTTCGCGTTTGTAGGACTGAGTCCAGGGTGGCTCCTCTTCAAAGCTCGTGGAAACCACTTGTTGAGCGATCATCGAAGGCAGCAGATCGCACAACGGTTCCATGAACTGGCCGCCTTGCTTCAAATCGATGGGACGCTTGCTCAGCCGGACATCTGAAATTGTCACCGACTCTTCCTGCGGAGATTCGTGCACCGGTTCGAGCCGGATGTCGTCGAACCAGACCCTGGTCTTGCCTTCTTGCCCGTCGAGTGCCCTGAGAGCAACGGTGATTCTGCCGGGCGAGGGCGCACGAAACAAAACGCTCTCTCGCTGCCAATCTTCAGCGATAGTCGGAGAGGGGCTGAAACCCTGATCACCCGCCTGCGCTTCAATCCCGATGCGTGGGCCCGCGTCGTCGTTGCCATTTTTAAGACTTTCAGGGCGAGAGAACTTGACCCAGCCACTCAGACGCCAAAGTGTTCCTATTGGAAGAAAAGTTTCCTGGCGCAGGGTGAGATGCACCGGATGATCTGCCTCGACGAGTAACGATTGTCGGCCTTCTTTAGAATTCACTGCATCGGCGGTGATCAGAATGCCTTGGTTTGTTTCAGAAGAATCAACCTGCCAAGTTTCGGCAAGTGTCGGAGCTTCGAATCCGCCGTTTCGTAGCGGGTCTTCTTTGATTGCGGCGACGACCTGCGGGTACATCGCGGCGAATAAGACCAAAGCGCCGGCGAACAAGGCAAGGAAGAGTCGGCTTCGCAGCATGAGAATCTGGGTGGTTCCGAGTGACTCGTCAAAAGCGCGCAACGTTATGCGAAAGCGTCTTATCGACACATGCGATGTTCCCAGTCCAACGTGAACATATTCAACTTGGCGTCAGGATCTTCCGGGTGGGCCGCAAAAACCGACTCGTTCACTTCGATTCCCCAACCGGATCCTGTTGGCACGTCGTAATATCCGTCCGTCACACGCGGAGTTCCAGAAGTCAGTTCTTCACGCCAGGGCACGTCGTAGTCTTGAAAGGTCTCAAGAATAAGAAAATTGGGAATATTGGCGGCGAGATGAATGCCGGCGACCGTCTTCAACGGTCCATCACAGTTATGCGGCGCCACGCTGACGTAGTGCGTCTCCGCGAGCGCTGCAATTTTTTTGGTTTCGAGGAAGCCGCCGGAATAGGTGATATCCGGCTGGATCACGTGCGCGGCTTTCCGTTGTAAGAGATCCAGAAAGCCAAAGCGACTGTAAATATGTTCTCCCGTGGCTATGCGAAGAGGAGATCCCGCGACGACTTGGGCCATCGAATCGTTATTGTGGGCGGGGATCGGTTCCTCACACCAGCCTGGGTTGTACGGAATCATGGCGCGGATGGCTTCCAAGGCCATGATCGGGCTGAACCGGCCATGGAATTCGAGCAGAATGTCGACGTCGTCACCGACTGTTTTGCGGACCGCTTCCACGGTTACGCATGCCTGACGCAGATCCGCTCGAGAGATTTCGCGTCCGCCTTCTCCAAAAGGATCGAATTTAAGCGCCTTGTAGCCGCGGCTAACGACATTGCTAGCGCGGTCGGCCAAGTGTTTTAAGTCCTGAATGTCGCTGTACCAGCCATTTGCGTAGGCCTTGACCTTGCTTCGAACTTTACCGCCGACAAGATTGAATACGGGCTGCCCGCAAGCCTTGCCGATGATGTCCCACAAAGCCATTTCGATTCCCGCTATCGCGGAAAACATAACGGGACCGGTGTTGTGCTCGATCTGATAGAGACGGAACCAAAGATCTTCGATGTCAAATGGGTTTTGCCCAATCACGTAGCGTCTGCCGTAATCGAGAATCAATTCGCGAACTGCGGTTTCCTTCCATCCCAGGGTGCCTTCTCCCCAACCAACCAGGCCGGAGTCGGTCTGAATCTTGACGAAGGTAAAATTCCGCCACCCTGCGGCGATGAGAAAAGCTTCAACCGATGTGACTTTCATCTGAACCTATCAAGTCCCCTCGTTTTTCGTGTGCTTGGTGGATCGCCCAGCTCGTGCAGGAATGATGAATGTTCACGCATAAGTCTACTGGGCGAGGTATCCGCCATCGATTTCCCAGTTCGCTCCATTTACATAGGTTGCTGCCGCACTGCAGAGGTAGGCGACTAACTCGGCAACCTCTTCGCAACTGGCGAATCTCTTTACCAAGTATTTTTCGAACAATTCCGCCGGAACTATGACGCCAGTGGCAACCAGATTCTTGGTCACGAACGTTTCAATCGCGGCTGGGCTGATCGCATTGACGCGGATGCTTAATCCCTGCGTTTCGACCGCCATGGCACGAGTCATTGCCAAGAGAGCTCCCTTGGTTCCGGCGTAAGGCACGAGGCCAGGATTGCCAGCCAGCGCGTTGACCGAAGCGATATTCACGATTACCGGATCGCGCGGACGAGACACAGCCTCGGATATACGCCGCACAAATGCCTGGGCTAGAAAAAAAGGTGCTCGCTGATTGGTGGCAACCACGCGGTCAAACTCCTCGAGCGACACTTCGAGCATGGGTTTGTGAAAACTCCAGGCCGCACAATTAACAAGAATGTCGGCCAACCCCAGGGTCTTGTCTGCTTGAGCGAACACAAAGGAAGCTGCATCGGGATCGGACAGATCTTTCACGACTGCGAAGGAAGTACTTGGTGGAAAGCCATTTTCGCCGATTCTAGACAGGACCCTCTTGTCTCTATCCACCAACAGCACGCGAGCCCCGCCGGCACTGAGACGTCGCGCAATTGCGAGACCGAGGCCATTGGCGGCGCCTGTAACTATGGCGTGACGGCCGTTTTCTGTTCCAGGACTTTCCGTAATCTCTCTCCTCTTTACATGTGAACCGTGCTCATAATCGGTTCTTTTACCCAGCTGCACCGAGGCTGTATAGGAATGGGGATGTTGACCGGTCCACTGCAAACCGTCCCATCGCAACCCCACGGTCGAGATGTCCCAAGAGCGCATTGGCCAGTTCGAGGCATACATCGTAAGGCCATTCTCCGAGCCGGCCGGAAAGCTGTTCGCAGAGCTCTCGCAGCGTCACTCCCGATTGGTGGTCCCGGATATAGTCCGTGACGAGTCGATCTGCATGCATTACAAAGTTACGCGAATCGGCACAAAACTCCCGTATCGCGGCTTTTCCTCGCAGCACCGGCCAGTGACATCCGATGATTGTTTCCGCGTCAGAATGCTCGATAGTGCGGATCGTCTGCAGATAGGCGTCTACATAGAGATAAGTCGGACAAAGCGACCAACCACCGCGGACCGACTTGTATCCAGCACCTTGAATCGCGTCGCCGTAGTACAGAGTGCGGTAGTTGCGGTCATAGACTCCGAGATGACCATGACTGTGGCCTGGCAGATGCCAGATTTCGAGAACTCGACCGTCGCCGAGGCGGAGGGCCTCACCACCTACAAATGTAAGCGTAACGTTTTGAGGGGTGGAGGAACAATTCTTAATGTCCTGTGCAGTTTGTTGGTCAAAGAAAATTCCATGATCTTTTCGGTAAGCGTCATAACGAAACGAAAAGAGGTAATTCGGAGACTCGATCATCTCGCGATCCGCCTCGCCGCAAGCAAGCCGCACATTGGGATACCGGCGCTTGATTTCTGCGGAACCTCCGCAGTGGTCGCCATCAGGATGGGTTATCACAGCCCACGTTAGGTCTTCGGCTCCGACTCCAATTTGGTCCAGGTATGCGGGTATGTCGTTCGCGGCATGGTTGGTCGTCCCGCAATCCAAGAGCAAACAGTCGTGGCCTTCTTGCAACAGTGGCAAATACAAGGGACGCCCCACGATCTCACACGCAATCAGTTCGGCCCCAGAATAGATTTCCATCGGTGTACCCGGAATCTCTGACCCGCCAGCCATCGAGGACTGCAAGCCTGCTTGTAAACTTCGCTCAGTTAATCTTGATGTTTTCAAACTGCCGAAAGGCGTTTTGCAGACCGTGGACAAGTAAGAAGTGATCGTCCGCGCAGGTCACCATGCGCGCTCCCCGATCAAGTTCCCGTTGTGCTGCCTCGGGTGTTTCCGTAACGGTTCCCCACCATTTCCCCGCTTTCTCGGCTGCATTTGCCACTCGGTCTAAAGCGCGTTGGACGAGTGGATGTTGTCGCTGCATGGGTACGCCATAGCTGATGGACAAGTCCGCCGGCCCGACAAACAATAAATCGACGCCGTCGACTGCCGCGATCTGTTCTACACAATCGACTGCCTCGGGATCTTCGATTTGCAAGGCGAGGAAAGTTTCGTGGTTCCGCTCTTTGAGATACTCCAGGGGGTCAGTGAGTGCATAATCCCCATCGGCCCCGGCCCCGTCAAATCCCCTTTTTCCCTGCGGAGGGAACCGGCTCCAGTTGACCCACTGCTGCGCCTCTTGAGCGCTGCAGCAATGGGGAACCATGATTCCGTTTGCTCCGAACTCCAGGGCTCGCATGGCGCTGGTGTATCCGGTTTTGCGAATTCGCACCATCAAATCGACGCCAGTAGCGCGGCAGGCGACGGACATGCGATCGACCATTTCGTAACCGTGGGCACGATGCTCCATATCGAACCAGATCACGTCAAACCCCAGTTTGCCGGCCACCTCGGCAAACCACGGTTCAGTGACGCGGTTAATTCCTACTACTCTTACAAAGCTTCCAGCGCGTAACTTACTTCGCAACCTGCTTTTCGTCACGTGTCCTCGCTTCAACGTTCATTTCAGCGGATTTGGTTTGAAACACTGCCAATAAAAATAAAAATCAATCTGCCTCTCAACATCGCGGGATCATAACGGGGTCGTGCAAAATAAGTCAATACGAAACTGTATCCGTATTACGGGACGACTCGATTTTGCTTTTTCTAAGGACGGGTTCCAAATCAACGTCTTGGAGAGCACGGAGCCTATCTGCACAGCTATGGCAAATCGGAGCATTTTCAATCAGGAATCACAAACGTGCCCCCTTATGAAGTTGTCTGGTGAGTCCCGCCTGACGGATGAAGAACCAGATAGCTGTTGACAGGGTAGAGTCGACGACTATACTGCTCGCCATGTCTACGACGACAGGGTTTACGAATCCAAGACCCGATGCCAGGAAAGATCGCACGGCGGCCGCACGCCGCGGCTTTATCGTTCTTACTTCGATTACGGTTGCGATCGGCGGTTTCCTCTTCGGTTACGACACCGCCGTCATTTCAGGTGCAATTTTGTTCGTGCGCAGCCAGTTCCACCTGGGATCGGTCCAGACCGAGGTCGCTGTCAGCATCGTTCTCGCGGGTGCTTTTGCAGGCACCGCACTTGGCGGCTATTTGGGCGATCGGTTTGGACGCAAGCCGACGCTGGTGATGACGGCGCTGGTGTACGGCATATTCGCGCTCACCACCGGGCTTGCGAACGGCGCCCTAGTATTTGTGGTGTCGCGTCTTTTTGTCGGGGCGGCCGTTGGAATCAGCTCTCTGCTCGTTCCGCTCTATATCGCCGAGCTCGCGCCGGAGGATATTCGCGGGGCGCTCGTGACCTTGAATCAATTGGCCATCTCGACCGGCGTGGTAATTGCATATTATGTCGATTATTTGCTGGCAGGATCGGGCAGTTGGCGCTGGATGTTCATGAGCGCTGTGCTTCCATCCGTTATTCTTCTGGTGGGTCTTATTTATCTGCCTGAGACTCCACGCTGGCTAGCGGCCCACGGCAATTTTGCCGCTGCCGCAAAGATTCTGGAGCGAATTGAAGGTTCAGCCAAAGCGACACGCGACCTGCAAGAATTACGACACGTTACAAACATCGATCAGCTCAGATTCCGCGATCTGCTGGTGCGCCGCTTTCGAAAGCCTCTGATCGTAGGGATTGTTCTCGCCATTTTTCAACAGATCACTGGCGTCAATACAATCGTCTACTATGCTCCCACCATTTTCCAAATGGTCGGTTTTTCGAACGCGGGAAACGCGATTCTGGCTACGTTTTTAATCGGCCTGGTGGGGTTGATCGCCACCATCGTCTCGATGTTCCTGGTGGATAAGGTTGGACGGCGCGTGCTGTTGCTTGTCAGTCTGGCGGGGATGGGCCTGGTGTTGCTGCACCTCGCTTGGATTCTGGGCGATCCGCATCCCCAGAAATGGCTGGTTGTGACCGATATTCTGGTGTATCTGGCGAGCTTCGACATCGGGCTCGGTCCAATCTTCTGGCTCCTGATCTCCGAAATCTATCCCACAACAGTTCGCGCGCAGGCGATGTCTCTGGCGACGATGGCGATCTGGGCCTTCGATTTTCTGGTGACCGCGACGTTTCTGACGGTGGTTGAGCACCTGGGGATGAGAGGCTGCTTTCTTTTGTTCGCGGGCCTTTGCGTGGTCGCCTTCCTGTTTGCCCTTAAGATGGTTCCGGAGACGAGGGGAAGAACATTGGAGCAAATTGAGAATTCCTGGAATCCGGCCACAAGGAGTTAGAGCGCGAACAGTACCCGTAATACGGAATGGCAACCTCGCAATTGCAGAAAATCGATTATTCTTGCATGGGCGAACGAATTCTCATCAACGTCAACAGTTGACGTTAGCTGGACGAGCGAGTTCCGCCCTCAGCCGGGTTCAGAAGGAACACGAGAGATGCCGAAGAAGAAGTCCATTAAGCCCCAACGCGTGCAAGCTGACAAGAATTACATCGAGGTGATGGGCAAGATTTTTACGGTGCTGGAATATTTCGTCGAGAGAGGAAGTAAACAGAAATCTGTGGCGTTTGTTGAAGTGGCGGGGGCTGTCCCCTTTGCCCGGACCACGGTTCATCGGATCCTTTATTCACTTGAAAAACTTGGGTACGTTGAGAAAGACGAGATCAAGTCGCATTATCATCTGGCTGCCAAGTTCTACGACCTGACCGGTCCCGCGATCCACTTTCGCCGTCTGCAATCCATTGCCAAGAGTGTTATGCAAAATCTGTTGCTGCGTTTTGGTGAGACGATCAATCTGGGCGTCATCGAAGACGGGCAGGTGGCGTACATCGACGTGCTGCAGAGTCCGAGTGCGCTGCGCATCGCCGCCATTCCGGGGGAACGCAATCCGGTGCACTGCACTTCGCTGGGGAAGGCGATGCTGGCATTCCTGCCGGAGAACGAGGTTGAGATGATCCTCGAACGCCATCCCCTGATTCGACGAACCTCAAAAACCATCACGCAGAAAAAGCATCTTCTTGAACACCTCGCCTCGGTTCGCGAGCGCGCCGTCGCGCTGGATATGGAGGAAAATTTGACGGGAGTGATTTGTGTAGCCGCTCCCATCTTTGATCAGTCTGGTCGTGTCATCGCGGGTATCAGTCTGTCCGGGCCCGCGAGCCGCATGGAGCCGAAGCTCAAGCAGGTTCAGGAGGAAATTCGCAACTCGGCGGTCACTTTGTCGCAGATGTTGTCGCCCAACGTTCTAGCCGCGAAAACCGTGTCGCCCTACGCAGCAACCAGCGCCAGATTTTAAGCCTACGTTTTTTATCCTCACAATTACGTGCGGTCATTTTCCAGTGATTCCGTAATACGGACATCGTTCCTCATTTTTTCATTGACGCTGTCTAGGGGATTTTGTAGGATGAGCCGGTTTTGTTCCCGTATCGGCCAGTTGACTCTAAGCGCTTTGAGACGATCCGGAAACGATGGGAAATCGCGTCTCGGGGAGGGACTGTGATCGCACATAGCAAAACAATCCAAGTGGTGATTTGTTTGGCAGTGGTAGTTCTTGTCGCCGGAACGCTCCAGGCGCAGATCGACCGGGCGAGCATCTCCGGTACCGTGACGGATCCGTCCGGTGCAGCCGTGGCTGGCGCGACCGTGACCGTCACCAACGCGGGCACCAACCAGTCTCAGACGCTTACCACGGATAGCTCCGGCCTCTACACCGCTCGTCTTCTCCATATCGGCACATACTCGGTAGAAGTCACAGCCAAGGGATTTGAGAGGTCGCTTCACTCCGGAATCGAACTCAACGTGAACCAGGTTGCCCAAGTGGATTTGCAACTCAAAGTCGGTTCAGCGAGCGAGACGACGCAAGTGAGTGCCGATCCTCCCCTCATTGCCACGGAAACTTCGTCGTTGGGAACGGTGGAGACACAGCAACGAATCGTCGATTTGCCTCTCAACGGTCGCTTGTTTACCCAATTAGCGTGGCTGGGACCAGGAGCGAGTCAAGGATCAAGCTCCGGCATTGGACTCAGCGGTTCGACAGACGACAATCGGCCCGGAATCCAATTGGCAGTCAATGGACTGTGGGCGTTCGATAACAACTTTCTGCTGGACGGCGTAGACAACAACGGTATTGGGGACGGCACGATCGCCGTCAATCCTTCGCCCGACGCGATTGGGGAATTTCAGGTTGAAGAGAGTGCGATGAAGGCAGAGTTCGGACGGGGCGGCGCAGCGGTCAATGCGGCGCTCAAGTCGGGCACGAACCAGTTCCACGGGGGGGCTTATGAATACCTGCGGAACGACGTGCTGGACGCACGGAACTACTTCAATCCGTCTAGTAACGGCCCGAAAGCGCCGTTGCATCGCAATCAGTTTGGCTTCTTTGTTGGTGGTCCAATCCTGAAGAATAGAACGTTCTTTTTTGCGGATTACGCGGGATCACGTTTGCACGAAGCAGGCATTGATTTCGGCACGGTTCCCAGTATGGCTGAGCGCAATGGAGATTTCACAGATCGTGGCCTGATGATCTACGACCCCAACACCCTTGTCACCGATCCCAACAGCCCTCTATACGGCACCCGGTCACTGATTAATCCTTCCGACCCGTCTGTGATTCCCACCAACCGAATCGACCAGATAGGCCAAAACATCGCGAATCTTTACCCTCTCCCAAACGTTGCCGGTGCGGGTGTTTCCAACAACTTCGTGTACTACCCGGTTGCCACGAACGACGGTAACCAAGGTGATATCCGCATCGACCACAAGATCAGTGATCGTGATCAACTCTTTGGCCACGCCTCGGTCGAGGATCACCCCCAATTTGCTCCGCCACCTTTGCCAGGTCAAGCTGGCGGATGCTGCGGCGGCAATATGAACATGCGCGAACAGAATCACGCCCTAGGTTGGAGTCACACTTTTAATACCAACGTGCTTAACGATCTGCGATTTTCGTTCATTCGTTACGACGTAACATCCACTTCCACTGACTTCGGCCAGAATATCTCGGACCAAGTCGGCATTCCAAACGCGAATCGTGGCAACGAAGAGACTTCAGGCCTGGCTAACATCGGAATCAATGCTTACTCCGATCTGGGCAACTCCTACTGGATACCCGAACTCTCGGCCGACAATATGTATCAAGTCGCGGATTCGGTGAGCTGGATCCGAGGCAAACACAGTATCAAGTTGGGAGTCGATTACCGGAAATACCAGCGCAACTTTTACCAATCGCAGGCCGCTTTCGGACAATTCAACTTTAACGGCCAGTTTACCGTGGCCAGTACGAGTTCCCAAGCCCAGTATGGACTTCCGGATCTGTTGCTCGGTGTGCCGGACTCCCGGGAGCAGGATGGGTTGGCATACAAAGACCACACTCGTTTTTTTGAGCTTGGAGGCTTTATTCAAGACGACTTCCGGGTAACCAAGAACCTCACCCTGAATCTTGGCTTGCGATACGACCTGATGTCTCCCATTGGCGGTACGGTCGGGAATTTCAATCTCGCAACAAACGTCGTCGATTTGAATTTTGGGCCTGGGGCCAAATCGAACGCCGGTGTCGGCTATGATAAGAAAGATTTTGGACCACGCATTGGCTTCGCGTGGTCGCCGTTCGAGGATCGCAAGACCGTCTTGAGCAGCGCCTTCGGTATTTTCTATGCGCCAGAAGGAAATCAGTTCAATGACATCGGCGAGAATCCCCCGAATCTTCAGTATTATTCTCTAAACACCCCCGCCTCAACAATTCCTGCGCTCGCGACCATGATCGATTCGGGGTTTCCTGCTCAACTCCCGACAAGCGACCCCGCCGATCCTTCGGGTCAGGTAAAAACGACAGGCCCGGTGCGTAAGCCGCCCCGAGTCATCGAGTGGAACCTGTCAGTCCAGCGAGAGTTGGCGCGGAACTGGGTGCTGCATGTTGCTTATGTCGGAACGCACGCGACCGGCATCTGGAACAACGAAGATAGTAATCTGGACCAGCCTCGCCAACCGCTTGACACAAACTTCACAAGTGACCCCATGATCGATCCATTACAGTCCGGGAACTATGGCCGTCCTTACTACGGGGTTCTGCCGTATCTTTCAGTCATTAACCCAATCGACTATCCGAACTTCAGTATTGGTTTTAACGGTCTGGAGACCAAATTGGAGAAAAGATTCTCGAATGGTTTCACATTACTCAGTTCGTACACGTGGTCCCACGATATCGGCAGTTTTCAGGGTGCTCATACAGGGAACACCCAAATCGCTGATTTTCCAAACGCGCAACGCGGAAACGTGGACCCGGACTTTCGTCACCGCCTGACTGTCAGTTATACCTATGAGTTACCGTTTGGGAGAGGCAAACCCTACGGAGCTGCTTTGAACTCGTTTGAGAACGCGGTTGCTGGTGGATGGCAAGTAGGAGGAATTACGACGATACGAAGCGGAGAACATTACACCGCCTTCCTCTCGTATGATCCGACTAATACGGGTACCGCCGCGATGCCCGATAAGATTCATGATCCGACGGATTTCTCATTCGATATTCCTCAACAAGAGGCAGACGGATGTGACAGACCGGGTCATCAAACGCTGATCTGTTTTTATAATCCCGCAGCTTTTGTGCTCCCACCCCTTGCTCCCGGCCAAACGTCGGCCCGCGAGTTTGGAAACGCGGGGGACGGCGATCTGTTGGGCCCCCACCAAGTCAACTTTGATTTTTCCGCTTTTAAGAATTTCAGTATCACGGAGCGTCAGCAATTTCAATTCCGAGCGGAAATGTTCAACATCTTTAACCATCCTCAATTCGGTTTGCCCAATCGCAACCCTGATCAGGGAGGAGCGAATGGTGGCGCAAGAATTTTTGGCACGCTAGGCGACAACCAGCGCGAGATTCAGTTTGCGCTGCGCTATACGTTTTAGGAGAGAGGGCGGGATCGGCTCTACGTCGGTCCCGCTTTCTGGTGTTTCTGAGAGCCCCGTTGTCTTTTTCTTCCCAGGCACTCACGGATGAATTAAGCTTGGCTCCGCATGAATCGAAGACACTTCCTCGGTAAAGGCGCAGCCGCTGCGGGCTTGCTTTGCTTGCGGCCAGCAACATTGCTTGGTCTTCAGAAAGAAGCGGTCGCAAGTGCAGTCACCGTCAAAAGGTCAATTCAGTTCGAAGATATCGCCTTAAAAAGCGGTCTGCATTTTGTTACCGCGAATTGTGCTACTTCGAACAAGAATCAGATCGAGACCATGACCGGCGGCGTGGGATTGTTGGATTACGATGGCGACGGGTACCTCGATATTTATATGGTCAACGGTGCGGCGATACCGTCCCTGAAGAAAGAATCGCCGCAATATTGGAATCGGCTCTTCCACAACAACCACGACGGTACTTTCACCGATGTCACCGAAAAGGCCGGAGTCGCTGGTTCCGGCTACGGGATGGGGGTTGCGGTGGGGGACTACGACAATGACGGCTACCCCGACCTTTTTGTGGCGAACGTCACGGGCAATCAACTTTTTCACAACAACGGAGACGGAACTTTCAGCGACGTCACCGCGAAAGCGGGTCTTACGGGCGCGCTTCTTGATGGCCGGAAGATGTGGTCCGTGGGCGCAGGATGGTTTGACTATAACAATGATGGACTGCTCGATCTTTTCGTCGTCAATTATTGCAAATGGGAGTTGAATCAAGATCCAGTCTGCAAACTCAACGATGAGGAGCGCGGCTATTGCCATCCTAAGTTCTACGCTCCACTGCACAATTCGCTCTACCGGAATAATGGCGACGGCACCTTTACCGATGTTTCGGAAGAGACGGGGATCGCGGCGAAAATGGGGAAGGGAATGAGCGTCTCCTTTGCCGATTATGACGGCGACGGGTTTCTCGATATTTTCGTAGCTAACGATACCACTCGAAATTTTCTTTTCCATAATCTTGGCGGCAAGAAATTCGAAGAGATCGGGGTAGAGGCTGGGGTGGCTTACGGCGCCCACGGCACCGCACTTTCGGGCATGGGATCGGACTTCCGGGACATTAATAATGATGGACGGCCCGACCTCTGGCATACCGCGATCGAACATGAAACCTTCCCTTTATATATGAATCGAGCCTCGGGCGATTTCTCGGATGCAACCGCGTCGAGTGGCCTGGCGTCGGCCACGGCGACCATGTCGGGTTGGGGTAACGGCATATATGACTTTGATAATGATGGCTGGAAAGATTTGTTTGTGGCCCGGTCGAACGTAGTCGATAACATCAGGCTCGTCTTCCCAAACCGACACTACGCCGAACCAAATTCCGTCTTTCGCAACTTGGGCAACGCAAAATTTCAGGATGTCAGCCCCAGTGCGGGATCGGACTTTCAACTTGAGGCTGCTCACCGCGGGGCGGCGTTCGGAGACTTGAACAACGACGGCCGGATTGACGCGGTGGTGTCCGTGCTTGGCGGACAGGCCAAGCTATATCGGAACGTCTCGCCCAACGCCGGCCATTGGATTCTGTTGAATTTGATCGGCACGAGAAGCAACCGCATGGCGATCGGTACGCGGATACACCTTACGACGCCCGACGGCAAGTTGCAGTGGAATCATGTCTCAACCGCAGTCGGATACGCTTCTTCGAGCGACAACCGAGTGCACTTCGGTCTCGGAGGGAACGCGCGGGTCAGAGAGATCGAGATTCTATGGCCGAGCGGAACTCGACAAGAGCTACACGACGTTGTTGCGGATCGCGTTTTGACGATCGAGGAGCCGCGCCAGTGACTTCCTATTTTGCGTTGTTGGTCGGATAGTTCAAACGAACCGTCACGATTTCGTAAGGGTGAACTAGTATGCTAACTTGATTTTTCGCTACGGGGATCGCCGATCCTTGAGCCCGTTCCATGAGGTCCGTGAGAGTGGCGTCGATAGCTCCTGGCGGAACTGCGAGCATCACATTCCCAGTCTTTCCAGCCCACTCATAGAACCGAAACAAGAGAGCATTGCCATCTTCCGTTTTCTTCATGGCAGTTAGTACGACGTTGTCCTGTTGGACATCTACAAACGAGTGTGCGGCCGTAAGCGTACCTTCGTGAGCCTCCACCTGCATGGCCGACAATTCGTAGTTGAACTCGTATCCGCGACGGACGGTTAGGGCCTGTCTCCAGTCGCCACTGTGCGGGTAGAGAGAATAACTGAAACTGTGGTGACCGCGATCGGCGTCGGGATCGGGCCACGTCGGCGAACGCAGTAACGAAATGCGCAGAGTATTGCCCTTTGCGTCGTATCCATACTTCGATTCGTTGATCAAACTGAAGCCGTGATTCCCGTCTCCTAAATCGGCCCAGCGGAGTGAGGGAACTTCGAACTTGGCGGCCTCAAACCGGTTGTTCCGCGTGGTTGGGCGTTTAATGGAGCCGTAAGGAATCTCGTAAGTCGCCTCTGCACTCGACGCTGCCAGAGGAAATGCCGCTTTGAGCAAGACATGGGTTTCGTGCCAGTCGATTTCATTTCCGACATCCACACGGTTCAGCCCGGCGTAAATCGAAATGTCCTGGACAAACTTCGAATTCTGCCAATTTCGTATCACTCGTATCGTGGCGCGTAGAGGACCTTTTTCGGTGACGGCGATGGATTCAACCATGTCGAGCTTTGTGAAGTGCCGGTCGAAATCCGCGTCAATATTCCAGGCGTCGTAGTCTCTCGGCGTATCTTTAAACGCGATTAACTCATTCCCGCAAGCATTGGGCGCGATCGATTCAAACTTTGAACTCTTGTCGTAGAGACTGGATATGCAACCGGTCTTCGAATCCACGGTCACTCGTAATAAGTCATTTTCCAGTGTCAGGCCAGTAACCTTGATATCGCCTTGCGGAGCGGGTCCGTGGGGAAGTACGTGTAGAACTTGATAGCCGAGGGAAGGAACTTTCCTCGCTTCTAGCAGCAGCTGATAAGTGTTTGTCTTGGAATTATTCGCTAGTGTTTGAAAGGGAAACGGCTCGCCTTTCGAATTCACAATCGAAAATCCGTCTTTCGCTGCTTCGGGTAGTTGCAAATTTAGCGTCACCAGATCTGTTCTCTCCCACGCCAGCGGGTTCATGACGAGCACAGGAACACCTTCGCCGCGTGTGTCGATCGAACGGGCGATCGTGTTGAGCGCGCCCGAAGTTATATGCTCTGCCTGCAGTCGAACGAAGTCGTAGTCGCGTTGCGCGCCCCGATAGATGTCGGCGATGCCGGAACCCGCGGCCAGATCATGAAATTGATTGAAGAGAACTTTCTTCCACGCTTCGGTGAGTTCGGTCCCCGGATAGGTCGTTCCCGCTAGCCAAGCCAGCGACGAATACTTCTCAGCGTTGAGCAGTTGTTCTTCGCTCTCGCGCATGTTTCTCTTGTGATTGGCTTGGGAGGTAAAGACACCGCGATGATATTCGAAATACAATTCGTCGTTCCAAACGGGAAGACTGAATTTGCCTTCGGGAGGCGTGGGCAGCGTCGCGGTTCCGGCGGCGAGCACTTTATAGTTCCATACCGGTGCGTGCGCTGTATCCGCTTTGCCTTCCACATCCGAGAAGAAACCCTGCGCGACGCCAAAACTAGCCTTGGGGAAAACGACTTCCGGGTTCGTCCAGTGCATCCCGTCTTCCAGCATCACTCGAGTCGGACCCCCACCGTGATCGCCCACTCCGTAGAGATGCATCATCTCAGGAACGCCTGGACTCGCAGTCTGTAGTGCCGCTACGTCGGAAGCGATCCGCAAGGGTTCTATATCGTTCACGTAGTCATGCGGAAAATATGTGAGCACGCGACTGCCGTCCGGGGATTGCCACCAAAATAGCTTCATGGGTAGTTGATTGGTGTCGTTCCAAGTCATTTTTTGTGTGACGAAATAATCCACGCCGGACTTTTTGTAGATTTGCGGCAACTGCCAGTTGTATCCAAAAGAGTCGGGATTCCATCCGATACGCACATCGGAGCCGAAATGCTCCTTGAAGAATCTTTTCCCGATCAGCAACTGCCGGACGAGCGACTCGCCGTCTGGCATGTTCAGGTCAGGTTCCACCCACATCCCGCCGACCATTTCCCAGCGGCCCTGTTTCACCCGATCCACAATCTGCTGATGAACGAACGGATACTTCTCCATCATCCACTCGCTATACGCAGCGGCGGATTGCGTGTATGTGTATTTTGGATATTCGTTCATCAGTTGCAGCGCTGTTCCGAACGTTCGACGCACGACATCCACCGTCTCGGTCCAGGGCCAAAGCCATGCCGCATCGATGTGTGAGTTTCCGGTCAGCCGGACCGAGGTTTGCTGCAGGTACGGTTTCAACGGTAAAAGGAGCGCGTGCGCTTTGGCCAAAGACTGGTCGAACGCATTCTGGTCGGCGCGCGCTAACGCGTCCAAGTCGACGGTGTCGGCAGCCTTTGCCAGTTCCGCCTGGAGTTTTACCGAAGCGGGTCCAACATTGGGGGCAAGGATCGAGATGCCTCCCATCTCTTGAAAAAGATAGGTTGGATTGGGCCGCGCTCCTGAATAGTCGATGCGCAAATCGGCGCCGGTAAAATGCTTTTGATCGACGGTCTGCAAGAGTTTCACAGCGACCAGAATTTTGTCACCCGGTCTCGCCGGATCAAAAAGCAGGATCGGCTCGAGATCATCACCCATGGCTACGCGACGGCCGTTGAAATACACGATCTGGGTAGCTGGACCATTCGCGTCATCCTGGAAATCAAACCAGATCTTGGCTCCGGTCAGGTTGTATCCGTGCAGAGTGTTAGGGATTTCGATGAGACGCCGGTACCATACTGCTTCGTGCGATCCCACGCTATTGGGGCCGACGACTTTCCACGAACTGTCGTCGAGATCGACCGCTTCGCCGTGAGGCACGTCGCCTTCATGGATCTTCCATTCTTCTTCAGGCAGGTGCATTAGAGACTTTAGCTGAATTGCTACCGCCTCCATTTTGTTTGTGGGTCCGGGCGGCACGCGGCGCCATATCCCGCTACCGCCGAGCGACCACGCGCCTTGAATCGACTGTCGATCAGGCGATAGCGAGCCTTCGTAGGAGACTTGTCCCGAGCGGAAATTCACAACTGGCGCATTGAATAAGATTGAGTCCGCGGGCTCACCGAACTGAAAGTGCTCGGGCACGTCCAGAGTAGCGGCGATTGCCCCGTTCGTCTTCATGATGTGAACGACGTAGCGCAAGTCCCGTCCGTGGTCTGGAATGGAAGTTTGCCAGGTCCCCTGAATGTCCTGGGCCAAAGTGACGATTGCAAGCTGCGAGCAAATCAGAAAACAGAAGGACGCAAATTTCATTTCAGCTCCATCGGGTATGTGCGGGTTTGTACGCGGAACGGCCGATCTACCGAGTGAACGTCATCCAAATCACAACCGTGATTGTTTCGCGATGCGGCGTTCAACGCAAGTGCAATTCTGTTGCGGGAGAGTTCCAGGAAGACACCCGCACTCGAAGGTCCTTCAAACTCGCCGGCGGCGGGCTGGTGAGCGGATCGAGCCCAGTCATATCCAGCCGGATCGTGCCACGTATTGTTGCCTTTTCTCCTGAGGCGAGCCAGAAATAGTCGTCCGTCCAAAGCGCCGAATAGACGTCCGGCAGGAGATCGATGCGCACGGGGTAGGCAGGAAGTGTTCCCGAATTTTCAATCGTTAAACTCACAACAATTTCTTTCGGAGATTGATCTACGACTTTGACCGAGTTTTGCAACGATGTCGCCAGTGCTGCAATTTGGGGTTTCAACCAGGGGCCGGTCTGCGTCAGCGGCTCCGCTACGGGTCCCGCCTGCCAGCGTTTTCGCGCTTCGGGATCGGCGAGCATCTGCAGGATTCGGAGCCAATAGGCTCGCCGCGATAACCTCGCACCGTGCGCATCGGTAAGCGTGAGTTCAAGGAACATGTATCCTTCCCGGATGTTTGCTGGAATCGGCCAACGCACCTCGCGGCCTTCACTCTGGTATCCGTTTGCGGGGATATCGCTCGTCCACTCCTCTTCTTGCACGACATGCAGTTGCTGGTCGTAGATACGGGCCCTGATTCGGCTTCCTTTGAGAATTTGCGGTGCATCGTTCAGCGCGAACACCGAAGCTCGAAACGTATCGCCGGGCCCCCACGAGAAGAAGCCGGCGTCTGCCATTACATGGACCGGCTCGTTCGCTCGAAGGTTGGCATAGAAGGGAATCTGCGGTTGTCCGCACCAGTCGATCAAGTGCCAGCTATTTGCAATCGGCCCCAAAGAATTGTAGGTCCAAAGCGTTTCGCCGCCAGTGTACGGGAACTGCGCCCGCCACTGTTCCAGCACGCAGCCTATATTGTGTTCATAGCCCATCTGGCTACACTCGATTAATTCCGCCAGATCTGCCTTGCTGAAATCTCCGTACCACGACGCTCTCTGCCAACTCTTGACGAAGGTGTAGCCAAGTTCAGCGCTGCGGTCTCGAATCGTCGTATATCGCCGTTTGAATTTCTCGACGTCGTAGCCTACGGGCTTCATCTCGAGTTCCGAAGCCGGACACATCCGCTTGAGCAAAGACAGATTCGCGAAGCTGCTGAATGACCACTCAGAAATGAAGTAGTGACCGCGATCGAAGATTTTGTGATACCAGTTCTCGTCTGCTGTGTAGATGTCCTGTGGCTCGTAAGCGTGATAATCGCCGCCACACGGCGAGTTCATGCGAAACGGACGGCTGCCATCATAGCCGGCAAAAATCTCGCGAATTAGACCGATGAAGGGCTCGATCGTGTCTTGAAAAGGGTCGAATTCATTGCCTCCACAATAGATGCCGAGCGAAGGATGTTGCCGTATGCGCAGTACGCTCTGCGTCAGTTGCTCACGCCAAACGGCCAGCGTCGTCGTGCCGGGAGTGTCCGCCCAATTTAGCGGAACTTCCTGCCATACGATGATTCCATTCTCGTCGCAAAGATTATAGAACTGTTCGGTTTCGATAATGGAGGTGCCGCCGTTGAGCCGCAGCATATTTTGCCCGCTCAGCTTGGCGGCGCGGATCATCCACTCCTCGCGCTCCGAGGAGAGTTGCAGAACGTCGTCGCTCGTCATCCAGCACGAACCTTTCACATAAAATGGCCGACCATTCGCAACCCAGAGATACATATACGCTTCATCCTCGAGCGTCTTATCGGCCGGGACGGCGCGTGGTGCATCAGCATAAGAAGGATTTCGTTTTACCTGTAGTGTTCGCACTCCAAAGCGGCTCGAGACGGAATCAAGTTCCGTGCCGTCTTTTGAGAGCTTCAATTCCAACCTGTAAAGCGGTTGCTCGCCCATACCGTTGGGCCACCACAATTTCGGATGGTCGAGTTCGATCTCGCGCTCCCAAAACGAATTGCCAACTGGAATCTTTTGCCGCGTTTTCCCCTGCCAAACAACTGTCTGGCTCGAAGCCTCAACAATCTGCGCACCAATGATGCCGTCGAAGGTTGCCGTTCCGGTGTTGGTCAACATCGCTTGTGCCCACAATGTGGCCGAATCTGAAGCAATCGCATCGGTTCGTACGAATGGAGCCTCCAAGTAGGCGACACCGCTCGCGACGAGCCGAACGGGTTGATAGAGGCCGAAGGTGCGATATCGATTTCCCCACTGATAACTTTCCCCGTCCTGGGCATCCGGCTTCACAACGCGGGGATTGCGATTCTCGCTGGAAGTGTCGTAGTTCGGGAGCAGATCATGCGGTTCGTGTACAAGCCGCACGAGTAGCTCCTGTTCTTTGCCGGGCGTTACTCGAGCACTAATATCGATTGTCGGGCCGCCGAATGAGCCTTCGTGTCCGCCAAGATATTCACCGTCCAGCCAAACCATTCCCAGATAATCCATCCCGTCAAACCGCAAGCGGACGACTGCGTCGCGCCACGCTTCGGGGATTACGAACCGCCGGCGCAGATACCAGTCCTGCTTCTGGATCCATTGCAACTTCTTGAAATTCTCTCCATACCAAAGGTTGGGAACTTCGCCCGCTTCCATCAGGGCATAGTGAACGGGCCGCGGCATTTGGGTCTTGATCCAGCGCGTGTCAGAACCATACTGCCCGGGCGGCATCGTAGTCTCCGCCCCGGCCAACTCCCATCCATCGCGAAGGTCAATCTCCCATCCCCCGCCGGACGCCGACTTCGCGGTTGAGTAGGCGGGTCTCGCCTGAACTGGGGAGGGCGCATAAACCCGCTGAAGTCCAAGCTCCTTTATTTCCTCGAGTTCACTTTGAACGGCAACCTTCGCGCTCATCCGGTTCGGATCCTCGACCGACACGGGTTTGGCCGCCGTCTGGTTGGTCTTACCCGACGCGGGAGTGATCGCAGCGGCCGCGCCCGCGCCCAGTAGCGCCAGACAATCACGTCGGGAAATCCCTTTCCTAGCCATTCTTCTTTCCTCTTGGTTCGAGTCCCTGTTTGCAAAACGTCGTCTTCGCGGCGCATGCTGCCCGCATGTCCACTCCGGAAGAATCCGGGCGGGTTCTTGGCATGTTGCGGAACCGAGCGCGCCCATGCTACAAAATCCTCCCAGTAGCGTCAATAGAAATCGGAACGAAGTCCGTATAACGGAATCCGAATAAACCAGACCCGCTGTTGCAGAAAGCCGGTAATGAGAGCTTCGAATTCCGCTGCGCATTGCATGCACTGTGGATTGGCGCCCGCGATTAGAATTGGTGCTTCAACATGAGCCAATCAACCAGGAGGTTTCCGTGGCAACGGCAATCGGTTCCGGGTTTCGTTTTTCGAGCAGTGGTCATGGCTTCAATGATCGCACTGCCCGTTTTGATCCGCGCGGAACCCGAGAATCCAACTGTAGCGCAACAGGCTAGCGAGTTGGCAAAAACGGGGCACGTGCAAGATGCGCTGGAGCTCCTGGAGAAATCGGTTGTCGCTCAGCCAATGGAGCTTGAGGCCCGCCTCACGCTCGCTCGCCTCTATGCAGGAAATAACGAGGCTGGCAAGGCCGAGCGGACCTATCGCGAAGCCATACGACGTCTTCCAAAGCACGCCGAGATTCGCGTGGAATTCGCGTTGTTTCTCGCCAGGGAACGTAAATATCGCGAAGCTGAATCCGTTATCCGGTTCGTATCACTTCCACTGAACCCCGAGTCTCGCGTTCGCTATTTTCGTTTACGGGCATCCATAGCCTCCGGTCTGGGGGACGAACCTGGCGCGGCACACGCGATGGAATTAGCGTTGCGGTCCTCACCTTCGGACGATGCCTTGCAATATCTTACGGCGGTCACTGAAGCCGAAGCGGAAGAGTGGGACTCGTGCATTCGAAATCTCAATAAACTCAACGAAAGAAATCCGACGGTTGAGAGTGAACTCCTGCTGCTGCGAGCGCAACTCGCCAACCACGAGGAGTTTCGGTCGACACTTCAAAGTCTGAACACGTTGCATCTCCCCGACGATCAGAAGGTGCACGTTGAGGTCCGCTCATCGGAACTGCTCGCCGCCACCGGCCAACATGCCGATGCTGCGACAGAACTGGAATCAGCCTTAAGACTCCCGGGTGGAGACGAACCGGCTTTGCTTTTCAACCTGGCGGTAGAACAGTATTCCGCGCGGCAATTTGATATGGCGCTCGCTACGATTCAGTCGCTCCGTACGCTCTATGATTCCGCGGAAATCGAAGACCTCGCCGGTGACACAGAGGAGCAATTGGGGGATCGTCAATCGGCGGTTCGCTCTCATGAAGATGCGATCAGGATGGCTCCGAAGGAAGAGCACTATCGCTTGTCGCTCGGTGCCGAACTTCTCAAGTTTGGAGACTACGAATCGGCTGTTTCAGTATTCGAGCAGGGTGCCCAACTATTTCCCAATTCCGCTCGCCTATACGTCGGGCTGGGGATGTCGTATTACCTTGTCGAGAAGTATGACGAGAGCGTGACGGCCTTTGTGCGTGCCGATCGACTCGACGGACATTCCGGCCGCGCCCTTAATTATCTTGGCGCGACTCAAGTCGACAATCCTGGCGGCCCATCCCCGGTTGCTCTCGACCTGATTTGTGCTAGCGCCGACTCCGCCAAAGCCGAGCCAGCGGCTATAACCTGGTGCGCCGCGCTGTTGCTGCGCAGAGCGTTATTGGCTGACAATCGCGCTGCGGCTCCGGATGTCATTCACCGTCTTCGCACGGCCGGCAAATTGGCGCCTACGGATCCAGTTGCGATTTGCTCGCTCGGTCATGCACTGGAATGGGCCGAACAGTTGCCGGAGGCTCGACACTGGCTGGAAAACTGCCTACGCCTGCGCCCCGATTCCGCCGAAGATCACTATCGACTGAGCCGCGTCTACCGGGAGCTGGGGCTGAAGAGCGCGGCTGGCGAACAGGCGAATCTAATCGACAAGAAAAGTGACGAACGAGATCATCATCAAGGCTTTACCGATGGGTTTGTCGAGGAAATAATGAGTCAACCCAAGAGCCTTCCAAGTTCCAAGTAATCGCAGGGAAAGCGATTTAAGATGAGACAGAAAATGTTGATGGTGCCACTCTACTGCACATTGCTGGCTGTCGGGGCAACGACGCAACAAAAACATCTTGAAAGCCCTGAGGTCGATGTCGTTCCCTTCTCGCATCTCGACCTGTACTGGGCTTGCACGCAGGAAGAATGTCTAGATCGCGGGAACTACATCATCAGCCGAGCGATTCAACTTGCGAAGCAGAATTCGCAGTACCGTTACCTGCTGGAGACGGAAGTATTCGTCGCAAACTTCACAGACAGTCATCGCGGGACGAAAGAGTTAGCGGACTTTAAACAGCTGGTGAAAGAGGGCCGGATCGAGATTGCACCCATGTGGGCGGCGATCTATCAGAATCAGACCCGCGACGAAGCGTTGGTGCGGAATGTGGTGTATGGAAAACGCTATGCTCGCGATGTCTTTAGCGTCGACCCCAAGGTTGCACACCTCGCCGATATCCCGGGATTCACTCGGCAGTTTCCGCAAATCCTGAGCAAGTCTCAGGTCCCTTACATGGTGATGACGCGGATGGGGCCGCGAGATCGGTCGCTCTTTCGCTGGAGGGCGCCGGACGATTCAAACGTTCTCGTCTGGAACACCATCAACGGGTATGGTTGGGGAGTAGGACTCGGTCTGCACCTTGATCTCGATAAAGATCGGCTGGCTGGCGTCACGAGCGACATCAAGGCTGTCGCAGCCACGACGAACGGCCCAGTGTATATGGGATGGGGCACCGACCTTTATGCGCCGAACGACAAGTTGATCGAAAACATAGGCGTTTTGAACCGAAATCTCTTTCCCATCCATTTTCGCTTGTCTACTGCAGAAGAGTTCTTCAAGGAGGCGGAACAGACAAGTAATATCCCAGACCTGTCGGGAGAGATTCCTTCTTCATGGGCCAACTTGACTACGTCTCTGGTGCCCCTTTGGCTGCCAGCGCTGTCTGCTGCGAACACGCTCGTCACCGCCGAAAAATTTGCGGCCATCAACTACGCGCTCGGCTATGCCGATTATCCGGATAAGGCTTTCGAGCATCTATGGAAAGACAACCTAAAGTCTCTCGACCATAATAACGACGGCCAGGGCGGGAAAATCGGGGACGATCGGAAACTTGGGTATGCCGACGCAGCTTCGTTGGGCGCAGGTGAGATCTTGCGTGATTCACTGCGTAATATCGCCGAGCGAGTCGGAAGCCCCTATTCGAAAAGTATCTCTATCGTTGTATTCAATCCCCTCAGTTGGATGCGAGATGACATCGTTCAAGCGCATGTGACTCTGTTCGGCGAAGTTGAAACCAACGACATTGACGACTACAAAAGGGGAATGAGACTGCTGGATGAAAAAGGACAATCGATTCCTTTTGAAATCGAACAGTACACGGATGGAAGTTCGCGATCGTTAGATGTGATCTTCACCGCGAACAACGTGCCGTCGGTGGGTTATAAGACCTACTACTTAGCGCCCACTGAAGATCCTGAGGTCTTCCCAAAGGCGTTCGATATGAAACTGGACACCGACGAAACTGCCAGGCAGGCGAATGACACCATTGGATCCGACATCGTGGAAAGCCAGTTCTATCGTGTCTCGATCGATCGCAACGGGAAGAATTGACATCTTCGACAAAGATCTAAACCAATTCGTGAGTAGGGGAATTTACATCGAAGGAGTGGAGGAACGCGGCGGTGACGACCAGAATGTTATCCTTCCAACCGGTCGAACGGTCGTCAATGTCATTAACTCCGTGGAACCGATCGAAAATAATTCTTCGCGCGCTGTTCTATCCACTCATGGCAACGTGGCCGGCGTCCCGATTGAGCAACATATCACGCTTTACCGCGCTCTCAAGAAGATCGATATCGATAATACGATTAGTTGGCAGCCTGGACGAGCGATCAACATCGAGCAGATCTTCCCGGTCATTCAAACAAACTTCGAGGTGCGAAACGGTATCCCATTTGGAACGGCAGCCTTTAGCGACGTGATGCCGGGTGCAGGACCGCATGGAGACGACGAAGTGACGCCCGAGATATGGAAGCGCTGGCGGCAAATTCAGGATTGGGTTTTTGCGGGCACGAACGACTGGGGCTTCACGGTAAGTGCCGATCACAACTTGATCGAGGTGGATAACTCAGCCGTCAAGTCGGACATGCTGCGGGGCACACGTTTCAGTCCAGCGAACACGATAAGAAACGGCCAGCCTGTCCTCGATGAGAGTCCTGCCGCGGGCGTTTACAGATTCAAGTATTCGTTCACTTCTGGCAGAGGCGCCTGGTCCGCCGCGAAATCGTGGCGCGCGGGGATGGCATTTGCTTCTCCCTTGATTGCCGTCACCTCGGTCAACACCATCTCGACAAAATTCCTGCCGTCAGAAAAGTCGTTTCTCTCTTTTCAGGCAGACGATCTGGTGCTAACCGCATTGAAGAAGTCGGACCGCGATGCAACACTCACTCTTCGAGTCTTCGAGATTCAGGGAAGTCCCGCGCAGACTTCTATCCTATTTCTGGGTCGCGAAAGCCGGTTCAGGGTAGCCAACCTACTAGAAGAGGAAGATGACGTTTCTACCGGAGAGGAGAAAACACTTCACGTAAAACCATTTGAGATTGACACCGTAAAATTGCCGATCCCTTAGTGTTGAACATCGAGTTGGAGGTGAATGAGTTCCCCGGCAGGGCCGCGGAAGTGTAGCGTCCCCAACTCATCCGTCGTAACGCGCTCGCCCGTGGAAACTGAATAACCCGCGAGAGGGAGAAGTCCGGCGAAAGTGAACTCTCGTACGCTTGAGCCCGGAACTTTGATCGCGACAGCGTCAGGCGAATAAGCGACGCGAAGGTCCCCAAATTGGAAGTCAAAATGATTGGGTCCGAACGGTCGAACAGATACTTCACGCAAGCCCACATGGACTCCATATCGCATCTCGCGCAGCACGATGCCTAAAATCTCGGGATACTCGTGATAATAGCCGTTATGGGTGGGAAGCCCCGCCGCGTCATATCTCTCGGGCATCCACACGTCACGCAACAAGTCTGACTCCAAGCTGGCGAGCAACGCGTCAAATGTCGCACGGTAGCCCATTCGGGCTCGCGCCGCCATGTCGAGCCACCAGATTCGCGCCATCGCCACGTCCGAGTCGCCGTCGTTGCCGCCAAAACAGTCTTCTTTTTCGTAACGCCGTTCGGACACCCAAGTCCCGCGCATTCCAGGATGTGTTTGCGCACCTGCGTCCATGCGCTTGAGTATTTTTCGCGCCTCTGTGTCGTCGGGCACTCCAAACGCAAGAGCGGCAAAGTTGCCGTCATAGTCCACAAGGTCTCGCGCAGTGCCGTCTGAGTTGCGCTGCGTGATGAAGTGGTCTTTGTCTTGTACATCCCAAAGTTGCTCGCGGATGCCGTGATATAAATTCTGTCTCATCTGGCGGTATCGCTCTGTAGAGTTCTGATCACTGCAAAAGTCGGCAATCTCGGTCATTCGATCGAGCAGATAGAGCGCCGCTACATTGGTATCGAGCGTGTATCCGCTGCGGCGGAAAACATCGATGAAGAGCGGTCCATCGGCGCGCAGTAAATGCTGTCGAGGATCGTATTTCGCCAGCACCCAGTCCGTAGCAAGCCGCAGATGTGCATAGTGCGAGATCAGCCAAGCTTCGTCCCCGCTGCCAGCGACATACTCTGAAGCAGCGATAATCCAGAAGATGTTCGGCCCCGTTTGGCTCGACTTAGCGATGGAAACATAAGTTGGCTCACCACCTTCGAAGTGGTGGGGCATCTGTCCATCTGGCTTTTGTGCGCCTTCGCTTCTCTCTAATATGTGGCGCGCCTCGGTCCGTAGCAGCGGATCGCCCGAATAACTGAGTGTGGTCACGGTCGACCACGCGTCCGGGTCGAAGAAGTCAAAAGCATCGCCGTAGGGACGATCGGGTGTCGCGAGCGTAGGGTACGAACTTCCCGCCTCAAAGTAGGAGCCGAGTACGCCAGCCGCGCTTCCGTAGATCGCCGCGAGGTAGGCGGCCGAATCGCGATCGGTTTGCTGGTCGCCCAGAATTCTGTTCTCGGCGTGATGCAAAGGAAATGGCAAGTCATTGGCATACAGATGGAAGGCGATCCTTCGTTCCTTAGCCGGGCCCGCAGCCACTGGCTGCAAGGCGTCTGCCGGAATCCATGTGTCTATCAGGGTCGGTGAGGCCTGCGCTCGTAATTCGATGCCACTCGAAAATTGACTGCCTCCGGACAGCAAAACTGTTTCGCTCAGATCGGTTTTCTCGTCCGGTTCGATGGCGACTGAACCATATGCACGGTCCATCGTATAAAAGAGCTTAAGGTCGTTTCGAGACGCAAAAGCCTTGCGTTGTGCAGCGATGTACTGAACGGAACCTCGATCAAAAAGTCCAAACAAGAACCATTGGCGAAGGGCCACACGAACGCTTGGGGGCATGACGCTCAGTGGAGTGGAAGGGAAGGCCACTTCTATGTGAGGGCCGCGATCCTTCGCAGCAAGGCTGATCATGAGCTGGACGGGAATTGGGTGGCCCGAGTTCGGTGCCGTCCACTTCACACGAGTCCGAACTCGATCTGGGCCGCGCTCGAGAACTTCGACACGGTCTGACGTGTGGCGCGCTGAGTTTTCATAACTGAAGCGAATGCCGTCTGCCGCAAGTAGGTTCGTGCTGAAAGTGCGTGTTCCGGAATGGTCGGCGGACAGCCGCGAAATTATATGATTTTCGCGATCGAAAGCTATTTCGACGTAATCATTCGAAATCGTTATTTGATTTTCGGTTTGTTTGAAAAGAACCTGATGTGTAGGTGCGTAGGCGCGACAGGCGACAGTTGTGATTCCTAAGAGGATGGCGACAGCTAGAAATCGAACAGCTGCTCCGGAGGTGGCACGAGTCACGGCGCGAACTACTCGCCTACGCCCACGATCACAGGCGTTCCGCGCGGAGCTTCGTGAGAACCGGCCGCCGGTTCCAGAGTGACCGCAAAGTTCTTGGCCGCGACGCCCTCCGGCAACGGAGGATTCACCACGGTCGCGCTGCCCCTGGCGTCCGGCTTAAACAAGCCTGCAGCGATGGGTGCGCCGCCATCAGCAGGGAATAGCCAAAGCTCATAGATTTTATCTGCAGGCAGCGTCGGCAGATTACTGGCGAAGAAAATCAGATTACGATTGCGGCGTTGGTAGATAGCTTTTCCACGAGGTTGTGGTTTGCTGCCAACGGCGACCAATTCAATCTTAGTTGCCTCCGGATCGAGCAGCGTAGCCAACGTTTGACTCGCTTGATCGAGCTTATTTCCCAGATCGTTCAACTGTGTCTCGAACTGAGCTCGCATCGCACCCATATTCCGCTGCAAGGTCGAATTCTGTCGCATCAACGCAACGCAAACCAGAACGAGCGTCGCTGCTGCCGCCCACCGCAGAGTGGGCCACCCGAAAGCCTGCCACCAAGATGGGGAAGTGGACGGCTGCCAAGGTGGTTGCGATCGTGGTTGAAGTTGGGGCGCGACGGTAGCCGCCGCTGTGTTGGCAAGCCTAGGCTCAGCCGCAATCGCCGACATCAGCCGTTGCCTTGACCGCGCGGGTGGCTTTGGTCCAATGGCCGTCAGCGCCAGCAAACTGAGGTCCCCGCGCAGAAGCTCTAACTCACGCTGGCAAGAGGCGCACGTGGCCAGATGCGATTCCAAAGCGGCTCGCTCCGCCCCCTGCAGCGACCCCAGCGAGAACAGCGCCAAGTCTTCAGCGAATTGTTCGTGCTCGCTCATGCGGCCAACACTTTTCGCAACGAGAGTAATCCCGTGCGGATTCTTGTCTTAATGGTGCCCAGCGGTTCTCCCGTTTTCTCTGCGATTTCGTTATGCGTCAAGCCTTCGAAGTATGCCATTTCGAGCGCGGATCTCTGCGGCACCGGCATGGTTTGCAGCGCACCGCGGACTCGATCCATTGCGCGGGTTCGATCGGCTGCGCCCGCAAAATCCGTTTCCACCGAAACTACAACGTCAGCAATGTCGTTTTCCGGACGTCGCCGCCGCAGAGCGTCAATCGCCCTGTGCCGGGTAATCACCGCCAGCCAAGCTGCCATATTGCCGCGGCTTGCGTCGAACGATCCGGGATTGCGCCAGAGCTGCATGAAGATATCTTGCAACACGTCCTCAGCCGCGCCCGTGTCTTGCAGAACACGCAGCGCTACGGCATAAACTATCGAGGAATAGCGGTCGTAGAGCGCGGCCATCGCGCTTTGATCGGCAGACCGAATCGCCGCGATCAGCGAAACGTCGGACGGTGCTGCGTTGGTGTCAGCGTTCGGCACGCCGATCTTCATTCTCCTAAAGTACGCTTGGCAGCCACCCTTGGATTGGTAATCAGGGGGTTTCGCCAGCCAGCTGTGGCTCAATGAAAATAGCAGCGGAATCGCTTGGAAGCAAGGCCGCGCGAAGTGGCCACCGCTTGGCATCAAAATTCCATGGCGCGGTTTCGGTCGCCCCTTCGTTAGTAAGGCAGGCCGAAAGGCGATTTGCCTAATAGGTCTCGGACTTCGCTGCACGCGCCATCAAATCGTCGATAGCCTGTTGTGGCAACTTGCCATTTGCGAGGATCGCGTACATCTGTTCCGTAATCGGCATCTCGATGTTTTTCTTCCGCGCCAGACTCACCGCAGCTTTGGTAGTAAACACTCCCTCGGCAACCGCACCATGCATACCGGCAATAATGCCGGCCAGTTTACGTCCCTTACCTAACTCGACACCGACACTGCGGTTGCGCGAGAGGTCTCCCGTACAGGTCAGAACCAGGTCTCCCAAGCCGGCAAGTCCCGCCATGGTATCGAGCCTGCCGCCGCAAGCGACCACTAGACGCGCTACTTCCGCGAGGCCACGCGTGATCAACGCAGCAACGGAATTATGTCCCAGCCCCAACCCGTCGCAGACTCCCGCGGCAATCGCGATAATATTTTTCAGCGCGCCGCCTAATTCCACACCGATCACATCGTCGTTGGTGTAGACACGGAAACGGGAATCATTGAAAACTTGCTGCACGGCACGCGTCACGACGCTATCGACAGACGCCACGGTAACCGCCGTCGGATCGCCCCGCGCCACTTCTTTGGCGAATGACGGACCACTCAGCGCGGCCACGCGCGCCTCGAACTTTTGGCTGCGTAAGACATCGCAAATCACCTCCGTCATGCGCATCAGAGTCCCGTCTTCGAGCCCTTTCGTGCAGCTCACGAACAATGTCTCCGGCCGCAGTGACGGCGCCATACGCTCGAACAGCGCTCGGCAATGCTGCGAGGGCATTACACTGACCACGATCTCCGATGCCTCCAACGCGCGGTCGAGATCGTTTGTTACCTCAATCGATTCCGGGAGGATGAACCCCGGCAGAAAACGTTCATTGATCCGGCACTTCGCTACGCTCACCGAGACTTCCGGTTCGTTGGCCCACAATCGGACGAGATGTTCAGGATGATTGTGAGACCCTGGCCCGTTCGGATGATTCGCCTTCCGTCCCAAGACAATCGCCAGACCAGTTCCCCAAGCTCCGGCTCCGATGACGGCAATGCGGCTCATTGACGCGATGCTCCCAGTGTTCCTGATTCCGTTTTCAATTGTTTCTCGGAGGGCTTTCCCAAGCCCGCGTCCGATTTGTCTTTTCCCTTTTTCCCGAGCTTCGATTCTGTCCCCGCCGCAATCCTGCCGATATTCTGCCGATGTCTCCATATCACCAGCCCCGAGACTAACGTGACAAAGATCAGTTGGCGGTAATCGGCATATTCACGCAGGGCCCAAACCAGCAGGGGAAACGCAGCTGCCACTGCGATCGATCCGAGCGAAACATAACGGAAAGCAACGGCGATCAGCAGGAACAAGATCACCATGCACAAAATCGACCTCGGAGTCAGAAGGATGAAAGCTCCCAGACTGGTCGCGACTCCCTTTCCGCCGCGAAATTTCAGCCAGACAGGGAACAGATGGCCGAGTACCGCGAAAAACGCAGCTGTCGTCAAGATAAGCGGATGTTGCGAGCCGCCGAACAGCAAGCGTGCCACGATCACAGCGGTGACACCTTTGCTGGCATCGAGAAGCAGCGTAGCGGCTCCGAGCAGAGGCGAAGTTCGCGCCACATTGGTCGCACCTATGTTCCCGCTTCCGCGGTCGCGCACATCCTCACCTTTGAAAAACCGCACCAGCAAGTAACCAAACGGGATCGACCCTATAACATAACTCGCAGCTGCCGTAATGAAGAAGGTCGTCATGGGCGTTTACCGCAGCGGAAATCGCTCCAGCTTCGTGTAGTTAGAACCAACCGAAGAAAGCTTGCTTTTATAGAGAATGAACTCGTGCGCCATCATAGTCCCGAAATCCAGCTCTCTGATGGCAGACAGATGCTTTTCCAGTTCGGCGAATTTAGTGTTGGCAGCGTCATCTGCCTTCCACTTTGGCGAACCCGACCTGCCACCCTCTCGTGCCACCGTCAGATGAGGACTGTAAGGCCGATCTTCGCGAGAGACCCCGAGTTCCGCTATCCTTGCGTCAATGGTCTCCGCCAATGCCTCAAGGTGCGATCCACCGTGAATCCCAATCCAGAATACGCGCGGAACTTTCGCGGAGGGGAAGAATCCGTATCCGCCGCAGCGAATTTCAAATGCGCTGGCGGTGATTTGCCGCAGGCGTTCGGCGACGGCATCGACCCGCTCCGGTTTCTGCTCGCCAATGAATTTCAGGGTGATGTGCAATGACTTCGGATGCATCCATCGTGCATCCGGCGCAAAGCCCTCCAGCCCCTCGACGAAGCGCGAGATGCGGGAGCGAACTGCCGGATCCAAATCGATGCCCACGAAGATTCGCATCTTAACATTTTGTAAATGCGGCAAATGTTGGCGTGTGACGGATCTCTGACCTTACCCACCAGACAGATCATCGTCATCGGCGGCCTACAGGAGCGCACGCCGGATCATCTCCAGCGCCTGCTGGGTTGCGAACTGCCGTATACGCTTTCGATCACCGGGAAAGTTCCGCTCGACCACCTGCGTACCCTCATCGCCCGCCAAGGCGATATAAACCAATCCGACCGGCTTCTGCTCGGTTCCCCCGTTGGGCCCGGCTATGCCAGTAATTCCGACTCCATAGCTCGACAAGCAGCGCTGGCGAATCCCCTCGGCCATCGCCGCCGCAACTTCTCGGCTTACGGCTCCATTCTGATCGATCAGAGCCTTGGGCACATTGGCAAACTGAGTCTTCAACTCGTTCGAGTACACTACGGCCCCGCCTATGAAGTAACGGGAACTCCCGCCAATCGATGTGATGCGTTCCGCCAGCAATCCGCCGGTGCAGGATTCCGCTACCGCCAGCGTCATGCTGCGCATTTGCAGAAGATAGCTGATGATTTGCTCGATGGTTTCCCCCTGGCGCGAGAAGATGGCATCGCCCAGTTCATCCTCAATTTTCCCTGCCAGTTCTTCGACGCGGGCGTCGGCTTCCGCCTGAGAATCTTTGCGGCAACGAAAGTGAAGCTGGATCTCGCCTGCGCCTGCGAGAATTGTCGTGTCCACGTCGGTGAAAGTTTTGTAGATAGGCGCGACGCGCGCGTCCACCTGAGACTCGGGCATCATCGCCATCTTGAGTGTGCGCGTGGCAATGTGCTGGACTGGAATGCGCGCCCGCAGCCGCGGTAAACACTCATTTTCAAATAGTCCCTTCAATTCGTACGGGGGACCGGGAAGCAGCATCACCAGACGTTCCCGTCCATCGTATTTTCCCGCGATCCATTGGCCTGGCGCCGTGCCCAAAGCATTCGGCAAAACGGCGGCGCTGGTTAGGACATCGGCCTGTTTGGAATTGTTGGCGGTCATCTTAATTCCGCGCTTGGCGAACCGCTCTTCGAGTTTGGCAAGGATCTGCGGATCGCGCTGCAACTTCAATCCAAGCGCCTCGGCTACTGATTCGCGAGTCAGGTCATCCTCGGTGGGGCCGAGTCCGCCGCTGAAAATAATGATGTCAGACCGCCGCATAGCGAGCTTTGCCGCGGCAGTCAATCCTTCCGCGTCGTCGCCGACGATGCTCTTGAAGCGAACTTCCACGCCCAGATCGTTAAGTTTTTCGGTGAGGTAGAGCGAGTTGGTGTCCTGGCGGAAGGGAGTCAGCAACTCGGACCCGACGGCGATGATCTCAGCGTTCACGGTTAGAAGTGTAAACGAAGTTGCAAAGGGAGGGCTGAGATCAAAGCAGCGAGTTGCTGTCTCCGGAGGGGCAAGACCAGCGCTGGGTCAACGATCTCGATGTTCTTAGGGCAAGCTGGCGTGAATGCCGAGAGACGCGGCGACTTTTCGGAGTTGTTTGTCTGTTGTCCACAAGAGCGTGGGCGGATTGATAAGAACCGAAGCGAGCAGGTGCGCGTCCGTCAGACCGATGCCGAGGCCGTATAGACGGCGGACCTCGGTCAAGCTTCGAATTTCGTGCAATTGCGCCACTCGCACACGAGGTAGAAGGTCCAACAAGGCCAGTGTCTTGGTGCGGTCTTTCAAGAATCCTAAGGCCAGTTCCGCAATGACGCAGGGATGAACTGCAATCTGCCCCCGGGTTCAACTGCCTCTGCAGTTCTTGGTTGCCCGAACGGAAGTGGTCGATCCAAACCGAGGTATCGGCGAGAATCAATTCGCCGCCCTGCGCCGGGGGATATTTTTCAATCCCGGCATGGTGCCTCCCAGGGACGCCAACCGGCGAGCGCTTTCCCGCTCGATCAGGGCTTTGAGCGCTTCACGAATCAGCGCCGTCTTCTCCGCTACCCCGGTGAACTCCTGGGCGATCCGGACTAGCTCGTCATCCAGCGCGATGGTGGTTCTCATGGAAAGTCCTAGGCACTGATTATGAGTACGCATAAGTGTGCTCTTGCTCTTAGTGAGAGCATAACCGCGACCAAGCCGTGCAGGCATCCTCAAAGGGGCGGGAGATATTAGCCTTGTGCGCAAATCCTTGTTGCGATAGATAACATGGCAAGCCGCCGGAGGGGTGATAGATATACGAGGTCGATGATGTTGTTCAGAAGTAGAACTGCAAATGATGGCGGTGGGTACCTATTCAGTGACGGAACGGTTCTCGCTCCATGCGGTAACGAAGAACTTGCTCCTGGCATACAACGTGGGTGAATCCGACAGCGGCAAATACACGCTTCCCAGCCTTTACTTCGCGGGTAAGCAGGTTGACCATGTATTCATCCCGGTAGAGATTGTCTTGGATAGAGATCTTATTCAGAAACGTGTCTGATCGGGTAGGGTCAAACCACGAACTGGGCACGTCCCTGAAGTTACCCCGGGCCGGGAAGTAGCTTGAGTAGAGAGCCTCAAGTTCCTTGACTGAACTGGGTTTTACATTGAGTCCGGGAATTGCATCTAGATTCGCGAGCGTAACTTGGACTTGCTCATCAAGTGAACGTGTTGGGTGATTAATGTGGCCATATTCACTTACTTGGCGCAATACGAAAAAGGACTTGACCTGCTCAGGGCTAAATTCCCTTAGTAGCGCCGAAGTTTCTGCTGCGCGCGACGGGTCGATACTTGCGATAGGGATGCCATCGCGAGAGGTCAGGAAGCGGAGCAGACCTGGTTCCCCAAATTTTCTGATTGCATCGATGAGCGCATTTTCTATCGGTGGATCGCCGCCTTCGTTGAACGCGATGTCCGGATGGAATTGTGCCCATTGGCTTTCGATTTGCAAAATCTCAGGGTTGTCTGGCTCATTCGTGTGGCTAACTCCGAAATATAAGAGGCTGCCGGTCGACTGGTTGATATGAAGAATATAAGGTGAAGAATAAAGGTGCCGCGAATACTCTTTGGCCGACATGATCCGCGGATGCCGCACACAAGATGTTGTGAATAGGCAGAAGCAAAGCAGGATGGCGCCGAACCTCCAATTAGCCCAATCTTCAAGACCTTCGCAGGAGAGCCTTTTCATGTGCTTGATTTTCATGTGGTTGACATCAGCGCGGCTGCCGGCTGCTGCTGCGTCATGCAGTGCAGCGCGCCAAATCCCCAGATCAGATCGCCGGAGTAAATGGGCACGGTCTCGCGCGTGGGGAAGAGTTGCGCCAGAGTGTTGAGCGCGATGCGGTCGTTCGGATCATTGAATACGGGTACCAGGACCGTGCCATTGGCGATATAGAAGTTGGCGTAGCTGGCGGGGAGTTGCCGATCTTCAAATATCACTGGACGCGGCATTGGAATTTCGATGATCTCGAGTTTCTTTCCATCGGAAGTGCGGGCGTTTTTCAGGCGTCCGAGGTTGGCATGGAGCGGCGAGTAATTTTCGCTCTGCTCGTTCGTCTCAATCATTGTGACCACAGTGTTCGGAGCAACGAAGCGGGTAATGTCGTCTACATGGCCGTGCGTATCGTCGCCTGCGATACCACTATCAAGCCAGATGACCGATTGCACCGCAAAGTAGTCGGCGAACATCCGCTCGTACGCCGCGCGGTCCATCGCCGGATTGCGTTGCTGTGTCGTCGATAGCAGGCACTCCTCGGTCGTGATCATCGTGCCGCTGCCGTTCACGTCGATCGATCCGCCCTCGAGCACTATGCGATGTTTGCCCGGGGGAAGAACAGCTATGGGTTGGACGATAGGTGCACCAGCGGCTTTTGACATCCGCGCCCCGTTTCTTTCATCATGTCCGTAGTTTGGATACTTTGCCCACGCGTTGAATTGGAAGTGCAACGACAGCAGTCCTGATTCGGAGGGGCGATGATCTGGGACGGTTGTTAGAAAGATGCATCCAGAGTCGCGCACCCAAACTCGATCAGTGCGCCATTGATGGAAGCGAACATTCTCTGAAAGCGCGTTAGCTCGTTCGAGAACAGCCTTCACCCGCTTTTCCGCGCTGGCGTTGTTCACGATTAAATCGACTCGCTCGTGCCGGGCCAGATTTCGAATGATCTCGGCGTACACCCACGGAATCGGCTCAAACTTCTCGGGCCAGTCGCCTCGAAAATGTGGCCACGCCAGCCAGGTTGATTCGTGAGGTTCCCACTCGGCCGGCATGCGGTAGCCCAGGGTGGCGGGGAGTTTGGTACTTGCGAGGTGTCGCAGCGTCAACGCACTCCTCCGCGCAAGAATTCACACTTTGCTGGTTGGAGGGAATAGGGGTCCTTCGACTCCGCCGGAACTTCACTCCTTGAAGTTCCCGCTCCGCTCAGGATGACAGGCATCGAGAATTTCATTTTCCATCCAGCATTCGGCTTGTGATTGGAGCGTAACTATCGATGCGCCGGTCACGGAGAAAAGGCCAATTCCGACGCGTATCTTCCAAATGGTGCAAGTCGACTTCGCCGAGCAGAATTTCCTCTTTGTTGGGAGAACCTGCCGCCAGCACGCGCCCAAAAGGATCGCAGAAGAATGAGCCACCCCAGAACTGGAGTCCCTTGCCCGCCACGGAATTGCCGCGAATATCCCCTGTCTCGAAACCAACGCGGTTTACAACGCCCACGTAAACGCCATTCGCGATCGCATGGGCGCGCTGAATCGTCCGCCAAGCGTCATGCTGCGCCTCGCCAAACTCCGCCTTTTCTGCGGGATGCCATCCGATTGCGGTCGGGTAAAACAGAATGCTTGCTCCCTGCAACGCGGTGAGACGCGCACCCTCCGGATACCACTGATCCCAGCACACCAGTGTCCCCAGTCTTCCCGCGGACGTGTCAAAGGCCTTGAAGCCAAGATCCCCGGGAGTGAAATAGTATTTTTCGTAGTAAAGCGGATCATCCGGAATGTGCATCTTGCGGTAAGTGCCGCGCAACACGCCATCCGAATCAAAAATCGCGGCAGTGTTGTGGTACAAGCCCGGCGCACGCTTCTCGAAGAGCGACGCAATCAGCACAACTTCATTTTTCTTGGCCGCCGCCGCAAGCTTCTCCGTAGTGGCTCCGGGTATTGGTTCCGCCAGATCGAACAATGCCGCATCTTCACGCTGACAGAAATACTGTGTCTGAAAAAGCTCAGGCAGACAGACCACCTCCGCACCCGCGCGCGCCGCCTCCGCAACGCGATCTAGCGCCTTCGCCAGGTTGTCTGCCGGCTCAGGGCCACAGGACATCTGAACTAGCCCGACGGTAAATTTTTCTCGCACGCGTGACTCCGAAAGTCTTGATGAGATCGTCATTTATTGCTGGCTCCGGGATGACAATCCAAGAATCTTTATTCACTACGACGTAGTGTGCCGCCAACAATTCTAGAGTATCAAACGGTGGACCGCCCGCGAGAATGTTACAGCCATTTGAAACGGCGTTACCTGCGTAGCTCTCACTTCTAGTAAATTGTTTCTTCGGCTCAATTCAGTTTTTATTTCACGGAGGCATTCCTTGAAGCAGAAAAGCTCCACCAAGCCACGCTCTAATCAAGAAGCCGTTCACGAAGAGGGCGCAGGCATCGACCGCAAACTCCACGATCCCGTTGCCGACCGCCTCATCCCTCTCGAACCGCTCGACCTCGGCAAGATCTCATCCATAGACGACCTCGTGCGCGCCATGTCGCACACCGCCTTCACTGGCCGCCAGCTCGGCGAAGCTGCTGACGTTCTCGAAGCCATGGCCCGTGACAAGGAATGTTTCGTCGTCATGACCCTCGCCGGCGCCATGACCGTAGCGAAACAAGGGCTGGTCATCGCGGAATTGATTGATCGCGGCATCGTGAATGCTGTTGTCTCCACCGGAGCCCTCATGGCGCACGGCCTGGTCGAGGCCACCGGGCGCGCCCACTTCCGGCACAATCCCGAACTCAGTGACGAAGAACTTTACGAAGCGGGATACAACCGTGTATATGACACCTTGGAGCCCGAGCAGAATCTCGACGACGTGGAGCGTGTGATGGCGGCGGTCTTCGGGGGCTGGGACTCGGGCGAGATCATGTGTTCGTACAAGTTAAATCGCGCTATAGGAGCGCATTTAGCAAAAAACAAGAAAGAACGGGGAATTCTGAAGTCCGCCTACGAAAAAAATGTCCCTGTTTTTGTGCCCGCCTTTTCCGACTCCGAACTGGGACTCGACTATGCCCTGACCAATCGCGAACGCGACAAGCAAGGTAAGCCTCGTTTCCGCTTCGATCCTTTTGTCGACCTGGAACACTTCGCCGCTACACTGCTTGCGCAAAAGCGTCTCGGAATCTTCACCATTGGCGGAGGCGTGCCGCGTAACTGGTCGCAGCAGTTTGGTCCGTTTATCGAACTGCGCCACCGCCGGGGCGGGGAAGACTTGCCGCTCAAACGCTATCACTACGGCCTGCGTATATGCCCGGAACCGGTGTATTGGGGTGGACTTTCGGGGAGTCCGTACAGCGAAGCCGTGTCGTGGGGGAAATTTGTGCCGCCGGCCGAAGGCGGAAAATTTGGCGAAGTTTTTGTGGATGCTACGGTGGGCCTGCCGCTGATTGTGGCGGCCGTGCTGGAGCGGTTAAAGAAGAAGCCAGCCGAAAGAAAAAGACTGGCGACGGCGGGAAAATGAGGCGTCTCGCTGGCGTCGTGTTGTCGATTTGCGCGTTGCTTCTCTGCTCCCTTTGCAATGCTCAGGCGACCTGGAGCATTAACTCGAACGTTTTCCGCGAAAATTCCTTGGGGCTGACGTACGAATTCCCGGAGACATTCAGGCCCAAGGTCGGAAGTGAAATGCCCGTATCGTTTCATGGTGATGCCAATGGACGCGAACGTTTCATTCTGACCCTTTGGGATGCAACTGACAGCGGCGGTGCGCTCAGAATGGCTTTTCTCTATGACACGAAAGAACGCAGCAGCGACAGGACACACGACACAATTGCGCTGGCCTATCTGGGCGAGATTAAAGGGATGTGGCTAGGCGTGAAAGGCGTCAAGATTGTGGGTCCGAACAAGGTTTCGGAACCAAGTTATGAATATTGGCGGATGGATTTCTCGACTCCGGATCAGACACCTCGTTACAACTCAGCGGTGGTCATCACGCTGTCGGATCGACGAGTACTCGTGGTCAGAGCGGGGGCTCCGTCGCAGAACGAGCTCGATGATGAGGTCGGCTCGCTAACCAGGTTGCGCTTCGACAAAAGCCAAAAGTAGTTACGCTAACTGTCAAACTTGGGAACACGCTGAAAAAAAGAGACGGGGCAAGCCCCCGTCTCTACCGTACATGAATTTAGTCGAAGATTAATACAGCCGACGCAATCACAGTGGTCCACATGCCGCGTTTGTCGCCGACTGCCGACTGCGTGACGTTCGCAGTCCGCACGATCTTATTCGATATTCGGTAAATCTCTTTTTTCTCATCCCACGACCGGTCGGAATCAAACTCTACGTTTAGAGTCGTGGCCAGCATCTCAGCTGCGAGTTCTTCTGCGTAATCGCCGGCGGCGTCTTCTGTTTCACCGAATGAGTGGTGCTCGCTGAGATATCCATAGGTGTTGCGGTCGGCCGGGATGGCGACGCCGATCGAAGAGGCCAAAAGGCGGTGTGGTTCGTGAGTCGAATTTTCAGCGACTACGGCGAATACGACTTCGCCCGGCGACAAATGGGTGAGTCCCTGCGAGCGCGGTACGAGTTTGCAGTTGGGCGGAAAGATCGAAGAGACGCGAACCAGGTTTTGCGCCGCGATGCCCGCGTCGCGTAAAGCGAGTTCGAAAGAGGTCAGGCGCTCTTTGTGTTTCCCCACGCCTTTGGTGAAAAAAATCTTCTTGGGGACCATGTCCTTGCCCAATTCAGTTTCCTCCGGAAATTTTAGTTGAGCGCCAAATCTAACACAGCGATTTGTGAAGATTGTATGAAAAAACAGAAAGGCAGCACGGATCGAGAGGTCCCCGACGTGCTCGGAGAGACAGAACCAGCTCGTGCGGGATGTCGGAACTTAGGGCGAAAGTCATGTAGAAATGCCGAAGCCATTTCGCGGTTCGCTGCGGTTTCGATTATGCGCTTTGCGCCGGTCAGGCAGTTAGCGAAATCGCAAAGTGTGCACTTGAGAGGCCAGCGGAGGAACTTCAATAAGAAATCAACGGGAAACTTGGTTCGTTGCCATCACAACTTGGGGATGCTGCGCCAGGAGAAGAAACGGTGCGCCTTCGGATTGCAGGCTTTCACGCAGCTTCTTTCGTAACCAGGGAGGGTGCGGCTTCTCTCGTTTGCGATCCTACAACCTTCATCTCATGCCAGTCGTATGGAAACTCTTTGCCGCAATCGAGACATGCGACATAAGTACCCGTGAGCTGAGTTGTTGGACTGCGCCGGGATCCAGCACGTACTGTGATCGGAAAGCTGTAGCGAGAATGGCGACAGCCAAACATCGCGTCCACTATTTTTGAAAGCATCGACAGAACCTCCCAGCAGAACAATCCGCAAATCAAGCCGCTTTCTCTCACTTAGGGTGGGAAAAGGGTCTTACTCTTTAGATTCCAGTAGAGGAGAAAAGGTTCGTATTTGGGGTGGCGGAGTAGGTTCCTCGGGAAGGTGCCGGGAATGATGTACTTACATCAATCGGTGAAGAGGAAAAGCCTTCGGTACCAACGATCTACGGCGTAATCGTTCGCAGACAAGTGTGACTAGCTGCTGGGCGGATTGGACTTCTTGTGGGCGGAACACTTGGTCATGATGGCCGAACGAAGTTTCGTTCGGAGAACGTCGGGCAACTCGTAAAGCTCCGAGTCGCGATAAATCTCGATAGTCTTGCGGGTGGTATCGCATACGACGTAGCAGTTATGGCACCACGCCAGATGATCATCCAGTTCGGTCTTCGTCTGGGCGTCGAGCACGCCGTCGAGGTAGTTGGTTAGTTCGTTTAGAAACTCAGAACACTTCACTGGTCGCCATCTCCACTCGCCTTTTTCTGAAAGAAGCGGTTGAGCCGCTCGCGCAACTGTAATCGCGCCCGCAGCAACCGCGACTTTACCGCCGGGATGCTCAGCTCCAACGCTTGAGCCGTCTCTTCTGTCGAGAGGCCTTCCACGTCGCGGAGCACGAACACCGTCCGAAATCCCTGCGGCAACCCTTGAATGGTGCGAGTCAATATGTCTCGCAGCTCCTCTTGGTTGTACATCTGCTCCGGATTGGGACTCCAATCCGCAACCTCACGGGGTAGCGAGTCATCTTCAGTTTTTACTTCTTCGTCCAGAGAAACCGTGCGTTCCGGTTTCCTCCGGCGCAACTTCATTAATGCTTCGTTGACCGCAATCCGCACCAGCCAGGTATAGAACTTCGACTGTTCCTGAAACTTGGCCAGGTTGCCATACGCTTTGAGGAACGCCTCCTGAACTACATCTTCCGCGTCCTCGCGATTCTGCGTGATGTGCTGTGCGATTCGGAAAACATTGCGGTCATAACGCCGCACGAGTTCTTCAAAGGCGGTATCGTCGCCGCGCTTGGCGCGCCGTACCAGCTGCATTTCTTCGCTGATCGGCTGCTCTATGTTGGGTTGGATGGTACTCATTCGTAACTTGATGCAGATTTTTCCGACTGCGTCTCTAATTTCCTAACGCTATTGTACTGTCTGAAGTGGTTTTTGCGGGACGTTGTTTCGGCTGGGAGGTTCTTTTTCCCTCACGGCCCAGAAAATCCCCAACTTCGAATCGCGAAAGCTAGTCCGCTGGCTTATCGTGGGAATTTTCTGATTTTGTCGCCAGTTCGCTAAACAGGTCCTATAGGCGGTGTCCCGTGTCCGACGTTCCATGGTAACCCAGTAGGGCAGGTACTATGGTGTCCCGAGAATGCCTGCGATGGGCCCTATAATCAGAGGCTAGAAGGGTCCCAAACAGAGTCTTGCCCATGATTTTCGCCTCGGAGTTCGCATGAAGGAGCGCGGTTGGATTGAGCCAATAGTGGAGCGGGTGGTAGGCCAGGTTCTGGACAGCCAAGGCGCCCAACTTCGCACCGAGATTGTTCGCCGCGTGATGGAAGAAATTGCCGCCGCGCCCCATTCCGAGGAGCCTGCCCCAGCCGAGCCCGTGTCCGTTGTTGCCGCGCTTGGCGCCACTCCTGCAGATCTGGCTCGGTCGGTCGCCGAAATCCAATTGGGTGCCTCTCAAAAAGAAATTCTGCGCGCCTTGCTCGATACGAGCGCCCGCTATGCCGCCCGAGTCGCATTGTTCGTTGTCAAAGGCAACCACGCTACCGGATGGCAAGCGCGCGGCTTTGCGCACAGCGACGAAATCAAGGATTTCGCGCTCGATGACAATGCTCCCGCGGTGATGCGCGCTATCGTCGCCCGCATCGCGGTCACCGCGCCAGTTTCCGAACTGGATGCGCGATTCGCCCAACAGTTTGACACTCCCGTGAGTGGCGAAGCCAGATTCTTCCCGCTTATCTTGAAAGACAAAGTCGCTGCGTTGGTCTACGCCGATAGCGGAACGAGTGGCGACGGTTTGCTCGATGCCGGGGCGCTTGAACTTTTGGTCCTTTCGACTTCAGCCTGGCTCGAAGTGAACTCGCTTCGAAAACAGGCTCAAAAGGAACCTGCGAACGCGGAAAGTCATTCTTCGGAAAGCCCGAACGTCTCCGCTGCGCCAGCGTCCTTTCCCTCCGTTCACTCGGTCCCGGTTTTTAACGATCCTTTCGCTTCGCATGCTCCCGCGTTCACGTCCGGAAACGCAAAGGCGGCTGCCGCTGGAGCTTCGTCCGCTTTGGAACCGGTTGCGCACAACTCGCACGACACTGCGTCGATGGATCCTCCGGTCGCTGAGGCGCAGTCGTCGATCGCTGAGATGGAACCACCGCTCGCCGAGCCGCTGCCGGTCGGTCACTCGGAACCTCTCCGCGTGCCCGACTCTGCTCCGGCCGCTGCCGCCATGTCGGCTGAAGATGAGGACGTTCATCGCAAGGCGCAGCGCTTTGCACGCCTGCTGGTCGACGAGATCAAACTCTACAACCAGGCGAAAGTCGCCGAAGGCCGGAAAAATAAGGATCTCTACGACCGTTTGAAAGAGACCATTGAGAAGAGCCGCGCCACGTACCAAAAACGTTACGGGACGACCATCGCCGCTTCCGCCAATTACTTTCAGCATGAAATAATACGAAGTCTCGCAGAAGACGACCTTTCGATTATGGGTGCCAATTTCCGGCACTAGGTAGGGTTTAAGTGCGCAGTTTTGCAGTCGCAGTTTTCGCCGGATTTCTCTTCCCAATCTCGCTTGGCCTCTTGCCGCTTGCCGTTGCTCAATCGCAGTCGCCCGCGCCAGCTTCAAACGAAGCCAGTCCCGCGAGGATTCAAGCTGCAAAAGACTCCTCCGCGAAAAGCACAAAAAGGAAGACGTCCGGCGCCACTCGTCCTCGAAAGCACAAGCCGGTTTCGCCGCGCGTACGTCGCGCCCGCCAGGCCTTCGTCGCCTCGGCCAGTCTGCGTCCCATGGCGCAGCAGTTGCTACAGGAGCGAACGCTGGTCGCCTACGCCGGGGTTGAATCCTACGCCCGCCATCACCCGAAAGAAGATGCGGGAGCTCTCGCCTGGCTTGTCATCGGCTATGCCCGGACTCTTGATCATGATTACGCCAAAGCCATCGACCCCTTCAACCGCGCCAAGGCTGGAGCGAGCGAACTCGGGGACTACATTGCGTACTACCTCGGCGATGCTTACCTCAACACGGGCCACACCGCCGAAGTGCTTTCCACGCTCGCCGATTTCAGTAAGAGATTTCCCGACTCTCTCCTGATCCGCGATGCCAACGTGGTTTACGCCAATGCTTTGCTAGCCGAGAGTCGACCTGCGGAGGCAGCAGCTCTGCTTGAGAAGAATCGGGCTCCCGTTCACAGTGACGTCGAACTGGCCATCGGAAGGGCCTACGAAGCTGCTGGCGACAAACAGAGAGCCTTCGCTGCCTTCCGCAACGTCTACTTTAATCTGCCTAACAGCTTCGAAGCCGAAGCCGCCGGGCAAGAACTTCGCAAATTAGGAATCTCTGGATCCCCCACCGAAAGCCGGACCCGCGCCGAACTGCTGCTCAAAGCCAAACACTATAGCGACGCCGCCCGCGAGTATCAAAGTTTGCTGGAGGTAAATGGCGCGGCCGATCGTCCGCAACTCCAGTTGGCTCTTGCTGGAGCGCTCGAAAAAGGCGGGAGCAGCCACGATGCCCGCAAGATTCTGACTTCCATGGGCACTCAGACGGGTGACGCCGAAGCCGAGCGTCTCTACCTGCTCAGCGAGACCGCGCGTTCCACTAGCGACGAAGATGCGGTCCAGCGCACTCTCAACCAACTGCGGCAGTATGGTCCGGCCAGTCCATGGCTCGAGCAAGCACTGCTCTCGGCCGGGAATCTGTACTTGCTGAAACGCGACTACGATCACGCCATCGACTATTACCGCGAGTTGCAGGAGCGTTTTCCTACTGGAACGCATGCCGCCACCGCGCACTGGAAGGCGGCATGGCTGACCTTTCGCCAGGGACGCACCGACGCCGCCCGCAAGAGTTTCGAAGACCAGATCGCGCTCTATCCCGACTCCAATGAAGTTCCGAACGCCTTGTATTGGCGGGCGCGGGTGGCCGAAGAAGAAAACAATCCGGCGATGGCCCGCGCGTTTTATCAGAAACTGTCTGACCGATACCGCAACTACTACTACGCTGAGCTCGCTCGCGAGCGCTTAAAGAATCTGCCCTCCCAAGGCGCCGCACTCAAAGAGGCCTCGGCCAGGCTGTCAGAGGACAATGCGCTCCACTACACCCTCCTCGATCACGTTCCAGCGCTTCCCAACTCGGGGAAAATTACGGCCGCCGATCCCCCTGAAGACAATCTTCGCGTTGCCAGAGCCCGACTGCTCTCGAATGGTGGACTCGCCGACATGGCAGTCCGTGAACTGCAAGCTGCCGCCAGCCAGGAAGGTGGAAGCTGGGCGCCACCAGAAATGGCGCGAGTCTATCAGGACGGCGGCCGCTATGATCGTGGCATTGAAATCATGAAACGCTCGACGCCGAATTATTTCGCTGTCGACCTTCCTGATCTGCCTCGTCCCTACTGGGAGGCCCTGTTTCCCAAGCCTTACTGGACCGACCTGCGAAAATACTCGACACTCAACGGACTCGATCCCTACCTCGTTGCGTCCCTCATCCGACAGGAATCCGAATTCAACGCCGCCGCTCTTTCCCGCGCCAATGCCGTCGGCCTCATGCAACTACTGCCAAAGACCGGAAAGTCCGTTGCCAAGCAAGTCAAGATGCGCGGATACACTGCGCCCCAACTCTTCACACCTGCTGTGAACCTCGAACTCGGCACCCGCTACTTCAAAGACATGGTCGACAAGTACAACGGACAGTTCGAGTACGCCTTGGCCGCCTACAATGCGGGCACTGACCGCGTAGGCGACTGGTTGGGACAGGGCCACTACCGCGATCCGCAAGAATTCGTCGAGTCCATCCCCTTCACGGAAACTCGCGAATACGTGCAGGCCATCCTGCGCAACGCGAGCGTTTACCGGCAGCTTTACGGCACTCCATAGTCATTTGTCACGAGCGAACCCAAGGACCTTCTTCTGTATTCTCGGTTGGTCCGCTAAACCGGCGGTTCGCTCGGCGACTTAGTGAACACGATCTCGAACACCAGCAGGCACGCTCCCACCACGATCGCGCTGTCAGCGACATTAAAGGCCGGCCATTGATATCGCCCTACGTAAAAAAGCAGGAAGTCCACAACGCGTTGGCTGATCAGGCGATCCCACAGATTGCCAATCGCCCCGCCCAAAATCAACGATAGCCCGATTCCAGTGGAAGTCATAGTCTGGCTGTTTTTCCACAACAGGACCGAAACGACCAGCAGAGCGATCACCGAGAATGCGATGAGCAAGCCGACCTTCCATTCGGCTGGTGAGTCGGCAAAAATCCCGAAAGCTGCTCCCGGATTCTCCGCATGAATAATGCGAAAGAATCCAGGAATCACTGGAATACTCGCGTGGAAGGAAAGCCGCCGCGTGATCGCAATCTTGGTGACGCGATCGAGAACGATAACAAACGAAGCGATCAGAAAGAAATATTTACGCATGTCATCCGAGAAATAGAGTGACCAAAACGGTCTGCCGAAAATTTAAGCAACAAAAGCTGCCGTCCTGAAGGAAGCGAAAGACCTGTACAGCGAGTCACGAGATCAGACAATCTCCTTGAGCACGGCGCTGCAGCGTTCGCATACTGTCGGATAATTTTTGTCTTCGCCCACGTGGCTTGAGTAATTCCAGCAGCGTTCGCACTTCTGCCCGACCGCCTTCTTAATCTCGACATGGGCGCTACCCGTGACAGTGGCCTCGCCCAGCGTGAGATTCACCGCTGATACGATAAACAAGTAACGGAGTTGCGATTCGTACCGATGGAGAACTGCGTACAGCGCATCGGGAGCCGCAATCGATACCTGTGCCTCCAACCCGGTCCCAATAAGTTTATTGTTGCGCGCCTCTTCCAAAGCCTTCAGCACATCGTCGCGCACCGCTCGCAGCGCTTTCCAATCTTCGTCCGATGGGGAACTGCTGTCCGCAGCAATCTCTGCAGCGGCAGGAAACGAAGCCAAATGCACGCTCTCTTCCCGCCTCTCGTTCTTCGGCAGATACGACCAGATCTCTTCGCAGGTAAAGGTCAGGATCGGAGCCAGCAATCGCACCAAGGCCTCGCTCATCTTCCAGATCGCCGTTTGCGCCGAACGACGGCCATGCGACTTTGGCGCAGAAATGTACAGTCGGTCCTTCAACACGTCAAAATAAAACGCGCTCAAATCGACAATGCAAAAATGGTTGACGCGGTGGTAGATTCGGTGAAAAGCAAACTCGTCGTATCCGCTGCGCACATCGGCCGCAAACGACAACGCCTGCCGCAGTATGTATTGGTCCAATTCCTCCATCTTTTCGAATGGAACTGCGTCCGTCACTGGATCGAAATCGTAAAGATTACTCAGGATGTAGCGAAACGTGTTTCGAATCTTCTTGTAGTTTTCGCCCACGCGCTGCATCAGCGCTTCCGAGCCGACCACGTCCTCGCGGAAATCCACCGACGCAGTCCAAAAGCGCACGATTTCTCCACCCAATCGGCTGGCAATATCCACGGGATCGACGTCGTTCCCCCGCGACTTCGACATCGCCTGGCCTTTTTCGTCGAGCGTCCAACCCGGCGTCACGACGCCGCGATAAGGAGGCGTGGCGCGGGTTCCCATGGCGCACAACAGGGATGACTGAAACCAGCCGCGATACTGATCGCCGCCTTCCAGGTATAAATCCGAAGGCCAGGGATAGTAATCCGGTTCATCGGCCACCAGCGCCAGGTAGCTGGCGCCCGACTCCAGCCACACATCGAAGATGTCTGTTTCTTTCTCGAATTTCGTCGCGCTGCAGTGCGGACACTTCGTTCCTGCGGGTACGATCGTGTCCGGCTCGGAAGTAAACCACGAGTCTGCCCCCAAGCGCGCAAACAGATCGACCACCTTGCGATTGACCGCCGGATCGTTCAGCGGCTTGCCGCAACCTTCGCAAAGAAATACGGCAATCGGCACGCCCCAGACCCGCTGCCGCGAGATACACCAATCCGGACGCGTCTGAATCATGTTCGATAGGCGTTCTTCGCCCCACGCCGGATCCCACTTCACCGTTTTGATTTCGCTCAACGTGCGCGTCCGCAGCGTGTCGTCTTTGCCCGCGCCACCCGGCATCGGAGTCTCCATCGAAATAAACCACTGTTCCGTGGCCCGAAAAATCACCGGATTATGGCAGCGCCAGCAGTGCGGATAGGAATGCTCCGTTTTCTCCGTGTGCAACAAAGCACCGCGGCTCTTCACCAGATCGATGATCGGCTGATTCGCGTCCCAAACGCGCTTGCCCGTGTACTCTGGCAGCCCGTTGCGCAGAATTCCTTTTTCATCCACGTTGCTGGTGGCATCGAGCCCGTACTTCATGCCGGTGATGAAATCTTCCGCGCCGTGGGAGGGAGCAGTATGCACCACGCCCGTGCCTGTATCCATGGTCACGTAGTCGGCGAGGACGCCCAGCACTTTGCGATCTAGAAACGGATGCTGAAAATTCAGACGCTCCATCTTGCGGCCTGGAAAATGCGCGAGTTCGCGCGGATCGGCGAGTCCGCATGTTTTGGCAGCGTCTTGCGCCAGCTTCGAAGCAACGATATAAACCTCGCCGCCTGATTCCAGCGCTACATACTCTTCATCGGGATGGAATGCCACTGCCATCGATGCGGGCAGGGTCCAGGGAGTCGTCGTCCAGATGATGGTGAAAACTTTCTTGCCGGCGAGGGTGGCGTCGATTGTGGCCGGATCATCGAGTAACGCATATTTTACCCACACGGTTGAACTGGTGTGATTTTCGTACTCGACTTCGGCTTCAGCCAGGGCCGTCTCGTCATGCATGCACCAGTACACGGCGCGCAATCCCTTGTAGACGAATCCATTCTCGTAAAACGAAAAAAACGTCGAAAGCACCACCGACTCGTACTGCGGGGTCATGGTGGCATAGGGCCGGTCGAAACGGCCAAACACGCCGATGCGCTTAAACTGCTGCCGCTGCAAATCGAGAAACTTCTGTGCGTATTTCCGACACTCGGCACGAACGTCGGTCGGATGCATCTCCAGTTTCTTGCCACCGAGTTCCTTGTCGACCTTGATTTCGATGGGGAGCCCATGGCAATCCCAGCCCGGAACGTACGGAGCGTCGTAGCCAGACATGGTCTTCGACTTGACGATGAAATCTTTCAGGCACTTATTCATCGCGGTTCCAAGGTGGATGGGCCCGCTTGTATAGGGTGGTCCGTCGTGCAGAACGTATTTTTTCTGGCCCTTGCGCGCCTCACGAATGCGCTCGTAGATGCGCATCTGTTCCCAGCGCTCCAGCATCTTTGGCTCGTTGGCGGGCAGTCCGGCCTTCATCGGAAAGCCGGTTTTCGGCAAATTGATGGTGGATTTCAGATCCATCGACACTCTTTGAGTTCTCCCAACTGATTGAATCTTTTCATTATATAGGCAGCGCGAGAGGACGCGCCCATTGGTCTTGTACGGCTGGACCAGAATTCAAAAAGTACTGTTTCGGCTCCAGAAAAAGCGTGTACAATTTTCCGTAGATCGAAGCCTGCGCGCATCTAACAAGCTGAGAGACATCAGGGTGGCACGGTTCACCCTATATGCCAGTGATTTTTTGCAAGCTTCGCGGCACGCTCACCGCATCTAAATCAGCGAATCCTAGAATCGCGTTGGGAACACCGCTCGGGTAAATATGGCAGAATTACAGACACCGCAGAGTCCGCAAGCGCAATCCCCAGAGCCCGAACTGCACCTCCTTCTAACGAATCAGACTCTTGATGAGCCCATTTGGAAATCTCTCGTTCGAAACGTCGACGAGTTCTTTTTTCCCAAGAAACTTCCACCACTGGTTCTGACTTCGAAGCCAGTTCCGGTTCGCGACATCTGGGGCTTCTACGACTACAAAGGACGCGGTGCCGCCGGTTCGACCGCCGTCCACGTGCTGGCGGTTATCATCATCATCGCGGTGACCATTCTCGGCAAGCGGATGGTGGATGTTACCAAGCCGAAGAATACTGTTGTGCTCATCGCTCCCGACGATCTGCCCACCCTTCAGCCCTCCAAGAGCGTGAGCGGAGGCGGCGGTGGTGGCGGCGATCGCGACAAGCTTCAAGCCTCGGCGGGGCGGCTTCCGAAGCAGTCCATGCAGCAGATCACTCCGCCGATGGCAGTGGTTCGCAACCTGCAACCAAAGCTGGAGGTTCCTCCCACAATCGTCGTTCCGCCAGAAGTTAAGCTGCAGCAGCCCAACTTGCCGGATCTGGGTGATCCGATGTCGCATCTGCCATCCGTTCCCTCCAATGGAACTGGCGCGGGTGGCGGGATCGGTTCCGGGAGCGGCGGCGGTGTGGGCTCCGGCGAGGGCCCTGGTTTTGGTCCTGGTCGCGGCGGCGGCACTGGTGGGGGCGTCTTTCACGTAGGCGGCGGAGTTTCAGCTCCGAAGGTCATTTTCCAGCCCGACCCGGAATATTCGGAAGAAGCTCGCAAGGCTAAGTTTCAAGGAACCTGCGTCCTCTGGCTGGTGGTCGGACCCGATGGCAGACCCCGAGACATCAAGGTAGCCCGCACTCTGGGATTGGGTCTGGACGAGAAAGCCCTAGAAGCTGTAAAGAACTGGCGCTTTGAGCCGGCGCTCAAAGACGGTAAGCCGGTAGCCGTCCAGATCAACGTAGAAGTCAGCTTCCGGCTCTACTAATCGCGATCGAATAAAAGTTGAAGAGCCCAAAGCAGGCCGCGAAATCGCGCGCTTTTATTTGATCGGGTGGGGAGACGCGATGCGCCCGTCCAGCCTATTCCTTCAAATCCACCAGCGTCACATCTTCCACCGGAAGCCCCAAGAATCGTGTCCCCATCCTGCGGAATTTCTCCGCCGAATCGGTGGCGAAGAATCGCGGCCCGGGGCCTTTTTCGCTTCTCGATCTAGATCCGTCGTCCCCGGCCGCAAATCCTAACTCCTGCGCCACCTCTTCTGCCGTCGAATCGGCCGAGTCGACAATCGCTACGTGCTGTGGGGCGACTCGCCGCAACAGCGGTTGGATAAGCGGGTAGTGCGTGCACCCCAGCACCAGCACATCTGCGTCTTGCGCCTCTCCTGCAAAAGCCTCCGCGATATAAATCCGCGCCACCTGCTCCGTTACCAGATGATCCACCCATCCCTCTTCGACGAGCGGCACGAACAGAGGACAAGCTTTCTCCCACACCTGAACGTTGCGAGCTTCCAACGCGCGCCGGTAGGCATGGCTGCTGACGGTCGCCTCGGTTCCGATGACGACGACTTTCTCTCGTTTACTGGACGCGGCCGCCGCCTGAGCTCCCGGTTCGACTACGCCAATCACGCTCACTTCGCAAGCAGACTTGATCTGACCGAGCGCCAGTGCCGTGGCCGTGTTGCAGGCAATTACCAGCAACTCCGCTCCGCGGTCCTGTAGATAGCGCGTCGCGCCGACCGCGTATTGCGCGACGGTCGCTGCCGACTTCGATCCATAAGGAAGCCTCGCCGTATCCCCGAAGTAGAGATAGTCGGCGTGGGGGACGCGCTTTAGAAGAGCCCGCAAGACGGTGAGCCCGCCCACGCCCGAATCAAAAACTCCAATCGTCGGTCTAAATGAATTGGATTTCGCGGCCAGAACTCACCCTTCCACCGTTATCGCGCCAGACAGCAAACCGATTTGTTCGCACTCAGTAGATGTGCCAATCGACCACTCGATTTTAACTTGCGCTGTTGAAAGACTCGATTGGGATCTCGCTTATGTCAACAGGAAAATACCAGCGATCGCTAGCGCGCGCTTGCAACCGCTGCTCCCGCGTCCGCAAACGAAAATGCAGTGGAAACATTCGGATATTCTTTCCCTCCGATTTCGACATACGGATAAACAAAATAATTCAGCGGAGCGCCATCCTGTGACGGCTTGAGTTTCAAATCGCGGCCCTGTGTGAATTGCACTCGATTCACATCGTGTGCGCCGAAAAAGTAGTCGTGTTTTTCGGGATGCTTCCACGCCTCCGAAATATCAACCGGAACCCACCCTGTCGCGTTCGTATAAAACTCGGCCCAGCAGTGATATCCCGGAATTTCGGCCGAGTGTTTATCCGCGGGCAGCGGAAACCCGATCTGAAACCGCGCTGGAATCTTCTCTGCGCGCGCCATCGAGATAAATACCGAATGAAAATCAGTGCAGTTCCCATGCTTCGAATCGCAAGCCCAAAGCGTGTCTCCGTGTCCCCAGCCTTCGCCCGACTTGTCATACTTCATCGTGCGAAAAACGTATTCGTAGATGTCTCTCGCCTTTTCGAGAGGAGTACTGGCGCGCTTCGTTTCTTGTTCCGCCAATTGAGCTGGAACGCCGGTCACCGGAACCAACCGGTCTGCTTCCACAAATCGCGTCAACTCCACAAGGGATGTCTTTTCCGCAGGCGCGCCATTTGCCGGTTTCCCATTTACCAGTACGACGTGCTCGTGCCGCACTACGTCATAGTCGACCGAAAACTTGTACTCACTCTTGTCGGCTCTTGGCTTCTCTGCATATAGAACTTCGTTCCCATACTCCGGCTGCCGAACTCTCTGCAAGGCCAGGTCTCCGCTCTTAGAGAGGATCTTCACATCCTGGTAAGCATCCGAATGCGCCAGAGGGATCCACACCCGCAACCGTTCGCCTGCGCTGACATTCTCGACGCTGAACGCATAATGAAACGTGAAGTGCCGCTCGTGTTGACCCGAGGTCTGTCCAAAAGCCAAGAGTGAGAAAAACAAGAATCCAAGAAACATGCACACCGGATACCGAGGCATGACTAATCCTTTCGATAAAGAATTATTTTCGATGTGGGAAAAGCAGGGAAACGGCCGACGGACGTTTTAGGAAGACTACCGTCAGGTAAAACCACGTCCGGCAAGGCGAGGCGCGCAGCGCATGATTTCGCAGTGTGCCCGTTTCACAAGACCCTGTCAAATTCGTCGCGGACATGCCGATTTGGGCGCAATGAGAACAAGTGATCTTAGCGAATCGAGATCCAGTTGCCTCAGCCGCTCACGCCCCGTTATCCTTCCACCCATGCCGAGCACTCTCGTCGAATGCGTCCCCAACTTCTCCGAAGGCCGCGACGCAGCCAAAGTTGACGCCATTATTGAAGCCATGAAACTCCCCGGAGTCTATCTTCTCGATCGCGAGATGGATTCCGATCACAACCGCTCCGTCATCACCCTCGTCGGAGACCGCGAAGCCATCCAGGAAGCGGCCATCCGCGGCGTCGGCAAGGCCTCTGAACTCATCGACCTCACGCAGCATCAAGGCGCGCATCCGCGCATGGGAGCCGCCGATGTCGTCCCTTTCATCCCGATCGATGGCGTCACGCTGGAAGACTGCGTCGCCATGGCCCGTCACGTCGCTGCCGAGATCAACACTCGCTTCCAGATTCCCGTTTATCTCTATGAAGCGGCGGCGACGAGTCCTGAGCGGCAGAATCTCGAGAACATTCGCCGCGGCCAGTTCGAAGGCATCCGCGCCGATATCGCCACCAATCCCGCGCGCAAGCCCGATTTCGGGGAATGTTGCATTCATCCCACGGCTGGAGCGACGGTTGTAGGAGCCCGCAAAGCTCTCGTGGCCTATAACGTCTTCTTGAACACCACGGACGTCGAGATCGCCAAGAAGATTGCCAAGGCGGTTCGTTTTTCCAGTGGAGGCCTGCGCTTCGTCAAGGGCGCGGGATTCCTGGTTCGCGGACAGGCACAAGTCTCGATGAACCTAACCGACTTCGAGCAGACACCGGTTCACCGCGTCTTTGAATTCGTGAAACGCGAAGCCGAGCGCTACGGTGTCGTTCCGGTATCGAGCGAAATCGTTGGGCTGATTCCCAAGAAGGCACTGGAGCAGGCTGCCGAGTGGTTCCTGCAAGTCGAAAATTTTGATTCTTCGCTGATTCTCGAAAATCGACTTGCTGCGGTGATGACCGGAAAGATGGCTGTCGGCGGGCTCCGCGCCGGAGTCGAACCTTTCATCGAACAACTCGCGGCTCCTACGGCGACTCCGGGAGGAGGCAGCGCCGCGGCGGCTGTTGGAGCTATGGCCGCTGCGCTCGCTGCCATGGTCGCGACCATGTCGCGGGGCAAGAAGGCTTACCTGCAATACGAAGCTCAACTGAGCGAAGCGATCGCCAAGCTCAGCCACCTGCGCGAAGAACTAGAATCTGCCATCGACGCCGATGCAGAGTCCTACAACATCGTCATGAAAGCCTATAAATCAGCCAAGGAAGCGGCGAACGGACGAGCGGCGATCGGCAATGCTCTGAAGCAGGCAACGAGCGTTCCGCTGGGAGTCGCCGAAAAAGTATTCGAAGTTGAGAATATCGCCAGGAACTTGCAGCCCATCACCAATCCCAACATGAAGTCGGACCTCATCACCGCGATTGCCCTGTCGAAAGCTGCTCTCAAAGGAGCGCTTGCCAACGTCGAAATCAATCTCGATTCCTTGCAGAAGGATTCACCGCAAGAGGAACGGTTCGTCTCCGAAACGCGGCAACGAACTTTAACCTTGAAAGGTTAGTGCAAAATCGACAAGATCCCGAAGGGTGCCCGCTCCACAGGAGGAAAGCGGAAAACTTGGAAGGCGACCATTACTAGTTAAATATCCCCCCTGGTCAATGGTCTATTCCAAGCAGAATTCTAGTTTGGCCCCGAGTCAGGTTGAGGTCTGCGATGGGGAACGCGCTGGTTGGTGATGAAAATGGACGAACCAACCTTCTGGCAGTTGCGGTGGAAGGTCTTCTCAAACGCGAAAAATGGCCGATTTATTCAAAAAAGAGGTCTTTTCCCGGACATAACGACGGCGTAGAATTCTGGGCGTTGCTGAAGGAGGATCACATCTTCTCGCGGCACATCGTCGTAACGGTGTTTGTTCTGCTGGTTAGTTGCGGACTCTGCCACGCCGCACAGCCCGACTCGGGTTTGTTTACAACCTACAATGCCGACAGCGCAAAAACTGCCCTGTATTGGACTACCTGCGGTTCGATCGCTCCCGGCAGTGGGTGCTATGCCTCCGGACAGTTCGGCCCGTTCGGGCAAATTGGCTCCGTCGTTGAGGGGAGTAGGACCTACAACAAGGCCAAAGGCACGGTTACGCGCCACATTTACATCGTCGATCAAGCCTCTGGTTCGGGCCAAGACGAAGTCGTCTTCTATGATTACAAAAGAGTCGATACGATTGTGAATGGCGACGACTCCGTCGCAACCACGCTCGTCAAGAGCCTCTCCCTTCCCCTGACCGGTGGCACTTCGGCGACCGTCTTTCTGGGCGCGAACAGCGGATATCTTCTGATCGGAACCAGCTTGACGACCATACCGGTCGAAGTTACAAAAGCCAACTATGCGGTGACTCCCGTGGATATCATCTCCCAGGTCCCGGAATCCATCACCGCCGATAACTACGGTTTTATAACGGTGACTTCGGCAAACGGTTTCTTTGTGGTCGGCCCGAACGGCCAATTGCAAGAGGATGGCGGTGGAGCGCCCTTCTTAGTGAATGAGATTGTGGGCATTCAACCTTTACCTTTTTTCTAGCACTCGACAAACGTGGCACGGATGGGGAGAGGGGATTCCACAACTGCCAGACGTCCCTGAGCGTGGTCGAAAGATCTCGCTAAGGCGGTGCGGGCCAAGGCGGCTTTTAGAACTCACGGGCGCGCCGGATTCGTTTCTTCGAGAAGGGGGAGCGACACCCTAACTGAATTGGGGTTAACACGATTTCGCCAATGACCGCCATTTCGCCGCAAGCGGTTTTCATTGATTGGAGACTGGAATGTCCATATAAATCTCCTGCCCCGGTTCAAGACGCAAGGGAGTGTGAAACGGTCGCTGGGTACTGGACTGCCGCGACACAGCCATCACCAGCAGAATTAGATCCTTCCCCGGCGGCAGAGGAACCCCAACCATCGGCCATGATTTCACTGCGGTTGCCATCGTCGTCAATGAAAACTTAAGGAGCGCTTTTGTCGCAGCGCCGCTGCCAGCGTCGATGACCTGTCCGGCAACTACACCGACTTTGTTGCCCAATGCCACTTTAACGGTTGCCGAATTATGAGCCTTGGCAAGAGATCGCGATGACGGTCGTTCTCAACGGGCCATGCGTCGCATGTTTCACCGACGATGTCATTGACGGCTCCCTTTCATCAAACCTTAACTCCCCAGTTACCTGACTGTAACAATCCCTTGCTACGGTTCCGAAAGTTTGTCTGTAGCGCTCGACGTGTGGGTCAACACAACGCAAACGGAACGCACGAGATCTCAAAGGAGACACGAATGAAAAAACTCGTCCTGGCAGGCTTTATAGCCACTCTTACCGTCGCCGCCTTCGCCCAGCAGGGTCCTGTACCGAAAGGCGTCCCTCCCCTCAACCATGTCTGGGTCATCATGATGGAGAATCACGGCTTCGTCCAAGTGCTGAATAATCCGGCCGCGCCCTTCACCACTTTGTACGCGAACTCCGCCAACCTCGCCACTAACTACTTCGCGGTCGCCCATCCCAGCCTGACGAATTATCTGGAAACCAACGGTGGATCGAACTTCGGCGTGCTCGATGACAATCCGCCCGATTGGCACGACGCTTCCTGCCAGCCGAATATCGTGAGCGGCATCACGAACTTCGAATCGACTTCCACTCCCATCTGCCCGATTTCTGGCACCGGAACCGATGCAGCCACCCCTGCCATCGACTATACCAATGAAGATCCTGGCTATCCGGTCATCAACATTGACGGCACCAAATCGTACGCGGCGGATCCCAACATCGTCGGTCTGAGCATCGCGGACCAACTGGTCGCGGCAGGAAAAACCTGGAAGTCTTATCAGGAAAGCTTGCCGCTTGGAGGCGCCGACAATATCAATTACAGCGACGGCAACTTTACCAACCTCACCGATTTCACTCTCTTTAACTCTCTGTGGCCCGCGCAGCCGCCGACGTTCAACTCCGGGGAGATTGTTCAGCTCTACGCCGTCAAGCACAACCCCTTCGCCTATTTCCAATCGACCCAACAGGGCACCGACCCGGAGAACAGTCTGGCCAATGTCGCTCCATTTGATGGACCGAACGGCATCTACGCCGACCTCGCCTCGGGCCACGTGCCGAATTACTCCTTCATCGCGCCCAACCAGTGCAACGATCAGCACGGTCGCGGCAACGGCACACAGTTCTGCCAATACGACCCGAACGATAACGGCACGCAAGTCGGCCTGAACCCGGCGCTGATGGCGCTCGGCGACCAGGCCCTGCAACGGCTGGTAGGGGCCATCCACGCCTCTCCCGCGTGGAAAAGAGGGCATAACGCGATCGTCACCATCTGGGACGAAGATGACTACAGCGTTGCGCCTACCATCAATCAAGTCGCGGCCATCGTTGATACCAACTACGGCTTCCACAACTTACAAAGCAACGTCTTCTACACGCACTTCTCGCTACTCAAGACCATCGAAGGCGGTTTCAAGCTACCTTGCTTGAACCATGCCTGCGATGCCAGCACGGCGGCTATCACGGACCTTTTCGGCCAACCGTAGCATCGGGGTTGGTTGTACCACGTTTCAGTGTCTGGGAGACCCACTCCTGCGCGCCAGGCGGGGGTGGTTGATCCCTAAAGCGAACGAGAACGACGATTCCACTAGTCAGCAAACTCAGTGAAGGAACGGGGCACCTTTTGCGGGGGTAATACCCGCAGAATCCAAAAGCCTTAGGCAACTCCCCACAGACCGTAAAAGGTTAATGAGGTGAACCCTCCGCCTGGAAGTAGACGCCGAGTTGATTGATGGAGGTAAAGTAGCCCGTGCCTCCAGGTTGGCCGATGATGCGCATGCCGTCTCCCCATGTGTTCGGCAGGTGCAAGGTGTAGGTAGTAAAGCTGCCTGTGTCCGCGGTGTAGGGATAGGGAGGCGTTACGGTCACTCCGAGAACATCCACCCATTCAAAGTCCCGCCGCACTTGAACGCGCAGCTTCGCACCATACCAACCACCGTTTGAGAACATGGTCCCGGTGGTGTAGACGACCTGGTTGAGGTTGTAAACCTGAGGCCAGATGTAGCCCCACCAGTCCAACGTTTTTACCTCCTCATCGTAATCGTCTTCGCTCACGGCCGCATCTCCGCTATTCAGCTGGTCGGAGCAGTTCCGGCCGCAGAGAGTTCCGAAATGCGTGCTCTTGCTGATGGCGCGCGTGCCAGGAGAGAGAGCCAGATTGTCGGTCGATGGACCATTGCCAGGCGAAGAGGGGTGGGCGGGCTGAAGGAAGACTTTGCGCAAAGAAAACCGATAAGAGTCGCCACCGCAACAGACGTTGCTCTGCAACCACAGTGTCTTCCCGTCAGCGCTGATGAACTTCGAAGGGATGCTAGTGCCGTATTGTCCGCGGTTCCGCTTCAGACGAAGTGGGCCGAAGTCGGCCGACTGAAAATGCTTCCAGGGGCCCCAGGGCTGACTTGCTTCATATAGCTCATGCGTGCTGCAGGACCATGACGCAAAAATGTACCTCTGCAACGGTGCGTCATAGGTGACACCGCCCTGCGCAATCACCTGCTGGTAGGGCGGGCAATCCGGTCCGAACATGACGCGATAGAGCAGGCGCGTGTCGGTGAGAACGGGCACTTTATGGGTGATGCCCGTGGTCCAGATGGGCGTTCCATCTCCATTTGTGCCGGCATAAAACTCCCAGGCTTTGCGCGTCTGCACCTTGTCGGCAGGAACTCGGCCGAGGAACATCGTCTCCTGCGAACGCCAGTTGTTGTCGAGACCGTAGGCATAGACGTAACCATCGATGGCGTTCGCAGAGTCTTTGCCATAATCGAGGAAGAAGATAGTGGTGAACTTGTAGGCTTCTGGGCTCGCTGGATTGGTGGGCGTGCCGAACATAGGCGAGTTTGTATCCCAAGTCCAGGTGACTCCGTCATCCACGGATTTGGCAATCGAAGCAGCGGGTGCGTCATCGAAAGTCGATTCATTTAGATTCTGAAACGCGAGATAGATGGCTCCCCCTCGGCAGAGCATACCCGTCGGCTTGCGGGTATAGACACTGCCGCTCCAGTTTGTTCCGACATTGGTCGCGATCGTGGTGCCGGTCAGCTTCTTCGGCGCGCCGCCGATGCTACTTACTGCCATGTCGGTGTACACCTTGCCAAAGCCTTTACCGTCGCCATTGGCTGTATAGAGCTTATCGTCAGCTGCCCAGCATGAGGGCCAGAGATCGCCATTGCCCGCCATCTGGTAGCTGGAAAAACGCTCCTCAGAGATGGTGGAGAAAAAGTGGCTCTCCGGCGGAGTTTGCGCCGCGCATGGGAGTAGCAGCAAGCCAATAAAACAGCAGAGAAAAGCGCGTAGAACGGAGTTGCAGCGCATGGCGAGGGTCTCCCCGAGAATGGTAGATAGAATAGCCTGCGGAGATTGCGGATTCAATGCTGTCTGGGCGACCGGTGCGACTCCGAAAAAGAAATGCGGTCCCAGCTTGATCAAGAGAGAGAGCTTACCGACCTTGGCGCAACATCGCCATCGCACTAACTGAGGCGCAGCTGGTGAGTAGAATTGGTCTTCTCCGACGCCGTCTCGCTACTCACTATCTCTTGGGCTGCGAGGTACATAAGCCCACTTCGGGACCATCAACTGGGCCTGCGCGGGATCGACCACGGCCAGTTCTACCTCGCCATTCGGTTCTTGCGATGCTGTGCTTCGCGCCAGCGACGTCGGAGTCGGTTGTGTCCGGAAGTAATACACTTTGCCTTCCTCCGCCTTGAAGGTAATCGCGGAAGCGTTATTGTCCCTTCGCGATTTTAACGAGGATTGCTGGCTCGTGCACAGCCGGTGCTCGCCGGGGTTCACCGCGAAATGCCTATAAGACTTGTGTTCGTAGGCCCCGACCCACGCGCCATCCACACCCACGCGCGTAACCAGGCCGGCGATGTGGAGGGCCGCGTTGTCTAGTTCCGAATCTCCTAGGTAGGATCCCAAACCGGAGCGATCCAATACGCAAAAAAAGCCGAGAAAGTCATGCGATTGGCGGCCATGCGCAATTTCCCGCGGCGAGATCGTTCTTACCCCATGGGAGCGGAAGCACTTTAGTCACGACACCGTTCCACGATTAAAGACTAAAATAACGAGAAGAACAGCCAAAGACTTCCAAACTCACAACGTAGGGTTTGCGGTGCGCATCTAACTCAGGCAGACCCACCGAACCAAGTTTTGGATTCACGTCTCGAAGCGTTCATTTGAAAAGGTTTTTGTCGAGGAGTTCTATGAAGAAATTGTGTTTCGCGGTTCTGCTTTTGTCTGCCACGGCCGGACTGGCCATGCCGATCGCATCTTCGGCGCGGGCGCTCGTGCCCTCTGAGATCCAGCAACTGATTGGCGTCGACTATCGCGCCCTGAAAGATTCTCCGACCGCGATGGCGCTGAAACAGCAGGTTTTGCCCGACAACCTGAAAGAACTGGAGTCGGCGTTGAAGGGCATCGGCATTGACGCCGAGCACGACCTCGACCAGCTCAACTTCGCGTCGTTTCGCACGGAGAAAAAAGGAATTCAAACCATTGGCGTCGCCGCGGGATCGTTTTCCGCGAAAGCGGTGCTGAAGAAAATGAAGCTGAAGAAGATTACGGCCACCAAGTATGGGACGGCCAGCATTTATCCAATGGATAACGGCCTGGTCATGACCTTCCTGGATGACAACACGCTGGCTTTTGGGACCGAGGCTTCTTTGAAGAGCGCGCTGGATACGCGTGATGGTAAACGTCCCTCGCTCGATTCGAACCCGGAAATGGCCGAGCAGATGGCGGCTGTGGATGGCGCCGCGGTGTGGAGCATCCTGGACCAGAAGGGAACCCAGTCGATGATGTATTCGGCGATGGGAGACGCTTCGAAAGTGGGCGACTACGAGACGCTGAAGAAGCGGATTCTGGCTTCGCGCTACACCATGAACTTTCAGAGTGGAGTGAATTTCGATTTGAGCGTGCTTACTTCGGATGCCATGACGGCGGCGACGCTTTCGACTCTATTTAAAGGCGTGATGCTATACAAGAAGATGAATGCCAGTCCGGTGGAGAAGACGGCGCTGGATGCGACTACGGTCGACTCCGACAGCGCGAATCTGCAGTTGCACTTCAAGAGCGATGACCAGAAGTTTCAGGCGTTGATGCACTCGCCGCTGTTTGCGGCTGTGTCCCACTAAACGGTTGAGCGAAATCCACGTCTCGCTATCGGTAGGCGAAAAGAAAAGGTCTCGAAAGATTTCGGGACCTTTTTCTTTCGCCTGGAACTTTGAATGCGGGCAGCAGGCGATGGTTTAAGATGCAGGGGATGATTGGCTCGTGCATCGATCGCAGGCTTTCGCGAATTAGGGTGCGGGGTGCGTGTTTCGTGCTGGCGTGCGCTCTGCTCGATACGTCGGTAGCGGCGCGGATGATTCCGGCGCGCGATTCCGTCGAGGCGCTCGCTTCCGATTTCTGGCAATGGCGTGCGCAGCACCAGCCGTTTTCGCGGGATGATATTCCGAGAATTGAACGTCCGGAGAGCCAACCCGATTGGTCACGCGCATCGATCGCCGAGCAGAAGGCGACGCTGGAAGATTTTGAGAAGCGCTGGAAGCAAATTGATCCGAGCGGCTGGGCGGTGCCGCGGCAAGTCGATTACCGCCTGGTCGGCTCGGCGCTCGCTCGCGTTCGTTGGGAACTGGAAGTCGATCCGCGCTGGGAACGCGACCCATCTTTTTATCTCGATCAAACACTGACGGCGCTGTTGGAAGCGCTGGTGCAGCCTTCCCCGTTTGACGCCGCGCGGAGCCGCGTGATTCTGGGCCGAATGCAGGCGATTCCGCGGATCCTTGAGCAGGGGAAGGCGAATCTTCGACCGATGCGGCCATTTGCGGCACTGGCGATCGGCGATCTGCAAGAGATTCGGCTGGAACTGGAGCGAGTGGAACGCGAGGTCGCTCCCATGCTGCAGTGGCGAGGGTCATCTGCACAGGATTCAGCGGCGAGCTTTCAGAGAGCGACAGAACAGGCAATTCTCGCACTGGAAGCTTATCGAGAGTGGCTGCAGGCGCAGCTCGGCGCGATGCCGGAAAAAGTAGCTGTAGGACGCGAGAAGTACGAATTCTTTCTACAGCAGGTCGCGCTATTGCCGTATAGTCCGGAGCAACTGCTGGCGCTCGGCCAACAGGAGTTGGATCGGTCGGTCGCTTTCGAGCAATACGAAAAACAGCGCAATCGCGGATTGCCGGAACTGCGACTCGCATCCAGTCTTCCGCAGGAGATCGATAGGACCCGACAAGAAGAACTCGGGATCCGCAGATTTCTGGAGAAGAAAGGCATCCTCACGGTGCCGCCGGAGATGGGGCATTACACGCTACAGCCGATGCCAGGCTATATTGTTGCGCTGGCCGATTTCGGAGAGACCGACGATTTTACCGGGCCGTCGCGCTTGCGCGAAGATGGGATCCGGTGGGTCGTTCCGCCTTCGCCGCAGCTCGGGTATTTTTGGCTGGCGACCGCCAAAGATCCGCGGCCCGATATGGTGCATGAAGGAATCCCGGGACACTATTTTCAGATGTGTCTCTCGTGGCGGCATCCGGATGCGATTCGGCGACACTACTACGATTCGGGAGCGAACGAAGGCATTGGATTTTATGCCGAAGAGATGATGTTGCAGGAAGGGTTGTTCGACGACAGTCCGCGCACGCGAGAGATTATTTACAATTTCATGCGTCTGCGCGCGCTGCGCGTTGCCGTCGATGTCAATCTTGCGCTCGGCGTTTTTACGGTCGCGCAAGGTGCGGATTATCTTGTCGAGCACGTCCCGATGGACCGGAAATCGGCGGAGGCCGAGTCAGCTTTGTTTGCTACCGATCCCGGACAGGCGATCAGCTACCAGATTGGAAAGATACAGATCCTGCATTTTCTGGCGGATGCCCGGCTAGCGCAAGGGGACCAGTTCAGCCTGCGGGCGTTCGACGATTTTCTGTGGACGAACGGGAACGTCCCGCTGGCACTGCAGCGTTGGGAGTATCTTGGGAACGACGATGACCTTCGTACTATCGAGCGGCGTTAGAGATGGATACTGATGCAGATGCCGGCGGAAAGCCGAAGGCTACGCGGTGACGGAGGTTTAGAGGATGGCGATGATGAGGATAAGTGAGGCGGACTTGGTGGAGAGCGGATGCGGGTTTTAGTCACAGGTGGAGCCGGCTACATTGGCAGCGTCGTTGCCGAAGAATTACTCGAGGCAGGGCATCAGGTTGTGGTGTTCGATAACCTGAGCCGGGGGCATCGGCAAGCGGTGCCCAAGAACGCCGAACTCGTGGCGGGCGAACTCGCCGAGCGCGCAAGTCTGGACGCGGTGCTGCGTTCGCACGCGATCGAAGCCGTCGTGCATCTTGCGGCATTGATCGAGGCCGGCGAATCGATGAAGGCGCCGGCGGAGTTTTTTCGGAACAATACGGCAAATGCGCTGACGCTTCTCGAAGCGATGCTCGCCGCGGGGGTCCACATCTTCGTCTTCTCCTCGACGGCCGCGCTGTACGGCAATCCTGAACGCACTCCGATCGAAGAGAACGATCCGTTGGGGCCAACCAACGCCTATGGAGAGTCGAAATTGCTGGTCGAGCGCATGCTGGCGTGGTTCCATCGGATTCACGGGCTGCGCTACGCCTGCCTGCGATATTTCAATGCCGCGGGCGCGTCTCGTCCGGACAAAGGAGAGGCGCACCATCCGGAAACGCATCTCATCCCGCGCATCCTGGAAGTGGCGCTCGGCCGCGGGAAGGACGTTCAGATTTTTGGAACTGACTATCCCACGCCCGACGGAACGTGCGTTCGCGATTACATCCACGTCAGCGATCTGGGGCGCGCGCATTTGCTGGCGTTGCACAGGCTGCGAGATGAAGCGGAGAAGTCGAGTCCGCTGATCTATAACCTCGGCAACGGGCACGGCTTCAGCGTGCGGCAGGCAGTCGAGGTCGCGCGTAAGGTCACCGGGCATCCTATACCTGTTGTGGAGTCGCCGCGCCGCGAGGGAGATCCAGCGGTACTGATTGCAAGTTCGGAGAAGATCCGGCGCGAGTTGGGATGGATTCCGAAATTCACCGACTTGCAATCGATCGTCGAAAGCGCATGGCAGTGGCATCGTGCGCATCCGGAAGGCTACCCGCGGTGAGTCTCGCGCCCGTGCTCTAACCATGACTTTTTCGCAACTGAATTCCCAGCCGCATCGCCGCCTGAATCCTTTGACAGGAGAATGGGTGCTGGTTTCTCCGCACCGCACCGAGCGCCCGTGGCAAGGACAGGTAGAGAGAGTTCTGGAGTCGGCAGTGACGGCCTACGATCCCAAGTGCTACCTCTGCCCCGGCAACGAACGGGCGCGGGGATTCAGAAATCCTGCTTATACCGAAACTTTTGTTTTTGACAACGATTTTGCGGCGCTGAAGCCGGATACGGCCGCATGCGAAATGCAGGAACGGGGTCTGCTGGTAGCAGGCAGCGAAGCAGGAAGGTGCCGGGTTGTCTGCTTCTCGCCACGGCATGATCTCACTCTGGCACGCATGAAGGTGCCTGAGTTGCGGCGGGTGGTGGAGACTTGGGCGGAAGAATTTTCAAGTCTCGCGAGCGATCCCGAGATCAACGCGGTGCAGATTTTCGAAAATCGCGGGGCGATGATGGGATGCAGCAACCCGCATCCTCACGGCCAAATCTGGGCCAACCAGACGGTGCCCAATGAACTGGCGAAGGAAGTGGCCTCGTTTCGGCAATACCGGCGAGGTCGTGAGACGACTCTGCTGCAGGATTATCTCGAACTTGAACTGGAAAAGCAGGAAAGGGTGGTTGTGGGGAACGACCACTTCGTTCTGCTTGTGCCCTTCTGGGCCGTGTGGCCATTCGAGACTTTGGTTGTCAGCCGGAGACCCTTGTCGGCGCTGGATGAATTGCGCGATGCGGAGCGGAACGCGCTGGCCGACATCCTAGGGCAGGCTACCCTTCGTTACGACAATTTATTTCATACGTCGTTCCCCTACACGATGGGTTTCCACCAGCGTCCGACGGACGGCGCAGCCTATCCGGAATTTCATTTTCACGCTCATTTTTATCCGCCCTTGTTGCGCTCGGCCACGGTGAAGAAATTCATGGTCGGCTACGAAATGCTGGCGATGCCTCAGCGGGACATCACGGCGGAAACCGCCGCACGCTGGCTGCGCGATCTGCCGGGTGAGCACTATCTCGATCGTGTGACGGTGGCGCCGGCGATTTGACTGCAGCAGAAGCCGTTCGGCGTGTACCCCAGATTCAACCGTTAGTCGGCAGACCCCCCGCCAATCGGTTCGCCGATTGGATTTTCAAGCCAGTTTCCGTAGACCGCCCGTGGTGTCTCGGAACGCAAACGCACTTCCGCAGGCGGCCGATTGGCATCGGAACCCGCGGCTGCCGCTGCGGCCAGGAAATTGTGTTCTGCACTGGCGAACTGATTACATCCGGCGTAGGAGAATTGCGGCACGATCTGCTGCAAGTGAGCCAAGATCCCGGCTCGTTTTCCGAGCGCGACGGCAATCTGGAGTTCATCGAGAGCGCGCTGCAACACTGGCCACGCCGGCTTCGCACTCTCGGTGCGGGCGATCTTTTCGCAGCGGCTCGGCAAAACCCGCTCGTCGGGATAAAAGAGTTCTTCAAAGAGCTTTTCGCCGGGACGGAGTCCGACGAACTGGAACTCCTGCGGAGGCTTCCCGGAAAGGCGTACCAGTGTCTTCGCGAGGTCCGTAACCCGCACGGGTTCCCCCATATCGAGGACCAGAATGTCGCCATCTCGTCCTACAGCGAAGGCTTGCAAGACCAGACTGACCGCTTCCGCAATCGTCATGAAAAAGCGCGTGATATCGGGATGGGTGATGGTAATCGGCTGGTTCTGGCGGATCTGTTCCTGGAAGATCGGAATGACACTGCCGTTTGAGCCAAGCACATTGCCGAAGCGAACGGAGACGCAGCGCATTCCTTCGGCAGGCCACGCCGCGAGCAGCAGCTCCCCGACACGCTTGGTGCAGCCCATTACGTTCGTCGGATTCACGGCCTTGTCGGAGGAAATCATGACAAAGGAGGTACAATTCGATTTCTGCGCCACTTTCAGCAGCGAGAGCAGCCCGAAGATATTGTTGCCGACCGCCTCTTCGACGTTATCCTCCATAACCGGCACATGCTTGTAAGCGGCGGCGTGGAAGATGACTTCGACTCCGTAGGTAAGGAGTATTTTGTGCATGCGCTCGGAATTGCAGAAGTCGGCCACACAAAACACTTTTCTTTCTCGGCCGCCATCCTGTGCAAGTTGGTGTTGCAAGTGAAAAATGCCAGTTTCGTTTTGATCGAGGCAGACGAGAAGTTTTGGTTTGCACCTCTGGATTTGCTGGCAGAGTTCGGAGCCGATGGATCCCGCGGCTCCGGTGACAAGGATGACACGGTTCCGAATATGTTCTCGTACGGGTTCGAGATCGAGGTTGTTGGGGGGCCGTCCCAAGAGATCGGTGAGCGAAACATCCCGGACTTGCTGCAGGGTGGCGCGGCCTGCGATCAGTTCTGCCAGCGCCGGCACGGTGCGGAAAGGATGGCCGCTTTTCTTGCAGATCGCGACGAGCCGGCGCATCTGACTTTGAGTGGCCGACGGAATGGCAATCAGAATTTCGTCGATGTTCTGCTTGCCCAAAACCTGCTCCAATGACTCGGTGGCGCCGAGTACGGGAATTCCGAGGACTCGCGATCCCTTTTTCAAGCGGTTGTCGTCGAGGCAAGCGATGACCTGGTATTGGCTTCCCGGTTCCTGGGTCTCGCGAATGATCATCTGTGCCGCGTGCCCGGCCCCGACAAGAAGCAGCCGCCTGGAGTTCGCTTCGCGGCTGGCGGATTCGCTGGCCAGACGCGCAAACACCCGCACGCCTGTGAGGAGCAGGAAAGTGAGCAGTGTTTCCAGGGCATAAATCGACAAGGGAAACACGGTTTGCTTAAGCCCGTATCGCAGAATGAAGAAGAATGCGATCGAGCCGGTCGCGGTTGCTTTCAAAACGTCCAGCGCATCGCGGATGCCGGTGTCGCGCCACCAACCGTGCGTCAGATCGAACAGCGGCATGGACAGCAGGCGGACGACGACAAGAACGGGAGCGGCGATCCAGAGCAATCCGTGATCCGGTAGGCGAAACTCGAAGCGCAGCAGCCAGGCGCCGACCAAAGAAACTAGGATCAGCGCGGCTTGCGAAACCAAAAGCAGCAGCGATCGGCAACCGAAAGGCAGCAGTGAATTTTTCTTGAGTTTTCTCATACCAGAGAGTTCGTTTCCTTGGTGGGCGGATTTAATGGGTTCATCGACATCGGTGGGAGACGACTTGAGTCCTACGCGGCGCAAGGTTTGCACCCGGTCGCTCGCAACTCCGGCAACGGGAAGTGCACACGAGAAGCGGCTTAGTGACTTACGCCTTGGGATCGGAGCACTCGCCAGAGAGTCAGCACCAGAATACTCAGATCGAGGCCGAGCGATTGGCGCTGCATGTATTCGGCGTCATAACGAACCTTGACCGGAATTTCCAGCTCATCCCTGCCGTTAATCTGCGCCCACCCCGTAATGCCGGGAACCATGCGCTGTAGGCCATTAAGGGTGCGCAGGGCGACCAGATCGTGCTGATTGAAGAGTGCAGGACGAGGACCGACCAGACTGAGGTCGCCTCTCCAGACGCTGAGGAGTTGCGGCAATTCGTCGAGGCTGGTTCGGCGCAAGAACGATCCGATCGGGGTCAGATATTGCCCGGGCTGGTTCATGAGATGAGTCGCGACTTGCGGAGTGTCGACGCGCATTGTCCGAAACTTCGGCATCCGAAAAATACGGTTGTTTTTTCCCACGCGCTCGGACCAGTGCAGGGCCGGGCCGCGAGAGGTCAAGCGCACGGCGAGCCAGCAGAACAGAAAGATCGGGGCGCAGGAAATCAGGAGAATCCCTGCAAGAAGAAGATCGGTGCGGCGCTTCCACGCCGGCATCGGTCTCGCGGAAAGTGCGGAAGAGGGGCTGAGGGTAATGGTACTCATATTGTGTTTACGAAGGTTCGTCTCGGGAACGGCTTTCCTCGTTAGGGTGTACAGATCGAATGTCGTCAGAATGAGCTAGGGACATGAGCCGCCGGGAGAGCTCGCCTTTCGGGTGAGGCAGATGATGAAGCCGCAGGTTAGGAGGCGGTTGCCTGCGGTTTCGGCGGTGCTCCCGGCCCCTTGATCACGCGCTTGTCGAAGCCCAGGAGATATTCCGCATGCTTCAGGCAGAAGCGGGTCTCTATGGACAGACGGACCAGGAGTTTGGCAGCGTAGCTCTTGCCGAAGTAATCGTAGGCTTCGTTGAAAGTGATCAACGCATCGTGGAGTTCGCGAAGGGAACGCTGCGGGGTCTGGTTGACGCTTTGACTCCCAAAGTGAACGATCTCGGCGCAGGGCGTGTAGTAGACGGGAAAGCCCTTCTGCTTCAGCATGAAGTTGTAGGCCAGATCCGAGACGAAGAGGCGAAAACGCTCGTCCAGCATGCCGGCCCTTTCCCAAGTCGAACGACGGATGATGTATGCGGTTGTGCCGATGCTGTCGACGGGCTGCGCTTTCGAGTAATCGAAACGCGTGGTGTAGTAACCATCGGTAAAACGGCTTCGAGGAAAGAGTTTGTGCCAGTTGAGCGCCTGCAACGCCATGGTGAGGGGTCCGGAAAAACGGCGAATGCAATGCTGCACGGAGCCATCGGGATTCAGCAGCTTCGGACCGCAGGCGGCGACATGCGGATTCGCATCCATAAAATCGACCAACGCTCGAAAGGCGTTCCTGGTCAGAACCGTGTCGCTGTTGAGCAGGCAGGCGTAGCGAGCCCGCGACATCCTCATTCCAAGATTATTGTTTCGAACATAGAACTGGTTGGTCGGATTGCGGATAAGGATGATCTCGGGGAAGGTTTCAGCGACCATGTCGGCGCTGCCATCGGGCGAATGATCGTCGATGCAGATGATTTCAAAACGCACGCCACGGGTCTGTTCGTAAATGGAGGAAATGCACTTCCGCAGGAACTCGAGGGTATTGTAGCTGGGGATGATCACGGTGAGATCGAACTGAGCTTCCATCCACTTCTCCTTCTTCTTTTTTGTCTTCGAATCTCTTTTGGTTCGTGGTCGATTTCGTTCGACGCTTTTAGCGTCAAAGCTTAGGTTTCGCAGCATCACTTCAGGACGGCGAGTTCGCACTACGCACCGGCTTTGGCGTCGTCGTCCTTCTGCGGTCGAGCTTTCTGGAACGCTCGGGCGGGAACGCCGACCGCGATGCTGTTCGCCGCGACCGACTCGAAGACCACCGCATTCGCGCCCACGCTTGTGTTGTCGCCAATGTGGATGCCACCCAGAATTTTCGCGCCTGCGCCGATGACTACATTGTTGCCAAGCTCGGGACGGCGATTGGCATCGAAGCACATGTCCAGTTGTTTGGCGCCGAGCGTGGCGCCCTGGAAGATGGTGACGTTGCTGCCGATCCGCCAGGCTCCGATGACGGTTCCCGCGGGATGGGGAAAGAAAATTCCCGGGCCAATCTCGCAGCGCGGGGAAACTTCCAAGCCAAAGATCACCAGATTGAGATAAGTCAACAGTTCTGGAATGGCCGGAATTTTGCGCAGCAAGGTGGCGCGGCTCGCGCGGCAGATCACGATCGGCAGAAAACGAGGGTGCAGGAGGCGCCGCACGAAATTGCCCAAACCTAAGTGCGAAACCGTCTTACCCTCGAGTTCGGCTTGGCGCGCGAGATCGCTATAGAGAAGCTGTTTTAGCATGGCTACGGTCCCTAGAATCCGTTGTGTCCGTTCGGACGCTCGTGGCGAGAGGGGCGGGCATCAGACCGCGTGCCGCGAGTTCTGCGCTGGCACGGTCCAGAAGATCGGGTTCGATCGGTTGGGTTTTCACCCAGGCGACAAACCTGGTCAAACCTTCCTCCAGAGGGATCTCCGGTGTGAAGCCCAGGCAAGCGTGGGCGGCACTCAGATCGGCATATCCGTGGCGAATGTCGCCCAGGCGATACTGGCCCGAGATGCGCGGTTCGGTCTTGCCGCCGAGCCGCTCCTGCAATAAGAGGGCGATCTCCCGCAGGGAGGTGGGATGGCCGGAACCGATGTTGAGCGTAGACCCGTCGGCTCCGCTTCCGTTTATGGCGAGGACGACAGCACGGGCCACGTCCGATACATGCACGAAGTCCCGGCTCTCTTCGCCATCTTCGTAGAGGTTTACCGTCTTACCGGCCCGTGTCTGGGTGGAGAAGATCGAGAGAATTCCCGTATAGGGATTCTTCAGCGACTGCCCTTCGCCATAAACATTTTGGAAACGGAGGATAACGGCGGGAATCCCGAGAGCCTGTGATGCGACTTGGACCAAGTCCTCCTGGGCCAACTTGGTCGCGGCATAGACGGAGGCGGGCGCGGTCTTAGCGGACTCGGGCGTGGCCGTCCTGCGGATCTCACCCGCGCACACCGGGCAAGGGGGTTCCCAGAGCGCCGTTTGCAGACGCCTCTCCGCCCGCATTGGCGGATAGACCAGGCCGCACAGGTCGCATTCATACGCGCCCTCTCCATAGACCGAGCGAGAGGACGCGAGAATGATCTTCGATACCGGCTGGCGATGGTTGGACAGGTAATCGAGCAGTGCCGCCGTGCCGCCGACGTTGGTGCCGGTATAGCGGCTGATTTCGTACATGGATTGCGCGGTTCCGGTTTCGGCTGCAAGATGCACGACGCAGCCAACGCCATCGAGCGCTTTCGCCCAATCCGCCGCCCGGCAAACGTTGCCGCGAAAGACCTCGACGGCGCGATCGCGGAGGAGTGGCGCAGCGGAAAAATCGGGCAGGGCTCCGTGAATCTGCGGACTTAGGTTATCGAACAAAATGACGCGCCGCTTTTCCGCGAGGAGTTGTTGGGCAAGGTTGATCCCGATGAAACCGAGACCCCCCGAAATCAGTATTTTGTCAGTGGCCAAGAGAAACTCCCACGAGGTTGAATTGCGCGAGTGCGGAGTCGCACACGAAGAAGGCGAACCGGGTATTTCACGATCTCGGTCGCGGTTCCAAAGAGAAATTGCAGGGGGCTGATGCTGTCTTCGGCAAACAGTTTTTTCAAAGCCAGCATTCTCCCGAGATGCATGGCTTTGACGTCCCGGCTCAGTCCGGCAACACCGAGGCTGGGTTTGAAGGCGCCGGCAAGAATCCGGCGCAGGTATATACCGCGAAAGCCCTGTCGCGAGAGCAACTCCATATAGGCTTTGAAGTCCTCTCCTCGGCGCAGCGCGGTGTCGTAGAAGACCATCTTTTTCCGTGCGACCATCACCGTGCTGGTGTTGTCGTTTCGCAGTAAAGGCGTCCACCGGGTAAATGGGGAACAAGAAAGCGGGTGGAGAGAGCGCTCGTGATCCCGCTGCGGTCGGGTATGCAGATCGTCGCGATACCCGTGCATGGAAAAATCGAAGCCTTGAGTCGTCATGAGTTCGTACTGCAGCGCGAGCTTGTCTCGGAACCAGACGTCGTCCGAGTCAAGGAAGGCGAGGTACGGGCAGCGCGAGGCGCGGATGCCCACATTTCTCGCTGCGGACACGCCGCAGTTTGTCTCCTGGTGGAGGAAGCGGAGCGTGATGGCATCGGAATACGATGCCGTGATTCGCTGAGAATCTGCCCAATCCTCGCTGCCATCGTCGACAACGATAATCTCGAGCGGAAGCAAGGACTGACCGTACACGGAGTCGAGCGCGCGTTGGAGGGTCGAAGATGAGTTGTAGGTCGGGATGATGACGCTGACATCACAGGTCATGGTGTCTACTCTCGAAGAGCACGGTTGTTCACCTTTGCCAGATCGTGGTGGAAAGTTTTGTTTTGCGCAAAATTTGTGCGGTGCCGCGTCGATTCTTGTTTATGGACAGGCAACTGCGTCGATCGGGGATGGGCAAGGAATCGCACGCCCTGTGGCTGTTCTTCCCGCAAGAGCAAGTGCGGCCAGAAATACGCAGTAAGAAAACAGGGTGTTGATGGCAGCCCCGCGAGCTCCATAGCGGGGAATGAAAGCGAGGTTCAACAGGATATCGCTGGCCGCGGCAAGGGATGTACAGAGCAGGATTTTTCTCTCCATACCCCATGCGATCATGGCGTTGCTCAGGTAGGAAGTCAGGAAGTCGAGTGGAATCGACCAGGCGAGCAACGCGAGCAAGGGGGAGGCCGCGAGAAACGGGTGTCCGAACATTAAGGCGAGGATCGGCCTGCGGCAGAGCGCGATGAGCGCAGCGAGGACCATCCCGCCCGCAACAAGCGGCAGCAGGATTCGGGGCCTGAGCATACGGGCCCGCTGTTCGGTTTCGTGACGCGCGAAGTGAGGATAAAGCGCCTGCGTCAACACGTAGTATGAGGCCAGCACCTGGTTCAAGATGCGATAGGCCGCGCCATAGAGGCCTAGCTGTTGCGGATTGGACATGACCCCAAGCATTAGCACATCAATATTGTTGAACGCCAGATTGCACAGCCATGCGAGGCCCATCACGCGGGTGCGGCGCCAGGCGAGGGAAGATCGAATCTCTTCCATCTGCTGGCTCACCACCAGTTCCGGCGCCAGCCTGTTCCAGTGGCGGGAGACCCCTGTCTGCAAGAGCCAGCCGAAAATATTTCCAGCCACCAGCCACCAGAGAACCCGGTGGGCGGAAGGCCGGCTGGCGGCCAGAAATAGCAGAATACTGATGGGCACGGCGGATTTCGCAAGGCCGACGATGCGCAAATGATCCTGACCCCATGCCACCCAGTCAAGCGAAACGGCATAGAGCGCGCCCGCGGCGGAAAAGACGAAAAGAAAAAGCTTCATCTCCAACCCGAGTTTGGCACAGACGGCGTAGACAAGCAGTAGCGGGAGCACGAGTACCGCCCGGAAGATGCGCCGGCTCTGCACTTGTGCGACGATCGCGAACGCAGCGTGCGGATACTGCGCGACCAAACGCGCGCCCACATGGCGAAGCCCGAAATCGATGAGCGGCTGCAAGTATTGCGTCAGACTCTGCGCCAGCGCGTAAACCCCAACTATCATCACCCCGTACGAGTGGCCCAGCCACACCACGGTGGCCACGCTGCAAACTCGCCCGATGAATTCGCCAAAGCCGAGGTTGAGGATGCTGCCGAGCAGACCCGACGATGAAGTTCTTTCCGACATATTCCGGTACAGGAACACGACACAAACGTGCGGAGGCCAACTCATTCGTTGCCCGCCTGGTTGGCGATCGATTTGCATTTTGTCAATCTGACAGGTAACCCGCGAGTTGACCTGCTCCGCGCAGCAGATAAATCCGCGATCTCGCAAAATCTCCCTGGCAGAGGCGGATTGCCGCACCGCCAAGACTTCGCAAGAGGTGCCAGGCCAACCATGGCGGAGCAAAACGGTGTCTGCGCTGCAAGCGGCCCGTGCTCAAGGCGTAGGAATAGGTGGTCCTTCTCAGCCGGTCGAGCGATGCGAGCGGCGGATGATGAACCGTCAGGGCGGGTTCGCAGGTACCGCGAAATCCCATGGCCAAAGCCCGCAAAACGTAATCAATCTCTTCTCCCGATTGATAGGCCGTGGGTGCGCCGACGCCGAGATGCTCATCGAAACCACCGACGGCATTCGTGACGGAGCGCCGCAGGAAGAGGGCGGTCGACATAGCACAACTCCAGACGTTGCTGCGAGTGCATGGCTGGCGCGTCGTTGGCAGACGGGACGAACCAGGCCGGCCGTTCTCGTCGCGCACGCCGGTGATCAGGAACCCGGGGTCGGAATGCGAGCGAAACCATGCTGTAACCTCGGACAGAAGAGTTTTCGGATACCAGCAATCGTCATCGGGAAAGGCGACAATATCGCCGTCGAGGCCGCGCAGGCCGACGTTCCGGGAGAGCGAGAGTCCGCGTTCTGATCGTAAATGGCGAATGACCAGCCCCGAATGGCGCTGCAGGACGGGAACCACCCGCGTGTCCGGATTCTGGTCGACGATCACGACCTCGAAGTCCTGGTAACTCTGCTCATCGAGACTGCAGAGGAGACGGTCAAGCTCTGCGACACGGTTCAGCGTTGCGACAACAAGAGAGATCATAGTTTTCTTGGAGAGAGATCACGACCGGCCCAGCTTGACCGCCGAACGTCGGTGTCTAGGAGACAAAATTGGGTCGGGGCTTGCCAAAGGACGCTCCCCAAACGGATGCATACAAGATAGAGCCACCATCCTATCCACAGCAAAAGCAGCGAGAAAGTGATGCGTGCGGCCACCGATACCCAGTCCAAAAGTCCGCCACGCGCCATCCAGAGCACGTCCGGCAAGAGCAGGGTGACCAGGAACAGCCCAAGAGGGCTCCGGGAATAAAGATGCATGCAATGGAGGAGCGTGCCGAGTAAGCCCGAGACCAGGGCGACGCCTGGGAGGCCTCCCATCACGTAGGCTTCCGCGAGGTACGAGGAACCCGTACCAAAACCCAATTGATAGGCGGAAGGGTTGAGAAACATGGAAACATCATCCGCAAAATGTTGACCAAGCTTGTATTTCGTCTGATCGGGAGCAACGAAGGCCAGTTCCATTTCGCCGATTAAGTAGGCTGCGATATGAGGAGCAAAATGCTGCCGGTAGGCGATTGCAACCGATGTCACGTCCAAGGACGTACCCTGCTCCTGCAGAAAACGGGAGGTTCCCGCTACGGCGAAGGATTCGCTGCTGTCTGTGCGCAAGGATCCGATCAACGATGCCAGAACGATGAGCGTGATCCCGATAAGGGCGACGGCATACCACCGTGCATGCCCATTCGACTTCATCTTGGCCAGATACCAGAGAGCCAGGATGAGGCTGAAAATGGCGCCACGCGAACCGGTGAGCAAGATGGGCGCCGCTACGAGGAAGTAGATTGCAGTGGCCGTGCGGAGCCACTTCTTTCTGCGTTCGAGAACCAAAATGCCGACGATCGCAGGCAAGCTGATCACGGAGATGGCACGAACCGCCAAAGGGATGCTGGCCGCCATTCCTCCATGGTCGAGGAAAAACACAAGTATCCACCATGCTGTTTCGCATACTGGTAATAGCAGAAATTCTTGTACAGCTGCACCGGCACGCTCAAAGTGAATAAGCAATAGAAATAGGGCAGATAGAGATCGAACTGCGCGCTGAGCGGCGGAGTGGCGCGGCGGTAACTCCATCGGCAGGGCGCGTAGATGCAAAGCGCGGAAAGTGCGATCGAGAGCAATACGAGGCCTTGCACGTTGCGGGACACATCAAACGAGTACACCGTCAACAAGGTCACCCGGAAAATCTCCTGGACGCTGCCGGACAAGTAGGCGAGGAGGCGTCCGCCCTGAAACAGCGTCAAGGTGCAGAGAAAGAAGAAGCAGGGATGCCGTCCTCCGTCAAATCGCCACCAAGAGAGGCCGATGAGAGAAATCAAGATTAGAACTGTAAAGGCTGCAGCCTGATTGGAACTGAGCCAACTCGCGAGGAAGACGAACGTCCCGGCTGTGATCAATGTCAAGAAACCAAGGGTCTCGAACAAACCACCGAATCGTGCATCTCCGCTTCCGGATAGCCGATTAGTCTGAGGCGAGCAGTTCATGATTCGTTGGACGCGTAGAACGAAAGCAGTTCTTGGTTCGAGTGCTCGAAACTTGCCGGGATCTAGGCTCCGCTTGTCGTCAAAAGCCGGACTGGAAAGAAGATTTCAGAAGGAGAAGCCGCTCGCGAACATCCGAGTTCGTTCGCATGCGAGCGAATGCTTCGGCCAGGAAGACATAACCAGCTGAGCCGAGAAACCCGAGCAGGCTGACGATTGCCACCAACCAGGTCCGGTGCGGGGAAGACTTGCGGTCGGGTTCGATGGCTGGATCGAGGACCTGAATTACGGCGGCAGTCTTCGCCTCATCCAGTTTCGCCGCTTCGTATTGCCTGGCCAGAAGCTCGAAGATGGTTTCAGCGTACTTTACGTCGCGAAGTTTGCGGACATAAAGCAGGCCGGCTTCCGGGACATTCCCGGCGGGCACATTGCCCGCGGAAATCTGCGCATCTTCAGCACCCGCGCTTCGCTTTTCTAGGCGCGAGAGTTCTGCGCGCATGCCGGAAAGTTCTTGTTCCTGGAGTTCGACATCGGGGTTCTGTTCCGTCGAAAACAGACGCGTGGCGTGTAATTGCACTTCCTTGGCCGCAACTGAAGCTCGGAGCTTGATCACGGCTTCGATAATGGCCTTGGCCTGGCCGTCCAACTGGATCACTCCGGTTTTCTGTTCCGTTTCCTTCAAAGCCAGTTCTGCATTTGCCAAATCGTTTTTGGCTGTTTCCAGTTGGCGTTCGAAAAACAGGCGCCGTTGTCCCGCCTCGGTAATAGCCATTTCTTGCGTCAGCTGGCGTAATTCGTCCACGTAACCATTGGCGATCTGGGGCGCACGATGGCGGTCGCGGTCTTCCACCGAGATGCTCACAAAGCCCTCCTTAGCCAGTACGATACTGCTGGCATCTTCCAAGTCGCGGCGGGCGTCCGACATTTTTGTATCGTGATAAACGCGGAGCAGATCAAAGCGCCGGATTAAGGCATCTTCGGAGGTGCGACTGCGTAGCATGCCGACATAAAGATCGTTTGGATTCTTCAGTCCAAGATCCTTTTGCGCCAAGGCTCCCATGGCTCCGAAAGAGCCGAGTTGTCCGATCATCGAGGCGGCCAGGGACTGGCTCTGTTGGGGAGGCAGAATATTCGCGGTTGCCGTATAGAGGCTAGGCAACAAGGCCGAGCCAATGGTTGCGAGTAGCGCAGCGGAGAGCGTGGTCTGAAGGATCAGTCGTTTACTACGGCCGAGGAGTATCAACAAATCGAGGGTGTACGTCTCCATGGGGACGACGGGGTCGGGGAACTTCTCGGCCCTCTCGGTCTCAAGGATCGTGGTTCCCGTCATTGAATCACCCGCACCGCAGCGGCGCCAAGCGCGAATTGAGAGAAGACCTGGCTCCAGTCGCGCAGGCCCCGGAGAAACGATCCATGGGAGAGGCGTTCCGGGACGATGATCGTGTCCCCCGGCATCAGGCGCAGCGAGTCGAAGCCTCCATTCCACAATCCCCTGACCGTCTGCTTGCTGAGGACAGATCCGTCGGCGCGGATGACAAACATGCGGCTCGTATCGGCATCGCGAGTTGGTCCCCCTGCACGCCGCAGGTAATCTTCGACTCGCGCCTCATGGCGGTAGAGGAAGGAGTTCTTGTTGTAGACGGCGCCGAGCAACTCGACCGTCGAGGGACGAAACGGGACTACGAAGCGGTCGCCATCTTCCAGCGCGATCTCCGGCAGGTCGGCCACGGTCGCGGAGTTCGGCGTTAGATCGAGCACCACGCGGCCACTGACTTTCACTGCCCGAAGCTTTTCGACCAGTTGGCGTTGCGCTTCGAGCTTAGCGTGCTGGTCCGCGACGTCGTCGGGGTTTACCCCGGTCGGCGCCATGGCCGCGCGGGAAATATCCTCATCCAGTTTCTCGATCAGCAGTTGGAGTCCTTTCTGTTGCTCGATACGCACCGATTCCCGCGTAAATTCGGCTCCATAAAGATAGGCATTTTCCGTCAAGCCGCCGGCGCGGGCGACCAGATGACGGATGGTCTCGCCTGGTTCGGCGCGATAAATTCCGGCGCTCGGAAATTCTCCTTCCAACCGCACGAACTTGCTCCGCTTCTCCACGGGAACTCCAAGATCAATCTGGGAAAAAATCGTGATCACATCTCCCGGTTCGAGGGGCAGATTGTTTTCCTCATCCCCTTGGAGCACGAGCTTTCCGAGATTGAAGGGCACGAGCCGGGTCGTAAGGTCCCGCGGGTTGAGCCGCTGGATCACGGAGTAATCCCAGTTGATCGCCGGGGCGTCCTGCGCAACCGGGTCGGAAAGTCGCAGCGCGGTGAAGGTTCGGGTCGATGCTGGCGTTCTTTCGAAAACGCCTTCCCCCATCTCGCCTTCCATCTGTTCGCCCTCGTTTTTCGCCTTACCAGCAGTAGACGTGCTCCCTTCGCGGGCATCCCCTAACCATTTCTCGTTCGCTCTTTCGCCTGCGCTCGCCGCGGAGTTCGTGAAGCGCCAGTGGTCGCGCGTGATCAGCGCCTCCTGATTCGGCAGTATGTCGCGCAGGCGCATTCCCGGGTGCCATTCCCGCCGGCCCGGGTGCGCCACGTTACCGCGCAGGGTGACGGCGTTCTCAAAGTGAGGCGAAACGGAGAAGATTCGAACGATATCTCCATCTTTCAACTGTTGCGCCCGGCCTGCCGCATTCAGAGGAAACTCCTCGACCCGGCGAATGTTGCGGTTATCGATCCGTTCGACCATTGCCTTCTGGCCATCCGCTGTTGTCGCCAGGCCTCCCGCCAACTCAATCGCACCCGTCAGAGTCATTTCGTTGCGCAGTTCGAAGATCGCGGGAACGTTCACACTGCCGGCTATGGCAATCGAGGGGCCGATAGGCGGGATATAAATAACATCACCAGGCAACAGCCTCATATCTTTTGAAGTGTCCCCTTGAAGAAGCAGATCGTAGAAATCGAAATCCGAGACCACATAGTTGTCGCGCTTCAGCTGAATATGCCGCATGGACCCGCTGCCGGAGGGTCCGCCCGAGGCGAAAAGGGCGTTCACCAGCGTGCAAAGGGAGCTGACCGTGTAACTGCCGGGGCGGCGAGCCTGACCGACTACGAAGACTTGAATCGATCGTAACTGACCCAGGCTGACCGTGAGATCGAAGTTACGAAACACACGGCCGATGGCGCTGCGAAAGTAATCCTGGAGTTGCTGATATTGCAGGCCGGCGACCGCCAGTGTGCCCACCTTGGGCAGGAAAATTTCACCTTGCCGGTCGACCACGATTCTTGCGTGCAAATCAATCTGGCCCCAGGTTCGGATCAGGATTTCATCGCCTGGTCCGATCGAATAGTCGCTGGTTACGGGAACTCTTTCGAGCGGAGCGAAGGTTGTCGGCCCATTTTCGAAAAGGCTAAGTCCGTAAATGGGCAAGATGCGTCCCACGGAACTGGCGGCAAATTTCTGAAATTCAGTGGGCGCTATTTCGGACGGCGCGAGCGCGGCTGCAAAAGGGTTTCTCGTGTTCCGCGTTGCTTCCGGAGTTCTGGCGTGGTCGTAATCTCCGGAACGGACGGGTAAATGTCCGTCGCCCATCGTTTCCGGATTCGTGCGATCGTCTTGCATGCCGTTGGAGGAGTCGGATCCCGTGGTCGGACACGCTTCGTCCGTGCATTGCGGGTCGTCGGTTAGACGTTCGTAAGCCGGACGATCGTAAACTGGCCGATCCGAGGTTACAGGCGTGCGGAGCGTGGTTTGACTCCAAGCGAGACCGGAACAAACGAGCGCGGTCCAAAGCGTCGGTAGGATCGAATGAACGAACCGGTTGTGCCCAGTGAACGTCCCGCGTCGGACGCCGCGAGTTGCTGCGGCGTAGGCCCGGTGGATCAACACTTGGTTGAGCAGCAATCGATCGATCAACGAACGGTCGATCAACAATCCGGGAATTGTCTTTCTCTCCTCTGTGCCGTTCACCATGGATGGTTCAAAGCCTTTCTCCACTTCGGGTGGTATGTGAACTCGATGGAAGCGACAATGTCCGGTCCGGCAAGAGGAGACAACACGGGGAAGCTCCAGCGCTCGCGTTGCAAGAAACTGCCTATTTCGATCTCCGGACGTAAAGAAACCGAGGCCCGCGCAAAGAAGTCCTGGATGTTCCCGCCGTCGGGGATGAAATCGCGGTCGACGTGCGCTCTTCGATAACCCAGTTGCAGCCGAGTGCGAGGTGAAAACCAATAGGTGGTCCAGAGTTGCACGCCGTGGCCTTCGCGGCCGACCCAGGAACCGATGATTTGCCCGTCATTAGTGTACGAATCGTGATACGCGCCGTTGTAGTAGACATATTTACCGGCTCGGTTCGAAATCGCCGGGGGATCCGACCACACCAATTCGGCGCGGAAATCAAGTTTGGCTACGCGGGGAAACTGGGGCAGGTAGACTCCAGGATTCATCAGCGCACGCTGCGGAGCCCCGAGCGGCGAAGTATCGTCGTCGGTCATACCGTCGTTGTAGAGAACCAGCCAGTTTCGCACTCCAGGGATGCGATAGCTGAAATCGAAACCGCCGCGACGGTCGCCAACGTCTGCCGGACTTCCCGGGATCGTGGTCTTGTTGTCTCCGAAGCTGCTGAACCCGCGCCAGAACATCCGTAGCGTGACCGGACGGAAAACGATGGTGCGGGAAAATCCGAACTCCAGATTCGGTGTTGGCTTGAAGCTGATCTTCTGGCCATCGATCCCCGGCTCATGTGGATAATGGTGGCCAGCCATCAGTCCGAAAAAGAAATCCCAGCGCACGGGGCCGAGCCACTTAAGAAAACCTGGAAGTAGCCACGGAGACGGGTTGGTCAGACGTAGCATGTCGATCGGTTGAGCATTGTCGCTGAGATTAGGCGGGCCACCTTGACCGGGTCCCCACCACAAGCTCTGCCGTCCGGCCGAAATCTGGATTGTTTTAAAGTTCCACGCCGCGTAAGCGTCGAGCAACTGGAAGTTGTCGTGCGGCGTCTTGGGAATCGGAAGTTGGGGTGGGGTCCCGTCGATCGCGCCAATCAACTGCTGTATCGCGGGACTGTAGGCGGGGAGCGCCGCTGCACGCTGGTATTCTACGCGCACGTAAAAGGCCATGGGACCCTCCGATCCTGATGCCGACGCTCCGTCGACAGTGTTGGAGCCTTGACCGTAAGGGCGTCCAAAATCATCAATGAGGGTTTGGCCGAAGTGATAGCTGTCATCCAGCGGGGTTCCAGCAATTCCGAGATAGCGAGAGTAAATTTCCTCGACCTTCATCTCAGAACTGCCGACACTTTCTGAGGCGAGACGGATGCGCTGCAGTTCGTCGGCAAATTCCGCTCTCAGCGCAAAGGCGATGCGATAGGGTTCGGCGCCGAAGGCGACACCGATCGAGCGGCGACCCTTCTTTGTGGTCTGTGCGGCCTGCGCCGCCGAACCGGTGTCTGCGGGAGGCTCTTGAATATATGAATTGTCGCTACTCCTATTCTCGCGGGCGGAATCGTCGACTTGAAGGTCTTCTTCGGCAGCCAGTACTAGGCGCGCGCATTCCATTCGCGTCCAGGGGCGCAACGAGGCGAAGGCGCTCGGCGCATAGCCTAAGGCTGCGAGCCGATCGAAAGAGGCATAGACCCACGATCCGAGCGGAACTTGGGGAGATCCGATTTGCTTCGCGGAATGGCGCGGCGATGGCGTGTCGTCCTCGTCCTTCGATGCCTGCTGAAAACTGGTCGTGCTTGCTCCGTCGAACAGCGGGTCGTGATGCGCGCGATAGACGTATTGACCAATCCCAAATCCGAGCGCGCCGCCGACGAAAACATCGGAGGGGAAGTGCTGCCGGGCGGCAACCCGTGCCAGGCCGATTCCGGTTGCTCCTCCGTAAGCAAGTAGTTTGGTTAACGATCCCGGGTATTCGTGGGCGATCACATTCGCGACTGACCAGGCGGCGATAGCATGTTCGGAAGGAAAGGATGCTCCGCCGACGCCAAACTTGCCCGCATTGTTTTCGTTCGGCCGGGACCTCCGGAAGACCAGCTTCACAGTTTCACCGGCCACGATGCCGTCAATGGCAGCTTCAGCGGCAAGAACGCCGGTTTCTCGATCGTGGTCATCGTTGTTGCCCTCTCCCCGTACGTAGAGGCTGGCGGCAGTCCCCATCATCGTGAGAAGACCGTAATTGCTGAAACTATTGCTGTGGGAAAGCGGTGCGGAACCGTATCGACGCATGATGCTGTTGTCAGACGCTACTAAACCCAATGTGCCCAATCCGAACGGTACAATCCAGTTTTCATCTCGCGTACGTAAATGAAAAGGACTTGTCCAGATAGCTTTCTGATCCGAAAAGAGATTTCTTGGGAAGGTAGCCATACAGAGATGATTTGAAATACCTCCCGCTTCGACCTTGCTTCCCGTGCGGTTTCCAGTTCGGGTCGTGGGTGCTTTGTTGGACGGGAATTCGGTTCGAACCCGTCGCTCTTGGCTTTCCATCGTGGCCTGCTCAGAACACGGTGTCGGATTTGACGTCGCGGACGCCCAACTGACGTTCACCATCAACCGCAAGAGCAAAGCGGCAAACGCAAGTGTTCGAAAGCAGATTCGGAATGGCAGAGAAGAACACATGGGCGCAAGTTGGGGCGCGTTGATCAGGTATCGCTCGCGTCCCGCTGGAGGCCGACGAAGATAAAAATTAGGCTCGAAATTCGCCTGCCGGCTCCAAGTCGCATTCATCGACTTCTACGGCTACGCCGCGCATCAGCGCATTTAGAGCAATTACGACTCGGACGTGATTCTTCTTGCGGACAAGTACACCCTCGATTCCAACCATTGCGCCGGTTGTGATGCGAACACGCTCTCCGATTACCAGATAGGGATGAGGCTCGATTGTCATTTGGCCCACGCTTGAGCGGAGGGCCTCGACCTCGCGCGTGGGCAGCGCCGCTAATTTCCGTCCGAAACTGACGAGTGACAGCACACCGGGAACTTCCAGCACGCGACGGCGTTCCCGGGGTTCAATTTGCACGAACACGTAGTTGGGGAAGAGCGGCAGCCGAACATCAGACTCGGCGCGGTTCTTCCAGCGATGTCGTGCCGAATACAAAGGACAAAACGATTCGACGTGGCGTTCCTTGAGCTGCGAGGCTACCCGCTTTTCGTGACGCGAACTGGTGTAGGCCGCAAACCAGTTGCATGAAAATTCCGGAAAGGCAGGCAAGTGAAGTCGAGTTTCAGGCTCCCTCACTTCTGAGTCTGTGTGCATCGCTCATCTCCTCCATCTGAATGAAGCTTCGCTATCCTCGCTTAGCAAGGTTTGTTCGAAATTTTCAAATCGCTGGTGACTTCTTGTGCTCTCTATTGCAGTTCCGCTGCCAATACAAAAGCCATCGCGCCGAGGGTGTTTGCAGCGCTGCTGCTTGCGTTTACCTGTTGTGGGTTGCCACCGACGCCTTCGATAATTCCCGATACGGAAGCCTAAATCGGGTCGGCAGCCCTAGATCAGCACAGTCAGAAAGACAGCAACCTAATGCGGCCAAACACATATCCATTGAGATATCTGGCTCATTAGAGCGTGCATCTGAAGACGACCAAGAAATGCGAAGCCGGTTTTCTGATCATGCAAATCGAAAAAATCGATGCTGCCGGGTACTGAAGTTTGTTGACCTAAATGAATTGCACGCAGTACGATTTTCTTTATGTTGGTGCAGAATCCTTCCGCAATGAGCATGTGCTTCTGTTGTTGTTGCGCATTCGTGTGTTCTGGCGCGGGAAGGCTGACAACTTAGAGATAACGTTTTAAAAAAACAGCCCTTATAACCCTACCGCCAGAGAAATCTGGAGGTGGGGTTTTTCGTTTTTGGGGAACAAAACAGGCGAGGCGCAATCGAATGACGGATACTGCAACCGAGACCAAAGCGCAGAGAGTAGAGCGCCTCAAGCGCTCGAAGAATCCATGGGAAGGCTTGGACGAAATCCGGCGCTTCGCTCGCGGGGGCTTCACATCGATCCCGCCCGAGTGGATCGGGACTTACTTCCGCTGGTGGGGGGTCTATACACAGGGTGATGGGGCAGGCGTCACCGGTGGCCAGGGCGGGGAAGGACGGGCTGTGCAATGTTTCATGGTGCGGATCCGAATCCCCAACGGTTTGTTGCGTTCCGAACAGCTGCGCACCATCTCCGAGTTGACCCGCCGCTATGCCCATGGGATCGCAGACATCACGGTCCGGCAGAATATACAGCTGCATTGGGTGACCATCGAGGCGCTGCCGGAGGTGCTGGAGGCACTCGCAAAGGTTGGACTGAACACGATGGGTGCGTGCGGAGACGTCACGCGCAACGTCACGGGGTGCCCCGTCGCGGGCGTTGACGCAGACGAGATTTGCGATGCGTCGCCCCTGGCACTCGAAGCCTCGCGAATGCTCGCGGGGAATAATGAGTTTTATAATCTCCCGCGCAAATTCAAGATCTCAATTACCGGCTGCCGGGTATGGTGCCCGTATCCCGAAATTAACGACGTTGGCTTGACCGCCGTTACTCGCGTCGTTCGCGGCATGCCAGAGATCGGTTTCTCTCTGCGGGTTGCCGGAGGACTTTCGACCGAGCCATATCTGGGCGCGCGCTTAAACGCATTCGTGGAGTGGCATCAGGTATTGCCCGCCATCAAGGGGATTGCCGAGTTGTTTCGCGATTCGGACGTGTTGCGAGAGCATCGCGAACGGGCGCGGTTGAAGTTCCTCTTTTTGAGGTTGGGATGGACAGCGGAAAGATTCCTGGACGAATTGCAGCAGCGCGTCGGGTTTCGATTTGACGCGGCGGCTGAGGAAATTCCTCCCGCAGACGTTTATCGCGATCACGTCGGAATTCATCCGCAAAAACGACCGGGCCTTTGCTATGTAGGCTCGGCGGTGCTTCGCGGACGGATCACGTCTGACCAAATGCGAGCGGCCGCGGACCTGGCTGATCGGTTTGCATCCGGTGAATTGCGTACAACGAACATGCAGAATCTGCTGATCGTCAACGTGCCTCGGGCCAACGCTGAGGAACTGGCCAAAGAACTGGACACGATCGGTCTACGAGTGGGCGGTTCGTCGTTCTGGCGCGGCACCGTCGCCTGCAGCGGCACCGAATTCTGCAAGCTCGCCATCACCGAGACCAAGAGTTTCTCGCGCTGGCTGGTTGAAGAACTGGAAGAACGGTTGCCCGGTTTTGATCAGCACTTAAAGCTGCACGTGACCGGATGCCCGAACAGCTGTGGGCAGCACTGGATCGCGGACATTGGGATCGATGGCAAGAAGTTAAAAGTCAACGGACAACTCGTCGATGCTTATTATTTCTGTCTGGGCGGTGCGCTCGGTCTGCACGAAGGCACAGCGCGGCCCGTGGGATATCGCTGCCCGGCGACAGAGGTTCCCGAGGCCATTGAAAGATTACTTCGGCAATATCTAACGGCACGCCAGGCGAACGAGAATTTGCGGCAGTTTTTTGCCCGGCATAGCGACACTCAGTTGCGCGGGTTTCTAGCGGGCGCTTTGGTGGAAGCCGTTGCTCGTGATTTGCCTCCAGTTGCAGTGGGCCATATGGTGCAATCTGCGGGAGGTGACGGTGACTAGCCTATTCCCAATGTTCATGAAGTTGACCGGGAGGCAATGCCTGGTGGTCGGCGCGGGCCGCGTGGGCGAACCCAAGATCGGTGGGCTCATCGACACGGGTGCGCGCATTCACGTGGTGGCGATTGAGGCAAGCGAGCAGGTTCAGGAGTGGGCTCGCGCTGGAAAAATCGAACTGGAGATGCGGTCGTTCGCGGATCGCGATCTTGACGGGAAGTTTCTCGCGGTTGTTGCTACCGCTTCAGAGCAACTGAACAAGCTTATCTTTCGCGAAGCGGAGAAGCGCGGGGTGCTGTGCAACGTGGTCGATGTTCCGGAACTTTGCGATTTCTTTTATCCCGCGGTGGTGCGGCGGGGGGATCTGCAAATTGCGATTTCTACGGCGGGGCAGAGTCCGTCGTTGGCGCAGCGGATGAGGCAGCAACTGGAGCGGCAGTTTGGGCCGGGATACACGGAATGGGTGGCGCAGCTGGGAGAGACGCGTCGGCTGATTCTGGCCAGCCGCCTCGATAAAGAATGCAAGTCGGAATTACTGCACTCGCTCGCGAGCAGGGAAGCGTTCGAAGCCGCGCTGGCAAAGGTCTCTGCGGTTGAGCAAGAGGAGTGGGGCAGGCAAGAGTTAGAAAACGATAGAGGCCATGCGGTCAGCACCGTTTAGGAGAGAGGAAATATGAAGGGGAAAGTTTATCTGGTGGGCGCGGGGCCGGGCGATCCGGAGTTGCTGACGTTGAAGGCTCTTCGCCTGCTGCAGAGCGCGGAAGCGGTGTTGCATGACGACCTGGTCAGCTCCGAAATATTGAGACTGATTCCAGCCACGGCTCAACTTCACAACGTGGGCAAGCGTTGCGGCAAGAAAACAATTTTGCAAGACGAGATCAATTTCCTGATGGTCGCGTTGGCGGCGTCCGGATTGCGGGTGGTACGGTTGAAGGGCGGAGATCCGCTGATTTTTGGGCGTGCCGGAGAAGAGATCGAAGCGCTGCGAGCAAACAAAATTTCTTTTGAGATTGTTCCGGGGGTGACGTCGGCGATGGGAGCCGCGGCTGCGGCGCAGATTCCTCTGACCCACCGGCGGTCGTCGTCCGCCGTTGTCTTTATTACGGCGCACCAAGCCCCTAAGCCTCGAGCAGCGAAACGGACTTTCGACGAGCAAGACATCCGAGAAGATGGTTTGGATTGGAGCAAGTTTGTTGGCAGCGGAGCGACGCTTGCGATTTATATGCCCGGGCGCGACTACTCGGATATTGCGCGAAAGCTGACATCGGCTGGGCTCGCAGCCGAGACCCCATGCGCCGTCATTTCACGAGCAACGACCAGCAATCAGCGGACGCACCGGACGACGGTGCGGGAGTTGCGCCGGGCGCCGAAACTCGCGGCACCAACATTGCTATTGGTTGGGGATGTGGTTCGCATGGGGGATCCGGTTGCGATAGTGGAGGGATTTGCGCTTGCAGACTTCTCCTCAGCCGTTGAGATGGCCAGTCCAACGCTGCATTTACAGCGGGCGATTGGCGAGGAGGCAAGTTTGTGAGCGACACGATGGCGGATATGCAGTTGGCGTCTGAAGATTGGAGTCCGGAGCGGGTGCTCGCTTGGGCCTTCGATACGTTTGGAGATACGGTGGCCATCTCGTCGGCGTTCGGCGCCGAGGGCATGGTCTTGATCGATATGGCGTCGCGGTTGCGGAAAGACTTCCGAGTTTTCACCGTGGATACGGAATTCCTGTTTCCCCAGACGTACAACCTCATCGACAAAATTGAGGAGAAGTACAAGATTGGAATCGAGAGGGTCTACTCGCTTCTTTCTCCGGAGCGGCAGGAGCAGGTCCACGGGCCGGCGCTGTGGTCGGTCGATCCCGATCAATGCTGCAATTTGCGTAAGATTGAGACGCTCCGCCGCAAGCTGAGCGAACTGGATGCGTGGATCACGAGTATCCGTCGGGATCAGACGGCATTTCGGAAATCTGCGGGGAAAGTTGAATGGGATGCGAAATTCGGGTTGGTCAAGGTGAATCCGATCGCAGATTGGAGTTCGAAACAGGTGTGGCGTTATCTCGTCGATCATGAGGTCCCGTACAACTCGCTTCATGATCGGAATTATCCGAGCATCGGTTGTGTGCAGTGCAGACGGGCGGTACAACCGGGGGAAGATCCGAGAGCAGGACGCTGGCCGGGCACAGCGAAAACCGAGTGCGGACTGCACGTCATTGAAATCGCGCCAGTGAAGCCTTCTGAGGCGGACGCGTCGAGCTAATCGGACGGGGCCATTCCATGACTCGCTGGAGTCATTTACCGATGATTTCGATTTGTCTCTGATAAGATTCAGCTCGTTAATCGATGAGCGGCGAGTTGAGTCGGAGATGAATTGAAGAGATGATTCTGGCTGGAGATGTCGGTGGGACGAAATGCAATCTCGGGCTGTTTTCGCAGGAAGGCGACGTCCTGCGGGCAGTTTTTCACCGGCGCCTGGTTACCCGCGACTATCCTTCCTTTGAAAAGCTGATCGCCGACTTTCTGCAACAGGCGCTTTCTAGCGCTGGCGCAGATACATCATCCATTGATGCGGCAACGCTCGCAGTCGCGGGGCTGATTGTGGCGGGGCGCCATCATTCGGAAAATCTGCCATGGGTTGTGGATGTGGCTCCGCTTGCGCGCAGGTTGAGTTTGAAGAGCGTTGAGCTGCTAAATGATCTGGCGGCCACGGCGTTGAGTCTCCATCACCTTTCGGCGAGCGATCTTGTTTCCCTCAATGTCGGAGTTGCTGTTCCGGGTGCCACGCGAGGCGTGATCGCTGCAGGTACGGGACTTGGCGAGGCGATTCTCTTCTGGGATGGCAGTTCGTATCAAGTCGCTGCAGCTGAAGGCGGACACGCGGACTTCGCGCCCCGCACGGAGCGGCAGATTGAATTCTTCCGTTACTTAAAACGACAACTGGTGCACGTGTCTTGCGAGGAGATCGTGTCGGGGCGCGGGTTTCGCAGGATTCACGAATTCCTGGAAGCCGCCGTTCGCCACGAGTCGTTCGATACTGTGGGCGGGAACGCGGCGAGCGAGATCACGCAGCGGGCGCTAGCGCAGTCGTGCCATGTTTGCGAAGAGACGCTCGCGTTTTGGATTGAAATGTATGGCGCACTGTGCGGCAACTTTACGCTGCAAACGATGTCTCTCGGCGGCCTCTATGTTGCCGGCGGTATCGCAGTGAAACTCCTGCCGGTTTTGCAACAAGGCCAGTTTTTTGAGGAGTTTTGCGGCACAGGGAAGCTGTCGCCTGAGCTGTCGCGTGTGCCGGTATTCGTGGTTACCAATGAAGATGCTCCAATGCTTGGGGCGGCCTATCATGCGGGAAGTCGCGCGAGTCGGTCGGAGAGCGGCGTGCGGACTTGAGCGGCATGGGTATAGTGACAGTTGGAAAAGTGAGATGAATCGAACGGAAGGCAAGATCGAGAGTTTTTGAGAGGGAGAGGACGGAAGCTGGCATGAGCAATGAAAAATCTGGTTACAACCGGTTTCTGCTTCTGGTGGCGGGGCTGGGTGGATTGCTCTACGGCGTGGACGTGGGCATTATTGCGAGCGCCTACCCTTATTTGGAGGCGACCTCGGCATTGAACAGGGGGCAGCTTTCTACTGTTGTTGCCGCAGTCCTACTCGGAAGCGTGATTTCGACGTTGTTCGCGGGCGCACTGGCAGATTTTATCGGACGCAAACCATTGATGGCGCTCAGCGGATTGGCGTTTGTCTTCAGCATCCCGGTTATCGCGCTTTCACAGGGGTATGACTCGCTCGTTCTAGGTCGTTTGTTGCAGGGCATCAGTGCGGGCTTGATTGGTGTGGTTGTCCCGTTGTATCTGGCAGAATGTCTGTCCGCCTCCACTCGCGGCAAAGGCACGGGCATCTTTCAATTGCTACTGACACTCGGAATTGTGGCGGCGGCGATCGTGGGTATGTATTTCAGTTTTCGCGTGGATGAAGTATCCAAGCTTGGAGATCCAAAGCAGATCCTGGCCTTCAAAGACAGGGCTTGGCGTAGCATTTTCTGGGTTTCGCTGCCGCCGGGAATTTTGTTCGTGATCGGCAGCCTGATGGTCGCGGAGTCGCCGCGCTGGTTGTATCGCCGCGGGAAGAAAGAGGCTGCATATGCCGCACTGCTGCGTTCTCGCGTCGCGCAGCAAGCGGATATTGAACTCGCCGAGATCGAGCAGGCCGCAGCGGCCGAGAGAGCGAAAACGTCGACCGGGACGAAGGTTCGCGAATCGCTTCTTCGGCGTAAGTATGTGATTCCGTTTGTTCTCGCGTGCGTGATCCTGGCATGCAACCAGGCGACCGGTATTAACTCCATTATTGGTTACAACACGAACATTCTTTTGCAGAGCGGCCTTTCGGATGTGCAGGCGCATTGGGGTTACGTTCTTTTCACGGTCGTAAATTTCCTGATGACGATCGTGGGCGTCCTGCTCGTCGACCGCAAGGGTCGTAAGTTTCTGCTGTCGGTGGGCAGCGCGGGGATCATCGTTTCACTTTTGTGCACTGGCATGCTTTTTCGCCGGACTGAAAGTCAGCGCGTGGACACTGCGGGAGCCGTGCAGTCCATGGTGGATACGGATCAGAAAGTGACGCTGCTCTACGATGACAAGGCAGCGTCGAAGCTGCTCGCGGCGAGTGGGGTGGGGGGCGGCGGGATGAGTGGGGGGCCGACAACGCTGGTGGTCATCTATTCGTATGGGGATTTTCGGGCCGCGACCAAAGCGGCCCGTTCTGATGACAAAACCGCGACGCCGATTGAGATCACGCGCGCGAGTTGCGTGCCGGCAAACAAAGTGGTCGCGTTCTTTTCGAACCCGTTCAGCAATTTGGACGCGGCCCGGACAGCTCCGTTAAGAATCGATAACGCGCTCATCACGCCGGTGCCGAGCACACATAACGGATGGTTAGTGGCGATCAGCCTTTTTGTTTTTATGTCGTTTTATGCGATTGGTCCGGGAGTGTGTGTCTGGCTAGCACTTTCAGAGTTGATGCCTACTCGCATTCGCTCCAACGGAATGAGTATCGCCTTGCTGATCAATCAGGCGGTAGCAACCACGATTGCCGCAGTCTTCTTGCCGACGGTCGGTAAGTACGGATATTCCACGATGTTCTTTTGCTTTGCTGCCTTCACGGTGGTGTATTTCATTACCGCTGCGGTATTCCTGCCGGAGACCAAGGGGAAGACGCTGGAAGAGATTGAAGCGCGCTTTGAGGTAGTTCCGCGCACGGCTGCTACCTCAAACGGATGATTCCTGGATCTATGATGAGAGATCATCGATTACGTTTGCCGGCGTTGCCGGCTTAACCGTTGACCAGTACGTGCTGCATCCCTTTTACGGCTTTCATATATTGAGCGCGTTCGAACGCTCCGGGATCAGGGCAGCGGAGTTGGCTCATGCTGCCTTGCATTTGTTTGACGGATTCGTATTCCCGATCTTCCATGAAGCGGCGTAAGCCTTCTTCAACGTGACGCAGATGGCCGATGCCATGGCGCAGTAAGGCCGAGCACATCATGGTCACATCGGCGCCCACCATGAGCAGTTTAATTACATCTTCGGCGGTATAGACGCCGCTGGTTGCGGCCAGATTCGCGCGGACACGACCATAGAGAATGCCAATCCAAGTCAGAGGTAGGCGCAATTCCTGCGGACTGCTGAGAAGAACGCTGGGTTTGATCTCCAGTTCGTCAAGATCGATGTCGGGTTGGTAGAAGCGGTTAAAGAGCACGAGGCCGTCGGTGCCGAGTTGGTCCAGTTTCTTCGCCATGTTGGCGAAGTTGCTGAAAAATGGACTGAGCTTCGCGGCCACGGGAATCTGAACGGCAAGCTTCACTTCGCGAATGATATCGGTATAGATCTTCTCGATTTCTGACCCCAGAATCTCGGTGTTTGTCGGCAAGAAATAGATGTTGCACTCGATCGCATCCGCGCCCGCTTGCTCGACCTGTTTGGCGTATCGAGCCCAACCGCCCAGTGTGGTGCCGTTGAGGCTAGCGATGATCGGAATACTCACCGCCTGTTTCGCCTTTCGAATGTGATTCAAGTACCCTTCGGGGCCAACATGAAATTCGGTGGACTGGGGAAAATACGAAATCGACTCAGGAGAGCTTTCGCTGCCGACGTTGAGGTAATGTTCGAACTCAACGCCTTCCTGCTTGAGCTGCTCCTCGAACAGGGAGTAGAGCACAACCGCGGACGCTCCCGCGTCCTCGAGAGCGCGGACTCCCCCGATTTCCTGCGAAAGTGGGGATGCGGAGGCAACCAACGGTGTGCGCAACTGCAAACCAAGATATTTCGTGCTGAGATCCATGACACTCCCTTTTCGTTTCGTATGTGGCGACATACTGCCAGGCTCGCTGCCAAATCGCTTTCTGTAGATGGCTACTTAGTCTCGACCGGAACCTTCGTTTCGTGTGCCGGCACTGTCGTATCGTTCGGCTCCGTCTTGCGCTGCGCCATGTATTCGTACATATGAAAACGCGTCTCGGCGTCTTGCTGCGCCTGCACCCACAAGCGTTTCGCATCGTCAGGACGGCTCTTGAGCAGCATCTTGAACCTCGTTTGCTGCTGTAAGTAGTCTTTCACCTTGCGCGTGGGCGTTCGCGAATCCAGCGTCAACGGATTGTCCCCCGTCAATGCGCGATCGGGATGATAGCGATACAGCAGCCATTGACCCGAGTCAACGGCGACCTTCTGGTCCGACATCGCTGTCGTCATGTCGATGCCGTGCGCGATGCAGTGCGAGTAGGCAATGATGATGCTCGGTCCGTCGTAGGCTTCCGCTTCCAGAAACGCCTTAAGAGTGTGTTCGTCTTTCGCGCCCATGGCGACGCTGGCGACATACACATTGCCGTAACTCATGGCCATCAGTCCCAGATCTTTTTTCGCGGCCGGTTTCCCGCCGGCGGCAAACTTCGCGACGGCGCCGCGCGGGGTGGATTTGGACGCCTGTCCACCGGTATTCGAGTAGACCTCCGTATCGAGCACCAGCACATTCACATTTCGTCCGCTGGAAAGAACATGGTCCAGGCCTCCGTAGCCGATGTCGTACGCCCAGCCGTCGCCTCCGATGATCCATACGCTTTTCTTGACCAGCATGTCGGCCACAGCCAGGAGTTGTTTGGACTCCGGGGTATTGAGGCCGATCAGTTTCTTCTTCAGCACTTCGACGCGCTGCCGTTGATCGAAAATGTCTGCCTCATCTTTCTGTGTCCGGGCTAAGAGACCGCTGGCGAGTTCTTCTCCAATATCATTGGAAAGCCGGCGAACCAGTTCGTGCGCGTATTCCGTTTGTTTGTCGATGGAGAGCCTGAATCCGAGACCGAATTCGGCGTTGTCTTCGAACAGGGAATTCGACCACGCCGGCCCGCGTCCGTCGCTGTTCTTGGACCATGGCGTCGTCGGCAAGTTGCCGCCGTAGATTGACGAGCAGCCAGTGGCATTCGCAACCACGGTGCGATCGCCGAAGAGCTGCGAAACCAGCTTCAAATAGGGCGTCTCGCCGCATCCGGAACACGCACCCGAGAATTCAAATAAAGGCTCCTGCACCTGCTGTTGGCGGATGCTGCCGTTCTTGATCCTACGACGGTCGAATTCGGGAATCTTTAAGAAAAAATCCCAGTTCTCGCGCTCTGGTTCGCGCAGGGGCGGCTGAGGCACCATGTTAATCGCTTTCAGCCGGGTTTCTGCCTTGTTCTTCACCGGGCAGATATCGACGCAGATACCGCATCCCGTGCAGTCTTCGGGAGCCACCTGGATCGTATATTTCTGCCCTTGCCAGTCGCGATCTTTCACGTCCGTGGACTTGAACGTTTTGGGAGCGCCGGCGAGTTCCGTGGAGTCGTAGACCTTGACCCGGATGACCGAGTGCGGACAAACCATCGCGCACTTGCCGCACTGTATGCAGATCTTTGTATCCCACTCGGGAATTTCGAGAGCAATGTTCCGCTTCTCCCATTTCGATGTTCCTGTCGGGAAAGTACCATCGATCGGGAAGGCGCTGACGGGCAGTTCGTCTCCATGTCCGGCGTAGATCACGCCAAGCACATCGCGCTCAAACTTCGGCGCGCCTGCAGCAAACGCAGGCGGCATTTCCTGTTCGCTCGTGACCTTCTCGGGCAGAGTCACTTCGAAGAGGTGCGAGAGAGTTTCATCGACTGCGCGCAGATTTTGCTGAACGACTTCTTCGCCTTTCCGTCCGTAGCTGTAGCGGATCGATGCGCGGATCGCCTCGATCGCTTCTTCGCGCGGCAGAACTTTCGAGATGGCGAAGAAGCAGGTCTGAAGGATCGTATTCATACGCGATCCCATCCCCGTCTCGCGAGCCACTTGGTAAGCATCGATAATGAAGAAGCGGGCTTTCTTGGCGATAAGCTGCTTCTGCACTTCGCGCGGCAGATGATCCCAAACCTCTTCTTTGCTGAACGGACTATTGAGAAGAAAAACACCGCCCGGAACGAGATTGCTGAGCATGTCGTAGCGCTCCAGGAAGATCCACTGGTGGCAGCCCACGAAATTAGCCCTGGAAACGAGATACGCGGCGCGAATGGGTTGCGGTCCGAACCGGAGGTGCGAGACCGTCATCGCCCCCGATTTCTTGGAGTCGTAAACAAAATATCCCTGGCCGTAGTTCTTGGTGTTTTCCCCGATGATCTTGATGGAATTCTTGTTGGCTCCCACCGTTCCATCAGCGCCCAATCCGTAAAACATGGCGCGAACGACCGCGTCTGACTCGATGGAATAATCCGCATCGTAATCGAGGCTGGTGTGGCTGACATCGTCCTGTATGCCGATGGTGAAGTGGTCCTTGATTTCCGCGTTCGGCTTCGCCATGTTGTCGTAAACCCCTTTGACCATGGCAGGGGTGAATTCTTTGGATGAAAGACCGTAGCGCCCGCCGATGGTTTCCGGCGCAGTTTTCAAAGTGCCATAACCCAGTTTCAGTCCTTCTTGCAAGGCATTGACCACGTCGAGATAGAGCGGCTCTCGGGAAGCGCCCGCTTCTTTGGTTCGATCAAGTATGGCGATCTTGCGGACGGAGGCGGGCAGAGCCTCCATGAATCGCTTCACCGAAAACGGACGATACAGGCGCACTTTCAGCAGCCCAACCTTTTCGCCGTTGTGGTTCAAATGATCGACTGTCTCGTGCGTTGTCTCGGCTCCTGAGCCCATCATGACGATGACGCGCTCAGCATCAGGTGCGCCAGCATAGTCGAACAAATGGTAGGAACGTCCGACAAGTGCCGCGAACTTGTCCATCACGACCTGAACTTTGTCAGGACACGCCTCGTAAAACAGGTTGCCAGCCTCTCGCGCCTGGAAATAAACATCAGGATTCTGTGCCGTGCCGCGTAGCACCGGATGATCGGGGGAAAGCGCTCGTTGGCGATGTTCGATCACGCGATCCATGTCGATCATGGCACGCATATCGTTTTCGGTTAGCATCTCGATCTTGTTGACCTCGTGCGAGGTGCGAAAACCGTCAAAAAAATGCAGGAAGGGGATGCGGGTTTCGAGCGTGGCCGAGTGCGCAATCAGCGCCAGATCCATGGCTTCCTGGACCGAGTTTGAGGAGAGCATGGCATAGCCCGTGGTGCGGCAGAACATTACATCCGAGTGGTCGCCGAAGATCGATAGGGCATGTGCCGCCACGGTACGGGCGCTGACATGAAAGACCGTTGGTGTGAGTTCGCCGGCGATCTTGTTCATGTTTGGAATCATCAGCAGAAGTCCTTGCGAGGCGGTGAAAGTCGTCGACAAGGAGCCGGTTTGAAGCGCTCCGTGAACCGCTCCGGCGGCGCCGCCTTCGCTTTGCATTTCAATGACATGCGGGACGCTGCCCCAGACATTGGGAACTCCCTCGGACGACCATTGGTCAGCCCATTCGCCCATATTTGACGATGGCGTGATGGGATAAATGGCGATGACTTCATTCAGGCGATACGCCACATTGGCGACTGCCTCGTTGCCGTCCATGGTCTTGAACTTGCGCTTCATTGACTTTCCCTTCTGTTTTGTTTAGGACCCCGGCTATTCGGAGAGAACAGCCACCTAAAGAATGCCGGATTGGGGCTCGATTGTCGGGAACACAGCGCACATCGACGTGTGATCTGCATCACAAACGAGCTAAGCCCAAGTCAGCTCGGCTCGGCCGCGGAACTGTGAGGGCTAGGCACGGCGCGTGCGCGACAAGGTCTTGCGCGGTTGTTTGGGGAAAGCGCGTGACGGGGTTGACTGTCTGTGAGTCTCGGCGCAGGCTAATACGATCAGATCCAGACCGTAATCGATCCGGAAGTATCCTTATTTGTCGGAAACTGCCGATGAACGGCCGCCTTGTGCCACAAGTTGACCGACCTGCACATAAGGATCAAATTTTTGCTCCATCGATAATGCGCGCGACACCAGGCATAGTTCCCAAGTTTTTTCCAAGAGCGCGATCGCCTGAGTTTCGCCTGCATCTCGTTGAATCGTTAGTTGGGGACGGATCAATACCTTCCTGAAGTGGTAACCCGAGCTGGACCGGCTAACATCGCCTTCGACCTCCACTTGCAGGTCGGTGTATAAAAACTTCGAGCTTTCCGCGACCGCACGAAAGGTGGTCGTGAAGCAACCGGCTAGCGCACAGAGCAGCAAGTCTTCCGGCGTCCATCTTCCGTCCAAACCGCCGAAGGCCGGCGGGGCTGTGAAATGGATCGCATTGGGAGCCGACGCGCATTTTGCGATGCCGGTCGATTCAGCAGCCCACCATGCGACGACGCGAAAATAATGCGCTTCTTCCGTTAGGTTGTAACCCATCCGCAATTCCTGAGAGATCTTATTCGGGCAACTGGGCTTATCCTGTTCCTCATCGCCTTGGTTTACGATGCGTCGAGTCACCATCGCGGGTGATTCTGATCACCACTGAAATGAGTGGTACAATCCGCATGGAAAGCGTTCCTGCATGCGTGCTCCCTACGGGCTCAATATCCTCGACAACTGTCTTACCTGTCCGACTCGGGAAGAGCACCTGTTCTGCAACCTTCCGATGGCGGCAGTGCAGAGATTGAACGAGATTCGCTCGACCGCAATTTATCCGAAATCCGCCATGCTGTTTATCGAGGGACAACAGCCCCGCGGTGTTTTTGTGCTGTGCAATGGAAAAGCGAAACTCTCGACATCGTCGTCGGGTGGCAAAACAGTAATCACGAAAATCTCGGAGGCGGGGGACGTATTGGGCCTGAGCGCTACGATTTCTAATCGTCCCTATGAAGTGACGGCCGAGATGATCGAGCCTGGGCAGGCTAATTTTATTACACGGGATGCCTTGCTTCACTTCTTGCGGGAGTACGGAGAAGTTGCGTTGCGGGTGGCGGAACAGCTAAGCCGAAACTATTACTCCGCTTATGAGGGAATCCGGACTTTGGGGCTGAGCAATTCGCCCGCGGAGAGATTCGCAAAATTGCTGCTGGAGTGGTCTAACGCCCCAAACAATACGGATCCACTGCAAGTCAAACTGACGCTTACGCACGAAGAAATCGCTGAAATCATCGGTACCACGCGAGAGACGGTCAGCCGTCTGTTCTCGCAGTTCAAGAAGAAACAACTTCTGCAATTAAAGGGTGCGAGCCTGGTCATTCGCAACAAAGCCGCGCTCGAAAAAATGGTCAATTCCTGACCGGTGATTTTCAGCGTCTACCCCGAAGGCGCGCTGCCTGAATGGGGCGCGTTCAAGCGGTTTTGGCGAGTTCCTTCCGCAGCGTAGTGATTAAAGATAGTGGAATCCGCATTCGTCGCATGTGGCCTGACCGGCGAGCGACGCCTTCAACGGCAAACCCATCGCCATCCGGCATGGGATTGGTTACCAAACGCAATTCCTCTCCGTAAAGCTTTATGGATTTTTCACGCTCGTAACCGAGTTCCTGAAGCCTGTCACAAATTGTCTTTCGCTTTGCCGCCTGATTCGTCATTTCGGATCCCCTGGGTCGTTTTCTGTTTGGTCTCTTTGCATCACAACAAAGGCCAGCCGCTGTTGCCGGCTTCACACTTTTGGTACCTCTACCGGCGGGCGAATCAGCCATTTTGTTTTTTCGCAGTACTCGTAGAGGCTTTCCCGGAACTTCGGGTGCGCGATCTCGATCAGCGCCTTGGCACGTTCTCGGATGGTCTTTCCGTGCAGGTAAGCCACGCCGTATTCCGTGACCACGTAGCGGATGAGACCTCGCGACGTAACCACGCCCGCGCCCGGGTTCAGCATAGGCACTATTCTTGAGATCTCCCCATGCTTGGCGGTCGAGGAGATCGCGATAATCGGCTTGCCACCTTTTGATCGCGACGCGCCGCGGATGAAGTCGACCTGTCCTCCGATTCCACTATAGAACTGGGTTCCAACCGAGTCGGAACAGACCTGGCCGGTCAAGTCCGTCTGCAACGCGGAATTAATGGCTACCATATTGTCGTTCCGCGCAATGAGCGTGGGATCGTTGGTATAAGCCGTGGGATGAAACTCGAAGATGGGATTGTTGTCGACAAAGTCGAACAGCTTCTTCGATCCAAGCGCGAATCCCAGAATAATCTTCCTCGGCTTGAAGTTCTTGCGGGCGCCGGTGATCACCCCCGCCTCGATTAGCGCGATTGCGCCATCCGAGACCAGTTCGCTGTGAACTCCCAGATCTTTGCGATCCCCTAGAAACGACAGTACGGCGTCCGGAATTCCACCGATGCCCGTTTGCAGAACAGCTCCGTCTTCAATCAAGCCCGCGACATTACGCGCGATCGCCACGTTCAGATCGGTGACCGCGATCTTCTTGGTTGCGCACAGAGGTCGCGTTGACTCTACCACCACATCAATATCACTCACGTGAATAAAACTGTCGCCGTAGGTGCGCGGCATTTCACTATTCACCTGCGCTACCACGACGCGAGCGCATTTGGCCGCAGTCAGCGTCGTGTCGACCCCGATGCCGAAGCTGCAAAACCCGTGCGAGTCGGGCGGAGATACTTCAATGAGCGCGACATCAATGGGCATTTCGCCGCTCTCGAACAGCCCTTCAATCTCGCTGAGGTAAATGGGAGTGTAGTCGGCGCGCCCATCATTGATCGCGTCGCGCACGTTGGCTCCGATGAAGACGGCATTGTGACGGAAATGGCCTTGCATCTCAGGCGCAACATAAGGAGCGCATCCCATCGTCATCATGTGGACGATCTCCACGTCCCGAACACACGGGCCACGCCGCATCAACGCTTCAACCAGCGTCTCCGGTTCTGCGCATCCGGGTTGTATATAGACTCGCATGCCGGATTCGACGCAACGTAGCGCCTCGTCTGGCCCTTGCACCTTCTTCGCGTAGTCGATCTCCCACGACATGCTTGCCATCTCCTAGGTGTTCTTGAGTGACGCGCTCGTTTCGCGGAGAACCTGGTCTGCGATCTCCAGTTCGTAGCCAACCGTCGCGTAATAAATCGCGCGATCGAAGAATTGCTCGAGCAACTGCAGCATTTCCAGTTCGCCGAATACTTCGACGGGCCGCTCCATCACAGATTCTTTCTTGATGAACTCCCACAGATTTTCTTTGGTCAGAACGATTACCCAGGTCATCTCGCTCATGGGGACTCGCTGGCAGGCGCGACGCGCACCAATTTCGAGGTAGCGTTGCTCCAGATGAGATTCGTCCTTCGCGATGAGCCATTCCCCCACATGACGATAAATCTCGTAGACCCGTTCCTTGAGTTCCTCACCCGGAACGTTCTTCTGGTAGGTTCTCGTCAGCTCAGAGTTTTGCACTTGATCAAGAAGAGAGGCTGAAAGCGATTGGGAGTGAGTTTCGATCAGCCGCACGAGCCGGTACAACATCATCATGGCATCCTCCGATTCTCCCACCGTCTTACTAGTTTCGGTGGGGAAGCGTTTTGCGGCCATGATTTACGGTACACCGGTATGTGACCTGCGTCACGGTGGGCGCGATCGACTCCCTATATGCAAGAGGAAAAACGAAAACGCGAGCCTTGGGACAAACTTTCCTGCCGATACCGCGAAGTAACCAAGTGTCCTCGTTTTTCAAGGGTGGCGGGATCTCTACGAAGTCGAAGGCTCCAGCCCTAGTCTGCCGCCAGACCTTGTGCCTCTCTTTCGTACTCCGGTGATGCACCCTGGCTCCCTTCTGCCGCCATTTGCTCTCTCAATTCTGCTTCGAGAGCGGTTAACTGGGCTTCGATATCTTGCGCCGCACGACGCTTGCGAATGACTTCTTCGCGATAACGCCGCAAGAAGTAGTCGATCGTTTCGACGCGAATCCTAATAGATCCCGTCGGCTTATTCTCGTCCAGATCCTTGAAGCAAAAATACGGCGTGCCCGACTGCTCAATGATTCCTTCGATTACCCCGTAGATGGGCGCGTCGTGACCGCACTTGAAACTAGAGATCTCGAGCGCTACAAGGTTGGGATGTCGCGCCGTGAATTTGGCGGCCCACACTTTGTGGTTGGTGCTGCAAGAGTAGGAATTTTTCCAGGCGTCGGTGATGTCGAGCGGGTGGCTGATAATTCCGGCACGAACCTCCTCGCCAAACAAACGTTCCAGCATGTCCTCATCGAGAGGCAGAGTGTTTTGCGAGAAGATGGGATAGCCGAGTTTCTGAAACTCTTCCATGATTTCGTGATTCAGTCCGGGATCGTGGTGGTACGGCCGGCCGAGCATAACGATGCCGATGCGATCCTCGCGTTCGAGTTGATCAAGAACCTGCCGCGCGCGCCGTCGAATGCTGGTTTCGTAGTCAGCCAGCGCCTGATATCCCACTTCTACCGCGCGATCGTTCTCCTCTTGGGAAAGCCCCATGATCGGCTGCCACGCCTGCAGCATCTGGTGTGCGAACAGTTTGCGATCGGCAAAATTCAGAACCGGATCCAGATACTTCACATTGTGTTCGGCAAAGACGTCGTTTTCTTTCGTGAAAGCGGCTTTTACCGTTTCCGGGGTTGCCGTCACCGTGGGGCAGGCGTTGGTCCCGACGATCTTGACGAGCGGTGAGGTCAGCACGTCGTACATGGGAAAGAAAATTACATCGAGCGCCTTTTTTCGATGCTTCTCTTGAATCAGGTTATAGACGTGCGAGATGCCGATTTTTGCCGGAAAGCAGGGATCAATGGCTCCGCGGCTTGCTCCCGCCCGGTATAGATCGGAACTCGTGTAGTCGGAGTAGATGATATTTTCCGGCTGCACGCCGAGGCTTTCAAGGTATCCGTTGAAGATCGGTGCGTAGCTGTAGATGTTCAGCACGCGCGGAATGCCGACGCGAAGTTTCTTGCGCTTCTCCATTAGCGGGACGCGCTCTTTGCCCGATTTGTTCCAGAACTTCGTCACCGGAAGCGGATCGGCGACGCTCTTCGCATTTACGGGCCGAAAAGCTTCATGCGCGGCGAAATCAACAAAGTTCGGATACTTGTCTTTGATCTGATCGATACCGGCCTTGATGTCTTTCATGTCGTTGACGTCTTCGACCAGGCCTTTTTCGCAAGTCGCGATGATGAGGCGCTGCTCGCCGTGCATGAGCGGCACCTTGGTTACTTTTTGGATCGGGATGAGCGCCATGTCGTCTTTGGGCGCGGTGCGAATATCGATGAAGGTGCGCAAGCAGTTGTTCTTGCAGAAGTAGCAACGCGTGCTTTCATTGCGCGTGGTGCGATATTGAATCTTGCGGACTGCGTCTAATCCTACAAAAGTTGTTTGCTGTCCATTTCGCCATAGGCGAAGAGATTCGACGGCCGCTCCAATTGCGCCTGACTCGCCACAAAATTCATGGACGATGATTTCTGGCTTCTTTCCCGCTGCGCGAAAACTGTTCTGGATGAAATCTACTTCAGCCTTGACCACGGCCATGTTATTTTGCGTTCCACCTTGCAGGACGAAACGAGTGCCGAGTGCGGCGAGATTTGGAATACTCGCGACGTAGAGAAAGACATTTTTAGGGAGTACGGCGGCGAGACCGGCCAAGATTTCTTCGGCGCGCCATCCCTGGCGCTGGAAATTCACGATGTCCGATTGCATGAAGACCGCGCATCCGTATCCGAAAATCGGCATGGATTGCGCCGAGAAGGCAAGATCGGCGTACTGTTCAACCTTCAAACCGAAGCCTTCCGCTGTCGATTGCAAGAAATAGCCATTGCCAGCCGAGCATTGCGTGTTGAGCTTAAAATCTTTTACGCGTCCCTTGTGCAAGATGATGATCTTGATGTCCTGCCCGCCGACGTCGATGATGACGTGCGGATCTTCGTAGAATTTCAGAGCCGATTCTGTGTGCGCTACGGTTTCGACCAGAGCAACATCGGCATGCAGAACGTCTTTTAAGATGTCTTTTGCGTATCCAGTGGTCGCGACGCCCAGAACTTCCAGTTTCGCCTTTTGTGCCTCGACCTGGCCGCGCAAATTCTCGAACATCTCGATCGTGTCCTGAATGGGATTTCCATTCGAGAGTTGATAGGCCTTGCACAGAATGTCGCCCTTTTCGTCAATCAATACGGCTTTGGTGGAGGTCGATCCACCGTCGATGCCGATGAATCCAGCAACGGTCTGGTTGGTGTGAAATGCGGCGGGCGTGAACTTATTGCGCTTGTAGGAAACTTTGAAGTCGTCCAGTTCCGTGTCGCTGGTGGTCAATCCCTTGGCGCCCGATTTGGCTTTTTCTTCCTGCCTGCCGAATTCGATGTAGTGCAATAGCTGCTCGTATCCGCGGTAACAACCGACGCAATCCTCTTCGCTTTTGCCGAACTCGATTGCGCCCATCGCTGCGAAATACTGGGCGTTCTGAGGAACCTTGATCAGATCTTCAGGCTTCGCGCCGTCGGGGATCGCAACCTTGCGTTCCTGCCACATACGGGGGATGTTGGCCTGCCAGGCTTCTCGCATGCCGCGAATGAAGCTGTTCGGACCGCCCAGCAGCAACACGTGCGGCCGCAGCGTGTGACCCCTTGTCAGAACGCTGAGATTTTGCAGAACGATGGCTTCGAATAGGGAAGCCATCAGTTCATCCGGCGGCGTGCCGACTTTCTGTAATCCGTTGATGTCCGTCTCGGCGAACACGCCGCATTTCCCGGCGACCTTGTGCAACTTGATGCCGTGATATCCCTGTTCGCAAAGTTCAAGGGCCGGAATCTTCAGCTTGGCATTGATCTTGTCGATGACGGCGCCTGTTCCGCCGGCGCACTTGTCGTTCATCGATGGAATCTTCTTCTTGCGGCCGGTTTCGTCGTCGTCCTTGAAAACGATAATCTTCGCGTCCTGGCCGCCAAGCTCAATGACGGAATAGACCTCGGGATGCATCTTCTCGACCGCAAGCGAGACCGCCGTCACCTCTTGCACGAACTTGGCGCCGATCTGGTCGGCGATGGTGCCGCCACCAGAGCCGGTCATGAACATGCGAGTGTTATGGCTACTGATGCCGACTTCTTTTTCCATCCGGCGTAGGAATTCCAGCGTTTTCTCTGGTTGCTTGGTCTCGTGGCGCTGGTAGTCCTGCCAGAGTACCTTGTCGCTCGCCGCGTCCACTACGGTCGCCTTGACCGTGGTCGAGCCCACGTCGAGACCGACGAGAAATTCTGTGTGATGGTCGTGCGGTTTTTGTAGAGGCGCAAGAGCTATGTGCAAGAGCTGTGGCTTAGGTTTCTCTGCCCGATGGTCGTGCATCGCTTCTCCGATACTTCGTCAAAAAGGGAACTCGTTATCCAATACGGAGATCGGCCATCTTGTCGTGACGCGCAACCTGGAACAAGATGGCCGTGCAGCGCCGTAGTTCTTAGGCGGCGTTCTCCGCAATCGCGACTCTTGAGACGCGCTCGCGCTTCCAGAGTCGTGTGCTCTTATCCATTCGATCGCTGACGTGCAGGATGAACTGTGCTGCGGTGCCCGCAACGCCCTCGCGATGAGGCACGTGATAGAACGGCCGGCGCAGTTCAGGGTGCTTTGCGATGTATTCGCGAATTTCGGCCATGCTCTTGCCCGTCGATCGCAGGCACTGTTCGAACTCAGTTTTTGCCTTGACCTTGGCTTCGCCGAGAGCCATTTGCACGCGGCTGTGAGCATTGACTTCACCTTCACCCGAGGTTTCGATGGGCAGGAAAATCATGTCTTTGAACTTGTTCACCACGGCAGATTGCACTCCGTCGGATTGCGAGGACGGCATGCATCCGAACGGTTTCAGCGCCAGCACCATGTGGCACATCTTGTGCACCGTGTAGTAGACGTTCTTGCCGACTTCTAGGTGCCCTTCGCCACCGCGGGCAAACTGGTTGTAGAACGGATGAGCCAACTCGGCTAAATCCGTTTGCGGTACCAGGTGGTGCGTGATGTCGCCCATGTTCTTGATGGTCCGGTGATAGAAAAACTGCCAGGCTTTCTCGCCGAAACCAATCCCCCAAAGTTTTTTGTGCAACCCAAAATAGTTGGCGGCTTGCTTCTTGAGCTCGTACCACTCGGGATTACGATGTGGACGATTCACCGGCCATTTTGCGATCGCGTGCGCCTTCGCCTGGTACATCAGGTAGGCGACCCAGGTGGCGATGGGTTCGACAACCACTTGAGCGCCCTCGCGCTCGAGGAACTCAAACATATGGAAGTTGCCGTCGCCTTCCGTGATTTGCGCCCAGAACTCGCCGGTTATTTTCACGACTGGCTTGATCTTAGTGCGATCGACCTCGATGCGATCCATACGATCGCGGGCGGTGTGGAGAGCCTCCAGATAGTCTTTGCCCCACAGGTGCTCGTGCATCTTGCCAAACACGTTCGCGGTATTTCGGAGAATTTTGTTGCTCTTGAACTTCGGTTTAAGCCAGTTCGGGGCGCGCTGTTCGATCTCGAAAGAATCGCGATTTCTCAGGTCTTTGCACAGGCCGTCCACCATCTCGCGAAATACGCGATCGGTTTCGCCCTTATTCACCTCGAAGGGACGGATCTGATAGATCAGATCATTGATCACGTCGCCGAGGTGCATGGCATTCAGCATTCCGAAGCCGAAATCGATGGTGAATTTAAGGCCGGGTTCGCCCGAAGCAGCATTGATGCCGTCGCTGTCTTTAAACAGCAGAACGCGAAATCCGTCGAAGCCCGCATTTTTGAGGGCGAAACGGTATTCCGCCTCGTACATGCCAAAGCGGCAGGGGCCACAGGAACCCGCAGTGAAGAAAACGTAGTTGTTCAGAATTTTGTCTCGGGAAAGCCCTTCCTTTTCCAAGAATTGGAGGTACTGCACCAGATTGCCAACCGTGAAGTACGTCGGATTGCATTGACCGTTATTGCCAAACTCTTTTCCGGTTTGGAAAGCGGCAACGTTCGGTACGGGCAACTTCTCGCAACGGTAGCCGCAGCCTTGAAACACGGCGCGAATCAGGTCCTCATGCTTCCAGGTAAAGCCGCCAAAAAGAATCGTGACCTGATCCCGCTCTTCGGCCGTGAACGCCCGTTCGACGGGACGGTGAAAATGAGCAGGCCGGTCTAAGCCAGCGATCTTGCGGAGCCGGCTGCGTTCCGCCTCCAGGCGCCGTTTGATTTCCTGATCGTTGCTTGTACTTTTCTCTACTTCAATTTGTACGAGATTGGTCGCCATGATCGTCCTCCGGCGCAAGCGTTGATGTGAGGTTGCTGCAAGAGTGTGGACAACGAGTGTTTGACCGCGTTGCAGTGAAGGGAGTTGCAGAAGACAAGAGAAAAGCGCGGGCCACCGTTCGTACTTTGCTGCGTCTCTCGCAGACCGCGAAGGTAGGTCACCAGAAACTCCTAAAAATCCGTACAGGAGGTTCGATGTTTAGCCGACGGGAGTTGAAACCGTATATCGGGCGAACCCACAAACAAAAAGTCTTACGCCTCGCCACGTTTCGCGAGGCGAAATCTCTCTGTCTTCACTTCGCCAACTCAGTACTGAGGCGACTCATCGATAATAATGGACCGCGTCAGCCCCCGCTTAACAACTTTGATAACTCTTGTAGCAGAAAAAGCTGTTGAAGTTCAAGTTCAGGACAACTTCATTTTTCGTTCTAAGACCCAAAAAATCGATCATCCGATCTTCAATTCGCAAGACTCGCGTTTTGCCCTTTCTCGAAACGATACCGCTAAGTTGCTAAAAATGAAGGACGAAGAAACGCTGAGCGTTAGAATCCAAATGCACGACTTGCGGGCCCCGGCTCTTCGGGGACGATGTCATTGAAAAAAATGCAGCGATGCATCCAAAGCTCCGGGGATCCGAATCGCGCGCTTCCTTCCAGTCGAACTCTTTGCCGAAGTCCCACCGCTTTCAAGTCGTACCTGATAGGCGCAGCGGCCCGATTTACCTGGCTCGTCTGTGCGCGCGCTTTCTTTCGGAAAGTCGATAGCCGGGGACGAACCGACGAGTCTTGTTATAAGCGGGATGATAAGGTAAGCAATTGTATAACCATGCCATCAAGTTATTCAAGATAAGTCAATATCTTGAAAGTGGAATCCAATCTTAAGACAGGGTGTACATAATTGCGACATTCCCAAGTGTGATTAAATCGCAGCCACTCTGTAATTCATGGCAGGCGCTTCCATTCAACAACCTGATTTGTTTGTAAGAACACATCGTCCAACATCGAGTAATCTAGGCTAAGCATTAAGCAGTCTAATCGAGGCCAAACAACTCCGATCCATCGAAACCAGAACCGCCGAGAAGGTTTCGTTAGCCTACTTTCGTAACTCTTGAGTCGGTCCAAGCGCAGCTAGAATTGACGAAGGCCTCAAGGAATCCTCGACGCATGGATCAACAAGCATTTCAGCAGGTAAGCCAAAATAGTCCCGAAACAATCCCAGTCGAGATGCGCCGAATTGAGGGGCGCGAATGGTGGCTTTGGGGATTTGCCGTTGCAGTAACACTGGCACTAACGCTTGGAGTGATCTCTTTTACTTTCCCGTTATTCAGTCACGAAGCGGATGTTTCTTACTGGTTCGATCTGCGCGAGTGGGTGCGTGGTCTCGCAGCGCTTGTCTTTTTATTCGACTTGTATGCGGTGTACCAGCACATGCAACTTACTCGCATCCGCAGGCAGTTAGCGGAGCGAGACCAGCTGTTCCAACTTATCAGCGAAAATGCCGCAGATATGATCGCTCTCGTCGATAGCGATGGAAGACGCCTCTACAACAGCCCCGCTTATCAAAAGGTTCTTGGCTACAGTGGTGAGGAATTAAAATCGACCTCCTCGATGGAACAAGTGCATCCCGACGATCAGCGGCGAGTGTTGAAGGCGGCGGAGAAAGCCATGCTGGGTGGTCAGGGCGAGCGTTTGGAATACCGCGTTCGCCACAAAGACGGATCATGGAGAACCCTGGAATCCACTGCCTGTGCGGTTCGAGACAGCAAGGGCAACGCCAACAAACTGGTCATCGTGAATCGCGATATCACGGAACGGAAACGCGCGGAGGAGATGCTCCTCCACAGCGCGTTCCATGACGGCCTTACGGATCTGCCCAATCGCGCTCTTTTTATGGATCGCTTGCAGCACTCGTTAACCCTTTCAAAGCGGCATGAGAACTACAAATTCGCCGTCTTACTGATCGATGTAGATGAATTTAAGGTAATCAATGACAGCTTGGGGCACAGTGCTGGTGATCAGTTACTGGTTCAGATTGGGGAACGGTTGAAAGAGTCGGTGCGCCGCGCTGACATGATCTGGCGCCCCCGTGCGGGTCGAGTCGCTGCGAAACGCGCGGTTGATGATAACCTTGCCCGCTTCGGCGGCGACGAATTCGCCATTCTTCTGGATGATATTCGTGACTCCGTTGCCGCGGTGCGCGTTGCCGAGCGAGTGCAGGAAGAACTAGCTGTTCCCTTCAGCGTGGGGGGACATGAGATCGTGATTTCGGCCAGCATTGGGATTGCTCCCAGTACCAGTCCTCACAACCTGGCAGAGGATCTCGTCCGCGATGCTGATATCGCCATGTACCGCGCCAAGGCGACGGGAAAAGCGCGCTGCGAAGTCTCTGACCCCGCTATGCATGCCAGTGCCTTGAAACGCTTGCGACTGGAAACCGATCTTCGCAAGGCTTTCGATCAGGGAGAGTTCCGCGTCTATTTCCAGCCCATCGTTGCCTTACAGACCGGAAGAATAACCGGTTTTGAGGCATTGACGCGGTGGCAACGTCCGGAAGGGATCGTTCCGCCGATGGAGTTCATCGCCGTCGCCGAGGAAATCGGCCTGATCATCCCTATGAATCGCCGTCTGCTCCGCGAGGCATGTGAGCAACTTCGACTATGGCAGAACGAGTTTCCTTCGGATTCACCGCTGACTATGAGCGTGAACATAACCGCCAAAGAATTCGACCAACCTGATCTCGCTGCGGAGATCCGCCGCACTCTCGAGCAGACCGAAATTGAAGTGCGGTGTTTGCAGGTGGAGATTATTGAAAGGATCGCGATGAGTGACTCCGAGAAATCCGGCCGCGTGCTCTCGCAATTGAAGGCGTTAGGTGTTCGCTTGAGCATCGATGATTTCGGTATCGGGTACTCCTCGCTCAGTCGCCTGCGAAGAATGCCGGTTGACACCTTGAAGATTGACCGCTCGTTTATTTCGCATATGGACAGCGATCCCGAAAGCTGCGAAGTCGTGCGGACCATCATTATGCTCGCTCACAATCTCGGTTTGGGTGTGGTCGCCGAAGGTGCCGAGACCCAGGAACACATTACTTTGCTCAAGCAACTGGATTGCGAGATGGTCCAAGGTTATTTTTACTCGCGCCCGGTCGATAGTGTCGGAATGTCGAAGTTGTTGGCGGCCAACAATTCTAACGCCCAGGTAGCATCTGCCGGAACCCATAGTTAGAAACATCGAGTCTCGAAGAGAACTAGCCGAGTTGCCCCGTCCTCATCCCGCAAGCTGCCTCACCAGATGAATATTGCTCGATCTCCTTTCCGTTTCGAGTGATGAACGAGTGGTGGGGAATGAAAGCGTTGAAAAGGTACTCGTGCCGCGGCGGCAGTTCAGGAGGGAAAGCGAAGCTGCGAATCTGTCAAGCCTTATTCTTCGCAGCGACAGCCATACTCATCTCCCCTTTGGATTCACGCAACGTGGATCCGGGGCTGGCGGCGACCACTCGGCCGCGTCCTGCGCGCTTAGCTTGATACAAGGCATCGTCGGCGAACTTGAGCAGCAAATCCATGCGATCGGTAGTCTCATCGAAGCCGGCAATGCCAATCGAGACGGAGAGAGGATTCGCGGCCAAGCCGTCGGAAGTTGAACGGCTATCACGGAGTCGCTTGCTAATTTCTTCCGCTCGCATCGTTGCCTGTTTCACGGTGCACTCGGGCAGAATGAGCAGGAATTCTTCGCCGCCGTAACGACACGCGATGTCCTCTGTCCGAACGCAACGTAGAAGAGTTTCTCCGAACGCGGCTAAGGCGCGGTCGCCGGCCGAATGGCCGAAGGTGTCGTTATAGATCTTGAAGTGGTCGAGGTCGAGCATCATCATCGCTAGCGGGCGGTTTTTGCGACGAGCTGCGTGGAGCTCGCGGTCGAGGAATTCCTCCATGTACCGGCGGTTATAAAGACCGGTGAGCGGATCTCGAACGGCCTGCAAGCGGAGCGATTCGCGAAGATTGAGATTGGCGATTGCCAGCGCAACTTGTTCCGCGACCGTGGCAGCCAGTTGGCGACGGCGGATCAAGGCTTCGGAGCCAGAGCCGGAACCCGGCCCCTCGGCGACCACTGGCCGATCATCTTCCTCGACCGACAATACTCCAATGCAAGCGCCGTTCGTAATCAGCGGGATGCAGGCCGAGACTCCCTCCCCCAGTAGATGAGCGCAGCGCGGTGTGGTCGGTGCAATTCCATTAACATGGGTACAGCCGCGCCGGAGTGCCCAGCAGTCTTCTGGAGAGAAGAGTTGGGCGGTAGGAAAGATGCCCCACCTGACGACGGAATCCAATCGGTTACGCGACGAACTCAGAAGCGAGATCGAGCCCGAAGCCCCCATGAACAAAAGACGCAGCCGTTCGGGCACCAAGCGGAAAACCTCTTCTCGAGATGTGCAAGCTTGCAGCAGGCTGCCCAGTTCGCTGATCTGGGTGATTTCTGCGGTTTGCCGGCGCGCATCGTCGAGCAGCCCGCCTACCTTTTGGTGAGCCGCCGTCAGTTGCTTTTGTGCTTCTTTCCGTTGCGCTATTTCCTGTTGCTGATGGAACTGGGTGAGAGCCAATCGAAATGTGAATGCGACAAGCGATGCAGCGATCGCAATATAGGAAAGAGCCTCTCCGTGCGCCTCTTTCCAACGGCTTGTCAGCAGAGCGACGCAAGACAGCAGGGCGACCAGCATCAGATTCGTTCCCAAGAAACTGAAAAAATCCGCGGGCGGGGAGACAGACGGCGCATCATTGCGCGGGTTCCAGGTGAGCGCAATTAGGCCGGCGGCCACTGGAGGAATTGCCCATCCTATTTCGAACCATTGATAGAAAAATGGATGGTTGAGGAAAATCCAGTCTCCGCAGAATGTTGTCACGGCGCATACCAGAACGAAAAGACCGAGGCGGCGCAAGAGGTTTCGCGTGCCCGCCACCCGGGCAAATCGCAGGCGGATAAGAATTGCAGCCAGAAGGATCAAACTTTGTTCGTCGCTAATCGTAAGGTCGTGCAGCAGCGCGTCCGCGGGCATCATTCGCCCCGCCGGAATGAAGAAGAAAGTTGAGTAAACGAGAGCGACAACGACGGCAATCTGAAAGATATCGAGAAATATCTCTGATTTGACTCGCATCCGGCCGTGCATGTCCGGCAGGAAAAGCATCATTAGGATCGGAGCGCCGTAGAGGCAGAAAAGCAGGGTCCACGTCGACTCGGTAAATAGAACCTTGTCAAAAATTGTGTCGTATGCCTGCACTGCTGTCGGAATCAGCAAGATGACCAGCGCGACGCCAAACAGCGACCAGAACAGGGCACTCACCCCCTGCGCCCGTCGGAACGCGGACCACGCGCAAGAGATCGCCACGAACATCACAACCACAAGAATCAGTTCGGAGAACCCCCTACCCCATCGTCCCGTGCCCAGCAGCACGAAGCCGAGTGCTTGTGAGGGGACCGAAAGCGAAAAAACGAGGCTGACGAACCATAATCTATTTAGTTTCAATCTTTCGGTCGCCTCTGGTCTGCGATTCATAACGGAATTCCAAACCGACCTTGCCAAGCCCTTTGAAAAATTCACTGTCTTCCAACCTCTCCCTTTGCCGTAGGCTGTCCGCTCCAGATCTCAGCGCGCCAGAAAGCTGTATCTCGTCCGAAGCGCTGTAACGATTGTTTGCGAACGGGTTGCTATTGCTGCACACGAACTTCCATCGCTATCGAGCGAGCAATTCCGTTCCAGGCAGTCGCGGTAACAGTGATCGTGTATGTCTTCGCAGCCTGCGCTGGTGCCGTCGCCTGACAGCCGCTCAGAAAGACTAGGCTCATGACCATTGCGACTCCTCCCGATCTCCGGATTTGTCTACGGCCCCAGCCACTCAACAGCCCAACCAAGATCGGCATCGTTGCCAAAGCGAGCATTACTCGCAGGAAAGCCGGCGTGGCTGCACTCGTTTGCCTGGCCGCAATCGTCAGTTCCGAGGTGGCTACCACTCCCTTCACCAAATGCAGCGCACTGGGAACAAAGACACAGGACAGCGTGGCAGGCACCTGGGGACAGCCAAGCTGCACAGATCCAATGAACCCGTCGCTGGCCGACAAAGAGATCACGGTCGTCACCCACCCGTCTCGGGCCAGATCGATGACACCCGATTTCGCCGTAATAACAAAGTTGGACGCAGGGTGCGAACCCGAGTGGTTGTAAGCTACCGACACGCCACTAAAATTCGCGTCTGCCGTAACCACATCTGGCTGGCCGTCCTGGTTGACATCCGCCACGACCAGGCCCCAGGCTCCGCCTCCCATGGGAAATTCTGCAGGCCAGAATCTTCCGGATCCGTCTCCCAGGAAAACCCCAATCGAGCTGTCACCCGAATTTGCATAAACAATGTCCAGGAATCCATCGCCGTTGATGTCAGACAAGGCCAATTCTTTCGGAGACGGATTTAACGGGGATGGAACCATCGTCGCCGAGTACACATGAGGCTCATTGAAAGAGCCGTCTCCGTTGCCCAGCGCGACTGCAATAAGTCCGTCGGTGGGTGAAGTCACAACCAGGTCGGGAAAGCCATCGCTCGTCAAAGTGCCGGCTGCGATTCCATAAGTCGACGCCATTGTCGTGTCGAAGTCGGCAAGCGCGGTGAAAGAGCCGTCTCCCGCGCCCAGAAGCAGAGCGACTCGGGACGTATTCGACATCGTTACAAGAAGATCCGTCTTACCGTCGGCATTGATGTCGGCTGCCACCAGTTCGGTACCGATTCCAGAAATCGGATAGGTCTTTGCTAGCGCGAGATTTCCGGCTCCATCGTTGAGCAGGATGTAAACCGCTGAGGGGCCCGCGGCTGCGACGTCGGGAAATCCATCTCCATTGAAGTCGGCTACAACCAAGCCGTTGGCGATTCCCAGAAGGCCAATTTGGATTGGGGTTTGAAATGTTCCGTGGCCGTTGCCGCGCAAAAGCTCGAGTCGGGCCGTTGCCGAGTTAGACGCGACAATATCGATGTTGCCACCGGGAATGAACTTTCCGACCGCAACATAGCTCAGCGGATCGTCTGCCGCATACGCGACGCCTTTGCTGAGAGTGCCGCCCGCCTGCGTCAAGAAGACAACTAACCCCAAGCCTGGACTCGCTGAACTTTGCCCGACAACGAAGTCAGGGAAACCATCGCCGTCGAAGTCGGCCGTGGCAATACTGATCGCGCCTCCAATGTTGATCGAGCCGGCAGACACAACGATGTCTGTTACTGTGGCGTCCTGAAACGTTCCGTCTCCGTTGCCCAGCGCCAGCACCAAGGAAGATTGGTTATCCGAAATCACGAAATCAAGGTCGCCATCGCCGTTGAAATCTGCCAGAGTCGGCCGAGTCGTTGGTGAGCCACCGGTTGCGAATCCCGGAGTTGCAGAAAGCAAAAGGCCATTTCCTTGACCGATAAAAACCACAACGTCCGACTCTGCCGCGCTCGTCACGATCACATCTGGATCGCCATCAGAGTTCACATCTCCAATGGCTACCGCGACCGGATCATTCCCACTCCAGAGAGACGCCCCTTGCTGGATCAGGCTCCGACCACCCTGATTGAGATACACACTAACCGTATTTTGGAGCCCGTTTGCCGTCACCACATCGAGCAGTCCGTCTCCATTGAGATCGCCCACACCCACCGAATCCGAGCTTGTGGCTCCCGCATTCTGTCCATCGCTCCTGGAAAATACGATGCCGGACAGAAATCCACCGTATCCATCTCCTGGATAGAGCGTGTCGTTAGTCACCAGATCGAGATTGCCATCGGCATCCAAGTCCGCCAGCACGGCGATCGAAGTGGTTCCCGGAAAGGATGTTATTTGCACCGCCCTAAAACCACCGTTTCCATCTCCCGAAAGATAAGCGGCCTGGGTCGTTGAGCCATCGACAATCACCACGTCCAAGTAAGAATCGTGGTTCACATCCCACAAACTGGCGGCCACCGGGGAACCGATTCCGGTCGCGAATGTCTGTGGCGCCACAAAAGTCCCATCGCCAACCGAGAGCAAAATGTCGATGGAGTTTGGATGGACGAGGACTACGTCGTCAATGCGATCCCGATTCAGGTCCCCAACCAGCATGAAATCCCCCGTCGCAAATGAAACGGGAGTGAGGATTGGTGCACTCAGCGACCGCCCCGAGACGTTCAGCAGCACGGCTACGTACACCCCCGTTGGGGTTCCAGTGTTGTGAATAATCGTGACGACATCGCTCAGCGTGTCGGAACTAAACTCTCCCTTGATTACGGGATAGATCGCGTCACCGTCCGATTCGATTCGAGTAGCGGAAATGAAAGATGCTGGGATTGGACCACCGGTCCCGTCGGGCCGCGGGCCGAGGCACTTCCTCGAGGCATGCGAGGGGCTCGCGAATGGCGTGTTCCCTGTTGAAGGAGATTCCCGAATCTGGGAACCTTTCGTCGATATGCCTTGGAGTGACGAAGTGGTCTGAGCGGCAAACGCCTGAAAAGCGAAAAGCGCCAGGAACGAGACCGAGGCGCAGCAACCAATTCTCATCATATTAGTTGTTCACTCTGAATCGGAGCAATGCGGGGGCCTTCCCCAAGAGAAGAGCCGAAAACAACAAACCTTGTTGCAGACAGCCACCTTTGTACTGTGAATCCCCGGGTGATTTCGCGAAGCCCTGGCTATAGCCGATTGCTGTTAGATACATGCAACCGGAGGGCCGTCTGTCGTCACCAGTTTGCCATCAAGAGACAATGCGCTTCCCATCGTCTTGTGACGCTCTAAGTATGTCGGTGAAAGGCAGCCGACAGCTCCTGGGCAGGCACCCAGACCTTACCGAGGAGTGTCCAGTGTTTAGATAATGGACATCCGCTTGCCACAGTAACGAGAAACTCTAATCTGTTTGTGGTTGGTCCTAGGGCACTGCGATGGTTGAGGTCGTCAGCTAGCGCCGCCAGGTTGGCGGGGAGGGTCAGGCCAGATACCAGCGCTTCAATTCGCAGGGTAACAACCGAATCTGCTGAGAACATATAATCGCCAGCATATGCCCGAATCCGCACCACGAATCCCCGACCTTCGGAACTAGGGACGGTGTCGCAATGGGAACCCCGCCTTCTTCAAGACGGTCTGCCGTTTTGGGAAAGCAAGATTGGTTATTTGGTTGCTTTGTTTCCGGTTTTTCGCTCTGCATTGAATAAGAAGCGCTGCACACTATAAAATATGATATAAGGATCGACGAATATAAGAAGTGACCGACTGTACTGCCATCGAAGGTGTGTAACGCTTCCAGATGATGTTTGTTAGAGGCAGTTCTATGGTTTTTCCCGTGGATTTGTCTCGCACGTCATTAGTTGCGCAGCCTGACGGTGGGTTCAGTGGAAAGACTGTCATTGATGGGCGAGTTATTCGAAGGCCTGAAACGATCTTGATTCACAACGAAACGATAGGCCCGCTCCAAAAAGAGTGGCTCCACGTGTTGGTTCTGGAGAACGCGCTACTCGCCATGAAAGGCGTGACTGAGTAGCATCTGCGGTCCGGCGTGACCCCGCACGTACTGGCCGAGTCGGGTGGTGGGTCGTGATTAATGCTGAAGAAATCGCTGCTATTCTTGACGCATTCCCCGGAATGGCTCTGATCGCCCGCGATGCCGAATGCCGAAGGATAACTGGCAACTCCGCAGCCTATGCTTTACTCAGAATGCCGAAGGGCGCCAACCTCTCGAAATCCGGCCCACAAGATGACCCCCCGGCTCCCTTCCGCATTATGAAAGATGGACAGCAACTTCCTGCCATCCACCTGCCTATGCAGATGGCTGCGGCCCGTGCGCAACCGGTTCGCGATTCCGAACTGACAGTTGTTTTCGACGACGGTTCCAGCCGCGACTTTCTGGGCAACGCGGCTCCGCTCCTCGATGACCAAGGGACTGTGAAAGGGGCGATCGGCGTGTTTGTTGACATCACAGAGCGGAAGCGGGCGCAACAAGCCCTTCAGGAAACGCAAGCCGAGCTGGCTCACGCGACTCGCCTGCTTCTGATGGGGGAACTGGTTGCCTCCATCGCGCACGAAGTAAACCAACCCCTCACCGGAGTCGTCACCAATGGCAATTTCGCGCTCCGCGAGTTAGCCAAAGACAGACCGAAGCTTGACCAGGTGCAGGAGGCGGTTGCTTGGATGGTCGAGGACGGCAAGCGCGCCGGCGCCGTTATTGCTCGTGTCCGTGCCCTCTTGAAGAAGGATGTTCCCTGTCGGACCCAAATTGACATAAACGACGCGATTCAGGAGGTCGTGGTTCTACTGCGCGATGAAACTTCCCGAAATCGAGTTCAATTGCAACTCGATCTGGCCGCCGAATTGTCGCGCGTCGTCGGGGACCGCGTTCAATTGCAGCAGGTTGTGATCAACCTGATGATGAATGCGGTCGAAGCCATGCAAACCGTTAGTGCGAGACCTCGGCAAGTGAAAATCACCTCCAGGGCGCATGCCGGCGTGGTGCTTATCCAAGTGCTGGATTCGGGGGTTGGACTCGATCCCGAAACTGCGAGCCGCGTTTTTGAGCCGTACTTCACCACCAAACGACATGGCATTGGACTTGGATTGGCGATCAGTCGGTCGATCATTGAATCCCACGGCGGTCGCTTGTGGACCGAACCGGTTGCGGACGGTGCGTTATTCCAGTTCACCTTGCCGGTTAGGGAAGACAATAGACTATGAGCGAGACCGCTCCAGTGGTGTCCGTGGTCGACGACGATCCTTCCGTTCGCCGCGCAATCAAGCGTCTCATCTCGTCCGTGGGTTTGCATGTCCAGGTTTTTGCTTCGGGACCGGAGTTGCTAAAGAGCAAGAACCTGGGCGAACCCGGTTGCCTCATCCTTGACATCAGGTTGCCCGGTATCAGCGGCCTCGATTTCCAGAAGAAACTGGCAGAGTCCGACATCCACGTACCCGTGATTTTCATTACCGCGCATGGCGACATAACCATGGCCGTAAAGGCGATGAAAGCCGGAGCGATTGAATTTCTCACCAAACCATTTCGGGATCAGGACCTATTGGACGCGATCCAATTGGCTTTAGAGAAAGACCGCGCCCGCCGCCAGCAGAAAGCCGAGATTACAGTCGTACTCGAGCGCCTGGAGTCATTGACGACCCGGGAACGCGAAGTGATCGGCATGGTCGTAAAGGGCATGCTCAACAAGCAAATCGCGTCTAAGATCGGAGTCACCGAAAACACCGTTAAAGTCCATCGCAGTCGCGCACTACTAAAAATGCGCGTCCACTCTCTCGCCGACCTGGTTCGGATGGTTGCCAAAGCGCAATCGTAATTCCGCTCATCGGCCGACTTATCCTCCCGAATAACTCGCAAACCAAAAGTCGATGCCTGTACTTCCCGATTCTCACTCAAGTTATAACTGAACAGTTATGTACCAGAATATAAACTAAAGCAGCATGACCGCAATGCCATCTGTTACGAGACAAACGGTCCATTGCGTGACAACATAGCCAAGATATCTCCAGAAAAGTTAATAGGGATCTGACTGTCTCTTTGATCGTGAAGAAGCGATAGCGAGGAGAGCGCTTGAATGTTTCGGCAGGATAAAAAGACGTGCTCTCGAACAACGCTGTGGACAATCAGCCCGAACGTGTCATTTCGGCGCTCGCTTCCTCAAGTCGAATTGGCCGATTCCGGCGTGAAGAGCGATTTCACCAGAGGCGCCAACTGGGCATTCACATCGCTCGGACGTAATACCGTTGTAAGAGACGAAGCGAGAGAAGTAGGAACGGTGCCTGAAGTGATCAACACGATGGGCAGTTTCGCTTTGAATCTTGTAAGAGCGTCGATTTCCGCAATCGTATCCGGATGCAAAGGGTCGAAATCGACGATTGCACAGTCGGGGAGCCAATTTGTTAAGAATAACTGGATGCCTATGTTGGATGCACTCAGAGTCGAGAAACCGTCCCGCAGCGTGAACAGCTTCGCTGTCGATGTTCCGAACTGCTTGCATCCCACAATCAAAATGTTTTTTCTTTGCCTCATCAACTTGTCCCGGCGAGAGATTCGTCTTGCACCCAAACGGCGGGCCCCCCATCGCATTCGATACCACGCGCAAACCGACGAGACTTTGGCTCTGAACTGCTTCGCCGCTTTCGATTCGGTGTCTCTCCCATTTGCGGGCGGCAAGTTGTTCCCGTACACCCCGTACCGGATTGGTCGAGTATCAAGCTGTGAAGGGAGTCCGTCATGAAAGAAATCAGCCTGCTCGTAATTGGCGATGAAGTAATTCCACGTGTTGGACTCAAGCACTTACTTGCTTCCGAAGATGGTTTCGATGTCCGGGGCGAAGCGGATAGCAATTCCGCTATCGAGGAGGCGGCCAAACTAAAGCCCGATATCATCATTGCGTTCGCCGATGCCACCAGGCCTAGTTGCGCCCAAATGATTAGTTCACTTCGCGCTGCGGTCCCGGCTTCCGGCATAGTGGTCCTCGGTCGTGAGACTCACCACGCATATGTGGCCCTGCTCTTATCAACTGGAGCGCTTGGCTATGTTCTTGTCCGCGCCTCACCACGAGACCTCTTTAGCGCGATTCGTATTGCCAGCTGTGGCCGCCGTTTCATTGATCCAATCTTAAGCGACGAACTCTACGCGATGTTCGCCCATCAAGCGGAAACCGGAACAAAAGTACTCAGCCGAAGAGAAGAACAAGTTCTCCGTATGCTTGCCTATGGCCACACTTTGAAGGAGATCGCAGGCCTCCTGAATGTAAGTCGAAAGTCAATTGAGACCTATCAGGCGCGGAGTCGCCAGAAGTTGGGCCTCCGAACCCGTGCCGATATCGTTCGCTATGCGAGAGAAACTGGAATATTCAGTCCGGAACTAGGCCAGAAACCATGATTCCGCTCGGCGCACCGTTCGCGCGAAAATGTAGGAAGAACAACCAACGACGGAAACGCATAGCGGTCGATGTCGGCGCGTCTAACCTTGTCGGGCAACGCCTGACTCTAGTCAGTGCGCTCCCGATAGACGGTGTAGGTGAGTTGCAGTAAAGTTCGCTCAATCGTTGTCATGATGGGTGACTGCAAACATGACGTTCCGACATTCACCCTAAGTCTTTTACGCGGCGAGTACCCTCGGGACTTCCGTTCCCGGGAGGAGATATGATATGTATCGACTTGGCCCCGCTCATGTACTCAGCCCCGTGGCAGCTCCTTTAAAAAGTGGGATGCCGCCTCCAGCCCACCACGCCAGGGAGCTGCAGCCGCTTCGACAGTCCATTAAGCTAGGTATAATCCCTGAAAACGAGGTGACGGAAACCCATGAAAACTACACCGGCGACTAATCACGGCGGAAACCGCCTGAATCTGGCTCCGGTTAGAGCCGAGAGACGATATAAAACTCCCAGGCTTACGAAACTAAGCCTGGGTCAAGCCGAAGCGATTCTGGCTGAGCGCAAGCTCGCGGGTGACGCAGAGTTCGAACGCATGTTTCAATCCCCTCTAAAGAATGATCCGGTCGGATAACCGCCTCCGGGAGTCGGGCCAACGCTGATAGATAGGACTGCAGACGCCTTGTAGGCTCGCGATCACTGTGGTCCTGCGGCGTAACACTCCACTGTCCGACAATCTCCATTTGTTGTCGGATGTTGGCACCGTTCCTCCCATCCTCACTCGCGAAGAAGGCCTGCATGATTACGCAAGAAACCCGCTGCCGGTCCGGGCATTACGTTGCGGCCCTTGTTCCCATGGAGGAAGCCGGTCGAGTCGAATATCACCTGCTTGTCTTTCATTACGGCTATGAGATCTACGAAGAAACCGAGCCGAGCCTGGAGGAAGCGATCAGAACCGCAAAGGCTTATCTTTCATGCCAGTCAGACCAAGAACTCGATAGCTAATCGATGCGCACCGGGTAAGAGTGCAAAGTGGTTGTTTGTCTCCAGATCCCCATCAGGTGCTAACGCTAACTCCATTTCAAGATGCTGTGTGGGTTCGATGGTGGCACTAACGTGTCCCTGTTGCAACGTGACCGTCGCTGAATGGCAAGCGACATAGAAAAATGCCGTCGCTTGTGTAAGGACATGTCACTACATACAACGAACGCGCACGAACGGTACAGTTAACCAATAAGCTCGTGAGGATGCACTTATGGACATCGATGAGAACGCGGGCCTGACATTACTCGTGATTGATGATGAACAACAAAATCTCGGACTAATCGAGTCTGCTCTGAGTCAGCCCGGACTAGATATTCTTGCCACCACCAGCCCCGAGCGCGGCTTGGCTCTTTTCCGGGAACATCGTCCCGAGATTGTGCTGCTGGACTTGATGATGCCGGGTGTTAGTGGCATGGATTTGTTGGAACAAATAGTGGCTATCGATCCGAGAACGGAAGTGATTCTGATGACCGGCTATTATGCCGCCGAATCCGCCGTGGAAGCCATTCATAAGGGGGCGGCGGACTATCTGACAAAGCCTCTCGATATTGCCGCTCTGCAAAACCGGGTTTCTAAGTTGATTGAAGAGAACCGTCGTCGCGTCTATACCACTCAACTCGATCAATCGCTTGTCGAAACCTTTCAACTCGAGGGCATCGTCGGCCGCAGTCCGCTGGTCATGGATGTCTTCGCCACTATCCGCCGCATCGCACCCCATTTTCGGACTGTATTGTTAACCGGCGACACTGGCACCGGAAAGGAACTTGCCGCCCACGCTCTTCATCGCCTCAGTCCCGTGTCCGACCGGACTTTTGCCATTTGCAACTGCTCTGCACTTGTAGAAACCCTTTTCGAAAGCGAGTTGTTCGGATACGTGCGCGGCGCATTTACGGGTGCCAACCAGGATAAAATTGGCCTCTTTGAATACGCGCAGGGGGGAATTGTGTTCCTCGACGAGATCGGGGACATGCCATTGGCCGGTCAAGCCAAATTGCTTCGCGTACTACAAAATCAGGAAGTGCAGAGAGTGGGTTCGCCCGCGCTTCGCAAAGTCGATGTGCGCGTCATCGCGGCGACCAACAAGGATTTGCGCGTTTTGGTCCAGGAGCGTAAGTTTCGCGAGGACCTTTATTACCGGCTGTCTATGACTGAGATTCGGTTGCCCAGTTTGGTTGACCGCAAGGAAGATCTGCCCCTGCTGCAGCGCTACTTTGTAGAAAAATTCTCGAAGCAGTTCGACCGGCCCGTCTCCGGTATTACGCGTCGTGCGCAGGCTCTTTTGGCTCGCTACTCTTGGCCAGGAAATGTCCGGGAACTCGAGAATGTGCTGGGCAATGCCTGCATGATGGTGGATGGCAGTGTGATTGATACCAAAGATCTTCCCGCTCAACTTCTCAGGGTTGCTGATCACGTGAGCCATGACCGAATGTTGTCGATGGAGGCTGTGCAGGAACGCCATCTTCTGCGCGTCCTCGAAAACGTTGGCGGAGATAAGAGTCGAGCCGCCGAGGTTCTGGGAATCGCCAGGTCAACTCTCTATAACATGCTAGCTCGCATAGCGATTCCGCCGAAAACCAACGGCCACGATTCTCATGACGGACCGACGGCCAGACTGGCTTAACTTCGTGTCTACCGCAAGCGGCATCAGATCACTCGTTGGCGATGCCCCAGCCAATCGCTTCTCGAAAAGGGAGCGCTGTGTCAGCGTGCCAGGCTTTCCTCCAGGCGGTCTGATAGCCAGGATTGCAACCCCGCCGATTCCATGGCCGGTACTTTCACAAACTCCAGTCCGACGTGTCCCGGTTCTTTGGTCCAGCACACTTCAGCGGTTATTTGTAATCCGTTGGTCATGCCAGGGAGCGTGACAGTCAGTATTAGTTGTTCGCCGACACGTACGGGGGTCGTTGTAACAATCGCCATCCCTCCCTCGCTGATGTTGATCGTTTCCGCGAGAAAGTTGGTTCGAGTATCGTTGGCAACGCGAACCGGTACACCGATTGCACAGCGATAATAACGCCGCATCTCCCGAACCATCATCGGATACGCAGCGCGAAGGGTATGCGAAAGGATCTCCGCAAGTAATGGTTTCACGAGCGTAAAACTCGCGCCTGCTCGGAACGCATCTGGCATTTCGCTGCTGTCATTCAGAACCGCGACTACTACCGCTTTCTTGTGCGATGTCATTTCGTGTGTTTTTCCGACCAGTTCCAATGCCTTCGCGCCGAAGCTAAAGTCAATCACCACGGCCTCGAACTTGGCACGGCAAAGCTTCCCGGCTGCCAACTCGATGTCAGCGCACACGTCGACTCTCATCGCCATCTGCTCCATGCAATTGCAAAGAACGGAAGCCGTCTCTAAATCGTCGCTTACCAGCATTACTTGTACTGCTTTCGCCTTCGCTAACACATCGCTCCTTCTCTATCCTGGTCTTTGTTCTGCGTTCCGTGACAGGGCTTGCCACAAGAGAATCGCATTTTGTTAGCCATAGAGCATCTCGGTAGCCGGTCCCAGAACTTCGTTGGACTGGGGAAACGTCCAGCGCCGAGACTTGCCGGCTCTCCAAGGCGTTCTCCTGTGTCCAGTTTGTGGACGCATGTACAGAAACAAGTCCCGTCATTGTGGCCCACTTGACATATATTTATACTTCTGCAAATATCGAAATATGCAGGCGATGGCAAGCAAGAAAATCGCTGAGCAGGTTGCGAAGTTCGCTGACATGTTTTCTGCCATGGGCACCGAACCGCGCCTCCGCATCATGCAATTGCTCCTGTCCTCTCATCCGGATGGCTTAGTCGTGGGCGATATTCAACTGGAACTCGACATCCCGAATTCCACGCTTTCCCATCACCTCGAGAAACTGAAGAACGAAGGGCTCGTGAACGTCCGACGTGAGAGCACATTCTTACGGTACACGGCCAACGCAGACGCTCTCCAGGAACTCCTCCAGTTCCTTTACGCCGAATGCTGCACGCGAAACAAGGCAGTCAAGCCGCAAGATATCGTTCAGCTTTGTCAATAAAAGAGAAGAGAGGGAATTATGAGCGGCACGGATATCAGAGACGTAGTCAAAGAAAAGTATGGCCAGGCAGCTCTCCGCGTGAAAAGCGGCGGAAGCAGTTGCTGCGGAGCCACCTCTGCGACCGGACTCGGTTGCGACCCAATCACCTCCAACCTTTACGACTCTTCCCAGGCCGGACAGGTACCCGAGGAGGCGATTCTCGCCTCCCTAGGCTGCGGCAATCCAACCGCGTTGGTGAAATTGAATCCCGGCGACGTAGTGCTCGATCTCGGCTCGGGCGGTGGCATCGATGTTTTGCTATCCGCTCAAAGAGTGGGACTCACCGGCAAAGCATACGGTCTCGATATGACGGATGAGATGCTGGCGCTCGCCAATGAGAACAAGCGCAAGGCTGGTGCACAGAATGTCGAATTTCTGAAGGGCGAAATCGAGGACATCCCCTTGCCGGAAAATTCGGTTGACGTGATTATCTCGAATTGTGTGATAAACCTTTCGGCGGATAAAGATCGTGTATTGCAAGAGGCCTTTCGTGTGCTGAGGCCCGGCGGTCGCTTTGCAGTTTCCGATGTCGTCACCCGCGGCACAATCGCACCAGAAATCCGCCAAAGTGTCCTCCTCTGGGTCGGGTGTGTAGCCGGAGCGCTCGCTGAAGACGAATATCGCAGCAAGCTCTCCGCGGCCGGCTTCGAGCAAATTGACATCGAGCCCACACGAATCTACCGTGCAGAAGATGCCCGCGAGTTTCTTTCGGCCGAAGGCGTCGATGTGGACGCAATCGCGCCCCAAGTGGACGGCAAGTTCATGAGTGCTTTCGTTCGCGCAATCAAGCCCGCGGGCACAAAAACGTGTTGTGGACCGAGTTGCTGCAACTAGGAGAGAGCGGGCATGCAAGAACATTACAACGTTTTATTCCTGTGCACCGGCAACTCCGCGCGTTCCATCATGGCCGAGGCAATTCTAAATTTCGTAGGGAAAGCTCACTTCACTGCCTACAGCGCCGGCAGCCATTCCTCAGGAACGGTTCGGCCGGAAGCCTTGCAGCAACTGGAAATGGCTCACATACCAATCCTTGGTCTGCGCAGCAAAGCCTGGGATGAATTTTCGCTCCCGGGTTCTCCAAAACTCGATTTCGTCTTCACCGTTTGCGATAACGCGGCGAAAGAGGTCTGCCCAATCTGGCCGGGACAGCCGGTGACCGCTCATTGGGGCATTCCCGACCCAGCGGCGGTTCACGGAACCGAAGCCGAGGTGCAGTGGGCATTTCGCGAGGCGTTTTTTATTTTGGATCGCAGAATCAGCCTCTTTATCTCCCTCCCACTCGAGACTCTCGACCGGCTCGCACTCAAAAGGGAACTCGACATCATAGGAAAGACGATGGCTCCCGTCGCTCACCAATAGAAGCGATTCACGATAGGCTGCGCTCCCCTTTGACACTGTACAGGATTACAAATGAACCCAACTCCTCGTCTCGGTTTTCTCGACCGCTTTCTCACTGTTTGGATCTTCGCCTCGATGGTCGTCGGCGTTGTCGTGGGTTGGCTCGTGCCCGGCATCGTACCGTTTCTGAATCGCTTCAACATCGGCACGACTTCTATTCCCATTGCCATGGGTTTGATTTTGATGATGTATCCACCTTTTACGAAGGTGCGATATGAGAACCTGCACGAGGTCTTTCGCAACAAGAAAGTGCTCGGTCTTTCGCTAATCCAGAACTGGGTTGTCGGGCCGATTCTCATGTTTGTTCTGGCCATTGTTTTCTTGCGCCGATATCCGGAATACATGGCCGGGTTGATCATGATCGGTCTTGCACGTTGCATCGCAATGGTCATGGTGTGGAATGAATTGGCGCGAGGCGATACAGAATATGCCGCCGGCCTGGTGGCTTTCAATTCTCTCTTTCAAGTCTTTTTCTATTCTCTCTACGCTTGGGTCTTCATTACTGTCCTGCCCGCTAAACTCGGTCTTCACAGTGCGATCGTCAGTGTATCGGTTGCCGAAATTGCCAAAAGTGTCTTCATCTACCTGGGAATCCCTCTTCTAGCTGGATTTCTAACTCGCACTACGCTGATCCGCGCGAAAGGAAACGATTGGTACAACCGGAATTTCCTTCCTCGCGTAAGCCCGCTCACGTTGATTGCTCTTTTGTTCACAATTACGGTGATGTTCTCCCTCAAAGGCGGGTACATTGTCCGCCTCCCCTTGGACGTCTTGCGCATCGCCGTGCCGCTCTTGATTTATTTCTTGTTGATGTTCTTGGTGTCTTTTTACATGGGCAGGAAAGTCGGAGCGGACTATTCGAAGACCACCACCCTTGCGTTTACGGCGGCTTCCAACAATTTTGAATTGGCTATCGCCGTCGCGGTCTCCGTATTTGGGATTAACTCAGGAGCCGCTTTCGCAGCTGTTATTGGACCGCTCGTCGAAGTGCCCGTGATGATCGCACTGGTCAACCTCGCATTATTCTTTCAACGCTACTATTTCCCCAGTCCGCAACCCTTTCCGATCGAGCCCCTATGCGCACATCCTTTGGAGCGTTGAATGCTCGGAGGCTGCAATCGTCGCTTCTAGTGTCGGCTCTGTTCTCGCTCCGCAAGGAATCGGTCCTGGCAATCCTTCGCAGCCGATAACACCTCGGCGAATTCCGTGGTTCCCCGTAGCTTTCCGAGCAATGGATCAGACTGCAGAGTTTGATAGGCACAGTAATTGTGCTCGATAGCGCTTTTCAGCAAACGCAGGGCCGCATCTTTTTGTCCGCAGTAAGACAACAGGCTCCCGAACACGTACCGAGGCTCCGGATCGACTCCTGCCAGTGCCGCAGCCTCAACCTTTCGCGTGCTTTCGTCCAATCGGGATGCTTCTTGTGGATCAACGCAAGCCTGCAGCAGATCGTGACCCATCAAAGGCGTATCCGACATTCTCTGGATGCTTTGTCGCGCCTCCGACACTTTGCCTTGGCCCAGAAGAATAAAGGCCGTCTGTCTTGCGGCCCAGTCGGAACCTACGTCGAGCCGAACAAACTGCATCGCCCTCTCTGGCTGCCCCAGTCGGGCGAATACCCAGGAGCACGAACGGAATTGGTAATTGCCCCGGTCCAACCGGAGTGCGGCGTCGCATTCGCGCGCCGCCCCATCCAAAAGCCCGGCATATCGCAGCACGTAGCTCAGGACGAAGTGAGCCGAAGCGCTATCTGGTCGCCGCATCACCAGAGCCGAAGCCTGCGCATAAGCAGGTCCAATGTTGCCGCGGTCACTCTGGTTCGTAATCAGCGCCCCAGCGGCGGAAATTAAATCTGGATCCAGCGCCAAAGCCCGTTGAAACGCAGAATCCGATTGCCGGAGCATCGCTTCCCCTCCGTCGGCGAAGGTAGCGTCGTAGTAATACCGCATGCCCAGAGCCGCCCACGCCGGCGCGTAACTGGAATCCAGGCCCACGGCACGCTCCAGCATTGCGATCGCCCCTTTCGTGGGGGCAACATCGTGCGGAATGGCTATGCTGCGCAAATATAAGTCGTAAGCTTGCTCGCTCTTCGGTCGAGTGCCGGGCTCCCCAAATGTCGCCGTTCCTCCAAGCACCGGTACGAGGCGCTGCCGCACCTGTGAAATGATCTGTTCCCGCATCGCAATCTTGTCCGATGCTGCGACCCTGATGGTATCTCGCCAAATACTGCGGTTGTTCGCAACATCCACTGCTTCCAGCGTGACCTCAAGTTGATCGCCTGCTATGAAGTAGTGTCCCGTAACGATGGAGCTCACTCCCATCTCGCGCCCCGCCTGTTGCAGGTCTAAGTTTGCCCCACTGTACCTGCTCGTAGTGGCGAACGGACGAATCGAGAGCGACGGAACATAACTCAGAACGTTCGCGACCTCGTCCGGCAGCGCAAGCCGTAGAAAATCCGCGTCCGGATCGGTCCCGGCATTCTGAAAAGGCAACACCGCGACCGAGCGCACGATTCCCGAGTCGGCCTTTCCAAGAAGGTTCCCGAGGAAGCTCTGCTTCCAGCCTGCCCCTTGCAGAAAAGCCACCGCCGCCCAGATAACCAGAAGCGCGAAAAGCGCCCCAACCCAGCGCCTTGTCTGGAATCTTCGAAATGTCTTACCAGCCTCACTCGCATCATCGATTACCGCACCTGAAGTCGATTCGGTTTCGCCCTCGGCTTCCGGACTCACTGCCTCCGCTGCGGCTGCAGCCTCTACCCGCTGAATAGGAGCAATCCACCTGTAGCCCCGGCGGTCCACAGTCTCGACAAAGATTGGATTCTCAGCCTCATCCCCGAGTGCGTCGCGCAGCCGCTTGATCGCGCTCCGTATTCCGAGATCGAAATCGACGAACACGTCGTCAGGCCACAGCGCTTGCCGGAATTCCTCGCGCGTCACCACTTCGTCCGGGCGGCTCAACAGCAGTGCGAGAGCGCGAAAGGGCAGGTCTTGGATCCTGACCTTTACTCCATTCTTGCGCAATTCTCCGAGGCGCAAGTCGGCCTCAAACGCTCCGAAGCGTACGGCCGTCTTAGACGCATTCAATGAGTTGGAAGGCATAACACCAAGGCAGCTTCGGGGAAGATCGCAAGTCTACCATCGGAGCCCTTCTCAGCGAAAAACAAACTGTGCCCTGACTCCTCCCCCCTTTAGACCCTCCGTTTCTTGGACGATAATTTCATGGATTTTACTGCAAATAAAGCGCTTAGTGCGTCACACGCGCTTCACGTACGGGTCACACCCGGAATATTGACCGTGCTTAGTTCTTAGGGCAAATTGGGCGCCGACTGTAGCGTCATGCCGCGCACTCTGAGCGAGAACCGTCAGACCGCAGTCGCGTTGTCCAAAATCGCCAGGAAATCAGACTCTCAGGAGAGATCAATGAATCGCTTTCGCCAACCGGTGGAGACAGTCCTCATGGCCGCCTTGTTTGCTTTTTCCATCTTCATAGCCCTTATCGCGCTGCCGCTTCAAGCCCAAACCAACCAAGCCGTAGCACAGGTCGTGTCAGCGAGTTGGCTCCAGAGCGGATACAACGCCGCTCACGTCGGCTATAACCCCAAGGAAACGATCTTGTCCGCCGCCAATGTAGCGGGACTGACCCAGACCTGGCTCTTCTCGACCAACGGCGAAATCAATGTCCCCTCACTGGCTTCGGGCAACACAGTTTATATCGATTCCAGCGACGGCAATCTGTATGCAGTGAACGCAGCCACCGGCAAGCTTCTTTGGACATTTTCCGGGACTGCTACCAGATATGCGTACGGAGGAATGGCGCAGGGTATGGCGATCTCCGGCAGCACCATCTATGTGAACTGTCAGCTCGATGAGAACGGTGGCGGGCATTCCGGGGTTTGCGCCGTCGGACTCTCGGGCAAGACAGCAGGTAAACTGCTCTGGAGTTGGGCGATCTACAACGATGGCGGGACATCGGTGAGCAGCGGCCCCTACAACGGCCCCGTTATTTCCAACGGCATCCTCGTCATAGGCGAAGCCGACACGCTCAGCGAGCGCGCGGGCTACATCTTCGGGCTTAATGCCAAGACCGGCGCCCAGCTTTGGTCAATTGGCAATTGCGGCGATGGCGGCGCGGGCGGTGGTGGTGCCAACGACTGCTACGCCCCCACCGACTACCCCGCGGCTGTCTCCGGAGGACTCGCCTACTATGGCACCTTCTATCCAAACAACGACAGTACCCAAGGAGTATGCGCGGTTTCACTCACCACCGGAGCGACCGCCTGGTGTGCCCCAACCGGAGATCCCGGTTCTCCAGTAACCGTGTCCGGAAATACTGCCTATGTCAACACCTTTAACGGCACCGTCTTTGCCTTCAATAAAAAAACAGGCACTCAGCTTTGGAAGGTGACTGGTCTGGACTGCGGCAATAACTATAACCGCCCTGCCGTTGCGAAAAATGTGGTCTATGTTGGAGGCACTTATTACGGCCAGCAGTATGCCCTTTCAGCGACGACCGGCAAAGTGCTTTGGTCCGGCACCGGGACGAATAACTTCGCCTCGGCCCCCTCGGTAGCAAACGGAGTAGTCTATGCCGAGTGCAACGGTACCTGTGCGCTCGACGCGTCTACTGGATCACTGCTCTGGGACTCTAACTTCGGCGGCGGTACGACTTCTCAACCCGTGGTAGTCAACGGAACTCTCTACGCCGTTTGCGGCTACAACAACCTATGCGCCTATAACGTCCCGTAGCAGGTTGCGCAAAACGCCCGTTCGACTTTTCCTGGGGAAGGGCCCGAGTTCCACTCGGGCCACAAATCCCTGCAAAAACGTAACTCTTCCAGACCCTGATGGAATCTCGCTCCACACCCGGCGCTGTCCTGAAGATTGATATCTCTAGAGAGGCTTCGCCAAGACCACTGGCACACGCAGAATCTATCGCACCAGCCATTCCGTGACTTCGTGAGTGATCGCAAGCACCGGGCTGTACGCGATGGTCACGATCAACGAAACAGCGACCGCGAACGGAACCACGAACCAGGTCCGAATTTGTACTCGCCGCGCTTGGTTTGCTTCGTCCCAGGCTAAAAGACTCTCGACACGTTGGCTAATGCGACCCGCGACGAAGCTCATGGCGCACACCGGAGGCGCTTTGACCGGAACTAACCTGGCAAGCTTGATTAAAGCCGCGGCTAGGTCAAGGGCTTCGCTTTGATTCGTCACGGATGCATCGTCGGCGGCCAGTTCCGCGGCTTGCGACCATGCACTCTCCAGCTTCCTCATGCCGGGAAAAGGACAAAAAACCAGGATGAACCTCTTCAGGTTATCCCTGGACTTCATGTGTTCAAGTTCATGTCGCAGCGCCATGCGGAGTTCGTCCTCGCTTAACAGGGCAATCGTTGCTTCCGAAACCAATACTCTCGGATGCCGAACGCCCACCACCGTCAGCGGTGGAGTTTCCGGACGCGCAGGCAATGTCAAGGTGTGGTCCGCCTTGGTTTTCATAGAGTGGGCGCCTTGTAGCCAACAAGTCACCAGTCGTGTTGTCCTGGTCTGGGCTGCGATCGCGCGCAGGAAGCAATAAACAATCATGATAAAAGCGCAAACACCGAACACGAGTGGCATCGCGTCCAGGTTGCTGTCCGTCGGCAGCGGTTGCAGCAGAAGAAGCGATGGAACAACCAAAGCGAGCGTCATGACCACGGAAATGAGAAGCGGGAGAATCCGCATCCCAAACAGCACGGCGGCTACGCTCCGTTGCGCCACATGCGAAGGCTTCAGTAGCCTCCACCCCGTCGTCACCAGCGTCGACAGCAGAAAGTAGAGCAGGATGAAACAATTTAGCGAAACGGCGATTCCACGCAGGGCAAACATCATGGTTGCTCCCGTATACTTCCCCTAGCAGTCTGCCGAAAAACCCCGATTTGTATCAGGGTATCGCTTTAGCGATATCGAAAGTGGTTTCCAAGCAGACGCCCCTTTAGGGTCTGAGGTCGCACAAACCACTTTTTCGGGCAATCTTTCCGGCACTCGCTTTCCACCAGAATTTACACACACTTCGAGCGTTTATTTCGGACCAGTCCGGCGCTTCTCATCAACCAGGCGCCCAAGCTCTTCCAGCAACTCCGCATCGTGATTGCTGATTTCGTCGACCATGTGGGAAAGCAGCAGTGGTCCTGCCATGTCCAGGCCCAGAAGCTGTCGTATGGCGCTACTGGCGAGCTCTCGCTCTGCTTCCGCCCTCGTATACTGAGGCACGTATTGGAAGGTCACGACCTTTGCTCCCTTCACCGCGACCCGGTCGATCAGCCCCTTCTTCCGCAGCCGATTCAGCGTAGTCACAATCGTTATATACGCCTGCCCGATGTCGGCGCGTTCGCGGAGTTCGCGTATCGTGATTCCCTCCGGCCGCTGCCAAATCGCGGACAGGAGTCGCTGTTCCAGCGGGCCCAGACGGATCTTACGAGACGATAAAAGAAGTCGAAAAATGTGGTTCATCGGAACGACCCGCGCACATCTTGCGAAGTGTACGATGAATCTCGCTGAAGTTGAAGCTGAAATCTCCTAAGAAGCGCAATTATTGCAGGTTTTCCCCTCGACGACCCCCGCACGGACGAGCGCCGGACGGATAAGCCCCAGAGCCGGGGAGCCACGGCGGTTCCCGAGCGGCTCGAACACCCGCTCCCATACTTGATCGCGCTCCGCGCCCGATCAGGCGCGGAGCGCATCACCCTTTTTTTCACACAACTCTAGTGTTTCTCAGCTGGCGGACGGCTCGCGGGTCTTGCGACAGCCTGTCGAGGCGCTTGCCGTTGCTGCATTTGCGCCTGCTGGGCACTATGTTTTTGCTCAACCTGTTGCGTTTGCTGCGTGTGCTTCTGCTCCATCTGCGCCTTTTGTGCGTCGTTATAGTTCTTCTTGGTGGCTTGTTGGTGATCCTTTTCCTGCTGCTGCTGGAGCTTTTGGTGATCCTGTGTTTGCTTGGCTACTAGCTGGTCCTGTTGCTTTTGGTATTTCTTGTCGGTTGCGGCGTTCCCCGTGTTCGGCGGTGTACTTGCATGCGGTTGCAGCTCGCTGGCGTGATTGCTTGCGTTAGGCCGAGCTTCCGTCGCTTGCGGATGCGCCTCATTCCCCCGCGCCGCGTTGGCCGGAGGAGCCTTGTATTCTCCCCCAGTTCCTTTGGATGCCACGACACCGCTCTTGAAATCGCCAGCTTTGCTGGTCGCCGCGATCGGCGGCTTGCCATGATTGGCCGAAGCGCGAAGCTCCGGATTACTGCGCGCTTCCTGAACATGCTGCGTTTGCGCCGCTACTGGTCCAACGTGGTGCTCGCTGGCGAACGATTCTTCGTGCGCCGTAGGACGCGCCGAGACGCCGCCGCTCCCACCGTTAAAGCTGACATGCGTATCGGAGACCGTCACGCGCGTGTTGTACGTATTGTGAATGACGTTGGTGTCGACGTGATTGACGTAGGTGTTGTAGGAGAAGTGGCTGCCATCCCACCGGCCGCCCTCATACCCTGAGCCACCGTACCCAAAACCATAATTAATTCCGCCGTAGAAGCCCACCTCGTTCCCCCAATATCCTTCGTGGAACAGATAAGCGCCCGAGCCCCAGCCCCAGTACCCAGGCGTCCATAGGAAGCCGACTTGAGGCGGTTCAACCCAGGTCCCTGGTACCCAGTAATAGCCATCCCCGTCATCGTATGCCCAGTACCCGGGCGTCCACAGATATCCGTCAGAGGGACAGATCGGCTGCTCGTAAATCGGCAGTGCTGGCGGCCCGAAATTGACCGAGATGCCGATTCCCATTTGAGCGAATGTGCCAGGGGAAAATGCCAATAGGGCAAGCGAAAACAGCAACGAGCGAATCACGATTGAAGTACGCATTGTGCTTCTTTCTGCCGGCTCATCCTTCATGACCTCCGTAACGGCGAGAGGTTTCGCGGATTTCAGCGGCGGCTCAATCCTGTGTGCGGAGAGACATTCTCCATGAGGTGACCTCTGGAAACCGAGTTCGTGGTTACCAGTTTCAAGTCAGGCGGAACGAATGCTCGTCGTCGATGATGCGGCAATCCTCCGAAGAAAGATGGTCAATTTTGCACACGATTCCGCTGCGCCCCACGGTTCCTCAACTCTCATCGCCAAGCCGCTCGTAGCACGAGCGCGATTAACGCATCGACCCCTCCACAACCCTGCATTACAACCGATCAATTGTGAACAGTCTTCCGCATCCTGAAGTTTGATACTGGCTCCTGATAATTTTCCTATTCTTGCGGGACGTTTCTGGATCTCTTGGGGAATTGGCGTGACCTCGGTTTCATTCGAAGCATTAATAAAAGCCCGCCGCGAAGGGAGGCTCTACCGTGAACACGCGCCGCTTTCTGCTCTTGTTGCTGGCAATAACGGTCACCGCCGACTGGGAGCAGTTTGCTCTAGCGCAATCGCCGACCGATGCGCCCCCCGCGCCCCGCGTGGCGCCGGCGACTTCCACCATCCCGACCTCCTTAGTCCCGTCTTACCCGCGATGGGCCAGGACGTATACTCGACCATCAGAAAAAACCAAGCTGCAGAACTATTTCCTTGAAGCTTACGGTCCTTATCCCATCGTCGTCTCCGCAGTCGGTGCCGGGATCAGCCAACTGAAAAATGCTCCCCCGGAGTGGAGGCAGGGCGCCGAGGGTTACGGCCGGCGCTTTGGGTCCGACTTCGGGATTGCCGCCGTCAGCACCACCACGCGCTACGCCCTCGCGGAGGCATTGCACGAAGACACTTTGTATTACCGCTGCGCCTGCCAGGGCTTTTTCCCGCGGCTGACTCACTCTGTGCTTTCAACCCTCATATCGCGCCGCGGGGAGGATGGCCAGCGCGTGCTCTCGTTTCCCGCGTTGCTCGCCCCCTATGCCGGCGCCATGACGGCGGTCTACGCTTGCTATCCCAGCCGCTACGATTACCGCGACGGTTTTCGCATCGGCAATTACAGCCTGCTCGGCTATGTCGGAGCCAACGTCGCTTTGGAATTTTTTTACAACGGACCCCGCTCTCTGCTCTCTCGTATGCATCTTACCAACGCCCATGCCGCCACCGTTGCAGGTTTAAGTCCATGAACGAATCGGTCTCCAGAGCGACGGCTGGAATGGAGCCTGCACTGCCAGCTCCCTCCATCTCACCCGATATCCCATTCGCCAGTTCTATCGAGAGTGCGGCTGCAGAATTTTTCGAGTGGTTCGGCGAGCTGGGAATATTTTTCTCGCGAGTCGTCCGGGCCGCAGTGACTCCCCCGTTTGAATTCCGCGAACTGGTTCGACAACTGGACGAGATCGGCTCCAAATCCCTTCCGTTGGTCGCTTTGGCTGGCGCTGCTACCGGCGTCGTTCTCTCTTTGGAATCCCGCTTCAGCCTCACCCGGTTTGGAGCGAAATCGCTCCTTCCCGCCGCCATCATATTCTCCGTCCTCCACGAAACGGGGCCGATTATTACCGGTCTCGTCGTCAGCGGTCGTGTGGGTGCCGGCATCGGCGCAGAGTTGGCTTCGATGAAAGTGACCGAACAGATCGATGCCATCGAGGCCTCCGCCGTCAATCCTTACCGGTTGCTCGCCGCCCCTCGTATTCTCGCCTGCATTCTGATGCTCCCCTTGTTGACTCTGGCCAGCGATCTCTGCGGCATTCTTATGGGCTGGATTGCCCAGGCCCTGGTGGAACCGCTCTCCTTGCATCAGTTCATCACCGCCGGTTTTAACGGTGCCGATTTCAATGATTTCCTGCCGCCAACGTTCAAGACCGCCGTCTTTGGACTCATCATCGGCCTCATCGCCTGTTTTCAGGGCATGCGCACGAAAGGCGGCGCGGCCGGCGTCGGACGTGCCGCCACCAGTTCCGTCGTTCTCTCCTCATTATTCGTCATCCTCGCCGATGTCGTTTTGGTGAAACTCATCATCATATTTTTCCCTTAAGGGTTCACGAATGGCGCGCGAAACCATCATGGAAGCAATCTCACAGAACGCGACAAAACAAGAAGCTGCTGAGAACCTGAGCGCTGATCCCGCGATCGCAGTCGCTGATTTGCACAAGTCCTTCGGCACCCAAAAAGTATTGGACGGCCTCAGTCTGGCTGTGAATCGCGGGGAAACTCTAGCGGTGCTCGGTCGCAGTGGCACCGGCAAAAGCGTCTTGCTCAGGATCATCATCGGCTTGGAGAAGCCCGACTCCGGCTACGTTCGCATCCACGGACAAGATATTTCCGGCATGAGCCTTGATCAGCTCGGCGACATCAGAAAAAAGATGGGATTTCTTTTTCAGCATGCCGCCCTTTACGACTCCCTGACCGTCGAAGAAAACGTCGCTTTTCCCCTTCAGCACCACCGGCAGTCGATGTCGAAATCCGAACAGAGCGATCGGGTCACCGCTCTCCTTGCGGAAGTGGGAATGGAAGCTGGTCTTAAGAAAATGCCTTCGGATATTTCCGGTGGCATGCAGAAGCGCGTTGGACTGGCGCGCGCTTTGGCGTTGGAGCCGGAAATTCTGCTGCTCGACGAGCCCACTGCCGGACTCGACCCCATCAGCTCCGGCGAGATCGACGACTTGGTTCTAAAACTCCAAGCAGAACACCACATGGCTTCGATTGTCGTCACTCACGATCTGCACAGCGCCAAGACGATCGCCGATCGTCTCGCCTTGCTGAATAAAGGAAAAGTCGTGATCGAGGGCAGTTTCGAAGAACTTAAGAAAAGTGACAACGAGTTCGTCCGGGACTTTCTGGCCCATTCGTAGGTAGACCTATGTCGAGAGCACTACGCTTAGGAGCTTTTATCGTCGCAACCCTTGCGATTCTGGTGGTGGGCATTTTCATCATCGGAGGCAAGCAGTATCTCTTCAGTCCCACGTATCGATTGAAAACTCAATTCGACAACGTCATGGGCCTCGACACTGGGGCCGACGTGCGCGTCGGCGGCGTCCACAGCGGAACCGTGCGCACCATCGAGTTGCCCCACAAGCCGGGCGAAAAGGTCTTAATTGTCGTAGATCTCGACAAATCGACTCACGAGATCATTAAGCGCGACTCCGTAGCCACCATCGAAACCGAAGGTTTGTTAGGCAATCAATATCTGGCGATCTCGTTTGGATCCGCGACCGCACCCGACGTCCGCGACGGCGACACCATCGCCAGCATTCCTCCGCTCGACATGGCTGGCCTGTTTCAAAAGGCCAGCATCATTCTCGACAGCAGCCAGGCCGCAATCCAGAACGCAACTCGAGCCGCCGCGAATCTGGATTCCATCACCGCCAAGATCAACCGCGGCCAAGGCACCGTCGGAGCGCTGGTGAACGACAAGCAGCTCTACAACAACCTCTCGCAAACGACGAGCACCATGCGCGACACCATGGTCCAGGCCCAGACCGGCGTCACCGACTTCCAGGAAAATATGGAAGCCCTCAAACACAACTTCTTTCTGAAGGGTTATTTCAAAACCCGCGGATACGAAGATGCTTCCGAACTAGCCAAAGACGAGATCGAACGGCTGCCTCAGGGGGCGCCCACAAAAGAATTCACCTACTCCGGCAAGCAGCTCTTCGACAAGCAAAGCTCCGCCAAATTAAAAAATCAGAAATCTCTCAAAGCAGCAGGCGATTTTCTCGCGGACAATCAGTTCGCCGTTGCGGTAGTCATGGTGTCCGCCGGTAAGGAAGGTGATACGCAAAAGGACCTAGTGCTGACCGAAGCGCGAGCCATGGTCGTGCGCGAGTATCTGGTCGAAAACTTCGGATTCGACGACAGCCAGTTGAAAACTTTCGGAGCCGGCAAGCAGACAGACGCGGGTTCGGATCCCGGCTGGGGCACTGTGAAAATCATCATCTATCCAGACGGAACCGAGATACCGCCGCCCAAGAAATCCCCAGCGGCGAGTTCAGCCAAGGCGACCCCAGACCAGCCCACGCAGGCGGGCAGCGCCTCCAACCGGCAGTAGAGACGCTGCTGGAGTCAAAAGAGCTGGGGACCGCGATCAATGATTGGCCCCGCGCTAATTACGCCCGCGCCGCCCATGTATGCTCAATCCTCGGCGGACTCTGCAACGTTTGCATCACTACGCAATACTGTTCCGTCTTCGCCTGCAGTGCGCTCAACTGCTCCTGCGTTGCCTGCGGTGCGCGCACGTCGAAAATCACTCGTATGCTCTGAAATCCGACCGGAACATCTTTCGAAATTCCCAGTGTCCCCTGTAGATCCAGATCGCCCTCCACCGTGACATCAATGCGTTCGGTCACGATACCCATCGCAGCCGCCACCATCTGGCAAGTAATTTGAGCGCAAGCGGCGAGCGCCCCCAACAGCAAGTCTCCCGAACAGGCTCCGGTACCTGCCCCTCCAACGCCCTGATGCGCCTGCGCGTTGTAGATCGCCCGCCCCAGGTCAATCGAACATGCGATCGGAGCGTCGGTCTGGCTCCCACGTGCGGTCAGCGTGATTCGAGAACTCGCCGGATCATGCCGGTATCCCTCTTTCAGCGGCCGCTGCAGTGATCGAACATCCATCCATTTCTCTCCTGATATCTGGGGTATTATAAACGGACTTAGGGGTACTGCTGCGAAGCTCGACGCGGCCGCGGGGGTTCACCACTAGTCACGCATCGTCGAATTACGACCACCTATTTGACCATCTATGAACCCGCCGCAGAACCCATCATCAGCGCCATCCACTTTGTCAACGGGTTCGTCCTTCGGGACCTACCAGATTCTCGAGCGACTCGGCGCGGGCGGTATGGGCGAGGTTTATCGTGCCAGGGACACTCGCCTCGAGCGCGAAGTCGCCATTAAGACCCTTTCTTCGGATCTTTGTTCTCAGCCCGAGGCCTTATCGCGCTTCGAGCAGGAAGCCCGCTCCGCTTGCGCGCTCAACCATCCGAACATCGTCACCATTTATGAACTCGGCCAAGTGAACGGAACGCGCTACATCTCCATGGAACTCGTGGCTGGGGAGACGATCCGAAAACTATTGGTCCGGGGCCCGATTCCATTTCGCAAAGCAATCGCGATCGCGGCGCAGATTGCCGACGCTCTCGCCAAAGCCCACGCCGTCGGAATCGTGCATCGCGATTTAAAGCCAGAAAATCTAATGGTCTCCGGTGACGCTACCGCCAAGATCCTCGATTTCGGTTTGGCGAAACTGCTGGCGATCAAACCTGCTTCGGGTTCGGACGCCTCCACCAGCATCACCGAGCGGGGCACCGTTCTAGGCACAGTCGGCTACATGTCGCCGGAACAAGCCACCGGCGCCGAGCTCGATTTTCGCTCCGATCAGTTTTCTTTCGGATCCGTCCTGTACGAAATGGTCACCGGATCCCCCGCATTCCAGAAAAAAAATCACGCCGAAACCACGGCCGCGATCCTTCGCGACGAACCGGAGCGTCTCGCCTCGAAAACCATCCAGCTCCCGCCTCCTTTTCTTTGGATCATGGAGCGCTGCCTCGCCAAAGATCCCAGCCAGCGCTACGCCTCCACCCGCGATCTCGCTCGCGACCTCGCCGCCGTGCGCGACCGCCTCGCCGATTCATCCGCGCGCCCCTCAGGGTCTCGTCCCACCACCCTGCCCGTGCAGCGCACCGCGTTGATCGGACGCGAACACGAAGCCACCGCTCTCCATCAGCTCTTAAGCCGCACCGACGTGCAACTCGTCACCCTCACCGGTCCCGGCGGTATCGGGAAAACTCGACTCGCCCTGCACGTAGCAGCCGATATGGCCGCTGAGTTTTCCGGAGGCATTTGCTTCGTGCCCCTCTCGGCGGTCGTCGATCCCGCTCTGATCGCTCCAACTATCGCGCAAGCGTTAGGTTTACGCGAAACTGGAAATCAGTCGTCGCAGGCAAGCCTGCAAGAATACGTAAGCGGCCTTGACCAACCGGTGCTTCTGTTGCTCGACAATTTCGAGCACCTTGTCTCCGCTGCGCCGGTGATAACTCAACTGCTCACCACTGGTCCGAAGCTCAAGGTCGCGGTTACCAGCCAGGCGCCGCTCCACGTCTATGGCGAACACGAGTTCCCCGTCCCGCCTCTTGCGCTGCCTGACCTCAAATCGATTCCGTCCCTGGAAGCGCTTTCGCGTCTTCCGGCAATCGCGCTTTTTGTGGACCGCGCGCGAGCGGTAAAACACGAATTCGCTCTCACCCAGGAAAATGCCCCCGCCGTGGCATCCATCTGTGCTCGGCTTGACGGCTTGCCTCTGGCCATCGAACTGGCGGCTGCGCGCATCAAGCTGCTTTCGCCGTCCGCCATGTTGACCCGGCTCGAAAGCCGCCTGAACCTGCTAACCGGCGGCGCCCGCGACCTGCCCACTCGGCAGCAAACCCTGCGCAGCACCGTCGACTGGAGTCACGGCTTGCTCAATGGGCCCGAACAGACTCTCTTCCGCCGGCTCGCCGTGTTTACCGGTGGTTCTACGCTCGAAGCCGTGGAAGCCGTCTGCGATACCAAGAGCGATTTGGGCCTCGACATCCTCGACGGCATGGCCTCCATGGTCGATAAGAGCCTGGCGCAGCAAGTGGAACAGGTCGATTCCGAAACGCGATTCGTCATGCTCTCCACCATCCGCGAATATGCGCTCGAACGCCTGTCCGAGAGCGACGACGAATCCGCCACGCGTCGCGCCCACGCTGCGTATTTCCTCGTGCTCGCCGAAGAAGGTGCCGAAGACGTCGTCGCTCAACCCGAGTGGCTCGACCGCTTTGATCTCGAGCACGACAACTTTCGCCTTGCGCTCGATTACCTGATCAAGACTGGGGATGCCGAATGGGGTCTGCGTCTCGGTGCGGCTCTATTTCACTTTTGGGAGACGCGCGAACATTTCACCGAGGGCCGCGACTCGATTGCCCGGCTGCTCGCGCTCGAAGGAACTGCCGCGCGTCCAAAACTGCGTGCACGCTTGTCGTTCGCCGCCGCTGTATTGGCGGGCGAGCAAGGTGATTATGCCTCGGCTCGCGCACTCTTCGAAGAGAGCCTCGAGACCTGTCTCGGACTCGACGATAAGCGCGGTGTCACCGTCGCCCTCAATGCCCTGGCCGTCAATGCTCGCGACCGTGGCGATCTCCCCGCCGCCGCCTTACTCTTCGAGCGCTGCGTCGCGATATGGAAGGACCTTGGCGATTCCGCCGACATCGCCCGCGCCCTTAGCAACCTCGCCAATGTCGCGAAATTGCAAGGCCATTACGCCCGCGCATCCTCGCTTTACGACGAATGCTTCGCCATGTTCCGCAAGGCAGGCGATGGCGCTGGCGCGGCCTGGACCCTCAATTACCAGGGCGACGTCGCGCGCAAAAAAGCCGACTTGGTTGCCGCGCGGTCATTTTGCGAACAGAGTCTAGGCGAGTTTCGCCAGCTGCGGGATACCTGGGGCATCGCGAGCACATTGTCCGATTTGGCAAGTCTTAGCTGCGATCAGGGCGATAACGCCGAGGCGCGTCGGCTGTACAGCGAGAGCATCCGGATGTTCCAGCAGTTGGGCCACAAACGGGGCGTCGCCAGAGCGCTCGAATCCCTCGCCGTCAGTGCCGCCGCGCAGTCCAATGCGGTGCAGTCGCTGCACCTCGCAGGAGCCGCCGCCGCGCTCCGCCAGCGATTGGGCGCTCCATTGACTCCGGCGGAGCAAACTCGTCTTGAGAAGGCGCTGGATTTCGCGCGTCGAACCTTGGGCAACACTGCGGGTCTGGCCGCGTGGATGGAAGGCTGGGCCATGCCGGTCGAACAAGCCGTCCAGCAGGCGCTCGAGGGCGCCGGCGCAGCTCTTTGATTTCGAAACCCCGTCTAAGTCAGTTAGCGCTGGTGGGATCAATCAGCCGCCGCACGGCTGAGATGCGATTCGCCGGCAAACCCGTTCGTCGAGCATGCTCGCGAATCGTTTCTTCGTCGGGCGCCAGATACACACAATAAACTTTATCGCCCGTGACGTAGGAGTGCAGCCATTTGATCTCCGGCCCCATTTCCTTCAGCACGGCTACCGACTTTCGAGAGACCGCCTGGATCTCCGCATCCGTTAGCTTCCCTGCGCCCGGGATCTCCCGCTCAATCACAAATTGGGGCATGTTCACCTCGCCGAACGGTCATGGTAGCAGAGGTTGCGTGAGAAGCGCACGCGCGCCGCCGTGTGTACGGTAGAGCCTACCCACATCGAAAAACGAACTGGGCAAAAGAAAACGGGACCGCTCGCGCGGGTCCCGTTTTCTTACTGTATTGATGTAGTCTTAGTTATTTGCCGGTTCCCGAGAGCGGAACTTGCTGCGGGCTCCCTGCTGCGTTGTCGGTGATCGTGAGATCGCCCGTACGCAGGCCCGTCGCAGTCGGAGTGAAGTCTACCTTGATCTGGCAGGCTGCTCCGGCGGCCAAGGTCGTGCCGCACTTCTTCTTGCTGGTGAAGGCCACCAGGGCGAAGTCTCCGCTGGTCGAGATACCGCTGATGTTCAGCGTTCCTGGGCCATCGTTAGTGAGGGTCACGGTCTTGGTGCCGCTCTTAACACCGACTACTACCTTGCCCCAGGCAAGAGACGTCGGCGACAAGGTGACTGTCGGACCGCTCTGGCTGGAATTCACGGTCAGGCTCACGCTGGTCGTTTGCGTGATGCTGCCCGAGACGCCGGTCACGGTTACAGTTGCAGTTCCCGTGGCAGCCGTCGCGCTGGCGGTGAACGTCAGGTTGCTGGTCGCGGATGTCGGATTGGTGCCGAATGCCGCGGTCACGCCCGAGGGCAGACCGGAGGCGCTTAGCGTTACGCTGCCGGTGAAGCCGCCGATCGGATTCACGGTGATGGTCGTCGAGGCAGATGCGCCCTGCGTCACCGAAACCGAGCTCGGCGATGCGCTCAGCGTGTACGTCGGGCTTCCTGAGCAGGAGTTGAACGCAAACGATGAGATGTTGGTGTGCCAATCGAAAGTTCCGGTGACCGCCTGGTACTGATCGACGTACCAGAAAGTGCAATCGTCAGCCGGGTCAACTTGCATCGCCGTGTAATCTCCCCAACGATAGGCAGCGGTTCCTTGCTGCGAACCAGCGCCTTGGACGATGGTGTCTTCCGACTCCATCGAACCTAGAGGATCGCTGGGCACGCGTCCCGTGAAGCGGATCGCCGGGTGAATGCTGCTGCTCGATGCGCTGTAGCCCAGACCAATATTGCCGACTTGATCTTCCGCCAGGCTGGCCATCCAGCGATAGGTGGTATCGGGAGCGTAGGTTCCCTGTTGATTGAGGGTTACGTTGCCCGCCGGATCGTACAGTTCATACCAGCGAACCGCTACGGAGGTGCCATTGCCAACAGCGTGATTGAAAACGGCGCGGTCGTGATCTGCAAAGTGGCGGATGGCGAAGCGATACATCATGCGGTCGCCGAGGGTGTCGAGGGTCTGTGTTGTTCCAGCCTGGGGGACGCACTGTCCGCCATTGCCGCAAGCGAGAGTATCGTTGGCGACGCTGATGGTGGTTGGAGAGCCCAAGGTGGCCGTTCCCGACGCGAAGTCCAAGGTCAGTTTCCGGAGATAGAGTTGTCCGGGGTTGTTGTTCTGCCATGTGATGAACAGACCAGGCGTGCCGTCCACCGGTGGGGTGGGACCATCCATATCGGAAGGCAAGTATCCGAATTCGTTGCTCGTCGTCTGCTGGCAGAGTTGCGCCGCAGAAGAGTTGCCAGCCAACATCTTGGTGCGGTCGAAACCGCACAGATCGGCGTAAACGAAGTTCGAGAAGTTCGCAAAGATGTTGTACGTGGCGAGGTAGGCCGAATTGGTGGTGGTGGCCCATGTGCTTAACTTCGGATAATCGTTGAGGTTTGCGCCGAACGAATATCCGTAAAGGTAATACGAGCCCGTCGGGTCGTTCGTCTTGGAAACGGCAACGCACTCTGCACCGACGCTGCCGCCGGAGTTCGAACCAATGAAGCTGATCACCCAGCGGTCCGCCGGACGGTCATAAAGAACGACCGGATCGCCGAACGTGCTGGCGCAAACGCCGCCGAGAGGCGTGAACAAGGTCTGAATGTTAGTCGGGCCGGCGACAATCGAACCGGACTTGCTATAAACCGCAAACTGAACGTTTACGGTTTCAACGATGTACTTCGGTCCAACCGCAAGGTTCGAATCAGAGGGAACGTAGCCCGGCGAAGGGATTCCGTCGAAATTAGCTCCGGGTGTCGCGGAAACGAGAGGGAGGGCTTGCTTCTGCAGAACCGGATCTTCCTGCTGGTAGGGTCCAACTTGCGTTTTGAAGCGCAGCGGGCCCGCACCGGGCTCATGAATCTCTTCACCGGCGAAAAGTGGCTGATCGATAGGCAGGTCAGAAACGCGCTCCGACTGTGCGAACGAAGGGTAGGTCACGACTGTTTTGTTGGTTTTGGCGAAGGCCAGCGTCGACAACGCGAGGCCACACAGGCTGAGAGTTCGAACAACCGATCCTACACGAACCATTGGTTTCTCCTGGAAACTCATTTCAAAACTGAACTGGTCGAGACTGAACTGGAGCATTGAAGCGCGCGATCATTCGATCGTCGAGTCGGGGCCAGACCTTCCTCGGCAGCAAAACATTCGGCGATTCAGCTTTGATCTTTATTAGCAAGCGAAATGGATTGACTGAGGTTTCGAACAGCTTTTGATTTCTTGATTTCGCGTATCGCTGCTGATCAAGACCCTCGGGGGCGTGGGGCGATTTCGCAGTAGTACTAGCGTTGCTAGTTTATACAACGGTTTGCCGCAAAAAGGGAAGGAAAATCAGAGTGCCGAGTGCGTTGCAGCTATGTTGAACTTATTTGCACATCGGAAAAGGCGAGGCCGCCGATAGTAGTTTGTTCTGGCCCCGCTGTGCACCCTTCACACGGGCGACCGTTTCAGACGCTGCGGAAGAATTCTGATTTCAAGTTCCAGAGGTTGCGGAAAAACTCCCAATCCAAGTGCTCTTGAGAAGGGCCCGAGTTCCACTCGGACCGTAACCGCCGCGAAATCGAGAGCGGCTTTCAGCCGCTGGGGGAATGCCGCAATCTATCCAAGCCTTGGGGAACTTGCGATCGAACCCCGTTGCGCTTCCAATTTCGCGGCAACCGCCAGCACCCTTTCTTCTTCCCAAGGCCGTCCAACGATTTGTACTCCAATCGGTAATCCATCCCCGGAGAAAGCCATCGGCACGACCACCGACGGAAATCCAAGCAGATTAAACCACTCGCAATAGCTCCAGGCGTCCAGATATTTCACCGTGTCCCCGCCGATCTGCCACTCGCGTTCCCCGGGAAGAAACGCCGGTACAGCCGCCACAGGACATAAAAGGATGGGATGCTTGCGCATCGACACGAGAATTTTTTCCCTGACGCTATCCCGCTCCAGCCACGCCTCAAGAAGCGAGTCGCCAGAATGCTGCGGAGCAGCCTGGGTCCAGCTTAGGAACTGTCGCAGTGTCGGGCTCAGCTCCGCTTCATGTCCGCGAAATTCCCGGCTGAGAATCATGCCTCCGGCCACTCCGAAATAATCCCACCACAGTCGCCGAGCTTCTTCAAGACCACCGGGACGAAAACCCTCAACCCGAAATCCCGCTTTCCACAGTAACGATGCGGCATTCGCGACCGCTGCGCGCGTTTCCGTCGTGACCGGAGTCCGCCCGTCATTTTCGAAAAATCCGACCGGCATAGAAACGACGTCCTTATCGAGCACCTCGCGAACTGGAACTGGTGCAGAACTAGGATCGCCGTCCCGTAAGTCGCCTTCATCCCATCCCGCCATCACACCGAACAGAAGTTGCAGATCGGCAACCGTCCGAGCCATTGGGCCAACGACGCCAATCGTGGCGAACGGCCCACCCGCCTTAGGGAAATGTCCGGCACACGAAATTCGCCCCGGCGTGGGCTTGAGTCCACAGATCCCACAGAAGTGCGCAGGAACGCGAATCGAGCCGCCGCCATCGCTCCCGACACCTCCCGCTGACATACCGGACGCGATAGCCGCCGCCTCACCACCGCTCGACCCTCCCGCAGTGCGCTCGACATCGTAGGGATTATTGGTGCGCCCGTATAGAAGATTATCCGTCTCCCACGCCATCAGATATTCCGGGGCATTGGTCACGCCCAGGATAATCGCCCCCGCCGCTCGCAGCCGAGCCACAACGGCCGCATCTTCTGTCGCTATGTGGCCAGCGCGCAGAAGAGACCCCGCCTCGCAGCGATGCCCCACCACATCCATCGACGACTTAATCGAGAGCGGGACGCCATGCAGCGCTCCGAGCGAATCGCCGCGATGAATAGCTGCCTCCGCAGCTCGCGCCTGCTCCCGCACCACCTCCGGCTGATAATCAACAAAGGCATTCAGGCGAGTATTGAGGCGTGCGATTCGTTCAAGATGCTCTTCGGCAACTTCAACCGGAGAAATTTTCTTGCGGCGGATCTGTTCAGCAATTTCGTTCGCAGATGAAAGGATCGTTGTCATGAAATCTGTAACGGGATGCGAAACGACGATGCGACGGCCTTCAGGATAGCAGCCAAGGGTTGTGCAACCGTGTTCGCTCGATTGGTTCTCTTTTGCCCTGATGCCACTTAATGTTTATGTTTTCACTATGGCCTTCCAAATTCGGATGAGCCAATTGTTCTGTTCATCGAGAAGGGCAAACTGTGGCGATTGGTCGTCACTACGATCTTCGTGCGGCCCGGTTTGCGATACGCCTCGCGTGCCCTTGCCTTTCCGGTAAAGTAACGGGTTGCGTCATCGATCCGACAGAGCGAGGTATAGCCGTCAAGTGAAGATTGGATTCTTATTCGTTTGTTTTTGCCTTCTTGCATTTTTTGGGATGCCTTTCGCCTCAGCGCGAGCACGCACCCATCCTACCAACGACAACACCTCGCATCCGGATTACGTATATGCCCTGGCCGCAGCCAACCATTTCATGCACGCCTGGCAAACCGGCGACACCGAAAACGGAATGATCGAACTGAGCGACGGCCTGCGCCATTCGCAAAACGCCGACAACCTCGAAGAATATTTTTCCAATTCCAATTCGATTTCCAAAGCTCGGTCGTTTGAGATCACCCGCGGGACGGGGCACACCGGCCGTTACGATTTTCCCGTCGTCCTCGTCTCTCTCCGCGGATCGCGCGTGATCCGCAAGTTTTCCGACATCGTCCTGATCGAGACTGGCAAGAACGATTGGACGGTAGATAAACTTCCCTAGAAGCCGCTATTCGTTTCGCGACCGTCCCTGGACTTTGTTCGTAGTGGAAAGAAGACATCTTTTGCAGGAGTTGCATTCATGAAGCGGATCCACAAGGTAGCTGTGCTGGGCGCTGGAACCATGGGCGCGCGGATTGCCGCGCATTTTGCGAACGCCGGACTGCCATCACTATTGCTCGATATCGTCCCTCCCGATGCCGCCGCCGCATCCGATCGCACGGCGCGAAATAAAGTCGCCGGCGCCGGACTCGAAGGCGCAAAAAAATCCAAACCCGCCGCATTTTTCGATGCCTCGCTCTCTCGTCTCGTTACCGTCGGAAATTTCGACGATGACTTGAAGCGCCTCGCAGACGTCGATTGGATCATCGAAGCCGTCGTCGAAAATCGCGAGATCAAGCGGACGCTGCTCAAAAAAGTTGAAGCGATCCGCAAGCCCGGCACAATCGTTACCACCAACACCAGCGGTCTCCCCGTCGCCCAAATTGCCGAAGGATTTTCCGACGACTTCCGCCGCTCCTGGTTTGGCACGCACTTCTTTAATCCGCCGCGCTATATGCGCCTGCTCGAGTTGATTTCCACGCCCGAGGCTGATCCCGCTCTGATCGCTGCCGTCACTCATTTCTGCGACACCCAACTAGGCAAAGGCGTAGTGCTCGCCAAAGATACTCCCAACTTCATCGCCAACCGCATCGGCACTTTCTCCGTCCTCAACGTCGTGCGCCTCATGCAGGAAATGGATTTGACGATCGAAGAGATTGACGCGCTCACTGGACAGGCCCTCGGCTGGCCGCGCTCCGCCACATTTCGCACGATCGATCTTGTCGGGCTCGACATCCTCGGGCACGTCGTCTCCAACATGACCCAGAACGTGCGCGATGAGCGCAGCGAAATGCAAATCCCAGACTTCTTCCGCCAGATGCTTGAGCGTAAGTGGCTCGGCGACAAGACCAAGGGTGGCTTCTACAAGAAGTTGAAGAGTGGGGAAGGGAATGAAGACGAGCGTCTCGCCATCAATTGGAAGACCCTCGAATATCATCCCCGCCAAAAGCCGAAATTTGCCGCCCTCGACATGGCAAAAAATGTCGACGACACTGCCGCTCGAGTCAAAATGCTGCTCGGTATCGAGGGAGCCCCGCAGAAGCCCGACAAGCCCGCCACCTTCCTCTGGACCGCACTTTCCGACTTGTGGACCTACGCCGCTAATCGCATTCCCGAAATCTCCGATTCCGTCGTCGAGATCGACCGCGCCATGCGCCTCGGCTTCAACTGGGAACTCGGCCCGTTTGAACTCTGGGACGCAGCGGGAGTCGAAGCTACCGTCGCGCGCCTCAAGAAAGAATCTCGCCCGGTTCCAGCCAACGTCGAAAAATTGCTGGCCGCCGGCAAAAAGTCCTGGTATTCCGATGATCCCAAGGCCGCCTCCGGGCGCGCCTACTTCGACCTGTCCAGCGCCGGTTCCAAGCCTGTCGAAGTTCCCTCAGGCGTTTGGTCCGTCGAAGTTGCCAAAAAATCCAATGGAGTCGTCAAGAAAAATTCCGGAGCTTCGCTCGTCGATCTCGGCGGCGGCGTGGCCTGCATCCAGTTCCACTCCAAGATGAACGCGCTCGGCTCCGACATCATCTCCCTCATTTTGCAGACCCTCAAGCCAGGCGGTGCGGGCGATGCCTTCGACGCTTTCGTCATCACCAACGACGCCACCAATTTTTCCGTCGGCGCGAATCTGATGCTCTTGCTGATGTCGGTGCAAGAAGAAGAATGGGACGACGTCGACCTTGCCATCAAAGAATTCCAGAGCATGACACAAGCGATCAAGTTTTCTTCCAAGCCGGTCGTGATCGCGCCCTTTGGCTTGGCTCTCGGCGGAGGCTGCGAGGTTTCGCTCCACGCCGCAGCACGCCAACCGCACGCCGAACTCTACATTGGACTAGTCGAGGTCGGCGTCGGTCTCCTTCCCGGCGGCGGAGGCTGCAAAGAAATGTTGCTGCGGGCGATCGATAGCGCCACTTCCATCCGTCCCGATCTCCCCTCTAACGCTCGCAGCGAATCGGTCGAACTTCTCGAAGCTATGAAGAAGGCCTTCGAAACCATTGCCACCGCCAAAGTCGCGACCTCTGCGAACGAGGCGCGAGGACTTGGCTTTCTCTCGAGCTCCGATCGCATCACCATGAACCGCGAACGCGTTTTATCCGACGCGAAGGCGCGAGCTCTGGAATTAGTCGCCGCCGGTTACGAGCCTCCCGTGATGCGCACGGATATTCCCGCCCCCGGCGAAAACATTTTTGCCACCCTAAAAATGGGCGTGCATCTCATGCGCCAAGGCGGATACATTAGCGACCACGAACAAAAGATGGGAACAAAAATTGCCGAAGTCTTATGCGGCGGAAACCTCACGCCCGGCAGTCCGATCAGCGAGCAGTATGTGCTCGATCTCGAGCGCGAGGCCTTCAAGTCCCTATGCGGAGAGAAGAAGACCCAAGAGCGCATCCAGTTCACTCTCAAGACCGGCAAGACCCTGCGAAACTAAGAGGCGTGTGTGGACGGCGGACCGTGGAGCCCGCCGCCGCAGTTCCAACCCAAAATTATTTTGACAGCGCGCGGTCCAGCGAAAATGCCCCCGCGCCTCGCAACAGAATTGCGGCTGCCATGCCGATTGCCAGCAGGTGAAATTCGAACCCCTCGCCCTTTTGGGTCCCCATCCAATTCATGAAGAAACCATTTTGCAGGTGAACCATGAAGACCGCGCCGATCATTAGGCCAAGAATGCCGAGCGCCGGAATCCGCGTCAGCAGGCCAAACACCAGCCCCAGGCCGCCGAAAAATTCGGTACAAATAATCAGGAACGCCAGCGGAGCGGGCGTGCCCATGTGGGTGAAGAATCCCATCGTGGCGTGAAATCCGAAGCCGCCAAACAGTCCCAGCATCTTTTGCGAACCATGCGCCAGGAACACGACTCCGAGCACTACGCGCAAAATAGTGAGCGCCACGTCGTTATTAGTCGACATTAGTTTCTTTAGCATTGTGTTTTCTCCGGCAGAGTCGGGACCATCCAACCTGGCCGCCCGCTCTGAAGATTGTCGTTATAACAACATTTCTACTTCGATTCGAGCCACGCTCCCATGGATTCTCTTTTTTCGCGCCGATTTCGTGATAATCCCGGCTTGCAGTGCCCTTATCCTGAGACTCCCCGAATTCCGCATCCCCTAAGCGGCGTATAATCTCCAAACTAGACTTCGCGAAGGATGGTACAAACGAAAATGTCCGCAGGCAACGGCAACTCCAACACCAAATCCAGCTCCGACTCCGATTCGAAGAACGGTTCCAATCGCGGAGGTTTGGATGCGGTCCTGAAACCGCGTGCCGAGTGGCTGGCGAAGCGCAAGGCCGACAATACCGACGGCAACTTTTCGCAGATGCACTACGCGCGCCAGGGCCTGATCACAGGCGAAATGCGTTACGTTGCGCAGCGCGAAAAGATCACACCCGAACTGGTTCGCGATGAAATCGCGCGCGGACGCATGATCATCCCCGCGAATATCAACCATCCAGAACTCGAGCCGATGGCCATCGGCGTAGCCTCTCTCTGCAAAATTAATGCCAATATCGGCAATTCCGCCGTCACCTCCAACATTGAAGAAGAGTTGAAGAAACTGCACACAGCGGTTCACTACGGCGCCGACACCGTCATGGACCTCTCGACCGGCGGCGACATTCACACCATTCGCGAGGCCATCATCCGCCATTCTCCTGTCCCCATCGGAACGGTTCCCATCTACGAAGCCATCTCGCGTGTCAAGCGTGTCGAAGATCTCAATAAAGAAGTAATGCTCGAAGTCATCGAAGAACAAGCCCAGCAGGGTGTGGATTACATGACCATCCACGCTGGCGTGCTGATCCAATACGTGCCCATGGTCTCGAAGCGCATCACCGGCATCGTCAGCCGTGGCGGCGCGATTCTCGCGCAGTGGATGACCCATCACCATAAGCAGAATTTTCTCTACGAATGCTTTGAAGACATCTGCAAGATTTTCGCGAAATACGACGTCAGCTTTTCCCTCGGAGACGGTCTGCGTCCCGGCTGCCTCGCCGATGCCAGCGACGAAGCCCAATTCGCCGAACTCAAAACGCTTGGCGAGTTGACTCGCATCGCCTGGAAGCACGATGTCCAGGTCATGATCGAAGGTCCCGGCCATATTCCTCTCCACAAGATTAAAGAGCAGGTGGAAAAGGAAAACGAGTGGTGTGATGAAGCGCCCTTCTATACGCTGGGCCCGCTTGTCACCGACATCGCTCCCGGATACGACCACATCACCTCTGCTATTGGCGCCGCCATGATCGGCTGGTATGGCGCATCGATGCTCTGCTATGTCACTCCCAAAGAGCATCTCGGACTGCCCAACGAAAAAGACGTAAAAGATGGAATCATCGCCTACAAGATTGCCGCCCATGCCGCCGACGTGGCGCGCGAGCGTCCCGGTGCCCGCGATCGCGACGACGCGCTCAGTTACGCGCGCTACAAGTTCGACTGGGAGAAACAATTTGAGCTCTCGCTCGATCCCGAAACGGCCCGGTCAATGCACGACGAGACCCTGCCCGAAGAAGGATACAAAACAGCCGCGTTTTGCTCCATGTGCGGTCCCAAGTTCTGCTCCATGAACTACTCAACCAAAGTAGATGAATACAACAAAGAAGTTCATGGCCTGGAAAAGAAAGACTATTCCGAGTTAGTCGAGAAGTTGGTCACCATCAAGCAATGAAATCGTGATCTGCGGCGCGTTCCTCTCCTGCCCTCGCGCGCGCTGCAGTCGCCTCGCGGCCTGATATGAAAAGCGGCTCAATTGGTTGCCGGCAGGCAGCCATGACATCCCGCCGAAAATTGGGCTTAGAATCAAAGAGTCAGTCCATCTCGACAGGAAGTTCGGGCTCTAATGTTGAAGTACGAAGAATTGTTGGTACAGTTTGAAGCCTACGCAGCCTCCGCCACAGCCGTGAAGCCTCTCATGCAGCAGATTTCCGACAGGCTCCATGAGGAGATGACCCGCTACAACTGGGTCGGCTTTTATTTCATGGAAGCGCCGGCATTCGATGCGCTGGTCCTCGGCCCGTGTGCCGGCAGCTTCGTGCCTACCTTGCGAATTCCGCTCGACAAAGGATTGTGCGGAGCCGCAGCGACCTCCGGCAAACCCGTTGTCGTCAACAATGTTGCTGCGGATCCTCGCTATCTCGGTTCCGACCTCGTGAAGTCGAACATGGTTGCGCCGATCCTCGTGAAAAAGCGCGTGGCCGCCGAGATTTGTATTGAGAGTTATTTTGCCGAGACCTTCACTCCAGCCGAGCAGAGATTTGTCGAATCCTGCGCCACTCTGGTCAGCCGTTTTATGGAAACGCACGCCTAGCGGCGACGACCGGCGAGGCCATCGCGCTGAATTCTCCCTGGCGCGCGAAAGCTCTCTCGTTATCGATGGAAGTCCGCGATCCCGTTCCATACCAGCTGCACGGCAATCGCAAGAATCAGAAATCCGAAAATTCGATTGATGGCGCCCACCGTTCCAGGTCCAAGGCGCTTAACGAACGGTCCTCCCAGACAGAGCAGGAGGTAGACGATCAGCCCCAGGAAGACGATTCCGATCATCATCCCCATGTAAGAAAGAAAATGATCCGCGTGCGCAGCTAGTCCCATCACGACTCCGATCGAGCCCGGCCCCGAAAGCATCGGCATCGCCATCGGAGTGAGGGAAATATCTTCTTTCGTAAGCGCTTCGCTGCTCTCCGCCGTGGTCATTCGGCTGGATCCCGTCACCATCCCCCAAGCCGTGTTCGCCACGATCAGTCCGCCCGCGATTTTCAGCACCGGTAGCGAAATCCCGAAGAAGCTGAGCACGAACCGGCCAAACAGCATGAAGGTGATCAGGATCCCTATCACGTTCAGCGCCGTTTTCAACGCGGTGTGACGGCGCTCCTCTTGCGAAAAGTTGGCGGTGAGCGTGAAAAAAATCGGAATCCCGCCCAGTGGATTAACAATCGGGAACAACGCGAGAAATGTGGTCGTCGCGGCCGCGGGCAAATCGTGCAGCAATTCGGCAATGGCGGTCTGCGCGCTCATATGACGGAATTGCGAGTATAACGCGACGACGGCCCTCGTTAAGATTCGCGGTGAGCACGAAAACATCCGAGAAATAAAATTTAGGTTCTTTCGTGGTAGGGCTGCGATCCGGGAATTTTATTTCGCTGGTTTCGGTGCAGGCTTGTCGAGGTACGTAACTTTGTTTGCAGCAACCACTTCGCCGCTGTGCCTCCGTGCCGCCGGATGACGGCGGGCGTTCCGTTTGGCTGAATGGGTTTTGGCCACCGGTTTGTATCGGTCATCCAGATATGTAACTGTGTCGCGAGCCACGAAACCGTCGTCATGGCCTCGCGAAACTTGTTTCGGGACCGTGTTCGCAGTCGTCGCCGTTTGACTTTCGGCCGCGTTTGCAATCCCGCGGCTCGCAGCGCGGTCAGAATCCCCCCCCACCTTTTGATCGAGAGGTGTATTCGCCCGGCCGTTGTTTGCCGCATCCTTGCCAGCGACGCTCGCGTCTATAAGGGCGCCCGTGTTCGGCACACTCTCGATTTTCTCCACTTCTGCGTTAGATGAACTCTGCGCAACAGCTTTGCCAGTGCGGCGCAAACCGAATCCCAACAGCAGTGCCAGCACAACCACCGTAGCGAAGGTCAGCGCAACCCGCCAGCCCCACCAAGACGCAACAGGGCGAAACCTTGCGATGACGGCACGCGACGCGGTCCGAGGCGATGCCTCCGCCTCAAGCAATGGCTCCGCCTCAAAAGCCTGCACCCTACGAGCTTCCGCCTGCTCGAAATAAACCGGAATCTCGTTCGCCTGCGACGACGCGCTAACACGTTCGATTGGATCCAGCGCACCCATGGCCCCAATACTCGGCGTAGCGACGCACTCTTGTTCGTCGGATCCCCGAAACACGCCACTTTCAATCGCCGACTCGACAACCGGGTCCGCCAGTCGCGACCCCGCCCGTTCTTCGAAAAGACTGCACTCAACCGCGGGAAGCACCACTTCACTATCGCCGGCCCCAAGACCAACAGGCACAGCCTCCGACCTCACTGGACTCGCAACCGAAGGTACTTCCTCAATTTCCGGAACTCTGCGGATGAAATCTCCCATCGGCGCTTTTAGGTGATGCAAAAATTCCAACGACGTGGAACGGTCTCCGTCATGCGCCGTTACGTTTGCCACCAGCTGGTCGCCGGCATTATCTACGCGCAATTCGAGGTCGGCTAAGCTGTCGGGAATCGCTTCAGGAGAGACAATCTCGACCGTATATCCACGGGCAAGAAGATCCAGCGCCAGCTCTCGCGAGCATGCATGGGATCGCGTGATGATTCGTGCCAGTGCCATAACTCCTGTCGCCTCGGCGCTCGATTCGCCGCACGGCTGGCGGATTTGATTGGCGTTCAGCGCCGCTGAACCGGCCCCTGAAAAACCTGGAATTACAGCCAATCTAAAAAAGCTTCATCCCGGGAACGCGATCGATATAACTTACGAAGAATCCCCACACAGCTTCTTATCCAGTTACCGCGAAACTTCCCCCCACTTACCGGTAAGACTCCAGAACTTGCGTCGACCGGTTCAACGCAGCCGCCAACGCAGCAATCTGCTTCTCAGTCCGCTCCAGATCCCCTGCATCGATCGCCTCGTTGACCCCCGGAATTACAACCGCCGCGTACCCTGTGTACTGTCCCGGAGCGTAAATCGCATGGTGATACCACGGCCGGTTCGGCAGTCCCTCCGGAATCAACAACGCCCGTTCTGCATCCCGAAGTTTAGCATTCAGGCGCTCGGCGCCAGCAGGGAATCTTCGCTGCTTTTGTAAAATCTTCGCCCCAGCTTCCTGCAAGTGACGCGCCCCCTGCACAGCCGCCGAGAAATCTGGCGACTTGGCAGCGAACCGCTCTTTGCTCTTGCTGCGCGCAGCATCCAGATAGACCACGATTTCTTTACCGTAAGTTTCGTAGTCAAACGGGAGCACATCGGCGTCACTCATGCGCAGAATCTCTAAGCCGTAGACTCGCGCCATCTGCTGCTCGTACAGAAAATTCGGATCGCCGAACTTCTTAAACCACGCGAAGTCGTCAAACGTCGAATGATAAACGCCATAGTCCCCGCTCGAACTGATATCGGTCGATGGTACTCCGAGATGCTGCAGGAATACCGTATAGTCCGATCCGCTTCCCAGATCGCCCACCGGCACATCATTGTGAACGGCGTTCGGTGCCGACCTGGAAGTCGCCGTCTCCTGTGGATGATCGCGTCCTCCGCTCGCCTCCGTCGACTTCTTCCATGCGTCGTACACCGATCCACCCTGCGGAGATGGAACCGCTTTCGAAATTTCGCGAATAAACTCTTTCAGCGTCGGACTTCCCGAAGCGCCGAATTTCTTTCCCGCGACCGCCACATCCATATTGAAATAAGCCGTCGCAGTGCCCAGTTCCCGCGCGTGATCTTCTCCCCACTCAGTCGAACCGATCAGCCCTTCTTCTTCCGCGTCCCAGCTGCCAATCACAATGGTCCGTTTGGGTTTCCAGCCTGTCTTCAACAGTTCGCCAATTCCGTGCACCGATTCGAGCATGGCGGCCGTGCCGCTATTCGGATCGACCGCTCCATACACCCACGCGTCGCGGTGATTGCCCGCCACCACCCACTCGTCGGGCGCAACCGTTCCCGGTACTTTGCCCATGACATCCCAGATCGTGCGGTATTGATAATCCTGTTTCAAATGCATCTTGACCTTCGCCGGGCCCGATCCCACGTGATAGGTGAAGGGAAGCGCGCCCTGCCACTCGCGCGGCGAAGCCGGGCCACCGAGATGCTCCAGGATTGGCGAAGCGTCAGCGTAAGAAATCGGCGTAACCGGAATCTTCGGCATTTGCGCCGAATCAGCCGGAGGCGTGCGCTTCGCATCCGGAAGATTCGGAGTCGACGCGATCCCCGGCGTCGTTGGGTCTCCCGGAAACTGAAACATATAACCGACCGAGCCGCGCTGCACTCCGCTAGCAGGGCGCCACGGTCCTTTCGGATATGCATCGCCGCGATAATAGCCATCATCTCTCGGGTCGGAATAAATAAGAACACCCGCGGCCCCGCGTTCCTGTGCCACAAACTCCTTCACCCCTCGAAAATTCTCCCCGTACCGGACGATAACAATCTTCCCCCGCACGCTCACACCGAGCTCTTTCAGCTTGTCAAAATCGGCGGGCGAACCGTAATTCGCATAAACCACATCCGCCTCCACATCCCCCGAGGGAGACATCCCGTTGAACGGCGTCACCACTCGTGGATCATCCTGAAAAGGATCGTCGTCGACGTGCTCGCGGTGCGGACCATGCATCTCCACTCCAGTCGGCGCCGTCATGTCGACCCGAATTTCCACGGGATAGTTCATCCAGACCCTGTACTCGACGATCTCTGTCTCCAGCCCTGCCTCGCGAAACTTCTTCGCCACGTAGTCGGCTGTCGCCTTGTCTTCACCAGACCCCGCGATGTGGGGAACTTCCGTCAGAATCCGCAAGTGTTCTTCCGCCAGCCGCACGTCGGGAACCGCAATGAACTTTTCCTCGATTTGACGCTCCGCAGCAACATCGCGGAATCCGCTGATCGACCAGTTGTCGGCCTGTGCTTTCATCGGTTCTTTAGCAGGCTCTTTACCCGCTTGGTTAAACGCTTCGACGTTTGCCGCGATCAAAACCGCAACCATCAAAGCAAAGAACAGGATTGCGCTCGAGAAAACTCTCATGGAACTCCTTCTACGAAAAAGCTGATCGAGAATTGTAACGTGCCGCCTTGAGTGGATCGAACGCGCTACACTAAAAAATGATGACTAAGTCGCCAACTGCTCGTTTTTCGGATCGCGTGGAAAATTACTCGAAGTATCGCCCCGGTTATCCGGCCGAAGTGCTGGAACTCCTGCGCACCCACTGTGGACTGGATCCGGACCACGTCGTCGCCGATGTTGCTTCCGGCACCGGCATCTTTACCCGCATGCTCCTCGAAAACGGCAATCCAGTATTTGCCGTCGAGCCCAATCCGGAGATGCGAGAGATGAGCCGCCAGCAACTCAACCTCTACCCTCAATTCGTTTCTGTCGCCGGCCGGGCCGAAGAATCCACGCTCGACGACGCTTCCGTCGATTTCGTGACTGCTGCCCAGGCAGCTCACTGGTTCGATCTGCCGCTGGCCCGCGCCGAATTTGCCCGGATCCTGAAGCCGAATGGCTGGTGCGTCCTGATCTGGAATGAGCGTCTGACCTCCGGCAGCGTCTTCTTGCGCGACTACGAGCAACTGCTGCTCACCTACAGCACTGACTACAAAGAAGTGCGGCACGAGCGAACCACGGTGGTCATCGACGAGTTTTTTCAGCCAGCCCCTCATCAGGAGCGCGTCTTTCCCATGAGCCAGCGCTTTGACTACGAAGGCCTCGCCGGACGGCTACTATCTTCATCCTACGCACCCCTAGAAGGCCAGCCGGGTCACGACGCCATGATGCGAGAGTTGCATCGGATTTATCGCGCTCACGCCCAGGACGGCAAAATTGCAATCGAATACAAAACCCGCGTCTTCTATGGCCACTTGTGATTTGTAGTTTGGGGTTGAAGTAGCGTTCGTTCCCGATGCCCACTAGAATCGGAAATCACAAATTAAAAATCGCAAAATTACAAATTAAATTCCCGATGCCTGATACCAAGTCCTTCCACATGACTCCCGAAGAGTTTCGGCGCCAGGGCCACGCCCTTGTCGACTGGATCGCCGAATATCATGCGCGCGTCGAAACTTTCCCAGTTCTCTCGCAGGTCAAGCCCGGGGAAATTCGCGCTCAATTGCCGCCAGCCGCGCCAGAACGCAGCGAGCCCTTCGACCAGATTCTGACCGACATCGACCGCGTGATCCTTCCTGGCATCACCCACTGGCAGTCGCCGAATTTCTTCGCCTACTTCCCCGCAAACGCCTCCGGCCCCGCCATTCTCGGGGACCTGCTTTCCTCGGGACTCGGCGTGCAAGGCATGTTGTGGTCGACCAGTCCCGCCTGTACCGAACTCGAGACGCACGTGCTCGATTGGCTCGTACCCATGCTGGGTCTGCCCGAGAAATTCCTTTCAACCAGCAGCGGCGGCGGCGTGATTCAGGACACGGCCTCCAGCGCCGTCCTCTGCGTTTTGCTCGCTGCCCGCGAGCGCGCCACCAAGTTTGCCAGCAATCGCACGGGTTGCGATGGACGCCTGATTGCCTACTGCTCAACCCAGACGCACTCCTCGCTTGAAAAAGCGATGAAGGTTGCCGGCATGGGCTCCGACAACCTTCGCCAGATCGACGTGGACCAGAATTTTTCCCTGCGCGCCGACCTCCTCGCGCAGCAGGTCGCGCGCGACCTCGCCGCCGGCCTGCTTCCATGCTTCGTCTGCTCTACCGTCGGCACGACCTCTTCAAATGCCATGGATCCGATTCGCGAGGTTGCCGCAATCTGCCGCGAGCATCATCTCTGGCTGCACGTCGATTCGGCCATGAGCGGGACAGCCGCTCTTTGTCCCGAATTCCGCTTCATTCAAGACGGCGTCGAGTTTGCCGACAGCTACGGATTCAATCCCCATAAGTGGATGTTCACCAATTTCGATTGCAGCGTCCTTTACGTCGCCGACCGCAAGCATCTCATCGAAACCCTCTCAGTGTTGCCGGAATACTTGCGCAACCAGGCTACGGAATCCGGCGCGGTCATCGATTATCGCGATTGGCATGTGCCGCTAGGCCGCCGTTTTCGCTCCCTCAAGCTCTGGTTTGTCATCCGTCACTACGGAATTGAAGGTTTGCAACATCACGTTCGCGAGCACATTCGTTTGGCGCAGGAATTTGTGCGCTGGGTGCGCGACGATCCTCGCTTCGAACTGGCCGCACCCGCGGTCCTCAATCTTGTGTGCTTCCGGCTTCGCGCCGGCGACACGGCCAATCAGTCTTTAATGGACCGGCTCAATACGAGCGGCGACCTCTTCTTGACCCACACCAAGCTTGCCGGGAAGTTTACCCTGCGTTTTTGTGTCGGCCAAACCCACACGCAGGCCCGTCACGTGAAAAAAGCGTGGGAGCGGATTCGAGATGAAGCGTCCAAGCTGGACAACGGGCAATAAGGGTCGCATGCCACGAGAAATTTCAGCCGGCGGCGTGGTGGTACGGGAAATCTCAGGGACGTGGCACGTCGCGCTCATCGAGCCCCAGAAGAGTGACGATCCCACACAATCGCGCAAAATGCCCGCAGCTGAAGCAAAAGTCCCTAAGAAAAAGAAGCCGCGCCGCGCCGTATTAGGGCTTCCCAAAGGCATGGTCGATCCCGGAGAAAAGCCCGTAGCCGCCGCCGTGCGCGAAGTTTTCGAAGAGACGGGCCTGACGGCCGAGCCGATCGCAAAACTTGCGGACAATAAGTACGCCTATGTACGGACCTGGGGCGACGGCGCCCGCGTCTTCAAGATCGTAACGTTCTACCTCATGCGCTACGTTTCTGGAGAAATCGACGATGTCACTTCCGCCATGCGGATCGAGGTCAAGCGCGCTCTCTGGCTTCCTTTGACCGAAGCTGTTCGACAAATGTCCTACGGAAATGAGCGGAAGGTTTTGCGCCTGGCCGCGGAATACATCGAAGCGAACTGGCTCGACGCCGAAACGCGGCGAAATTGAACTGAGCCCCGCGCTCCCCAGCGGCACCCACGTGACCAAGCACGCTACCAGGACAAGTCAAGCCATCCGCCCTTAATCGCATCTTTCAGATCCCTATCTCTCGATCGACCGCCCGTTTTTCCTCGCCCGTTAGCTCTCTAACTCCAGATTTTTTCAATTCTCCCAAACCTAGCGGACCCACCGAAACGCGCACCAGCCGCAGCACCTCTACTCCCTCACCCTCCAGTAGTCTGCGAATTTGCCGGTTCTTCCCTTCGTCCAACGTGATCTCCAGCCAGCTCGTTTTTTCTCCATGACGCAGGATAGTCGCCTCTTTCGCCCGCAAGTCCTCACCGCGATTTCGTGAGCCGGCGTCTTTCGAGTCAGCCCGGCGCCTGATCCTATCCAGAAACTCCGCATCCGCCACGCGATCGATCTGTACATGGTATTTCTTGTCCAGATGTATCCCCGGAGCGGCGACTCTCGCGGCCCATTCCGAATCGTTAGTCAGCAAGAGCAAGCCTTCGCTTGCTTTGTCGAGCCTCCCAACCGGTCCCACCCACGGCAACTCGGCATCAAGAAGTTCATACACAGTGGCCCGCCCTTTTTCGTCGGCGGCCGTGGTCACCACCCCGCGAGGTTTATTCATCATCAGATAAACGCGCGGCGCTGCGTCGAGCACCATGCCATCAACCGTGATGCGTTCACCAGCCCCAATTTGCCCGTCGCGCACTCGCACTCCACTTTCGGGATCGCGCACCACCCGCGAATTCAGCGCTACCCGTCCCGCTAGAATCAAAACGCCAGCCTGCGCGCGCGAGCAATAGCCCAGCTTCGAAAGCGCACGCGCCAGTCCAATCTTCTTCGCCTTCGCCACTCGTTCTTTCACCGTCCCATGACTGATTGACCAAAACAGAATGGATGTGACCGAAGAAAAATACGCCAGAGAATATCTACAGCGCTTTCGACATCCTTACCAGATGCACCGGCATTTTCGGAGTCTGATCGGCTGGAAACGGCAACGTGCCATTCTCCGCGTACCCGTGTCGCCGATAGTATCCGGGAAGTTCCTGCCGCACATTCACGAACGTGAGATCCATCCACCGGCACGCGGCCGCGCGGCAATGCTCTTCAGCCGCTGCGATCAGAACGGTGCCGATTCCCGAACGCTGCCGCGCCGGGTCAACCGCCAGCAATCCGAAATAACCCCGTTCTTCCCGGACTTCGGCGTAAACGCATCCCGTGAATGCGCCGCCCTCAAAACACATCAGAAACTTTCCTTTTTCCATCAGCGCAGCAACTTTGTCGGGATCCGTGCGGTCGGTATCGATGAAGAAGCGCTCCGATCGAAACGCGGCATTCACTAGTCGTGCAATGGCGGGCGCGTCCGATCGATCAGAAACTCGAATCTGCGCACGAACTGGCAACAGTGGGATTTTACTGCGGCGCGAAGCCTGCCGGGCAGGGAATCACGTTCCTTGGAACCAAATCGCGGACGCGGAGGCACGCGCGAAACGGTCCACGGCCCCTTTAGTTGGGTTTGCGAAACTTGCTATCGGCCAGGTAACGCAACATGATCGAGTCGGTCGCACTTTGGAATTGTTGTTCTCTCTCCGCAGCTTGCGCCGGCACATCTTGACGCAATGTCTGCCGAAATTTCTCGCCCATTTCCGAATCGCTCGTCACCACCTGCATGTAGAACCACAGGAAGTGTCGCATCTGATCCAGCGCCGATTTCAGAACCTGAATGGTCTCCATCTCCGGCGGATCGGCGAGCGCCTCCATCAGTTCCGGATCGGTAGGGGCCTGCATCGCCGCGCAGTTTAGTTCGCGCTGAATCACCCGTAGGTCCTCGGTGACCCGCAAAATGCGCAGATGAATATCGTCCATGCTTTCCCGGTTCTCGCGGTCCATAAGGCCCTTTCGCTTCCAACTGCGATTGTGGTTAATTCTGCCTCACCAACATCGCACCCCAACGTCGAAGGCGAAAGGTTCCCCGTGTTCATGTGCTTCCGTAATTGAAGTTACCTTTTGGTCAAAAGCCGCGTGGGACGCGCTTTCTACGCAGTCTTGCGTATCTCTTCATGCCGCCGGTTGAGCGCAGAGGAGCGGATATCAGGCACTTCGACGATGCGGGTTCCTTGCACGGGGCATTCCACCGCCTCGACCAACGCCAGGATAAGTTGATCGAGGGTAACGGGCCCCAACCGCAACGCCGCCGCCCTCGTGAACGGAATCCATTCGCCGAGTTTGTAGAAAGGCACAAAAAGCTGCACGGGCCAGCGCCGCTCGGGCGTCAGCAGATTCCAGGGACGAAGAATCGTGGCATTCAGTCGGCGCTGCTCGATCGCTTCTTCGCACTCCGCCCGCACTGCCACAAAATCCTTCTTCGACGGCGCCGGACGAGCCACACTTACATAAATGAAGTGCCGTATGCCAATCTCACCGCAAGCCGCTGCGGCCTCCCGCGCCGCCACCAGATCGACGGCCCGCAACTCGGCCGCTGTCGCTCGCGACGGATTCGGAGCTCCCACCAGATGAATAAAGGTGTCCGCGGGCCGAATCAGCTGCCGGTAGCTATTGGAATCGAGCGCATTACCCGACACCACCTCGCACGCGGCCGGCAACTTTGCTTTCGATCCCGGCCGAACCAGCACCCGAACCCGATGATCGCGCTCCGTGAGCACTGGGATGAGGTTGCTCCCTATATACCCAGTCCCCCCCGTAATGAATACGCGGCGCGATTCCGAAGACTTGGGTAGAGACTTGACCCTCAGCAAGAGCCGAATGTCAGAGATGGACGCAGCCACAGCTTAAGTATGCTCCTCAGAGTGTTTTCGGATGGTCACTGGCAAATCGAGATTAAACTCCGTGCGGAACTTTAATTCAAGCGCTGCGCCCGGTATGGTAAAAACAGTTCGAACGATGATATCACCGCAAACTGGCCTTGTGCGCGCCATTGGCCGTTGGAGCCTGGCTGCACTGGCGGTGAATTCCATTATCGGCAGCGGAATCTTTGGGCTGCCCGCCACCGTGGCGGGGCTGCTCGGCAAGCGCAGCGTCATGGCCGTCTTGATCGCCGGCGCTGCAGTGGGCGTCATTATGGCCTGCTTCGCCGAGGTGGCCTCGCAATTTCCCGAGGCGGGCGGGCCGTACCTCTACGCCCGCAAGGCCTTCGGTCGCCTCACCGGCATCCTCGTCGGCTGGATGCTCTATCTCTCCCAAACCGCCGCTCCCGCCGCCAACGCCAATCTTTTCGTCATTTACCTTGTCGAATTCTGGCCCGCCGCCAAAGAACCTTGGCCCCGCTTTGCGATCCTCACCTTGCTTGTCGGAGTGCTCGCCCTCGTGAACCTTCTCGGCGCTCGGCAAGGCACTGCCGTGAGCAACGTGTTTACCGTCGCAAAAATCCTGCCCCTATTAATGGTAATTTTGGCGGGAACCGCAGTCACTCTGTTTCATCCCGCGCCCTGGGGAGCCGCCGCCCCACTCCCCGCCAGTCTCTGGATGAAGGCTATCGTCCTTCTCATCTTCGCCTACGGAGGCTTCGAATCCGCCACCGCCCCCATGAGCGAGGCCAAGAACCCCTCCCGCGACGCCGCCTTCGCTCTCTTCGCGGCCCTCATCGCTTGTACTGTGATTTACACGCTCGTGCAGTGGGTCGTAGTCGGCGTCCTCGGACCCACCGCCACCACCGACCGTCCCTTGGCCGAAGTCGCCCGCTTCACCATGGGCAATCGCGGCGCCGCCCTCGTGGCGATTGGCGCCCTCGTTTCCGTCTACGGTTACCTGAGCGCCAAAATGCTTGCCATGCCCCGCGTAACCTTTGCCCTCGCCAAGCAAGGAGACCTGCCCCAGTTCTTCGGAGCGGTCGGTCGCCGCTTCCATACGCCCTGGATCTCCATCGTCTTTTACGCCTTGGCGGTCTGGGGACTGGCCATCGCCGGCAGTTTTGCGTGGAACGTCACCCTCTCCGTAGTAGCCCGCCTCTTTTACTACGCCGTCGTCTGCTCGGCACTCATCGCCTTGCGCCGAAAACGCGCGCCGACAACCGGTTTTCGCCTACCCGGAGGCACGTTATTCGCAGTATTAGGCATCGCAATCGCCATCGCCCTCTGCGTAGCCGCTCAAATCTCCAGGCAAGTGGACCTAAGCAAATCCGTCATCCTCGGCCTCACGGTGACGGCCGCTGTGGTCAATTGGGCCTGGGCTCGGCAGAAGGGAACTCCCACCTAGCGTGAACACTTCAGCGCAATGAGCACCTCCACAACCATCCCGCGTGCTAGGGTATTTTCGGGACCAACAACCTCATGCGCGTAATCATCGCGGGCGGCGGTACCGGCGGACACGTCATTCCAGCCCTCGCCATCGCTCAGCAACTCAAAAAGCAATTCAGCGCCGAAGTGCTTTTCATCGGCACAGCTCGCGGCATCGAGACTCGCCTCGTACCCGCCGCCGGCTTTCCGCTCGAACTGATTCAGGTCGGCGCTCTGAAAAATGTCAGCCTCGTCACTCGCCTCAAGACGATGTTCGATCTGCCCCGCGCCATCGCCGCTTCCTCCCGCATGATCACCGCCTTCGATCCGGAGGTCGTAATTGGCGTCGGCGGCTACGCCTCTGGCCCCGCGATGGTCGCGGCCTTGCGCCGCCGTCTGCCCACCCTGGCCTTCGAGCCCAACGTCGTTCCCGGATTCGCCAACCGTATGATCGCCCGCTGGGTCTCTGCCGCCGCCGTCCACTTCGAGGAGACTTGCCAGTATTTTCCTCATTGTCGCGTCACGGGCGTTCCCGTTCGTCCCGCGTTTTTCTCGATCCCTCTGAAAACCGGAGGAGTTCCCACTCTTCTCGTCTTCGGCGGCAGCCAAGGTGCCCGCGCCATCAATCAGGCCATGATCGAGTCCCTTGCGGGACTTCGCGCGAAAATTCCCGGCATCCACATCATTCATCAAACCGGACAACGCGACTACGACCGCGTCCTTGCCGCCTACCAGGCCTCCGGAATCTCCGGAGAAGTCCACAAGTTCATCGACGACATGCCCGAAACCTTCGGCCGCGCCGATCTCCTGGTCTGCCGTTCCGGAGCCAGCACCGTGGGCGAAATAACCGCCGCCGGTCGCCCCGCGATCTTTGTCCCTTTTCCCGCCGCCGCTGATGACCACCAGAACGTCAATGCCCGCGCCCTCGAACGAGCCGACGCCGCCGTCGTAGTCGAAGAATCCAACCTAGGCCCCTCCTATCTGGTGGAGACTATCGTCGCGCTCCTGAGCGATGCTCCGCGTCTCCGCAGCATGTCAGCCGCCGCAAAATCCCTGGCCCATCCCCAGGCAGTAGAAGAAATCGCCGAGATGGTAAAAAAGCTAGCGAATCCACAATGACTTCGTACAGCGTGTTTTATAAATCGGTTTTGTGTAGGGCACGGCTTCAGCCGTGGCCGTTCAGGGCCCGGTAGAATGCGGGCTTTAGCCCCTGAGGGACGGTCCTTTCCGGGCGGAAAAGCGTTTATGAAACACGTGCTGACAAAAGAGATAACCAAGCGCAGCAAGAATTACGAAGATCCGGTTCAGCTTTTCTCGGCGCTCGCGGCGTCTCGGCGGTGAAATCGTCTATCATCAGTTTCGATGTTCGCCAAAATTCAGCGCATCCATTTCGTAGGCATCGGCGGCATCGGCATGAGCGGCATCGCCGAAGTCCTGCTCAATCTTGGCTACGGAATTTCCGGATCCGACCTTCGCAATTCGCCCGTCACCCAGCGCCTGGCGTCTCTGGGCGCAACGATCTTCGAAGGCCACGCCGCCTCCAACGTTCCCGGTGCGGACGTTGTCGTCACCAGTTCCGCTATCGCCGTCGAGAATCCCGAAGTGGTTGAAGCGCGCCGCCTCCACGTCCCTGTAATTCAGCGCGCCGAAATGTTAGCCGAACTGATGCGCCTGAAGTACGGTATCGCCATCGCCGGCATGCACGGCAAAACAACAACGACTTCAATGGTCGCCGCCGTTCTCGCCGGCGGAGGCCTCGACCCCACCGTCGTCGTCGGAGGCCGCGTCGATGCGCTCGGCTCCAACGCCCGGCTCGGTAAGTCGCAATATCTAGTCGCCGAGGCCGACGAGAGTGACCGCTCGTTCCTGAAACTCTCTCCCATCCTTTCTGTGGTCACGAATCTCGACCGCGAGCACATGGATTGCTACCGCGACATGCGCGACGTCCGCCGCACCTTCCTCGAATTTATGGAGCGTGTCCCCTTCTACGGCGTTGTTGTCGGATGCAACGACGATGCCGTCCTGCGTCGTTTGTTTCCCCGCGTCCACCGCCGCGTCACCACCTACGGAACCACCGAAGGTTCCGATTTCAGGATCACTGCCAACGAGTCGCTCCCCGCGAAACAAAATGGTCCCCTGTCTCGCTTCGAAGTCACCTACAAAGACAAGAGTTTCGGCTCGTTCACCCTCCACGTCCCCGGAATCCACAACATCCTGAACGCCACCGCCGCCATCGCCGTCGGAACCGCGCTCGATATTCCGCCCGACAAAATTCGCGCCGCGCTAGACGGATTTCGCGGTGTCGACCGCCGCTTCCAATTCAAAGGATCAGCCGGCGGCGTCAGCGTCATCGACGATTACGGCCATCATCCCACCGAAATTCGCGCCACCCTCGCAGCCGCTCGCCAATGCGGATTCCACCGCGTCCACGTCCTCTTCCAGCCCCACCGCTTCACCCGCACCCGCGATCTCATGGACGAATTCGCCACCGCCTTCGCCGACGCCGACACCGTGTGCCTCATCGACATCTATCCCGCCAGCGAGAAGCCGATCGAAGGGATCACCGCCGAAATCCTCGCCGGACGCATTCGTGCCGCCAGCAGTCCGCATGTCCACTACGCCCCCGCGTTCCAAGAGGCCGTCGACTCCGTCTCCGCCTTGGCCCAACCCGGCGATATGATCCTGACCCTCGGCGCCGGCAGCGTCTCCCAACTCGGCCCCCTAATCCTGAAAGCCCTGGAAACTCCCGTGAACCGGTAATTTTCGAGGCAACCTCTTCGGTATCGCAACCAGCTAGGAAACCCACTGCCCACTATATGTCTCCACTTTCCAGCGACCGCGACTTTTCACAACTTCGTAGACGCCGCCCCTCCCGCAGAGACTCCCGCATTGGAGACCTCCCCTCACTTCGGCACGATCCCAGAAGGACCACTTCACAGAGAGGACTGATAGCATCACTCCATGCTGACCTGTGGCCGGATCAACCCATCCCCGTAACGGGAATCGGTCAGCCTCAGAGAGCCTTTTCACGCCTAAATTCAGATTGGCGAATCGAGCCATCAACTCATCACTCGGATCTTTTCCTTCGACACCGAGGTAAATGGGCCCTCTCAAATTGTTCGACTCGATCATGTATTGAAAAACGGATTCATCGATGTTGTCTTCTTCAGTCCTGCGAAGTGCACCGGTCGGAACTGGCTTCATACGCGATAACGTGTCTGACCACAGCGCTTCGGGTTTGTTAAGGGCAGACCACGTCTGGTCAGGGAATACATTGGCCGACACGAGACCAAGCAAGACGCAAGCTCCCGTGACCAGCGCGATTCGCGTGACGATTCGCATACCGTATTTAGACACCGAACCCGTCATCCCACAATGACCTAACCGCGTTACCGTCCAATGCCACCGGCCTCAACAAAACAAGTTTCTTAGTCCTCGTTGACCTTTCCCCCGCCCTCGTCCAGACAATATGCTGCAGCGTTCATACTCCTCAACGAAGCTGCGCCGTTTGGCTTGGCTCTCCCGACCTCATTTCCGCCCTGTGCTTCCTCGCGGCCTCAAGCATTCGCTGAACCCGATCCAGCTCACATCCCGAGTAATCGAGCTTGTCTTTGCAGGCATCCCGCAATGAGTTGATGCAGGGAAGAAGTGTCTCTTTTGAAAGTTCGCCTTGAAAAGCCTGTTCGCCAGACTGAACGTACGTGTGTTCCAGTGTCGCAAGCTGCCGCACAGTCGCCCACCGCACTCTGAGAACTTCTGCCGCGGCGTCTCGGTCACCCCAGATGGAGCCGTCAGTAAACTGAACGAATTCCACCTGCGCAGTCGCGGTAGGACTCAGTGTTGAAGGCTCGACTGACGGCAAGCCATTTACTTTTGGCGCACTGAAACGGGACGGCAAAAGATGCACACTCTCTAACGCACCCGGCGCAAGGGTGCCCTCGCCCAAAAAATATTCGTTCTGATAAACATCATCGAGCCCCGGAGCACTCCCCCCGCTGGTCTGAAAGCGCAAACACAAGAGCAAAACGCTCTTCTTCGAAACGTTAACAGCGGAGGCATCCACCTGATAGGAGTAACGAGTAACTTTGGAAGAGTTGTCGCTGAACGTTACCGATCCAGCAATGTGCACCGGGCTGCGGTGGCCGGAAACATCCACGAGATCATAACGCTGCTCGACTCGGCTGGACACATTGCTCGCAGCCTCTTGCGCTGAGGCAAAAACAGGGTACAAAAGCAGCACAAGAACGATGGTCGTGAAACACCGCTTGGTCATTGAAGGAGCGCCCAGTCTTTCGCTGGCGCAGATTATAGCTTTTTCGACCCAACGCTGAAATATCCCCTGCATCACCAACGACCCCCTGGCCGTCTCGTGCTGACACCCATCCCCCTCCGCCTCAACAGAACAACTTCCCCCGTGCTCGTTGACCTTTTTCCCGCCCCCTCGTCCAAGACATTGCGCTGAGGAGTACTGAGGAATCCCCCAATGGACACAAATAAAGCCGCCTACTGGATCGCCCTAGCAGTTCTGGCGCTGGGTTTGAATAGCGAATACCATCAGGGAAATTTTGTACCCCTGCACCGCGTTGCCGACCGCGCCAGCGCCACTCTCTGCCGCCTCTCCACCAGCGGAGAGCATCTTTTGGCCTTCGCCAGATTCTCGCTTCAACCGAAAGTTCGCGACAACGATGTTGAAGCAGCTACGAACAGCGTCGAATCGGCCCGTGCCCAAGCCGTCGCAATCCGCGAACACGCTCTCGCCCAAGGCGAGGCCATCCGCGAACAAATCCGCGCCCAGGTTGAGCAACTCCGCGCCCAAGGCGAGTTGCGCCGTGCCATGTCCGAACAAGTCCGCGCCCGAGGACGCTATCTGAACCTCGTCTCCACCGAAAGCCACGGCATGACCGTCGTGTGTCCGAAAACCGACACCCGCGTCGTCGTGTCCGACGACACCGATCTCTCCGACGACGCGAAAGTTGAAGTCGACGACACATTCTGAGTCTTCCGCGAATGACGTTTGCTTCACCCTCGTTTTCCACAGAAATTTGAACCAACTTCGCACTGTTTCCCGGCACGAAAAGCGGTTATAGTAACTTTGCTCAGCGGTTTTCTGTCGACAATTGACTCGAGAGAGTGGCGCGGAAATCTAGTTCTACCGCGATTCAGGAAGAACTCTACCCTCTTCCCAACGAAGCTCCCGACCGGGACGCTTTCGATGACTCGCGGCTTGTCGACCTCGAAGCTGAGCAGGAATCTCCCTTCCTTCGCGGCCAAAAACGTGTCTCCGTCCGCCGCGGAACCCTCCCGAAAAAAACTGCCAATCGCCTGAAGTGGGTCGCCCTGGCGCTCCTCGTTCTCGTAATTCTCGGCGCCGCCGCCTTCGCTCTCTACGACTACGGAGAGCATTCCTGGCGCTTCCGCATCGATTCCAGCGATCAGATCGAAGTTGAGGGCGCGACGCACGTTCCCCACGCCCAGATCATGGACGTGATGGGCGCCGACATCGGCCGCAACATTTTTTTCGTCCCGCTGGCGCTGCGTAAGCAGCAGCTCGAACAGATTCCCTGGGTCGAATCCGCCAGCGTGATGCGCTTTGTCCCCAACCGCCTCCGCATCGAGATCCACGAACGCACCCCCGTCGCCTTCGCCCGCATCGGCTCCCACATCTCCCTCATCGATGCCGGAGGAACCCTGATGGAACTCGCTCCCGGCGGCAAGCACAAATATTCCTTCCCCGTGATCGCCGGTATGAACGCCGGCGAGCCGCTCTCGACCCGCGCGGCGCGGATGAAGAACTACAACGCTCTGGTTCGCGATCTCGATGCCAGCGGAGCCCGCTACTCCCAGGAATTAAGCGAAGTCGACATCAGCGACCCCGAAGATGTGAAGGTCATTGCAGCCGATTCCAAAGGAGACGTCCTCGTTCATCTCGGCTCGGGAAGTTATCTGCAGCGCTACAAAACCTACGTCACCCACGTCCAGCAATGGCGCCAGCAATTCGACAAATTGGAATCGGTCGATCTCCGCTACGACGGCCAGATCATCGTCAATCCGGATCTTGATGGCGTGCCCCGCCAGCCTGCCCTCACTCCCGCAGCTGCCAAGGCCGCAGTCGCAGCCGGAGTGAAAACTGCCGCCATCGTCAACTACGAAAAATACGTCACCCGTCCCGGCGCCCCGGTTCCAGCGAAAGGAAAACCGAAAACGCCAGTAAAAACTACCGTCACACACGTTCCAGGAAAACCTCTTCCCGCAAAAACGGCGTCTGCCAGGAAGCCCGCGGCCAAGCCAGCCCCACCAAAGAGGACTGCAGCCAATTCCGAGCAACCAGCGAAGCTTCCAGCGGCGAAATCACCGCAATCATCCGTCCAGCCAATTTCGGAGAAGCAATCGCCGCCCAAACCGGCGTCGCCCAAGCCAGCAATGCCGAAGTCCGTCGCGGCCAATCAGCCCAATCGCATTGCAACACCCGTCATCGTTTCCACCGGATCGAAAAAGCCGAGCGCTGGAATTTCGAAGGAGACTCCGCAGAACTAGCGGCCATTATCATGCCGAATCACCAGCCCAATTTCATTACCGCTATCGACGTAGGAAGCGCGAAGACTTCCGTGCTCGTGGCCGAACTCACCGACAACGGACTGCGCTACCGCGGCCACGGCGTCAGCGAATCGCGCGGCCTTCGTAAGGGTGTGATCACCGAACTAGACAAGGCCGTCAGTTGCATTCAAAAAGCGGTCGAGCATGCAGAGGACGTAGCCGGAATCCCCGTCGAACATGCCTTGATCGGAATCGCTGGCGCTCACATTCGCGGCATGAACAGCCACGGTGGCATGGTCTTCCCACGCGCGCGAGAGATTGGCCGCGAGGAAATCCGTCAGGCCGTCGACAAGGCCCGCACCGTCCCCTTGCCCGGCGATCGCGAAATTCTCCACCTCCTTCCGCAGGAGTTCATCCTCGACGATCAACCCGGCGTGCAGGATCCCACCGGCATGATGGCCACGCGCCTTGAAGTACGCGTGCACATAGTGACCGCCTCCTCGAGTGCAATGCAGAACTTGGTCACCGCCGTGAATCGTGCGGGCGTCCATGTCGACGACACGATTTTTGAGCCGCTTGCCTGTGCCGACTCCGTCTTACCGCCGGATGAACGCGAACTTGGCGTCTGCCTCGTCGATCTCGGCGCGGGATCTTGCGACCTGATCGTCTTCCAGCAAGGCGCCATCGCCCACTCCGCCGTCATTCCCATCGGCGGCGACCACTTCACCGGAGATCTTGCCGTTGGCATGTGCACCGGTCTCGCCGACGCCGAAACCTTGAAGAAAACTTTCGGCAACGCCGTGCCCACCTTGATTCCCGAAGGCAATGAAGTCGAGGTCCCTTCCGTGGGAGACCGTCCCTCGCGCATGATGTCGCAGCGTCTGGCCGGCGAAATCTTGGAGCCCCGTGCCCGCGAGCTTTTCGAATTGCTCCGCGAAAACCTCCGCCACGCCGGCGTTCTCGAGCACTGCATCGCCGGCCTGGTCCTGACCGGCGGAGCCTCGCGCCTGCCCGGTATCTTGGATGTGGCGGAATCGGTTCTCCGCAAAGCCTCGCGTCTGGCCTGGCCCACACCGATGGCGAAGATGCCATCATTCATGGCCGAACCCGAGTTCTCGACCGTACTCGGCATGGCCTACTACGGCCATCGTGCCCGTCTAGCCCGCGGATTACAAGAACCCCGCTTCGGCACCCGTATGAAAGCCCTCTTCGCAAGAAAAGGCGCCTAAGGTTTTTTGTTTTGCTTTTGCCTTTGCTTTGCCTGATGGCTGGTGGCCGAAGTTTTTGCTTTACCTGACGGCTGATGGCTGACAGCTGATCTTACGAGGTGACGTATGGAAGACAACGGACTGCGCATCTGTTTCAACGAAGAAGCTCGCAACGACGCTCGCATCAAGGTCATCGGAGTCGGCGGCGGCGGCAACAACGCCGTCAATCGCATGATCGATTCGGGGATGGAACATATCGAATTCATCGTCGCGAACACCGACCTGCAAGCCCTTCGCATGTCGCGTGCCGCCACCAAAATCCAGCTTGGCGTGAAGTTGACGAATGGCCTAGGCGCCGGCGCGAATCCCGAAATTGGACGCAAAGCAGCCCTCGAAGATTCCGACAAGCTCATCGAAGCCATGGAAGGCGCGGACATGATCTTCGTCACCGCCGGACTCGGCGGCGGGACGGGCACCGGGGCCGCTCCAATCATCGCCTCGCTCGCCAGCGAGATGGGCGCGCTCACCGTTGCCGTGGTCACCAAGCCCTTTGCCTTCGAAGGCAAACGCCGCATGCAGCAAGCCGAGCGCGGCATCTCCGAGTTGATGGAGTCCGTCGACACCACCATCGTCATCCCCAACGAGAAACTGCTGGCTGTAGCCGAGAATGCCGGCTTCTTCGAATCCTTCCGCATCGCCGACGATATTCTTCGCCAGGGCGTGCAGGGAATTTCCGACATCATCACCATACCCGGAATCATCAACCGCGACTTCGCCGACGTAAAGGCGATCATGGCCGGAATGGGCTACGCCGTCATGGGCACCGCAACCGCCGCCGGAGAGCATCGCACCGTCGAGGCCGCCCAACGCGCCATTGCTTCTCCGCTACTCGAAGCCGGAGCGATCGATGGCGCCCGCGGCATTCTCATTAACATCACCGGATCGAATTCCCTCAAACTCGCCGAAGTCCAGCAGGCCTGCACCATCATTCAGGGCGCGGCTCACGAAGATGCCAACATCATTTTTGGCGCTGTCCTCGACGAGAAGATGAAAGACTCCGTCAAGATCACCGTCATCGCCACCGGCTTCAAAGAATCCGAGATGCGTCGCCCCCGCCACCAGGAAAACTTCGATCCCGTCATCCTGTCGCGCGACATTTCGCGTCACGCCTCGCGCAATCATTTTCGCGAGCCCGAGCCCGTAGCCGAACCAGAGCCGGTCTTCGAGCCTGAGCCGAGCTTCGAGCCCGAACATCCCACGCCCGCCGCCTATCAGGAGCCGGTCAGCATGCCGCACGCCGCCGAAGTGATATCGCTCGAAGCCATGCGCTCTCCCGCGCCCAACTATCAGGCCGAGGATCTCGACGTCCCCGCCTTCCTGCGAAAACGCACCGAGGTGATGTAAACCGAATCGCACAAGAAATCATCGCGCACGAACTCATATCGCGCACGCTCATGAAGACCAGCTACAACCGCATCGCCGGACAAAGCGTCGAGCGGCTGGCCGCTCTCAGCGACGGCATCTTCGCCTTCGCCATGACCGTGCTCGTCCTCGATCTGCGCGTGCCCGCCTTGGACGCCGTTCATAACGAGCGCGATCTCTGGCACGCTCTAGCCGCGCTCTCCCCGCGCCTCATCATGTACCTGATGAGTTTTATGACGCTGGGAATCTTCTGGGTCGGCCAGCAAACTCAACTCAACCACCTCTCCAGCTCCAACATCCGCCTCTCCTGGATTCACATCGGCTTCCTGTTCTTCGTCACCGTCATCCCGTTCTCGACTGCCCTGCTCGCAGAATTCATCGCCTATCGCATCGCTCTCCTCGCCTACTGGCTGAATATTTTCTGCCTCGGCGCCGCCTTATACCTGAGTTGGGGATGCGCCACGAAGTCAAGACTGGTCAAAGATGATATCGGCCTCGACGTTCCCGCAGCCGTCTGCCGCCGCATCGAAATCGCGCAGGCGCTCTACGCCCTGGGGGCGCTCCTCTGTATCGTCAACACGCGCTGGAGCATCGCCTTCATCGTGCTGGTCCAACTTTATTACGCCCTCGCACCCCGCCTCCCAAAGTAACGCCTGCCGAAATAAACCGTGACAGACTAACCTCAGCCCAATAACCTCCGCCGCTGGCAACTTAATTCCTATCAGCTTCCTGAAACGCTCCACTTTGATTTTGCTTTTGGGTGGCGCAGCGGTTTACTGCTGCGATAAATGTCTTATTTTCAGTGCCGGCTTTAGCCGCTGAGGACGCAACGCGGCGTGCAACCGAGTTTTTCAGCAATCTGCTAGGGGGCTGAAACACTCGAATTCACTTGCTTTTGGGAAGGGCCCGAGTTCCGCTCGGGCCGCAAATCCGTACAAACATGTGGCGCGCTCATTGACTCGCAACCCGTTGGGTTTGATTAGCTTCGCTAGTAGCAGCGTTTTTCACCTGCTCCAACTTCGCATACTCGACTTTCGCTTCCTTCAAGATGGGGATATCAGGATCGGCGTCGTTCCAGAGGGCGAGGAAATCCTTGTAGGCGGCGAGGGCCAGGACGCGGGCGGCATTGGCGTCCGGACCCTGGGCAGTTCTCGATTGCAAGGCCTTGGCACGAGCCACTCCTAAACGCGCTAATGCTCCGGTCCAGCAGTTCAGGACCAGCCAGCTGTGATCGAGAATCTTCTGAAACTCGGCTGCGGCAGCCACGCCGTTTCCGGCGGCCAGGTAAGCTTCGCCGCGTACATAGAGCCAATAAAGACCGGTAGTGGTGCCGAAGGGTAGATATCCGAACTCGATCGGATCGCCAGCGTGCAAGCTATCCGAGGGCGGAACCGGATTCTTTCGGTCGAGTGCCAACCGCGTCTGAATCGCAGGCAACCAGAGCGCTTGGATCTGGGTATCGAGCGGAAAACGTTTTGCGAGATCCGTGGCAAGTGCCGCCGCTCGTGGCGTGTCGTCTGCCATGGCGAAGGCCAGCGCGGCTTCCGCTTCCACTCCTCGATTGGTCGCGAGTTTCAATGCCTCCGCCGCGTTCTTGCGTGCTTCCTGGCGCTCGCCGAAAGCCGCTTCCTGAAGCGCAGAATTTGAAAGGTAGCCTGCGGCATTTTCTTTGTTGTCGGTTCGCACCGCCGATTCCGCCGCCAATTTGGCCAGGTCTCGCGCTTTGCGGAAATGGCCGCCATAAGCCTGTGCGTCCGAGGCCAAGCCTAAGCCATAATTCTCGTAATCGGGTTTGCCGGCAAACCACTGGAGCTGTTCCGCCATGGTGGCCGAGTCGTGCTTGAGAAAAGCAAGAGAATAAATATCCTGATGCAACATGAAGGAGTCTCTTTTCCGTATCATCGACTCCCGCATATCGCGCTGCGCTTGATCGATCTGTCCTGACGCGATATCAGCCGCCGCGAGATCCTCGTACCAGAACCCCGACTCCGGTTCCAGGCGGCTGGCTTGCTGTGCGACTGCAATGGCTTCCTCATACTTCCCGAGTCCCATCAACGTTGCGAACAGATCAACATAAGCTCCATCAGCTTTCGGATAGATTTCGATGTTTCCTCGAAACACCTCCGCCGCTCGATCCAACTCGCCAGTAACATACGAATAGTAGTCGGCGACGATCGTCAGTCTTTCGGGTTCGCTGGCCCGACCTCGTAGCTGATACGCCTTCGCTACATATCCCTCGCCGCGCACGTCTTCTTCGAGGGTGAGGTAGATGCCGCCCAAGGACCGGTAACCCATGGCGAAATTCGGATCGAGTTCGACGGAGCGCTGAAAATAAGGCAGAGATGCGATTTCGCCTTTCTCCGCGCGAATATTCAAGCCTCGGGTGAACGCCTTAAGCGCTTCCAGCGACGACGTGGTCGCCTCGGCCAGCGGAACATTAAACTTTTGCACCGAAGCTAACGATTCTCCGAGCTCTCTTCGCATACGGGTAGCGGCGCCACCGAGCTCGTCCAAGACCTTCTCTTTGGATTCGACCTTCACCAGTTCCTGAGCCAGCGTATCTCCGCTTTCGCAATTCACAGCTTTCAACCCGAGCACGTAATCGCTGCCCAGACTGCCGATCGATCCGGCAATGTAAGCTTTGCCGCCAGCCCGCTGGCAAAGATCGCGCGCCACCGGGGGAGTGAGCTTTGCGCCTGGAGGAAGCGTCATGGCTTGCTCGTAACGCGCAATCTTCCCCGCCGACAGCGGGTTCAAGAAAGGCGACTGTCGCAACGAGACGGCGAGTGCCGTCTGCAACGTGTCATCGAAGATCGCATCCCCCGTACTGTTGGCGAAATCGGCGAGAATAATCGTATCGCTTGCGCCAAGTTGAAGGGCATGGCTGCGACGATTCAGCCACACCGCGAGCGCAACGCAAAACACCGCCAGCACCAACGCGGAAACGAGCAATGATTTGAAGCGGATCCAGCCTCGTCCCTTCGCGACCACAGTCTCGTCCCTGGTATCGAGAACGCCCGCCGGCGCCTCGCTGGCCGCCTTAACTGCAGTTCCCCGTGAACCGTTTCCGCTTGGGATCTCGACCGAAGCGAGAAATCGATAGCCGCGTTTGGGGACTGTTTCCAGATACTTAGGCTCATTCGCATCGTCGCGTAATGCGGAGCGAATCTGGCGGATGCAGTAATTCAGCGATTGCTCGAAGTCAACGTGGGTATCTTCTCCCCAAACGGTGCGGTAGATCTCTTCCCGAAGAATCAGCTTGCCAGGTTGATCGGTAAGCAAAGCCAACACGAGGGCAGGTTGAGGCTGCAGCCGGATGCGGTGCTGGTTGCGGGAGAGTTCGCCGCTGTCGGGATCGAACGTGAAGGGGCCGAAGGTTCTTACGCCGTTCTGCTTGACACTCGTCGATCCCATATCTTAGGCAAAACCGGACCTGAAAGGACAGCAAGCTCCGGATTTCATTAACTACGTTCAGACCGGGGAAGGTGCGGAAAAGGCCAAAGCCCGCTTCGACCAGGATTTTACCGTCCATCCCAGGCCTTGGCAACCGCGTGTTCGAGCCCCGTCGGCGGGTGCGGCGGCACCGGACCAGCCCGTTTAGGTGCCACATTTATAAGCGGTTGCATCCTCAGAAGAAACTCAGACTCTTCTCTGGCTGCCTCTCAACGGCATCGTGCTACAAGTTTGCGGTGCGACGCAGAGCGGGTCATCTCGCAAGACCTTGCACAATGCCACCGGCGAAGAGATTCAGTACAAGCTTTCCCAAAAAAACTTACAAGGAGAATCACTATGAAAAACAAAATGAAAGCAACATCGAGAATGAATACGGCCGTGACGTTTGCGGCTATTCTGGCTTGCCTGATCGTCGCCGCGGCAGGATCGGCTTTTGCCGCGGCCAACCCCATCTATCGCAACACCAGCGACCAGACTTTCGAGGGGCAGTGCTGCATCTCGTTTGACGAACAAGTCAGCATCAGCGAACCCGCCACGCCGGTGGCACTGATCGTGACCTGGAGTTCCGATTATTCCGTGAACGTCCCCGATGCCTATTTCGTGGGGCTCAGCGTCAATGGCGGGCCCTGCGAAACCCAAGCCTACGGGGCCCGCGTTTTGGCGGACAATCCTGGAACCGGCAGCGCCTACACGACCGCTTCGTTTCAGTGGGTCATTCTCCCTGCTGACGGAGTGCTGGTCAAGGGATTGAACACCTTCGCGTTGTGCGGCGGCGGAAAGAACTCTGCCAGCGACTCCATCACCATCGGCCAAAACACCCTCACCGTCGCGAAGTAGAGACGGAAAACGTAAGGAACAAATCTGTGACCTGCCGCGCCGCAACGGGCAGCGGGTCATGGATTCGTTCTTTGCTGCTTGGGCTTAGTCCAGAGTAGTTACACTAAACAACGATGGACACAACAAAACTGACGCTTGGACAGGACGTTTATGTGGTAAGCAACTCCGGCGAAGACTTTCTTCAGGGCAAAGTGACGGAGGTCACGCCGAAACGCGTGGTGGTGCTGACCGCTCCTCACTTGCTTGGCGTTGACACACTATCGCAACCCTACTACGACCTGAACTTTCCAAATTGGGGTGAGCCTTTTTGGTTCGACAGCGAAGGCAAGAACGGCACAGACGGATGCGAAGGAATGAACGTGTCGGGCTTCGACTGGTATCCGTGGCACATAGACGAAGTCCCATTCGCGGAGCGACGGAGAGGGCACGTTTGAGTTTGGCGTTCGGCTGCTGAGGGTGCACCCCTTCTCGCGCTTTTCGAGAAGGCGCCATTCTCCGCAGTCCACCCGCGTCCTAGTGGGCCGTAATCGTGGTAAGGGAAATTGCTGGTTACAACAGTGGTCGCACAACGTTGCAAGACGGAACGAGCTTTGGGGGCGGCTTTTCCTACAGCGTGACTAGAAATTACCGCGAAGCAGAGCGAACAAATCTAGGCAAAGGTGAGCCAAGATCACCGGCACGATTCTGCGGGTTCGCACGTAATAGATTGAGAACGCCGTGAAGATCACGGTCAGTGCGAGCACGCCCTCAACCCCTTGGTAGAGGTGGTAGCTGATCTGAACAAGGACGCTGACAAAAACAGCCAGACCGCGCTTCCCGCCGAGATTCATGACCTCGGAGATGGTGTACGCGCGAACGATCAGTTCCTCGAAGAAAGGGTTCAAACAAATAAACGCGATTGACAGGGAAGAGATTCCAAATCCGAACATCGAGGTAAATGATTTGGGAACCAGAAAATGTCCAGAGTAGGCCCGATAAGAATACTGGACCGGAACCAGCAGCAGGTAGGTTGCGACGCTGGCTGCAATCAGAAGCCCCAACGCCCTCGGAACGTCAGCGAACTCGGGCTTCCATCCGATGCCCTTCCATGTCCTACCCTGCCTCGACATCACATACGAGAGCACCGTCAGCGAGGTCGCTTCCGTTATCAATGCCTCTACGAGTCTGAAGCGTTGCTGCATTGCAGCAGTAAGAGCAGTTCCGCCAAACAGGTAATAGACCGAGCCAGCAATAGGCAGTGAAAGGCTCACCCACAAGACCAATCCCAGATGCCGGAGTCGCGCGGGTAGGCTCTCCCCAAAGGCAATGGGAGCTTCTGGCGTGGAGGCATCTTTCGACGAATCTGGGAGTGTCGTCTCAAATGGACCAGCAGGCATGATTTGAGTTTAGATGATTCCTTCCGTGGAGCATTTATTACGAAGGTGTCGAAGTTGGACTGCCGGGCGATGATCGTTGGCGAAACATCGTTGTAGCACTCCCGATCGAGCGCAGCCTATACTTGCGGTCATGCCCGGCGGTGGAAAATTTTATCCTCATAGAAGTTGGTCGACCGTTTTGCTAGAAGTGACGCTGGTCGTGCTTCTGGTCGTCCTCGTAGGGCTGCTGTTGTCCCAGTCCCACTGGCTCCGATAGTTGTTGCAAAATCGCGATGGCGCCAACTGAGCGAGACCGGCGGGCCGGGGCGTAGTTGACGAGCTCTAACTCCCAGACTTTTTCCCCAACTTCGATTAAGATCCGAGAGAAGCGCGGATTCCAACTCCATTTCTCTAGCCCGCCTCACTCCCAATCATCGCTCCCAATCGGATCCCCATCCGGCAGCGCCGCCGGTGCCGTCAAATGACTCTCCGCGGGATTCTTCTCAAACCGCTCAATCTGACTCGCCCCAAAGAAAAACTGTGCTCGCGAACCTTCATCCTTTGTCGATGAAGACTGCGCCATCATCCACTTCTTAAGCTCATCAAGCTTCAAAGAAGTAGTAGCGCGCACCTGCGCCGACGCATGTTCATCGGACGCAAGCGTAATAAGATGGTTCAACACGACCGCATTCACCGCACGTTGAATCGCCGCGTAATAGTCGTTCTTCCCGCCCTCGACCATCGCCGCCCTCTTCCACGTGGCCCCGACCAAATCGTTCAACAGCTCATCAAAGCTGGGATTCCCCGCATCCAGCGCGTGATACTCCATCAGCCTCTGCGCCCGTTCCGGCTGCAGCAAGACGTTCGCCACAATCTCCGCCGCGGCCTCCGCAGGAGCGAGCGCATCGAACGCCGGCGAAGTCCGCCGCGAAAAATTCTCGCGTCCTGTGGGATAATCCGGCGGCCTCGGCGGAATCATCTTCAGCAACGGCAGCGGCACCGCCAGCACCGCCGGAGCGAGCGTATCCAGAACAGCCCGTATCGCCGCCCGCTGCTGCGCCGCGGGCACAATCTTCGGTTCGTTCTTTTTTCCGCGCGTCGCGTCCTCACTCCCGCGTAAATTAAACGAGTAGTCCAGCCCTCCAATCGATTTCACCACCGCCGTCACCTGATACCGGTGATACAGATACATCGGAACCAGCACATCCTCGAGCGTTGCCATCGGAGTGTGCTCTGGAATCGCCGCCGCCGACAGATTCTTCAACGCCGCCGCCCGCACCGCCATCACCGTTTTCAGTCCATCGAGATCGTTATTACCCGTATCCCACAAGTGCGCCACCGGACTAGCCGATCCCAGCGGCCGAGCATCCTGATCGGTCAAAAACAGCAGTCCACGCGCAACCGCATCATCCAGAATTTTGTCGAGCGCCGCCGTCTCGTCTCCCTTCTGCGAAAGATCACTGTACCCATAAGCAATCGAAACCTTGTCCCACTCCCCAATCCCAACCGCGTACGCATTCGACACATCGGGCCGCCCGTCGGCTCCCACCGTAATCGTAGGCGGCGGATAATCCATCACCGAACTGCGATTCACAATGCTCGCGTCGTAGTTGTGCATCAGCCCCAGCGTGTGGCCCGTTTCGTGCGCCGCCAGTTGCCGGATCCGCGCCAGCGCCATCTCGTTTGCTTTCTTCAACGCCGACGGATCATTCCCGAACGGATCGAGCAATCCCTGCGCAATCAGAAAAACCTGCCGGATCCGCAGCGCGTCCAGGTTCACATGCCCGTTAATAATCTCCCCTGTCCTCGGATCCGCAATCGCGCTCCCGTACGCCCATCCTCGCGTCGCACGCGGCACCCACTCGATGACGTTGTAGCGCACGTCCATCGCGTCGACGCCCTCCGGCAACATTTTCACTTGGAACGCATCCTTATATCCCGCCGCCGTGAGTGCCTGGTTCCACCAACTCGCGCCCTCGACCACGGCCGACCGGATCGGCTCCGGAATCGCCCGGTCCACATAATAAGTAATCGGCCTGACCGCCTCACCATTCCCCGTCGCCGGATCCTTTTTCGCTAGCCGGTGGTGCGCGATGTACCGCTTCACAATCGGTTGATCCACCGGCGTCGCGAAATCCATAAAGCTGATCCCGAAAAAACTCGACCGCGGATCGTACGTCCTCAGCCGAAACCCCGCCCCCGGCGCTTGAATAAAAGAAAAATGTTCATGCACCGTAATCGCGTGCGGCTCCGGCGTCACCTGCTCCACCCACCGCCCCGGATTGTCCCCCACCAGCGTCAGCGTCGACTCCACGTCCGTGTTTTCCGGAAAACTTTTCGTGCGCGGCAAAAAAATAGCCGACCGCGACGCGTCCACGTGATACGCGCCCTGTTTCGCCGTCGCCAGCCTCGCCGCCACTTCATGCACATCGCTCAGGAAAAACGGCGTCGCATCGACCAGCGCCGACTCCCCATCTTCCGCCGCCACCTCAAATCCCCACAGCACCGACTGCGCGAACGCCTGCTTCACCGCCGCCTGTTGCTCCAGGTCGTCCGTGATCGCGCGATATTGCTCGTTCTCCGCCACCAGCAGCACCCGCGGCCCCGTCCGCTCAAAATGGACCACATTCGTCTTCCCCGGCTGTCCGCGGTCCAGCCCGATATCATTCGATCCCACGCCATCAGGCAGCGTTTCGTAATAAAGAAACGGAGCGTCCCACTTATCAATCTGCAGCCACAATTTCCCCTCGTGCGCGTCCCAATAACAGTTGAAAAAGCCCGCCAGCTTGGTCATCCCCACGGTTTTCTGCGCGATGGTTTTCGGTTCCGCCGCGCCGCCACTCTTATGCTGAGCATCCTGCGCGGAAACCAGCCCCGTCCCGACTCCCATCACCACCGCGAGTATCACCACCAGCCAGGCCCTCATCCGAGCGCACTTCATCCCAGTTGTTCCCCCATGAATTTTTCCAAAAAACAGCAGCGTTCGTATGCAGTCATCATGCGGATGCAGCAATTACAGACGCACAAACGCTCCCCATCACTTCTGCGCCGCAATCCACCCATTAATCTTGATCGTCAACAAATCCAGCGGCAGCGGACCCTGATCGAGCACCGCATCGTGAAACGCTCGTATATCGAACTTCGCCCCCAGCTCTTTCTGTGCCCGCGCCCGCAGTTCAAGAATCTTCATCTGCCCCATCTTGTAGGAGAGCGCCTGCGCCGGCCACGCAATATATCGATCGACTTCCGTATTAATGTTTTCATCGTCCATCACCGTATGCGCATGGAAGTAGTCAACCATCTGCTGCCGCGTCCAGTGCTGCGAATGCACTCCCGTATCCACTACCCACCGCACCGCGCGCCAGATCTCATTCTGCAGCCGTCCGTAATCGCTATACGGATCCTGATAAAACCCAACTTCCTTTCCCAGCCGCTCTGAATAAAATGCCCACCCCTCGGTGTACGCATTCAAATCAAGACTGAACTTCCGAAACGGTGGAAGCCCCGTCAACTCCTGCGCAATCGAAAATTGCAAATGATGCCCCGGCACGCCCTCGTGATACGCAATCGCCTCCACGTTCAACAGCGACCGCTTCTCCGGAGCATATTCGTTGACATTGATCCGCCCCGGCCGCGACCCATCCCCCGCGCCAATCGAATAGTCCGCCGGAGGACTCGACGCCTGCCGGAACTCTTCCATCTTCACCACTTCAAGTTTATTTTTTGGCAGCCGTCCAAATAATTCCGGAAGTTTCGTATACATCTGATCCCGATAATGCGAATAGAGATCAAAAAGCTGCTGCCCAGAAGTCGCGCGCAGCTTGGCATCCGCTCGTATGTGATCGTTAAACGATTTCAGATCGCTGAAGCCTTGCGCCTTCGCAATGGCCAGCATCTGCGTTTCAATTTCCGCGACGCTCTTCACTCCCAACTCATGAATCTCCGCCGCCGGAGTTTCCGTCGTCGTCTGATGCCTTACCGCGAAAGCGTAGCGCGCCTCTCCATCCGGAAGCGCCCACACTCCCGGATCAAGCCGCCCGTGCGGAGCGTACTCCTCCCGCACAAACTTCGCGAACTTCGCATACTCCGGCGCGACCTCATTCTTCACCGCCGCTTCAATCTGCTCCCGCAGTTGTTTCCGCTCCACCTCCGAAATGGACTCCGGAAACTTCCGCAGCGGCTCGGTAAACGGACTCTTCTCCAGCGAATCATCCGCGATCCCTTGTGCCTGGTCCGAAACTTTCTCCAACAGATATTTTGGCGGCATCAGGTGGTCGCGCAATCCATCGCGCATGTGCCCCATCGCCTCGTCGAGCACGCGTGGGATCTGGTGCAGTCGCGAAAGATAGTCTTCGTAGTCTTTTCGGTTGCGAAACAGAGAGTCCGACCCGAGTGACGCGTACCCTAAATGAATTCCCCCAAATTGCGTCGCCGGCATTTCCCAATCTTTGAAGCGCACCGAGTCGAGTCCTTCGCGCAGGCTGCGCACCATCAGCGCATGATTGAATTTCTCCTGCTCAGGAAATCCCGCGACATCGACCGCTTCGAACCGCGCTAGCGACTCCCGCGTGTGCGCGATGTCGTCCGCAATCGCCTTATCCGAAAAATCGCTCAGCCGGTCGTTATAACGATTGTCCCCGACTTGCGTCGCCAGTTCCGGCTGCGTGCGCAGCGTGTATTCCCATTCATCGGAGAGCAGCCGGTTCAGCTCCGCGCGCCGTTGCTCGAGCGTCCGCTCGGCCGCGTGGGCCAACATGGGTGCAAAAAAAATGGGGGCAAAAAAAGGTAGGACAAAAGACACCACCACCATCGATGTGCGCAAGTGCAGACCTCGGTAGAATCATCCGCACCCACAGTGCGGTCGTCAGGATTCTACCGCACGCTGCCTAGGGGCAGGTCAGTTGCGCGCTTCCGACGACCGTGCATCCGCCGCCGCACGCTGTGATCGCCGTGCATTCCGCGTTCGAAACGCTCCACGCGTTGATCGCGTAAACCCCCGACGATCCGCCGGCGCATTGCGCCGCTCCTGTGCTCGTGACCGAGACCGCCGTAGTCGGCGTCTCGTCCTGGCAAGCCACCCACTTCGCCGCCTGCGGAGTCACACTATGCGTCGGATTCGTATAGTATCCCGTCGCGGTGAACGGCACGACGCCGTCCGGATACGACTGCGCGTCCGCCGTCGGTGGATTCAGCGCGATGGATTGCAGTTGACTCGGACCTTGCGAACTTGTGCCGCACGATAACGCCACAGCTGCACTAAAAAGAAGAACAACCGCAGAAACAACAAACCAAAGCTTTGCCATAAATAATCCCGACCTAGAAACAAGCTGAGAAGCGAGAAGATGCTTGGGCCCGAACCACTGATTGTGCGCGCAAGACGTACAACGCGCAAGAACACACAACAGCATGGATGCCAAACCCTCGCGAAAAGGATGCCACCCGGCTAACCGTATATCGAGTCCGAGCGCCCGCAAAGCCATCCACCCTGACATCCTTCTGCCCGCGGATGAAATCTCACGCGCCCTTTGCTATAACATCCGCATGCGCCCGCGCGCCTACAACGGCGGCCCCGCCTACGCGCCCCGCCCCGCGCTCCTCAAGTGGCTTCTCGATTCCGACCCCGCCCTCCGCTGGCAAGTCGTGCGCGATCTCACCGATGAATCCCCCAACACAATCGCCGTCGAGCGCTCCCGCGTTCTCCGCTGGAGTTTTGAAAGGGCGCAGCTTTAGCTGCGCCGCACCCGTAACCAAATCAGAAGCGGCTTTGAGCCGCTGAGGGACTGTCTGCAGCTAAACCCACTTTGCCCGCAACCTCATAAGCCGCCGCGCCAACGTCAAACAAACGCGAGGACTTTCAGCGCGGATTCACCCCGCTCGTCGCCCCGCTCCCCCAGCGCTATCTGCCGTTTTCCCAGCGCAAAACCCTGCACATTCTCCCCCAAACCTGGTAACGCGCCGATCGATTACCAAGGTGTGTGTCCTTCTTCCGGAATTCGATTAAAAGCAGCTTATTCAGCTAGTTACCGTCAAGATTCCGATTCGCCCCATTTGTACTTTGACGTTGCAATAAAAACCGTAAATCGCCTACTATCGCTCAGTTGCACGAAACGCTCCCGAACCGTGTGGATTTGGCGAGTCTCTTGCATCAAAACTATTAAGCCGATAGTCAAAACAGAACTCCGATTGGCTACGTGTTTCCGGGGATCGTCCAGTGAAGTGTAAGTCCTGTTTTCTTCGTCTCGCGCTCTTCTTAGGTTTGGCCTTTTTGTTGGAGGCGCTCGCCATCGCAGCCAGCGTGAATCCTCCCGCCCTTGCGCCGCACAAAAAGTCTCGCGGCGTTACCGAAACGCAGCATGCCAGAAAGCGCATGCACACTCTCGCGCGCAGCCGCGCTCCCCGTTCGCACGCTATCGCCGCACATCCCGCTGCGACCACGCGAGTCTCCGCCACTACTCCGCGTCATCACCGTTATTACGAGCGTTTCTCCACCAGTTCCTTCGCCTCCGATATCACCGAAGGCGATGAGACTGCCGGAGAAGATCCCGTTGTTCGCCAGGCCGCAATCGATGCTTTAGGCAACATGAACGGCACCGTCGTCGCGATCGAGCCGACCAGCGGACGCATTCTCGCCATGGTCAATCAGCGCCTCGCCCTTTCGAGCGGCGCGCAGCCTTGCTCCACCATCAAGCTTTCTGTCGCACTCGCCGCTCTCAGCGAAGGCGTCATCGACAAAGAAACCCAGGTTTCTCTCGGCAGCCGCAGCCGCATGAATCTTACCGAGGCGCTGGCTCATTCCAACAACGCGTACTTCGAAGCGGTCGGACGCAAGTTAGGATTCGAAAAAGTTCAGTACTACGCTCACCAGTTCGGCCTGGGCGAACTCGCCGGATACCACATTCCGGGCGAGCAGCTCGGCACCTATCCCGAGACGGAAATTTCTTCCAAACTCGGCGGCGTCAGCAAAATGTGCTCCTTCGGCGAGGGCATCTCCATGACTCCTCTCCAACTCGGCGCGCTCGTCACCGCGATCTCCAACGGAGGCACGCTCTACTACCTCCAACATCCTACCAACCCCGAGGCCGTCGCCAACTTCCAGCCTCGTGTGAAACGTCATCTCGATATCGAACCCGTAATTCCCGAATTGTCCGATGGCATGGCCGGAGCAGTCGCCTACGGCACGGCGCGCAGCCTGCGTTTGAACTTCAACGAAGAGTCAATTCTCGGCAAGACCGGAACCTGTTCCCACGCCGGCACGCGCTTCGGATGGTTCGCCTCCTACGCCAACACCGACATCGGACGCATCGTCACCGTCGTCTTCCTGCAAGGTGGACGCCCGACCTTCGGCCCCAAAGCCGCGGAAATTGCCGGACGCATGTACCGCAATCTCTACGACCACAACTTCTTCGTAGCCGGAGCCTCCGCCCTCGCACCCACGTCCGCCCAAAAGCCCATCAGCCTAAGCACCCAACAGTAGTCCATCCACTTTTGAGACTCGGCTCTTGCTCTCGTTTTGGAGGGCCGCACCTTCAGCTGCGCCGTAAAATCTCCTTTGAAACCCGGCTCTTGCTCTAGTTTTGAAAGGGCACAGTTTCAGCTGCGCCGCAAAATCGCCAAATCAAATAGGGCTTTAGCCCCTGAGGAACGGTGGGTGTCCCACACATCGCGTTCTTTGCGATGTGTGGGTTTCTCCGATAGCGCGATGCGGCGGGACGAAAACAAATCCGTCAGCCGTGATCTCGCCACAGTCACAAGCGATTCGACTTCAGCCGAGGAATTCTCGTCGTCCGCAAGATCTAGCACATTCCCAATTTGCGTCCTTTGCGAATAAACGGTCAACACGCAAACCGCACTACCGTCGAAACGTGCGTGCCGCCGCTCAACCCGTGCCGCCGCGCAAACCGCGCCACCGTTAAAACGTCCGCGCCGCCACGCAAGTCGTGCCACCGTGTAACCCGCGCCGCCACGCAAATCGTGCCGCCACGCAAATCGTGCCAACGTGGAAACGTTTCCGCAACCGTGGAAGAGCGGCCCTTCAGTGCCGCGTAAGCAGCAAATGGAAATGGGGCTTTAGCCCCCGTGGGACTTCATTCCCTCCGTCACCCGCCCCCCGAAACACATACCCCGCCACAAAACAAAATCAACCTCACCTCACTCTCTCGTTCCCCGCCCCTCCCCTCCCGTAACTTGCGCCCCATCCCCACCGGAGTTTTACTAATCCCATGCTCAACGATTCTTACGCGGACCAGCGCACCGCCTTCCTCAAAATCGCCGGACACATCGGCCATCCCTTGCAGATCGCCGTCGCCGCCTTTGTCGTCGCCGCCTGCGTCTTCGCCTACCTGCTCCGCACGAAGAAGCCCGTCGCCGCCTCTTTCGCCGCCGTCCTCATCATTCTCGTAGGAGTCACTCCCTATTTCTCCGCCAAAACTCTGCAAGCCCGCGGCGTCTATCACGTGCAAGTCGTCCTGCTGCGCCCCGACCAGTCCCTCGCTGACGTCGCCCAGCTCAAATCTTCCAACGGAGGAGAACTCAAAATCGTCGCCGGCGGATGGGAACTCGAGGTTCCCCAGCAAGCGCGTCCCGCCGACGGCAAGATCGTCTTCTCTGCTGCCGTGAAAGACGAGTTTCTGAAGGGAAGCAATTCCATCGTCCTCGATTCCGACTACAATCCCACGCTCACCATCCAGCTCGTCGCCGACACCTCGGCGATAGTTCACGGCGTGGTGGTCGATGAAGACCTAGTCGCGATTGCCGGAGCAACCGTCACCGTAGACGGCTATCCCGACAAAGCCTTAAGCGATGCCAAGGGAGATTTCTCCCTGCCCGCCCACGCCGGCAAATTACAGCCGATCCAGCTCCACGCCCGCAAAGGCCCCCTAACCGGCAGCCTCACCACTCCCGCCGGCGAAGTAGTCGAAGTAATTCTCACCCACGAGTAGGCCTACGAGTTCCGAAGGCATCCCTGCTGAAGCAAGCATCAAGTCCCAGAGGGACGACTGAACAATCTCCCGAACTCCGCGATCTCCCAAAATTCAAACTCAACCACCCCGCTTCGTGTAAGATTCTAGGGGCGAGTCCAAGCCGAGCCTATCCGCCGGCATGTATTGATTGTCGAGACGTTGATCGCTTCAAAACGGTCATCCAGCGACGAACTCCCAAATACCAGGTAGAACCGCAGCCCTCCGGGCCGCTGGCACATTCCTGTCAAGAGAGAAACTTAAATGGCGAAAATTGCAAAGACAGCCGACCGGAAAAAGGTCATGGACACCACCAAATCCACCGCATGCCCCAAGTGCGGCAAAGAAACCCGCATTGTGAAGCGAATGAAAGATCGCGAGCGCGGCGTTCCCGGAGGCATTTACATCTCCTGCTCCGGCTGCGAATTCTTCGAAAAACTCTAAGGGCAGTTCTCAGCTCTCAGTCGTCAGTTCTCAGTAAATTCCAAACCAAGGCGCGACGACAAAGTCGCGTCTTTTCCTTTTTTGGAACGTCGCGATCCCCAGTTTGCGATTTTTCAGAAATCTCGATGGAGCCGCCGGGCGTTTCCCGGGGGACCCGAAGACTTAAGAACGCCACCGCAGGTTTTCTCGAACCGAGACCGACACTCCCAACCAGCTCGACTTCCTCGAAAGCCCAATTTTGTTCGCCGCGTATTCGCCAAAACCCCAAAATTACATGGTAATTCCTGCACGATTTCGCTATCCGATTTCCGGCTTTTCCACAGTTTTGATAGTTTTACACAGCCCGGGAAGCCTCGGAATAGAGGAGAAATACCCCAAGACTAAAGAGAAGAAAGTTGTCAATGAGGGCCGAAATCAGACAACCCAGAACCGACCGCTGACCCACCGACCACCGAAACCCCTACCCCAACTGTCCCAAGATCGCCCTAGCCTCCGCCGCCGGATCCGCCGCAGCCGTAATCGGCCTGCCTACAACAATATGCGAGGCTCCCGCCGCAATCGCCTCCGCCGGAGTCACGACTCGCGCCTGGTCGTCGTGCCCACTTCCCGCCGGACGCACTCCCGGAGTCACAATCGCAAACTTCCTCCCATACTCCGCCCGCACCGCAGGCGCCTCTTGAGCAGATGTCACTATCCCATTGCATCCATGGGAGATAGCGACCGACGTCAGGCGTAAAACCTGGCTCGTAATCCCGCCACGCACCCCAATCGTGGTCAGCTGGTCTTCATCGAAACTCGTCAACACTGTAACCGCCAGAATCAGCAGTCCAGGATTCTCGCTAAGCCCAGCATCCGCAGCCGCTTGCAGCATCTTGCTGCTCCCAGAAGCGTGCACCGTCAGCATGCTGACGCCCAGCCGAGCCGCCTCCCGCACCGCGGAAGCCACCGTATTAGGGATGTCGTGGTACTTGAGGTCGAGAAAAACCTGCCGGCCCGAGCCCACGAGTTCGCGCACAAACCCAGGCCCCTCAGCAGTATAGAGCTGCATTCCAACTTTAAAGGTGAGCACGGAATCACCGACGGCCGCCACGATCTTCCGGGCGGCCTCGGCCGTGGATACGTCCAAGGCAACGATGAGACGCTCTCGCGGATTCATCGTTGCCGAGTCTATCGGTTTTAGTTCAGTTTGGCTACAGGTTGCAGCATCGCCATGGTCGTCGGTGTAACTGCCCTTGGCTGATATAGATCCAGGCGGACCCGCTGCACTCCGCGCTCTTTGAAGCCCAACGCATGTGCCGCAGTAGAGGAGACGTCGATAATCCGGTCGTCCACAAAAGGACCGCGATCATTGATCCTTACCACGACGGCCTTGCCATTCTTCAGGTTCGTCACCTTGACGAAAGATCCCAGCGGCAGACTGGGGTGTGCGGCCGTAAACTCATGCATCTCGAAGGGTTCTCCGCTGGCAGTTTGTTTACCCTCAAACTGCTCTCCATACCAGGAGGCGGTGCCTACTTGATAGGCCTTCGACTTTGAGCTGTTAGTTCGTGCTTTGTGCCCTCCGGTCGTTGTTCCAATGACCGGTGGCTGTGTGACCTTGGCGGCTTCCAGGCTGCTTGGCCCGGATGCGGCTCCGGCCCCCAGACTGGCTACAGATAACAAAATCGCCAGGCTTTCGGCTAGTCGTCGTCGCATTCGATTCCCTCTCAATCGTGGAAAGTCGTTTTCTGGTCGTATGCTCCTTTCGTCATAACGAACAATCCTCTGATGCTACCGACCCTCAAGGGGTGTGTCAACCCGAAATCGGCGATCCTTTATTGACTAAATGGTAATTAATCAATCACTTAGCCTGCTGAAAGACGGACCTTTGCGCTCTATCTCGTTGAAAGCAGTCGGTAGCCCTTGTTTACTGATTAGTACTGATACCATTCGGCCCATTTCGGGAAATCGCGCAACTTCCTCGGAGTGTTACACTTAGGTCGCAATCAGAATAAGTCCATTCTAATCATCGCGATACGCAGACGATACTGGCGGATCGGTAAACCACCTCACCCAAAATAGCGACCCGTTTCCAGAAGTTGGCATTTTCCCTGCAGACCCGCACCTGCATCCCCCAGCACTGTTTCCCTGATCGTCCTTTCGCGCTACAGTGACTGTATGGCTGCGACACCGCCCTCCGTGTTGACGATCGCCGGCTTCGATCCCTCCTCGGGTGCGGGCATTACTGCCGATATCAAGACTATCGCCGCACACGATTGCTACGGCGTCTCCTGCATCACCGCTCTAACCGTCCAGTCTACTCGCGGCGTCCAGCGCGTAAAAGCCGTCGATCCAAAGCTCATCGCCGATACCTTGCAGGAACTGATTTCGGACGTGCAGCTCGACGCCGTTCACATCGGCATGTTGGGAAATGAGCAGATTGTGGCCGTGGTGGCGGACTTCCTCGATAAAGCTCGCCCGCCTCACGTTGTCCTCGATCCCATCCTGAAATCGAGTTCCGGCACCGATCTCTTTGATTCGGCTGGTACGCGGCTGCTCATCGACCGGCTTCTGCCCATCGTCGAGTTGATTACCCCCAACCTCGATGAAGCGAGCGTCCTCACAGGCTTGCAGGTCACGAATCTCGATAAGATGCGCGCCGCCGCAGCGCAACTCCATGCCATGGGCGCGGCTAACGTCGTGGTCACTGGAGGTCATCTCGACAAGGCGATCGACCTGCTCAGCTTCACGACCTCGCGAGGAAAAGAGCAGGAAGTCTTTAAGTCGGAAAAAATTCGCTCGAATTCGACCCACGGCACCGGATGCGCCTTTTCGACCGCGCTGGCTTGCCATCTGGCCCACGGACGCGGGCTTCCCGAAGCCGTCCTTCTTTCGAAGGTTTATGTTTCGGCCGCGATCACCCATGCCCATCCCTTCGGGTCGGGCATCGGACCGCTTCACCATCTCTACCGCTTGGGCCAGCAGCGGCGGCAGGGAACAGTCGTCTCGGAGGCGGAACACGCCCATTCGCGCAATTAGTATTGACGACCTAGATCAGTAAACGAGCAGGATCAGATTAAGAGGAAGGATTACTTCTTCAGCAGCGAGCCGGCGGCGAAGGCCGCCACGGCGGCGACCAGCCACTCGATCCGCCAGAGCTGAATGGCTTGCCAATCCAGCACCGTCCGGGCACTGAAGAAGATGCCAACCGATAAGGCGCCCACTACGCAGAGAACGCCGGCCAGAAACGCGATCAGCGCCGGAATCCTGAGCTCCAGCCGCTCCGCGAGCCGCACCAGTTCGGCCACGCCCGGGATTTCCAGCGCCGCCGCGCTTTCGGAATCAGGCCGGCTGGCGCCACAGGCGTGGCAGTATAGTGAGCTGACGATGAATTCGGTTCCACAGCGAATGCAGGTGGCGACCCTCTCGGTCTGCGCGCGGGCCTTTGCCGCCGCCATCGGCGGGCGCCAAAATTCGTGCTGAGCCTGATCGGCTGCTTCTGCCATAAGGAAGCTCTTCGATACCTGTCACTTCAAATCGCAAGCGAATCACCAAAGCCACTTTTGCACAAATACGGCTATTTACAGGCAAGCCCAGGGGAGGGGAGGCCGGCTATGGGGCAAGATTTACTCTATCCATACCCGATTTTCCCATTCTGCCTGATAGGGGGCGTGTATTGCACGTGCTTGGTTTGGTTCGGGGGACACTCAGCGATCAGCCGTCAGCCATCAGGTAGACCTTCCGGCGCGCCTGCGTCGTACTCTGAACAACCCACACATGATGGATGTTGTAGCGGGCAGGCGATCGCTTGTTTCGGGTAAACTGGGGGAGCGTGGTTTCTAAACTTCCCCGGCATCGTTCCATCCTATCCGTTCTGAGCTGGCTGTTGCTCGTCTTCGTCTTCATCCCAGGCTGTTTTTCTGCTTTGGGATGGGCTGGCGAGTCACCTTCAGCGACTGTCTTCCGTCCGCCCGATCTCCTCAACCAAGCGGCTTTTGAGCACTATTACAACCTCGACTACGATCTCGCGGTGCAGGACTTCGAGCGCATCCTTGCGCGGCATCCGAACGACCCCTTTGCCGTGAACCACTTGCTCTCGGCGGTGCAGGTGCGCGAGTTGTACCGCATGGGCGCGATGAATACCGGCGAATATGCGAATGACAGCTTTATCGGGCAGGCGCATCGTCCGGCGGATCTCGTGCAGCGGGAGCGCATCAAGCATCTGGTCGAGCAGGCCGAAAAACTGGAGGACGACGCGCTGGCGCGCGACCCTAACAACGTCGACATGCTCTATGCCCGAGGAGTGACTCGCGGGCAGTTCGCCCTCTACACGGCGCTGATCGAGCGGGCATGGTTTTCGTCGCTGCGCAACGCCGTGGGAGCGCGGCGCGATCACGAGCGTGTGTTGGAGCTCTCTCCTGGATACACCGACGCGAAGCTGGTGGTGGGCGCGCACTACTACGTCATGGGAAGCCTGTCGTTTGCCGTGAAGATGGCCGTCGCGCTCGCCGGGCTGAGCGGGGACAAAGACAAGGGACTGCGCTACCTGAGTGACGCTTACCACTCGAACGGAGAAACCAGTGTGGACGCGGGCATTGTCCTGATGGTTTTCTTCCGGCGCGAGCATCGGTACGATGAGGCGCTGCGCATCGCCCGAGACATTGGTCCCAAATTCCCGCGCAACTATCTGCTGCCGCTCGAAGAAGGCAACCTGCTGCGAGCGTCGGGGAAGACTGCCGAGGCGGAGGAGCAGTACCGGCGCATCTGGCAGAATGGGCGCGACGGGAAGTACGGCAGCCTGCATTATGAGATCGCGGAGTTGGCGCTTGGTGACCTGCTGCGAGGCGAGAAGAAGTATCCGGAAGCGGTTGCGGCGTATGAACGGGTGGGCGAGGTTCAGGGAGCCGATCCGGAGACATTGCAGAAGGCGAACCTGGGAGCGGGCGAGATGTACGACCAGCTGCAGAAGCGGGATCTCGCGATGAAGAGGTACGAGACGGTGGTGGCTCTGAATTCGGGGAGTGCCGAGGCGGATCAGGCGCGGAGAAGGATCAAAGAGGCGTATCGGGAGTAAAGCGGCTGTTCGCTGTTACCTTGTAGCTAATAGGTATTAAACGAGTTCTATCGTAATAGAGATAAGGTGGTAGGGTGAGATTTTGCTTTACCTGACGGCTGATACCTGCGCTCCCAGCCTTGGAACTTTTTTTCGAGCTACCGCGTATTCACAACCAAGGAGACACACACTATGTACTGCAACGCTTGCGGCAAGGTTATCGCGGAGGATGGAAGGTTCTGTTCGTACTGCGGGAACGTGGTGGGTGTTCCTCCCGTGCCGAAAAAGTTGATGCGCTCGCAGACCGACCGGAAGATCGGAGGCGTGTGCGCCGGGCTGGCGGCCTATCTCGAACTGGACGTTTCGCTCGTGCGCATCCTGTGGTTCTTCATCACGCTGGCCTGCGGCATTGTCCCGGGCGTGGTCGCATATATTCTGGCTTGGATCATCATTCCCGAGGGACAATATCTGCTGCCCGCGGCAGCGCGGCAGACGGCTGCGAGCTAGCACAAGACTTACATGTAAAATATTGCGGAATAAGCACTTAAAAATGACGGTTCTCAGCCGTCAGCCATCAGGTAGAGCGTTCGCTGTTGGCCTCCGGCTCTAGCCTGTCGCGGGTTTGGAGGGAACAGCTGGCGACCACGGGGGCTGAAGCCCCACATCGATTGATGGACCTTACGCGGCCCTTAAGGGCCGCTCTTCCACGGCAGTGCGAACAATCATTAGTCGGCGGGAAGAGAGCATTTTGCTTGTCGGCGCGGAGCGGGCAATTATCCTGAAAAGTCAGAGGCCGCGGGTAAGAGTGGCCGCGCCCACCCGGGAATTTGCGGCTGACACCGCGAAACTAACTAAAACCGCATGCCTGTTGTTTCCATACACAAGGCAAAGTGTACGTACAAAAATAAATGTACATAATGTTCTACGTGGAACATTGTACGTACAGCCAAGAACCTTTTCGATGCGCACTGATCTTTCAGTGAGTTTCAAGCCGGAGCCTGTCCTATAATCGCTGGCATGGAACGGGTGCGAAGTGAGGATGCGGAGATTGTTTATGAGGTCAGGGGGAGCGGGGCGGCGGTGGTGCTGCTGCATCCGTTTCCGTCGGATCATGAGTTCTGGTATCCGGTGGCGGGGGCGCTGGAAGCGCGGTACAGGCTGATCCTTCCGGACCTGCGGGGGCATGGGAATTCGGAGGCGGGGGAGGGTCCGGCGCTGATGGAGAAGCATGCGCGCGATGTTGAAAAAGTGATGGACGCGGCGGGCGTGGGGAAAGCCGTTTTCGTTGGCTGCTCGATCGGCGGATACATCCTGTTTGAATGCTGGCGGCGCTTTCGCGAGCGCATGACGGCGCTGGTGCTGTGTGACACGCGTCCGCAGCCGGACACGGCGGAGGCGCGGGCGAACCGGTTGAAGAACGCGGCGACGGTGTTGGAGCAGGGGACGGAGCCGTTTCTGGAGGGGATGATTCCAAAGCTGATGGGGACGACGACGGTGAGGACGCGTCCGGATCTGGTGGAGGGGGCGCTCTCGATGATGCGGAAGATGTCGGCGGAGGATATTAATCAGGTGCTGCGGGGGATGGCGGAGC
>Ga0182016_10000013_pt1 | contig 199024 bp, 174 predicted proteins | sample 712S2MmetaG_FD_120491 | JGI IMG/M metagenome (GOLD analysis project Ga0182016, IMG submission 120491) | Permafrost microbial communities from Stordalen Mire, Sweden - 712S2M metaG | ecosystem: Environmental > Terrestrial > Soil > Wetlands > Permafrost | place: Sweden: Stordalen | collected... | reverse complement strand
TTTTGAGAAGCAGGCGCGAAGAGACAAGGGATGAGAGGGGGACTGCAAGCGGTCGACATCCTCCGATTGGGGCCTCACTGCGACCGATGCTTCCTTGATCACAGTCGAGGCTACTGCACGGTCAGGTTGAGCTGAACGCTGTGCGTGATGTTCGACATGTTTCCGGTGATGGTGATGGTGTAGGTACCGGAGGGGGTTTGATTCTGACCAGTGCCGGAGCCGCCCGAGCCTCCCGAGCCGCCTGAACCGCCGCTTCCACCACTTCCACTGCCTCCGCTGCTTCCTCCGCTTCCTCCGGAGGCGGCGACGCCACACCCGGCGAAGCAAAGGGTGGCGACTGCCAGGAGAATGAGCATGCGTGGCCGTGCTTTGGGGCGACGAAAACCCGTCCAGCAGAGAGGCAGGGCCAAAGGAGGGAGGGCCAGGGCAAGCAGGGGCGCGGTTGCTTTCCAATTGGGATTGCGATGGTCTGGAGATCGCCAGTCCTGATCGCGATGCAGAGCGGAAGAGCTTGACGTCGGTGCGACGCCTGTCGCAATGGAGACAGTGACGCTGGAGGTGTTGAGACCCGTGACAGCCATGCTGGTTGGATTCAGCGAACAGGTCGCATTTTGCGGAGCTCCTGTACAGGTCAGAGCCACGGTACCAGAGGTTCCGCCGAGGCCTTCGAGCTGAAGGGCGAAGTTCGCTGTTTGTCCGCTGGTGATGATCGCCGAGGTCGATCCGGTGGCGGAGATGCCGAAGTCGTTGCCTGAACCAGACAGAGCGACGGTGATGGGTGCAGCGAGGTTCGAGGCAGAGATGGTGAGGGTGCCCGTGGCTGGCCCAGCCGTTGTGGGCGTGAAGGTGACACTGAGCTGGCAGTTCGCGCCCACAGCGAGCGACGAAGGGCAGTTGTTGCCGGACACGGCGAAGCCACTGGTCACGACGGCGGCGAGGCTGGTGAGCGCGTAGCCACCGCTGTTGGTGACGGTAATGGCTTGCGGCGCGCTGGTCGCTGCTACAGCGTAGCCTCCGAAGTTGATTGACTTCGGAGTGGCGGAGACGCCGGGCGGGGCAATGCCGATTCCGGTCAAGGGAGTTTTTTGGGCGCGAAACTCGTCGGTGACGGTAAGCGTACCCGACTCTGCGCCGACTATGGTGGGGACGTAAGAAACGACGATGGCGCAGGTCGCATGGGCCTGTAGGAGCGCTCCACAATTATTGACGACAGTGAAGTCGCCGGTGACGGATGCGGCGATGCTCGTGAGGGGCTGATCGCCGCTGTTGGCGAGGGTGACCTGCTGGGACGCGCTGGTGGTTCCGATCTGCTGGCTGGCGAACGTCAGTGAGAGCGGGGAAAGAGTGTCGGTCGCCGGCGCCTGGCCGCTCCCGGAGAGCTGGGCGGTTTGCTTGCCGAGGGCATCGGTAACGGTGAGAACACCCGTCCGGTTGCCCGTAGCAGTCGGAGTGAAAACGATTCCGAGAGTACAGCTGTTCTGGCTGGCCAGGGATTTGCCGCAGGTATTCGCGGAGATGGCGAAATCGCCGGTGATGGTTTCTCCGGTGAGGTTCGCGGTTTCGCCGCCGGTATTGGCGACGGTGAGAAACAGCTGGGCGGAGGGAGAGCCGACGGCAGTAGCCGTGAAGCTGACCGCCGAGGGCGTGAGAACGATCGCTCCGGGGGCGATGCCGGTTCCGGAAAGGGCTGCCGCCATCTGGCCGCCGGTGACATTGCCGAAGATGGTCATCAGGCCGGTTCGCGCGCCACTCTGGGTGGGGTCGAAGGTCACCGAGATCTGGCAGGCTCCTGTAGGGGCGACTGGTTGGTTGGTACAGTTGTCTGTCTCGGAGAAGTCCCCGGTGAGCGAGATGCTCGAGATGTTCAAGTCGAGAGTGCCTGTGTTGGTGATGGTGACGGTCTGGGTGGCGCTAACGGTCAGGACCTGCTGGTTGGGAAAGGTGAGCGACGTGGGCGAGAGTGTGGTGGAGGTAGGTGCGATGCCCGCAGTGAGCAGATTGACCTGCCAGATGCCGCGGCCCCATGTCGCGGCACGGAGCGTCTGGGTCGCGCCCCGGTTGTAGGTCATCAGGCTGATGACCGGTGCATTGGGCAATCCGCTGCCGTAGACGTTCCAGCAGGCTCCGCTGCTTGACGCGCAGTTGGCGACGTTCTGTGTGACATAGACGCCGGTGTCGAGGGCCACGTAAACGATGTTGGCGCTGTTGGGATCGACGGTGACACTGTTGGCGGGGGCCAGAGGGAGATTGGCGGTGATATCAGTCCAGTGGGCGCCGGCGTCGGTGGAGCGGTAGACGATGGGGACGTAGGATGCGGTGTTAGAGAGGCCCTGATTGGTAACGTAAACCGTTTGCCCGGTGGGGTCGTGGGGATCGGGATAGATGCTGGAAATTGCGTATCCCTCGGGATCGAACTGCGTTCCGTTCACGCCGCTGTTTGTTATCGGCGAAGCGTAGAGGTCGGTCCATTTTGTCTTCGAGGCTTCTGACGCGCTGTCGATGGCCGCGGTGAAGATGTGACCGGGGATGAGCCCTCCGCCGTCGTAGACACCGGCGATGCCGGCGTAGAGCTGTTCAGAGGCTGGGGACGTGGCGGAGGTGATTGGTACTGCGGCGAGGGAACGAACTTCGGCATTGCCGTCGCAGGAGGGCTCCTGATCGTTGTCGAGCATGGAGCTGAGCAGATTGAGCTGGCTCCAGCCTGAGCCGGTGGCGGGGCCTCGCCAGATGCGGCAGGTGCCGAGAATAATGTTGGAGGTGTTAAGCGGGTCGAGAATCCAGGGAGCCGGGATGGTCTGGAAATCGTTCTCCACCTGGGGTTCGCCGATGGCGACGTTGCCGAAGCTGGCGATGTCGCACGCCGTGCCCTGAGAGCAGCGGTTGATGCCGACTCCGAACTCTGAAGTGGCATACCAGTTCTGAGGATTGGCGGGATCGACGGCGGTAAAATTGCCCTCGCCGTTGATAACCTGATTCCAGGCGGATGCGGTTGGGCCCGGAGCCGCGGTTCCCAGGCCGCCAAGGCCGGCAAGCCATGAGGTCGGAGTGGTTGGATCCTGGCTGAAATTTTCGACCTGGGCCAGGGAGCCAAGTCCGCCGTTGAGATTCTGAAAGTGGGTTGCGTCATCGCTGGAGCATGAGGGCTCCTGCTGGTTCACGTTGTCGGTCGAGCGCCAGAGTCCACCGTCGTTGCCGAAGTAGAGAAGTCCGCTGGAGCCGAAGGTAGCGTCGATGGCGTGCTGCGCGGGCGCAACATGCGCGGCGTTGCAGGTTTGGGTGTTGGTGGTGTTTCGCCAGACACAGCTGTTCGCAAGGCTGCATTTCCAAATGTCCGCAGTGCCTGCGAAGAGTAGAGTGTCCTGCTGGGAGGGCACGGCGGCGAGCCAGAGGTCGTAGTCCGCCTGGGCGATGACGCCGCCGTTGATGGTTTGGAGGGGTGCGTCGGAAATCCGCGTGGCAAATTGCACGGTGGAGGAGGCGCATGTTTCCGCGGTGAGCTGGCAGACGTCGCGCCAGAGGCCCTGGTCGCGGTTATTCTGGTCGACGGTCAACGCGAAGATGTCCCCGGTGACGGGTTGAACCGCGAGCGCGCCGCGGAAGATGGGGCAGGCCTCGGAGCCGGCGAGGTTGGGATTGGCGGGGCACAGGGTGGTGGTGAGATTGACCCCGGGCTGGTTGGCGAGGCGCGTCCAGGTGATGCCGTCGGCGGACTCGTAATAACCGTGAAAGCGAATCGCAGCGTAGAAGCGGTGGCGGACGGGATTCCAGACCACGGCGGTTGCGGCGTTTCCGCCGGAGTTCGAGAGCCGGTCGGGTCCCTGAACGATTTGCCCAGGGCCATCTTCGATGGTGGCCAACTGCCAGCTGACGCCCGCGTCGGGGGAGTAGTAAAGGCCGAGCATGCTTTGCGCGCTGGGCTCCGCATCGACGGTGGCGTCGTAGCCCGACATTGTGACGGCGGCGACTACAAGATTGGGCGTGTTGGTGCTCCAGGCGAATCCGGCGAAAGCGTTGCCGTAAAAGCTGTAGGTGCTGAACGACTGAGAGAGGGCCACCGAGGTGGAATGAATCAGGGTCCAGGTGTTGCCGGCATCAGCAGAGCGGAGGACGCCTGCTCCGTACCAGGAGGTGGTTGCGTCATTGGGGTCGCCCGTGCCTGCGAGAATCACGCCGGTGCCGCCCGGCTGGACGGTTATGGCGCCGATGCTGAGCGAGGTGAGGGCGGAGGAAGACCAGACGCTGAGCGTGTCCGTGAGGGGGACGAAGCTAGTGCCGCCCGGGCTTCCGGCGGCGTTGGTGGATTTCCAGACGCCACCGCCAGCCGTTCCGGCGTAGAGAGTGTTGCCCGATGAAACGGAGGGATCGGCGGACAGGCTGGTCACTTCCCCAGTGACGAGGTTCCATGCGGAGGTATTGACCTGGTCGGGCCCGACGGGCAGCCAGGTGGTCGAGAGGGACTGGCTCTGCGATGTTGCTGGTCTCGCCTGTTGGCCGATCTGTTGGGACCAGGCCGGCGCTGTGCAGGTGTTGCACCCAATCGCAAGGAAGAGACCGATGGCCAGCATGGCAAAGCGACGCAATTGCCGGCTTTGCCGAAGGCCGGCAGATGCTCCGGTGGTTGACGGTTTTTCCGGCCCGGGGCCCAAAATGACGCCTCTCCGCAACCCTGGCGCGGGAACTGCCATTGACAGACTCCGCGTCGCGTGATCGCTGTCAGGTACAAACGCTCAGGCCGATCCGCTGAGACAGGCGATTGCGCGGAATGGTCGCCGAGATGAGCTGATTATTGCGGGGGGGGCGAACCCGAGGCACATTACTTTTGTCAGTTTGGGGTGTCGTTCGTACCGTAAACCAGTCACATTTGGGAACGGGCCCGAATTAGGTCAGGGTGGGGGATCAGCGGAAAATTTTCTGGGGATCGGGGGGAGTGTGTTACTTTGACGGCTCTGCGCGGGAACGCAACGGCAGGCTACATCTCCGTATTCAGGGCGGCGGAATAGACCCTGTGAGCGACGGCCAGGTGGCCCACGGACGCGGGCGCAATTTTGCCGGGAGGGGGCTGGGCGGACTCATAGCGGGCAATTGCATCGGCGGATTCCACCAGGCAATCGTCGGTTGGAAAGAGGCAGGCGGTGGCGGTGCGCCAGACGATTCCGAGATCGCTCTGAAAAGTTGCCTTGTGCATGTACTCGAGATCGAGATGAGCTTTGGCAGGCTTCACGAACAACTCGTAGAAGGTTTCCAGCTGATCTTCGGGAATCTCGGAAAGGAACTCCTCTTCTTTGCGGAAGGCCAGGGTGGCTGCTCCGGTAATGCCGGGGCGGCAGGCCATGTGGAGGGCCTCATGGTGGGGCAGTTTGGGACGCGGGCCGACAAGGCACATGTCGCCGCGCAGAACGTTCCAGAACTGGGGCAATTCATCGAGCTTATAGCGGCGGAGGAGTGCGCCAATGGCGGTGATGCGGGCATCCCCGGTAACAGTTATGGAGGAGTTGCTGCCTTTTTTGGGGGACATGGAGCGGAACTTATACATGGTGAATTCGGCGCCATGGCGGCCCATCCGTCTTTGGCGGAAGAAGACGGGTCCAGGCGAGTCGAGCCGGACGAGCAGCGCGGCCAGAGCTATAAGCGGCAGAAAGGCGATCAGCGCCAGCGCGGCCACGCTGAAGTCGAGGACGCGGCGGGTGGCGGAAAGGGCCCATGGGCTTGCATCGCCGGCGATGCGTTTCAACGCGAGGGCAGCACTGCGCGCATCGCTTTGGTAAGCGTGTGGGCGGGAAGTCCGAACGGCAGAAGCCACGTGAGAGATATCTTCTGAACGATCGGCAGTGTCCGAAGGAAAAATATTATCGAATGAAAGCGAGCTCATCCTACCCATCACAACGGTATTGGCATTCTTGAAGCACGCACATCTAGGTAAAGCGGATCTGAAATTCCGGCGGTGGGTTTTGATGGATTACCGACGTTACTCACCGGTAATCGATTCTCCCTATATTACTGGGTTGCAGTATACCAGGGAAGGGCCAATTTCAAGGATCATTTTCGGCCATCTGTGCACTAATGTCACAAGAGGGGTATTACGACAATAACGGTCCCAAATTGGTCAGCTCAATCCCCCAAACGTATAGGTTGGGCCTTCGGCGGCGACGCCGTGCTAGACTGGCGGCACAGGAAACCCCCGCACGGATCAATGAAACGAGACACTTCGCGGCGGTTTCCGGGTCCGCTCACCGCTTCGTACATTACCTTCGTATGACCAGACAACTCGCCTCGTTCCTGGTGGCTGTGTGCCTCGCCGTTGCAGTGCACGCAGGCGCCCAGGACAATAATCCCGGGAATCCCCAAAACCCATCGGGGAGCGTGGACTGTTCCGATCCGCTCCTGGCAAGTTCGTCAGCATGCACTGCACAGGGCCAGAATCGGATTCCGCTTTCACCGTCGAATACGTCTGCTGGGCAGAGCGGGACCCAGGCGCCACTGAATTTCGATTACACCGACAATGAGAATCTGGGCCACCAGACACCGAACCGGCCTCAGCCCCATGAAATTCTGCTCCCGGAGCCTCTGACCGAATTCCAGAAGTTTGTGGCCTCGACAACCGGCCAGGTTCTTCCGATCTTTGGTGCGAACCTGTTTCGCCAGGTTCCTTCCACGTTTGCGCCCCTGGATCTGACGCCGGTGCCTCCCAATTATGTAATCGGCCCGGGAGACGAGTTGATTATTCGTGTGTGGGGACAGGTGAATTTCCGGGCCGACGATCGGGTGGACCGCTCGGGAGAGATTTATCTTCCGCAGATCGGTCCGGTGCAAGTGGCCGGGACGCCGTTCGCGGGTCTGGATGCCAAACTTCGTTCCGCGATTGGAAGGGTTTATCGCAACTTCGACCTCACCACCGATGCAGGCCAGATTCGCGCGATCCAGGTCTATCTGGCGGGGGAGGCGCGGCGTCCGGGCCTTTACACGGTGAGTTCTCTCAGCACGCTGGTGGATGCGCTGTTTGCGAGCGGCGGTCCATCGGCGAGCGGATCCTTCCGCGACATCGAACTGCGCCGCGCCGGCGCGGTCGTTACCAATTTCGATCTCTATTCTCTGCTGATTCACGGCGACAAATCCAAAGACGCAACGCTCCAGAACGGCGATGTGCTCTATATCCCCACTGTGGGTCCGCAGGTGGCTATGACGGGGAGCGTGAGGCAGCCGGGTATCTATGAACTGCGGGCTGGGGAGTCTCTGGCGGACGCCCTGGCCGACGCGGGCGGCGCTTCGGTTGTGTCGGCTCAGGCGCGGCTGTCGATCGAGCGCATCGATGAGCATCGGGACAGATCGGCGATGGAAGTCGCATGGGACCCGGCGGGTCTGGCGACTCCCCTGGAAGATGGCGATCTGGTCCGCGTATTCTCGATCGTTCCGCTGTACCAGAAGACAGTCACCCTGCGGGGCAACACGGCGAATCAGGGGCGTTTCGCATGGCATCCGGGGATGCGGATCAGCGAACTGATCCCGGACAAAGAGTCGCTGATCACGCGCAATTACTGGTGGAAGCGAGCCCAGCTGGGACTGCCGGCTCCGGAGTTCGAGCCCCTCGAGAATTTCCCGAATCTTCGTCAGCCGTCAGCGCCGACAAATCTGCCGGCGCGGCAGTTATTTGAGCCGCGCGTGAACAGCGGTTCGCTGCTTCCTGAAGGACAGGAGCCCGTCAATGACGGGACAACCGGCGGGGCGCAACAGAATCTCCGCGATCAGAATTACAACCAGGCATCTGCGGGTGAGAATTCCAGCGGCGCAGCCGGCGGGATGAACGGGGGATCGAGAAACCTCACGGCTTCTCAGCGCGCGGGGAGCGCCGCACTGGCAACCGAGCAGCCCGAAAACGCCATGGGGGAGCGCCCGTCGACAATACGCACCGACGTTGGGCCGGTGGCGCCGGAGATCGACTGGAATTATGCGGTTATCGAACGGCTGGATGCGGAGACTCTGAAGACGATTCTGCTGCCCTTTGACCTGGGAAGGCTGGTGCTGCAGCACGATACATCGCAGGACCTGGCGCTGCAGCCAGGGGACATAGTTTCGATCTTTTCGCAGGGAGACATTCGCGTCCCGATCGCGCAGCAGACGAAGTTTGTCCGTCTGGATGGGGAATTTGTGCATGCCGGCGTGTACACAGTCGACGCCGGGGAAACGCTGCGCGATCTGGTGAAGCGGGCGGGAGGACTGACGGCAGCGGCATATCTCTACGGTTCGGAATTTACGCGAGAATCGACGCGGGCGATCCAACAGCGAAGGCTGGATGAATATGTGCAGACGCTGGAGCTGCAGATGCAGCGAGGGAATCTGGCGCTGGCCTCTGCGCCGGCGAGTAACGCCACCGATCTGGCCGGCAGCGCGGCGGCCCGCAACAGCGAGCAGGAGCTGCTTGGGCGTCTGCGGCAAATGCGGGCGACGGGCCGCATTGTGCTCGAATTCAAGGTGGGCAGCAGCGGGCTGGACGTGCTGCCGGATATCGCGCTCGAAGATGGGGACCGATTCGTCGTTCCTCCGGTGCCCGCCAGCGTGAATGTGGTGGGGTCGGTGTACGACCAGAACTCGTTCCTGTTTGAGACAGCACGGCGGGCGGGAACCTACCTGCATCTTGCGGGGGGGCCGAACCGTGACGCCGACACGAAGCATATTTTCATCATCCGGGCGGACGGCTCGGTGATCAGCCGCGAAGCGGAGAGTGGAATCTGGGGCAACGAGTTCGACAACCTGCGGATGAATCCGGGCGATACCATCGTGGTTCCGGAGAAATCGTTCAGGCCCTCGGCACTGCGCAGCCTGCTTGACTATTCGCAGCTTTTTTCGCAGTTTGCTTTGGGGGCAGCGGCACTGAGCGTGATTCAGTGATCGAACAGGCGCGAACAATGAACCTGTAAGATACGGTTATCGCGCGCGGTGCTAAGGCGCCGAATTCATGGCAACCGAGACACATTATTCCGATCTGAAAGAAGCTTCGGTCACGCTGTCGCAGGGGTCGCGTTCGCGCAACGATGCGGAGCCGGAAGTCAGCCTGTTCGATGTGCTGATCATTCTGGCCGAACGCTGGCGGACGGTCCTGGGGGTGACAGCCGGGTTCGCAATCGTGGCCCTGATCGTCTCGTTTTTACTGCCCAGGTACTACACGGCGACGGTGTTGCTTTTGCCGCCTCAGCAGAACTCATCTCTGGGCACGGCGATCGCATCGCAGCTGGGTAATCTGGGCCCCATGGCGGCTTTGGCCGGCAGCAGCCTGGGCATCAAAAACGTCAACGATATGTACGTCTCGATGATGAAGAGCCAGAGAGTCGAAGACAGCATGATCCGGGATTTTGAGCTCCAGAAGGAATATCGGGCAAAGCTGATGTCCGACGCGCGGAAGGCGTTCGAAAAACATGCGAAGGTGGATGGCTCCGGGAAGGATGGCCTGATCCGGATTTCTGTCGAGGACCGCGATCCGGCACGCGCCGCGCAGCTGGCGAACAGTTATGTGCAGCACTTCCAGGCACTGTCGCAGACGCTTGCCATTACCGAGGCTTCTCAGCGGCGGTTGTTTTTCGAGAAGCAGCTGGAACAGGCAAAGGACAATCTGGCGAATGCGGAAGAGGCGCTGAAGCTGACCGAACAGACCACGGGGCTGATCCAGCTGGACAGCCAGGCGCGCGCCCTCATCGAGTCAGCGGCGAACCTGCGCGCGCAGGTTGCGGCTAAAGAGGTGCAGATCCAGGCGATGCAGACCTATGCGACGGGCGAGAATGCGCAGGTGGTGGAGGCGCAGCAGGAGCTGCAGAGCCTGCGCGCCCAGCTGGCCAAACTGGGCGGATCCGAGGACAGCGCCAACTCGCTGATCGTGCCGAGAGGGAAGGTGCCTGAAGCGGGCCTCGAATATGTGCGTAAGCTGCGGGACGTGAAATACAACGAAACGATCTTCGACATTCTGGCGCGGCAGTTCGAGATCGCGAAGCTGGATGAGGCGAAAGAGGGAGCGCTGATTCAGGTGGTCGATCCCGCGCTGCCCCCGGACCGGAAATCGTTTCCGAAGCGCGGGCTTATTGTCCTGATTGCCACGATTGCCGGGTTGCTGGTGGGAGTATTGGTGGCTCTGGTCCAGGCGGGCTGGGACAGTCTGCACGCGGATCCTGAATCCGAGGCTAAGCTCGCGCTGCTGCGCAATGCTCTGCGAAGCGGGCGTGCTCCAGCGGGCTGATTCTGACGAGGTTCCGGGTTACTCCGGCAAATCTTTTGAGCCTGTAATCGATAGCTTTGCGGAGACACCGCTGCTGCTTCCGTCCGCAGCCGGTGAAGCACCTCCCACAAAGACCTGGTAGTCGCCTGCCCGGACGGCCCGGTTGCCGCTGTCGTCTACTTCGCTGAGTTCCCGGGCGTCGAGCCTGAAGTGGACGACGGCGCTCGCGTGCGGCGCAAGATGCACGCGCTGGAATCCTTCGAGGCTGCGCAGCGGATAGCCGCTTCCCGACGGCGGGATCAGGTAGAGCTGGGCTACTTCATCGCCCGCGCGATCGCCGGCGTTGGTGATGCTGACGTCGGCGGTCAACGGCTCGCCCGCTTGCAACGACTCCGTCGACAGCTTCAGATCCGAATAGCGAAACGTCGTGTAACTGAGGCCATAGCCAAAGCGGTAAAGAGGGTCGCCGGGGAAGTAACGATACGTGCGGTTCTTCATGCTGTAGTCGGTGAAGGGTGGGAGCTGGCCGTCGGATGCGTAGAAGGTGATGGGCAGGCGGCCGGAGGGGTTCGCATTGCCGGTAAGGACATCGGCGATGGCCTCGCCCCCGGCTTCGCCTGGATACCACGCTTCGAGGAGTGCCGCCGCGTGATCGTTCGCCCAGTTCATCGCGATGGCGCTGCCGCTCATCAGCACCACGACCACGGGCTTACCGGTTGCGGCTACCGCTTCGAGGAGATCCCGCTGCGTCTTTGGCAGATCGAGGTTGGTTCGGTCGCCGCCGGCGAAGCCTTCGATGTGTACGGGCATCTCTTCGCCTTCGAGATTCGGCGAGATGCCGACGAAGGCAATTACTATGTCAGATTGCTTCGCGGCCTCGACCGCTTCATCGCGTAGCAACTGGGCGGGAGCGCGCCATTCAAGGGTGACACCGGCTCCGAAGAGCGGCACGTTGAAGGTGTATTCGATCCGGATGGGGTGGGAATGGGTGTCGGCGATATCGACGGCAAAGGAACCAGGCTGGTGACGGCCCTGTTTCGCGATGACCTGCTTGCCATCGAACCAGAGTCCTGCGCTAAATTTGTCGCCGCAGTCCCAGCAGTCGGCCGTGTGCACCGAGAGCTCATACTTGCCCGGGGCGGGCGCGGTGAAGAACCCAGTCCAGCGGACGCTGTAGTTCGTGCGGGGGATTTTGGGAGCGGGACTGGCGGCGTCCCAGTCGAAGTCGATCTGCTTGTCGATGCGCGTAACGGCAGGTGTCCCGGAAAAGGTGGAATTGTCGAAATATTCTCCCTTGAGTCCTTGTTCTTTCGAAGCCACTGCGGGATGCAACGCGGTGCGCGGAACCACAACCGGAAGTTCCTCGACGTAGCCTGATCCCTGGGCGTAGGCGACGGTGGCTTTGCCGCGCAGCGCTTCTTCGATGCCGTCCAACGGCAGGGATGGGTGCGACGGGATCGCGTTGTAATTGCCTTCAATCGCGGGCAGCGATGCCGCGTTCGGTCCGATGACAGCGATGCGTTTGAGGCCGGGCTTGAGCGGCAGAGTGCCATCGTTCTTGAGCAGGACGATGGCTTCGTGGGCGGTCTTGAGCGCGAGCGCGCGATGCTCGGTGGAGTCGACTTCTGAATACGGAAGCTGGGCGTATCTAACCTCGGCTGGCGGGTCGAAGATACCGAGGCGGAAGCGCGCGGTGAAGAGACGGCGGACGGCCTGGTCAATGTCCGCTTCGGCGATGAGGCGATCGTGGACGGCCTGAACCAGCGACTTGTATTCGTCGCCGCAACTGGTATCGGTCCCGGCTTTCACGGCGATGGCGCTGGCGTGCGCGGCGTCTGGCGAGAAATGATGACCGTGGGCGGAATAGAAATCGCTGATGGCGCCGCAGTCAGAGGTGACGAAGCCCTGGAAGTTCCAGTCCTTGCGCAGGTGCTGCTCAAGAAGCATGGTGTTCGCGCAGGCGGGAACGCCGTCGATGGCGTTGTAGGCGCACATGGCGGAGTCGGCGTGGCTTTCGGTGATGGTGGCGCGGAATGCGGGAGTGTAGGTGTCCTCAAGATCGTGCGGGGTGGCGTCGACGTTGAATTCGTGGCGTTGCGACTCGGGGCCGCTGTGCACGGCGAAATGCTTGGGAGTCGCGATGGTGCGGAAATACTTTGGGTCATCGCCCTGCAGGCCGTTGACGAAGGCGACCCCCATGCGGCTGGTAAGGAACGGATCTTCGCCGTACGTCTCCTGGCCGCGGCCCCAGCGGGGGTCGCGGAAGATGTTGATGTTCGGCGACCAGATGGTGAGGCCGAAGAATATGCTGTGGAGGTTGTCGCGCGTGGCCTGGTTGTATTTCGCGCGGGCTTCCGTCGAGACCACGGTCCCGACCTGACGCTGCAGGTCGGTGTCCCATGTGGCGGCCAGGCCAATGGCCTGGGGAAACAGGGTCGCGTAGCCGGAGCGGGCGATGCCGTGCAGGCCTTCGCTCCAGTAGTCGTATTCAGGAACGCCGAGGCGGGGAATGGCGGCGGCGTGGTTTTCCATCTGCGAGACTTTTTCTTCGAGGGTCATCGCGGAGACGAGGGCGTCGACGCGCTTGTCGAGGGGCTGCGATGGGTCGGACCAGGGTTGCTTTGGTGCGGGGGCGGCGGATTGGGCGAAGATTGCCGGGACAATTCCGGCGCAGAGGATGGCGATCAAGGTCGCAAGGCAGCGCTTCCGATTCACGAACACGGCGTGACTCCTTTTATGGGCGGGGGAATTCTCTCACATCACGACGCCGGTGGGGCAAGCGAAGGTCTGACTCAGTCATCGAGAAGCATCCCTCTTTTAGCGACGCCGTTTCGCTGCTCCTGCCGGATGCGCCTCGTGCTGGCGCCACCCTCGAAATACCTCGCCCCCCGCTCTCCCAAACATGCGAAAATGAGTCGAAACTTAATGCAGGCCCCATCCGTTATCTAATTGTTCCGGGGCCGCTGTTTTCGGGCCACCCAAGGAGGTGCCGTCATGGGGCGCCACTCTCAGTTCCTGATCTCCCACCCGAAGTCCCTCTTTAACTTCCTGCTCTCGCTCGCCGCGATCCTCCTCGCCACTGCCGCCGCGCGCGCTCAGGACACCACTCCGCCTGCCCCACCCCCCGACGCGGCGTCCACTGCCCCCGACAGCCAAACCCAGAGCCAGGTCCGCGCGGTCCGCCTCAGCGACGTCGAAGGCAAGGTCCAGATCCTTCAGGGCGACCAGGTAGCCTTCGACCAGGCCGAGCCCAACATGCCCGCCGTTGAAGGCATGCGCCTCGTCACCGGTGACAATGGCCGCCTCGAAATCCAATTCGAAGATGGCAGCGTCGCGCGCGTCACACCCGACAGCTCCATCCGCCTCACCGAGCTCCGCCGCAACGCCGACGGCAGCACCGTCACCCAGATAGACGCCCTCACCGGTCTTAGCTACTACGAGCTCAACAACCGCGGCGGCCAGTACAGCGTGCACTTCGGCGCCGATAACGTGACTCCCGTCCAGGATGCCGTCTTCCGCGTCGCGCTGGACACCGCGCCCTCGCAGCTGGCAGTCATGCACGGCGCCGTCCACGTCGACGATGGCCAGGGCCTGTCCCTCGACGTACATCCCAGCCAAACCTTCCAAACTGATCCCCAGCAGCCCGGCGAATTCACCGTCGCCCAGGCCATCAGCGCTGACTCCTGGGATCAGTGGAACTCCGATCGCGATCAGGCGCTCGCCCAACTCGGATCCAATCAGACCACCGCCCGCGCCAGCTCCGGCAATCCCGACAACCCTGCGTGGAATGACCTCGATGCCTACGGCGACTGGTACAACCTCCCGGGCTATGGCCAGGTCTGGTCCCCGTCCGGCGTCGGCTCCGGCTGGGACCCCTTCGGCAGCGGCGCGTGGGGCTTCTATCCCGGCTTCGGATACACCTGGATCTCCGGCTACCCCTGGGGCTGGTGGCCCTATCACTGCGGCGCGTGGCAGTACCTGGACGGATGGGGCTGGATCTGGATTCCCGGCAACTGCGGCTACGGCTTCTACGGGTCAGGCTGGTATCCCTACTCGACTGTATGGAAAGTACCTCCGGGCTATCTGCTGCCCCAGCGCCCGCGCGGCCGGCCCATCAACCCGCGGCCCGGTCAGCCGCAGCCGGAGAAGCTCATCGCCGTCAATCGCGGCTCGCAGTTCTCCGCTCCCTTCCACTTCCAGAATGGAGTCAAGCCTGATCCGCGCCCGTTGACCTTTGAAGGCCGCACCGTCGCTCCCCTCGACGCCGGCATTCACCCGCTCCAGCGCGGTCCCATGGGCGAAAGCTTCACCGCCGCCCTGGTCCGCACTCATCCGGAGATGGGGCCGACGCTCTCACGCTCGACCGGTGAATCCGCCCAGCGCAGCACCTATACTCCGGCCATCCTCGGAGGGGCCCGGACCTTCGGCGCACCATCAACCTTTAGCGCCTCGCGCGCCGGCGGGTACTCCGGCTCTTCCGCCGGAGCCCACGGCTCCTTCAGCTCCGGTGGCGGCGCCTCGCACGGTGGTGGAGTCAGCGGTAGTGCAGCAAGTAGCGGCGGAGGCCACGCCGGGGGCGGCAGCGTCAGCTCTGGTGGCGGAAGCGCAGCCAGCGCCGCAGCCGCTGCCAGCAGCGCCCATCACTGATGCTGATTCTTCGCCTGGAAAGACAGGGCGGTCTGGTCATCCACGAACCTGACCGCCCCGAACCGGCCCCTTGCTCATTCACCAACGGATCCTGCCCTGAGTGAATGGGAGTCAGCTGGGCGAGTTGAGCCGGGCCTGGCTACGCAAGAAAGCATGCGGCCCCATCGGGCAACGATCACCTCTACTCGACCGTGATGGTAAACGTCTCTGCGTTCTCCACTCCAGCAGGGTTCCTGTAAACAGCCATATAGACATTCGTACCCGCGCTCAGCGGAATACCGTCGATCTCCCGCGCAGTGGACGTGAACCCGTCAGGCCCGCTCCAGCTCCACGTGCCCCCGCTCACCGGCTGCGGCGCAAGATTCACTGTGCTGCCGGCGGCCACGGTCACGTTGTTCGTCTCCTGCCATGCCCCACCGTTCACCTCCAGATAAGGCACAATCGGCGTGGGGGCAAGCGTGATCGTGAACACCTGCACGCTGTTCAGTCCAGCTGGACTTGTGTAAACCACGGCCCAAACTTGTGGAACGCCCCAGTAGATACCGGGATAACTCATCGGGGACGCGCTGATCACCCGCGAAGTAGACGTGATTCCGTTGGGATCGATCCAGCTCCAGCTGCCGCCAGTCAGCGGCGCCGGACCGAGGTTCACCGTATCGCCATAGTTCACCGTGAGACTCGAAACCTGCTGCCAGGCTCCGCCGTCCTGCTGGAGATCCTGGATATACGGGACAATCGGGTTGGGTCCGACCGTGAAAGTAAACGCCTGTGTGCTCGTCAGGCCTATGGAATTAACGTAAGTAAGCACATAGGTACCGGTCGTCAATGGCAGCGGAGGACTAAACAAAGACCATCCGTAGCGAGTTGTGGTGAACCCGTTGGGGCCGGTCCACGTGTATAGGGCCCATTCGTCGTCAATGCCAGTCACGTTAATGAGCACGGTGTCGGTGGCCTTCACCTGGACACTGGATATCGTTAAATAGGGTCCGGAGTCGATTGAAATACCGTACTTCAGGACGGTGGGGTTGACCGTGATCGTGAATGCCTGGGTACTGGCCACTCCTCCGGCATCCGTAAACGTGGCCTCATAAATTGTGGTGGCCGAAGTCAGGGTAACCGCGTCGATCTCGCGTGCCGTCGACGTGAACCCATTGGGTCCGGTCCAGCACCAGGTACCTCCGCTGACCGGCTGCGGCGCAAGATTCACAGTGTCGCCATAGTTCACTGTCACGCGGGCAACATTCTGCCAGGATCCCCCGTTCACCTGTACATACGGGACGATTTGGGCCGGCTCGCCCGTACCGCTCAGACCGATCGTCTGCCGCGCGTGCTTCACGTTCAGATTGTCGTCCGTCAGCACCACCCCCCCGCTGATCGAGCCGGTGGTCGTCGGAATGAAGTCCACGGCCAGCTCGCAACTGTCGCCCGCCGGCAGCATCCCCGCCGGAGAAGAAGCCAGCACCTCCGGACACGTAGTCGACGAGTCGAGCGTGAAATTGGCTGAGACGCTGGGATTCTCGCCCGTCCACGGAATGGGGAACCTCAGCGGCGCGTTCCCAATGTTTCGCAGTGCCACCGTCTGCGGGCTGTCCGTGCTTTCCACGCCGATGCCGTTCGTCTTTGCAAAAATCAGGCTGGGCGCAGCGGCAAGATTCAGCTCTGTCACCGTGGTGCCGCCATCGGCGACATAAACATTGCCGCCCCCATCCACTGCCACGCCATCCGGAGCAATTCCCCCGCCGACCAGCGTCGTCACGCAAGCAGAGGAAGTGCAGCCAGGGGGCATCACCTTCACCTCGTAGTTTTGGGTATCGGCGACATAAACGTTGCCGCCTCCGTCTACCGCCACGCCAAAGGGAAAGTAGAAGCCTCCCCCCAGCGACGTCACGCAACTGGCGGAAGCGCATCCCGGGGGCATCTCCTTCACCGCATCGTTTACGGAATCGGCGACATAGACATTGCCACTCCCGTCCACCGCCACGCCCCACGGCTGGCTGAAGCCCCCGCCCAGCGTCTTCACGCAAGTGAAGGAAGTGCAGCCTGGAGGCATCTCCTTCACTGCGTCGTTGTAGGCATCGCTGACATAAACGTTCCCGCTTCCGTCTACCGCAACGCCCGCGGGATAGCCAAAGCCCCCGCCCAGCGACGTCACGCAGCTCGCGGACGCGCACCCAGGCGGCATCTCTTTCACTCCGTCGTCGGCATCCGCGACATAGACGTTCCCGCTCCCATCCACCGCCACGCCCACCGGTTCGCCAAAGCCTCCTCCCAACGACGTCACGCAACTCGCGGACGCACACCCAGGCGGCATCTCTTTCACTCCGTCGTAGGCATCCGCGACATAGACCTTCCCGCTCCCGTCCACCGCCACAGCGGCGGGAGAGAAGCCGCCCCCGAGCGTGGTCTGCGTGGTTGGGCCAAACGCCAGCTGTGGCCCTTTGCCTTCGCCGTAGATATACATAGTCGCGATCACTCCGCTGTCATCGCTCAATTCCACCGCGCCATACCGCGCGCCAGCGTACTTCGGCGCAAACGTCACATTTACCGTGCATCTGTCCCTCCTGCGGTACCGGTGACCGGACCCGTTGGTTTCGCAACTCCCTCCGCCCGCATCGATAAAATCCAGCCCCGTCGCGCCCTGGGTCAGGACCGATGTTTTGACGACGTCCTTGTCATCGGCATGGAAGGTGAAGGTCAGCGTCAGCGCCCGCCCCGTAACTCCCAATCTAACCTCACCGAAGTTCACAGAGGGCTGAATCTCCCCTCCCGGAACCGCGGGGTTCACGCCCCCCGGTGTGATCTCCTTTAACCCTTCAACCCCGGTGACATAGATATCGCCGCTCAAGTCCACCGCCACACCATTGGACCCCGCGAAGCAGCAGCCCGGCGAGGTCATGCAACCGGAGGAGTCGCAGCCCGGTGCCATAACTCTGACCTCGTTATTGCCACCGAGATAAATGTTTCCGCTCTCGTCCACCGCGATCCCGGCAGGATCAGTGACGCCGCCAGCCAGCGTCGCCACACAGGCAGATGAGGCGCAGCCTGCCGGCATCTCCTTTACCGCGTTGTTCCCCGTGTCGGAGACATAGACGTTTCCAATCCCGTCCACCGCCACGCCGAAAGGCCCGTTGAAACCGCCCCCCAGGGTCGCGACACAACCGGCGGAAGCGCAGGCAGCCGGCATCTCTTTCACCGCGTTGTTACCGGTGTCGGCCACATAAACATTCCCGTTCACGTCCACCGCCACGCCATAAGGACCTTTGAAGCCGCCCCCCAGCGTCGTGACACAGCTGGCGGAAGCGCAGCCCGGCGGCACTTCCTTCACGGCGTTGTGATCGGTATCTGCGACATAGACGTTTCCGCTCCGGTCCACCGCCACGCCAAAGGGGTCTTCGAACCCGCTCCCCACTGCCGTAATGACGCAACTGCCTGAAGCGCAGTCGGACCCTTTGAGCACTCCACCGCCGTACTTGGAAATCCAGCTGACATAGAGGTTGCCGCTTCCGTCGACCGCCACGCCGACGGGGTCTTCGAACTGATCGAGGGTCTTGACGGTCTGCGCCTCCAGCGGGCACAAACCCACCCCGCCCATCACCACGGCTCCCAGCCAGATAGCTTGCGAAACATGCCGCCGCGCAAAAACCGCTCTCTTGCGGGGTCCACGGCTTTCACGACCTGCTGAAAAGCCGGGTCTTGTATCACGGCCCGGACGACCTGCAGGTAAGCCTGAGTTAGCTTCGAAACTCAAAAGGGATCCGAGGAAACAGAAACCGCCTGGAAAGGTCACCGGGTAACTCCTTGGCAGAAAGTCGCCACTCCCACGTCAGGCAGGAGAGGCTCATCGGAAGATCAATTCAGCCGCCGCCTTGGGGGCGCAACAGCGACATATCGATCCAGGGCCCATTTGGATGATGGTTCAGAACCGGCCTCAGAAAGGCTCACATCGAACTCCAAACTCGAACCGATAAAGGATGCCGCTAAATGTAAGGAGAAAAGATAACTCAACCGATACTCCGCGAGATAAAGGAAGTCAATCGGAAAATCCGCCATGGGCGCTTTTTCCCTGAACACTGGCTGAACCTGTTCTTCCGGCTTGTGCTCTGAAGTTACACATGCCCGGAACAGAAGTAATTCGCATCTGGCACGAAAGTAGGCAGGTTAGGGCCTCAGGCCTTCGAATATTTCCGCACCCGGCGAATCTCCATCAGCGCCTTTGGCGGCGCCTCGCACGGTAGCGGTGAATCCCGCAGTGCGCTCATCGCCGAGCACGACCGCAGGCCGGTTCACAGGCCGCCCCACCCTCCCCCACCCGGAGTCTCGATCCGCACCACGTCCCCCGCCTCAACCTCGAAACTGCATTTCCCCGGCAACTCGATCTCCTCGCCCGTCGCGCCTCTTCTCAACACCGCCCGTCCCGCCGCGCCGTCTTCCCCTCCCTCCAATCCCCACGGCCGAAGCTTCCGCCGATCCGCGAGCAACGTCACCTGCGCCGGCGCCAACAGCTCAATCTCGCGAACCAGCCCGTCGCCGCCACGAAATTTCCCGCCCCCGCCCGAACCATTCCGGTACGAGTACCGCCGAACTCGAAACGGATACGCATACTCCAGCGCCTCCACCGGCGTATTCAGCGAATTCGTCATGTGCGTCTGTACGCCCGAAATTCCGTCCAGCCCAGGGCGCGCTCCCATGCCACCCGCTGCCGTTTCGTAATAAGTAAACGGCTGCCCGGTCCGCGGATCGATCCCGCCAATCGTCAGATTGCTCATCGTTCCCGCGCTTGCCGCCGGCACCCGATCCGGAATCGCCTGCGCCAACGCCCGCAGCAGCACATCCACGATCCGCTGCGACGTCTCCACATTTCCGCCCGCCACCGGCGCCGGCGATCGTGCATCGACAATGCTTCCCGCCACCGTCGTCAACGTCAGCGGTCGTAAAATCCCGGCCGTCGCCGGAGCGTCCCGCCCCAGCAAACAACGCAGCACATAGAAGCACGCCGACAGCGTGATGGCCCGCACCGCATTCACGCTTCCCCTTACCTGCGGCGCCGAACCCGTGAAGTCGACCGCCATCGCTCCCGCATCCGGATCGATCCCAATCCGCACACAGATCCTGATCGGCGCATCGTCGATCCCGTCATCGTCCAGCCAGTCCTCCGCCGTGTACTCGCCCGCCGGCATCCGCCGCAGCTCCGCCCGCACCAGCCGTTCCGAGTAATCCAGCAGATAGTCCGTGAGACTCCGCAATCGACCCGCGCCATATTTCCCCACCAATTCAAGAACCCGCTGCTTCCCCACTCTGCAGGCTCCGATCTGCGCCGCCAGGTCGCCCTCCCGCTCTCTCGGCGTCCGCACGTTCAGCAGGATCAGGTCCAGCATCTCGCGGTCAATCGCCCCTCCCCGCACGATGCGCACCGGAGGAATCCGCAGCCCTTCCTCGAAAATCTCTCTCGCCGGCCCCATCGAGCCAGGAAACGATCCGCCCACATCCGCATGGTGCGCCCGCGTCGATACATAGAACCCAGGCGACGCCGCTCCGGGCAGAAAAACCGGCAGCACCATCGTGATGTCGGGCAGATGCGTTCCCCCCGCATAAGGGTCGTTCAGCACCGCAACGTCTCCCGGCGCAAAGTCGATCGCAGCGACCGCTGCCTCCACCGACATCGGCATCGACCCCAGATGCACCGGCATGTGATCGCCCATCGCAATCACTCGCGCCTCTCCATCAAAGAGCGCGCACGAATAGTCCCGCCGCTCCTTGATATTCGGCGACAGCGCCGTGCGCCGCAGCGCCGCTCCCATCTCCTCCGCAATGGAGTGAACCGCGCTGCGGAAAATGGCCAGCTCGACCGCGTCCGCGTTCATGCCCTCTGCTCTCCAACCGCAATCACCAGGTTTTCGAACGCATCGACCGTGGCTCGGCACCCAGGCGGCACAATCGTCGCAGATGTGTATTCCGTAATCATCGCCGGCCCCTCGATCACATCGCCGGCACGAAGCCGTTCGCGCCGATACAAACGCGAATCCAAAAATTCTCCGTCAAAGAAAATCTTCCGCTCCCCATCCAAAGCCGCGCTCCCGTCTCCAGACCTCATCTCGTGCGGCCGGGGAGTGTACGGCTCACCCGCAGCCGTCATGCGCAGGCGCAGATTCACAATCTGCACCGGCTTCCCGCGATCGCAAAATCCATACCGTTGCCGATGCAACTCGTGAAACTCCTCGATCGAAGTCCTCGGCGATCTTCCGTCCCAGGCAACATTCAGCTCATATCCCTGCCCCGCATACCGCACATCGAGCGAATATTCGGCAACACCCTTCAGTCCCTCCGCGACCAACTCCGCGGTGGCCAGTTCTTCGAGCTCCCTGAATTGCGGCGCAAGTTCGCCGATCGCTTCTCCGCCCAGCATCACCGTCCGCGCATGATCCCGCACCACATCCGCCAGCAAAATCCCCAGCGCAGACAGCGCCCCCGGCATCGTGGGAATCAGCACCGTCGGAATCCGCAGCGCCCGAGCCAGCGAACAGGCATGCACCGGCCCCCCTCCGCCAAAAGCCACCAGCGTGAACTCGCGCGGATCGTACCCCTGTTCGACCGAGATCACCCGGATCGCCTTCTCCATCTCTGTCTCAACCACCCGCACAATGCCCGCCGCAAACTCCTCGACCCGCTCCAAAGACCCCTTCTGCTCCCCCATCAGCTTCCTTGCGCGCTCCGCGTCCAGGCGCACGCTTCCCCCCAGGAAGCTCGCCTCGTCCAGCCTTCCCAGCAGCAGATTCGCATCCGTCACCGTCGGCGCCGTTCCGCGCCCAAAACAAATCGGTCCAGGCTCGGCCCCTGCCGACTCCGGCCCCACCCGCAGCATTCCCCCCTCATCGAAGCGCGCGATCGAACCGCCTCCCGCCCCGGCCGTGTGGATTTCAAGCATCGGCACGCTCACCGGCACGCCCGCCACAACCGACTCCCGCGTTCTCCGCACTCCGCCTCGTGCCGCGTCCGAAAGAAAAACATCCGTCGAGGTCCCGCCCATATCGAACCCGATAATCCGTTCGAAACCAGCCCAGGCCGCAACCCGGCTCGCGCCCAGCACCCCGCCCGCCGGGCCTGACAGCACGGTCCGGACCGGCTCCTGCGCCGCCAAACGCGCCGATACAATACCACCCGAAGACTGCATCACCGCGAGCGCGCTGCCCTCATGTGCGGCCGAGATCCGCTCCGAGAGCCGCAGCAAATACTCCTGCATCAGCGGCGCAAGAAAGGCATTCACCACCGTCGTCGAAGCCCGCTCGTACTCGCGAAACTCGGGCAGAATGCGGTGCGAAACCGAAACAGGAATACCCAGCCCGCTCAATGCCGCCTCAACCCGCCGCTCCGTTTCAGGATGGGCAAATGAAAACAGCAGCGAAACAGCAATCGCCTTCGCTCCACTCGCGCCCATAGCTTCGGCCAGCTCACGCAACTCGCCATCGCTCGGCGCCCGAAGCACCTTGCCCTCCGCGCTCACCCGCTCCGATATTCCAAATTGCATTTCCCGCGCCACAAGACGCGCCGGCGCCGCCGCGAACCAGTCATACAAATCGCGCCGCGTCTGCCGCCCGATCGCGATCGTGTCTTCGAATCCCGCCGTGCCCACAAAAGCAACCGGCCCCCCACGCCTCTCCAGCATCGCGTTGGTCCCGATCGTGGTCCCGTGCCGAACCTCGACCGATCCCTGAGTCCCAATGCGCCCAAGAGCATCGAGAACCGAGATAGAAGGATCGGCGGGCGTCGAGAAAACCTTCAGAACCCGAAGTTCGCCACCCTCCAGGTAAACGCAATCCGTAAAAGTGCCGCCGGTATCAATTGCTGCACGCAAGGGCTCTGCTCTCGTATCGTGGTATCACGGCGTTCCGTCTTTCTGACTCTAAAGCACCATCGGGACAAACTCGCACGGAACCTGTACGGTTAACCCCGGAGCCATATGAAGATCGGCATCACCTGCTATCCCACCTACGGCGGCAGCGGAGTTGTCGCCACCGAGCTCGGCATCGAGCTCGCCGCCGCCGGCCATCAGGTCCACTTCATCGCCTACTCCCAGCCCTTCCGGTTGCGCGGCCGCGAGCAGGACATCGCCTTCCACGAAGTCCCCGTCTCCAACTACCCGCTCTTCGAATACCCTCCCTACGATTTAGCCCTCGCCACGCGCATGGCCGAGGTCGCCGCCTATTACGAACTCGACCTCCTCCACGTCCACTACGCCATTCCACACTCCATCTCTGCTTACTTAGCCCGCGAGATGCTCGCCCGACAGCAACGGCGTCTGCCCTTCATCACCACCCTCCATGGAACCGACATCACCCTCGTCGGACTCGACCACTCCTATCTCCCCATCACCCGTTTCGGTATCAACGAGAGCGACGGCGTTACCGCCATCTCCGGCTATCTCCGCGATAAAACCATTCAGGAGTTCCATCCCGAGAAATACATCCACGTGATTCCGAATTTCGTGAACTGCGATGTCTATATGCCGCTCTCTCAAGAAGAGCGCACCGCCGGCCGCGCCCGCTATGCTGACCCAGGCGAAAAAATTCTCGTCCACCTCTCCAACTTTCGGCCCGTCAAGCGCACCGCCGACGTCGTCCGCATCTTCGCCCGCGTTGTTCGCGAGCTGCCGGCCCGCCTGCTCATGATCGGTGACGGCCCGGATCGCTCTGCTGCCGAATGGATCGCCCACCGCAAGGGAATTCAGGACCGCGTCCACTTCCTCGGCAAGCAAAGCAGCGTCTCTGAAATTCTGCCCCTCGCCGACCTCCTCCTCATGCCGAGCGAACTCGAATCCTTCGGCCTCGCCGCCCTCGAAGCCATGGCCTGCCGCGTTCCCACCATCGCTACCCACGTCGGCGGCGTGCCGGAGCTCATCGACGATGGTGTCAGCGGCCGCCTTCTGCCCGTCGGCGATGTCGACGGCATGGCCGCTGCCGCCATTGAGCTGCTAAGCGACCCCGAACGCTATCTTGCCATGGCCGAAGCCGCCCGCCACACCGCTCAGACCCGCTATTGCGCCTCAAAAATCGTCCCGCTCTATGAGCGATTCTATGAGGACGTATTGAGCGGGTCCGGAGCCTGGCGGGCCTGAGCGTCGCATCGCCTTCCTCCCCGTCTGCCCGTCCCCGCCCCGGCCTGCCGCTGATGCGTCGCCACACCTAATGAATCATATTGATGGTTTCCTGCGAGATCGTGTCGAAGGTGGTGATCGCCTTCGAGCTCGCCTCGAAGGACTGCTGCGCGACGATCAGATCGGAAAATTCCGTCGAGATGTCAACGTTGGATTGCTCCAGAGCCTGGTCCTGAATCGTACCCAGTCCCGCAGACCCCGCCACCCCAACGCTCGCGTCGCCCGATCCCAGCGTCGTCCTGTAATTGTTGCCCGCGACGATCGTCATTCCCTGCTGATTCGTGACATTGGCCAGCGCCAGTTGCCCCACCGCCGTGGTCTGCCCGTTGCTGAACTGGGCCGAGACCACACCATCCGAATCGATCGTGAATCCGCTGTACTGGCCGCTCGCATAACCGTTCTGCGTGGTCGCTGAAACCGCCGACGCCGAAGCCACCTGCGTGATGTTCGGCTGGTTGTTGGATCCCATAATGTCCCAGGTGATGCCCAGCCCGTTCGAGCCATCCGCCAGTCCGGCGAAGGTGATCCCGCTCACATTCGCGGACGGCGAGATCAGATTCCCGTTTCCATCGAAGGTCAGCGTTCCCGTGTTGTTCGTCGCCACCGGATCCTGCACCACGTTGCCCGAGGCGCTGAAGGCGCTCGTCCCGGCGATGCTCAGGCTGTTGCCGCTGCCCGTGACCGTAACGCCGGTGATGCCGGCCGCCGTCAAAGCCGTGTTCAGAGCCGTCGCATACGCTCCCAGCGTCTCCCCGGAGGTCACCGTCGGCGCGACGATCGTCGCCGTCCCCCCTGCCGCGGTGGTCCCGGTAATGGTCAGATCCGTCGCCGGATCCACGGTACCCACCGTGGCTCCGCTCTTTGCAAATGTATAGGTGTCCGTTGTTGTCGTCACCGGTGGATTCCCCGCTGTCGCCGTGGATGAGGTTGGTGTCAGGGTATCCGGCAGAGAGATGCCGTAATTCCATACCCCGCCGCCCTTATTCGTAAAATCCACCGTGGCCACATGCGAGACGCCCAGCGAATCGTAAATCGTTACCTGCGCCGGCACCACTGTGCCCACCGCCGACGTTGCATCCAGATTGGCGGACAGCGACAGCGAGGTCGTCGCCTTCGGCTGTTCCACCGCGTTCGTCGGAAGCGCGATCGGCGCCAGCGGCGTGCTGGTGCTGACCGCGCCGTTGACCACCGGGTACCCCATCACCTGTTGTCCCGATTGCGTGGTCAGCGAACCATCGGCCGCGAGGCTGAAGCTCCCATCGCGCGTGTATTCGGTTTCGGTGCCGTTCCGGACCACGAAGAACCCGTTTCCGTTCAGCGCGACATCGGTGGCGTTTCCGGTCACCGCAATGCTGCCCTGAGCAAAGTCGGTCTCGGTCGACGCGACCTGGGTGCCCGCGCCCACCTGCAGCGGATTGCCCGACCCCGAGCTCCCGATCTGCTGGTAAAACAGATCGCTGAACGTCACGTCCTGACTCTTGAACGCGGTGGTGTTCATGTTGGATAAGTTGTTCGCAATCGTATTCAGGGCTGTCGACGATGCCTCCAGCCCGGTCAGCGGAATTGAAAAAGACGACATGGTTCCTCCGTGTCAGTGCCGCGCGCAAACCTAATGCGCCCGGTTGGATTGTGAAGCGCGCGTCTTGCTTGCACCCGTGCTCGTGTCGCGCGCAAATCTAATGCGCCGGATTCGAAGGTGCGGCTCGCGTCTGCTGCGCCCGCGCTTTGAGGGAACGCAACATTGAATCCATCGGACTCGCCCCGCCCCCGGGCAGTGCGATTCCACTCCCGGCGGATCCAGGCGCAAGGGTCTGCGCGGCGGTACTGAGCGCGCTGACGATCCGCGTCGTCGATGCCCCCGTGTTCGGCGCGCTCAGGTTGCCTCGAGCCACCGCGGGCGCTCCGGCGGTCTGCGCCGAAGCCCCCCCCGGCGGCTGGCTGCTCACCTGTCCCGTCCCGCCGCCCGTTCCGGCGCTCCCCCCCGACCCCGTGCTCGGTGTCAGATCCTGATTGATGGAGATCAGCTGTTCAAGGCTGTTCACCTGCACCAGTTGATTGATGTACTCGTTCGGATCCGTATTCGCTGTGGGGTCCTGATTCTTCAGCTCGGTGACCAGCAGCTGCAAAAAATCATTCGCCGTCACCATGGCCGAACCTGTACTCGAGGTCGAAGACGAAGAACCGGTCCCGGACGACGACCCCGCATCCTCCGTCTGCGCCGCCGCTGTCGCCGGTGCTGTCACCGGATTTGAAAATATCTGCATGCCTCTCCTTTCAACGGTCTGCGCGTATCAGACTCGCACATTGATGTACGACAAACTTTCCGTTTCCCGTGCAGAGGTTATCGTGCTCGCGGAGCCGGGATTATTCAGCGAAGGCCCTCCTTCACTGCCGTTCTCATCGCGAGATTCGCGGCCCGCCTGGTTCCGTGCTTCATTTCCGGACTGGCCCCCCGAGAATCCCTCGCCGCCGCCGCCGGACGAAGCCGGGAACCTCTCCGATGTTAGGTTGTCGACGCGGACATGCTCGCCGGCAAGAAACTCGCGCACCGATGGCAACTGCGCCGACACCGCGCCGTGCGACTCGGCCGAACCGGCCACCACGGTCGCCGATACCTGCCCAGCCGCATTGCTGGCGTGAACCTCCACCCATCCCAGACCAGGGCTGCGCACCCCCACCGCCAGCCGCTGCGGAGTGCTCTCGATCACCTGCGGCGTCGCGCCTGAATCCATCCGCTCAAAAGCGGCGCTCGCCGGAACCTGCGCGGAATGCGGGGCCGAGGTCAAAGGAATCGCCGGCTGCATGGCGGCCATCCCGCTCGCCGCATGCGCCGCCAGCACCGCCGGCGCCACGGCCTGCGACGCGGCGCCAGCGTTCGCCGCCGTGTGCGCACCCGGACCGGCAGCCAAAGTTGGCCATCCGGTATGCCCAGTTGCTTTGTCGAGCCCCTCCTGACCTGCCGGATCCGCGGCCAAAGGGGGCGATCCGGAATGCCCGGCCTTCGCCGGTCCCTCGTGCTCCGCATCCATTGCTTCCACGGAGAAATCGGCACTCCCGCTGGCCCCCTGACTCGCCCCCTGGACGATTTCCCCTCCTGATGACGTCCTGCGTCCAGCCGCGGCGTGCTCCGGGGATTCCCTTATGGCCCCCGCCGCTGTTTGCGCGCTGGCGCCTGGATCCGCGGTTACGACCTGCATCCGGGTTTCCGCCGCGACCGGTGTCGCGAGCGGTGCCGCCGGAGCTGCCGCCGCGGAACCGGAGCCAGCCGCTGCTGCTTCCTCCTGCTGCCCTGCGGCGACTGTCGATTGCGACGGCAAAACCGCATGTGCCCTGGCTGATGGCGTTCCGGATTTTTTCGGTTCGACGGTTGCAGGAGCGGAAAGCCCGTGCTTGTTGCGCAAGCCCTCTCCTCGCAAGGCCGTCACCGCAATCCCTCGAGCCGGAACGCTTACCCCGAAGGGGCCCACCGGCGGACCCTTTCCTTGAACAGCCCCGGGCGGGATTTCCGAATGAGCGGGAGCTTCGGTTGTCTTTTCGGAGGACGCTGCTTGTCCCGTCGGGTTCGAGGTCGGCGGCAGGGAGGGTTCAAACTTATCCTCTTCGCCAACAAAACCAGGGACTGGAGGAGCCGGTGCGGCCGAATCAGGATGGCCGGACCCCGCCGCCGCCAGGGCGAAACCGGCATGCGATGCATGAGAGGCCGCCGGAGCGGAAGGCCCGAGCAGTGTCCCCCCCACCGGGGCGGACGATGAACACGAGGATGCCGCAACCGGATCGGAGAATCGACGGGAAGCAGCCGCGGCAGAGCCGTGTCCGCCGGCGAAAGATTCCACCCGAGAGAAATCGCCGGGCACGATCCCGCTTTCCTCGCCTGGGGGAGCGGCGTCCGTTCCCTGATCCGCCGGCTTGCTCGCGAGACCGCCGACAGAGGACGGGGTGCCGCTCATCTCTGTGGCCGGACGCCATCCGGAACAATTCGAACCTGCGGCCTTGTCGGACTTCGAAAAAGACGCACCCAGCAACCGCGTGCTTTCGCTCACGGTCGCGCGCCGCGAGGCTGCCACCGCGTCCCCAGCTGCTCTCGTGGCTCCAGCCGCCGCGGAAACCCGAGCACCGGGCAGAATCGCAAACAACGCCATTCGCGTGCTCGGCTGGCCGGCGGAGGCATGGTCGCCGGTGTTCGCAGGCATCTCCCGTGGGACCAACTCGTTCTCATTTATCCCTTCAGTTGGGCTCGCAGAGACCGGCGCAGTTTCTTCGCCCGCCGCCACCTGAGGTCGAATCAGGTCTGCAAAGGATGTCCCCCCCTCCGGTTCCTTACCTGAATACGTGATCGCCGGACCGGCGGTGTTTCCGTTCTCCGGGATCAGAATCTGGGGCGCGGCAAATTGCACTCAATTTCTCCAGCCGGAGATACAGCAAGTCCCAAACCCTCGCCTCAGCGCCATCCTGAGACCTCTCTAATCCCGGTCTTTGCTGAAGGAGCGGCTCTGGAACCAGTCATCGATGCGATTCTGTTCCCGCCGAGTCTCTTCCTTCTCCTCAGCCCGCGCCGCGCTCGCCAGCAACGACTCCACCTGAAGCCGGTCCGTCCTGCGCTCCATCATCTCTTCGCGCGCCGCACCGACCTCCGGGAGCCCGGCTTCGGCCAGCGCTCTTAAGCCCGACGCTCTCCGTGCCAGAAGTTCGGCATCCGCGATTCGCATCCGCCACGCCCCGCGCCCCGCAATTTCTCCCTCGCTCAGCGTGCGCAGAGCATCGGCACGCGCTGCCAAAGCCATCTCTCGCTGCCGTTCCGCGCTCATCTCCATCTGGCGCACGACAGCGTTCTTCCTCTCAAAGTCAAGCTTCGCGATCTCCTCCAGCACTCTTCGGATGCTCAGCACGCGTGCCAGCCTGTGACTCACGGTCGTCCTCTTCTCAGCAGACGGCGAGCAGCCGCGCATTCGCCGGGTATGCCGGCCCCCGGTTCGAGGACCTGTTTACCCACCTCTCGCCTGCCCCGATTCCCCGTGTCGGAAAAAGACATTGAAACCTCCCGCATCCAGCGTCCCTGAACCCAGTCTCCCGACCCCCCGGGCATTCCGCTCCGCGAGCTCCGCTCAACCGTTCTCGATCGATCCAGCCAGCCGCAGCAGCTGGCCGCGCGCGTCCATGAATGTCTGCGTCTCCCGCGCCCCCTGCATCAGAAATTCCCGGATCGCCGGACGGAACCGGATCGCGCGGTCGATATCCTGGTCGGTCCCCGGCTTATAAGCGCCGATCCTCACCAGGTCCTCCGAACGCGCCCACGTCGAAAGCACCCTGCGCACCGTCGCCGCCGCCCTTCCATGCTCCTCCGTCACCACCGATGGCATCAGCCGGCTCAGCGACTCGATCACATCGATCGGCGGATACCATCCCTCCCCGGCCAGACTCCGCGCCAGCACCACATGCCCGTCCAAATAAGAGCGCACCGCGTCCACCAGCGGATCCTGCAGATCGTCTCCCTCCATCAGCACCGTGTAGAAGGCCGTGATGCTGCCCGTGCGGAATCGCCCCGCCCGCTCCACCAGCTTCGCCAGCCGGCTGAAGACCGATGGCGTGTAGCCGCGCGTCGTCGGCGGCTCTCCGGCGGCCAGGCCGACCTCGCGCGCCGCCATCGCGAAACGGGTCAGCGAGTCCAGAACCACCAGCACGTGTTTTCCCAGTTGCGCAAAGTACTCAGCCACGCTCATCGCAGCCAGAGCCGCGCGCATCCGCAGCAGCGCCGACTGGTCCGACGTCGACACCAGCACGACGGCCCGCTTCCGCCCCTCCGGTCCCAGTCCTTCTTCGAGAAACTCGCCGACCTCCCGTCCCCGTTCTCCCACCAGGCCCACCACGATTACGTCCGCGTCGCTGTCGCGCGTCATCATTCCGATCAGCGTGCTCTTCCCCACCCCCGACCCTCCAAAAATGCCGATCCTCTGTCCGCGCCCCACGCTCAGCATGCCGTCGATGGCGCGGATTCCCGTTCCCAGCACCTCGCGTATGGGCTCCCGTTCGAGCGGCGCCGGCGCCCGGCGTTCAAGCGGCACCGCCGTATCGAGAACCGGCCGGCGTCCACCATCGATCGCCTGGCCCATGCCGTCCATCACCCGCCCGATCAGACCCGCACCCACGTCGACGCGCGGGCTCACTCCCAGAGCCGATACCGGGTCGCCGTAGCGAATTCCGTCGGCCCCATCGAGCGTCATCGAGAGCACGCCCGACCCGCGAAAGCCGATCACCTCCGCCGGGTGGGTCCTGCCCATGGAATCGCGGATCTCGCAGCATTCCCCCACCGAGCAGGGCGGACCCTCCGATTCGATCGTCTGCCCCGTGGCCTCGACCACCCGTCCACGCCACAGGAAAGGGGAACGCTGCCGCAGCTGCGAGAAATACGTTCCCAGCAGAGTATCGTGGTTGCCGGGGCTTTCAGACCTAATCGCTTGATCCATTCAACCTCTCTTCCCGCCCGTATCGGCCCGGCCAGCGCCGCCGATCGGCTGTTTGCGAACTTCGAGCAGATCGAAGAAGCCTCGCTCGATCTCTTTCAGCTGCGAGCGAACTCCCAGGTCGATCGTGCCCACGTCGGTTTCGAGCACCGCGTCCGATCCTTCCATCTCCGGGTCTGCGCAAATTTCCGGGCGCAGCGGCAGCCCGGGCATCAGGAGTACCAGCTCCGCCCACATCTCCCTCTGTCCGGCCGGCACCCGCAGCCGCACCTTCGCCGACTCCGCGAGCTGCCCCAGAGCGACCCGCACCGCGCCCGAGAGCAGCAATGGATCGAGCTGCGATTCCCGGTGCAGAATCCGTTCGGCCACCCCCAGCGCCAGCCGGACCACCTCCTGCTCCACCTGCGCCAGATATTCGTCCGTGCGGGCGCGCAATCCGTCGAGGGCCGCCGTCATGGCCGCCGCCGCCTGCTGCCGCCACGCCGCCTGCTCTCCCCCCGCCTGTTGCCGTCCCCGCTCCATTGCCTCCTGCCGGGCGCTTTCGAGCTTTCTCCCGAACTGCCGTTCTCTCTCTTCGAGCTCCTTTTCCAGTTCCTGGACCCGCCGTGGCAGATCGACGGCCGGCTCGGGTTCGGTCACCGCCGCCGGAGCCCCGCCCAGCAACGGGTACTCCATGGTGAGGATCTCCGTTTCGAGTTTCATCGGCACGGGCCTTCCCCCTGCCCCTGCGCGATCATCGATTCGTAGCCGGAAAACGAGCTCTCTTTCGGCACAGATAACCCTCTCCTGTAACCAAAGATCATCGCTCGGTTGCCGGAGGCGATCGCTCTCGCAAAGGTCCCCTTCTTCCTACACCACGAAGTCATCGCCCTGCTCGAGTTTCAGAATGACCTTCCCCTCGGCTTCAAGGCTGCGCGCCAGCGCGAGAATCTCGTGCTGGGCACCCGCCACCTCGCGGGCCCGCACCGGCCCCATCGCCTCCATGTCTTCCTTCAGCATGTCCGCGGCCCGGGAAGACATCGCCGCAAAAACATGGGCTCGCAGTTCCTCCGGCGCCCCCCGCAGAGCCAGCGCCAGCTGCCGCTTGTCCGCGGCCGCAACAATCTCGCGAATGCTGGCCGGAGGAATGGTCACCAGATCGTCGAAGGTAAACATCAGATTGCGGATGTTGAGAGCCATGGTCACGTCCGCGGCCTCGATCTCATCCAGAATCTTCTTCGTCTCCTCCGACTCCATGCGGTTCAGCAGATCGGCGACCGCCTTGAACCCCGAGTAGGCCTTGCGCCCCGTGTCTCCCATATTCGCGAGCCGCCGGTGCAGGATCATCGCCACCCGCTGCGCCATCTCCGGGGAAAACTGACGCATCGCCGCCAGGCGCTGGATCGCCTCCACCCGCCGCTCCTCGCTCAGGCTGTCAATGACTGTCGATCCCCTTTTCCCGTCCAGATGGGCCAGCACGACGGCGATCGTCTGCGGATGCTCGCTCTCCAGAAACTTGCCCAGCTGCTGCGGGTCCACCCTCTGCAACACGGACAGATCGCTCTGGCTCGCTTCCTGGGCCCGCCTTACCAGGCCCAGCAGGTCTTCGGCGCGTTGCTGCCCGAACGTATCCACAAGGAGCTTGGTCGCGTATTCGAGGCCCCCATGCATCATGTACTGCTGGGTGTCCAGCATTTCATGGAACTCCTGGACCACCTCCAGTGAAAGATCGGGCGGTATGCCGCGCAGATCGGCTATCTCTTCGGTCAGCTTCTGCAGGTCCTGCTCGGAGAGGTTCTGGAGAATCTTCCTGCCCAGCTCCTCGCCCACCGCCACGAGAAAGATCGCTGCTTTCCGCACCCCGTTCAGAGAGCGGGGGCTGGCCGCGTTCGACGGATTTTGAGCGGATGGGGAACTCATGGCTAATCGGAACGAATCCAGCTCTCAAGCAGCCGAGTGCTTTGCGCCGGGTCGCGTCTCACCACTTCGGACACCTGTTCAAAGATGCTCTGCGCCTTCGTTTTCCGCAGCTCCGCCTCCTGTTCGGCCAGGGACAGCTCCTCCGGCTCGGGCTCGGAGAGAATTTGCGAGTGGACCCCCGGAGCCGCGTGCGCCTGCTGCCGCGCCGGATCGGTCGCCAGCCAGCGCAGGCCGGGACGCGCCACGAACAGGAAGAAGGCCAGAATCGCCGCGAGAATCGTCCCATACCGTAACAGCGACTGCGACTGATCGGCCATCGCCAGCACCCGCTCTCCCATACCCGGCTCGGGCGCGCCCGCGTCGTCGTCGAATTCCAGCTCTTCCACGCTCACCTGATCTCCGCGCGCCGGGTCGAAACCGATCGCCGACTGCGCCAGGTCCGTCAGCCGTTTCATCTCCTCCGGCGTCCGCGCCTGCCGGCTCGCCTGTTTTCCCCGGCCCGTACGGCGGTAGTTGATCAGCACCGCGGCGGTTAGCCGCCGCACCCGGCCCGCCGCCTCCACACTGTGCCGCGTTCTCTTCGAAACCCCATAGGTCGCGCTCTCCTGCTTCAGGCTCAGCGCGCTCTCCTTCTCCGCCGGATAGAGTGGCGGCTTCGCGTTGGGCGCATTGCTGGCCGTCCCCGGGATCCCCGATGCGGCCGGTTGCGCCGAGCCCTGCTCGTTGCGCTCCATCGACAAAGTTGCGGTCTCGGCCGGGTCGTACGTCTCGTCCAGTTCATCGGCGGAATTCGGGTCGTAGTCCACGTTGACCGAGGCCCGGACATTGCCGGCGCCGGCCGCCGGCTCCAGCGTCTCCACCAGTCTCGCCGCCAGCTCCTGCTCATGCGACAGCAGAGCCGCGTCTCCGCTCCGCCGACCCAGCACCCCACCGCCCTGCCCGTCCACCAGCACAACATTCTCCGGCCGCAGATCGTCGACCGCGCTCGCCACCAGGTTCGCAACCGCTTCCGCCTCGTCGACTGCAAGCGTCCGGTGGCGCAGCCGCAGCACCACCGATGCCTTCGCCTCCCGCTGTTCGCTCGTGAACAGCGACTCGTGGGGCAGCACCAGATGCACCCGCGCCGACTGCACCGACCCGAGCGTCGCAATCGTGTGTTCGAGCTCCCCTTCGAGTGCCCTCTGATAATTCACCTTCTCGTCGAACTCCGAACCCATCCAGTTCGGCTTGTCGAACAGTTCGAATCCCATGCGTCCGCTCTTCGGACCCCCCTTTGCGGTCGTCGCCAGCCGCGCCTTGTCGAGGTTCTGCTCCGGCACACGCAGCGCCGCCCCGTCGGGCGATACGTCGAACGGAATCCCCGCCGCCGTCAGCTCCTGTGCCATCTGCCGCGCATCGTCCGGATCGAGGCCTGCATAGAGCGTCCGCCACTCCGTCCGCGAGCCATACCAGATCAGAACTCCGAACAGAGCCGCCAGAATCGCCGCCGTTATCAGCACGCGGTTCCGGCGGCTGGGTTCGAGCTTCCAGAAGCGGGTCGCCGCCTCCGCGGCAAGAGCTCCGGCTCTCTGCACCGTCAACCCGGTCTGCGGTTTCTCGGCCATTCCCGGTCCTCAGCTCCTCCGCTCGAATCCGCCTGGCAAGCCACACCCGCGCCCACCCACGGCGTTGTTGCCACTCGCCAGCGTCATCCCGGCTCCCGTCCCCGGCAGAAAACTATCCCGATGCCCCACGGACCCTCGGTGCCGCCTTGTCGCCTCCCGCCATCGTCACCCCGGCTCCCGAACCCTATCCCGATGGCCCACCGACCGTCGGCGCGGCCTTGTTGTCTCCAGCTATCGTCAATCCGGCTCCAATCCGGTCAGAACTGCATCCCCATGACCTGCTGATAGGCAGCCACCGCCTTGTTGCGCACGGCCAGAGCGAGTTCGAAACTCATATCGGCCTTCTGGGTGGCGATCATCGCATCGTGCACATCGACTCCGGTCCCCCGCAGCAGTCCTTCCACGGCCGTCGACGCCTGTTGTTCGAGACCGTCGATGCCCGACACCGCGCTCTTCAGCAGATCGCCGAACGGAGCCGCCGCTCCGGAAGCTCCGGTTCCGGCCGATCCGCTTCCAACCGACCCGGTTCCGAGGGACCCGGGTCCGGCCGGTCCCCCCGCCGTCGTCATCGCCGGCGAAAACGAAGAAATCCCCGCCGTCTGCATCGAAGCTGCCTCCTATTTCAGAATCTCCAGCGAGGCCGAGAGCATGCTCTTCTCAGCCTGCACCGCCGAGCTGTTCAACCCGTATGCGCGCGTTGCCCCCATCAGATCCACCATCTCGGTCAGAGGATTGATATCCGGATAGGAAACATAGCCATCCTTGTCCGCATCCGGATGACCCGGGTCATAACGCCGCAAGGGGCTTCCCTGATCGGCCACCACCGCCGAGACCCGCACTCCGCCGAACTCCCCGCCGCTTCCCTCCGACTGCGCCATCAACTGGCCCGCAAAGCTCTGCGGCGGAGCCGTCGAAGTAAAAACCACATGCTGCCTCCGGTAAGGACCGCCGTCCGCTGTGCGCGTTGTTTCCGCGTTCGCCATATTCGCCGCCACCACTTCGGCGCGAATGCGCTCCGCCTCTAACGCCGACCCGCTCGCCTCCATCGCGCCAAACAGATTCATCTCTTCCCCTCGTCCCGATCCCGCGAATCCACTTTGCCCCCCATTCTCCCGTCCCTCCTGCTCCGCGGCGATTCATCCCGCCCCGGCCTCTTACTTCTGATCTTCGTGGATCGCGTCCAGCACCCGCGTGAACTCGTGCTTCATCAGCTCCACTCCGGTCCGGAACTGCAGCTGCGCCTCGGCCATCTTCATCCCTTCCCGGTCCATCGAGACGTTATTCCCGTCGGGACGCTCCAGGAGCCCGTCCACCGGACCAGCCTGGGCCGCCGGAAGCGATCCGGCCCCGCCTGGCTGCCGGCTCAGGCTATCCAGCGAGCGCGCCATCTCCGAGGCGAAATCGAATCCCACCGTCCGGTATCCAGGGGTATCGATGTTGGCCATATTCCGGGCCGTCATCTTCAGCTCCTGCGAAGACAGGTCCAGATACCTGTTCAGCGCGTCGGCCGCCGGTGTCGTCATCCGCATCCCAGACCCTCGCCCGCATCTCCCGCCCCATTCATTGCACGCCCCCCACCCCCGCCTCTTCCATTTCTATAAATTCCTCTAATCCGGCTGGTCCAGTTCGATCTCCGCCGCGTCAATCCGCGGCCGATCTTCGGCCAGAATCCAGGCTCGCTCGAGCGCGTGCTCGAGCTCCCGCACATTGCCGGGCCAGGAATACGCCACCAGCCGCGCCACGGCCGCTGCGGTAATCTGTTTGGCCGGGCTCTCCTTTGCGAGCTTTTCGAGGAAGTGCCGCGTCAGCGCTTCGATATCCTCGCTTCGCCCCGCGAGCGCCGGCGTCCGGATCAGAAAGACCGCCAGCCGGTAGTAAAGGTCCGCGCGGAATTCCCCCCGTGCCACAAGCCGCGCCAGCGGCCGATGCGTCGCCGCCACGATCCTCACGTCCACCGTCACCGATTCATTGTCCCCGACCCGCTGCAGCTCCCCGCTCTCCAGAAACCGCAGCAGCTTGGCCTGCAGCCCCAGCGGCATCTCGCCCACTTCGTCGAGGAAGAGCGTGCCTCCATGGGCCGCTTCAATCCGCCCCATGCGCGTGTCCACCGCTCCCGTAAACGCTCCCCGTATGTGCCCAAAAAGCTCGGCTTCGAGCAGCCCCTCGGGAATCGCCGCGCAATTCAGCGCGACCAGCTTCCGTCGCGATCGCGGGCTCAGCCGGTGCAGCGCCCCGGCCACCAGCTCCTTGCCGCTGCCCGTCGGCCCTTCGATCAGCACCGGCGTCCTTCGCGGCGCGACCAGGCGAATCCTGCGGCTTACTTCGAGCATCGCCGGGTGCCCGCCGACGAACTCCGGCAGCCCGCTCGCCCGCATCACGGAGGCTCGCGCGGCCACCCCGCTCGAGTCCCGGTGTTCAGCCGAAACTCGCTCACGGGAAGCCATTTCGGGGTTCGCAATGAGCACCGGTCCAGCAGAATGCACCTCCCCTTCGGCCGGGTCCGTATCGGTCCCCCCCGCCCCGGCCGACCCGAAGGTTCGCATCGCCGCTTCGTCGGGCGCCGAGTTCCAGATCGCCTCATCGCCGGCCTGCGCCCGCCGAATCGCATGCAGTACCTCATTCCGTCGCGGACCCCGCGCAACCTGTCCCCCGGCCTCCGAGGCGTCCGCCATAATCAGGTCGACTTCAGGGTGCAGCCGCCTGAAATCCGCCACAAACTCCTGAATCTCCAGATCCGGCAGCCACGAATCGAGCACCACCGCTTCGGCCGGCGATGCTTCGAGGCACGCCAGGATTTCAGCCCCTCCCCGGGCCTCCCGGACCTGCCAGCGCAGATCGGCAAGAGCGCCCCGCAGCCGCTCGCGGAACGAAGCATCCGCGCTCGCCAGCACCGCCGTTCGCGCAGCCGTCGAGAGCCTGCATTGTTGTATCGTGGCCGGTCCTGTGACCTGACCTGGAGATTGTGCCGCCGTTCCCATTGTCTTCGACCCCCTCTGACATCGGTTCGCGATGAGCCGTTTTCGCCTTTCAGCAAACAGGCCCGGGCGTTGCGCCGCCCATCACGCGATTCCTGTTACGCCGCCCCGTCACGCCTCAGCCCCGATCGTGTATCCAACCCCGCGCACGGTGCGAATCAGCGACGCCGCCACGCTCGGCGCATCCCCATTCGGGGCCGATGCAGCATCGTGCAGCTTGCGGCGCAGGTAGTTGATATAAACATCCACCACATTCGTCCCCACGTCCGGGCTCAGGTTCCACACCTCCTCGAGCAGCTTCGCCCGCGAAACCGCATGGCCTCGATGCATCATCAGGTACTCGAGCAGCGCATACTCCTTACTGGTCAGGGTCACCTCTTCCCCACGCCGCGTCACCGAACGCTCCACGCGCCTCATTTCGAGATCCCCCTCGCGCAGCACCAGCCTCGGGGCCCTTCTCCGCATCAATGCCCGGCAGCGCGCCCGCAGCTCCGCGAAAGAAAACGGCTTCTGCATGAAATCGTCCGCCCCCATCTCGAGGCACCGCAGCCGCGTCTCCGGTTCCTGCCGCGCGCTCAGAATCAGAATCGGCAAATCCTGAGTCAGCGACCGGAAGAACTCCAGTACCTCCGTCCCGTCGCGCCGCGGAAGATTCAGATCGAGTACCGCCATCTCCGGCAGGCATTTTTTGACCGCCGCGATGGCCATCTCGCCGTCCGTCGCCATCGTCACCTCATGCCCATCCGCCTCCAGCCCCCGGCTCAGAAAATTTCCCAGCGCCCGGTCGTCTTCCGCGATCAGCATCCGCATTTTCTTCTCCCCACACCCACGATCTCTCCCTCCCGCCCGAAACTAAAGCACATTCTTGAGAATTCTCCAACCCTCCTCCCATTGCAGGACAAGCCTCCCCAGCCCTCCCGTATCGGGAAAGGAACTCCTGTAGTCCCAATTCGCTTTTTATTCGCTATAATGCCGCCATGGCGATCACCAGGCGGCAAAAGGAAGTCCTCGAATTCGTTTCCGGCTTCGTCGAGCGTAACGGCTATTCCCCCTCCTTCGAGGAAATTGCCCACGGTCTCGATCTCCGTTCCCTCGCCACCGTCCACAAACACATCACCAACCTGCAGACCAAGGGACTCCTCACCCGCGCCCACAATCGCAGCCGCTCCCTCGACGTGCTCCCGCCCCGAGCCAAAGGCCGCGCCCCCGACCGCCTGCCCCTGGCCGGCCGCATCGCCGCTGGTTATCCGGTGGAAACCACAGAAACCCCTGAGACCATCTCCCTCGGGGACATTGTCGGCAACCGCGACGTCTTCGCCCTGCAGGTTCGCGGCGAATCCATGCGCGAGGATCACATTCTCGACGGCGATTTCGTCCTTGTGGAGCGCACCAGCACGGCCCGTCCCGGCGAAATCGTCGTCGCCCTGGTCCGCGGCTCAGAAACTACCCTGAAACGCTATTACCGGGAAGGCTCCATGGTTCGGCTCCAGCCCGCCAACGCTGAAATGGACCCCATCTTCATACCCGCCGCGCAGGTCGCCATCCAGGGCAGAGTCCTCGGCATGCTGCGCAGGTACTGACACTTCCGCGCAGGTGCGCATTGGTCCTGAAGCAACCCGCTTTTACGGGGCGAACATTTTTGCTGGAGTCCCGAGTTTGAAGCTCGATAAAGAGAATGTTTCTTGTTTTTGCAACACCGCTATTACTTCGATCACGCCGTAGAGGTCACCAAACAGGCAGACTTCAGCCCGGGGGGTTCTTATTCGAACCGCTTCAATTCGTCAAATTGCCCCAATTACGTCGGCCTCGCAACCAAAACGTCTTCGGGCCTTAAATCACCCGCGCAATACTCTGTGTGATCGTTTCCTTGGGAACATACCCGACAATCTGCTCCGCCACCTTGCCGCCCTTGAACAGCAGCAGCGCAGGAATCCCTCGGATCCCATACCGCATCGGCGTAGCCTGATTGCGATCCACGTCCATCTTCGCGACCTTGATCCGCCCGCTGTACTCGGTCGCTACTTCATCCACAATCGGCGCCAGCGCCCGGCACGGCCCGCACCACGCAGCCCAGAAATCCACCAGCACCGGCTGCTCCGACTGCAACACTTCCTGCTCAAAGGTCGCGTCGCTTACCTCAGCGATTCCAACTGCTGCCATCTCTCAGGTCCCTTTCTATCAACCACTCCTTCAGTCTACCTGAATCAGTAGATGCGCCCAGGGCGCGAGAGACGCAGACGCCCGCGGGTCCACCGACATTTGCACAAAAATTAAGGCGCCCGGATTCTGTTAAGAATCACGGACGCCGGAGCAGCCCTCCCCCAGAACTGCCCACAGATGCGAACATAGGGCCTTCAGTGGCCTATGTAAAGCAATCTTCGGTCATTTTTAGTAATACGTGTTCCGCGTTACGACAGACCCGCCTTTTGCATTACTAATGGGGCATTTTTAGCCGGCAGTCCGAACAGCTCGAAGTCCGCTAAGACACGATCGCTTCCGATTCCAGCTCGCAGATCAGAAATTCCATCGTCCCCAAACCCTTCAGCGCCGCATGAGCCAGCTTTTCCACCTCCACAGCAGCTTCTTTTGAGATAGTTAGCAGCAACACCCCCGGCCCAGCCCCGCTCAGCGCCACACCCGCAATTCCCCCCGTCCCAGCCAGGGAAAGAAGCCGCGGCAGCAACGGACACACCTCCGCCCGATACGGCTGATGCAGCCGGTCCCCCATCCCCGCTGCCAGCAAATCGGCCCTGCCCAACGCAAACGCCGCCGTCAAAAGCCCCACCCGCTGCAGGTTCGCAACCACGTCCGCCCGCCCATAGCTCTCCGGCAACACCGCCCGCGAGGCCGTCGTCGCCAACGGCCGCTCCGGCAAAACCAGCACCGCCCGCCAATCCCCAGGCGGAGCAATCGAGACCGCCCGCACCCCATCCCCCTCGAACGCGCTCGCCGCAAATCCCCCCAGCCAGCACGCTGCCGCATTGTCAGGATGCCCCTCCATCCGAGCCGCCTCCGCCAGCACCCGCTCTCCGCTCCAACCCAGTCCGCCAAAACGCGAAGCCAGAGCCACCGCCGCCAGCCGCACCGCTGCCGACGACCCCAGCCCCATCCCCAAAGGAATCTCGTTCCGCATCTCGATCCGCAGCGGCACAAACGGCCGCCCCACCCCGGCCAGCACCGCCCCATACGTATCGAACAGCAAGTTATCCTTCGCCGCCCCGCAGATCTCCGCGTCCCGTCCCGTCGCCGACAGCACCATCCGCTCCGCCGGTTCCGCATCGACCCATAAATAAAGCTTCAACGCCAATGCCAGCGAATCGAACCCCGGCCCCAAATTCGCCGAAGTAGCGGGCAGCCGCAGCCGAAACCGCCCACCCCCGCCAGCCCGGACCTCGCCAGCACCATCCCCACCCAGGCTCATCCCGCCAACCGCTCCAGCTCCCGCAAAACCTCATCCGCCGAAGCCCCCACCCCAACCGCATTCCGCCGCGTCCCCTCGATCTCCGCCCCCAGCCCTGCCTTCTCCGCCTCCGTCAGCAACTCGCCCCGGTGGTACTCAATCGTGTAGTCAGGATCCTTCAGCACATGCCCCGTCAGCACCAGCACCACCGACTCCTCGCGCCCCACCTTCCCCTGACTCACCAGCTTCTTCAGCCCCGCCAGCGTCACTGCGGACGCCGGCTCGCACCCAATCCCCTCCGCCCCAATCTCCGCCTTCGCCAGCGCAATCTCCGCCTCTGAAACCTCCTCCACCCATCCCCCCGTCTCCTGAATCACACGTACAGCCTTCCGCCACGAAGCCGGATCGCCAATCCGGATCGCGCTCGCCCGCGTCTCCGCCCGCACCGCCTCCAGCTTCTCCGCCCCGAATTCCCTGAACGCACGCACCAGCGGATTCGCCCCCTCCGCCTGAATCACCGAAATCCGCGGCGTCTTCGCCGTCAGCCCCAGATGCTTCATCTCCAGAAATCCCTTGCCCAATGCCGAGCTGTTCGCCAAATTCCCCCCCGGCACAATCAAGTGATCCGGAACCTGCCACTCCATCTGCTCCGCTATCTCAAACGCCGCCGTCTTCTGCCCCTCCAGCCGGTAAGGATTCACCGAGTTCAGCAGATAAACCGGAGCCCGCCCCACCACCTCGGCCAGCACCCGCACGCAGCCGTCAAAGTCCGTCCGCAGCTGCAGCGTCAGCGCCCCATAATCCATCGCCTGCGACAGCTTCCCCCACGCAATCTCCCCCTCCGGCAGCAATACCAAACTCCGCACCCCCGCCCTGGCCGCATACGCCGCCATCGCCGCTGACGTGTTCCCTGTCGAAGCGCAAGCCACCCACTCCGCCCCACGCTCCCGCGCCACAGAGATCGCCGTCGTCATCCCCGTGTCCTTAAACGACCCCGTGGGATTCATCCCCTGGTGCTTCGCCCACAAGCGCGAAAGCCCCAATCGCCGCGCCGATCGCGGCATATCGTATAGCGGAGTGTTCCCCTCAAGGATCGAGACGATGCTCTTCTCGGCCTCCAGAATCGGCAGCAACTCGCGAAATCGCCAAACCCCGCTGCGATCCGCGGTCTCCATCGACATCCGCCGCTCTCTCCATAGCCAGCGCAGCGCGCTCGGATTGGGCCGCGTATGCCTGGGCCCCGTCCAGCTCGGATACACGACCTCGTACAATTCGCCGCACCGCTCGCAGCGAAAATTGCCCGGCATCGCACGCAACTCCACAACATGCGCGCACCCAATGCATCGCAACTGGAAAACATCGCTCATTCTGCGCCGACGCTCTCAGCCTACCATCGCGATTCCCAGCGCAACGAAAGTCGTGCAGGACCCGCATTAGGCGCTCTGGTCCGCTGCGCGGAGCCGTTTTATGAATCATTCTTTTGTGATCCGAAGGCTTTATATCCACAATTTCCGGTGCCTTGAGAATTTCGAACTGCCGATTTCGGGCCAATCATCTGTGCTCTTGATTGGCAAGAATGGCGCCGGCAAGACGACCGTTGGACTTGCTCTTCAGATCCTGCAGAAGATCGCCCGAGGTACGAATCGGGTGGGCCAGCTTGTCAAGGCGAAAGATGTAAGCAGGGGACGGTCCAGGGCACCAATCCGCCTTGAAATCGAGGTTGAGCTGGACTCGCAGATATTCAACTACGCGGTTGGTTTCGAATTCCCGGAGAGCTTCAAGGAATTCCGAGTCTTGAAAGAGGACCTACTGTTGGATGGCAAGGTCCTCTACACCCGCGAACTCGCTCACGTGCAAGTTGCGAAAACGGGATTTGAGCAAAAGGCGCAATTCAATCTGGACTGGCACTTGGTCGCGCTTCCCCTGATCCAGGTCACAGAGTCAACCGAAGGACCCGTTGTTTACATTCAGAGAGTGGCTTTCGCGAATCCTCATACTGCGGCCCATACCGAGTTTGATTACAGGTGACTCAGAGGATGAAACTCTTGAGCCCAGCGAAGACGTAAGGGATTTGGGTGCTTGGTTTTCGGGATTGCTGGCTGACCAACCTTCGGCTTATACCGTGATCGACCGTTACTTACGACAAATCATGCCTGACCTGATTGATATCAAGAATCGACCGACCGGAGGCGATTCTCGCAGTCTGGTCTTTCAGTTCTCGTGGGGACAAGAGAGTCTCCAGATCCCTTTCAGAGACCTTTCGGATGGGGAAAAGTGCTTTATGGTTTGCGCTATGGTGCTGGCCGCGAATCAGGCGTATGGGCCACTGCTGTGCTGTTGGGACGAGCCGGACAATCATCTGGCGTTATCCGAGGTGGGTCATTTCGTGATGTCGCTCAGGGAGGGATTCCTGGCCCATGGTGGTCAATTGATCATGACCTCCCATAACGATGAAGCGATTCGACGTTTTTTCAGATGAAAACACCCTGGTTCTTCTAAGAAGAGACCATTTGGAACCTACGATTGTGCGAAAACTCGATGAAATCCAGATTAGCGGTGACCTGGTTGGCGCCCTGGTCCGAGACGACATCGCTTCATGAGCGTTAATAAGGAGCGGCGTCACGTACTCGTTCTTCCGGAAGACGATGCCAATCGCCAGATCGCTAACGGCTTCCAGGCAGCCGTACCGTTCCGTAATATTCGGCAATTGCAAATCCTGAGAGAGTCCGGGGGGTGGACTCGAGTCCGGGAGGACTTCCTGCTGGACCAGGTCCCGGATCTGGAGCGCAATGAGAACCGCTTTATGGTTCTCGTTAGTTATAGATTCCGACGGAAGACAAGATCGCCTTCAGACAATCAGGAGTCTAATCCCCGAAACCCTGAGGAATCGAGTTTTTGTCATCGGAGCCTCGAATCGGCCAGAGCAACTGAAATCCGTGTTGGGTTCTTACGAAAAAATCGGTCGGCTGCTTGCAAAGGACTGCGATGAAGGCACGAGTAATGCGTGGGGTCACGAACTCCTCCTGCATAATCAGGCGGAACTCGATAAAATGAGGGAACATTTGCGTCCAATCCTCTTCGGCAACTCTGACTAGACTGGCAGACGCCCCATCTTGTTTGGCTCATCTGGATGACGACGGCTACTTGGTGGACTGCTGAATCACAGGAATGGGGTGAGCGTACGCGCGGGAGGCGGGTTAGGTCAGCCCGAGCGTCGAAGCCGCGGATTTGGGTTTTGGCCGACTCTTGGACATGCCATATCCTTGGAAGTTTCGGCCGAACCAGGCAGGGCTCCCATCGTCACCATTCTAACGGTGGCTAACAGGCCCTAAGCCACCCCCAAATCGGAGCCGCGGATCGCCCGTCGGCGGTTCATCTCTCACGCGAAAGAAACGCGGAACGCGCAAAACAGCCCCACGTCCCTTCCGCTTCGCGTTGCGAAGCGGAAGGATGACGTTAAGCCATGATTGCTTCAGTCCCAAACGGCCACCGGATGCCGATGCCGTCGTATCGCCGCCCTGTCGATCCGCTTCTGATCAAGGCAGCCGAGGAATCCTCGATGGGTTTACGGAACCGATAGCACGAAGTTTGTGGATGCCGACAATGCGCCGGAGGTTCCCGTGATGGTCATGTTGTAGTCTCCCGACGGCGTCGCTTGCGGCACAAAGATCGCCAGCGTCGTACCCGTCGTCGAGCTTGTGGGCGAAAAGGCGAACGTTACCCCCGGAGGAAGAGCGCTGATGGAGAAGTTTACGTTGCCGTTGAACCCGGCGGCCGGGTTGACCGTAACTCCCAGCGTACCGCCCGTATTTGGGATGATGGGCAAAGCAGAAGATGCAGTCGACAACGTGAACTTTGGAGTTGACACACTGAAACTCTGGGTGACAGAAGCCGCCGCGGCATAGGTGGCGCTTCCTGCCTGCGATGCAGCGACAGTGCAGGTTCCCGCCGCCGCAAGGGTGACGGTATTTCCCGAAACAGTGCATACGCTGCCCGTCGAGCCGGTATAGGTTACCGGCAGGCCCGACGTTGCCGTTGCCCCCAACGTCACCGTTGCGCCCGTGCTTTGGCTGCCGACCGCGGGGAAGTTGATGGTTTGCGTATTCAGGATGGTCAGGTTCAGCGTGGTGGAAGCCTGCGCGCTTCCATCCACAGCAGTGATAACCACCGGATAAGTACCCACAGGCGTGCCCGGATTGACGTATAGAACCAGGTTAGTGGCGCCCGTTGTCGGGTTAGAAGGATAAAAAGAGGAACTTATACCGGAAGGAAGTCCGGTGGCCGACAGGGTCACCGAGCCCTGGAATCCGGTGGTGGGAACAACCGTAACCGGCTCAGCCAGCCCCGCCCCCGGAGCGATCGACACGCTGGCAGACCCGGTCGTTACGCTGTAGTCCGCCGTCGATGCAATACTCCAGATGAACGACGTTGCTGGATTGCCAGGCCCGTTGGCCGTCACAGTCACTACATAGGATGAGCCGGCGGCGGCCGTTAATGTGCCGCTGATCTCTCCCGTGCTGCTGTTGATAGTCAGCCCAGGGGGCAGGTTCTGGGCGCTGAATGTGTAGGTATTACCGCTCGTATTGGTGAATGTCAAAGGCAGGGCGACAGTGCTCGCCGCGTGGCTGGTCTGTTTGCCTGGATTGGTGAAAGAGCCGATGGCATAACCCATCACCCGAACCTCGGCTAACTGCAGCGCATTGGTGGTATTGTTCTGCTGCACCCGCACATAGCGTGCCTGCGTGTTCATCGGTATCTGCGGCACAAGACCCGCCTGTCCGGACAGGAAATATTCCTTAACGCCGGCCTGATTCCGAGTGGCGACTGGATCGGTTGAAACGAAGGGCGTCTGCGAAAGGAAGACTGAAATGTTGGAAAGGCGGTTTCCGCAGCAGTCCCAGCGGTTGAAGAGCTGGATCAGGCTGATCTGCGCCGATGTCCCCAGATCCACCTGCCACCAGTCATTGGTCGATCCGTCCACCGAAACATACATCGCATTCTGGTCGAAGTAGCCGAGCGTGTTGCCATCGATCGCCGCCGACGGCTCGTGATTGGTGTCGTATGCAGCAGTCCCGGTGGCCGTCCCGTTCAGCGCCAGGTTGGTCACAGTAGCGTTGGGCTCGGCCGGATTCGGATCGTCCGCATCGAGGATTCCATCCCCGTCCATATCGATTCCAATGCGCACCGCGCTTTCTGTCGGCACTGCGGTGAATGTAAGCGTAGCGCCGGCGGCCACTGCGGCGCCGAGCGCAGCCGACGAGTCCACCTCGGCAAGATGGTCCGACTGCCACAGGTTATTGCCCAGATACATATAGCCGCGCACTGGAGAGCCCACCGGCGCTCCTTTTGCCACCAGCCCAATAGCTCCCTGGCCTGCCAGCGACTGCAAAAGGGGCAGCAATCCCGTTGTGTCGGCGGGGTTGGAGGGTGATAGCGTCACCTGCTTGCCGACTGCCGCATGGGTGTTGTTGCTCCAGTTAGTCGAATTCAGGCCGGCCGGTTCGTAGGGGTATCCACCGTTGACAGACATCATGAACGCGTACATGTTGGCGTCGCGCGTCTGATTCTGCGTGCTGTCGAATGTTCCGTCCTGCATCATGCCGAAACCGCTGTTGCTCCCGGCCGGACTGTCGTACCACAGCCCAATGCGCTTGTAGAAGTTGAGCCAGTTGGGAGGATTGCGGTATTGGTCTACTCCGAACTGGTTCGTTACAAAAGTGGCTCCGCGATTGGTCTCGCCAACGTGACAACTGCGGCAGTTGGCTTCGAACTCCTCGGCGCCCAGCGCCGCGTTTCCCGTTACATAAACTGTGTTATTCGGCCCCGGCATCTGTACCGAGGTGGAAAATGAGTTATCCAGATTGCGATACGGATCCGGTGGGATGCTGACGGTCGACAGGAAGTTTCGCAGCTGGGTGATCTGTGCCTCCGTGGCCGCCTGGTCAGCGCCATCGAGGGTCTGAAACGCACCTTCGAAGTCTTCCAGCTCCGGTCGATCCCCGCGCCAGTGCAGGAACGGAGACTGCATCTTGTCCACCAGTGTCATGGTCAGAAACGGGCCCTTCATAGGGTGAAAGCTGATGCCCTCGGCGTTCGTCACCATCGTGTTCTGGGGGTCGCCCAGATCCCAAGCGAGCCGGTCGGTGCGCGCATCCACGTGGCACGACGCGCAGGCCGCCTGTCCCAGCCCGGAGTTGATCTGCGTGTTGTAGAGCATCGGCCGGCCCGTCTTGATCGCGGGTGGTGTGGGATCGTAAAGCAGAGGCGTGACGGCTGTCTGGGTCAGCGAGCCGATGCTGAACGTGGAGATGGTCGCATCGAATTTGTTCAGCACAAAACCACGGCCTTCCGACTCCTGCAGCACGATTCCGGTCGGGCCCTGCCCCACGTTAATCAGACCCTCCCGCGCGCCCGTGCTGCTCATGACCACAACATTGTTGGATCCCATGCCGGTGATGTAGGCCAGCGACCCAGCCGCATTCCACACAATGCCGCGCGGATCGCCGATGGACAACTGCCGTTGCGCAACCGGGATGCTGCGCGTCTGGTAGGTCAGGTGCGGATTCAGATCCGTGAGGGTGTTCGCGCCACCGGGGGTAAACGTCGCAGCTTGCACGTGGACGAATGTGGATTGCACATTAGGCTCAAAGCGGATCTGGTTGGTAGCGTCCGTTCCCACCACCGTCACGTTTCCGCTGGCCGGATTGACCGCGATCGCCATGAGAATGTTTCCAAGTCCGGACTGATAGGTGACCGCCTCGTTGTTCGAAGTATCGATGATCGCCACGTCCCGGTCCGGCAGATCCCAGCCAGCCACCCGCGCCCCGGCGCTTCCGTTTTGCGCCAGGCTGCCGCTGATGAACGGTGACCAGTCGTGGCTGTTGTCATCCAGCCACTTCACCGTGCCGTTCACCACGCTCCTTTTCACGATCATGCTGACCGGAGGCGGCGTCGGCAGGCTCGTGTTGATGGCTGGACTGAAAGTGCTGCCGCTGTTCGGCGGCGGGTCAATGTCCCCATATGGTCCACCCGTGTCGCGTACCAGATCGAGTTCGATCGGGAAGTCGTTTCGCCCTCCCACGACCTGCGTCGTTTGGTTGCCGGATTCGAAGTTCGCCAGGTAAACGTAGCGCCCGTTCGCACTCACCGCCATGGCGCGCGGCTGCTCGCCGTTGATGGGCACGCGGTTGATCGGCGCCCCTTGAGCAGTGGCGCTGAAAACCAGCAGCGTCTTCACCTGCGCGCACGAAACCAGCGCGAGGTTCTCACTCGCCCCCGCGAAGACCACGTCCGCCGGTTCGTCATCGGCCTGTAGCGTGCGGGTCACGATACCGTGCGCCAGATCGACAATGCTGACGCTGTCGGAGATGACGTTCACCACCCACGCCTCTGTATTGGTGCGCGCCCGGACCGTCACCGGGTCCAGCCCCACCGGCACACTGGCCAAAAACACCGGCGCCGTTTCATTGGAAGACACGCTGAAGATCTCAAGCGAATTGTTCGCCGTGTTCACCGCCAGCAGCTTGGTGCCATCCGGCGTCATATCCATCGGATGAACGTGCGGCGACTCCCAATTGGTGAAGGTGTTGTTGCGCAGATAGCTTTGGGCCTGTGGCAAACCCGTGGTTGCATCCATTAATAACGAGCACACGAGGAGGCAGCACATCCCGAGAGACGGCAGTTTCATGCGAGATTCTCCGTTCGATCTCTGCAGCGCTTTCTCAGGGAAACGAGATAGGAGTGTTTGGGTAGGAAATTTTCTAAACCCTACCGGTAAGCCGACGATGAGTCAAGGGTTACAGTAGTTTAATTTTGTCATTACCATGCGTCGTTGTCGCGAAACGATGCGCTCCGATTCTCGGAGAATGGGGGGAGACATGGAAACCTGGGCCCCCACCGTGCGCACAGAGGATGCCCACCCGCCAGCGCTCAGGCGCCACTACCCGAGCTCACCCGACGCACCGCAGCTGCTGATTTTCATTCATAGCAGGCTGAATAACCCCAGCCCAAACACCCACCCAAAACCCCCACCGGACCACCCAACATTGCCTGCTCCCGAACGCCACGCCGCCAACGCAACTGGAAACCGCTTATCCCGGATTGCCGTCCCACCGAAAACCGCGCCTCCCGGCAGAATTAGACGAGAAGCCCGTTTGCCATTACCAATCCCAGAAGGTCGCGGTCGATGAGTGACTTGGCCTGTTTTCGACAATAGATGTCATGACCGCCCAGATTGCGCGCCGGGGGTAACTACGCTTGGGCACGAGAGTTCAATTCCACTGGCTTCCCTCGCCCTCACATGTCCAGACTCCGTATCTTTCACCGATGGCCGGGACCATCTTTCTAAGCAACTCACATTCTTCAACGAGTGTTTCCGGTGAAAGCAGTTCATAAGCCAGGCGGGCGACATCCGAAGGAGGAAGGTGGCAGACGAACCCCTCCTTACGGAGGATGAATGAAGCCTCATTTTGTGTCGCTGCCATGGCTTCTTTACCCGCGTGATCGACCTTCCAGCCTGCCGCGTAGAAGACGCCGAGCACCTGCATGAGGTTGATGTAGGTGGTGAAAGCCTTGGCCCCAATTGCCAGTTCGACGCACGTACGGTCGTCCAGCGGAAAGACCGTGAGCGGAGCAGCGTTGGGCACAAACGAAATAAGGTCCATCGAAGATGAGACGATGTCCAGTTCATCCCCCCAGCCTTGCTCGCCGCCAATCATCTCTTTTCGTTTTGCGGCTATCTCCGATACATCTTGCAAGCGGGAAAAGTCAGCGCATTCCACGTAGCAGTGCGGCGCAAGCAACGCTGCACTCCCCCCCTTGGTCCCGGCCTCTGCCAAAAGGTCGCGCAGTCCTCCTAAGTGATTCTTCGGAGTCAACGGCAAGACACCAGAGCTCACAGATTTTCCCTCTACGACGCCACTGCCCGAAGTTAGGACACCGGCAGCATCGCGCAGAATTTGCTTCTGGCGAATAAGACGCCGGCTTTTTGCGTTCCCGCTCTTCACCTCAATCAACTCCACATCCCCGTTGTCATCAATAGCGGTGACGTCTCCAATGGCGATTGAATTGGTGACCGCGTTGAAGATTGCTCTTCGGTTTGGCGAGTCGTTTATGGCCGCCCAGTGGCCCACCTCAGCGACGGTTCCCTCGGCAAGAATCGTTTGCTTCACCGGGCGCGAGCAAAGGATACGCGTGGTGAACCGATCATAGTCGAACGCTCGCCATGCCATACCATCCCCGATCTGCCGTATGGCATTGGCGATCAAACCGTGCAGGGTGATCTGAGACTGGATGAACTCCCGGGCACGATCGGGAAGATTGGCTTCGGTCTTGAGCTTTTCCTTGTAGGTCTTGATCGATTTCTCCTGGACCACGATGTCCTCCAGCATGTGAAGCTGGAGTTTGGAAAGAGCCAATTTGTTGCCCTTCCGTTTTCGACTGATCGACAGGTAATCCTCAAGGATGTCCGGATATTCCGAGATGGCGAGACGAACGACGCCTCCGGTTTCATACGTCTTGTCCGCGCCGCCTCGGGCTACGCTCCAGGAAAATGCGCGCCGGTATTTATTGCGAATGCGCTCCGGATCGGACGTCGATTCTTCTTTCTTCGGGTTCATATGCGAATTATTTCACCAGATCGGGACCGGTGAGTCTCCCATACCTCGAATCAATCTGACCTTTATCATCCGCCCTTCTTAGAACAAAGCTCCTTCGATCAAGTGGCTAGTCGAGCAAGAGGGCTGCTGCAGATTCGCTCGTAAAGGATTTCTCAACGGATGGCTAATCGCCGAGGCACTCATCGAGCCCTGATCGGCACCGACAAGTCAGCCCGCCCCGAGAGATCGGCGCGCCCATTCAAATGACAAGCAGCGTACCCGTCAACAGAGTCGCGATCGTCCCGTCGTCTAACGGCGCCCGCTCCTGAACTAAGCAAAACTGACTCCCGTCGCCACCATTCCAATAGCGGCTGACAGGCCCTGAGTCACCACCCCCAAAATCAGAGCCGCGGATCGCCGAATCCTATATCGGCAGTTCATCGTTCACGCAATGGAAACGCGGCACGGGGAAAACAGCCCCAGGTTTCTGCCGCAGAGTCTGCAGCAGCTATTCCGTATCTCAATGGCGGAAAAGTCCCAGGCTGCCCGCCTGATAGAGAATCAGCCCACCCAGCCCGATTAATACGATTGGACTAAGGACCTTGCCGTAGCGGCGAATCGGAGCACCCAGTTTCGGATGGTTCACCATGCCCTGTGCGAGGAAGCACCACAGCGCAATCATGGCAAGGAAGACCAGGGCAATTACGGCGATCTCGTAGGCCGAGCGAAGAGCAAACAGCGGGGTGTAAATCACGATGTTGTCGCCGCCATTGGCCATTGTCACCATGGCCACGGCCGTCGCACGCCCGCGCGCTGGTGAATCGGTGTGGCGCTCTGAACTCTGAGTTCTGTCGCGCCCGCGGTACAGATCGAACAGTTTTTTCCCGCCAATCAGAATCGGGAGCACTCCCAACAGGCCGACGTAGGCGCGAGGAATTTTCAGTGAGAGAAGGGACGCTGCCAGGCTGAGGCCGAACAGAGCCATGATTCCGGCATATTGGCCAACAACAATGTTACGGGGATGGGAATCAGGATCGGCGAAAAAGCCAACCAGCACAAAAATGTCATCGATGTTGGTTGAAGCAAAAAGCACAACGGCCGTGCCTGTCAGCGCGAGTAAAGATTCCATTCAACAGAGACCGTTCGCGTTCCAAGAATAGCAAACGCTCTCGTCCGGTAGTCCCGCGAAGCAGCCTGCTGCATCGCGATCCGGTTTTTGAGACCTCGTTCGGACACGATGGCAGCGGGTGATTCAAGCGGCGAGATCTTCAAGGGCGTGATGGTCAGGCGGCAAAAGCCGCATCCTGTGTGCAAATGGCGGAGGGAGAGGGATTCGAACCCCCGGTACCCTTTTGGGGCACAGCGGTTTTCAAGACCGCCTGTTTCAACCGCTCACACATCCCTCCGCGTGAGGGGCTTCATTCCATACTACGATGATTCGGGTGCAGTTTTTCAATGTGTGGTCGTTACTATCGCCGATCGGATAAGCAACGAATTGCGGAGGCGTTTCGCGTGGGCGTGCCGCCGTCGTTTGAGATTCTGCCTGACTATAACGTTGCGCCTTCGAGCATGCAGCCGGTGGTGGTGGAGGATCGCGACAGCGGCGAGCGCGCGCTGCGCATGATGCGATGGGGGCTGATCCCGTACTGGTGCGAGGATCGGAAGAAACTGGGCTTAAGCACGATCAATGCAAAGGCGGAGAGCCTGTTGCAGAAGCCGATCTGGCGCGAGCCGTTGATGCGGCGCCGATGTTTGGTGCCGGCGGATGGGTTCTACGAGTGGCAGAAATTCGATGCGAAGACGAAACAGCCGTGGGCATTTGCGCTGAGGAGCGGCGAGCCGTTCGCTTTTGCGGGGCTATGGGAGCGGTGGAAGGCCGCGGACCAGAAGAGCGAGTTGGAGACGTATTCGATTATCACGACTGAGGCGAACGAGCTGACGTCGGCGATGCACGAACGTATGCCGGTGATTCTTGCGCCGCGCGATTACGAGAGGTGGCTTCGTGACGAAGATGCGGGGCGGCCGCCGGTGGATCTGCTGCGGCCTTATGACTCGGAGCTGATGAGAGCGTGGCGTGTGGACGCGGCGGTAGGCAATGTGAAGAACAATTCACCGCACTTGCTGGAGCCAGTGGCGGCGCAGACGCTGTTCTGACGCTACTTGACACAGAGGACACAAAGAGCACAGAGCGGTGCTGATGGCCACCGGACCACGGGCAGGCTGGTTGGGCATTCCGAAGGCTATTGCTGTTTGTGGCGCTCCTCGTCAAGGCCGGCTGCAATCATGGGCAGGCCGGTGGCGGGCCAGTGGCTGGGTTGCGCTTCGATGTTCGGAGCGAGCGCGCAATCGGGATTTGTGACGGGATCGACGTCGACGTTCCAGCCATCGAGAACGACGAGAGGCGTGTCTCCTTTGAGATCGGCAAGGGCGGCGTCGATGGTGACAGTGCGGGTTTCGCCGGGAGCGAGGGAGATGTAGTTGTCAGAGTAAAAGACGGGGAGCACGCGATCGCCGGAGGTTTTGCGGCGGAGCTGGAGGTGGGTCATGAGGGCGATGGCTTTGCCAGGATTGGTCAGGGTGACGGCGAGGCCGAGGCGCGCACCCGACTCGTCTGCATTGGGCCCGGCGGGGGCATCGTCGTGGCGGGCAATGGTGGCGCGGAGCGTAACGGTGGGAAGCATGTTGAGCGGGGTGAGGTCGTTCGGTTGCTCAGGGTTGGGTTCCCAGTAGAAGTTGCGGGAGAGAATCTCGCGTTGTGAGTCGCGGAGTTCGAGTTTCGCGAAATAGATGGGTGAGAGATCGGCGGGCAGGGGAATGGGTCCGAGGTCGATGGCGGTGTCGGCTGGTCCGTTGACGGGAAGGTCTTGTTCGAGAGCGGGGTGGCCGCCTGCGTAGAGGGTGTAGATGGTGACATGGGCGGAGTCGCCGGAGATGGCGGTGGGCAGGTTGTTGATGACGCGGAGATGGAAGTCGTCCTCGTCCATCTGGATGTGGAGCTGCTCGGAGGCGGATTTGACAGCGAAGAGAGAGGCGTTCGGCTCAAGGTCGTAGTGGTAGAGCTGCCAGACGAAGCTGGGCTGGGCGGGATTGCTCATCCAGGTGATGACGCCGGTGGCAGGGGCGAAGAGGAGTTTGTTACGGCCTTCGTACATGGCGCGGAAGGCCTCGTAGTTCATCATCTGCGCCTTGCGGGCGAAGTCGGCGAGGTTGGCGATGCGGCCGTAGCGGCCAGCGAGGACGTAGGGGTAGGTGTCGCCGTGTTGCGCGCCTTTGGCGAAGTCGTGCGCGGCCCAGTCGTCGTCGATCACCTCCCAATCTTTTTTGGGCATCATGCCCTCAATGGATTCGAGGGTGGGGACGGACATGCTGCCGATTTCCGTTTTGAAGGGCGCGTCGAAGACATAGTAGGCGCGGGGCTCACGCCAGTAGTAAGGGCCTCCGGAGTGGACGCCGCGGCCGGAGGTGGAGCTGGGCTGGTAGAGGCGGGCGGGGTCGAGCTCGGGGATCATTTTGCGGAGGGCGGCGTCGATTTCGGGAGGCGGGAAACCTTCGTTGCGAGCGCACCAGACGGCGATGGAGGGGTGGTTGCGGTAGCGCAGGATCTTGTCGTGGACGTTGGCGAGGTAGACGGGGAGATTGTCGGGGTTGGGACCGTCGCTGGGGTTGGGCTGGAAGAACTCGTCCCAGAGAAGGATGCCGTATTTGTCGCAGAGCTCGTAGAAGTCCTCGCCCGTGCTCTGCCCGACCCAGTTGCGGATCATGTTCATGTTGGCGAGGGCGTGCATGTGGATTTCGGCGTCGAGGCGGGCGCGGGGGATGCGCTTGAGGGCTTCGTCGAGGCCCCAGTCGCCGCCGCGGATGAAGACACGGACGCCGTTGACGGAGATGGTGAGTGCGTCGAGGCCGGGGGATTCGTAGGTGATTTTGCGGATGGCGAAGGTGGTGTCGTTATCGTCGGAGTCGGCGCCGTGCTCAACAAAGTGGAGGTGGAGAGTATAGAGGTTTTGCGGGCCGTAGCCGTTGGGCCACCAGAGTTTGGGATTCGATAGGTGGAGGGTGGGTGTGGTTTTGGGATCGAGGGAGATGGTTTGGGTTTCGTTTGGCTTGAGGGTGACTTTCTGGGAGAACTGAACGGAGTCGCCAGACGCACCGCTGCCGAAGCTGCCTTCGAGGGTTCCGGACTGGGGCTTGGCGGAGGTGTTCTCAAGCGTGGTCTTGATGGTGATGTCGGCGGTGTCGGTTTTGGGCAACGGCAGATCGGTGATAACGAGGGGATCTTCGACGAGGACGGGGCCGGAAGCGGAGAGCCAGACTTTTTGCCAGAGGCCGGTGTCGCGGTCGCGGACGGCATTGAGCCAATCCCACCCGATGGTGGAGAGGAAGGTGGCCCCGTCAAGGGCGGTGATGCCACCGTTCTTGCCGACTCCGTCGGCGATGGTGTGCTCGTGAGGAACACCGGGATGTGGCTGCGGGGAAACCTTCACGGCGAGGACAGCGGTCTCACCCGGCTTGACCAGCTTCGAAATGTCGAAGCGCCCGCGGATGAATGCGCCCTGAATAGTTCCGACCTGCGTACCGTTGACCCAGACTTCGGACGAGAAGTTGGCGCCGTCGAAGTGAATCCAGACCAGGCGGTGGGCGTACCCCTTCGGAACGGTGAAGACGGTGCGGTACCAGTAGGAAGTTTTGTTGAGGCTTTCGGGGATGACGGTCTCGCGGTTGTTCTCGCCGTACATGGGCTCGGGGTAGATGCCGTCGTTGACCATGCTAGTGAGGACAGTGCCGGGAACGGTGGCAGCGAGCCAGCCGGTGGGCTGATAGGTCTTCGCGGAGACGGCCCCGCCGGGGTCAGGAACTTTGGCGCTGTCCTGGAGTTGCCAACCGGTGGTGAGTTCTACTGGAGGGGGCGCGGATTGCGCGAGCACTGCGCTGGCTACTAAACCGATGGAGGCCGCCGCCAGCCGAACGAAAACCCTCGTGCTTATGAACACAGTTTGCCTCTTTTCTTCATGGGCTCCGGAAACTCAGAATCTTGCCCCGTCCAAGTATTCACATTCCGGCGTGAAACTCAACTGGGGAGCGGGTGGCCAGTCGCCAGTTGCCAGTCTCCAGTTGCCGGTAGCCAGTCGCTAGTTGCGAGTCGCCAGTAGGTAGTCGCCAGTGGCCAGTCGCCGGTCGCCAGTCGCGAGTCGCCAGTCGCCAGTCGCCAGTAGGTCAGTGGCGGGAGGGCGCCGCTGCGTTGTTGTGCAGTTGGCGCGAGATGACGGCGGACGGATGCGGATGGGTGCGGACGGGTGCGAACCAAGGTCGGCGTCGATGCATCTACAGGAGCAGAGGGGTGGGTATGCCGGATTCTTCTGCCGCGATTCCTCTGCGGCCTTTTGGGAAACATAAGGATGTAAAGATCTCCGCGCTGGGGCTGGGTGGGCACCACATCGGCCAGGCAGCCGACCAGAAAACCGCAATCAATATCGTGCACGGCGCGATCGATGGCGGTGTGACGTTTTTCGATAACTGCTGGGAATATCACCGCGGCAAGTCGGAAGCGTGGATGGGCGCGGCGCTGAAGGGCAAGCGGGACAAGGTTTTTCTGATGACGAAGGTCTGCACCCACGGGCGGGATGGCTCGCTCGCGATGCAGATGCTGGAGCAGTCGCTGACGCGGCTGCAGACGGATCATCTGGACCTGTGGCAGGTACACGGCGTCGTGTTCGAGAACGATCCGGAGTTGTTTATTCGGCCGGGTGGCGCGGCTGAGGCGCTGAGGAAAGCACAGGAGCAGGGGAAGGTGCGCTTCCTTGGGTTCACGGGTCACAAGCGGCCTGAGATTCACCTGGCGATGCTGAACGTAGGTTTTCCGTGGGACTCGGTGCAGATGCCGCTGAATCCGTTCGACTCGCATTTTTTGAGCTTCGAACAGGAGGTGCTGCCGGAGCTGAACAAACGCGGCGTGGCCGCGCTGGGGATGAAGCCGATTGGCGGCAACGGAGACATGGTGAAGAAGGGCGCGATCACCGCGGAGCAGGCGCTGCGCTACGCGATGAGCCTGCCGGTGACGACGACGATCACGGGGATGGAGACGATGGACGTGCTCTGGCAAAATCTGAAAATCGCGCAGGGATTCACACCGTTTTCGGATGCCGAGATGGCGGCGATTCGGGAACAGGTGAAGCAGCCGGCGGGGGATGGACGATTCGAGCCGTACAAGACATCGCTGAAGTTCGATAATCCGGAGGCGCGGCTGGCGCACAATTTCCCGATCGACGACCAGTCGGTGGAAGTGAAGGAGATGTTGAAGGCAACGGAGAACGAGGGGCATCCGTGGCCGGCGGTGTCAGCATGAGTGGTGGGGCCTTCGAGGTATCGCGCAGAACATTTTTGCGGTCGGCCGCGCTGAGTGGGGTTGGAGTGGTGGCGGGACGCGAATCGAACCTGGGAGCACAGACAACAGGAGAATCCATGCCTTCGTATACGGTGCCGCGACGGGCGTTTGGGAAAACGGGAGAGCAGGTTTCGATTATCGGGATGGGCGGATTTCATCTCGGAGCGACCAAGGATCAGCAGGAAGCGAACGCGATGGTGGGACGGGCGATCGATGCGGGAATTAACTTTTTCGACAACGCCTGGGAATATAAGGACGGGCTGGCCGAAGAGCGGCTGGGGACGGCGCTGAAGGGCAAGCGCGATCAGGTGATTCTGATGACGAAGGTCTGCACGCACGGGCGCGACAAGAGTGTGGCGATGCAGCAGTTGGAGCAGTCGTTGCGCCGGCTGGGGACGGACCATCTGGACGTGTGGCAGATTCACGAGGTTGTGTACTACAACGATCCGGAGTTGATTTTTCGGCCGGATGGAGCGATTGAGGCGCTGGCGGCGGCAAAACAGCAGGGGAAGGTGCGGTGGGTGGGGTTCACGGGGCACAAGCATCCTGACATTCATTTGAAGATGCTGAGTCATGAATTCCCTTTCGACACGGTGCAGATGCCGCTGAATGCGTTTGACGCGCGGTTCCGGAGTTTTCAGGAGCGTGTGCTGCCGGAGGCGAATCGGCGCGGGATGGCGGTGCTGGGGATGAAGAGCCTCGGCGGCAGCGGCGAGATGGTGACGCATGGAGCGATCACGGCTGAAGAGGGACTGCGTTACGCGATGAGCCTGCCGGTGGCGACGACGATCAGCGGGATGGACTCGATGGAAGTGCTGGAGCAGAATCTGGCGATTGCGGGGAATTTTAAGCCGATGAGCGAGGTTGAGCGGCGCGCGCTCGAGGATCGGGTGCGGCAATGGTCGGCGGACGGGCGGTATGAGCTATTCAAGACGACGGTGAAGTATGACGGCGATGTGGGGCGGCAGCAGCATCAGTTTCCTTCAACGGAGAAGATGCCGGCGTGAGAGCGGTAGCCAGTAGCCAGTAGCCCGTAGTTGGGATCCGGGAGATGGGAGCCCCGAGCGAGGGTGGTCGGAGAGGCGATATTTGACCACCGTACCGACGACTCGGCTTGAGCCGGCCGCGTTTTCAGGTGGCTGAAAATTCCTGTGTTGGAAACGGGTTCAGTGCGGATATCCTAGGCGTTCTGACGAGGGACGCCTGCGGATGAAGATTGCCGTCGTGACGGAAACGTTTCTGCCGAAGATCGATGGGATCGTCACGATGGTGGTCAAGACGGTGGAGGCGCTCCGGGAGCGCGGCGACGAAGTTCTGATCTTCGCGCCAAGTGGCGGGCCTGCGGAACTGTTCGGGGCAGAAGTGGTGAGCTTACCCTCTCTGCCGTTTCCTTTTTATCGAGAACTGCGAGTGGCGGCGCCGCGGGCTTCGATGCGGCAGCGCCTCGAAGCGTTTCGCCCCGATGTATTTCACTTGTTTGAGCCGGCGCTGCTGGGAGTGGGGGGGATTTACTACGGGAAGGTGCTGCACGTTCCCATTGTGATTTCGTATCACACGAACCTGCCTGCGTATCTGCACTATTACAAGCTGGGGTTCTTCGAGGGGTCGACGTGGAAGCTGATGCGGCAGCGGCACCTTCGGGCGGATCTGAATCTCTGCACTTCCACAGCGATGATGGACGAGTTGCAGGGCCACGGGATCGACCGGCTGGCGTTGTGGGAGCGAGCGGTCGATGCACAACGGTTCCATCCCTCAAAGCGTTCGGCGGAGATGCGGGGCAGGCTGAGCGGGGGTGAGCCGGAGCGGCGGCTGTTGCTGTATGTCGGGCGCCTTTCGGCGGAAAAGGATATCGGCGAGCTGCGAGAGGTGCTGCGGGCTCTGCCCGAGGTGAGGCTGGCCATCGTTGGGGATGGTCCGCTGCGGCGGGAGCTGGAGCGGCATTTTCGCGGGACGGCGACATATTTTGCGGGGTATCTGCGCGGGGAGGAGCTGGCGGCTGCGTATGCGTCGGCCGATTTGTTCGTCACGGCGTCGAAGACAGAGACGCTGGGGCTGGTGGTGCTGGAAGCGATGGCGGCAGGGTGCCCGGTTGTGGCGTGCCGTGCCGGCGGGATTCCCGATGCTGTGGAAAACGGCGTGACGGGGTTTCTCTTCGAGCCGACCGACAAATACGGGCTGGTGGCTACTGTGCAGAGGGCCCTGGCGCATCCTGAGGAACGGGCGCTGGTGCGGGCACGCGCAAGAGAAGATGTTGAGCGGCACAGCTGGCAGGGGTCTACGGAGCAACTGCGGCAATATTATGCGCAGGCTATCGAGGATCCGCGCCCGAAGCCGGCGACAGATCGAACGATCAAGGAACTGGGTTTGGGGCGGAGGATGATTCTTGGGTCCTTGCGCAGGCTGCTTCCGTGAGGTGGATTCTGTTCCCTGGAGGAGTGCGCCGAAACTACTGGGGTTCCGCTATGGGTTCGGCTTTGGTCTGATAGGCGCCGTAGTCGATGGTGAGGGTAGCTCGGCCGCCTAATCGGACGTCGGTCTCGCTTTGATTTCGTTCAGGAAGCCAGAACTCGCCGGTTTTTGTGTTGACGTGGTGGATGCGCGTTTTTCTGATCCAGATGGAGGGATTGCGCGCCGGCTCTGCTTCGATTTTTGCGATGGCGTAGTCATCCGCGTCCACCCATACTGTGCCGCGATAGAGAAGGCGGGAATTCGTCTTCGGCTCGACGTGGAGCACGTAACAGGGCCTGCCGTCGACCGTTTCCTGGTCCACGAAAGTGAAGGTATAGTTCGCGGTGGTTGGAGCGGCCTGCCTCGGGTCGGCTGCTGCCTGCTGCTCCGCCTCCATCAACTTCTTCAGCACATGGTCGGTGAGCATCTTCGATCCGGTTTGGGAGAGGATGCGGAACTGTTTGCTTTTTGGGGCGTCGTAGGTGGTTTCGACCACGACGGTCGCGGTCAGGTTGGCGGGGAATCCCTGGTAAGATACGGAGTAGCGGCGCTGCTCGGTATAGCCCTTCAGATCCTCGGCGCGCTTTTTCTCCCCCGCAGCGAGCTTCCGCACAATGTCGTCAACGGAGAGACGAGAGGCTGCATCGGATGCGGCCGGGGTTCCATTGGCATCAGCGAAATTAGTAACCGCGGCAACAACATTTTGCGCATATGCGGCAGAGCCGAGGGATGCGATGGATGCGGCGGCAAGAAGGCTACGCACGAACACCGAAGCACGAGCGGGGATGCGAAGACCGGGGGCACGAAAACCGAGGGTAACTGAGCCAGGGGGCAAGATGATCTATGATGCTGGTTGAAATCAGCCCGCGTCAATCGAAAAGTGCCGCAAGGCAGTTCCAAAATGCACGGGGGTAAGGTAGCGTAACAGCACGCTCAAGGCCAGGGATAAATCTCAACTTGCCCTGTGACTACAGTGTCTTGCCGCGGCGCGTTCCGGAGTTCTGGCGCGAACCGCGGTAAGGCAGCCAAAGAATTTAACTCAGGTCTCAACGAATCGTCGCAACGTCGTGGGATTACGGAGGTCGAGTGCAGAACCAGGTCTTGTTGCTCTCGAGGAACAGGGATTGCGTTGTTCCCTATCGAAGCGGCGTATCCCTTCATGGACATACCCGGCATTCTCAGGAGAGCCTGGGTTTTATCGGGAAATTTCTGGAGCGACACAGCCTGACGCGTCATTGGATGAATTACAACAAGGAACAATGTCAGCGCATTACTGGTGTCACGCTTGATTTCGATCGGGCTTACTGGACCCCTCCGCTGTGCGAACGGCTGGCACACGAGGTTGAGGCGCGGCAGATTGAAGAGCTGGGGCTGCGCGCATTGGTTTCGCTGACAGATCACAACAGCATCGATGCGTGCACGCTGCTGCGCGCCGATGATTCATTTCGCGACACGCCGATTTCAACAGAGTGGACGGTTCCGTTCGGGAGCGCCGTGTTTCATATTGGTGTGCACAATCTGCCGCCGGCGCGGGCAGAGTCGCTGATGGCGGCGATGCACGCTACGACGGCGAGCGCGGATGAGGAGCAGATCCTTGGGTTGCTCGATGAGTTCTGCAGGAATCCCGAAGTGCTGCTGGTTTTCAATCACCCGCTTTGGAACTTCGACGGCATTACGGAGGAGCGATTTGAGTTTGAGCTGGCTCGATTTCTTATGTCAGCGAACCGGTATCTGCATGGCTTCGAGCTGAACGGCATGCGTGACCATCGGGAGAACCGTGGGGTGATCCAGCTGGCAGCGCAGTGGAATCAGCTGCTCATCGCAGGCGGTGACCGCCACGGGCGCGAACCGAACGCGTGGCTCAATTTGAGCAAGTCTGCGGATTTTGCGGAATTTGTAGACGAGATCCGGAACGGACGAGAGAGCACGATTCTGATGATGCCCCAATATTCCGTGCCTCTGGGCTGGCGTTTCTACCAGAACTTTACCCATGTGATAGCGGAGTATCCGAACTATCCGGAAGGGCGGCGGAGGTGGGACGAACGGACATTCCACCCGGACGCCGACGGAACAATCGTGCCGATGATGCGGTTGTGGAGAAACGGACCTCCGGAGTTTCTGCAGACTGTTTTTGCGGTGGCGTTGATGGCGGCTCGTGTGCCGTGGCATCGGGTGCTGGCTGGGTGGAGAAACAGCGAGAATGGAGCCTTACTGCATCCGGCGCCGAAGGGGAAGGATTCGGCTGTTGGAGGTATGCGCGACGGGTTGGGCCCTCGGGGGGCGGAGACTTCGCTGGAGGAGTGCCTCTAGGTCGTCAGGCAAGAGGAGGCCTGAAAAGACGCTCGGCCGCCGGGCAGGGGGCATTTTCAGTTAGCTGACCGCGCCGGAGGCCCCGAGTTCTTTTAACAGGAGCGCGAAGTGGTCGCGGTCGGTTTCGTAGGCTCCGGCGTGCGGCAGTTGCTGGACGAGGGCGTTGCCTTTTTCCCAGGCTTCGCGGGCTTCCGGGAGGCGATGCTCGCTCCAGAGGAAGGCGCTCCTGGCAATCCAGTAATCGGCGTTGAGGCGAACGGGTTTCCTGGCTTCCATGCGCTCCCACCAGAGGCGTGTGCCGACGGGGTCGTGCTGCAAATAGGCCTTGCCGAAGATAAAAGGAGCGCATAACTCGGCGGGAATGTCGGAGGCGGATTCGAGGAAGACGGATTCGGCTTCTGCGAGCGAGCGAGTGGCGTCTGCGGTTCGACCGCAATCGAGATAGTAAGAAGCGGCCAGCAGGCGAAGGTGCAATGCCTGCTGGCCGATGGAGATTGAGGATACGGCACGTTCGATGGCGTCGATGTCGTAATCGCGCGGGCGGAGCGGAGTGACGGTGGTAGCCGCGGCGGCAGAAAATGCGCGATGAAGATCGGCCCATGGGCCGGCGGAGAGAAGTTGGTAGATGCGAGCGCCATCGGAATAGAACGACCTGGTTCGAAAAGGGACGAGATTGATGGCGCCGGTCATCAGGGAAAGGGTTGAGAAGACCGCCAGGAGAAACCAGTCTTGTTGCCACGGAGTTCCGGGCGCGGTGAGGGTGAGCCAAAGGGCAAGGAGGCCGGCAGCGAGGCTGATGACAGGTCCGGCGGCCACCATGCAGATATCGCGCCACAGGGGACGATGCGGGTCAGTGGGAGCGACAGCCGTTGCGCCACCGACGGCGAGAAAGCCAGAGAGGATGCAGCGGAACTCCCATCTCCCTTCGCGCACCCGCCATTGAAATGGGCCCACGATGAAGGCTCTCAGCTTCATGCCAAGGGCCGCGCCCACGGCTGCATGGCCAAACTCGTGGATTGCGACCATGAGGAGCTCAAGGAGCAGGAGCACTGCGATGTCCTGGAGCAACGCCCTCCTGGTCCAGAAGAGACCATGCCATCTGGCCCAGCGCCACCACCAGCTCATGCCCGCCAGAAATCCACCAGTACCGGCAATCCAGATTGCGCGGTTGACAATGGCGTTTGTGCCGTCGCCAGGAAGGGGCTGCAGGACTTTTTCGGCAGTGGTGACGTCACGGCGTCGAAAGGCGACGATCCCGGCAATTCCAAAACCGAGAAGGAGCGCATCGGGATTGAGAAACGCTGTGGCCGGCGCGGTGAGGAAGCGGCGGTCCATGTAAAGGAACAGGCATCCAAGCAGGCCATTGGCGGTGCTTGCGGCAAGGCCCCAGGCGCGGGCTGACGATTTGCCGGTCCAGAAAGTCCAGCAGGCCAGGCCATAGACCACGCCCAGCACGGGCAGGGCGGCGCGAATGCCGGCGCTCAGGATGGTTGGCGGCAGATGGGCATCCGGCCAGGAAGCAATGTCAAGGAAGGAAAAAAAGGAGGACCGAAGGAAGATGACAGCTCCCAGTGCGAAGATCCAGCACAGGAAAGTTCTGACCGCGCGCATGTAAGCCCCGCCTGGTTCGGGAGATAGTTCAGCCTAAACCGGGCTCAAAGGCGGCAACAATGCTACTTCGGAGGGAGGTTTGCTCGTGGCAGTATCGCTGCTTGACGGCCTGGGTGTCCGGGTGAGCCGCGCCGTCCCCGGGGGGCGCGCAGTTGCTTCAATACGAAAATCAGCCGAAGTTGGTCGTTTTTATGCTCCTGCCGAAGTCACGAAGAGCGTGCAGGATCCAGGCCGCGGCGCCGGAGTCGATGGCATCGGCAGCATGGGCGACCCCTTCCCTGAGATCCGATGCGATGCCGATTGCTTCGAGAGCGGCAGCCGCGTTGAGAAGAACCACATCGCGTTTGGGTCCGGTCTCGGAGCCGTTCAGGATGGATTCCAGAATCGCGGCGTTGCTTTGCGGGGTGTTTCCACCCTGCAGCTCGCTGAGGCCGGCGGGAGATAGGCCAACGGCTTCCGGGTGAACGAGGATGGGAAGCGGGTGAGGCGCGTCGTGGTCGGACAGTGAGCGGACCAGAATCGTGTCGGTCGGGGAGAGAGCGATTTCATCGATGCCGTTGCGGGCGTGAACCACGCGGCCAAAGCGAATACCCAGCTGCGCCATAGCCCCGGCAACGATTTCGAGCTTGGCGGGCGAGTAAACACCCATAATCTGAGCTGGCGCGCCGGCGGGGTTGGCGAGGGGTCCGGCGAGATTGAAGATGGTGCGAAAGCCGAGTGCGCGGCGAATGGGTTGCACGCGCTTCATGGCCGGGTGCAGGGCGGGTGCGAAGAGGAAGGTGAATCCCGTGGCACGCAGGCAATCTGCAGACTGCTGGGGCGTGAGGGCGACGGGAACGCCGAGGGCTTCGAGGACATCGGCGGAGCCGCATTTGGAAGTGATTCCGCGATTGCCATGCTTGGCGACTTTAGCTCCCGCGGCAGCGGCAAGGAGTGCTGCGCCGGTCGATATGTTGAACGTGCCGAGGCCGTCGCCACCTGTTCCGCAGGTGTCGACGAGGGCTGCCCGCTCGCTGGCCGTAATCGGGATGGGGGTGGAAATCGCGCGCATGGCTTCTGCGAAGCCGGTGAGCTCGTCGACGGTTTCACCACGGATGGCGATGGCGGTGAGGAGGCTGGCGATCTTCAGGTCGGATTCCCCGGAGAGAGCGGCATCGGGCTCGGCGGTGAGGATCGAGTGAAGAGCTTCGCGCGCCTCTTCACGGGTAAGAGGCCGGCGCTCTTCGGCAATTTCTTTCAGCAGAGGCTGCAGTGCGGGCATTCGATTGATCCATGCTACCCCGACGCGCGCCTCCTCGCTCAGCGCTCGCTCAGGGCGGCTCAGAAGGCTGCCATGTTTTTAAGAAAGAGGGAAGCCGAAGTCCCGGTCGTCGGAGCGTTGGCGGTCAGATTGAGGAAAATGCGATAGCTGACGACGAGGCCAGCCCTCTTTTCGGCTTAAAAAAGGGGGATGCTATTGGCGTTGATGTCGGCTTGGAAGCGGTCTCTGTGGCCGGGAAGAATGTGGACGCTGGGCTCGATGTTGCCTGCGGCGTAAGGGATCCGGGCTGCAGCGGCGGGGACGGAGGCCAGGGCTAGTGGAGAGATCTATCGCCGCATAGCTTGCCCCGGCCTTCCTCGATGCCTTCGTTCGCTGGGGAACCCACCACAGAATTACGGGGTTCTGAGCCCGCTTGCACGGGCTCATGACTGAGCTATCTGAGGGTGATGTCGCGGACGAGGAAGCTGGAGACGAGGTGGGCGTTCTCGTAGCGCTTGTCGAGGACCTTTTGCTCGGCGGTCTGGTCTCCGTAGTGCTTCATGCGCAGGGGGAAGACCTTGTCGGCGAGTCCGTCGAGAGCGGCCATGTTCTGGTAGACGATGGCGTAGCCGAAGTCCCAGTCCTCGGGGCCGCTAGCGGTCAGGTTGAGGAAGGTGCGATAGCTGACGATGAGGCCGGCGCTCTTTTCGGCTTCAAAAAGGGGGATGCTGTTGGCCTTAAAGTCGGCGTAGAAGGCGTCGCTGTGGCCGGGAAAGATGTGGACGCGGACGATACGCTCGACGTTGCCTTCGGAGTAAGGGACCTGGGCTGAGGCGGCCGGTATGGCGGCCAGGGACGTGACGAAGAGGGTGCTGGCGAAGAGGATTGCATTTCTCATGAGGAGAAACCTCCGGTTTTGAGTGGATTAGAGGGAGGCTTGAGGCTACGCCCGGGAGCGCGGGGAGTCAAACGTCGCGTGGGAGCGGCAGGGGGCTTTGAGGGTGCGTTTTGAGGGCGTTTTTAGCGGGTTTTGCACCGGTTTTCGGGCGGACGGCCGGATGCGTTTACGTGGTAAAATGAACATGTAGCAGCGATCTGTAAGGGCCTCATTTTTCAGGCAATTTCTCAAGCCAGAATGCCCGCTTCCGACGCTGCTTTCGAGGGCTGAAATGCCGGTTCCCTCGGCAGCCTCATGACGGGCTCTTCGATTACGCGCCTCACGGCGCTTCGCTCAGGATGACATCTCTCAGATTCGGAGTTTCATGGCGACCAAAGAAGTGACACCCACGGAAAGCACGATCCCGACAGTGATGGACGGCCAGCCGCGTCTGGCTGCGGTGAAGGGCCCGGCGGAGAAGTCCTACACGGGCGAAAACATCAAGGTGCTGGAGGGGCTGGAGGCGGTGCGTCTGCGGCCGGCGATGTACATCGGGTCGACGGGCGAGATGGGGCTGCACCACCTGGTGTACGAGGTGGTGGATAACTCCGTAGACGAGGCGCTGGCGGGACACGCGACCAGGGTGGATGTGACGATCCACGACGATAACTCGATCACGGTGGTCGACGACGGCCGTGGGATTCCGGTGGACGAGATGACGCTGGACACCGGTGAAAAGATGGCCGCGGTGCAGGTGGTGCTGACCAAGCTGCACGCGGGGGGTAAGTTCGATAACTCGAACTATAAGGTATCGGGCGGGCTGCACGGAGTGGGCGTGAGCTGCGTGAATGCGCTGGCCGAGCAGCTGAGCGTCGAAGTATGGCGCGACGGGCATACGTGGGAGCAGGACTACGCCAAGGGCATTCCGACGACGAAGCTGAAGCAGACGGGGACGTCGAAACGGCGGGGGACGAAGGTTCACTTTCTGCCGGATAAGTCGATTTTCACGGTAACCGAATATAACTACGACACGCTGGCGCAGCGGCTGAGGGAGCTGGCCTTCCTGAACAAGGGTCTGACCATCACGCTGACCGACGAGCGGGTGACCGATCCGAAGACGGGCGAGGCGAAGAAGGCGGAGTTTAAGTATGCGGGCGGGATTGCGGAGTTTATTAAGCATCTGAACCGCGGGAAACAGGTGCTGCACGACAAGCCGATTGTGATGGAGGGCTTGCGGGACGCCGTAGATATGGAGATCGCGCTGCAGTACAACGATGGTTATTCGGAGACGGTGTTCTGCTTCGCGAACAACATTAATACAGTGGATGGCGGGACGCATCTGTCGGGGTTTAAGACCGCGCTGACCCGGACGATTAATGCCGTGGGGCAGTCGCTGGGCTTGTTCAAGGACGTGAAGGAGAACCTGACCGGCGACGACGTGCGCGAGGGGCTGGTGGCGGTGATCAGCGTAAAGCTGTCGCAGCCGCAGTTTGAGGGGCAGACGAAGGGCAAACTGAATTCGGATATCGCGGGGACGGTGCAGGCGCTGGTGAACGAGCGGCTGGGCGGGTATCTGGAGCAGAATCCGCCGGTGGCGCGCAAGATTATCAATAAGGCGATTGAGGCGGCGCGTGCGCGTGAGGCGGCCCGGAAGGCGCGGGACCTGACACGGCGCAAGGGCGCGCTTGATGGCGGCGGCTTGCCGGGGAAGCTGGCGGATTGTTCGGAGCGGGATCCGGAGCGGTGCGAGCTTTACTTGGTCGAGGGCGAGTCGGCGGGCGGGACGGCGAAGCAGGGACGGGACCGGAAGTTCCAGGCGATTCTGCCGCTGAAGGGCAAGATTCTGAACGTGGAGAAGGCGCGCTACGACAAGATGCTGGGGCACGAGGAAATCCGCGCCATGATTACGGCGCTGGGGACGGGCATCGGCAAGGACGATTTCGACGCAACGAAGCTGCGCTACGGCAAGATTATTCTGATGACGGACGCCGACGTGGACGGATCGCATATCCGGACGCTGTTGCTGACGTTTTTCTTCCGGCACATGCAGGAGCTGATTAAGCGGAGCAACGTGTATATTGCGCAGCCGCCGCTCTACAAGATCAAGAAGGGGAAGTTCGAGCAGTACATCAAAGACGACCGTGACTTTGTGCGGGTGATGGTGAAGCGCGCGGCCGACGGCATGGTGATTCGGTATGGTGAGGGCGCGGCGAAGCTGGAAGGCGCGGCGCTGACGAAGTTCATGGGGCAGCTGAATGAGTATCTCGGGTTCTTCGACAAGGTAGATAAGAGGCTGCGCAACGAGGAAGTAACGAACCTGCTGGCTAAGGCCGAGTTGACGAAACGGGTCGATTTTGAGTCGGAGACGAAGCTGGAGAAGCTGTACAAGCAGCTGGAAAAGATCGAGAAGAAGTATCAGTTCAAGGGGCTGTCCGCGCCGGTCAAGGACGAGGAGCACCAGACCTGGTCGCTCTGTTATGTGGATGCGCAGGGGGCGGAGCGGAAGATTGACTGGGTGCTGGCGTCGTCGCCGGAGTACCGGCAGATGATGTCGAAGCACGGGCAGATAAAGGAAATGCTGGAGCCTCCGTTTGTGGTGGAGTATGCGACGAAGGCCCAGGAGAAAGGCGTGGGTGTGCCCGATCCTGAGGACACGGGAGCCGAGGCGGAAGCGGAGACGAAGGGCGAAGCGGAAGCGGGTAAGCCCGCCCCCAAGAGGACCGGGAAGGCATCACTGGAACCGGTGGAGAAGCAGACGCCCAAGGAGCTGTTCGATTATGTGGTGGAGCAGGGACGGCGCGACTACCAGGTGCAGCGATACAAGGGTCTGGGCGAGATGACGGCGACGCAACTATGGGAGACGACGATGGATCCGGAGAGGCGGACGTTGTTGTCGGTGAGGCTCGAAGATATTGCGGAGACGGAGACGATCTTCACGACGCTGATGGGCGAGGATGTGGAGGCGCGGCGGAAGTTTATCGAGGATAACGCGCTGGATGTGAAGAACCTGGATATCTAAAGAACCCCTTCTGAGCGCAAAACGCTCGGCATACCTCACCCCTGCGCTGCACGCAATGGTTCCAATGGGTACCGGCATCTCACAAATTGTGGAAACACATTCACGGGAAATTACGTAGATTAGATGCAGCGAGGAACCAACGCACGTGCTCAATTCCCGTCTCCGCGTCTGGGCCCGCGATATCGCGATTTCCGTCGTCGCCTCGTTCTTCATCGTCACCGTCTTCTATCAGCCGGTGCGGGTGGAAGGCACCAGCATGCAGCCCGAGCTGAGCGACCAGGACCGGCTTTTCATCGACAAATTCTTCTTCCGCTTTGAAAAAATCAGTCGCGGCGACGTCGTCGTCTTCCACTACCCGCGCGATCCTGAAAAAAGCTACATCAAGCGCGTCATCGGACTTCCAGGCGACTCCATCTTCATCGATCATGGCCGTGTCTGGATCAACGGCGAGCCTCGCGAGGAAACCTACGTCCCCCGCCGCTACCGCGATACCCGCTCCATGGCGGAATTGATCGTGCCCCCCGGCGAATACTTCGTGATGGGCGACCATCGCTCCATTTCAAGCGATTCCCGCGACTTCGGCCCGGTCGAGCGCGACCTCATCTACGGCAAAGCCACGTTCATCTACTGGCCTGCGGACAATATGGGCGTCGTGCGGTAACCGTAGCTTCCCAAAACTCGAGCCAAATCGCGCCGATCATGAGCTGTCGCCTGTTTCTGCGCCGAGCCTGCAATCCGATCAGATGCTGACTCGCGTACAACAAGCGGGCACCTGTCCTCTCCGGCCTGCAAGCAGACGAAACCCGAGAACCCGCCCGTAACCCTGTTCGAATCGCGCCATCTAGACTTCCGCGATCCTTTTTCAAAGTTCGACTCGCACGTCTGACTGAAAAACGCTGCCTGGCATGCAAGCGCATCCCCGCGTGGAGCCCTACCCCGGGTTCGACTCCGCGTCCGAGCCCAACGCACGCCCAACCATGTTTGGAGACCTCAATGAAGCTGGAAGAAGTGACTCGTATTGCAGGGAATCGCCGCGCGTTTCTCAAAGGCGCCGGCATGGCCGGGATCGGTCTGGCTGGCGCAGCCATGATCGGAACCGAACTCGTATTTCACCAACAGAAAGTCGAAGCCGCCTCCAACTACAGCGACGAGGAAATCCTTAACTTCGCTCTCAACCTTGAATATCTCGAAGCCGAGTTCTACGCAATGGCCACCTGGGGAACGACTCTCGTCAATCTCGGTGTGATCAATGAGGACGACACCACCGGTCCAACCACCGGCGGCAACATGGTGAAGGATTTCGGAGCTTCACCGCTGGCCTTCCTCGCCACCGGCCTCCGCGAAGACGAGATCGATCACGTGATTTACCTCCGCTCGGCTCTTGGCTCATCGGCGGCTAAGAAGCCCGCGATCAACCTCAACGCCCTCGGCTATGGCTACTCCAGCGTCGACAGCTGGCTCAAGCTGGCCCGGCAATTCGAAGACGTCGGCATCAGCGCCTACCTGGGAGCCGCTCCGCTGATCAGCAGCAGCACCTACCTGGCCGCGGCGGCCGCGATCCTCTCCACCGAAGCCCAGCATTCGGGCTCGATCCGCTCTGCCTGCATCCAGAACAGCGTCACCAGCCCGGCGGTCGACTCGAACGATGTCCCTCCGACTTCGAGCAAACCCTTCGACGTCGACAAGAACGGGCTCAGCATCCCCCGCACGCCCGCTCAGGTGCTTAACATCGTTTACGCCGGCGGCCAGTCTTCCGGCGGATTCTATCCCGCGGGAATGAACGGCTCCATTACCACCCAATAACAACGCACGAGCTCCGGCGCCGGCGGCGACTCCTCCCGCCGCCGGCACCCTGGAGCCGCGACGGAATCATCCCGGCAATTTCCCGCCACCACCGTCCCCACCGGTTTTCCACCACCGATTCTCTTTTCCCCTCTCCCTTCGGGCTTACAATTCCTATCGTCCCCGGATACCGCCAACCGGTCACTCCCTCCTCGGAGGTCCCTCGATGCAGTCCCTTCGATTCCCCCTTCTGCTCCTGTCCGTCACAATCTGCGCTCTCGCACTCCTGCCCGCAACCTCCATCGCTGCGGAAAAATTCGACGGCCAATGGCTCGCCACGCAGGACTGCCCCGCTAAAGGCAAGATGGAGGGGCTCATCCGCAAGATTCCCGTGGTGATCGAGAACAACAGCCTCAAAGGGGACAAAGGCACTCCCGGCGAGCCGGGTTACGAAATCATCCAGGGTCAGATCGCCGCCGATGGCGACGCCAAACTCACCGTCGACGGCATTCTCGCCAATCGCGCCAACGCCCACGGCCTCTTTGCGCATAAAGGCGAGGCCTACAACTACACCGTCAAATCCCACTTCGACGGCGACCAGGGCAAGGGCACTCGCGACACCGGCCTCGGCATCGAGAGCCGGCCCTGCGACTTTACTTTCGTGAGACAGCCGGCGGGTGCAACGACATCGGCGCCACCTCCCAGGGATCGCCCAGACCGGCGGCTCGGGTTGTAAATCGCCACTCCTCCCACCCTCATTTTTGGCACGATGGCGTCGTGGTGGACGGAGTCGCTCAGCAAGACTCCAGCGCCAAATAGCGATCAGACCCACTCGTGCAGCGGTATAAAGGCCCGGCTCGAAGAATACGAATCCCCTTGAGCAAGCGCGTCCCTCCCGTCCATCCGCTGCACCCTGCACCCTGCACCCTGTACCCCGCCCCCTCCCCTGCGTTAAACTCGCTCCCAGACAAGAGCACCATGCCCAAATCCGCCCCCAACCCGACCTTCGATCTCACCTGCCCTGACTGCGGAGCCATCCTCAAAGTCGACGCCACCACCCGCGCCGTCATCGCCCACACCCCGGCCCCGCGCAAGCGCACCTTCGAAGACTTCGATCAGGCCACCCGGCATCTTCGCGAACAGGAAGAGCGCAAAGAGAGCATCTTCCGCCAGTCCATCGAAGCCGAGAAAAACCGCGAAGACGTCTTCAACAAAAAATTTGCCGAGGCCCTCAAAAAAGCCCAGGAAACCCCCGACACCGGCAAGCCCCTCCGCGAATTCGATCTCGACTGAATTTCAGGCCTTGTGGGGGCAATTGGAAAGGGCATGTAAAGTACTATGAGTAGCGGAAAAGAACTCATGAAGATCACTCACCAAATCGAATCCAGCCTCTCTGAAATCCCCTGGACCCGCGTCGCCGCTGCCGGCTCCTTCGCCCTCGGCGCGCTGCTGCTCATCACTGGCCGCCGCAAAGCCGCCCTGGTCGCCGCCGGCGCAGGAGCCGCCGCCGTCCTCGCCGAACACCCGGAAATGGTCCGCGAAGCCTGGAACTCCATGCCCCGCTACGTCCGCGCCGGCCAGGACTTCCTCGTCCGCGTCGAAGACTTCGCCGAGGAACTCAACAAACAGGGCATCCGCATCCGCAAAGTCCTCGTCAACGACTAACGCGTCAGCACCTTTACAACTCCACCAGCGTCAACTCCGGAAAATCCGTGCGGTAAATCCGCTGATCCAGAGTGACGAGGCGGTCGGCTTCGAGCAGAGCATGCGAGCCCACCAGGAAGTCGGCTGGAAACCGCTTCATCTCGCCGGGGACCTGCCGGCGCCTGCGATGAGCGTGCTGTTCAAACCGCTCGCCCGCCAGCAGCCAGACACGCTGGTCCAGTGTCCAGTCAACTTCGATCCGCATCGAATTCAGGAATCTATGCATAGCCGCTTCGGTCACACTCGGGTGTGCGCGAGATTCGATATACGCAATAGGACTCATCACCAGCGCGCCTTGCGATCCTGCCGTATCGAGAAATTCGGCAATCGCGTCGGCGTTAGCCTCTCGGCCCCAGACCGCTGAGAGGATATTCGTGTCGATCGCCGTTCTCACTCTGGCGTCCGATCATCCTCGCGCATCTCGCGCACCCATGCGTTGATCTCTTCACGGGTCTTGAAGCCGGGAAACGCCCCTATGTAATCCCGAAATGAATTGACCTGCCCCTTGATCGGCCGCAAGATCGTCTCCCCATCCTTCGACACAAATTCCACCCGATCCCCAGCCCGCAATCCCAGCCGGGTCCGAACCTCCTGCGGAATCGTCACTTGGCCCTTACTGCTCACAGTACTACTCGGCATCTTTACTCTCCATTCAAGAAGTAAAGATAGCACAATTTACCCACATCCGCCTCCGCTACACTAACCCCATACCCATGAAGCGCACCATCACCCACTACGAGCTGGACCGCAAGCTCGGCTCCGGCGGCTCCGGCGTCGTCTACCTTGCCAACGACACCCAGCTTATGCGCCCCGTCGTCCTTAAAATCCTTAAGCGCGGCACCCTCACCCTCGAGCAAATGCGCACCACGGTTCTGCGTGAAGCCCGCATGGCCTCGGCCATCGAGCACCCCAACGTTTGCGCCATCTATGAGGTCGGCGAAGAAGGCGAAGAAGCCTTCATCGTCATGCAGTACGTCCCCGGCCAGTCGCTTGACAAGCTCATCGCCAAAGGGCCAGCCAGCCTCCAGCTCATCCTGTCCGTCGGCATCCAGATCGCCGACGGACTCTCCGCCGCCCACACGCTCGGCATCTTCCATCGCGACCTCAAGCCCGCCAACGTTATGCTCACCGACGGCGGCCTCGCCAAGATCCTCGACTTCGGCCTCGCCCGCCGTCTCCCTCCCGAAGAAGCCGAGTTCGACCCCTCCAAATCCGCGCGCCGGAAGCCCGGAGACGCCATTGCCACCTATACCGCCCGCGGCGGCACCATCGCTTACATGGCCCCCGAGCAATTCGTTACCGGCCAAAGCTCCGTCCAGTCCGACCTCTGGGCCCTCGGCGTCATCCTCTACGAGCTTGCCAGCGGCCGCCATCCCTTCGCCCGTCCCGACAGCGACGAGTTCCAGTCCATCCGCGCGATCCAGTTCATCGACCCTCCGCCCCTCGACCGCATCCCGCCCGAGCTCAGCTCCGTCATCCTCTGCTGCCTTAAAAAAACGCCCGCCGAACGTTACGCCAGCGCCGCCGAAGTCCGTGAGGCCCTCAAGACCATCATGAAAACGCTGCAGCTTGAAACCGGCATTATCCCCGGCGATGCCGCAGCCGTCCTCCCGCCTTCCACCGTCGCCGAACAGGAGAAGCGCACCACCGGCCTCCTCTCCATGCTCGCCGAGCGCTTCGGCCAGTCCTCCGCCGAAAAAGCCGAGCAGAATACCATCCTCGTCCTCCCCTTCCAGAACCTCGGCGCCGCCGATGTCGCGCCCCTCTACGGCTCCGCCCTCGCTGACGCCATCGCAGCCCGCATCGCCCGCATGTCCTCCCTCGTCGTCCGCCCCTCCAGCGCCCTCATGTACCTGCCCATCTCCAAAATGGACCCCCTCGAAATCGGTCAGAAGCTCCTCGTCGACTGGGTTCTCACCGGCAACTTTCTCCGCTCTGAAAAAGGCTTCGACCTCAACTGGCAACTCCTTGAAGTCGACCGCCAGAGCGTCCGCAGCGGAGGCGGTATCAGCGTCCCCTCCTTCGACCTCATTGCCGTGCAAACAGAAATCTGCAACGAAGTCTTCGCCTCTCTTCAGGGAGTAGGACAGCTCCATCCCGCCGCCCTGCCCGTAGCCTCGCGCAACAGCCGTCTCGGCGAAGAGCTTTCCGAGGAGTATCTCCAGGCTCGCGCCCTGCTCTCCGGATTCATGCAGCGCACCGGCAGCCGCTCCGACCTCGACCGCGCCCGCGACCTCTTCGAGGCCGTCACCAACCGCGACCCCACCTACGCCCCCGCCTGGAGCGGCCTCGGCATCGCCGAGCTGCAATACATCCGCTATGGATTCGGCGGCCACCTCCACGTGATGGCTGCCCGCAAAGCCCTCGACCGCGCCCTCGATCTCGACCCCGGCTCCGTCGAAGCCAATCTCTATCGCGTCTACATGCTCCTCTCCCGCGGCGAAAAAGAATCGGCCCGCCACGGCATCGAGCACCTCCTGCGCACCGCCGCCAACGACTGGAATGTCCACCTCGTCGCCGGCATCACCCTCCGCGTCGACGGCATGTATGAGGAAGCTCTCGACCAGTTCCACCGCTCCCTCATGCTCAACCCGTCGAGCGCCGCCGTCGTCTATAACCACCGTGCGCGCGTCTACCAGTACCAGAACCAGCTCGAGTTAGCCGAAGAAGAGTTACAAAAGGGATTAACTCTCGAGCCCAAATATCCGCTCCTCCGTACCTCGCTCGCCTATCAGCGCATGCGCCAGGGTGACCTCCACCAGGCTATCGAGATGCTTGAAGACGTCATCCGCGACGACAGCTCGATGCGCATCGCCGTCCCCACTCTCGCCATGTGCTATGTGCAAATCGGCAACCGCGACCGGGCCGCCTCGCTCATCGCCGAAGAAACCATCGCCGCCGCCGAAGCCGACAGCGAAATGGCCTATCGCCTGGCCACTTACTTCGCGGTCGACGGAGACGAAAGCGAAGCCCTCCACTGGCTACGCCGAGCGATTTACCTGGGCAACGAAAACTACCCCTGGTTTTCGAAGAACCCAGCCTGGAACCGCCTGCGTGAACACGCCGACTTCGGAAGAATCCTCGAAGACCTGAAGAAAAGCTACCGCCGCAACCAAAAAACCTGGAAGAGGCTGCTGGCGGAGCCCGCAAGCTAAGGGGTGGCCCATTCAAGCCAAGAAGTAGGCGGTGGCCCATTCAAGCCCGGTTTTGGCTTGAGTGGGCTTATGCTCATGCTCACGCTTGAGTTGCCCGATCAATCAAGTCCCATTTTGAATTAACCGAGTTCGAACGTCCCATCCCAACGATGTTTCAGCTTGAGCAGCCTCGTTCCCCCGCCGCGCATAAAAGGGTGCCGCGTGAGCGGCACGACGGTAGAAGCCCCGGTCTTTAGGCCGGGGAATCACAACTCCCGAAGGAGCGGCCTTCAGGCCTGGCCTATGTTGACCTGTTCCCGAATAGAATACATTCCGAAGTATTTTCAACCTTCCTCGCACCCCAGCGAAAACCGCAACGCGGCACACACCTCGCTCATGCGCACCGAACTCAGCTGCGCCACGCGCTTCCCCAGATCGTCCCGTGGGACCGTGGCCATGCTGTGCAGTTTCACGGCGCATGGTGCCTTCATACCGTCCTCTTCGCTCAGGACCACCTCGGAGGGTACCCCACGGATGCTGGACGTTATGGGTGCGATGGTGACCCCCGAGAGATAGTCCAGTGCGCTGTCACGCGTCAGCACAACAACGGGTCGGGTCTTGTCCGGGCGGGCATAACGATAGAGCCGAATATCCCCGCGCGTTATTCGCCCGGCCACGCCGTCCTCCCTGCCCAAAACCTCACCTCATTCAGGTCTTGTGGCTGTTTCTCATAGCCTGCCCGGTCGCGCTCTTCCATCGCGCGGATTTCCAGCCTCCGCAGATGCTCTCGCAGAGCATCCCGCACGAGCGCGGAACGGTTCCGTTTCGTTCTGCGCGCCGCCTGGTCCGTCGCGCGAAGGAGTTCCTTGTCGAGAACAATCTGGACCGTCTCCATTATGTGGACCTCACTCCACAGTCTACTCCACATACCCTGCCTTCCCCATTGGACCCAGTCTGGCCAGGAGCGGCTGTTCGCATTTAGCTCACTGCTTTCCCAACCAACAAACCTGGAAGAGGACGCTGGCCGAACCCAGTGCCTGAAGGCCATCCGGCTGTCGGATCGATAGCGGGACTCGAAATCGTCCGGTCCTTTCCACGCCGCCCTCATGGTACGTTATTGTACAAATATCACTTTTTGTACGATAATGTACAAGTACATCTTATGCCCCCGGCCTCCAATCGAACGTGCTACGCAGTGATCACCGCGGACTTCGTGGGCTCCCGGAAGATCGAATCGTTCCGCCCTAAGCGGGATCGGCGCCTTTCTGCGGTATCGCGGTTGCATCTCGCGCAGAAACTGATCATGTCCCCCTACACAATTACGGCGTGGGACGAATTTCAGGTGATTCTGCGTGAACCGGAGTACGCTCCCCGCGTAATATTTGACCTGCGACGTCTTTTCTATCCGTTTGAGCTTTGGATCGCAGTGGGAATCGGTTCGGTCAGTGAGCCCAATAGGAAACCGGTGAACCAATACGCCGGCGGCCCGGCCTTCGAGAGAGCCCGAAAGGCGGCTGATCGGCTGAAATCAGGGTCCCCAAAATATCGCATGCTGACCAGCTTCGAGTCCGGGAAAGATCTCTTCGACTCCATTGCGAATGCGATCTATCGCCTGCAGGATACGCTTCTTGAGAGAACCACAGCAAAGCAATGGGCGACAATTAATATGCAAATGCTAACCGCCCGTCAGGACACCACCGCCCGGAAGCTGGCACTGGACATCTCAACCGTTTCGAGGAACCTCAGGCGCGGCTACTATTGGCAGCTGACCGAGACCGTCGATGTAATGGAGAGAATCATCCAGGCCTATTTTTAAATTTGTACTCCTATGTACAAAAGTGCACAATTGGACGTTTTTATGCAACCACTCGCCGCCACCGTATTGGCCCTGCTTCTTGCCCACCTGATTGCGGACTTCCCCCTGCAGCCGGACTGGATCATCAGGAAGAAAGGCAGGAGTCTCCTGCCACTGCTCCTTCACGGCGCAGTGCACTACGCGCTGGTTTGGATCTGCCTCATCTTCTGCGGACCCGTGTACTTTCTCTCCATCCGGAATCAGATAATTATCGCTGCCTGCATCTTCATCCATCTGCTTATCGACAGGCTAAAATGTTCGCTGATCGCACGACGTGCTCTTCCTGACAGCACCATTTCCTTTCTCGCAGATCAGGCGTTGCATCTGGTTGTCCTTTTGATTACAGCAATCCTCGTCACCAGGAGCGACATCCCCGTCCTGGTCGGAGCGATGCGGATTTCTGCCGCCGCGAGGTTCCAGATACTGGAGACGGCCATCATTTATACCGGCATAGTGTTTGCCGGCGGATACCTCATACGCTACTTGACTCGAGGAATGGCGCAGGACATCGCCGAAGAAGTCCCGGCACAGCTGAGCAATGCCGGGCTATATATCGGGTGGATCGAGAGAGCGCTGGTGATCACAGCCATGGCTATGCAGTCACCTGCTCTGGTCGGCCTTATCCTGACAGGAAAGTCTATAGCTCGCTTCCCGGAATTCAAAGAAGCCCGGTTCGCCGAGTACTACCTCATTGGCACGCTTCTGAGCTTCTTGCTCTCCGTGCTCGGTGGCGTCGTTCTTCTCTATGTGCTGTACGGAGCCGTTTCGCTAAAGTGAAAAGGCTTCCGACGCAAGTTCTTGAGGATCAAGACAACCAACGGTACCTTCGTTTCCCCCATCCCCAGATTCCCCTTGCAATGCTCCCCCACCCGCCCCACACTAACAACAGAACCTGAACCAGGACTCGCCCCAGCGAGTCCTTTTTCTTTTGCACCAACCAGGGTCCCAGGATCCACTGCGCGAAAACCGCGCAGCCCAGCTCTTTCCAAACTCGCGACGCGCCCGTTTCCTGAGCCGTGCCTCCTGAGCACTGTGATCTGAGACTCTGATCTCTGTGCTCTCTGTGGTGAGTCCTTTGCCGCAAGAATGCACAATCAAAGAGGCATTTCGGAGAAGAAGAGGGGGATATCAAACTCGATAACATCCTTAACTCCACCGGAACCAAATAGATGCACAGCGGAATACCAAGGGTGGGATACCCCCGGGCCCCATGCACACCTCCGTACGGCATCGATCGGCTCGTAACCTGTAACCTGTAACCTGTACCCTGCCACCTGTACCCATGCGCACCCCAATCTTCCAGGTCGACGCCTTTACCACCACCCGCTTCGCCGGCAATCCCGCTGCCATCATGCCCCTCGCGGACTTTCTCCCCGACGCGACGCTCCAGGCCATAGCCGCCGAAAACAACCTCGCCGAAACCGCCTATCTCGTTCCCCAAAACGGCGACTACAAACTCCGTTGGTTCACGCCTGGCACTGAGGTCCCCCTCTGCGGCCACGCCACCCTCGCCAGCGCCGCCGTCGTCATGGAGCGCCTCGAACCCACCCGCACCCACGTCGTCTTCCACTCCGCCAGCGGCCCCCTCCCCGTAAAACGTAACGGTGCCGGTTACATAATGGATTTCCCCAGCCTCCCCTCCCACCCCGTCGCCGCGCCACCCGCGCTCGTCGACGCCCTGGGCCTTGCACCTCTGGGAACCGCGCCCACAGAAGTCTTCGAAAACGACTTCAACTACATGGCTGTCCTCGCCGACGCCCAACAACTGCGCGCCCTCGCCCCCGACATGGCCGCTCTCATCCGCATCGGCAAGCCAGGGTTCATCGTCACCGCCCCCAGCGACGATAAACAATACGACTTCCTCAGCCGCTACTTCGCCCCCATCAAAGGAATCCCGGAAGACCCGGTCACCGGCTCAGCCCACTGCATGCTCGCGCCTTATTGGGCAAAGCGCCTCGGCAAGACTGAACTCACCGCCTTCCAGGCCTCGCCTCGAGGAGGCAAAGTCCTCTGCCGCCTCGTCAACGACCGGGTCGAACTCGAAGGAGAATGCGTCTTCTACATGGAAGGCGAAGTCGAAATCTGACGGGTGCCCCATGCAGGCCCGTAAGGCCGGCGCCCATTTAAGCCCGGTTCAGGGAAAGTGGCCCATTCAAGTCCGGTCCTTGGCTTGAGTGGGCAAGAGGCAGAGTCCTCAGCCCCCATCCAGGCATCGAAAGCCCGTGCCCTACCACCTCGAACGCACCCTCCTGATCCCCCGCCCGCGCTCCGAAGTCTTTCCCTTCTTTGCCGACGCCTTCAACCTCGAACGCATCACCCCCGCCTTCCTCCACTTTCATATCCTCACCCCGCCGCCCATCGCCATGCGCGCCGGCACGATCATCGATTACCAGCTAAGACTCTATGGCGTCCGCTTCCAATGGCAGACGCGTATTGAAGCCTTCGAGCCGCCGGACTTCTTCATCGACACGCAGGTCAAGGGCCCCTACAAACTCTGGCATCATCGCCACGAATTCGAAGACGCTCCCGGCGGTACCCTCATGCGCGATCGCCTCGACTACGACCTCTCCTTCGGCCCCCTGGGATCGATCGCCCACGCCCTCTTCGTCCGCCGCTCTGTCGAGCAGATCTTCTCCCACCGCAACCAGACGATTGCAGAGCTGTTCAGGATTGGCCACTGACCGCTCACCATTAATCACCGGCAACCGGCGACTGTCCTACTCCAGCCGGTACTTCGTCTCGGCCAGGTGATACAGCGGCCGCCAGACCAGCCGATTCACCGTCACCACCACCAGCGCCATAATCATCGTCGCCGCCAGCAGCACCGGATAATTCGCATCGTTGCTCGCTGCGCTGATCTGCGCGCCCAACCCCAAAGTCGAAAGCGTCTGCCCCTTCACCTGAAAGTATTCAGCCACAATTGACGCATTCCACGCGCCGCCTGAAGCCGTAATCAGCCCGGTGATCAGAAACGGAAAAATCCCGGGCAGGATCACCGTTGTCCAGCGTTGCAGGCCGCCAAAGCGAAACAACGTGCCCACCTCGCGCAGTTCCGAAGGAATCGCCTGCGCCCCCGCAATCACGTTGAACAGGATGTACCACTGCGCCGCCAGCAGCATCAGCACTACCGATCCGAACCCCATCCCTACCCCGATCCGCATCAGCGCAATAACAATCAGCGGAAACAGCGCCGTCGCCGGAAACGACGCCGCGATCTGCGCGACAGGCTGCAAAAGATGGGACAGACGAGGATTGAACCCAATCGCCACGCCCACCGGGATCGTCCACAGCGAACCGATCAGCAGCGCCGCATCCACCCGCAAGAACGTCAGCCCCGCCCCCGCCAGCAATGCCAGAAACGCGTTCCTGTGAATGAACTTCAAAAGCAGCAGTGCATGGAATGCTGCGTCGCCAATCACCACCAGCAGCACCGCGGCGGTCACAAAGTACAGCGCGGTTGTGACCCTGCTCGTCTTCTCATTCGCCGGCTTCGGATTCCTGCGCTTCCGCCGCGCCGCCGTATCCGCGTAGAACCGCTCCGCCAGCGGCCTGAACGTGTAGCGGTTGATGATCCCCAGCACGTTCGAGCTGCGCAGCGCATCGAGCACCGGCGACGTCACCCGATTGCTGCTCTCCACCGTCTCAAACTTAAACTTGTCCGACCACGCAATCAGCGGCCGCCACAATAACTGATCCGTGAGCACGATAATCACCACCATCGTGATCAGCCCCCACGTGACCGCCATAAGATCGCCGTGCGCCGCCGCCGTCTGCAGATACGACCCCAGCCCCGGCAGTCTGAAATTGCGGCTGCCCACCGGAAACATCTCGCAGACCATCAGAAAAAACCATCCATTCGCGACCGACACGATCGAGTTCCACACCAGCCCGATCGCCCCGAAGGGCAGCTCGAGCTGCAAGAGCCGCTGCCAGCGCGAAAATCGATTGATCGCTGTCGCCTCCATCAGCTCACGCGGAATGCTCTTGAGCGATGTGTAGAAGCTGAACGCCATGTTCCACACTTCGCCGGTGAAGATCAGCAGGATCGCCCCGAATTCGATCCCCAGCTGCCGGGAAGGGAACAGCGACATCATCGCCAGCATCACGCCCGGCAAAAAACTCAGCACCGGAATCGACTGCAGGATGTCGAGGATCGCAATCAGCAGCGTCTCCAGCCGCTTGTTGTACGCGGCCAGGTACCCATAGCCCACCGCGAACAACAGGCTCAGCGCGTACGCCACAAAAATTCGCACCACGGAGTAAAACGCGTACAGCGGCAAGTGCGAGGGCGAGCGGTAAATCTCCACTTCCGGAATCGCCGAGCTGAACCAGAACTTCGCGATCCACAAAATCGCGTAGAACCCGGCCAGCAGCGCCGCCGCCACGCTCACATCCACAAAAAACGGCCACGTTCGCTCGATCACAAACGCGCGTGAGAGCGTGAACCGCGGCCTCATCCGGCGGGTTCCTCCATCCCCGTCCCGTCTTCGCCCGCTCCCGCGTGTACTTCCTCGCCCTCATGCTCGTGCGCCACGAAGCGCCGCCGCGCATCGTCCCAGTCGAACAGCTCCGCATATCTTCCCCAGCTGATCGCCGTCTCCAGCTGACGCGTACACTCGTCGTCGCTGAACTGCTCGTCCATCATGTCCAGGAAAAACTCCTCCGGCACCGAATGATCGCTCTTGTTCGCCAGCGCCCGCGTAATCTGCCGCAGCAGCAATACGTGATCGAGCGCCGCTTTCCGGAACAGCTCCTTCTGCTTCAGAATCTCCGACTCGGCGTACGCGTGGCCCTCCGGCGTGATGGCCGCCGCGCCCTCTTCGATCTTCAGAAACCCCAGCAGCTGCGCCGCTTCCACAATCGGGAACAGATCGTCGATTTCGAATGCCAGCTCATCGGCCAGCTTGTAGATATCCGTGCGGCCTCCCAGATCGATGATCAGCTCCAGCAATCCGGCGATACCGCCCGGCCGCGCATGGGGCAGCATCTCATACCGCATCTGCCGCTGATCCCGTACTCGACGCCCATCCGCAGCCGTCGGCGCCTCGGCGGGCATTACATCGGGCCTGGTCAGCACCTTGTAGATGTAATCCACCAGGGCCGTGAAAGCGTGGCTCTTCCGGTCCCGTGGATGCGCCAGCGAAACTTTAAAGTCGGTCCGCACGTGCCCAGGATTTCGCCCCAGAACAATAATTCGATCCGCCAGCAAAACGGCTTCCTCGATGTTGTGCGTGACCAGGAAAATCGCCTTCGTCGGAATCGTCTTCTTCTGCCACAACTCCAGCAGCTCGCTGCGCAGGTTATCCGCCGTCAGCACGTCCAGCGCCGAAAACGGCTCGTCCATGAACAGAACCTCCGGCTCCACCACCAGCGCCCGCGCAAACCCCACCCGCTGCCGCATTCCGCCCGAAAGCTCCTTCGGATAGGCTGCCTCAAATCCGTCCAGGCCCACCGTGTCCAGAATCTTCAGGCTCCGCCGGTGCCGCGACTGAGCCTCCATGCCCCGCGCCTTCAGGGGCGCCTCCACATTCTCAAGAACCGTCAGCCACGGAAACAGCGCAAAGCTCTGAAACACAATCGAAACGTTGATCTCCGCCGAACACAGTTCCTTCCCATGCCACAAAACCGTGCCTGCCGAGGGCTGCGACAAGCCCGACAGCATTCTCAGCAGCGTCGACTTGCCCGACCCCGACGGGCCCAGCAAAGCCACAATCTCCGCCGGATAAATCGCCAGATCGGTCGGCGCGATCACCTGAATCCGCGCGTCGCGCGACTGCGCGTAGTACTTCTCCACGTGTTGTGCCTGAATAATGGCGTCGGTCATATGAAGTCCGCCCGGCACTCCCGCGAATCGTGGCGCATCCGCTCCAGCCACGCCAGGAGCAAAATTCCGTTTGGCTATGCGAATGAAAAAACTATAGGGTGGGAGCGTTGCTGCCCGATGAAGCATCTCCCGAGGAAAGCGTATCATCATAGAGCAGGTCATCCGGGCGGGCGGCACCAGGAGCCTGCTCCGGCGATTGTGCGATAGTTGTTTCCTGTTTCAATCTGACCCCAAGGAAGCGATACCAAACGAATGTCCGAACAGCAGGCGAAACCCAAAGTGCTTGTCGCGGATGACGAGCGCGTCATCGCCGATACTCTTGCCATCATCCTCAACCAGGCCGGCTTCGATTCCACCGCCGTCTACAGCGGCGAGAAGGCCGTCGAAATGGCTCAGACTCTCCGCCCCGACATGCTCATCTCCGACGTCATCATGACCGACCTCAACGGGATCGATGCCGCCATCCAGATTCGCGCCATGCTCCCCGGCTGCAAGATTCTCTTGTTCTCCGGTCAGGCCGCTACCGCCGATCTGCTCGATCGCGTCCGCGCCCAGGGCCACGAGTTTGAAATCCTCGCCAAGCCGGTGCATCCCCAGGACCTGCTCGCCCGCCTGCGCAGCTAGCCTTTGGCGGAAGCTGCCCCTCGACCCTACTGTTGCTTTTTCTCCGGCGGATACCACGTGATCTGCCCTGCCACCGTCGTATCGCTCTGCGCGCCCGTCAGATAAATCGGCGCCTTCCATCCCTCATATTGCACCGACCCGCGTACTTCGATATCCCTGCCGATCCGCTTGCGCACCGATCCCTGGAAGTCATTCTGCGTCGTGCCCCCAGGGAAAAAATTCCCATCGATCTTCATGTTCCGATACATGAACTGAATGTCTTCGTTCCCACTCAGATGATAGGTCAGCCAGCCCTGCCCGCCTTTTCCCTGGCGTCCGATCCAGTCGCCCACGAGGAAACCTTTGTTCGTAGGTCCCTGCTTTTGAATCGTCTCGTAATACAAAAAGGTTCCATGGTTGTAGTCGGTGCTCGGAGTGTCGGTGTTCGCCCCTTCCACGCGCAGGTCCAGATGCTCCATCCCTGGGAATCTCGCCAGATAGATGCCCGGATGCACGCCCGAGCGCCGCGGCGCGCTGATCGGACTCACGTCGTCATGGACGAGAGAGTCAGTGTAGAGAGTCACCCAGTTCCGCAGATACGGCAGCCGGTAGTTGAAATCGAACGTCCCGAAGCGCGCCCCCGGATCGTTGCGCGACAGCTTTTCCGCGACGGAAACATTCTGAAAGCTGAAAAAACTCTTCAGAAACGAATGGATCGTAATCGGCACGTGATCCTTGCCGCCCCAGATCACTATGCGATCGAATCCAAGCTCCAGGTTCTTCGTCGGCTTAAAGCTGACCTTCTCCATGTGAACCCATGGATCGTTTGGATCGGTGTGCCCCTTCAGGCTGCCCACAAAAAAGTCGTAGCGGAACGGCCCCGTCAGCCGCGATAAGCCCGGAATCCGCAGAGGCTCGACCCGATCGATCTGAAAGTCGTAGATGTCCTCGGCGTTGTTGCTCCACAGCATCGCCGCGCCCTGATCCGGTCCCAGCCAGTGATCGCTCTTGCCGAAAGAGACTTCGTGGCCCAACAGGTGATATGAAAGCGTAGCCTCCATGATCCGCCCGTTATTCGCCGTCGCGATTGGCCCCTGAGGAATCGTGTCCTGCACCGGATTGCTCACAATCGGTATGTAGTCGATGGTGTCGGACAGATAAGTCGCCAGCCCCGCCGAATACCCCGCCGCGCTCGGCGCATACTGATACTCGCCCCGGAAGTACAACGTGAATCGCCCCGCCTCCGCACGCGCGCTGAACCCGGAATAGTTATTGAATCCGCCTTCGTACGGTCGCCCGTAGTCGTTGATCAGCGTCTGACCCAGGTGAAAACTGTCCCGCAGCGGCGTCCCGCTGATCCCGCGCAGGTTCGTATAAACGCTCTCCAGTTCGCCGCTCGGATGATTCAGCTCCGTCGCATTGTCGATATCCGGCTGCACCTCGCGCAACACCGCAAGATAAATCTCACGCGCCTCGTCGTTCTTCTCATCCGTGTCGATGCGGTCCGCGCTCTGCTCCAGCATGTGCGCGATGCTCAGACGCGTCCACGGCCTGATCCCCAGAAAGGCGCTGTTCAGATATCCCAGCGCATGCAGCCGGTCCAGCGCCGGGTAAATCCAGCTGTCCATCGGCACATAGGTCGATCCCTCCGCGCTCGTCGTTATCGCCTCCGGTGGCGGCTGATATCCCGGTGGAAACGGCTGTTGAGTTGTCACTTGTGCTTCGGGCACCGATAAAAATGCGCTGAAGAAGCAAACTGCGGGAAGGATAAGGGAGAATCTCAATCAAACCTCGGCGGGTTTTCCGTTCAGGGCGCGGAAACCATCTGCATGCACCGCTGAATTCAGACTCATTCATCGACTCTGCGGTGTCAAGCTGGCGCTCGCTTTTCGCTCGTCTCTGGCTCGCCTTTCGCTCGTCCCTGGCTCGAACGTGGCTCGCTTCTAGCTCGCCTCTCGCTCGTATGCTCGCCTCCCGCTCGTCTCTTGCTCGCTTTTAGCTCGTCCCTGGCTCACCTTCGCGCTCACATATGCGCAGGATCCCCTCTCTCCGCGTCCACGCCCAGCTCCGCCAGCGCCGCCTGCGCCCGCTTCGCCTCAAACTTCCCATCGCGCGCCAGCTTCGACAATGTGGCCGCCACCACCGACTCCGCGTCGACTTCGAAATGCCGCCGCAGATGCTCGCGGTTGTCGCTGCGCCCAAATCCGTCCGTCCCCAGCGTCACCAGCCGAGTCGTCAGCCAGGGAGACAGCTGGTCCGGCACCGCCTTCATATAATCGCTCGCCGCGATCACCGGCCCCTTCGCCTTGCCCAGCGCCGACACAACATACGGCGTCTTCTCCGCTTTCGTAGGATGCAGCCGGTTCCACCGCTCTACCCCCAGCGCCTCGCGCCGCAGCTCGTTGTAGCTGGTCACGCTCCACACGTCCGACTCGACGCCATATTTGTCTGCCAGAATCCCCTGCGCCCGCAACACCTCATTCAGGATCGGACCGCTCCCCAGCAGCTGTGCCACCGCCTTGCCGCTCGCCGCCGGCTTCAGCCGGTAAATCCCCCGCACAATCCCTTCCCGCGCGCCCTCCGGCATCTCCGGCATCTCCGGCATCGCGTAGTCCTCGTTGTACATCGTGATGTAGTAGAAGACGTCCTCGCCATCCTCATACATCCGCTTCAGTCCGTCCGTCACAATCACCGCCAGCTCGTAGACATACGCCGGGTCGTAGCTCACGCATGTCGGAATCGTGCTCATCAACAGATGGCTGTGTCCGTCCTGGTGCTGCAGGCCCTCGCCCGTCATCGTCGTCCGGCCCGCCGTGCCCGCCATCAAAAAGCCCTTGCCCCGCGCGTCCGCGAACGCCCACATCATGTCGCCCACGCGTTGAAATCCAAACATCGAGTAGTACATATAGAAGGGAATCGTCGGCACCAGATAATTCGAGTATCCCGTCCCCGCCGCCGTGAACGACGCCATCGACCCCGCTTCCGTTATCCCTTCCTCCAGAATCTGCCCGTCCTTTTCCTCGCGATACGACAGCACCATGTCCACGTCGTGCGGCTTGTACTTCTGCCCTTCGCTCGCGTAAATCCCCACCTGCTTAATCGCAGACTCCAGTCCAAACGTGCGCCCCTCGTCCGGCACAATAGGAACGATCAGCTTGCCGATCTTCGGATCTTTCATGAGTGCGCGCAGCATGCTCACGAATCCCATCGTCGTCGATACCGCCCGCCCCCGCGACCCACCCGTCCATTCCGCAAACGTCTCCAGCTTCGGCGCCGTGAATTCAATCTTTGGCACATCCCGCTTCGGCATGAATCCGCCCAGCCCCTGCCTCCGCGCATGCATGTACGCCATCTCCGGCGAGTCCTGTGTCGGACGAAACAGCTTTCCCGCCTTCGCATCCTCTTCCGCCATGGGCAGCTCGTACCGCTTGGTGAACTCCACCAGCGCGTCGTCCGCCACCTTCTTCTCCTGGTGCGACGCATTCCGCGCCTGCGTGCTTCCGAGGCCGTACCCCTTCACCGTCTTCGCCAGAATCACCGTCGGACCGCCCTTGTGCTCCACGGCCCGCTTATACGCGTTGTAGATTTTCGTCGCGTCATGTCCGCCGCGATGCAGATGAAAAATCTCATCGTCCGACATGTCCTTCACCAGCTCCAGCAGCTCCGGGTACTTCCCGAAAAACTCGCTCCGGATATACGCGCCGCCCTTTGCCTTGAACGCCTGGTACTCCCCATCCACGCACTCTTCCATGCGCTTCAACAGGAGCCCCGTGTGATCCCGCTCGAACAGCGCATCCCAGTCCGAGCCCCAGATCACCTTGATCACGTTCCACCCGGCGCCGTGAAACACCGCTTCTAACTCGTCGATGATCCTCCCGTTCCCGCGCACCGGCCCATCCAGCCGCTGCAGGTTGCAGTTCACCACAAAGATCAGATTGTCGAGCTTCTCCCGCCGCCCCAGCGACAGCGCGCCCAGCGTGTCCACCTCGTCCGTCTCGCCATCGCCGACAAACGCCCAGATTTTGCGCGGCGTCTTCTCAATCAGCCCGCGATTTTCGAGATACCGCATGAACCGCGCTTGATACACCGCGTTCAGCGGCCCAATCCCCATCGACACCGTCGGAAACCGCCAGAAGTCCGGCATCAGCCACGGGTGCGGATACGACGACAAGCCCGGCGTCTCCCGCAGCTCATGCCTGAAGTTCAGCACCCGTTGCTCATCCAGACGCCCCAGCAAAAATGCCCGCGCATAAATCCCCGGGCTCGCGTGCCCCTGGAAATAAACAAAGTCTCCTGGCTGATCCCCGTACGCCGCATGAAAGAAATGATTGAACCCCACCTCCAGCAGCGTCGCCAGCGACGAGTACGTCGCGATGTGTCCGCCAATCCCCGGATCCTTCTTGTTCTGCCCGTGCACCATCGCCATCGCATTCCAGCGAATCAGCGCTTCGATCCGCCGCTCCAGCGTGCGATCGCCGGGGTAGGGAACTTCCTCGTGCTTCGGAATCGTGTTCACATACGGCGTTGTCAGCTCGCTCGACTGCGCGATCCCCGCCTCGCGCGCCCGTTGCTTCAGCGCCGCCAGCAACTCTGCGCCCTGCTCCGGCCCGTCGCCCACCACCACATCGTCAAACGCCTCGATCCACTCCCGCAGCTGCTGAGAAAAATCGCTCTGCACCGGATTCGTAACTTTGGTTGCCATAAACCCTCAATATGACTCGTCGCGCCCTGCTGTTTGTGTCCGGTCCTTTTACGCGCCGCTCTTTGCGACCACCCACTCGTTACGCAATCGCCAGCGTCTCCGAATCCTCGTCTGCCGTCGCATTCTGTCGCGTATCGTGTGCGACACGGGCCTCGAACTCCCCCTCAATCTCCCGCCGCCACTCCAGCGCCGGCAGTCCTCGCGCCGTCAGCCATTGCTCCAGATGCGCCACCGCGTCCTCGCTCTCGGTTCCCAAACTCGCTCCCTTCCGGCCACGCGCCGATACGGCCCATCGCACTCCCACGATGCGCGTCGGACCGCCGCCCTCCCGTGCCCGCGCTATCGACTCATGCGCTACCCGGTACATCGCCACAACATCCTGCGCGCCCACAGGAATCGCAGGCATCTCCCCAGCCTTCATCTGTTCAGGTGACTTCGCTTTGCCCTTCAACTTCCCCTTCGCGTTGCTCTCCAACGCCCCGTCTTCGATGAACAGCACCGCCAGCTTCGCAGAGCTTGCAATCTCTCGCGCCTCCTCCATCACCTTCGCTGCCCGGCCAACGTCGCGAGCGCCCTTCCCGGTTCCATCCGAAAAAATCACCCGCACCCGCCCCGTCTTCCGCATGCGATCGGCAACCGCCTCGCTCAGCGCCTCGATCACTCGTTCTTCAAAGCTTCGCTTCGCCAACCCGAACGGCGCCTGCTCACGCAGCAGATGGGCGAGCGATTCCGCCTGCTCCCCAACCACCCCATCGTCCCCGCGCAAATCCGCCGCCACCCCAGCGACCACCGCCTCCCGTCCGCGCAGCCAATCCGTTCCAACGCCATCGCCGCGCGAACCCAGCAGCTGCACCTTCAGCGCCAGCTCAAAAAGCTGCCGAAACTTCGCCGCACTGATGAGGCTCTGCTCATGCTTGCCGTTCGCCGCGGCAGACGAAATCCTCATTTTTGCTTCTGGCGCCATCTGTTTCTGAGAATCCTTTTCAGACGCTCGATTCGGAAGTGCCGACATCACTTCGCCGGGCCTCGAGCATTCATCCTCGCTGTGCGTGAGGAGAAGCGCATGCGCCCGATCATGCACAGCAGCTTTACAAAAATTGTAGCGCAGGCAGGCACTTTATCCCGGCGGCCCAACTCACCGCAATACCCCACGGCCGCTCTCTCGGATTTCAACAGTTTTGTGAATAACCCTGTGCATTTTTCGAACACAGTCCCACGAAACTCAGGAACCATGCGCCCCTCAGCGTTCTGCACTCCCCACGATGCATAGCCGACTTGACGAAGAATGTGATTTCAGTCACACACTCCTCGCTCGCACTCGACTCGCCTCCAGCTCTCGCGTTCGATTGCATCTCGCTTCGAGCTCACGCGCCTTTTCGCTGAAAGTTGTTCGGCTGAAAGGTTCTCGATGAAAGGTTCTGGCTAAACGATTCTCGCTCGCCTCGCACGGTTTTTGCTCGCCTTCCGCTCGTCTTTGGAACGGCTCTTCCTGAGCTCTGCGCCCTGAGCTCTGAGCCCTGCTGTTACGTCGAATACTCCGCGTTGATCCGCACATACTCCGCGCTCAGATCGCAGGTCCAGAATCGGCAGCGCCCCTCCCCCGCACCCAGCGCGATGCGTATCGAATACTCCCGCTGCTCCAGATATGCGTGCGCCGCCGCCTCGTCATACTCCGGCGCGCGCCCGCCGCCTGCACAAATTGGCAACTCCCCGAACCAGATTGCAATCTTCTCCGCATCAATCGCCGCGCCCGCATACCCAACCGCCGCCATCAGCCGTCCCCAGTTCGGATCGGCTCCGGCCCACGCTGTCTTCACCAGCATCGAATGCGCAATCGACTTCGCTACCGTCAGCGCATCCGCATCGCTCGGGGCTCCCTCAATCTGCAGTTCCACCACGTGCCCCACACCCTCCCCGTCCGACACAATCTGCTTCGCCAGCGAGATGCAAACCTCCGCCAGTGCGCCCGAGAAAACCTTGTCCGACGCGTCGACCCTCATCCCCGAAGCACCCGAAGCCAGCAACAACATCGTGTCATTCGTCGAAGTGTCCCCATCAATCGAAATCCGATTGAAGCTCATCTCCACCGCATCGCTCAGGAATTCATCCAACGCCGCCGGCTCAACCGCCGCATCCGTGAACAAATAAACCAGCATCGTCGCATGCAAAGCCGGAACCAGCCGCGGATGAATCATCCCCGCGCCTTTGCACACGCCCGCAATCCGCACCGTCTTACCATCCACATCGAACGCAGCGTGCGCCACCTTGGCCCGCGTGTCTGTAGTCAGAATCGCCTGCGCAAATTGAGAAAACCCTTCTCTGTCCGACGCCATGTCAGACGTCACGTCCGACGCCAGCGCATCCCTCACCGCCGGCAGCGCCGCTACCAGCTTCTCCCATGGCAGCGGCACCCCAATAATCCCCGTCGAGGAAGGGAAGACCTCGTGCCCTGCGCAACCAAATGTCTCCGCCGCCGCCCGGCATACCTGCTCACACGCCGTGATCCCAATTTCACCCGTAGCGCAATTGGCATTCCCCGCATTCACGGCGACCACCCGCACCCGCCCGCCGCCCCGTGCCAGATGTCTCCGCCCCACTGTGATGGGCGCGGCCTGCACTCGATTCGAAGTAAACATCGCTGCCGCGCTCGCACTTTTGTCTGCCACCGCAACCGCAAAGTCCGCCCGCCCGCTTGGCTTGATGCCCGCCTTCACGGCGGCAAAACGAAACCCCCGCGGCAGCGCCTCAGAAGAAATCAGCGATGCATCTGTCATGTCGCTTATCTCACCGTCCGCCCTGTGGCGGCGCAGACATCAGCTCAACAAATTCCCGCGTAAACTTCGCCAGATCCAGGTCCAGCTGCGCGTGAACCTTCTGCACGTCCGTCGCCGGCCGCATCGCATCTGTCCACGTCAGCGTGTTGCCATAACTCGGGCCATGGCTCAGATCGACATCCATGTACACCTGCTTCTCCTTCGTGATGATCGAGGGGTCGAGCCACGCACAAGCCGCCAGCTCATCCCACAAATAGTAGCGATCCTGTGACCACGCAGCGATGTATCGCGCCGCCGGTTGCGGCGACTTCGCAATCTCCGCCACCATCTTCTCCGTGAACATCGCCTTGATCGAAACATCCACCGTCGTCACGTCGATGCGCGGCCAGTGCGCGCGCAACACAATATGCGCCGCCTCCGGGTCGAACCAGAAATTGAATTCGTGCCGCGGGCTCTCCGCAAACTCCGGGTCATCGGTTTGCGGATTCAGGCTCCCGCCCATGATCACGATCCCCTGCGTCAGCCCCGCAAACTCCGGATCGATGCGAAGGGCCAGCGCAATATTCGTCAGCGGCCCCGCCGCATAAATCGTCACCGCGTGCGGATGCGCATGCACCTGGCGGACCAGGAAGTGCACAGCGTCCTCATCGATTGCTTTCGTGTGCGGAGCGCCCTCCGGCATCGGCGGCACTACGTCGGGCGCATGGATCGTCGGATTCGCCGGCTTCACCCCCACCACGCCGGAAGCAGTCTCGACCAGCGTCGTCGGACCCTGTCCCCACGCACCGAGCCAGTCCACCTGTCCCACCAGCGGAGTGTTCAGCCGTGTCTCCTCCTCAGTGCGCACCAGCGGAAACACCGCACCCTTTGCCACCGGCACGTCCGTCCGGCCAATCAGTTCCAGCATCCGCAGCGTGTGCTCCGTCTCTTCGTCGCGCCACGCATTGCCCGTCACCATCGTGATTCCCAGCACCTCGACCTGCGGCGACTGCAGCAGCACCATCATCGCCATCTGGTTCGATCCGCCAGGCCCCGACCCGTCCTGATCGATCAGCACCAGCCGCCGCGCTCCCGCGGCCTGCATCAGACAGGCCGCAAACATCGACACGATCGCCGTCCGTACCCGCGAGCGGCGCTCCTTCGCAAAACCGAAATTGCGAGGCGTTACTGAAAGTACAGAGAGAGCAGTCATGATGGTGTGAAGTTTATTTAAATCTACCAACTGCGCACTCTGAAATAATTCTTCTTCCGGATCGCCCTGCCTATCGGAGTGCCCGCCCAACGTGGACCAACCCGACTTCCTCCTCATGCGCGACGTCTCCGTCGCCCGCGGCGACAACGTCGTCCTTCACTCCATCTCCCTCCGCATCGCCAACGGTGAACACCTTGCCATCCTCGGTCCCAACGGCTGCGGCAAGTCCACCCTCATCAAAACCATCACCTGCCAGTGCTACCCCATCGTCACCCCCACCACCGAGCTGCGCCTCCTCGGTCGCGAGCGATGGGACGTTTCGCAGCTCCGCGCTCACCTGGGCGTTGTCTCGGCGGAGCTGCCTGGAGAACGTACGCCGGTCACCCGCGGACTGGACGCTGTGGTTGCCGGGTTTTTCTCTGCTTCGACTTTATGGCCGAACCTGCACGTCGCCCCGGAAATGCGCCAGCGTGCCCGCGAGGCGCTCGAACTGATGCAGGCCGCGCACCTTGGCGCGAAACTTGTCGGTGAGATGTCAGCCGGCGAGCAGCGTCGCATCATGATCGCCAGGGCACTGGTCCATCAGCCGGAAATGCTGCTGCTCGACGAGCCATCGAACGCTCTTGATCTGGCCGCGCAGCGCGAACTCCGCCAGGCACTCCGGCGTGTCGCACAGCAGGGAACGGGCATCCTGATGGTCACGCACCATCTGGCGGACATCCTGCCGGAAATCGACCGCGTCATCATGATGAAAGAGGGACGGATCTTCGCCGATGGGCCGAAGGGGGAGCTGCTCACCGCGGGGAAACTTCGCGAGCTTTTCGGGGTGGAGGTGACCCTTCTTGAGCACGACGGCTCCTGGCACTCCTGGTAGTCGCTCTGGGGGGTTCGGGTATCCGGAATGTGGGACATTGTCCGCCAGGATTCCCAGCCCTTGCTTCACTCCTCGCTCCCGGGTTAACGTATCCGTACACGGGAAAGGAGGATGATCCAGCTAATGACAAATTCTGATGGTAGTAGTACCCGCAGGACCCTACGTGAGGTGACTGAGGCTTAGAGCCGCTCCTGGCTCGAAGTGAACTAAGTCCTGGCGTAACCCAAGCGCCGAGGCCACTCCGAAAGCGGGGCGCCTCAGGTCAATCTCCCCAGTCAACCGGTGATCAAGGCCCGCATGCTGAATCTGGCTGCGGGCCTTTCACATTTTGGGCCGCCCAAGATCTCGTGACCATGGTAAAATGACCATGGTCATATTGGAAGAACTTCGATGAAAACTCCCATTGCAGGACGGACGAAAACCATAGGTGCCGGCGCCTTCAAGGCAAAATGCCTGTCCGTTATGGACGACGTGCACAACGGGCACGGAGAAATCGTCGTGACGAAACGCGGCAAACCGTTCGTGAAAATCGTTCCCGTCAAACCCGAAAAACCGGAGAGCATCTTCGGATTTCTGAAGGGTAAGGCAAAAATCGCCGGAGACATCATGGAGCCAACTATGAGCGACGAGGACGTCGCTCGCTGGGAGCGCAAGTGGGATGATCTGACGCGATGATCCTGCTGGATACCCACTCTGCGATATGGCTGGCTCTCAGTCCGGAGCGATTGTCGCGCTCCGCGCGCGGCGCCATCGAGGGCAATGTCCCCGCTGGCCTGGCCCTCAGCGTGCAATCGCTCTTCGAGGTCGCATGGCTGATCGTTCGAAGACGAATCCTCCCGAACGAGCCGCTCGACAAATTCGTTCACAGTCTCCAGTCCCGCTTCACCATTTATCCGCTCACTTCAACCATCGCACTCGCCGCGGCCCGACTCCCCGCCACCTTCCCGTCCGATCCCTTCGACCGCATCATCGCCGCCACCGCTATCGTCGAACGCATCTCCCTTGTCACGGCCGATCAGAGTATCCGCCGATCCCGCTCCCTCTCCACAATCTGGTAGGCGCGTCCGGACCCGCCCCGCGCCACAGTTCTACAATGTCCCCATGGAACCCCTCGTCATAGCAGGTAAAGCATTCCAGTCCCGCCTCATCGTCGGCACCGGCAAATACCGCAACGGCCAGGAAACACAGGCCGCGCTCGAAGCCTCTGGCGCCGAGATGGTCACCGTCGCTGTGCGCCGCGTCAATCTCGACCGCTCCATGGAATCCCTGCTCGACTTCATCGATCCCCGCCGCTACTTCCTCCTCCCCAACACCGCCGGCTGTTACACCGCCGACGAAGCCATCCGCGCCGCCCGTCTCGCCCGCGAAGTCGGCCTCTCCGACTGGGTCAAAATCGAAGTCATCGGCGACCAGGCCACCCTCTACCCCGACGTTCAGGCCACCCTCGAAGCCACCCGCACCCTCGTCAAAGAAGGATTCACCGTCCTCCCCTACACCTCAGACGACATCGTCTTCGCCCACCGCCTCGTCGATGCCGGAGCCGCGGCCGTCATGCCGCTTGCCGCCCCCATCGGCTCCGGCCTCGGCATTCAAAACCGCGCGACCCTCCAGATCCTCCGCGAAAAAATCACCGCCGTCCCCCTCATCGTCGACGCCGGTGTCGGCACCGCCTCCGACGCCGCCCTCGCCATGGAACTGGGCGCCGACGGCGTCCTCATGAACACCGCCATCGCCGCCGCCGCCAACCCCATCCTCATGGCGGAAGCCATGCAGCACGCAGTCCTCGCCGGCCGCCAGGCTTACATCGCCGGCCGCATGCCCCGCAAACTCTACGCCACCGCCAGCTCTCCGCTCGAAGGCGTCTCGAGGTAAACGGACCTCCCTAATTACTCACCGCATCTTCCACGTGAGAGAGCACCGTCGACCCACAGCATCCATCACCGGAAGGCAATGAAGTTTCCCATTACCCACGCCGAATCCCTCGGTAGTTCCCCGGCCCCGTTCGTCATTCCGGGTATCGCCCACTCCCTCTCACGCTCCTCCCACCCGGCTGTTGACTCGCCGCTTCGCGATCTCTACCAGCCGCTCCACAATCCCCTTCGCCCCCTCCGTCAACCTGCGCTAAACTGGCCGTTAGAGCTCAAGCCACAACCTCTTTTCCGGGATCCCAACATGCGAGTCTGCGGCATCGACTGCGGAACCGAAACCACCGGCTACGGCGTCGTCGAGTGGGACGACCGCGACCGCAATCCCCATCTCGTCTCCCTCGGCTCCGGCGGCATCTGCCCTCCGAAAAAATCTCTGCTCCCCGAACGCCTCTCCCACATCTACATCGAACTCATCGCCCTCTTCGAGCGCTACCAGCCCGAAGTCGTCGCCGTCGAAGAAGTCTTCTACTCCATTAATGCCCGCTCCGCCATCCGCCTCGGCCACGTCCGCGGAGTCGCCCTCCTCGCCGCCGCCACCGCCGGCCTGCCCATCGCCGAATACGCCCCCCTCACTATCAAGTCCACCGTTACCGGTTACGGCCTCGCCGCAAAAAATCAGGTCCAGTTCATGGTTGCCCGCCTGCTCTCGCTCCCTTCCGCACCCGAACCCGCCGACGCCGCCGACGCCCTCGCCGTTGCCATCTGCCACATTCATCACGCCCAGACCCTCTCCTTACAGGAGGCGCGTGCCGTCCAGCTCTTATGAATCGACCTATAAGTCCAGTTACAAATTCGGCTATGTCGAATTCACTTTCCGGGATAACCTCAAGTCGCGCGATATTCCGTCCAGTCCTGCTCTCGCTCCTCCTTACCCTCGGCGTCGCAAGGCTCACCGCTCAAACTCCCGCTCCAACCCAGGTCCCTCCATCCCCAACCCCGGCCCGCATCGTCTACACCTTCGACCACCCCCAGCTCCAACCCTCCCACTACACCATCACCATCGACGAAACCGGCACAGGACGCTTCGCCTCCCAGCCCGGTCCTGTCTCTGACCCAAGCGACGGCGTCCTTCCCGCGCCCGTGGATCGCCCCATCCAACTCGACGATTCACTCCGCGCAGGCCTCTTCCACTACGCCCGCGCTCACAACTTCTTTCAAACCCATTGCACCCACGACCAGTCCAGCCTCGCCTTCACTGGCAACAAAACCTTCTTCTACACGGGACCCGATGGCGCAGGCTCCTGCTCCTTTGTCTGGGCTGCCGATCCCGCTCTCCAGTCCATCTCCGACCAGCTCGGCTCCGTTGCCTTCACCCTCGAAGAGGGCCGACGCCTCGACGTCGAATTCCGCCATGACCGCCTCGGCCTCGATGCCGAGCTCGCATCCCTCCAGGACGCTGTAAAGGACCGTCGCGCCGCCGGTCTCCCCAACATCGCCGATCAGCTCCACGCCATCGCCGAAAACCAGCAGGTCATGGACCGAGCCCGCAAACGCGCATTAGCCCTGTTAAGCCGCTGTGAGCCCCCGCAAAAATCCAATTAGCCCGCAAGAAAATTCGGCGGTTCCCACCGGTCTCAGCGGATTCTTCGCCATTGCCCCCCACGGGCTACAAAACTGTAATGTGGGTGTCACGCTGCCGTGCGGCACGGGCTTCTAGTCTTGCCCCGACGGCGAAGTTTGTTCATGCCGATCATTCACAATCCCGTTACAGGTCGTCTGTAAGTATGGGTTTACCGCGATGTGCAGGGGCGCTGGTCGTATTCAGACATACCGTTGTCGACGCCGCCGATTTCAACCGTGATGGAAAAACGAGGGGGAGAATCGCATATGTACCGAAAGACGTCTCATCATCAATCTCTGATCAACGGACTGCTCGCCGGCCTGGTGGCGGCGGGGCTGAGCGTTCCGGCGCTCGCGCAGTCCGTACCGTTCCCGACATACTCACCCGGTGAGAACACGAGCGCGACCACTGGCCCAACCTACTCGGCCCCTTTGGCTAACCCGTGGGTGGTGAGCGACGGCACGATTATCACGCCCGCCGGCACCCAGGTTTACCTCGGCACCACGACTCGCGCCAAGGCCATCGCGATCAACCCGAATACAAGCACGCACACCGCCGCCGTTCTTCAAATGGGCGCTCCTCAGGCGGTCACGGTCTTTAACACGCAAACCGGCGCTGTCCTGCAGACCTACACACCCGCGATCGGGGGCAAAGATTCAGACGGCAGCAACCTCGGCATCGCCTACACGCCGGACGGCAAGTACCTGCTGTTCAGCCAGGACGGAAATTCCTTCTACGACAGCTTCGCACAGGGAGGATTCGTCGCCATCGCGAGCGTCGATGCTTCAACAGGCATGCTCTCGGACTACGCCCACGTCAGCGTTCCGATGGACGTCAACGCCAACTACTCTCTAAGCAATGTTACTTGCTTCCCGAACAGCCCCGGGGGGACCAACGGCAGCTTTGATATCCCCTGCGGCCAGAGCACCTCGCTATTCTCCGATGGTGTCCTGACCTCCTATCCGACAGGGATCGCGGTCTCTTCCGATGCCAAGACCGCCTATGTGGTACTGGACAACAACGATACGCTGACCAAAATCGACCTGACCGCGACAACTCCGGTGGAAGGCCCGGAGGTCCGCGTGGGCAACGTTCCGCACAGCGTCGTCATCTCGCCGGATGGCAAGACGGCCTACGTCTCGAACGAGGCTGGCCGCATCCCCACCAAGGACGACTTCCAGGAATACTCCAACGGCACCAATGTCGTGGCCGAGTATCCAACGGGTTCTGTGGCGAGGGGCACTGTTTCGGTCGTCGATTTGTCCTCGTTCACGGTGACCGGCAGTATCACGACCGGACATCACCCGACAGGGATGGCGTTCTGGGGAAAGAAGCTTCTGGTCACGAATACCTACGACGACACCATCTCGGTGATCGACACGACCACCAATAAGGTGGAGCGGAAGATCGACCTCGGTCTACCGATCTGCGTGCCAGGCACCAAATCCGCATACGGCGCCGGGCCGAACTCGATCGCCGTGGATGAGAAGAAAGACACGGCTTACGTTGCACTCTACAACGCCAACGCTGTCGCTGTGGTCGACCTCAACGCCACCTCGTGGAGTCCGGTTGTGGGCATGATCCCGGTCGGCTATGCGCCGGCCTCGGTTGTACTGGACAGTGCGGACGGCGCGCTGCTGGTAGCGAACGACAAGGGGCTGGGGACCACGGGCTACGGTGTGGCGCCTCCACCTGCGAAGACGGCGGAGAATTCGTACGCAAAAGAATTTGGCGTGTACGACTTCGAGACACATCAGGACCTTGGCACCGTCAGCATCGTTCCGATACCGAAATACGAGGTACTGGTGGGGATGACCCAACAGGTATTCACCAACAACCACTGGGATCTGGCGCAGAACATCTGGTCGGCGGCGGGCGGGCACCGGTGGACCAAGCCGGTTGCAGTCCCGGTGATGCTCGGCGACCCCTCGAAGATCAAGCATGTGTTCGTGATTATCCGTGAAAACCGGACTTACGATCAGATGCTGGGCGACGTGACGGCCGGCAATGGCGACCCGACTCTAGCAGTCTTTGGCGACAACTCAAGCTACGCGGAATATCCCATGGTATCGCCCAACGCGCACGCGATCGTCGAGCGCTTCCCGCTTCTCGATAACTTCTATGACCCGAGCCGGCAGTCGGCCGACGGTCACAACTGGATCACTCAGGCCATGGCGCCGTATTCCGACGACATCCAGTCGCCGGATTGGCTCCGCGACTACCCCTCCAACGGCGGCGATGCGATCGCTTACCAGACGAGCGGCCACCTGTGGGATGCGGCGGCTGCCGCCGGCGTGAAGGTGAAGAACTACGGCGAGTACGTGGAGTACGACACCTTTACCGTGCCGGGTTGCATTCCGAATAACTACACCCTGGATAACAGCTATTCCGGGACGGTCCCCTCCAGGGAATTGCCCTTTATTGTCTCGAATAGTTGCGAGCCGTCGTGGACGCAGTTCTACAACGACACGCTGGAATACGAGAACGGCCAGGAGTCGCAGCTGCAGTACTACAGCGACATCGGATCGGTAACCCCGCTGCCGAGCCTGTCCAAAATCACGGTCCAGAACTATCCGCAGTTCGACCTGGGCATTCCGGATCAGTACCGCTTCGACGTCTGGCAGCAGGACTTCAACAACGACGTGGCGAACGGTACAGTGCCCCAGCTGGAATTCATGTGGATCAGCTCGGATCACACCGGTGGCCCGCCGAACGCGACCGCCATGCAGGCCGACAACGACCTGGCGCTTGGCCGCTTTGTCGACGCGATCAGCCACAGCCCTGTGTGGAAGGACTCGGCGATCTTTGTCGAGGAAGACGACGCGCAGACAGGCGTGGACCACGTGGACGGTCACCGCAGCCCGGGCTATGTGATCAGCCCCTACGTGAAGCAGAAGGTGAACTCCGATGGAACGGGTGCGGGGACGATCGAGGAAAGCACCTTCTATACGCAGGTCAACATGACGCGTACGATCGAGCAGATCCTCGGTATCACGCCCATGAACCAGAACGACCTTGTGGCCTCGCCCATGAGGACGCTTTTCGTCGACAATCCGCCCAGGGAGCACTTCCTGCCGTGGGCTCACGTGCCGAACGGGGTCCCGCTCTGCTACGGCGTCACAGGATACACGGCCCCGGCGAACATTACTCCTGGCTTCAACACCTGCGCTACGACGATGGCGGCTGTGAAAACCAGCCCCGCAGTCAAGGCTCTGCAGGCAGGTTGGCAGAAGAAGAAGGCGGAACTGTTCGCAGCCAGATATCACATTCCGGACTCCGAAGACCCGGACACCGTGCGTCACTACGATTGGTACGATGCCACTGGGTATAAGGTCCCGTTCCCTGGCGAGAAAAAGGTTCGCCCGGCGAGCGACTTCAACAAAGCAGCACCCACCACAGCAGACCTGGACGACGACAAGTAAATCGCGTTCCGATTGTAAAAAGCCCTCTCCCTGGTCACCGGGGGGAGGGCTTTTGTTTTGCGCGGCAAACGCTTGCGCCGCAGGACGCATCTGGCAACTCGTCTGCGTGGGCGCGATGTCAGGAGAATCCAACCGTGTTCGCAGAAGCTTAACGTCGGGGTGATGCGGCCTTAACGAAGTGCGATTACAAATCTGTCATCTGCGCATTTGCGGAGTTCGAGCGTTGCTGGTCCCGTGGTTGACGATGATCCGATCAGTGTTTGGTCCTGCTCGAAGAAGACTCCCGGGAACGCGCTGAGGCAGGCCGCAATCGATTTGTATTCTCCCCCATGTAACAAGGGACCCAATCTTGCGAGAAGCGCAGCCGGTGCTATCGCCTGCGCTTCTTGTGAACGTGAGAACGCCATGCTCAATAAAGCGGGGGTCGCGTCCCGCAAGGCTTTATATCCTTTGCCGGCGATAGCCGGTTTTTCAGGGAGGTTGTTATGCATCGCGATTCTAAGGAGAACCATTCTCCGGCCCGGGCGAGATTTTTAGCGTTCCAGGGCCTTTGGGCTTCGGCGAGTATCAGCGCGTTCTTCTTTATTGCCGGTATTGGTTTCGCGCAGGTGGACCGCAGCGGATTGAGCGGTACGGTGACGGACCCGGCGGGACGAGTGGTGCCGCAGGCGCATGTCACTGTGGTCGAAAACGAGACCGGACTGCGCCGCGAGGGCGTTTCCGATGCCACGGGCAGCTACAGCATTCCCGAATTGCCAGTGGGAATTTATACCGTCACGATCGAGCACCAGGGCTTTCAGAAGATCGAGTATGTCGATGTGGAGCAGGTGGTGGGCAGGACGCGCACGCTCAATGCGAGCCTGCAGGTGGCGGGCGGCGAGGAGCGTATCGAAGTGTCGCGCGCTTCGGCGCTGATGGACCACAATACCAGCGCGGTGACCGGCCTGATCGAAAAAGAGCAGGCGGATGAGCTGCCGCTCAACGGCCGCGACTGGTCGTCGCTGACGGCGTTTGTGCCGGGCGCCATTGACACCGGCGGGAGCAACCAGCGGACGGTACGCTTTGCCGGCCGCGGCCTTGACGACAGCAACTTTACCTACGACGGCGTGGATGCCACGAATATCGTGAATCAGACGCAGCGCCAGTGGGTGCGGCTGGCCATTCCGCTCGACGCGATCCAGGAATTTCGCGTCGATACGTTGATGGCGACGGCCGAGGAAGGCGCCTCCGGCGGCGCCCAGCTGGACGTTACCTCGCCATCAGGCACCAATCAATTCCACGGACGACTGTTTGAGTACCTGCGCAACGATATCTTTGACGCGCCGTTGCCCGAGTGGGCCTCCAACGGCGAGGCGCAGCAGCCGCTTCGCCTGAATCAGTTTGGCGGGTCTGCGGGCGGCCCCATCATTCGCGGCAAGACATTTTTCTACGTCGCTTCGGAAGCCTATCGGCAGAACTGGGGATATCCGGTGAGCGGCGACGTGCCGAGCGCCACGCTCAGGGCGACGGTTCCGAGCACCTCGCCCGTTTATGGGATCGTCAACGGCTACCCAGGAGCCGGTCCGAAGGCGTTTCTGGTAGCGACCAGCGACCCGAACGTCGACCTGCTGACCTGCGAGTGCACGCAGGTAGTCAACGAGAGCTCTGCGATGGTGCGCCTCGATCAGCACTTCACCGAGAAAACTACCGGATTTATGCGGTTCAATTACGACAGGTCTGTCGATACGCAGCCGCTTTCGGCAGCGGCGACGGACCTGGAGCAGAGGGTCTCGACGCCGATCAATGGCGCGGTGGGATTGCTGCACGTTTTTAACGCCCACCTCGTGAACGAAGCGCGTTTTGGATTTAATCGTTCCACGAATGACCAGTACAACTACAGCGATTCCGGGATTATTTATCAGATCGTGGTTTCGACGGGGCCGGGGCCGGGGTTTGTCACGGAGAACTACGATTACACGAGCGTCTACGTGGGCAACTCGTTTTCCGGCGTCGACAACCTCACCTGGGCTCACGACCGGCATACCTTCAAAGCCGGATTTGAGTTCCGCAACATTCAGGTGAACCAGAATTACGGGGAACACGGAAAGATTACGTTTTCCACGGTGGAGAATCTGGCCAAAGATGTAGTGAAGAAAGCCAGCCTGACCGGCGCGTTGCCCATTAACGATTTGCGCAAGAACGATTATTTCCTGTACGCGCAGGACGAGTATAAATGGCGACCCAACCTTGTCCTGAACCTGGGCTTGCGCTACACCATCTTCGATCTCTTCAACGAGGCGCATGGGAAGGCGAACCCGTTTGACTTCGCCACCTGCGGGGCGCAGGGATTCTGCGGGATCGGAGCCAGCTTCGGCAATCAGAATTATGGCGATGTGGATCCCCGTGTGGCCTTCGCATGGACGCCGCGGAAGGGCGGAAATACGGTCATTCGTGGCGGGTTCGGCACGTACCACGAGGACGGACAGCTGGACGATCAGAATCTGCCCGCAAAAAACGAAGTGCCCTCTTATGCGGCGACCGGCAGTTCGAGCTCACCTCTGTCGTATCCGGTGACTTTCGGGGCCGGAACCATCTCACCGAACGCCGAACAGCGGGACCGCAAGGACTCCTATGTCGAGCAGTGGGACTTTTCCGTTCAACGGGAACTGCCGGCTAACTTTGTGGGCACGATCTCTTACCTGGGTAGCCACGGCGTACATCTTCTGGAGACCAACGTTGTGAACCTGATCGATCCGGCGACGGGGGTTGCGCAATATCCGGCCTTTGCTCCCGCCATCGGCTGGCGCGGCTCCGCCGGAATGAGCACGTACAACGGTCTTTCAGTGGCCGTGCGGCGCGCGTTCTCCGGCGGCCTGCTGGTGGCGGCCAATTACATGTATTCGCACGAAATCGACAACGGCTCAAACGGCAGCGGCGATGGCGACGAGATCGACCCGCAGAATCCGCTGTGCCAGGCATGCGATACCGCCAGCGGCGCGTGGGATGCGCGCCACGTGGTGAATGGCAATGCTGTGTATGAGCTGCCCTTCGGCCTGGGTAAGCCCATGCTGAACCACCGCGGGATTGCGAACACCATCGCCGGCGGCTGGGAGTTGAATACGACCGCCCTGGCTCGTACGGGATTCCCGGTGAACGTACTGCTGCCCAGCAGCTATACCGCGCCGGATGGGGCCTCCGGCACAGGTCGTCCCGACCGGATCCCCGGAGTATCCCTGACTCCGCCGGGGGGCAAAACGGTAGCGGAGTGGATCAATCCGGCGGCCTTTGCCCTTCCCGCCGGAGAGTTCGGTACCGCGCCGCGCAATCTGTTCCCCGGGCCGGCAACGTGGCAGATCGATATGGCGGCCGACAAGACATTTCCGGTTTCGGACCGCGGGCGGCTGGAATTCCGGGCTGAGGCCTACAACATCTTCAATCATCCGCAGCTCGGTCAGCCGCAGGCTATTTGCGACGTTTCAACTTCCTCTCCTGCCGGCTGTTCGACTGGGTTCGGCAGCATAGTCAACACCGTGAATACCGTCTCCCCGGTCACACCGGTGGGATCGGGAACGCCGCGCGAGATGCAGTTCGCGCTGCGATTTGAGTTCTGAAATACCAGCCGACCAATCCACGGAGTGGGCCATGAAAATTCTGATCATCGAAGACGAACCAAAGACTGCCAGATTCCTCAGGAAGGGACTCAGCGAAGCGGGCTACGTGGTCGACGTTGCAGGCGACGGAACTCAGGGGCTGTACCTCGCCCTGGAAATGGAGTTTGACCTCATCGTGCTGGACGTGATGCTGCCGGGGCTCGACGGTTGGCAGGTGCTTGCGCGTATGCGCGAAGCTGGTCGAAAAGCCCAGGTCCTGATGCTCACGGCGCGGGATGCCGTGCATTACCGGGTGCAGGGGTTTGAGCTGGGCGCGGATGATTACGTGGTCAAGCCGTTCGCCTTTTCCGAACTGCTGGCCAGAGTGCGTTCGCTGCTGCGACGCGCAGCACCGCGTACTTCGGAGACGATCAGCCTGGCCGATCTGGAGATCGATCTTTTGCGGCACCGCGCCATGCGCGGCGGTCAGAAGCTGGAACTGACGGCGAAGGAATTTTTGCTGCTGACGTTGCTGGCGCGGCGCGCCGGCGAAGTGTTATCGCGCACTCTGATTGCGGAAATGGTCTGGGATATGAACTTCGACAGCGATACCAATGTGGTCGACGTGAACGTGCGCCGGCTGCGCAGCAAAGTCGATGATCCATTTCCTTCCAAACTGATCCACACCGTTCGCGGCGCCGGCTATGTCCTTGACGCCGAGCAATAGCTCATTGGCCGCGGCGCGGGTACGCAGAACTCTGGCATTCCGGCTAACGGCCGCATACTCTGTCGTCGGCCTGGTGCTGCTGCTGCTGGCCACAGCCGGTCTCTACCTGGTCCTGCGCGTCGAACTCGAGAGAAGCACGGGCCTGTTTCTCGCCGACAAATTACACGTATTGCGCACTCTCCTCCGGGAGCGGCCGGACGATTTCGATGGCCTGCGGGAAGAGATCGAACTGGAGTCTGCCGCGCGTCGATACCAGCAGTTTTACATTCGTCTTCTCGATGAACATGGTGTGCCAATTCTGACGACACCCGGCATGACCGAGCAGCTTGACATGGCGACATTGGTCAGCCGCACTCGGGGGCGGCCTGAACATTTGGTTTCCATGACCGGCAGGAATGGGCAGGCGTTTCGGATCGCCAGCGCCGCCGCTCCGGTAGGCGCGGCAATGGATCGCATTGACACGATTCAAATCGCCATCGACGTCGCTCAGGAAGAAGGATTGTTGCGACGCTATCGATTCTGGTTCTGGACCATCCTCGGCGCAACAGCCATCCTCTTCCCCCTCATCGGATACAGGATCGCACGCCACGGGGTTCGGCCCATCGAGGAAATTGCGGCCACTGCTCGCAGAATCACTTCGACCAATTTGCGCGAACGGATTCGGGCCGAAGGCTATCCCTCGGAGCTGGCCTCCCTGGCCGAAACCTTTAATGCGATGCTGGTTCGCCTCGACGAATCTTTCGCCCAGATCTCCAGGTTCACCGCGGATATCGCACACGACCTGCGGACGCCGATCAACAATATCCGGGGCGAAGCCGAGGTCGCTCTGGCTCGCGCGCGCACGGTAGAGGAATACCGAGATGTACTGGAGTCGTCACTCGAAGAATCGGTTCGGCTCTCCGATCTGATCGGCGACCTTCTGTTCCTCGCTCGTGCGGAGAGCCCTCTGTCGGATCTGCACCGGCAGCCAATGAACGTGGGTGAGCTGCTGACAGCGGTGCGCGAGTACTACGAGGCCACAGCATCGGACGGCGGGATATCTCTCGTCGCGGATGGCGGTCAGGAGTCCATCACTGCCGCCCTGGACCGGCCGCTGATGCTGCGTGCAGTCAGCAACCTGGTCTCCAACGCCATCGCCCACACACCCAGAGGGGGCTCGGTTACCGTGGCTGCCTTCGCCGCCGATGCAGAGCTGTGCATCCAGGTCTCAGACACTGGCGCCGGCATACCGTCTGAAGCGCTGCCCAGAGTCTTCGATCGCTTCTTCCGGGCCGATGCATCTCGCTCCAGATCTTCGACTGGAGCGGCTTCCAGCGGGACCGGGCTGGGTCTGGCTATTGTGCAGAGCATTATGTCTCTCCACGGCGGCAGCGCAGCGATCACCAGTGAGCCCGGACTCGGCACCTGCGTAACGCTGCGCATGCCGCTGCTCGGTTGCTGAGATCCGAGGCGCGGTTCCCCTGGGCTGCCGCAACATCCTGGGGCTGGTCACAAGAGCAGAGACATCAACAAGCCTGTACCGTTTTGGCTGAGGGCAATTACGGGATTATCTATCGCGCGTTTGCCGGTTTCATCGAGATAGACGCGGTACTGCACGGCTACCGCGACATTCCCGCAGTGCTCCGCGATCGCGAGCCGGAAGGATAGCGACGGCTACAATCAGCGGGTGTCTCTCACTTTTCAAATTCACCGGACCCGCGGGCCGGCGCGGCGCGCCACGTTGACCCTGCCGCATGGCGCGGTCGAGACGCCGGTATTCATGCCCGTCGGCACGCAGGGAACGGTGAAGTCGACTCCGCAACATCTGTTGGAGGAGCTGGACGTTCGGATTCTGCTGGGCAACACCTACCATCTTTACCTGCGGCCCGGGCATGAGGCGATCCGGCGGATGGGCGGTCTACATCGGTTCATGAGCTGGGATCGGGCCATTCTGACAGATTCGGGCGGATTCCAGGTTTTCAGCCTGAGCGAGCTGCGCAAGGTCACGGAGGATGGCGTCGCGTTTCGTTCGCACATCGATGGCTCGTCGCATTTCTTTTCACCCGAGCACTCGATGGATGTGCAGATCGCGCTGGGATCCGACATTGCGATGGCTTTCGATGAGTGCACGGAGTACCCGGCGGATCATGCGCGGGCGCGTGCTTCGCTCGATATGACGCTGCGCTGGGCGCGGCGCAGCAGGGATCATTTTGAGGCGCATGAGTCGAGTGTCCCCTGGGGGTCGAGCGGCGCCGGGACACTCGACAGGCAACAGGCAACAGGCAACAGGCAACGGGATTTCGAAGGTAAGACGCCAAGTCTCTTCGGCATTGTGCAGGGCGGCATGTTCGCCGATTTGCGGCGGGAGTGCGCTGAGCGTTTGGTGGAGATGGATTTTCCGGGATACGCCATCGGCGGGCTGAGCGTGGGCGAGCCGCGTGAGCTGACACGGGAGATGATCGCGACGACGTTGCCGCTGCTGCCCGCGGACAAACCGCGTTATGTGATGGGCGTCGGCTATCCGGATGAAATTGTGGAGTACGCGCGGATGGGCGTGGACATGATGGATTGCGTGCTGCCGACACGGGCGGCCCGGCACGGACTGCTTTTCACCTCCGAGGGGCGGGTAAATATCAAGAACCGGCAGTATGCCGAAGATCGGGGGCCGGTGGATCCCGCCTGCAGCTGCATGGTTTGCCGGCGCTACAGCCGCGCCTATCTTAGGCATCTTATGGCGGCGCAGGAGCCGCTGGCTGCGGTTCTGAACACGCTGCACAACCTGGCGTTCTATCTGGAGACGATGAGGAAAGTGCGCGAGGAGATCGCGGCTGAGACGGGGAGTCAGGAATCCGGGATGGGTGGTCAGGCGGTCGGAGAATCCATGAAGCGATGAAGGCCGGCGCGGTCGGCATGCTCAGCAATCGCGGCATTGATGTCGAGCGCCAAGGCCATGGCGGCGCGGCCGTCTTCACCAGAAACGCGAGGCGCGGATCGTGTGCGGACACACTCGAGGAACGATTCGATCTCAAGACGCAGAGGCTCGCCCGGGAGGACCTGGGGCTTTTCGATATGCAGGCCGGGAAAACCAGCGGAAGCGGCAGCGGCTTTCGCGGCTGCTTCCGCGTGGGCAGCAGGTGAGACGTCGATGATGAGCAGATCCTGGCGGGCGTAATCGATGGAGACGTACTGGTGGGGCTGGAAAAAGCGAAGCTTGCGCACTTTTTCGGTGCTGACCCGGCTGGCGGTGAAGTTGGCGACGCAGCCGGATTCGAATTCGATGCGGACATTGGCTATGTCCACTTTATTCGAAAGAATCGGCAGGCCAACGGCGTGGAGGGAGCGAACCGGCGACTGAACGAGGCTGAGTACGATATCGAGATCGTGGATCATCAGATCGAGGACGACGTCGACGTCGAGGGAACGAGGGCTGAAGATACTGAGCCGGTGGGCCTCGAAAAACATGGGGCGGTTGAGGATGGGTTGGGTGGCGATAACAGCGGGATTAAAGCGCTCCAGGTGACCGGTCTGGAGAATGCAGTTGTACTGTGCGGCGGCTTCGACCAGGCGCCTGGCTTCCTCGACGCTGGTGGCGATCGGCTTTTCGATCAGAACATCGATTCCTGAAGCCAGCAGAGCCTCTGCAACCGGGAAGTGGGTGGAGGTGGGGGTGCAGACTGAAGCGGCGCTGAAGACGAGCTCGTCGTGGGTGCGGGCGGCGAGGCATTCTTCGACAGAGGAGAAGACGGGCACGCCCCATTCGGCGGAGGCCGCGCCGGCGCGAACGAGGTCTGGTTCGACGATGGCGGCAAGGCGAACCGGCGCACCTTCGCTTTCGAGCGCCCGATAAACGCGCAGATGATTGCGTCCGAAAACGCCGGCTCCGCAAACGAGAATGCCGAGATGAGACGAGCGGGGATGAGGCGAGCCGGGCAAGAGAATCAGGCGGCCTTAAGCCGGCTTGCCTTCGACGGCCCGGAGGCAGCGGGAGTATAGCTCCAGCAGTTGGGCAACCTGATCGTCGGGTTTGGGAGGGCCGCCAGCAACGAAGCCGGTGGAGGGAAGGCTGGCGCGGCCAACGCCAGCGGTAGCGGCTACAAACTTGAGCAGATCGAGCGCGATGTCCTCATTGCGCCGAGCGCCATTGCCTGGGGCAACGGGGAGGGGGTCCATGGAAATACCTCTGAAGTGGATGCTATCAAAGGCAAGGAGTGGCGGCAGGTTCTTGTTATGTCGCGGTAATGCAGAGGCAGACCCGGCCCACCAGCAAATCGGAGGGGGCCTCCTGAAAGGCCAGTTCCATGAGGTCGACCGGAAAGTCGAGGGCGCGTGGGCGGAGTACAAGTCGGTTGGACTCAAAAGTGACGTGGCGGAAAAGTAAATGCGATCCGGCACGCACTCCATAGAGGTTTGGAAAGGGAGGCCGGCAGGCGGCGAGCGAGTTGTAATGGCGGTCGATGACGACGATGGAGCCGATGCGGAGCACGGGATCCATGGGAAGAGCCTGCGCCTCAGTGACGCGTACGCCAACGAATCGCTCCCAGCTACGGCGACTGACCGCCCGGCGGACGGGAAAGCTGGCGAGCCAGCCGGAGGGAAGCTGAACGGAGTCCAGCACGACCCGTGAACCGATGAGGGGAGCGGTCATGGCGACGATGTGCGCGACGATCGGCACAATGTCCATGGATTCGCGCCCCGTACTCGCAGAGGAAGTGGGGCGGTCGGGAGACAGATCCTCCACGCTCAGCGCCTGCGCCAGAAGAAGGCGGTCCAGGGCGGGAAGACTGAGGCGGCGACGGCGATGAAGAAAATTGGAGATGTGTGCCTGGGCCAGGCCGGTCTGGCGGGCGAGCAGCGAAGTGCTGAGAACTCCCTGGTCGATGCGACGCCACGTTTCGAGCCGCAGGCGCTCGTGTAACTCGATGAATTTCATCTTTCAATTGTTTTCAGGGAGCTAAACAGCCGTTACTTCGGGTTTTGCAGAAAGAATCGCGAATTCGCGAAATCCGCAGGCCGCGGAAAAGACTTCAGTACCCAGCTACCGCAAGACGACCGAATCGCTCCTCCCGGTAATTGATCGCATTGCTCCATGAAGGTAGTGTCGGACTACTTGCGCCGGCCAGACATAGTACTTTCGCTCGGGATGGGCAGGCTCGTGCAGGCCGTTGTGTGCAGTGAGATTCCGAATGGAGGGGCGACGATTGCGGCCGGCTGGCCGATGCCGGCTCACGACAAACAGGAAGGTCACGACCGCCATTGCCAGGCAGCCAGGCCAACCACAAAACTCCGCGGGGAAGGGTCACAAGACCGACTCACGCGGAGAACTCTGGAGAACGACTGATGTATCTGCGGATTTTTCTTAAGGTGTGTGAGGGGTGCGGGGTGCTTTGGTTCCGTGCCCAGGATTGCCCGGAGATTTATTGTCCGGGCTGTGTGCGAAAACTGCGATCTCTTCCGCCGGTAAAGCAAACGCGGCGGCCGGGACGCCGTGGGCGGCACAGGATCAGTATGTTGCGTGAAGGGGGTGCGGCATGAGCGCGGCGCTCGCGATGCCATGCATCATGTGCACCGCGACCGCGGTGGCGGAACCGGCTTTGCCGGCGTGGCGGGCGAGGCCAGTGGACGGACTGGCATTTTACCGGAAGCATACCGTGGCCCTTTTGCGCCGCTACGTGCGCGTCTCGATGGAAATTGGCCGGCCACCCTGCGCGCTGGGCCAAACCGCCTTTTCCCGGGCGCGGGTTACCCATAATCGGCTGCGAACCTTTGAAGACAGCCTAATCTTTGTCCTCGATGTGGAAAGGTGCCTGAAAAGGCTCGACCACATATCGCGGACCATTGTCGCGCGCGTCGCGCTGGAGGATTTTACACCTCCGGAGGCCGCGCTTCTGACCGGGGAAAGCGTGCGATCGGTGGCGCGGATTTATCACGAGGCGCTTGATCGTTTGACAAGGTTTTTTCTTGCAATTCAGCTGTTCGACCCAAATGTGGAAAAACTGTCAAGAGGGGAGGCCAAAATCGAAAGTAATGACCGTACATAACAAATAGCTTGCAAGCCGGGCGAGGCCAAAAAAGTTGGCAGTTTTATTCTCAGGAACTGGTATTCTGAACTTATAGAGTTAAAAAAGAAAAGGGGACACCCAACGGTGTCCCTTTTTCATTTGGTCCGCATGGGTGAACATCATGTGAGACCCCAACGGGCGGCTTGCCGGTTTCGGAAATGAGGAATATGCGGAACAAGGATTCGATCGTGCGGAACAAAGACTCGAGAAAGCGAATGGACTCGATTAAACGGAACTGCGGCTTCGCCCGGATTTGGCGAGTGGCGATTGGATTGACAGCGGTGGCGGTGGCTGTGCTTCCACCGCGTGCGACCGCACAAGTGAATACCACAACCGTCCAGGGCACCATCTATCGCGCGGACGGAACGGCGGCAAGTGGAACGTTGCTGGTGAACTGGTCCGCTTTTACCACTCCCCAGAATCAGGCGATAGCGGCGGGAAGCACGAGCGCACCGATTGGCGCCGATGGATTTGTGAGCCTGAACCTGATGCCCAACGCCAATGCGTTGCCGGCGGGGAGCTACTACACGGCTGTCTATCACCTGAGCGACGGGACAGTGAACCAGGAGTATTGGGTCGTTCCGGCATCATCCACAGCTTCGGTTGCCTCGGTGCGGGCGCAGCTGGAGCCCTCCACCGAAGCGGTGCAGCCGGTTTCCGAGGGGTATGTGCAGAGCGCTATTTCATCGCTGAGCGGGTCGTTTCTGCCGCTGGCCGGCGGAGCTCTCACCGGCCCCCTCACCCTGAACAGCGATCCAGCCGCCGCCAGCCAGGCGGCAACAAAGCATTATGCAGATCAGCTCGCGGCGGCAAACCTGCCCCTGGCCGGCGGAGCGCTGACCGGACCGCTGACGGCGCCGCAGCTCTACACCAGGCAAATGGAGGGAGCGCTCTACGCGGACCAATGGCAATCGAGATCCGGCAGCAACGACGGGATAGCAATGTCGGTGGCAGAATGTGCGACTTACACCTACGCCTGCCGGGTAATTGCGCCTGCGCTTTATGCCCAGATGGAGATGCCTTTATGGTCGCGCGTGAATTTCGCCAACTACGGAGTGCAACAGGCTTCTGTCGCCTCTTCATTTCCGATAGCGCTGAGCGACTACCGTTCCGGAGGACTCTTCCAGACGATTGTTAACCCATACGTGAACCCGTACCCGGGTAGCACGAATCCGGCCGTTGCATCCCAGCTTAAAGTCGATTTCACGGGACCGCCTTCCTTCACCCAGTCTCCCTTTCAGAACTCAATCGGTATGGAGTTCAACGTCAATCAGACCCAGGGGGGCATTCACTCCCAGATTTACGACTTTGTCCATCAGACGGTGCTCAGAAATCTGCACAGCGAGACCATTCGCAACACGAGCGGCGCTACCTCAGCCCATAGCAGCGATGTATGGTGCGAAGCTCCCGGAGACTGCGTTAATCAGGAGATGCATGTGAACGGGCCGGCTGGAGACAACGCGCCGTTCGACGAAGGAATGGAGTTGTGGTCGGATACAGTCAGCGCAACCATCAATGTTTACCGGGGCACGCTGACGGGCGCGCCGGCTGCTGGGGCAACCGCTGTCGTCGTTGCGCCGTCAGGGACCAATGCCAGCGCCAACGAGCAGATTTCAGGAACGCAGGGAGAAAATCGCTGGCTTCTCGATACGCAGAGCGGAAAAACGACGACGCTCACGGCAACGGCTCTCAACGACGATGTGCAGCCCTTCAGCGACAATATCGCGACCTGCCAGGGCGTGAGTTGCAATTACTTCACGCAGATTACGCCGACTACCAGTGTCGCGCCGTCCACCGCATGGGGCAGTCTCGCATCGGCAATCGCAGTGCCGTCGGGGTCGCTTACGCCTGGAACCCAGACGTTCACGATCAGCACAGCGCATGGCGCATGGACAACGGGCCTGGCCTGCATGGCGGACGAGGCGGGTTCGGGGGGAACCTATCACCTGGGCAATTTCGAGACAATCGCGATCAGCGCCACAAACGGCAGCACCAGCGTGAGGGCCACGATGCAGAAATCGCACCCTATGGGCGGCACCCTCTGGCAGGGTGGCCTGTGCGGCCAGTTCGCCGAGATCGCCGGAGCGGACGTGCCGAGCGGCAGTTCATGGAGCAATGGCGAATCCGGAGGAACGACAGCATACCCCGTGCGCTTCGTGTGGCCGGTTCTGGGTTCGGTGGACGGCACGCACCTCATTCTGTGGACCGGAAGAAACGACTGGGGACCGTTGGATTCGGCATTCAACAGTTATGCCAACAAGAGCGTATCGCTCTACTCGGGAGCGGAAGTCTACAAGGTGGTGGGCGCCAACAACGACACCACGGACAACCACTTTGCACTGGCTCCGAATAATGCCCCATGGGCGTCGAGCGATACCGTGGAGGAAGCACAGTATCCTTATCAGTCCGCCAACTTCGGGGCGTTGTCCGCATCGCAGTGGCTTCCTCATAATGGCGGCCCGCGTTTGCTGATGCAGATGTTGGGCAGGCCGGAAAATAATGATATCGGCCTGGAAATATCCAACGGAGTCGCCTGGACGAGTTACATGCCGGGCGGAGGGAGCTGGCACCTGCCAGGCGCCGCTTTTGATATCAACGGCCCGTGGAACTACGGGATCATGGCGAACACCTATTACCTGACCAGTCTGATCGGGTTGCCGTGTTATTGGGGGCCTGGCTGCGGGACTTTGCAGCGGATTGTCAATCCCGGCTTCGGCGTTACAAGCGATTACTTCGGCTATACAAACACCGCGGGAGGGACCGGGGCGGGAGGAACATGGAGCTTCAGCGGCAACCTGTCTGTCGCCGGGTCACTCAGGGGGACAGGCAGTGTTACCGGCGCGACGATCAACGGGGAAGTTACTGTAGACGGCACAACCTATACCACCCTGAATGCGGCCTGGAGTGCCGCAGTTAGCCAAGCGAATACAACCGGTCAGAATCAGACCGTGCGCCTGGGACCTGGGACTTTCCCGGTAACGGCAACCTTGACGGAACCCACGAATGGCGCCTGTGTCAGCGTGCTTGGTTCCGCTGGAGCCACCGTAAATGCCGACAGCACGCAGGTTGCTACCACGCTGACGGTACCCGGATCCCTGAGCGGCGACTTATTCTATCTTGGCAACGGCGCGCAGGCACAGGGGTGTACCTTTAAGGACCTGAACATCCTGGCAAGTGCCAACGCCACTCATGGCTTCGAACTGCAATGGTTTCGCGGTCTGCTGATCGACAACGTGACGGTGAATGACACCACCGCCGAGGGCATTCTGCTGGGCGAAGAGAATACCTCCGCGAGCCATCAGGCTAACTTCCTGCTGCGCAACGTGACGGTCAGTTACAGCAGCGCGGCCTTCACGCCCGCCAGTCGTTCGGCGTATGGCATTCATCTGCTGAAGACCGCAATCGACAGCCATCTGGACGACATCGTGGTGCGAAACGCGCAGACTGCGGCTGTCTACAACGAGGGCACCGGCAATACGGGGTATCTGATCCACGGATTCGGTTATCCTTACACCTGCCCGAGCGCTCCATGCGCGAACAACGCTTCGTCGGGGTCAGCCGCGAATGCATCGTATGCGACAAATTACGTCGTGTACGACACGGGTGGTTCGGGCAGCGTCTGGACCGACACTTACCTCGACAGTCCGGCTATCGCAGGGTTTTATGTCGGAGCGAATGGCGTCGAGATTCATGGCGGCCACATCCAGTGGCCCGATGTGACCAGCTTCCCGGCAGCGAACCTGGCTTATGTGGCTCCGGCTGTCAGCAATAACCTGCTGATTGCCGATGTGGATTGCCTGGAAATGGCCAACGGGGTCAACTGGATTACATATGCCGGATCCTCCGGTAACCCACCGACCTACGCGAGCGTGCATCATCTTACCGGCTGCGGTAATTACTATCAGGCACTCGAAGATGCCGAAGTGACCGGTTATTCCAGCGGCGGCGCTAATGTCAATGATCCAAGTGGCGCAGTCCCGCGGGTTTGGTCTGCTCCCGTGGCTTCGGCGGCGAGTTATCCGGCTTACGCCGCGCAGATGTATACAGGCTACCAGGGGGATGCCTTCCAGGCACACTTTTCCGGCGCCAGTCCGTTCTTCAACGTCACTTATCAGGGAACGATTCGCTCGAACGGAGGGATCGCGCTCGGGACTATCATCAACACGGCATCGACGCTGACACTCACGGCCGCGAACAAAAACGTAATCGCGAATGCGGCGAGCGGCGCACAGACCATTATGCTGCCCAGTTGTTATACGCCCCTGCTCGACAAGGCGGCGCCGACGGGGCTCGAATTCACAATCGTCAAATCGGATACTTCTTCGAACACAGTAACGCTGCAGACGACGAGCTCCGAAATGATCTATGCCTCGGGAACATCGGCGGCGGCGCTGGTTTTGTCCTCTCCCTCGACACAGACTCTGGTCTGCGGGCCGGATTACAACTGGTACGTCGCGGGCAGCGCGGGCGCAACGATTTCGAGCGGCGGTGTTACTTCTTTCAACGGGCGCACCGGGGCGGTGGCGCCGGCGGCGAACGATTACAGCTTCAGCCAGCTGAGCGGGCAGGTGACGAACGCACAGCTTCCCTCCACCCTGACGGCCGCCACGAGCGGGAATGCCAGCACCGCTTCAGCTCTGGCAGCGGCACCCTCGCAATGCCCGACCGGCTACTACGCAACCGGGGTCACAGCCAACGGAACGGCGAATTGTCTCCAGTCCTGGCGTTTCACATGGTATGGCAATTTTGCGGGGACCTTCGGGACATCGACGAACAATTCCCTCGGTGCAATCTGGTCACCGAGCGCGGGGATCACGATGACGCGGCTGGATATCGCCATCGGGACAGCGCCTTCCGGATGCAGTACGTATCCGGTGATCGGAGTCTATGACAGCTCTGCGTCCACCTGGCTGAAGTTAGTAACTCTTGCGCCCGGGACTTACAGTTACCGTAATGCGGTAAGCGGCGTGCCGATCGTTGCCGGACATAATCTGTCCATGGGCGTTCAGACGGCTGCGGCGGGATGCAGCACCAACGCCGGGTCGGCGCAATTGACGATGGAATACACCATGAACCAGTAATCGAAGGCGGACATGAATCTCGACTGGGGAGCCGCGGACCGGCCGGAACTGGTTCGTCTGGGCGGGGTGCTGGACGAGCCGTTTTCGGGACAACGGCAAGCCGGCGCGCTGGCGCTGGCGCTGAAGGTGCTGCGCGTGAGAAGCCGGAGCGGAAAAACCATTCCCCTCGCGGCCAATCGCGCGCAGTGCGCCTATGAAGAGAAGCGAGGACAAAGCAACATCGTGCTGAAGGCCCGCCAGCTGGGCATAACAACCTGGGTGGCGGGTCAGTTCTTTCTGAAAACCATCACGCATCCAGGCACACTGACGATGCAGGTGGCGCACACCCAGGAGGCTGCCGAGTCGATCTTTCAAATCGTGCATCGCTTTTTGCGCTGTCTTCCCCCGTCGCTGTGCCGGGGAGCGCTGAAGACATCGCTCGTGAATGCGCGGCAGATTATTTTCCCGGGCATGGACAGCGAGTACCGGGTGGAGACGGCGGGGGCGCCGAATGCGGGCCGCGGGCTCACCATCAGCAACCTTCATTGCTCGGAGGTGGCGCGATGGCCGGGAGATCCGGCGGAAATTCTACAGGGACTGCGCGCCGGGCTGTCGCCCCGGGGCGAGCTCGTGCTGGAGTCGACGCCGATGGGCGCGGCGGGATGCTTCTGGAAGGAGTGGCAGGATGCCGGGAAAACGGGCATGGTGCGGCACTTCTTTCCATGGTGGATGGAGGATGCCTATGTGGCTCGCACGGTGGAGGAGGATTCGTTGAACGAGACGGAGCGGCGATTGATGTACGAGCACAAGCTGAGCCTCGCGCAAATTGGGTATCGGCGGCAGCTCCAGGCAAACTTCCGCGGCATGGCGAAGCAGGAATATGCCGAGGATTCGACGGAATGTTTTCTCGCAAGCGGCCAGTGCATTTTCGATACCGCTTCGATCGATGCGCGGTTGCGGGAGGTCAAAGCGCCGGTGGCCCAGCGGTCGAATGGACAATTGCACGTGTGGCTGGCGCCGGTTGGGGACCGCGAATATCTTGTTGCCGCGGACCCGGCGGGCGGTGGCCTGGAGGGGGACTTCTCGGCGGTACAGGTGATTGACCTCACAACCGGCCTGCAATGTGCGGAACTGCGCGGGACACTGGGGCCGCTGGAGCTGGCGCAGGAAGTGGCGGCCCTGGCGAGGGAATATAACAATGCGTTGCTGGTAGTGGAGCGGAATAATCATGGCTCGGGGGTGCTCGCTTATCTTGAAACGGTCTGCCGCTATCCGCGGATCTATAAGATGGGCGGACATCCTGGATGGCTGACTTCCGCGATCACGCGTCCGAGGATTCTCGGGCGTCTGGGGTCGGCGTTGGTGGAAACAGCAGGAATCTTCAAGAGCGAGCGGCTCCTGCGGGAGTGCCGCAGCTTCGTGCGCCATGCCAGCGGCCGCGCGGAAGCGCAGGCTGGGGAACACGACGACTGTGTGATGGCGATGGCGATTGCGCTAGCGGTCCGTGAAGAGCGGCTCACGGGCGCAGCGTTCGACTAGCATAAGGAATCCGGAGGAGACGTGGCGGTTCAGATCGTGCAGCATATCCGCAGAATGCGAGGCGGCGCGCAAAGCCACCTGATGCTGGGCGAGGACGACAATGCCTGGGTGGTGAAATTCCGGAACAATCCCCAGCATTTGCGTGTTCTGCCCAACGAATTGCTGGCGACAAGGCTGGGAGCGCTGATCGGGCTGACGGTGCCGCATTGCGATGTGGTGGAGGTGAGGCCGTGGCTGATCGAGCACACCGCGGAACTGGAGATGGACTACGGGCAACGGCGGGAGCGCTGCACGGCGGGTTTGCACTTCGGGTCGCAGCTGGTGGGCGGGCTGATGCCCGGTCATGTGGCGGATTATCTTCCTGAAGAGCAGCTGGCCGAGGTGCGCAACCTGCGCGAATTCGCGGGAGCGCTGGTGCTCGATAAGTGGACCTGCAACGCCAACGGCCGGCAGGCGCTGTTTTACCGGAAAGGACGGGAGAAGCGATACGGCGCGACATTCATCGACCAGGGCTTTTGTTTTAACGCGGGGGAATGGCGATTCGTCGATGCTCCTTTGCGCGGTGTGTATGGCCGCAATGTGGTGTATTGGGACGTGACGGGATGGGCGAGCTTTGAGCCGTGGCTCAGCCGCGTGGAGAAACTGGATGCGCAACCAATCTGGGAGATCGTCGAGACAATTCCGCCCGAGTGGTACCAGGGCGACGTTGCGGCTCTGGAAGGGTTGGTGAAGAAGCTGATCGAGCGGCGATCGCGCTTACGGGATCTGATCACAGAGTTCCGGGAATCTTCGCGGCAGCCGTTTCCAAACTGGGAGAGGGCGGCGGGCGAGGGGCGGGCGGGGCAGTTTGCGGGACGAGGATGGGGCGATAACGTAAGTGGAAGGGTGATGTGAACGAGCGTTTGCAATGTGAATTCAACCTGATCCGGTATGTGCCGGATCCGGTGAAAAACGAATTCGTGAATATCGGTGCGGTACTGCGGGAGGCGTCGCATCCGGAAGCGGCGATGGTCCGCTTCACTCGCGACTGGGCCCGGGTGCGCTGCGTCGATCCGGACGCCGATGTCGGCATGCTGGAAGCTATGGAAACCGAGATGCGGCAACGCCTGCTGGAAAAGGGGCCGGAGACGACGCCGCTGCTGAAGACGATTGAAGATTCGTTCTCGCATCAGTTACAAATGACGGAAGCGAAGGCGTGCCTTGCGGAAAACATGGCGGCGGAGATGGATCAGCTGATGCGTCTTTACGTGGAGCCGCGCACGCAGAAGGCGCGCCATGCGCTGAGCGGACGCCAGGCCATCGCCCGCAGCATGCGGATGCACTTCGAGCACGCGCGGGTGTGGGACCTGATGCGCAGGCGGATCGCCGTCTCGGCCTATACCCGCCCCGGCGATCCGCTGAAGATCGACTGCGGCTATCGTCCGAACGGTATCGTGCGGATGTTTCACGCTGTCTCGCTCACGGGCGACGTGGAACTGGCCAAGGTGCTCGCCTTCTCGGCGCCTTCGCTGCGGTCGGGCGTGGCGCGGATCGAGAACGCCGAGCTCGAGCTGACGGCGGTCGTCGAACCGCTGCGCGATAGCAACGGCGATATCTCCGGCGACGAGGTTGGCGTCGAGCAGTATCGCTTTGGAGTGGAAACGATGGAAACGCAGCAGATTCGCGTGCTCACGGTCAACGATCTTGATCGCGTAGCCGAAACGGCGAAGAGGGAATTGCGGGTGTAGCGATATCCGTACCAGGGTTTACGAGAGGCATGGCCAACCGCCATGCCTTTTCTTTTGCAACAAGGAAGACGGAGGAGACGTGAAGATCAGAGAGCAATGGAAAAACGCGCTGGCGCTTCTGGGCGCTGGACGGGGAGAAGCCGGGCGCAAAGAAGAAACGGCGCAGCGAAAGACGGTGGCCTTGCCGTCCGTCCTTTCCCCGTATTCCTTCCCCGCGAAGGTGCTGCCCAAACCGACGCCGGCGAATCTGCGCAAATTTGCGGAGACTCCGGTGGTTCGCCGCGCGATCAACCTTATCAAGGATCGCGTGGCCAGCATGGACTGGCAGGTGCGGCTGAAGCGCGACCATGACCCGGAAAAAGTCGCCTTCGCGGAGAAGCGCGCGAAGACTCTGCGGCGGTCGCTCGAAATCCCCAACGCTTCGGATTCGTTTCGGACGCTGATCGAGCAGGCCATCGAGGATGCGCTCGTCGGCGGCTTCGGTGCGATCGAGATGGAGCTGACCGGGGATCCGGCGAAGCCCTTCGAGCTGTGGGCGGTCGACGGAGCGACGATTCGCATCGACCCGAAGTGGGATGGCAACGCCGAGTCAGTCCGCTTTGCGCAGGCCACGGGACTGATCGGAACCGATGCGGTGATCCCGCTCCAGGACAACCAGCTGATCTATGTGCGGATGAATCCGCGCAGTTACACGCCGTTTGGCCTTGGGCCGCTTGAAGTCGCGTTCGAGACGGTGAATGCGTTTCTCAGCGCTCACCGGTTCGCCGGGAAGCTGGCCAGCAATGCGGTGGTGCAGTATGCGCTGTGGCTCAACGAAACCACCCCTGCCCAGCATGAACGGCTCATCCGCTGGTGGCAGGACGAGATCGAGGGCACCGGGCGGGTCCCGATCCTCAGCAGCGAACAGAAGCCGGAGGTGCTGCGCTTTGCCGCCGGCACCGACGCCGATCTGCGGCTCACGTGGCAGGAATTTCTGATCCGCATGGTGGCGAACGCGTTCTCGCTGCCGCCGGTGCTGCTCGGGCTCGAACAGGATGTCAACCGGTCGACAGCCGAGTCGCTGCTGGACGAGGCATTTCACAGCGCCATTGTGCCGCTGGCGCGGCTGATCGCGGAGCACCTGACGCGCGACCTCTTCGCCAAGCGACTGGGCTGGGGGGAATTCGAGTTCGTCTTCAACGATCTGGATACAACCGACGAGATGCAGGAGGTGGAGATGCAGACCGCTTTGCTGGCGGCTGGCGTTCTCACCGTGAACGAAGTACGCGGCATGCGCGGCCTTGCGCCGCTGCCCGACCCGGGCGCGGACCTCGCCCTAAAAGACGGGGCTGTGAAAGACGGGGCCGCAAAAAACGTGGCCGTGAAAAAGGAGGATAACGTCACAACGACGATTACAAATCGGGGAATTCAGGCATGATGGGAGACCCAATGAAACTGGAAGCCATGGCAGTAACGCTGCCGGAGGTGGCAGGCCATCCCAATCGCGCTCCCTTTTGCGGAGTGCTGACCCTGGTGGACGAGCCGAGCACCAAGCCGCCATCGGGAGCGCGCGGGCATCGCGTGATCCTGACGCGCAGAGCGGCGCTGGCCGCGCTGCCTTCCCTTCTGGGGATGGCGGTGGATTATGCGCCGTCCTGGGATGGGCACGATGCTCGCCGGAAATGCGGCATCATCACCCACGCCGATGTGGAGGGGCCCCGGCTTCAGGTCGCGGGCTATCTCTTTGCGAAGGATTTCCCCGAGGTCGAGCGGCAGATGCGGCAAAGCCTGCCCGGCGTCATGGGGATGTCCTGGGAGCTCGCCGATGCCCATGTGGAAGACATGCGGGCGGAGATCTGGACGCTGACGCGGGCGACCTTTACCGGCGCGGCCTTTCTGCTGCGCGAGAAAGCAGCGTATCGCAACACCTCGTTCGAGTTGGGAAGCTCGCGCTGCCGCTCGACGATCGGCCGGCCCGCTCTTCCGGAGCGGGTCAACGCGGGCGCGGCCAGGCACCACCGGGAGGGAGCAGGCTTAACCCTTCCGAAGCAGGCAACAAGAAAGGAGCAAACATGGAATCACAGACAGGCGAAAGCATGGTAACGCTGAGCGAAGGACTGGAGCAGATGGAAGCTCGCATCGGAGCTCGCATCGAAGCCGCAACCGCGCTCTTCGAACGGGCGGTCACGCTGCTCGATGAGCGGGAGAGCGAAAGAAGCGGAGAGGTGCGGAAGATTGTCGCCGCTGTTGAGACAAATGCCGCCACCAGCCGCGAGGTGGAGCTGCAGAAGAAGCTCGAAGCCGCCGAGCAGCAGATTGCGGAGCTGCGGGCCCAGGTCGAAGCCGAGATCGAGACCCAGGTCGGAGCCCGGATGGAGACGAAGCTCGAGACGCAGCCGAAATCTGCGCGCAAGACCGTTCCCGCGGCGACTGCGCAGTTTCTGGCCAAGCAGGGGATCTCCTCGCTCGAGTCGCTTGAAGCGGGCGCCCTGGACGCGGCGCTGAGCGGGCTGAACCTCGAACAGCGCATCGCGGTGAAGGCGCAGTTGTTGCGCTCCGGAGTGGTGAGCTGATCGCGCCTTCCGCACCGGAACCTGAGCCGGCCTAAGCGCCGGCTTTTTTGTTGCCAACAGATTTTCTTCATGAAAGGTAGCTATGACAGCCAATTTCCTCGACATCCATTCCGCGGCGGATTACATCGGGCCCGGCGCGATTGAAGTTCCTCTCTATCAGACCGAGATCCTCGACATCGTCCGGCGCCGCAATCTCTTCGGGCAGCGCATCAAGCAGGTTCCCGCTACGGGACATCCGTCGCGCTACTTCGAGCAGACGGCGATTCCGAACCCCTCGACCGCCGGCTTCGTCGATCCGCGCAACATCGTCGCGCCCGTGGTTACGCCCACGCGGGTCGAGCGCAGTGTGCCGCTGAAGGCGATCGTCGCGCAGCTCAACTACAACCTGTTTGACATGGAGCTGGGATCGCAGCAGAAGCAGTTCGCCTATCTGCAGGCGAAGGACCTGGTGGACACGATCGATGGCGTGATGCTCGCTCATGACGTCGCCCTGTGGAATGGCAGCGACACTTCGCTGAGCACGCCGACCACGATGCAGTATTTCGGGGCGGCCGGGCAGATCGCCGCCGGTGGCAACACCACGACGATCGCGACCACGGCGAGCATCACCGACGGCCTCAAATCGACGATCGCGCTGATGTGCGCCAACACCAGCTTCGCAGTCCGGCCAACGGCCATCTATGCGAACCCGGTGCTGCTCGATCTGATCGATCGCGAGATGAAGTCGGAGTTCAACGTCGTCCTGAACACGAAGGAAATCGCGGCCGGCTTCACGGTGAAGATGCTGACCACCCAGGCCGGCGAACTGCCGTTGATCCCGGAGTGGTCGCTGGCCTACACCGGCACTCCCGGTACCGGCAATGCGGTGCTTCCGGCCTATATCGTCACTGAGGACCTGATCGAGTACCACTGGCTGAGCGACCCCAATCCACGCGTCTTCCAGCTCGGATTGCCCGGCTCGCTCGCTTCGCAGCATGTGGTCGTGAAGTTCGGCGCACCGGTGGTCAAGGGCGCCAGCTACGCGCACTATCAGGTGCTCGTCGACCGGTAATCGACCAGCCTGCCCCGCCAAAACAGGCGGAGTTTTCAGGAGAAAGGCCGGTTCGAACCTGGACCGGCCTTTCCGATTTTGTGCTCTGAGCTGATTGGCCTCAGCTCTGTTTCAGCAAGGAGAATCTATGGCGTCTTATCTTCAGCCAACCGAATACCAAACGTACGGCCTGGCTTCCGATGTCACCGATGACTGGATCACCGTCGCGTCGTCGCTTATCGACAGCCACTGCCGACGCGCCAGCCTCAACCCAACGCAATACACCGAGCGTCTGCGCATTGTGGAGGGCTCGCAGACCGCAAGGCTGAGTCATCTGCCGCTGGCGCCAATCGCCCCGGCCACGTTGCCGTTCGTGTCGATCCAGGCGCGCTACGCAAAACCGCGGCGCGGCCAGATTGTCTATCCGCTCCAGGAAGAGGTGCTCTGGGCGTTTTCGCTGCCGGGCGCATGGACCACCGTGGATCCCACAACGGTGGACTTCGTCGCCGACACCGGAGAGCTGATTTTCCCGCTCAACATTCTGGGCCTGCCCTATAACGAAGTCTCGGTCACCTACACGGCCGGACTGGCCACGATTCCCAGCGTCGTGAAGTGCGCCTGCGCGCAGATCGTGAAGAACGCCCAGGCCACGCCCGGCCTGAACGTCAAGTCGTCGAAGGTCGACACCCTGCAGCTGGAGTATTTCTCCGGCGCGCTCATCGATCCGACCGTCCAGTCGATGCTCAAGCCCTGGGTCTCCGTGAGGATGGGATAGCCATGGCCGACCTCAGCACCCAGAATCCATGCGGCCTGGCGCAGCGCGTTGCCACCGCGCTGTTGCGCGCCAATGGCGGCACAACCGCGTGCCTGCAGATGCCGCCGCTCGCGGGGGACGCGACGAATGCCGGCCAGATCGGCCTCGACGCGCCCGGTTTCCTTTCGCTGCCGCTTTCGCCGGCGCTCTTCCGCAAAGCCCGCGTGGCCATGGAAGACGCACAACTTCCGAAATATGAGCTGCTCCTTTCCGCCGATGCGATCGCCGCCCAGGTGACCCAGCTCAAGCTCAGCTCCGCCCAAACGCTGTTTTCCATGGCCAGCGGAGTCGTCGTTGCCGGAAAGCTCTTCCTCATCGAGGCGGCTTCGACTTCGCAGAGCCAGGGCCAGGTGTATTTGTACCGGCTGCTGTTACAGGAAGCCTCCGGCGACTGGCCGATGTAAGCCGGCTCAGCTTCCATTTAACTCTGTGCGGCCGGCCGCGCCGCCTTCCGACGCCGATATCCCGGATATGTAACCGAGTGAGTGACTTATTATGCAAAATGCAAAAGATACGTTTTACATCACGCTGCGCAACCGTCTGACGACGGTGAACCCGTCTCGCACCATGGTGCTGCGAGCGGTTACCCGTCCCGGCATCCTGGTTCAGGAGGCCGAGGCTCCCGTGCCGCAACCCCATCTCGACGCATTCGCGCTGAGCTGGACCGGCCTCGTGGCCGACCTGCAGATGCCCGCGATCCTGGCGCAGATGGGCTGCGAAATCCAGTACAGCACCGCCGGCGCCCAGAACAACGCCGGCCTCGATCGCGGCCGCGCGCTCGAAGAAATGGACTACGAGGTGCTGAAGCTTTTGTATCCGTACTCGGCACAAAAGATGAACTACACGCAGAATCCCGCAACCGCCATGGAGACCATGGTCTTCTGGTCCGAACCTGAGTTCGGTCCGGTCGTTACCCTGCGCGATCGTCTCAGCCGCACCGCCAAAGTTACCGTCTTCGCTTATCAGGAGCAGGGAGAACAATGACCACACCCGTCGTCACCCCCATGCCCGCATTGCCGCCCACAGGCAGGTCCGTGCGCGCCTATTTCGCGCCTGTCGATCGCGTTCACGGATCGCCCACGCTTTTCGATCCTTCGGTGAATGGGCGATTTGCGGCCGGCACGCCACCGGCGCCCTGGATTGAGCTCGGCTGGATCGAGGACTTCGCGCGCAAATCCACCAGCAAGTTCGGTGAACTAATCACCGGCAGCCCCGGAACAACGCAATTCCAAGTACGCGAGACCGTCGACGCCACCGTCTCCTTTCGCTTCAAGTCCTGGAGCAAGCTGTCGATGGCCCTTGCCGCCGGCTCGCAGCATATGAACCTCATCGTGCCCGCGGCGGGAGGAACCGCGAACGGCTCCGGCAGCAAAGGCGTCACGCCGGTCAACCTCGCCACAGGATCGACTGCGACTTTTCTGGCGCTCGCCGCTTCCGATGCCGCCGGGTTTTCAGCCGGCTCACTGGTCACCGTCGACGTTGACTATGCCGCGCAGACCGGCTACGTGGGCAGCGGCGTCTATGCGGCCTATGTGACCAGCGCGAGCGCCGTCAACAGCGATCCAGACTACATCCGCCGCGTTTCATTCAACGTTGCCCGTGTCGCCTCGGTTGCATCTACGGGCACAGCGACTGGCCTGCAGCTGGCGCAGCCGCTCATCGCCGGCGTTCCGGCTGCGGCCATGCGCGTCCAGCCCATCTCCGGCTTTGTCGATCGTGAGGGCGGCAGCTTTTTCCAGGAATGGTCGGCGCTCTTCCTCATCGATGGCGACCAGGGCGAGCGCATTCTTTTCCACTATCCGCGCCTGCAATCGATGGCTGGACCGGCCGAGAGCGCCTCTGCGCTGGCCGCCCCCATCGAACGCATCGCCCTGAGCGCTTCTTTCCGAGCGCTGCCTGTCACCGACGCCAATGACGGCGAACAGGTCGTCTGTTTCCGCAGCTTTTTGCCCAGCCCCGTGACCCTGGTCTGACCCGAGGAGGCCGAAGTGAAACTCACCATCGATAACTACGACGGCAATGGCCCAGTGGACTACACCGGTTCTGTTGTTGCCGGAAGGCCTTTTCGCATTCTGCGCAGCCTCAACGAACCAGTCACCTGCGCCGTAACTCTGTCGCCCGCTCAGGGCCTTGTCATGCCTGCACGCAACGGCCGCATGATCGTCGCCGACGATAGCGGCAACATTTTGTTTACGGGTTACGTCGCCGCCGAACCCGCGCTTGAGCTCGCCGGCCAGGGGACGATGGGCGCAGTTTACCAGGCAGCAGTCTCCGCCATCAGCGACGAAATCCTGCTCGATCGCCAGGTCATTCCGCAGAGCGGCCCCATCTACGGCGCGTCAGCCGGAGAGGCGCTCGAGGCAATGCTGGCGCGCACCGGCATCCAGAACATCACAACATCGGTTGCGGCGGCCACGGCGAGCGTATCGGAGTTTCAGGCGGACAGCAATCGCACCTGGGCCGAGAATGCCGGTGCACTTGCCGCCGCCGCCCGCAGCGCGTATTTGCTGATGAATGGCACGCTCACCATGACTCCGGTCGGCACTGTCACGCATTCGCTGAGTGAGTCTCAGGGCACTCTGTCGCTGAGCGCATTCCAGGCCTCGACGGTCAAGGCGCTGGCCAACGACGTCACGGTCTGTGGAGAGGTGGAACCGAGCGCTTACGTCACTGAGTATTTCCAGGGCGACGGCACGACCGTTCTCTTCGATCTCACTGAGGAGCCCTGGATGCCTCCTCCGTCGAAGACGAAGCCGCTGAACGACAGCTTTCAGGGGCCTGCCATCAACACGCAGATCTGGAACATCGAAGATCCCGGCGCCGCGCTCACGCTCACATCCGCCGGTCTAACCTGCGGGGGAGGCGCCAGCAATCTCGGCAGTGTAGTGCTATCCGCTATCTCGAACCTCGAGTTGGGCGGCGGCCTGATCATCGAGGCCGGTGGCGTTCAATTCGGCCAGAACACATCCGGCATCATCAACGGTCTTTTTAGCGCGGGCGAAACCGGTCTGTCCGCGTGTGTTGCCGGTTTTCAGATCAGTCAAGTCGACTCCGCCACCATCATCGCTCCGATCATGAACGGAACCGTCGCTGGCAGCAGTTTCACGGCTGTAGCGGGACATTTGTACACGTTACGGTTACGTTTCTACGCGAACGATATACAGCGAATCCTGCAATCCTACTATGTCGTCGGCGCGGACAATGCGCTCCAATTGTTCGGGTCGAATCTGCTCCCGGCCTTCGCCAGTATCGTCTTCGAAGTGCAGGACACCACCAACGGAATCGCCGGCGCGCCCACCGTGCTCTACTCAGGCGCCGACGCCACGCCCGCGCCGTATTGCCTGTTCGCGCCGTTGAACGGCGGCTATCTGCAATGCAGTATCGGAAATATCACCGTGCAGCAGCAGGGGCCAATCTGGGTGATGAGCACGCCCGCTGGCGGCTCGCCGATTGTGCGCCGCCTTGGAACAACCGCGCAGGGCGCGGACTGCACGATGGAACGCACCGGCAAGCTGCGCTTTTATCCTGCCAGTACGCCGCAGGCCGGCGAACTGATCGCGGTATCCTACCGCACCAGCCGCCGCTCCGTTGCTCGCCTGGCCAGCGCCGGCAGCATCGCCACAGAAAGCAATGGTGGCAAGCTGCCTGGAACCGCCTGCTGGATCGGCTCCGTCACCAGTCCCGCACCGCGCAGCTCGGCGGATTGCGAGAACGCCGCGAGCGCCATCCTCGCCGTCTCCACCAGCCGCGCAGCCGCATGGTCCGGCAAGTACACCGAATGGAACGCCGATCAGCAGGGCGATGTCTGGCCGGGAGACGTGCTCGCGATTGCATCGGCGTCGGCCGGCGTTAACGCCAGTCTTGTCGTGCGCTCTGTTCAGATGGACCTGGCCAGCACAAAACCCGGCCTCGCCAAATACACGCTCTCTTTCGCCAACGACTGGGCCGATGACCTTGCCATTAAGACATCCTCCAGCGTGCCCGCCGACGCATGGCTTCCGCAGCAGCCGGAGATGGCGACGCCTCTCGCGAGCCTGAACTCGCTGGCAGTCACATCTGTCACCGGCAGTGCGATTCAAATCGCCGCGGGAGTAACGGCTCCCAGCGGCGGCGGCTTCGAAGTGCGGCGCCGCGACTGGTCGTTTACGCCGGGTCCCGGCCCTGACCTCGTCCTGCGCTCGCCCGTGCCTAACTTCACCATCCCTCGCCAGGCGGCCATGGAGCAGTACTACATCCGCATGTATGACGGATCGACGCCCCCGAACTACTCGCGCTTTTCAAGCGCCGTGTTCGTCAATCTGCCGCTCAGCAGCTAGCCGAGTTGGTAGTGAACTGCCTCTGTTGCTCCTTGCTGCTACTTGCCAGCCGCTCCCGGCTGCCGGCTACTGGCTACCAACTACTGGCTGTGACCAATCTTTCACCCATAGGAATCTCCACCATGACCGACTTTGAAGCGCAGGTACTCGCCGACCTGTCCGTACTGAAAAATCAAATGAAGACCCTCGTCGGCGACGGCAACTCGGGGCGCATCGGATCGATTGAGCAGCGCGTCACGCAGCACGAAGAGCGCTTTCAAAGCGCGAGAGGATTTGCCATCGCGATTGGCGGCCTCATTACCCTGATTCAGTTCATCGTGGATTTTCTGCGGCGCAAGTGAGGCGCCGATCCAATGCCGCCGGAGCCAAAGCGATAGAATCGACCTCGATGAAACAGACGCCTCTCGTCGCTGTGGTGATGGGATCGAAGAGCGATTACGAAACCATGGCGTCGGCCATCGAGATTCTCCGCGAGTTCGCGGTCCCTTACGAAGCGCGCGTAGTCTCCGCCCATCGGACACCGGATCTTCTCTTCGAGTACGCCTCGCAGGCCGAATCGCGCGGCCTGCGCGTGCTCATCGCCGGTGCTGGCGGGGCGGCGCACCTGCCCGGCATGCTGGCATCGAAGACTCTGGTGCCGGTGCTCGGCGTGCCCATTCCCGCAACCATGCTCCAGGGTATCGATTCGCTCCTCTCCATCGTGCAGATGCCGAAGGGCGTCCCGGTGGGAACCCTGGCCATCGGACGTCCGGGCGCCGCCAACGCTGCGCTGCTTGCTGTCGAGATTCTCGCAACCACCGATCCCGGCCTCCGCGAGCGCTTGCGCGCCTGGCGCGAAGCCCGTACGAAAGAAGTCCTCGGGTTGGAATTGCCGGCTCAGGATTTGCCCGAATGACCGCGATCCTTCCCGGAGCAACCATCGGCATTCTTGGCGGCGGGCAGCTCGGCCGAATGGTCGCGATGGCCGCTCGCTCTCTCGGGTACCGCATTCACGTCATGGATCCTGATCCCTCCTGTCCCGCGCGCTTCGTCGTCGATGCGTGTTTTGAGGGGACGTGGGACGATGCCCGCGCGGCCGCCGATCTGGCGCGTGGCTGCGATGTAGTGACGCTCGAAATTGAGCAGGTTTCGATCGCCTGTCTTGAGGCGGCGGCCAGGTATGCGCCGGTGCGGCCGTCTGCCGAGCTGCTCTACGTGATCCAGAATCGCATTCGTCAAAAGACGTGGCTCCGCGAACACGGTTTCCCGCTCGGGCCATGGCATGCCGCGCGATCGGAACATGAATTAGCCGAAGCCGTCTCAGCGCTGGGCGGCCGCTGCTTCATCAAGAGCGCCGAGGGAGGATACGACGGACGCAGCCAGGTCCGCATCGGCACTGGCGGTTCCTCCAGCTACGGCGAAGAACCAACCGCCTCCGATGCGTGGCTGCTGCTCGGCCGCCAGCCATGCGTCGTCGAGCAGGGTCTCGACCTCGATCGCGAGATTTCCGTCATGGTCGCGCGTTCCCCGCGTGGCGAGACAAAAAGCTTTCCCTCCGCCACCAATCACCACGAGCACCAGATTCTCGTGTGGAGCGTGATTCCCTCGCTCGTCCCTTCTGAGGTGGAAGCGAGAGCGCAAAAACTCGCCTGCGATATTGCCGATTCGTTCACGCTCGAAGGCCTGCTCGCTGTCGAAATGTTTCTGACTACCGGCGGCGATCTGCTCGTCAACGAGCTTGCCCCGCGCCCGCATAACAGCTACCACGCGAGCGAGCGCGCCTGCGTCACAAGCCAGTTCGAGCAATGCGTGCGCGCCGTTTGCGATCTGCCCCTGGGGGATGTCTCTGTGGTGCAGCCAGCCGCCATCTCCAACCTGCTCGGCGATCTCTGGCTCGATCATCCGGGGTCCCCGGAGAGCGAAGCTCCAGGGGGTGGCCATGCGCCGCATTTCGACCGGGCCCTGGCCATTCCCGGAGTCCGCGTCCATCTGTACGAAAAGCACCAGCCGCGCAAAGGCCGTAAGATGGGGCACCTTTCGGCTGTTGGCTCCACGCCGGAAGAAGCAGTGGAGCGCGTGCTGGAAGCGCAGTCGCAGTTGTAACTGGGTTTGATCACTTTTGGCGGTGAGCCCGTTACATCGGATTGAGGTGGCGTGCGCCGGGATGATGCGAACGGTGAACGGGCATCGATGATATCTGCGGCGCTGTGGCGCGGACCGGCTGAAATGAAGAGGTCTCTCCAACCCTCGCCCCGCGGCTAACAGTAGCCTTGAAACCGCATGCCGGGCGGGATAGCGGGCGTATGATCGCGTCGAACCTCCTGGCGTCTTGAACGGTAAAGTTGCGGAAGGTGAGACTTGATGAATCGGGTCGGTTGGTTCCTCGCGTTATGGGGTGTAGGAGTTGTCTGCGCCGGGTGGTGTGCGGGGCAGGAAGCCAGTGGCGCGCCGGGGGCCACGCCGACCGTGCAGGTCAATGTGAACCGCGTGCTGGTGCCTGTGGTCGTCCGCGACGCGCAGGGGCATCTGGTGGGCGACCTGAAGCAGGCAGATTTTCAGGTTCTGGACGACGGCAAGCCTCGGAGCCTGTCGGGATTTTCAGTGGAGCGGCGCGCAGTCGTGGGCGGAAAGGCGGCCAGCGACCCGGACGGGGTCGATACTCCCAACCTGGTTGGCGATTCTGGCGGGAACGGGACGGGTCAAATCGCGGTAGCGCCGTCTGGATTGCCGGATCGGATCACGGTTTTTCTTTTTGACGATCTGCACATTGCGGCTGAAGATTTGTCGCCGGTGAAAAAGGCAGCTTCGGGTGTGCTGGCCGAGGTGGTGACTGGATCCGATATGGCGGCGGTGGTGACGCTGTCGGGAGCTGTGAACAGCGGGCTGACGCGGAACCGGGAAAAACTGCAGGCGGCGCTCGAGAATGTGCAGGCGCGGGGACCTTACCGGACAGACAAGGCGGAGTGTCCGAGGATCGGGTATTACCAGGCGGACCTGATCGTGAACAAGAACGATGCGACGGCGCTCGATGACCTGACGCGGCAGGTGCTGAACTGCAATCCGGGTATCGACCCAAAGCGAGACTTCGAGATCGCGCAGAGGCAGGCGGATTCGATGGCGCGGCAGGCGCTGAACATGGGACGGCAGGATCTTCAGACGACTTATACGAATCTTGGGGAGTTTGTGCGCAGGATGGCGAAGCTGCCGGGACAGCGCACGCTGGTGGTGGTGTCGCCGGGCTTTGTGCCGCTGGAGGCGGACTCGCTGATGCAGGAGTCGCAGGTGATCGACCTGGCGGCGCAGTCGAATGTGACGATCAGCGCGATCGATGCACGGGGACTCTACACAACGGAGCTGGATGCGAGCCAGCACAGTCCGAATCTGAGCACACAACAGCTGCAGGGTGACTACCGGCGCACGGGAATGATGATCGCCGGGAATGCGATGGGGGCGTTAGCGGATGGTACGGGGGGAACGTTCTTCGAAAACAGCAACGATCTGGCGGCGGGATTCAGGCGTGTAGCGGATGCGCCGGATGTTGTGTATCTGCTGGAGCTATCGCTGGACGGGGTGAAGGCGGATGGGGCGTATCACAAGCTGAAGGTGAAGGTGGATCGGGAGGGGGTGAGCGTGCAGGCGCGGCGGGGGTATTTTATGGCGAAGGAGGCGAAGAAGAAGGAGTAGCCCGAGCTTATTGTGGGAGCGAAGGGGCTTGGTCGGGGTGCGGGGCTGGGCTCGACGCATCGGGGCTCGGACCATCTGGAGCAACCGGATTTTGTCCCGATCCGCCAACGCCGGGAAGAATGCGGACGGTCGAGGCGAAGCGGTGGTAGTGGGTGAAGACCGTGTCGTTGAGCCACTCGGTAGGGGCATCGTCGGCGATGGTCTGAGCGTTGGCGGCGGCACTGGACCAGGCGACGCTGTGGGTGGGACAGATGAAGGTGCCGTCGCCGATGCGCACAGGGCCGTACTGGACGAGGATGGCGGCGCGGTTGAGCGATTCGCTTTTGAGGTCGGCCTGGATGGTGATGCGGAGGATGGTTCCGGTGGCGGGATCGATCCAGAGCGAGCCGTGATACTGAGAGGCGGTGCGGAGAAAAGTGACGTTGGAACCGCCGGAGGGCCTGGTTCCGATGCTGGAAATACCGCGGCCGCCGCCGTTGGGAGCGTCGTAGGTTTCTGCGGCGCGTTGGTGCTCGAGAGAGCTAATGACTTCAAAATGCGAGGCGGAGCGGGGAACGGAATATTGAAAGACGGCGGCCTCGCCGTCTGGAGTTTGCTCCCAGTGGCTCCAGGAGATTTTGCCCTGCGCGGTGTCGGTGAGGATCATACCGAGGGTCGCGCCGAACTCGCCGCCGGAGATGAGTCCGCCCTGCTGATGCCAGACGGCAGAGTGTTGGCCGGGAAGCCTGCTTTCGCGTTCGTCACGGATGGAAATTTCCTGGCTGGTACGGTCGACGAGGTGCAGGCCCGCGCGCGAGGGCCACTGGCCTTCGGTCGCGACGTAGGGGCCGTCGTCGTAGTGGAGGGTGGAGCGGGTGGCGAGGAAGTCGGGCAGGCGTGGCAGGGTTTCAACTACATATTGATGAGCGGAGCTGAGGATGTGCTGCTGAGTGGTGTTGTCTGGAGCCGGCCTGGAGGGCAACTCGCTGGGCGGGGGATCCAGGAAGGCGGATCGATCCGCTAATAGCTGCAAGGCCGGGGCAACGGGAGTGCCGATGAAGTGTGCGCCGATGCGATTGAGTGTAGTTTCGGTGAAGCGCTCGGTGAGGTCCGTTGCGGCGAGTTGGCGAACGATGTCGGCGTCGGACTTGTGGGCCGCGATGTCGGCGGTGAGGGCTTGTTCGAGTTGAGCTACAGTGAGTCGTTTTTCCGCTATGGCGGTGCGGGTAAGCAGCGCCAGGACGATGACGACAAAGAGCCGACCTTTAGGTTCAGACACTTTAAGCTCACAGGCTAACACCGGCCATCATCGCACTTCCTGGCTTGGTTCGTCCTGCCGCCCAAGGACTTACGGAGCGGCAGCAACAGAGTGATGAGCGGGGAAAAATGGCGAGGTGATCATATTACATGGGCGCATGGTATGATTGCGGCGATTTTTGTTGAGCGTTCTTAGGGATGGCTGAGCCGTTGGCTGGCGAGTGGAAAGGCTTGCAGCATCCTCGGAATTTTCATTCCTTTAAGAGGTCTTGCCATGCCAGTGTCGCTGTTGTCCATCTTCGGCAGGGGGCGCTTGATTGCCCCGGTTGCCGCAGTTCTCCTCCTTTCTGCCTGCGCGATGGGTGCGCAGGTCACGGTTGTTCCCACGTACCCGCAGGTCGGGTCGTCAAACCCGATCACGGCAACGCCGCTGGTGCCGCGTCCAGATACGAAGCCGTGCGTGGTTTCGTTGTTCGACAATCTGGCGTTTGAGGGTTTCACGCCGGCGACGTTCAGTTACACACCGCCGGCGGATTGTCCTGGACCGTGGGCGAAGGTGGTGTTCACAGCGGACTTCACCGTGACGGCGGGAACGCAATTCGACCGGACGGCCGCGTTTTATCTGGGGCACGCGAACATTTATTACGGGACGACGGCGGAGCCGCGCACGGCGCTGAGCCCCTCGTGGCATGTGGAGCGGGACGTGACGGACCTGTCGGCGATTTTCAAGTCGGCGCAGACGGGCGAAGCAAACATCGGGAACTATGTTGGGGTGTACGACGGGGTGGACTACAACGGGATTATTTATGCGAACGCTGCGCTGGAGTTTTATCCGGCGGACTATCGGGATCGCGCGCCGCGAGTGCCGGACATCGTGGTGCCGGTGAACGGGACGGGCGGCGATGCGGGGACGCTGAATACGACGACGGACCAGATTACGCAGACGCTGAATCTGCCGCAGAATGTGGAGAGCGCGTATCTGGACGTGATTGCTCAGAACCAGAGCAACGATGAGTTCTGGTATTTCTGCGTGCCCAACGATCAGGAATCGAACCTCGAGAGCTGCGGAAATACGGCGTTCCGCGAGACGGAGGTTTGGCTTGATGGGCAGCCGGCGGGCGTGGCGCCGGCGTATCCGTGGATTTTCACGGGCGGAATCGATCCGTTTTTGTGGGAGCCGATTGTCGGCGTGCAGACGCTGGATTTTGTGCCCTATCGTGTCGACCTGACGCCGTTCGCGGGCGTGCTGGCGGATGGCGGAACGCATACGGTAGCGGTGAGCGTGTACAACGCGGACAGCTATTTTCTGGCGACGGCGAATTTGCTGGTGTACACGGATCATGGCAGTTCGACGGTGACGGGCGGGTTGATCAGCAACACGCTGAGCACGGCGCCTGATCCGGCGATCACCGAGAACATCACGGCCAGCGCGGGACCGACGTACACGGGAACTGTGGACACTTCGTCGACGCGGGACTTTTCGATTCGTGGATGGGTGAACACCTCGCAGGGGCGCGTGGAGACGACGGTGACAGAGAAGGTGGCGTTCACGAACGATCAGACGTTCGATGTGTCGCCGGCAACGGACGTTCAGAACGTGCAGCAGCTAACGACGGTGGATTCTACCAGCGTGACGAAGCAGGGTTGGTGGGAGACGACGACGGAGGAGCACTTCCGGTATCCGCTGACGATCGATTTTTCGTACGTGGTGAATTCCGACGGCAGCGTGGACCAGACAACAACGGTTGCGCAGGGATACGACAAGCACAAGAAGACGAGCCAGGGTGGGTGGCCGGTGTATGAGAGCAGCGTGCATAACGAGGTGAAGTCGACGGATACGCTGCCGTTCGACGCGAGCGGAAATTTCCTCGGGCCGATGGGCAGCAAGACTTCGCAGACTTACACATGGAAGAATTCGGATGGAGCTTGCTACAGCCGGACGGTCAAGGCGGCGGCGCAGGTGCTGACCTCGGTGGAGGACGGTAAGGACTGCGACCAGGGATGGTGGCACTGGTAACAGTCGCGGGCATACCTATGGGGCTCGGGAGATTTTCTTCCGGGCCCTTTTACATTGCTGTCGTCAGACGAGCGGGAACTCGACTCGAAACATGGTGTGGAAGCCGGGAGGAAGGAACTGGGTCTGAACGGAGATGCGGCCGCCATTCTTGTCGACCAGATCCCTGGTGACCCAGAGGCCGATGCCGGTGCCTACATCTTCTTTGGTGGTAAAGAAGGGCTCGAAGACCCGCGAGAGATTTTCAGGGGCGATGCCGGCGCCGTTGTCGCGGATGGAGATGGACGCGGTTTTGTCGTGGCGTACGATTTCAATTTCGATGATGCCGCCGGAAGGAGGCAGGGCATCGCAGGCGTTGGAAACGATGTTGGTGAGGATCTGGCGGAGATCGTCGGCAGGCATGGGGAGGGTGAGCTCGACGTTGCGGCGGATGCGTATTTCCGCGCCACGGGCGGCACAGCGCGGCTGGAACATGTCGATGACGGACTCGACGGTTTCGACGACGTCCACCGGGCCCGCGGAAGATTTAGGGCGGACAAACGTGAGGGTGCGGCGGGCGATGGTGGCGAGACGGGCCAGCTCATGGTCGGCGCGCTGCAGGTAGTCTTTCGCTTTGGGCGGCAGCCCCGGTTCGGCCATGGCAAGGTAAAGCAGGTTGGTGACGGCTTCGAGGGGATTGTTGACTTCGTGCGCAACCGTGGCGGAGAGGCGGCCGATGGCGGCGAGCTTCTCGGAACGGACGAGCGCGGCTTCTGCTCTTTTGCGATCGGTGATATCGAGGGTGACGCCGTGCCAGATTTTGGGATCGGCGGCGGAGGGAGTGCCGCCGCTTTCGAGCCAGTGGATGTGGCCGTCAGGCAGTTGGATGCGGAACTCCAAGTGAAAGGAGCGAGAAGTGGCGATCGCGGCTTCGTATTCCCGCGAGAAGCGGTCCCGATCTTCTTCGTGGATCACGCTGAGAAATGCGTCGAGGGTCTCGTCCTCAGGAGAGGGACGACCGAGGACATGGGCGCCCCCTTCGGCCCAGTAGAGGCGTCGGTCGTCGGTCGAGAACATCCAGGCGGCGGCGTTGCTGGCCTGCTGCGCTTCCATCAGGGAATCGGTGCGTGCCTGCAGGGACCGGAGGGTGGCCTGAAGGCGACCGCCGATAATGCGCTGACGCTCAAACAGGAACGCAACGACGAGGCCGATCAGGAAAATGGCGGCGGTGTAAACGAGCGCCGCAGGCCGGATGGAAAGAAAACGCGGAGGCGCGAGAACGAGATGATTGAAGGCGAGCGCGGCCGAGACGGCGGCCAGGATACCGGGTCCGAGACCGCTGAGGACGGTGATGAGGGCCAGCAGGACGAAGCTGAGGGCGAGCGGTGTGCCGCGCAATACGTGGCTTTCCAGGCTCAGCCTGGCGGCAACGGCGGGAAGGACGGGGGCCGCGGCGTAGCCGAGGAGCTGGACGAGCCACGCGGAACCACGGCGAGGAGTGGGGGATGGGAGCATCGCTGGAGCCCTCCCTCGCGGAGGATCGCCGGGCCGGCTGCAAAAATCCGGAGAGCCCGGGTAATGAACTGAGGATACACAACGGTTGCCCTTCGAGGCAGACCCCGCCGTGCGCCGGAGTTTCACGCGGTCGGTTCTATGCTCACTCGCTGCGATTGGTTTCGCGGAGACGGAGCCAGCAGTGAAGAGGCCAGGCGTGGGCGTGGGCGCACCAGGGAATCATCGATGAGAGGCCGTTGGTGGGCAACAGCGAGGAGTCGATGGAGTCGGAGGCGGTCCAGAGGCCGGTCCAATACGTGGGGAAGGCGCGTGCGAAGGTGGCGAAGGTCATGCGGTGGAGGAGAGCTTCTGCGGCGGGGCGGTCGAAGGCGGCGACGCCGAGGATGACGGGGCCGTTGAGGGCGTACCAGAAGCCGCCGTTCTCGCGGGAGCCCTGGGGCGTGCCGGGGCGGACGACGGGCGTTTCAATCTGGCGCGGGCCCATGGTTTCGCCTGTGAGCAGGCGATTTTCGATCTCACTATAGAGGCGGCGCTTGCGCTCGGTGGGGATTTCGGGAATCTGGAGGGTGAAGCCCTGCGGCTCAAGCCACATTTCCTTTTCGCCGATGGGATCGTTGAACCACGCGTATGCGCGGCGAGGAAAGGCGCGGTCGCCAAGGTCGCGCATGAAGGCTTCATGGAGCTGGGTGCGGTATTCACGCATGGCGGAGGCCAGCTCGGCAGCAGCGGGAAGCTGTGCATCCTCGATCATGGTGATGAGATCGCCGAGGATGGCGATGGCCATGGCGGAGTTCATGTGGCTTTCCGAGACGTCGAAGACATCGTTGTAGGGATGCTGGGAGGGCCACCAGCCAAACATGTCGTTCCAGTCGGAGTTCCAGCGGCGGACGATCCCGTGCGTGCCGACTCCGACGCGGTCGCGGAGGAAGAGGAAGGCCTGACGCAGGTGCGCGAGTCCGGTATCGCGGCCGGAATTTTCGAGGGGATAGTAGCCGATGGTTTCGGTGAGGACGGAGAAGTCGTGGGTGACGCGGAGGTATTCGGCGAAGAGGAGGAAGAGGTAGAGCTGCTGATCGCTGGTTTGCTGCGCACCGGAAGGAGAAAAGCCGAAGCCGCGGTCGTTGAGCATGATGTTGCCGTCGGGGAGGGTGCGCTTCATGATGAAGCGCAGCGTGGAGCGGGCGATAGCGGGGTTGAAGTGGCAGAAAGGAAGCGCATGCTGGGCCTGGTCGCGCATGGAGCCGGTCCAGCCCCATTCGTAGTCGTATTCGGTGCCCTGGGGGATGATGGTTTCGTCGTAGTACTCGCGCCATGTGGCCATCTGTTCGAGGGCTGCGGCGTTCCACTGCATTTCGCGGCGCAGGATCGGCTCGGGTTCGTTGGCGCAGGCGGGGATTTTCTCGCGCCACGCGGTGGCAAATGCGGAGCCGGTGCGTTCCATGGTCGATGGCGAGGGTGGGAGCTGCGCGGCCAGGGCGCCGATGGCGGATTCCGAGGGCTCGCGGGTGTACCCGAGGGTGAAGGCGAGGTCCCGGAGTTCGCCGGGCTGGAGTTCGCCGGACCACTCGGCGCCGAGCCAGGCTCCCCTCGAGGAAGACCGGTTGCTGGATTGGGTATTTGTATCTATGGGCCGCACAAATAGCGCCGGAGGAAACTGCTCAAGGCGAGACATCTGACCGGGAGGTGGAAAAGCGAGCTTGCGCTTGGGATTTGGAGTGAAGCGGACCATGAGGGCGCGGCCGGCTTTTTCAGCGGCTTCTGGCGAGTAGGAGACTTCGTGCTGGCCGGTGTCCCAGGGAGCGAAGATCGGCTGATAGCAGGCCAGCATCGATTCTTCATACGCAAGGTGCAGCGGGTTATGCCCGGTGTTGTGGAGACGAACTTCGACGAGGAAAGCAGATACGCCCTGGTGGATTTTGGTGGAGGGTGGGACGGAGATGCGGCGCGTGATGGCGAGCGATGGGGTGAGGGCGTACTCATAGCGAGCGAAGCCGACGCCGAAGCGTTTGCCAGCGGCGAGGGCGGCGGGGGAATCGAGGCCGGTGAGGAGCTGATTTGTGCCGTCGATGGTGACAGATGCCTGATAAGCACCAGTGAAGCTGGACGATTGCTGCGTGGGATCCTGGTTCACGAGGGGCTGGTTCATGCGGCCCCAGGCTCGTTCGCCGGTAAGCATCTGCAGCACCCCGCTGGCGTGGGCAAAGACCGTGAGGCGGTAGTTGCCGAGGAGGAACCAGGGATCGTCGGGGAGCATGGGGGTGTGGTCATGGACAGGGCTGGAGGGAAAGCGCAGAGGTCCTGTGTAGTGGTACGCAGGCAAGCCATGGTCGTCGTCGATCCATCCTCCCAGCGCAGACTGACCGGGCGACGCGGATGTTGTGGAGGCGGAAAGCGCAGCTGGCAGAAGGGAGCTAGCGGTGGCAGCAGCAGCGGCGGCAAGAAAATCCCGGCGCGTAGGGAAATCGTTGTTCGATGGCATGAACGAGGTCTCGATTCTTTTGGCGGGATGAATTCTACAGTGCGCAGGAGCGTAATGTTATGGAGCCCGGTGGGGTGGGGTTTCATCGAACGAAAAAGGGAGGAAGTGAATGTCGAAGATTGTTCGTTTTTATGAATTGGGTGGGCCGGAGAAGCTGAAACTGGAAGACGGGCCGGCGCAGGAGCCGAAGGAAGGCGAGGTGCGGCTGCGAGTGCACGCGACGGGGCTGAATCGCGCGGAGTTACTTTATATGGCCGGGCATTATTTCGAGCAGCCCAAGCTGCCGTCGCGTATTGGATATGAGGCGGCGGGTGTCGTGGAGGCAGTTGGCCCTGGCGTCGATAAAAGCCTGGTCGGCAAGAAGGTCGCCACAGTGCCTGGCTACTCGATGAACGATTATGGCGTACTGGGGGAAGAGGCGGTGGTGCCGTCGCGGTCCCTCGGAGAGTATCCGGAGAAGCTGTCGCCGGCGGAAGGCGCGGCGATCTGGATGCAGTATCTGACTGCGTGGGGCGCGCTGGTGCATCTGGGCAAGGCAGCAAAGGGGGATTTTGTGCTGTTGCCAGGGGCGTCGAGCAGCGTGGGGCTGGCTGCGATCCAGATTGTGAAGGACGCGGGGGCGACGGCGATTGCGGCGACGCGAACTTCAAAGAAGAAGAAAGAGCTGCTGGAACTGGGCGCCGACGATGTGATCGTAACCGACGAGGAGGATTTGCCGGCGCGGGTAAAGGAGATCACGGACGGCAAAGGCGCGCGGATTATCTTCGATCCGGTGGCGGGGCCGTTTGTAGAGAAGCTGGCGGAAGCGGCTGCGCCGGGCGGGGTTATCTATGAGTATGGTGGGTTGTCGGGGCAGCCTACGCCGTTTCCAACACGGGCGTCGATGACAAAGGGAATCAGTATGCGCGGGTATTCGCTGATGGAGTTTCGGACGGTGCCGGCGGTGATTGAAGGCGCGAAGAAGTACGTGTACGACCGGCTGGCGGATGGGCGGTTCCAGCTGAAGATCGCAAAGACGTTTCCGCTGGCGCAAGCGAGGGAGGCTTATGAGTATCTGGCGTCGAACGAGCAGGTGGGGAAGGTTGTGATCACGGTGTGAGGCGCGGCAGCCACCCCACGGTGGTGCTGCCGGTTAGAATTCGCATCTCTTCACGCCGGGAGTTCCGTTCAAGGGTGAATCGTTCAAGGGTGAACCGTTTGCCACTGATCTGTCCGCGCTGACTCGAAGATTGCGTCGATGACTGCCATATTGGCAATGCCCTCTTCAAGGGAGACCGGGACGGGTGTGCCTTCGAGGATGGCGCGCGAGAAGGCATCGCCCTGCAGCGTGTATTGGTCGGCGGTGGGGAAGGTTTCCATGGCTAGTCCGCCGCCGAAGAGGTCGCGGCCGTCGTCGATGAAGAGGCGGGTGGGGCGGTCGGGCGGCGCGTTGAAGGGGATTTCGATTTCGATGCGGCCCTTTGTCCCGAAGAAATGCACGCGCTGATACGGCACAAGCTGCGTGCCGCAGGTGAAGATGGCCTGGCCCGCGGGGAAATCGAGGACTGCGGAGGTGAGGCGGTCGGTTTGCAGTTGCGGGTCGCGGTCGATGAGGCCGCAGACGCGGGTGGGTTCCTGCCCAAAGGCGTAACGCGCGGAGTGGATGCAGTAGCAGCCGATGTCGTAGAGAGCGCCGCCGCCGGTTTCTGGTTGATTGCGGATGTTGGCGGGATCGTTATTGAAATAGCTGAAGAAGGCGGCGATCGAGCGGAGCTGGCCGATGCGCCCTTCGTCGAGGAGGGCGCGGAGGCGCAGCCATTGCGGGTGAGAGCGGATCATGAAGGCTTCGCCGATGAGGACGCGGGTGCGGTCGCGGACGGGGAGCAGGGACTCAGCTTCGACACGGTTCATGGCGATTGGCTTTTCGCAGAGGACGTGCTTGCCAGCTTCGGCGGCGCGGATGGTCCAGGGAACGTGGAGCTGGTTGGGAAGGGGATTGTAAATAGCGTCGATGTTGGGGTCGGCGAGGAGTTCTTCGTAGGAGCCGTAGGCGGTGGGGATGTTGAGCCGCGCGGCTACGGTGCGGGCGCGGGCAAGGTCGCGGGAGGCAATAGCGGCGACGGTGGAGAACTGGCCGCGCTGCATACCCGGGATGACTTTTTTAACGCCGATGTTAGCGGTGGAGAGGACGCCCCAGCGGACTTTTTTCGTCATGGATACAGGGTACAGGTGCAGGTTACAGGGCTCAGCTTACAAAACGGAAGGGCGTCTTCTGAACTGAAAAGTGCTCGCGGGGGCTATCGCTGGGACAGGGCTTTTCTAACGGCGCGATCGATGGTTGCGACAGAGCCGGAGTCATACCCAGCTTCCTGAAAGACGATCACGCCGTGGCGATTCATCACATAGGTTCGCGGGATACCGCCGTTCGCGAGGCGGGAAAAGACGGCTCGCTTCGGGTCCCACGCGAGCGGGAAGGTCAGCGCGGAGTGGGTCTTCTGAAAGCGGAGGACCGTGTCCTTGTCCTGCTCACGGGCTATCGCAATGAAAGCGAAATCGGGCGAGGATTTGTACTTCTGCCAGACTTGCTTTTCCATTTCGGGCATTTCGACCTGGCAGGGTTCGCACCACGTAGCCCAGAAGTTGACCACGACCACCTTGCCGGTCTGAACGGCGAGCGAGAAGGCGCCGCCCGAGGCCTGATCGACAGAAAAATCGGGCATTTTGTCCCCGACCTTCGTGTAGTTATCGATGCCCTGGCCTGACGCGGAACTAGCCGACAAAGTAAGGAGCAGAACGGCCAGCGAAAGGAGGGTTTTCAGGCGGCGTGGATTCATGGCCGGATGGGTGACCCTCAGACTCCGGCCTGGACCATCATTTCGCGGATCTGGCCGCGCCAGCGCTGGAGTTCGACGCGGTCGCCGAGCTTGAGTTGCTGGGCGGCTTCGCCGAGGGTGATGCGGCGGGAGTAAAGCTCGTCGGTGACCCGATCGGCGAGATCGGGGAGAAAGAGGCTCTTGCCGCCCTGCTGCTGGATGGTTTCCGGCATGGTGCTGGACTGATAGAGCTCGAACTTACTCTGATCGCCGAAGTAGCCATTGCGGATGACGTGGACAACGCCCGCATTGACGGTTTCGAGATAGTTGTGCAGCAGCTCGAGGGAGTCGCGCTGGCGATTGATGACCCAGAGGGTGATGAGGGGACGTGCAAGTTCCTTGAGAGAGTCGAGCAGGATGCCGGCGTGATCCTTCACGGCATCGTTGTTGCGCGCCGGAGTATTGACGACGACGGCTTTGAAGGGGTTCGCATCGCAGGTGTTGACGAGATTGATCCAGCCCTCGACCTCGTCGAGGCTGGCGACTTCGCCTTCGACGGTGCGGCGGTAGGCCTTCCAGACGTCGGGATTGGTGGTGTCGGCCTCGAGCAGACGGACATAGCGATGCTCGGTGGTCAGGTAGTCGAGGACGGCCATCGCGGTGAGGGATTTGCCGACGCCTCCCTTGCTGCCGCTGACGAAGATAATGGGTTGATTCATGCAATCTTTCCTGGCGCAGAATAAGGGGCGGGATGGGTTGAGAAGGCACCCGCCGGCAATGGGGACGTCAATTCGCGCGAGCCAGCTGCCAAAGCGTCATTCCTGATTTCTGCTCTACGCAGACGGAAAACTTGAGGAGGACCTCAGCGATTCTGAGAGTACACGGGCGGCGGGGCTGGGGCAATGAGAAATCCGGGTAAGAGTGCTCGCCCGGTTACGTGCGGCAACTGGTGGGTGAGACGGGCGCGCCGCCGCCGACGAAGTGGACGATCTCAAACTTGTCGCCCTCGACGATAGAGGTGGAGGGCCAGGCAGGACGGGAAACGATGGATCCGTTGTGCTCAACGGCGATGCGATCGGGCTTGAGGCCGAGGGCAGTGAGGAGGTCCTGCAGGGTGGCGCCAGGGGCGAGGCCGGGGAAGGTGCGGGGCTGGCCGTTGATGAGGAAATCCATTACAGGGTACAGGCTACAGGTTACGGGTGACAGGTGACAGGTTACAGATGATTTCGAGACGACGGGTTGGTGACGATCCCACATCCAGGCACCAGGAAGCCTTCGAGGGCTCATGCCAGGTTGTGGGGCCCCCGCAGTTGTCAGCGGAGCATTTTCCAGATTTGCCAGCAGAGGCAGCCGAAGATCATGAAGACGGTTTGGAGGAGCAGGGCAAGGGCGAGACCGCGGCAAGCGCCGACGTTGAGTTCGCCGTGGGCCTCGGCGGCGGAGATGAAGCGGGCCTGGTCTTCCGTTTCTACGTCGAAGTCTCGGATGTCCAGCGATGAGTTGAAGGAATGGATGGCCATAAAAATCCCCCTCGTAGAAACGGTATCGACTGGGGAGGGCCAATAGTTGAGAAGATGCGTCAGAAACAGCGATGGCGTGCCAGAAGAGGACAGGTGAAGTAGGGCAGATCAAAATGGGAAGGCCCGGATTTGGTGACCCGGGAAGCCTTCGGGTGGGGATCACCCACGCTGGGAGAACGCTGCTCTATTTGGCCGAGGTCTGAGCGATCGCCAATTCGGTGACCGTTGTGTAGCCATGCTCGACGACCCTGGCGGCGCGGGCGCGGTAGATGTCGGGGTCCTGGGGCGCCCAGGTGCCGAGGCCATCGACATAGCGGTTACACATGCAGAAGACGGCGGCGATGAGGACGGTGTCGTGGATCTCGCGGTCGGTAGCGCCGGCGTGGCGGGCGGCGGCGATGTCTTCTTCGGTGACGTGCTTGCCGCTCTGCTGCACTTTGCCTGCGATGTTCAGCAGAGCTTTCAGCTTCGGTGAGATATCGGCATGGAGCCAGTCGGTTTTGACTTTTTGCACGAGAGCTTCGTCGTGGTCGAGTTGGGCGGCGGCGATCGCACCATGAATGTTCTGGCAGAAGTAGCAGTCGTTGCGCCAGGAGACGTGAGTGGCGATGAGCTCGCGCTCGCCGGGCGAGAGCGTGCTTTCGCCGCGCAGAAGGATGTTAACGAGCTGGTTGATGGGTGCGGCGGTTTCGGGGCGGAAGGTCATGGGCCCGACAATGCCGGGAAATTCGCGGCCGAGCTCGGGGGCGATGGGCAGATTGATGTAGGCCATGGAGGGTAGCTCCTATGCGAGCGCGGAAATGTCCGGGGACGATGCATGGGATGGTACGGCCTGGTCGAAGGTTCACGCATCAGTCGAAAGGTTGAGATCATTACCCAACTGCGTGCGGTTGTGAGGAATGGGCTGAGGCGGGGATAATCGCGTCGCTTGTTCTGATGCCGGTCCCCAAGTCCGGCTTCGAAGCCGGCGGCCCTGATTCTCAGGACTGAATTGCCTCAAGTATGACGCAGACAATGAACGCAGCTGGGGTGCGCTTCGCCGAGAACCGTCTCGCTTACTCGGGATGGCGTGTCGCAATCGTGTGCCACGTCGGAGTGCTGACGGGTTTCGCGACGGTTTTCATTTACAGCTTCAGTGGTTGATGCTGGGGCCGTGTCTACGACAGAACAGGATCGTACACCCGCATACGGAATGCTTTCTGCACGGTTATGCTGGTGGGTGCGCTGGCGATGATGGGGTCGGCGTATCGATTCGCTTCGCATGCGCCAGTGCCGAGCGTCGAGGTGGAAGACCCGTTGTTGAGTTCGGGAGCGAGTCAGAGAATTGGAGGAGGAAGACGATGGCACATATTGCATTGGAAGAGGGAGTGCCGGGCATCGTGGGGGCGTTTGCTTTCCGGCCAGAGACGGCGAAGCCGATGCGTGAGCTGGCAGAGATTTTGCTGCGCGGCGAGAGCACGCTGACGAGCGCGGAACGCGAGGCGATTGCGGCAGTCGTGTCGAACGGGAACGAGTGCCGTTTCTGCCAGCTCTCGCACAGCGCGGCGGCGGCCGAGCATCGCGGGGGACGAGAGGCGGATTACCAGTGGATTGAAGAGGTGAAGGCCAATCCTGACTCTGCGGACGTTTCGCCGAAGCTGCGGATTCTGCTGAGCATTGCGAGCAAAGTGCGTGAGAGCGGGAAGAAGGTTACCCAGAACGATGTTGCGACCGCGCGGGCGCAAGGCGCCACCGACAGGGAGATTCACGACACGGTGCTGATTGCGGCGGCGTTCTCGATGTACAACCGCTATGTGGATGGGCTGGCGACGTGGCAGCCCGAGGGCATTGAGGCTTACAGGGCTATGGGCAAGCGCATGGCGCAAGAGGGCTATGCGGGGCGGCCTGCGGAACTGGTGGGGGTTAGTGGAAGCCGGTAGCCAGTAGCGTGACTCGCTGGCGTTTCGCTTTTTCGGCTACTGCGGGGCCGGGGGACTGGGCGGCGGAGATGTGGATGCTCCGGCGGGTTGCTTCACGAAAGTAAAGTCGCAGGGGCGGCTCTCGATGCCGATTCCGGTGTCGCGGGCCCCTTTTCCCTGGTCGCCGTCGCAGTGGGACTTGACGGTGTACTCATACTCCTCGCCTTTAGAGCGAGTAATTACCAATCCTTTCCACATGATTTGGCAATTGAATCCTTCCTTCAGAGTCAGGATGGATTACATTGAACCGCGCCCTGCTGCTCAACGGCTCTTCCTCTTCTACGCTCCAATATACCTGGGACGAGATCAGAGGTAGATAGCCTTGTGCCCCGGGCACTCCTGTGTAGCTTGTTCCACTAACGTCGCCAGTAACGGCGCTCCATGGCGCGCTAAGTAGGCTATGCCGCCGATGGTCCGTTCCTGGGGGTGGTGGTCGGGGAAGAGATTGAAGCTGAGGGTATCGACGTGGCGGCGGATGCTGCCTTCGCGCTGGAGCTGGTAGTTGGCGGCGAGGCGGCGGAGGCGGTTCATCTGATAGCGCATTTTTGAGGCGGAGACCTGGGCGGAGCGGCCGAGCGCTGGGTCGAGCGAGTTAGTCCACGCGAGGAGCGCTTCGAGTTCGTCGTCGAGCGCGTTGCCGGTCGCGGAGAGGCGGCGCTTGCCTTCGACCGGCATGGAGCGTGCGCCGAGGCGGTGGGCCAGCTCGTCGGCGTGAGTGGTGAGGATGTCTTCAAGGGTGAGCTCGTGCTGGGCCATCACCTTGGCAATGCTGGGCTCGATGAGGGTGGCGCTGAGGCGCGGGAGGACGGGGGTGGTCCGGCCGAGGATCGCCTGGTATAGGACCTGGTTCTGCGCGTAGTAGGCGATTTCGGCGGGGCCACCGATGACGGCCTGCGTGGGGAGCAGGTAATCCTGAAAAACGGGGCGCAGGAGAGCGTTAGGGCTGAGGCGTTCGGGAGTGGTGTCGAGGATAGAGAGGAGGTCGGCGGTAGTATGGGTCGCCTTCGCCGCCTGCCAGTTGCCATTCTTGCGGCGGAGGGGGACGCGGGCGCCGGATTCATCGATGAGGAAGAGCAGGCTTGAGCCGGGGGCTACGAGGACCTGAGAGTGATAGCCGCGTTCGGCGAGAAGCTTGTCGCGCTCGTGAAGGGCGGCTTCAAGGGCCTCGGCGTGCTCGATGGCGTGGCGGAGGACGGGAGCGCCGAGGGCGTGAAAGGCGCGCGTGGAGGCGTCGATGACGACGAGCCCGTAGTCGGCGAAGGTGTTGGCGAGGAGGCGGGCGAACGCGGATGTGAAGGTAGCGATGGGGGTGTAGGCGGCGGTGAGGAGATCGAACTCGGGCGTCCCTCCGATGAGCTCGGCGGCTCGTTCGAGGACGGTGGCGATGTTGGGGCCGAGGTGGAGACCACCGACGGGCGAACCACCCCCGCGAGCGAGCTCGCCGGGGACCCCGGGCGAAGCGGCAGGGGCCTCGTCGACCCTGAGGCGCAGCGTGTGGAGTGCGTGACGCGAGGGGAGGATGACGTGGTCGGCCTCGGCGAGGTCGTGGTCTTCAGTGGCGAGCCAGAAGATGGGGACCGCATTCGCCGCCTGGGCCCGCTGGATGATGGTGGCAGCTTTGTGGAGGGTGAAAAGGGGTCCGCCGAAGAGGGCGACCTGCTGGCCGGTGACGACGGCGCCTGCACCCTGGCGGAGGCGCTCGATGTTGGCTAGTGTTTTGGTGGAGGCGGTTGTGGCGCCGGAAAACCAGCTTCGGTTTTGTTCGAGGAGGAGATCGGCGAGGGCGTTGCGGTGGGCCGGGCTTTGGGCGGGGATGGTATTGGCCCAGGCAGTCGACCACGGAGTGGAGACGTAGAAAGGAGCGATGGGCTCGTGGCTCGAGGTGTAGTCGAGGAAGAGGCGGGTAAGGCGAGGGAGGATCGAGATGGGATAGCAGTCGACGTTCACGGCTTAGGCCTGATGGAAGTTTCTCATGGGTCGGGTGGGCATTATACGGGGGCCTATGGTCGGATGTTGGGCAGCGGCGGGAAGATGCAGAAGTGCGTAGAACAGAGAATAGGGAATAGGGAACAGGGAATAGGGAAAAAGGAGCCGTTTACGAGATGGATGCGAAGACGGCGGTTGGGTGCGGCTTCTCGTGCCGGGCTTCGGCGAGGATGGCGTCGACGGCGCCCACCAGTTCGGTTGACCGCTGGGAGATTTCGCGGGTGACGGCAGTCTGTTGCTCCATGGCGGTTGCGATGCTGCCGACGTACTGGTCGACCTGGGAGACGGCGTCTACGGTCCGATGGATGCTGCTGGCGACGCGGGAAGAGATTTCCTGGACGGAGCCGATTTCTTTTCCGATTTCGTCGGTGGCTCGCGCGGTTTGGCTGGAGAGATTCTTGACCTCGTGGGCCACGACGGCAAAGCCCTTGCCGGCTGCTCCGGCGCGCGCAGCTTCGATGGTGGCGTTGAGGGCGAGCATATTGACCTGGCCGGCGATGTTGCGGATCAGGTCGACGATCTTCTCCATGGCCTTGACCGTTTGAAGCAGATGCGCGGCCTCGGCGCCTGACCCATGGGCGGCGTTGCGGATTTCCTCGGTGGCGGCGCGCGAGAGGTCCATGTTGCGGCAGATTTCCCCGATGGAGGCGGACAACTGCTCGGTGGCTGCAGCCACGGACTGGGCGGTGGTTTGCGTGGTCTCGGTCTGGCCCACGATGCCGGTGAGGTTGGAGGCGAACTTAATGACCTTAAGGGGGCGGCGGTTGAGATCGAGAATGGGGTTGTAACTGGCCTGGATCCAGACCTGCCTGGAGTGCTTGCCGAATCTCCTGTAGACGCGGGAGTCGGGCCTGCCGGCGCGGAGATTGGACCAGAACTCGCGATACTCGGCGGTCTGCTCGAAGCCCGGCTCGACGAAGATGGAGTGGTGACGGCCGACGATTTCAGGGAGGGTGTAGCCCATGAGGTCGAGAAAAATGGGATTGGCGTTGAGGATGATGCCGTCGAGATCGAATTCGATCACGCCCTGCACGCGATGGATGGCGTCGATGATGCCCTGAACTTCGAGGTTTTTGAGTTTTTGGGCGGTGATGTCGGTGGCGAATTTGACGATTTCGACGAGATTGCCACTCGGATCGAAGACGGGATTGTAGCTGGCAAGAAGCCAGACTTCCGTACCGTCTTTGGCGAGGCGCTTGTACTCGGCCTGGTCGAACTGACCGCTGCGCAGCTTGCGCCAGAATCCGGCATAGTCGGCGCTGGCGGCGTATTCGGGATCGACGAAGATGCGATGGTGGCTGCCGCGAACCTCTTCGAGGGTATAGCCCATCGTCGTGAGGAAGTTCTGATTGGCGTCGAGAATGATGCCGTCGGGGCTGAACCGGACCACTGCTTCCACGCGATCGATGGCGTCGACGAGGCCGCGCAATTCCAGATCCTTGAATTGCGCCGCTGCGGGTTGCGCACCATGAGCGGCGAGGCGGGGAAATATTTTGGAAAGGAAACTTCCGGACATGAACGCTCCGCGGAATGGGTTTTAACTGAGTTGCCGGAAATGAATACGGATCATCGCGACCAATGCCAGCTAGCCTAAGCTCTGGATCGGCACACCAGCGAGGAACTTGAATTCGGTTGGCCGTTGGCCAGTCTCGCGACCTGTGGCCGGATGGTACCTTGAGGAAGCGAGGTGAGGATGGCGAAGAAGAGCAAGAAGAAGAAAAGTGGGGCGGCGAAGACCGATCCGCATGCGATACCCGTGGTGAAGAAGCTCAAGATTCGGTCGGGTGGTCCCGCGAAGGTTTTAGCCTCGCAGGTGGCATACGACGGTTCGCTGTTTCGGGTTTTGAGCGAGGAGATTGAGGAGCCGACCGGGAAAAAGGTGAAGCGGGAGGTGATCCGGCACAACGGTTCGGCGGTGATCCTGGCGATCGACGACTCGAAAAGTAAAAAGAACCCCCTGGTGCTGATCGAGCGGCAGTTCCGGCATGCTGCCCAGCAGTATATGTACGAGGTGCCGGCGGGCAAGATGGAGGAGGGCGAGGATCATCTGGAGGGGGCAAAGCGGGAGCTGCTGGAGGAGACCGGCTATCGCGCGAAGAAGTGGACGAAGCTGGTGCGCTACTTCGCAAGTCCAGGATTTTTAGGGGAATGGATGCAGGTTTTTCTGGCAGAGGATCTGACGGCGGGGAAGGCGCATCCGGAGGAGGACGAGACGTTCGAGCTGCAGTTTGTCCCGCTCTCGGAGTTACTAAAGTTAATCTCCTTAGGGAAGATTCTGGACGGTAAAACTCTGATTTCAGTAATGTATTACGCGCGTATGCGAGGGCGGAAGAAAAAATGATGTGAGGTTTCCTGCGTGAAAGCGGAAAACCAAAGCTGAGGGCGCGGCGTCTTTATCAGGACAGGTTGGAATCCCCAACCCACACTGCCTGACAGGAAGGTTCGCGCACGTGGCTCAGTACAGAGGCAAGGTGAAGTGGTTCAACAACGCCAAGGGGTACGGGTTCATTGGCCGGGATGACGGGCCCGATGTGTTCGTTCACTACAGCGCGATCCAGGTGGATGGATATAAGAGTCTCAAAGAGGGCGACGATGTAGAGTTCGACATCGTCCAGGGGCAGAAGGGGCCGCAGGCGGACCAGGTAATACGGGCCCGGGACACCAATGCCGATGCGGCGTAAGCCGCGCAACTTCCTCCCATATATTCGCTGGACAGCTGACTCACCGGGGTGCGTTTTCTCACGAGCCTCGGTGTCATGAGCCTCGCTGTGGTGCAGGATGCGACGCATACCCGGGAGTGGGCGCGAATTTCCTGAACATTTCCTGACATGATGTAATCGACAGCGATGGATAATCGGTCGATTGCGCAGATGCTCGCGGATACGGCGGACCTGCTGGAGATCAGCGCGGGCGATCCTTTTCGTATCCGTTCGTACCGGCGTGCGGCGGAGGCGGTGGAGTCTTCGACCGTTCAGTTGAGCTCGATTGCCAACGATCCTAAAAAATTGCAGGAGATTCCCGGCATCGGCAAGGGAATGGCGGCGAATATCCAGGAGATTGAGCGGGCGGGGACGCTGCCGCTGCGCGAAGAGCTGCTGTTGAAGTACCGGCCGACGATGCTGGAGCTGCTGCGGCTGCCGGGGATGGGTCCGAAGACGGTGGCGCTGTTATGGGAGTCCCTGCAGGTGGCCTCGGTAGAGGATCTGGAGAAGGCGATTGCGGCGGGGCGGCTGGACGGACTGCCGCGCTTCGGCGAGAAGCTGATCGAAAAGCTGCGCAAGGGGATTGAGGATTTCAAGCAGAACAGCAGCCGTTTTCTGCTGGACGATGCGGAGACAGCGGCAGAGAAGCTGATTGCGTATCTGAAGGGATTCCCCGGGATCGAGACGATTCTGCCGGCGGGTTCGTTGCGGCGGGGACGCGATACGGTGGGCGATCTGGACATTCTGGCGACGGGGCCGGCATGCGCCGAGGATTGCGTGGGTGCGGCGGTAGAGTATGTCGCGAATTATCCGGCGCTGCATACACTGCTGGCGAAAGGGCAGAACAAGGTTAGCTTTCGGCTGCGGAGCGGATTGCAGGTGGATGTGCGTTTGCTGCCGGTGGGGTCGTATGGGGCGGCGCTGCAGTACTTCACCGGGTCGAAGATGCACAACGTGACGGTGCGGCAGCGAGCGCTGAAGCGCGGATTCACGCTGAGCGAGTATGCGCTCGCGCGGGTCGAGGATGGGTCATTTGTAGCGGGGGCGACGGAAGAGGAGATTTACGGGGCTCTCGGTTTGGACTGGATTCCCCCGGAGCTACGGGAAAACAACGGAGAGATAGAGGCAGCGGAGGAGCATCGGCTACCGGTGCTGATCGAAGAGGCGGACATTCGCGGCGATGTGCACATGCACACGGTGGAGACGGATGGGAAGAACACGATCCGGGAGATGGCGGAGGCGGGCATCGCGCAGGGGTATGAATACATCGCGATCACGGATCACTCGAAGAACCTGGCGATGACAAATGGGCTGGACGATGCGAGGGCGGTGGAGCATATTCGGCGGATTCGGGCTGTGGACGCCGAAATGGCGGGGAAGATTCGGGTGTTTGCCGGAATTGAAGTGGACATTCTGGTAGACGGGGCGCTGGATTTGTCCGACGAGGTGCTGGCGCAGATGGATGTGGTGATTGCGAGCGTGCACTCGCTGTTCAACATGCCGCGGGAGCAGATGACGGAACGGATGCTGAGGGCGATGGAGAACCCTTACGTGAAGATTCTCGGGCATCCGACGGGGCGCCTGTTGTTGCGCCGGGAGCCCTACCAGATGGACCTGGCGGCGGTGCTGCAGCGCGCGGCCGCGGTTGGCGTTGCCGTCGAACATAATGCCTATCCGGACCGGCTGGATTTGTGCGATCGCGATCTGCGCCTAGCAAAAGAACTGGGATGCCGCATCGCGATCAACACGGATGCGCATCATACGAGTCATCTTGCGAAGATGGGTTACGGGATCCGGCAATTGCGGCGGGCGTGGTTACGCAAAGAGGATGTGCTGAACACGCTGGGCGCGGGTGACTTTTTGGCGGCGCTGCGACCACGCAGCAAGCCAGCGGCCGCGTAGGTTGAAACGACTCCGTTAGAATGCGATAAACGCCATGTCCGACAGCAACGAAGCCGGCAATCATCCCCTGTTTACGGTCCTTGCGGCGACGGTTTTCGTCGTGTGCGCCATAGGGGCGTATGTGTGGATCAACTACCGCGGGCCGGTCCACGCTGGACAGGTGGTTTCCGTGTCGGCGTACCCAATCCATCGCGAACTGTCGACGGGTGCGGCTCTGGGCGGCGTCACCGGTGGCGCGAACATCTACGACGAAGAGATCGTGATCGCCGATGTGAAGATTAAGAGCACCACGAAGCTTCCGCTGTTCCTGCACGACATGTATGGCGATGTGACGCTGCCGAACGGCGATATTGAGCGCAGCGTGGCGGCCAATGGACCGGATTTTCAGAAGGTTTTCGTGGCTTATCCGGCGCTGGCTCCGCAGGAGAAGAGTCCTGTGCCGCGCGACATCACGATGACGCCTGGTCAGGAGATCGAGGGGCAGATGATCTTTCACTTCCCGATCACGCAGAAGGACTGGGAAGCGCGGAAGGGGTTCGATGTGGTGGTGGGGTTCATCAACCAAAAAGACCTGGTGCTGCACACCATGCCTGAAGGCAGGCAATAGGCAACAGGGAACAGCCAATAGTTGTGTCCCGCCAGGGTCTGTTCCTCTGCTCTCGTCGTTGGGCTGCGACGCCAGTCCTCGAAAATCTGATTTACTTCTTCTATGTTCGCTAAGGCGCAGCGGGTTCACTTCATCGGGATTGGCGGGATCGGAATGAGCGGGATCGCGGAGATCCTGCTGAACCTGCGTTATCCGGTGAGCGGGTCGGACCTGCGGCGGTCCGCCGTGACGGAGCGGCTGGCGACGCTGGGCGCAACGGTGTTCGAGGGACACGCGGCGGCGAACGTGGTGGGTGCGAGCGTGGTAGTCGTCAGCTCCGCGGTGCATGAGGGCAATCCGGAAGTCATCGAGGCGCGGGCGCGCAAGATTCCGGTGATCCAGCGCGCGGAGATGCTGGCGGAGCTGATGCGGCTGAAGTACGGCATCGCGGTTGCGGGCATGCATGGCAAGACAACGACGACATCGATGGTGGCCTCGGTGCTGACGGCTGGCGGGCTGGACCCTACCGTGGTGGTGGGCGGCCGCGTGGATGCGATGGGATCGAATGCGCGGCTGGGGCAGTCGCAGTACCTGGTCGCGGAAGCCGATGAGAGCGACCGTTCGTTTTTGCGGCTCTCGCCCATTCTGGCGATTGTGACGAATCTGGATCGCGAGCACATGGATTGCTATCGCGACATGGCGGACGTGGAGGATGCGTTCGTCGAGTTTATGGAACGCGTGCCGTTTTACGGGGCGTGCGTAGCGTGCGCAGACGATGCATTGCTGACGGGCATTCTGCCGCGGGTGCGGCGGCGGGTGTTCACGTATGGGGCATCGCCGCAGGCGGATTTTGTTTTGCGGCTGCTGCCTGCGTTACCCGGGCCGGAGCAAACCGGCGCCGGCGAGCGTCTCTGCCGGACACGGTTTGAAGTGGCGGCGGCCGGGGATGTCTATGGGCCGCTGGAGCTGCATGTTCCGGGCATTCACAACGTGTTAAATGCAACAGCGGCGGTTGCAATTGGCGCGCAGCTGGAGATTGCGCCGGAGGCGATTGCCAGCGGGCTAAAGTCGTTTCGCGGCGTCGATCGGCGATTCCAGGTGAAGGGGTGCGTGCGCGGAGTAACAGTAATCGACGATTATGGGCATCATCCCACCGAGATTCGAGCAACGCTCCGGGCGGCGAAGGACTGCGGGTACGGCGGAGTGCATGTGATCTTTCAGCCGCATCGATACACGCGCACGCGCGACTTGATGGAGGAGTTTGTGCATGCCTTCGACGACGCATCGTCGGTGGAGGTGCTGGATATTTACGCCGCCAGCGAGGAGCCGATTGCGGGGATCACGGCGCAGGCGCTGGTGAAGGCCACGCACCGTGGCGAGGTCGAGTATGCGGCGTCGTCAGAAGAGGCGATTCGGCGGGCCCTGGAGCGGGCGCGTGAGGGGGATGCGATTCTGACCCTGGGCGCAGGGAATGTTTCGCAGTTGGCTCCGGTGGTTGTGGAGAGACTGAAGGGCAGGCAATAGGCAACAGGCAATAGGGAGTAGGCAACAGGCGAGCGGTTGGCTGGTAGCCCGTAACCCGCTGCCAATAAAATGTGGCCAATAGCCGGTAGCCAGGGACCACTATCTGGGAGCGTTAGAACAGGAAAGAGCGATCCTGGTCGAAGATCTCGACACAGAACCGCTCTTTGTTGTTTCTGGCTTACTGAAACAGCCTAGTTCTTGGCGAGCTTATATCCGGCGGCTTTCGCGTCAGCTTCAGACATAAACTTCCCGTTCTTGGTTGTGCCGTACTCCTTGTCACCCGAACCGTGGTAGACCTTCGTGTTCAGGTTGACCCATACCATGCCTTTGGACTTCGCAGCAGCGATATCGCCGGCGTTCGGCGGCGGAGCCTTGGCAGCAGCAGCTGTCTTCGCGGCAGGCGTGCTGGCAGCCGGAGCGGAGCTGGCGGCGGGGGCTGGCATGGTCTTGGCAGGAGCCGATGGCGCCGGCGTGCTGGCAGCCGGTGTGGACGCTGGCGCCGCCTTGTCTTTCTTTGACTTCTTCGAAGACGAGGTCGACGTCGACGAGGCCGGCGTTGTGCTCGCGGTGCTGCTGGCCGGGGTCGTGGCCGCAGCAGCCTTCGACTTTTTGGACTTGGACTTGGAGGTGGTGGAAGTGGATGTGGAGGATGAGCTGGCGGGGGTGGTCGCCTGAGCCAGCAGGAGGCTGGCGGACATCACCGAGCCCAGAGCCAAAATGAGAATCTTCTTCATGTTGATCGTGAGTACCTTTCCTTTATCGAATCGCAAGTGCACAGTGAGCCTTGATTGAGTTGGCCAGCCCTGTCATCGGAGCCGGAGAGGATTTACTTTGTCGTCTTGGCTGGCGGTTGGTTGGCAATCACCAGTTTGGAGATTTTCGTATAGGTGGCAGCGGGGACAATGCCCTTCGTCTTGAGCTGGGTTTTGTTGGCATAGGGGCGTCCGTCAATAATCTTCTGGGCATAGACGTCTCCGACGCCGGGCAGGGCTTTCAGCTGGTCCTTCGTCGCCGAGTTGAGGTCGACGAGCGTGCTGGGAGCCGCGGCTGCCGCGGGCTTGGTTGCCGGTTTGGTCTGGAGGCCGATGGCCGGCAGAGCGGTGAACAGGATGGTCGAAGCCAGAGCCAATACAGCCGGGGTGAATCGTTTGAAGTTCATCGTGTCTCCTTTGGTTCTTTCTTCTGACTTGCCGGACCCAGGCTGCGTGTCAACATGCGCGTCAACGCGAACCCGATCCGGGACGATGCCGGTCCAGGTCCCTGAACATCCGACAGAGCGACTTAACTCTTGTTGCCACCAAACAGGCCGGTGGCTGCGCTGAGCAGGCTGCCCAGTCCCCCGGAACCAGCGGCTCCGGGCTGACCGCCTGCGGCGGTAGCTCCACCACCAGTGAAGGAGGCTAAAATACCCTGAAATTCGGACGGGACCCTCGATTGCAGATGCTGCATGACCACCTGCTCCACCTGCTGGGCCTGATCGGCGCTGAGACCGACCTTCTGCTGCAAAAGATCTGTGATTTCGCTCATGACGGGTTTCTCTCTTTCTCCTGCGTCGTGGGTGCCGGGAAATAGTCCCTGGGCACCGGTGAAAATTTAGGGGGGAAGGTGCGTTCGCGTTGCGGCGGGACTTCAGCGAATCGCGAACGTGCCCTCTGCCGGTCGGCTCGCCAAGAATACATCGGCAGAGAGTAAAGTTGGCAAGAAAATTCGCGGGGGTTGCAGCTTTTCCAGAACGATTTACAACCTGGCTAATAGCCACATGCTAATTCATGAGGATGCTACCGGGTTCCCGCATGATCTGGCCAATGACCCAGTCGACCCACATTGCCTCTTCGCCGGGCGATGCCAGGGAAATCCGGGCGAATCCGGCGCTGAAATTATTCCCCTGTTGAAGCGGAACTGTATCATGCCGGTTCCGGCCGTGGCGAGCGGATAGTGTCGCAGTGCGATTGGGAACCTTTGGAGGGCTGCGCTCGTAGGAATTGGCGGGGTGCGACATGAGGCTGCTCTACGCTGTTGCGGCTGCGGGTTTGTTGTTCTACTGCGTTGCGGGATTCGCGGAGACGGTGGGCGACTGCGACCATGCGATCGAAGCGCCGCTGCGATCGAGAGCAGCGCTGGTGATCGACTCGCGACCCGCTGGCGTGGAGATTGTGGGCACCGATGCGGAGGTGATCCGCGTCTCGTGTACGGTGAACCACGAAGTAAATCCGCAGGACATCGAACTGCGCGTTTCCGGGACGCCGAGTTACGGCAGACTCACGGTGACGGGTGCAGGGGCGGTACACAACGAGAACCTTGAGATTCGTATCGAAGTGCCCCGAAAGATGAATCTGAGATTACACATGGGCGCGGGCCAGGTGAAGGTCGACGGCGTGGCGGGCGATAAGGACATCGATTTGTATGCGGGGCAGATTGTCATCTCGACAAGCAGCGGGAGCTATAAGTCTGTGGACGCCTCGGTGGACATTGGGGAGGTGAATGCCTCGGCCTGGGGCGTGGAGAAGGGCGGATTTTTCCGGAGCTTTACGAAGACGACGGCGGACGGGGAGTATCGGCTGCGAGCGCATGTGCTGACGGGGCAGATCGATCTGGAGTAGGGGTTGCCTATCGCAGCCGATCCTTATGATCCACGAGAAATGGAGAGGGCTCCTGAATGATCAGCGTCCCTATGTGCGTCTGGATTGGAGTATTCATCCACTTACCGAAATGATGTTTGTCGCCGGTAATCAGATAATGGGCTCCTGCAAAGACCGCGGCAGCCAGGATCGGCGCGTCCTTACGTGGAAGGACGATACCGCGCGGCAGAAACGCTCCTGGGATGTCAGATACCAAATGGGTCCGGGGCAGCAGAAGGCCGAGACGGGCTGCATGATTGAGATCGATGCAATTCCGTTGTGTCTCGTCGACGGCGTACAAAGATGTCATCGGGACCAGGTCGCGCATTCTCCAGAACTGGAGAAATCTGTGGCCCTCCTGATGAGAAGCCGAGAAGAGGATATTAGCGTCAAGGTAGACCCGCAGCAGTTCCGGCATGCTGTTCAGGCGCGGCGGTTCTTCGCTTCTTCCCTGCGACGGTTGCGTTCGACCCACCCATCGAACTGGGCGTTGGTAGGGAGGCGATCGCGCATTTTTGGATCGGTATAAGGGATCTTGGTGGGGTCGAGGCCGAATTCTTCGCGGATGGTCCGGTAGGCTTCGTCGTAGTCCTCTTTGGTGAGGGAGTTGTTCAGGAAGAATTCGGCCTTGCGCTGGGGTGTGTAAATTTCGACGGGGATGGCGACGGCGGGGCGCAGGAGGATGCCGTCCTCGCGCTCCTCGGTCACAAGCAGGTCGCCTTCTTTAAGGGCGAAGCGCTGGCGGAGTTTGGCGGGGATGACGAGGGTGCCGCGTTTACCGATGCGAGCAGTATCCATGGCAGAATCTCTGAAATTCAGAATATCAGCTGCTGCGCGCAGGGCGAAAGCGCGCTTCGCGCGAAGGGGTTGGTCGAAAGGTTCGGGCATTGCAATATTTGGAAACTCCGAATAAGGTTCTCGCTATGAAAAACGAGCTCCCCTATATGCTTGCCGATTGTCGCGATAACGATCACAAAGATTGTCTTTGTGTCTGGCGGGAGGACAAGTCCGTTGCCGGGTATTTGAGAAGAGTGGTGGACGGCTGGGAAATCGTGGACGACCCGAAGAAGGAGATCGACGCGAAGTTCTGGGAAAAGCGCGTATTCGCAGACCCGAACGAGGCCGCATTGCTGGTGCACATGCAGGGACGGGCCTATCGCGCTTTTTTTGACGACGTGGAACCCTCAACTCGTTTTGAAGTTCGAGTCGAGCCAAGGTTCGAGGCTTGGTTTGCCACGATCTGGAGTGGCGACCGATGTGTTGGTGGCGCGGATTCATCTCAATCCCTTGGGGAAGTTAAGTATCTTGCATTGCGGAGGCTTTACCTCAACGATAACCGGAGTTCCTTTGGCTTCCGCCGAGTCGCTCAGCAGGAATGGCCGGAGGTGGAAACTCTTAGCCAAAGCTGACCCCTGCGAGTCCCTCAATTCAGAAACATTGTGCGGTAGAGCGTATCGCGCTGGCGGGGCTGGAAGCCGGCGTCGCGGATGATGCGGCGGAGTTCCTCTTCTGTTGTGCAGTTGGAAGTGCCGGCCGCCTTGACTACATTTTCTTCGAGCATGACGGAGCCTACGTCGTTGCCGCCAAACCGCAGGCCTAGCTGCAGAACTTTCAGTCCCTGGGTGACCCAGCTGGACTGGACGTTCTCGATGTTATCGAGATAGAGGCGGGAGATGGCGAGGACTTTGAGGTAATCGACGGCGGTGGCTTCGTCCCAGCCACGGCCGCCGAGCGCGGTATTGTGTGGCTGGAAGCTCCAGGGGATGAAGGCGGTGAATCCGCCGGTTTCTTCCTGAAGGCGTCGGATAACTTCGAAGTGGTTGACGCGCTGCTCGAGAGTTTCGTCGACGCCGAACATCATGGTTGCGGTAGTGCGCATGCCCAGTTGATGGGCGGTGCGGTGGACGAGCACCCAGTCGTCTGTGCCGCACTTGAGGCGGGCGATCCGATGGCGGACCGCGTCGTCGAGGATCTCAGCGCCGCCGCCGGGGATGGAGTCGAGGCCTGCATCGCGCAGGCGAATGATCGTATCGCGGACCGAGAGGTTGCTGTATTCGGCGATGGCGAGGATTTCTGAAGCAGAAAAGCAGTGCAGCCAGATGGATGGGAAGCGCTGCTTAATGCCGCGCAGAAGGCGCTCGAACCAGTCGATTTTGAGATCGGGATGCAGGCCGCCCTGCATGAGCACGCCGGTACCGCCCATCTCGAGGGTTTCGGCGATCTTGGCGTAGATGGTTTCAAAGTCGAGGATGTAGCCTTCCGAGGCCTGCTTGCCCTTCAGTGGTCGATAGAAAGCGCAGAAGGTGCAATACTCAGTACAGAAGTTCGTATAGTTAATGTTGCGATCGATGATGTAGGTGACAACACCTTCCGGGTGCAGACGTTTGCGCACGGCATCGGCTTCCATCCCCAGGCCGATGAGATCGTCGGAGCGAAAGTAGTCCAGGGCCTGTTCACGGGTCAGAGGCATACTCCTATTGTCGGGGAAAATCGAGCGTCGCGTCCAGCAGCAGCAATTCCGTTCGAGGCGCGGCGCATTGCGGTAATTCAATAAAGAAAATTCAAGTTCTGTAACTGCAAGGAGAATCCATTCGTATGAGTCGGCTCGTCCATCTTCGCCTTATCGTTTTTTTCCTGCCCTTCTTCCTGATGCTGCCTTCGTGCGCCCGCGCCGCCGATCCTGAGCCGGACACAGTCGTGCTGAGTAACGGAGACACCCTGCACGGCAAGCTGGTGCAGGAGGCCGGGGGAACTGTGACGTTCCACAGCGATGCATTAGGGGACCTGAAGATTTCCTGGGACAAGATCAAAGAGCTGCACGCGAGCGAAAGCTTTGCGGTGCTGAACTCGGAGACAAAGAATCGTGGCCGAAAGGCAGCAGAGAATCTGCCTTCGGGCAGTATCGATGTGGCGAACGGCGCGGTAACTGTCCATCCCGCGAACGAGGGGGCGGCGGCAGCGCCGATCGCGGTGAAGGATGCGGCAGTGATCGTAAGCAAGCCAGAGCTGGACAAGCAGCTGCTGCATACGCCGGGTTTCTTTGCTGGGTGGAACGGCGCGGCCACGGCGGGGGCAACGGTGGTAACCGCAACCCAGGACCAGTATGCGGTGTCAGGAAGCGTAGGGCTGGTGCGGGTGATTCCGACCGTGCAATGGCTGGATTCGCGGAACCGGACATCGGCGGATTTCAGCGGATCGTTTGGGAAAATCACGCAGCCGTCATACACCAGCGGAGGGGTGTTCACGCCCGCGACCTCGACCAAGTCTTCAATTTCGCACTTTGACGCAGAACGGGACGAGTATGTTTCGGCGCGAGTCTTCGCGCTGGGAGAGACCGCGTTCGACCACAACTACGGCCAGGATTTGAACTTGCAGCAGGTCTACGGTGGCGGGCTGGGGTGGACGGCGATCAAGACGTCGAAACAGGAAGCCGATTTAAAGGCGACGATGCAGTATGAGAAACAGTCTTTCATCAGCGGAACTCCGTCAAGTCAGAACCTGATTGGGTCGACGTTCGCTGCGAGTTATCTGCTGCATCTGAAAATTGCGACCTTTACCCAGGGACTGTCGTTTGTGCCGGCGTACAACAACGAGCGGGCTTATTCCGCAGAGGAGACCGATACGGTTGCCTTCCCGGTGTACAAGAATTTCGGCTTCTCGGTGGGAACGCTGGACAGCTATCTGAACGATCCGCCGGCGACGGAACCGCCGACGAAGCGCAATTCATTCCAGTTCACCATGGGGCTGACCTACGCGTTCAAGTCGAAGTACTGACGGAGCCGGTGGCCGGTAGCCCGCAGCATGAGCGGTCGTGCCGGTTCCCTCAGACTCGAACGGAGGGAACCTCGTGTGCAACCGCTTTGCCGACCGCCTGCTCGATGCGGCGCAACTGCCCAAGATGGTGGCGGATGTGGATGACGTGGAAGCGACGCCACTGGTCCGGGCGCATCGTGCCGAGGAGGAAGTGGGTGGCCACCCGTTGCGGGCCAAAGCGCTGTCGGCAGCGGTCGATGAGAGTGTCCATCCGATCGATCTCCTGACTTAGAAGATCGGTGAGTTCGGCGCCGTTCATGGGTGGCCAGTGCAGCAGGTCGGGCCGCGCGAATGATGGCGCCGGGCTGCCCTGGGGCATGTGTCCGAAGGAGAGCACAACGAACTGCAGCAGCCATTGAACGATGGTATTCCGGCCGCCTGTGGGACGGCCGCGTTCGAGACGCTTTTCGAGAACGCGGCTGGTGCTGCGACAAGTAAGAACGAGATGCTCGATGAGATTCTGCGCGCTCCAGAAACGTTCGTCCTGGTTAGGATGCCGCTGACACCACTCTGCGGGCTTATCAGCCAGAACAGCGCGGTAGGAGTCAAAAACCTGCTGCAGAACAGGATGCATAAGCGACACGCAGGCGGGTGAATACGGTCAGTGGGAACTATACCACTGGATCGTCGGTTACGAAGCCGGCGAGACGCCCAGGTCCTTCAGAGCTTTGCGAATCTCTTTGGCTCTGGGACCGTTGGGCAGGGCGCTGAGATAAAGTCGGTAATTGCGGAGAGCTTGGTCGAGATGCTGCAGATGCCGGGCAGATTCGGCGAGCCCGTACACGGCTTCCGCGTTGCCAGGATCGGAGCGGTTGGCTTCAAGGAAGCGCTCGTAGGCGCCTTTGTAGTTGCCGGACTCGAGATAGAAGTCGCCGATCTCTGCATCCTTGCGGGCGAGCTTCGGGTTGTAATTCATCGGAGTGTCGCCGCCCGGCGCCGGCGAGGCATCGGCGGCGGGCATGTCGAGACCCTTGACACGGCTGGAGCTGTAATTATCGTCAGAGGATCTTGGGGGAGCGGGAGGCGGGGACGAAGCGCCACCCTGCTCGGCCTGGTGGGCCGCTTTCTCGGACTGCGCTTCAGGAAAGGGGTTCTGATCGGCTGTGGAGGGCTTGATCGTCTGCTGAGCCTTCTCCGGGGCTGAAGAGTCGGACTGGTGCGCAGCCTGCTCGGATTGGGCTTCAGGGAACGGATTCGCGTCGGTTTTTTTCTGGTCCTTTTTGGGCGCTGGCGCCGTGGGCTTTGGGGCCGGCGCAGCGGGAGGCTGGCCCTGCTGCTGCGCCGTGGAGTTATCCTGCGCGCGGGCCGCGAGGGGCAAGGCGAGCAGCAGGACGGAGGCCGCGATGGCGAGGGTACGCAACATTTCCTCTTATTTTAGATGCCGAGGCGCGCAGATTGGGGGTCGGGGGAGTTACTATCTTGGTCGGTATGGGTTTGATCATTCGCTCTTCGGCGATCCACGCAGCGGGTTGTTACACGATGGCTCCCATTCGCAAAGGCGCGCGGGTGGTGGAGTACACCGGACCGCGCATTTCGAAAGACGAAGCCGATGAGAAGTACGAGAACTCACCGACGACATACCTCTTCGGAGTAGGCGACGGGAAGACGGTGATCGATGGGCACGGGACCGCGATGTTCATCAACCACTCCTGCGACCCGAACTGCGAGACGGAGGAGATGGACGGGCGGGTGTGGATCATGGCGATCCGCAACATCGCGGCCGGCGAAGAGCTGACTTACGACTACTTCCTCTACGACGGCGACGAGGATGAGGCGCGGTGCAACTGCGGATCAGTGAATTGCCGCAAGAGCATGTATGCGCCGACGGAGATTCGAAAGCGGGAGCGGGCGAAGAAGCGGGCAGCGAAAGGTGTGGGACCTGCCGGCGCAGGCAGGAATCGGAGCGGGAAAAGGAGGAAGGCGAGGTGACGCCGAACGACTTTCGCCTGCGGCCGGGGTTTGTCCCGATCGACTGAGGGAGGGGCGCGCGGATGCCGGTCGTTATTTTATTGTTTGCGGCAATCCTGGCAGTTTTCCTGTGGATGGCGTGGGTGTTGGTGCGCCAATCGTCGCGCCGTGACGCGGGTTTCACTGGGCTGGCGGTATTCGCGATGCTGCTTGCGGCGATTCAGTTCGCGACCGGATACTCTTTCGCGAATGTGCTGGCGCCGATGATCGTCTACGGAATCGCCTGCGTTGCCTACGCTGTCGTCGTCATCGCGGCATTGAGAAAGAATCGCCTCATGAGCGTTGTCGGAGCAGGGATCGGCGTCATCGGCCTGATCCTGGCTGCGCCCAATATCCTGGTGCTGGGTATGGGAACGACCAACATATTTCCGGCGGCGGAAGGGCGCCTTACGCCCACGACCACGTATCGACTCTTCCTGCGACACAGTCTGTGGGGCGTGACGCCCTACTACGGCTACATCGTCTATACGAATCCCCGCCGGTTTCCCCTGATTGAGAAAGAAGTGGCGCAGGGAGCTTCTCCGTGCCAAAGCGACACGCAACTGAGCGATACGGTCGTCAGTCGCGGGCGCGACGATCAGATTGTCCGGATAACGTGCCGCGGCGCTCCAGCCGGAGCTCAGCCCGTCGAGATTGCTGTTCGCTAAGACCGGCGGTGGAAGCAGCCGGATCAGCCCTCAAAGCTGCTTCGTCATTTTTACGATGGGAAGGAACTCGCCGTTGGCCAGCGGAAGGTCGATGCGTTCGTGCTCCGTGTAGCCGTGGCGGCGGTAGAGCGGGATTCCAGTAAGAGTGGCTCCCATTTCAAAGCGGGTGAAGCCTTCAGCCTGCGCGGCCCGCTCGCACAGTTCGAGGATGCGGGTGCCAATACCGCGCCTGGCCCAGGCGGGATGAACGAAGAAGGCGCGGATTTTAGCGGCTTCGGTTTTGGGATCGAGAAGCGAGTCGTCGCGGTTGGACGATGGTCGCTGCCGTAGGGAGTCCTGCGGCGGGACCAGCCCCCGCAGGCCGCGAGGCCGCCGATGGTGGGCAGTTGGTCGGGGTTCTGCTGGACCTTGACGGCGAAGTAGGTTTGGTCGGTGACCAGCTGAGTGTCAAGGCCGAGCCAGGTGCCGATGGACTGGTCGATCTGGGAGGGGGAATAGTCGTTGGACTGGAGGCCGCGGATGGATGCTTCGATGAGAAGGCCGAGGTAGGGAATATCGGCGGGAGTGGCGAGGCGGTAGAGAAGGGGGTCGGTCATCAATTTGCAGTAAGTGATGTCGCGACAGTTTACATTGACATCACTTTAGGATCATGACATCATAGTAACATCATGCGCACCACACTGGCGATTGATGACGATGTGTTGGAACATGTAAAGGAGTATGCGGAAAGCCGCAAAATGAGCGTGGGCAAAGCGGCGAGTGATCTGATTCGACGCGGAATCTCGCGGCCTCTGACGCTCAAGTGCGTCGACGGCCTTTATTTGCCGGTTCTGCCGGAAGATACCCCGATTCTGACCACGAAGCGCCTGCTCGAAGCGGACGATGAATGGTAGGCCCCGCGTTCCTTCTCGACGTGAATGCGCTGCTGGCGCTGATGTGGCCGTTTCAAGAACATCATTCCGTCGTCGAGACCTGGTTTTTGACAACCGGCAGGAAGCACTGGGCAACCAGCCCGATGACTGAAGCGGGATGCGTTCGTTTGTTATCGAATCCGAGCTCTACACCAGGGGCGCTGCGCGTTAGCGAAGCTCTGCACGTACTCGCGACCAATCTCAAGCACCCGGGCCACGTCTTTTGGCCTGACGACGTCGAGTTGCTGACCTCGATTTCCCCATGCAGCGGGCGGATCCAGGGATACCGGCAAATCACGGATGCGTACCTGCTGGGACTTGCGATCCGGCACAAGGCTCATCTGGTGACGCTCGACGGTGGGATAGCGACACTCGCTCCATCTGCAGCTCGTGGCTCCACTCGGGTCATCGACCTTCTGGGCAGAACTTCACAGAACTAATTGCTGCGATTCCTGCTTCTCCGCCTTTCCGGTTCTGGAAAATCGGGGCAGCGTTCAGGCGATACAATCAGCAATCGATGGCTTATCAGGTTCTGGCTCGGAAATATCGTCCCCAGAAATTTGCCGATGTGGCCGGGCAGGATCATGTCACGCGCACGCTCGTCAACGCTCTGGAGCAGGGGCGGATCGCGCATGGGTACATTTTTTCGGGTCATCGCGGAATTGGGAAAACGACGATCGCGCGCATCCTGGCGCAGGCGCTGAACTGCCGGACGGCGGTGGGGACGAAGGAGCGGCCGACGCAGGAGCCTTGCGGGATATGCGATTCGTGCATGGAGATTCGCGCGGGGAACTCGGTGGATGTGCTGGAGATCGACGCCGCGACGAATCGCGGCATCGATGAAGTGCGCGAGCTCCGCGAGGCCGCGCGCTACCGGCCGGCGCGGGACAAGTACAAAATATGGATTCTCGACGAAGCGCACCAGATCACCGATGCCGCTTTCAATGCCCTGCTGAAGACACTGGAGGAGCCGCCGGATCATGTGATCTTCATGATGGCGACGACGCAGCCGGAGGATATTCCGCAGACGATCCGGTCGCGGTGCCAGCATTTCAGCTTTCATGCGGTGAAGTACGACGACATACTGGCGCAGCTGAAGTCGATCGCGGAGCAGGAGACGATTGACGCTGAGGACGCGGCGCTGGCGCTGCTGGCGGAGGCTGGCGACGGGTCGATGCGGGATGCGCTGTCGATCATGGACCAGGCGATTGCGTCTGCCCCAATTGAGGCGGGCAAGCCGCGTCTGGAGCCGGAGCAGATTCGCGAGCTGATGGGGTCGGTGCCGAACACCGTCTTCGAGCGGCTGATGGAGGAGATCAGCGCGGGGCAGACGGCGGCGGTCGTGACGGAGCTGAACACGCTGCTGAATGCGGGAAACAGCCCGTCGGCGCTGGCGCGGCAGTTTGTGCGGTATCTGAGAAATGCGCTGATGGCGCGAGTGGGCGGCGAGAATACCGATTTGCTGCAGATTTCCGCGGATGAGCGGGCGCGGGCGGCGCGATCGGCGATGCTGTTTTCAGAAGAGGACCTGACGCGGTTTCTGCAGGTGATGCTGCGGACCTTTGACGATTTGAATTACCGGCAGGAGCAGCGGTTCCACCTGGAGCTGGGACTGGTGAAGCTGGTGCACCTGCAGCGGCTGCTGCCCGTGGAGGAGCTGCTGAGTTCAGCGCAGGCAACAGGGCAGGGTACGGGGTACAGGGTACAGGGTACAGGTGGAGCGGGAGCAGGACTGGGTACAGGGCAAAGGGCGCCGAACACCACGGTTCCGGTTGCGGGACAGGTGCGGGCGGCGGCTCCGGTCGCTCGGCCTTCGCCTTTCGAGGCGGATCGGGAGCGCAAGGCGGTCGACGGTGGTTCTGGTAGTGCGGTTGCGGCGACGCGGGCGTTGTCCCCGGCGGAGACTGTGGGACGAGCGGCTGCGGAAGCGAAGCCGGTTGCGGCTGTGGGATTGGCGGAGCCGATAACCGAAGCAACCGAGGGTTCGCTGGCTCTGGCCTCAGCTGCGGAACCGGCTCCCGCAGTGTCTCCGGATCTGGATCAGATCCGCGAAGCGGTTTGTGCGGCGCTCGCAAACGAAGGGCATGAGACGGCGGCCAACCTGATCCATCAGGGTGTGTGGAGCGAGCAAGGGAATGCGATTCAGGTTGCGTTGGCGGTGCGCAAGGCGATGTTGGCGCTGACGGTGAATGCCGAGGCTGAGGCGATCTGCCGGAAGACGATGCGAGCGATGGGAGCGACCCAGAAGATCGCGTTTGTGCCCGGAGAGAATGGAAACGGCGCCGGCCGGATGGGACAAGCTGGGGCGGCCGCACCGACGGAGGGCCCGGTTCCAATAGCGGGCAGCGCGCAGTCGGCGGCACTGGAGAATCCCCTGGTGAAAAAAACGAAAGAGCTGTTCAATGCGGACATCCGCAGCGTGCTCGATCTCAGGGATAAGAATTAAGAACAGAAATGCTTCGCGATGCGAAGCGGGCCCATGCAGTGAATCTCATTCAATTGAAGGACCGATGCTCAATCCTCTGAAACTTCAGGAAATGATGGGACAGGCGAAGCAGATGCAGGAGCAAATCCAGCAGAAGCTGGCCTCTACGGTTGTGGAAGCGTCGTCGGGAGGCGGCGCAGTCACCGTGAAGATGAACGGCAGGAAAGAAGTCCTGAAGGTGAGCATCGATCCGGCGGCGGTGACCAGCCTGACGGGTCCCAACGCCGATGTGGAGATGCTGGAAGACCTGGTGGCGGCGGCGATGAACGAGGCGGGGCGGCGCGCCGATGAGATCGTCAAGTCCAATGTGCAGGGCATGCTGGGCGGGCTGAACCTGCCGCCGGGTCTGCTTTAGGCAGCGGACAGCGCTATGAGAACCCGCCGCGAATTCCTGATCGGCTCCGGCATGGCGACGGCCGCATGGCTGGCGCAGGGTAAGGTGCTGGCGCGCACGGCGCGGCAGAGTGAGGGCTCAGGGGCGGGGGCAGCGCAGGCAGGGGCAGCGCAGACTTCGGCCCAGGCTCCGGCTGCGGCGAATACGAATCCCGCCGGTTCGAACCCCGCCGTGCAGCCAAATCCTGATCTGCCGCAGCAACTGCGCACCGCGGCGGCCAGCGAGACCATCAAAACGACGAAGCTGAGGGATACGATTTTCCTGCTCCAGGGGGTGGGCGGGAACGTCGTCTGCCAGATCGGGCCGGACGGAAAGCTGCTGATCGACTCGGGGATTTCGACGGGGAGCCATCATCTTCTGGATGCGCTGGGGATGCTCGATGAGCACAAGCTGAAGCTGCTGATCAACACGCACTGGCACTTCGACCACACCGACGGCAACGCGGAGATGCACAACGAAGGGGCGTTCATCATCGCGCAGGACAATACGCGGGTGCGGCTATCGAAGCCCCAATACCTGACTGTTTATGACGTGCACTTTCCTGCCGCGCCAGATGCCGCGCTGCCCCAGGAGACGTTTCCAGAGACGGAGACGCTGTGGGTGAACAACGACCAGACCGATCTGGTGCATACGCCGGACGCGCACACGGATTCGGACATCTTTGTGCATTTCAACCGAGGCAATGTGATTCACACCGGCGATTTGTGGTTCAACGGGATGTATCCGCTGATCGATTTGTCGAGCGGCGGAACGATTAACGGAATGATTCGCGGAGTGGATCAGGTGCTGGCGCTGGCCGATGAGCGGACGAAGATTGTGCCGGGGCACGGTCCGCTGGGTGACAAAGGCGGGCTGCAGAGGTATCGCGAGATGCTGGTGACGGTGGCGGATCGGGTGGAGAAGCTGAAGGCCGCGGGCGATACGGTCGATCAGGCTGTGGCCGCGAAGCCGACAACCGATCTGGATGCGGCCTGGGCTAAGGGTTCGATCAAGCCCAACACTTTTGTGGCGCTGGTGTATGAGTCGCTGTAGGGGCGGCCCGGTGCTGGACGGGGAGCTGAAGTTGCTCCCCGCAGCAGCTCCGGTGGCCGTTGGTTGTGGCCGCTTGGCTGAGACCATTTCGGCCTCATTGGCCTTCTTCGTGAACGGAAGGCCCTTGCTGTTCGTCGTTACTCCGCTGCCGGAATGGACCCGGTGACGTTGGCGGCAACGGAGGCGCTGACGACCGAGGAGAAGCTGGCTTGTCCGGCGACTGAAGCGACCGACACAGGATTGGTTCCGGCGGCGATGAACGGGGTGAGTGCGGCAGCGGCGGTGGTGCTGGTGTCTCCGCTGACGCTGGTGATCAGGCCTGTCAGACCGTCGGTGCCCTCATAGTTCAGGTTGTTCGCCGGGATGAGATTGATGCCGGCGAAATTGGGTGCATCGAGGGTGACGGAAGGAATGCCCCGGATCAGAGCGCGATGTTCCGACTCGACGCCGAGGATGGAAGCTGCGACCTTGGCGTAGAGAATGAGGTCGGCCTGGCTGATGTTGGAACCGCTGGATGCCGGGTTGGCCTGGGTCGCGCTGAAGCCGTTGTAGCCTGCGGCCATCGATGCGAATTCCTCTACCGCGGTCATATACGCGCCCACAAAGGCCGTCTCGAGCGCGATGAGCACGGGCAGAAATCCAGAGAGCGAGCTGAAGGTTCCGGTGGGATAGTAGAAGGTCTGCGGAATGCCCGCTGCGCCATCGCCGCTGCCGTTGGTCGCCAGGCCCAGCAGCGAGCGCAGCAGCTGAGCGTGGGCGACCTCTTCAAGCAGCGCACCCTGCAGATAGGCGACGTTGATCTGGCTGCCGGAGGAGCTGACGTCCAGAGCCGTGCCTCCCGATCCGGCGAGGTTGGGATCGGTAATGACGCCGCTGGACGAGAGAGCGGTGTAGTAGGTTGTGATCGCGAGACTCTCGGCGATCAGAGCGGCGGTAAAGATGTTGGTTGCAGTGTCGGTGGCCGTGGCGGCGGATACTGGCGTAACCGATTTGGAGCTGCCGCCGCAGCCCATCACAACCGCGGAAGTTGCAGCGCCGAGGCCGAACATCGTGGCGCCGGTCAGAAAGGCACGACGGTTCACAACATTGTCGATGAGTTGTTGAGTCTGTTTCTCAACCATGACCGTATTTTTCTCCTTAATCGATTTCGACTAAGCCCGGCGCATGGCCAGAGGGTCTTGCCGCTTGTCTGCACGTTGTACGCTTCTGGAAAAGAAATCGGATTGAAAGGAAATTGAAGGGCTGTTGGAGAGAATGCCGTCCGGCTTCGATTACTGCGGTCAGATTGAGGATGCGGATTCCCCATCCGACAATTTGCCCTTCCAAGGCGAGCTCGTTCATCGCTGGGTCCATATCGCGCAGTAAACTCTACAGCGGGATTCCCGGAGACAATTCATGATCAGCCTGTCGTTTCGGTTGCGGGGCAGCATCGCCGCTCTTCTTTTGTCGGTCGCGCCGGGTTTTATTCAGCAGGCTCCCGCGCAGGCATCCTCGATCACCTTCACTCTTCCCGATGCCGGGCGAAGCGCAGACTGGCCGGTCGCGGTTCAGATGGTCGCTATCGGCGGAAGGCCCATTCGCCTGGGCAGCCCCGTCCCCGTGCCGGATGGCTGGGCGTCGACGGCGACGATCACTCTGCGCAACGTCTCACCCAAAACCATCGTGAGTGGTGGCGTGGGGTTTGTCTTCCCCGAACCGGGAGACGGAACAGAGGCTCATCCGCGCGCGGCCTGCTGGCCGATACAGCAGGGGCAGGTCCCGAAGCTCGTCTGGCTGGGGCGTGACGGCGTGTACCATCTGCCGCCCGGCTGGGACCGCCAGAAGCCGCTCAATCTGGCGCCGGGGACGGCGATCCGGCTCACCTTTACGAGTTGCGGCCGGGATACAGACGCGACGCTCGCCAGCGGGCGCATTCATCAGGCCTTGCTCACTTTTGAGACCTTTTATTTTGCGGATGGTTCACGCTGGTCGGCCGGGCAGTACGCGCTGCCTCCACTGCCGGGGACGCGGTCGTGGAGGATGGTCTCGAAAGAGGAGTTTTATAGACGAGAACGCTGAAGCCAGCGACTTTTGTGGCTCTGGTTTACGAGTCGCTGCAGTTGAATCGGGGTATCATCGTCGATAGATGGCGACGGTTCACATCCCGGAAGCGGAGGCGGCTCGCGATTTGCCCGGCCTGCTGGCACGGGTGCGGGCGGGGGAAGAAGTCGTGATCGTGAATGAGACTGCGCCCCCTGTGGTGCTGCGCGTGGCCGCCGAACCGGCGGGACGTCTGTTGTCGGAGGCGATTGCGCTGGCCAGGAAGCATGCAGAGGAGTTGGGCTACGAGCCTCGCATGGATCCGGAGTTTGCCGCCGATCTCGAAGAAATCATTCGCAATCGCAAGCCCTGGAATCCGCCCGAATGGAAGTGATCCTCGACTCGAGCATTCTGATCGCCGGCGAAAGACGCGGGGACAGCATAGCCGAGGTTCTGGAACGGGTGGAGTCAATGTGCGGACGGGCTTCTGCCGTGCTTTCGGCCGTGACCGCGGTGGAGTTAAAACATGGCATTTATCGGGCGAAGACGGAAGCCGACCGGGAGCGCCGGAAGTATTTTCTTGAAGAGCTCTTTCGAGCTTTGCCGCTTCACCCGCTGACCCTGGAAATCGCGCGACTCGCTGGACGGATTCACGGGGAGCAGGCGAACCGCGGTGTTGGCGTTGGCTTCGCGGATCTTCTCATCGGCGCAACAGCCCTGCATCTTGGCTGCGATGTTGTCACGCTCAATGTGCGCGACTTCCAGCGGATTCCGGGGCTGAAAGTGATGACGATGTAAGCAGAAGCCGGAGCCGGGGACGTTCGTGACGCTGATGGCAGGAGTTGCTGTAGCTAATGTGCTTTAAGCAGCCGAAAGAGCAATTGCGCCAGAACGCAAAGGGCAACCAATATCCAGAACGCATAGGTGGTTTTTCTGCGGCCTTCGCTTGTGCTCGCTTGTGGCTTCTTTTTGAAGCTCCAAAAAAAGAGCGCGTTGGAAAGCAAGAAGACGCTGCCACAGATAATCAGGAAGGTCCGCAACGGGGTGCTTCCAGGGACCATGAATAGGGCGAGCACAAATCCGAGCAACATCGAGATCTCAACGATGACGATGACCGTGCTCTTCTTGAGCGGCTAATCCCATTTCACCTAACGCTACTCGTCCTCGCCAGCCGCCGCCGCACCCGCTCCAGGCGCGCCTTTCACCCGCACCACGGTGATCTTTGAGAACCCCTCCTTGAAGTCGGGGGCGCGGAGGCGTTCGGCCATTTTTTTCATCACGTCGTCCGAGACCGTGCGCTCGCGCCGGCGGTTGCGCTCCATGCAGACTTCGAGAGGCACGTCGAAGAAGACGGCCTGGACGTCGTAGCCGAAGCTTTTGGCCATCTTGATCCACTGTCGGCGCTCGTGGGGCGAGAGGTTGGTGGCATCGACGTAGTTCCACGGCATTTTGGCGATCAGCCTTGCTCTCAACAAAGACCGCAGCGTCGAGAAGACCAGCCCCTGCCAGCGCTGCTCGGTGATGTCGTCGAAGAGCAGCGAGCGGAGCAGGTCGCTCGAAAGCGGGGTAACGCCGCGGCGCTTGAACCAGGTCGTTTTGCCGGAGCCGGGCAGGCCGATGGTGAGCACAACGAAGCCGCGCGCTCCTTTGGCCGTTCCCTGTACCGCTTCCGGCGGAGGCGTGGCGAGAGATTCGGGCTGGGTTTCGAGCACAAGCTTGCCGGCGGGCGCGGGTTCTTCATCGGTTTTGGCCGCTGCGGCGAGCGTGCCAATGGGCTCGGCGGGAACTTCGGCAGCTTTGACCTTGGGAGTAGCGGACTTGTGGGCAGGGACTTGGTGGGCTGGGGCTTCGTGGGCAACTGCCAGGCTTTCCGGCCGGCTTTCGGGCAGACCTTCGAAGTCTGGCTCTTCCTCGGCAGGAGGCGCCTGTCCTTTGCCCTGGTACGAGGGTTGGAGGGGTGCTGGTTGGTTCTGGGGCAGTTCCTGCCCAATTTTTCCGGTGGACTCTGAGGTGTTCGGCCCACGCTTCGTGCGTCGTCTCATTCGATCGCGCAACCACTGGCGCATATCCAGGATGTAACACAGTCAGGAGCGTGGAGCAAACGCCGAGAGGCATTATGTACCCCTTGTGACACGCCATCGTGTGAATGCGGCGTGACGTTGGTATGCAAATTTCTCCTTGTCCTGGAGGGCTTCCCCTTTTTTCCTTGACTACGGTGCTAGCATCGGTAATTGGGTGGTTCCGGGCGTTTTGGTCGATCGGAAAACAGCGTGATCCGGATCACTTCGAGTCCATGCATGCAACTGCAATACTGAGCCAAGGAGACGAATCAATATGGCCGTCAAGGTTGGAATTAACGGGTTTGGGCGCATCGGACGGAACGTGTTCCGCGCGTCGCTCGGAAACCCCGACATCGAATTTGTAGCTGTCAACGACCTCACCAGTCCCGCAACGCTCGCCCACCTGCTGAAATACGATTCCATCCTTGGCAATCTGAAGAATGAGATCGTGGCGGGCGAGGACTTCATCTCAGTGGATGGGAAGAAGCTGAAGGTCTTTGCGCAGAAGGATCCGGCGCTGCTGCCGTGGGATTCGGTTGGGGCGCAGATCGTGGTCGAGTCGACCGGTCACTTTACCGATGCGACGAAGGCGAAAGCGCATCTGCGCGGACCGGTGAAGAAGGTGATTATCTCGGCGCCGGCGACCAACGAGGATCTGACGGTAGTGCTGGGCGTGAACGAGAAGAAGTACGATCCGGCGAAGCACAACATTATTTCGAACGCATCGTGCACGACGAACTGCCTGGCGCCGGTGGTGAAGGTCCTGGTGGAGAAGTTCGGGATCGTGTCCGGCATTATGACGACGATTCATAGCTACACGAACGACCAGGTGATTCTGGACTTCCCGCACAAGGACCTGCGCCGGGCTCGCGCGGCGGCTCTGTCGATGATTCCGACCTCGACGGGCGCGGCAAAGGCGCTGAAGCTGGTGATCCCCGAAGTGGAAGGCAAGCTGGATGGGTTCGCGATCCGCGTGCCTACGCCGAACGTCTCGGTGGTCGACCTGACTTTCCTGGCGGAGAAGCCCATCACGAAGGACGCGATCAACGGCGCGTTTAAGGCTGCGGCGGACGGCGAGCTGAAGGGCATCCTCGGAGTGGACGCGAACGAGCTGGTTTCGAGTGACTTCAAGGGCAATCCGCTGTCGTCGATTGTGGACACGCCGCTGACGAAGGTTGTGGGCAACATGGCGAAGGTGATCAGCTGGTACGACAACGAGTGGGGCTACTCGTGCCGGGTGCGTGACCTGATCCTGTTCCTGACGAAGAAGGGTCTGTAGTTTAACTGCTGCTGTGTGCGGGGGCTCCGGGCGGAGTCCCCAGCGCCCTGGAGGGAGTCGATGCGGCAGAATATTCCAGGTACATCTCCGTATGAACCGGTAATAGGCTTCTCGCGCGCAGTGCGGGCGGGGGAGACCGTTTATGTATCCGGCACGGGACCGGTGGGCGCGGACCTGGCGGACGCGGCCACGCAGACGCGGCACATTCTGGAGATCATTCGCGGCTCGCTCGAAAAGGCCGGGGCGCGTCTGGAAGATGTGGTGCGGACGCGGATGTACCTGACAAACGCCGACGACTGGGAAGCAGTGGGCAAGGCGCACGGCGAGTTTTTTGGGACGATTCGGCCGGCGGCCACGATGGTGGTGGTGGCGAAGCTGCTCGATCCGACGTGGCGGGTGGAGATTGAGGCGGACGCAGTGGTGCATTCCGCGCCGCACGAATAGGGGAGGAATAGAGATGACGAGCGCAGTGGTTGAGGGAAATACAATGACAAAGCTATCGATTCGCGACCTGGACCTGGCGCACAAGCACGTCTTCATGCGGGTGGACTTTAACGTTCCACTGTCCGAGGACGGCTCGGAGATCACCGACGACACGCGCATCAAAGAGACGCTGCCGACGATTGAATACGCGCTGAAGCACAAGGCAAAGCTGATTCTGGCGTCGCATCTCGGGCGCCCGAAGGGCAAGGTCAATTTGAAATACAGTCTGCGCCCGGTGGTGGATCGGCTGAGGACGATGCTGGATCATCGGCTGGGCGAGAGTACAAACGTCGCGTTCTCGCCAGACTGCGTGGGGGAGATTGCGCAGGAGATGGCGCGCCAACTGGAGTCGGGTCAGGTGCTGCTGCTCGAGAACCTTCGCTTCCATGCCGAGGAGGAGGCGAACGATCCGGCGTTTGCGAAGCAGCTGGCTTCGTTGTGCGAGCTGTACGTGAACGACGCTTTCGGGTCGGCGCATCGCGCGCATGCTTCGACGGAGGGGATTACGCACTTCGTGAAGCAGTCGGCCGCAGGGCTACTGATGGAGAAGGAGCTGACTTACCTGGGGAAGGCGCTCGAGAATCCGGCGCGGCCCTTTGTGGCGATCCTGGGCGGGTCGAAAATTTCGGGCAAGATCGACGTGATCAATAACCTGCTGGACAAAGTAGACACGCTGGTGATCGTCGGCGGGATGGCGTATACGTTCCAGCGCGCGCTGGGCGTGACGACCGGCAAGTCGCTCGTCGAAGAAGACAGGATCGAGATGGCCGGCGAGGCCCTGAAGAAGGCGAAGGCCAAAGGGGTCGAGCTGCTGCTGCCGGTCGACAACGTGCTCGCCGATGCATTTTCGGCGGATGCCAAAACCCAGATCTGGAACAGCAGCGTGAACTTCCCCGCAGACTGGCAGGGGCTGGACATCGGCCCGAAGTCGATTGCAGCGATCGAGAAGATCGTTGCGGGTGCGCGGACGATTGTGTGGAACGGGCCGGCGGGCGTCTTCGAGTTTCCTCGTTTTGCTGTCGGAACGAACGCTATTGCCGAGGCGGTCGCAGCTAACAAAGACGCGATTTCGATTGTGGGCGGCGGCGATTCAGTGGCTGCGGTGAAACAGGCGGGAGTTGCCGACCGGATCACGCACATCTCGACCGGGGGCGGGGCGAGCCTGGAGTTTTTGGAGGGGAAGAAACTGCCTGGGGTGGAGGCTTTAACCGAGAAGTAGCCAGTTCACTTTTGTAAAGAGATAATTGGGGCGCCATGCAGATTCTCTTTGCGGCGCCCTTTATTCTTGCGGCGGGGATTGCCTTCACCGTGCTTTCGGGTGTGCCGAGGGCGCGGCGCTGGGCCATCCCCATTCCGGCGGGAATCATCGGAGCAGGACCAACCTCCCTGGTAGGTTTATTCTTCGGCGCGATCGCGATCCATTCGCTCCCGCGCCCGGGCCGTGGTCCAATCATCGCCTTTTGGTGCGCAGGAGCGGTGACTGGACTGGTGGGCGGCGTTTTCATCGGAACAATCGCTCGGTTTGTGGCTTCAATCCTGCCTGCCATCCTGTTGCGAGCGGCGGTTTTTTTAGCCGGGTGGTGCAGCTATTTCGTTCTCATCGCCGTGGCGCTTTTCTTCGTGCTTACGGGTGGTGGCAGCCTTTACGGCGGGGGCTGGCCAATCGCGACCATGGCGATTTCGCTGGAAGTGCTGCTGAGCTTTACCGGGGCCTGGTTCGTTACGCGGAAAGCGGAGCAGTTTCGCCCATGGAAATTCCGGCTCCCTCGCGGAACGCCATTCATCGCTCGCGCGAAGGAGTCGGGCCAGAAAGATTCAGAAGGCGGCATTTACTTGCCGCCCGATCCCAGCGACGAACTTCCCTCCTGAAGCCTGGCCGCACGCCTAAGCGTCCACGGGCTGTTTTCCGCGATCGCAAGCGCTCGCTTTCGCTGCGGCAATAGCGCTGGCATAGAGCCGAGATCGTTCGGTCAACGTTATCTCGCGAGGAACTGCGCAGGCGTCAAAATCGGAATACCGCGCCAGGGATGCAGGATGAGAAGATCGTCGTCGCTGCTGACGATGGCGGCGGCGCTTGCAACGAGCGCGAGCGCAAGGAACTTGTTGTCGCGAGGATCTCGGCAGGGTGGTGTCAACGTAGTTGCATCGAAGCGTGGCACCGAAAATACAAGGCAATTGCGTTGGAATTGTTCAACGGCTTGCTGGCGCGTGGCTCGGTCCACATATTGATCAAACTTCGGTCGCGTCAGGACTTCCCACATCTCAGCCATCGTTTCAGGACTGGCACAAAGCTCGTTGTTCAGCAGCGCCTGCCTCAACGCGCGATGCGGGACCGAGCCGGCGCGCAGAATTCCGCTTACGATCGAACTGGTGTCGAAGACCATGCAGTCTTTCAACGCAGTTCATGCACGAGGCGATTGACTTCTTCGTCGGTGAGTGCGGCTGCGGCTGGCGTCATACTTTTTCTGGCTTTCCTGCTCCAGGCATCGAACCTGGCGACCGCCTTGCGACGACGGTCGCGCTCGCGCAGAATTTCCTCCATATCCCGAGGGGATACCACGAAGGCAGCGGTTCGTCCGTGACGGGTGATCGCCACGGGTTCCCGCTGGGCGGTATCGAGCAGCTTGCCGAACTGGTTCTGTGCCTCAGCGGACGTCATCTTGACCATAAGCCACCTTCGACGGCGTAGTAGCCGATTCAGCTATTATAGCTAATTTAGCTACTCGTAGGCCAATGCATCGATGGGGTCTTTGCGGGCGGCTTTCCAGGCCGGGTACAGGGCGCCGAGCGTCGACCCAATGAGCGCGATGGCGGCTCCGTTGAGGCGCCACTGGGTCGTCAGATAGAACGTCAGGGTTGGGAAGCGGGCGTCCATAAAGAGCTTGAGAAGCTGAGTGGCCAGGATGCCCACAAGAACGCCGGCGACGGACACCAGGATGGCTTCGCGAAGAAACAAGTTCACAACGTAAAATTTCGATGCCCCCAGCGACTTGAGAATTCCGATCTCCCGCGTTCGCTCCATGACTGCCGTATACATCGACTGGAAGATGACGAGGAAGCCAACGATGACGGCGATGGCGATGACGACATTGAGGGCGATGGTGAAGCCCGGCAGGTGTTCGGGCGTCATGGTCCCCATCCATTCGGCGAGCGTCTGCACCGAATAAGTCCTCAACGTGGGTGTGTGCTCGATCTCGTCGATGACCGCCTGCTGGTTTTTCGGATGGTCGGTGCGGATATAGAAGATCGATGCATTGTCCGGCGTGCCGTTCAGCGAACCGAGCGTGTGGATGGGCACGAAGATATGGCTGCCTTTGCCGTGCTCCACGATGCCGCAGATCCGGAAGGTGTGATTGAGAACCTTAACCGTCTGACCGAGACCAACGTGGTGGCTGCGGACATAAAGATCGTCGACGAGGGCATCATCCGGACCCGTGGGTGGGCCGCCGGAGAGGAAAACGAAGGGCCGAAGAGCATTATAGGTCGGGTAGTCGATGCCGAAGATGGTCTGGACGGCTCCACTGGTGTCCAGCTTGGCAATGGTCGGAGATGCGACCGCGACGTGGGGGAGCTTCGCAAGAAACTCCGGGGCAATCTTTGCCGGGACCGCGGCGTCGCTGAGGCCGCTGAAATTGCTGGCATTCGGCGGCCGGACCATGATGTCAGCTCCGATGCCGTTGGTCTGGTTCGCCGCTCCCTGGATCTGCCCGACCATAATGGCCACGATCGACAGGATCATGATGACCTCGATCGCGACGGCGAGGACGCTGATGGCGGACCGGACCGGGCGATAAAGAATGTTTCCTATGACGAGCTTGTTCATCTGATGGATTGGATGTGACGCGAACCCTTTGCAGGGTCTCAGGTCCAGAGTAGCAAAGGGCTGTGGAAAAGCGGGCCGGATTGGCGGCGGAGCTATTGCATGCTCCGTTAAGGCCTAATGTACTATCCAACATCACCCGAGAGAGGGATTTGCACATACGGTTACCTTCGTACTATGATCTTCGATAGAAGAACAAAGAACTTAACGGTGTTTTTCGATTGACGTTTTTGGTATTGCCGCCTTAGTCTTGAGGGGCAAATCCCCAAATCACTCGGAAGGAAGCCTGGCGTGGGGCAGTTTGGCGAGGAGTTACGGCGGGAGCGCGAGTCTCGCGGAGTCACGCTTGAGACCATCAGCGACCGGACAAAGGTGATTACCCGCTACCTCTCTGCCCTTGAAAATGAAAAATTCGATGTGCTCCCTGGTGGCATTCTGAGCAAGGGCATTGTGCGGGGGTATGCGCGGACCGTTGGGCTGGACGAATCGGTATGGGTGGAGCGCTTCATAGCGGCCACAGGGGAGAAGGTCCAGAACGAAGGCGAATGGGTGGCCTTCGTTGAGAATGTTGGCAAAACCCGGGAGCAGTCGCGCAAAAGGAATAAATCGCGGCTCCGCTGGGGTGTCTTTGTCCTGCTGCTGCTGCTGGGCGGCGCCGGATGGGCGGTTTGGCGGTATATGAACGGGCGTATGGTGGCGGTTGAGGCACAACAGCACGCGGTGAGTTCGGCGGCAGCCGCTGCTCCCGTTGGGTCCCCCAGCCAGTAAACCGGTCCGGCAAATTACTTCTGTGACCTGTCGCAGGCGCGGGTTCCTCCGTAGCCTGCAGGTATGACCCCTCGACAATCTGGCTGGTTGGTAGCTGTGGCGCTTTCGATGCCGGCGATGGCGGCTGGCGCGGCAAAACCACATGTGGTCGCTCTGGGAGCCGCGCGGCACCAGCCGTATTCCATGGAGGGCGACCCGGCGGGCGCCAAGAAGGGCGAAACCGAGCTGAAGGTGCGTCCGCTCATGGTGGACGGCAAAGTGAAGGAATGGACCACCGGCGAGGTGCATGACGTGACCGACCGCAGCTTCGCGGTGCGCCGGGCGGTGGAGCTCAACGATGCGCTGCCCGAGGAGCGGGGGACGCGGTGGGTATGGCAGAGGGGTCCCTGGGTGCTGGTGGATCGCATAAGCGGCAAGGTAGCTGCGCTGCGCCTGCCGGACTTCGATCCGGCCGTATCGGAGGCGGTGTGGTTTCGGGACTACGCGGCGTATTGTGGGGTGAACACAACCGGCAAGCAACTGCTCGCGGTGGTGGCGCAGGTGCAGGCGCGGCGTCCGCTGCTGGCGAAAAAGCTTGGGCTATGGGATCCGGCGGATCATCCGGACCCGGCGTGCGCGCCGGCGGTATGGGAGCGGAGCCCCCTGAAAGTCAGCTTTCTTCCAACCGGCGGTGCGGGAGTCAGCTTCGATGTGGTGGGCACTTCGGCGGTGCTGGTGGAAGAAGACAGCGACGACGAGTAGCCGCACCAGTACCGGCTCCCGTCCCCAATTCTGCGCGTCGGACTTTCGGCAACAGGCATAGCATAGGTGCATGGATTCTCTCGATGAGCTGCTTCGCCAGGCGGAGATTGCGCATGGGCACTTGTGCGCGGGCCAGGTCCTCGGCGTGCGCATGGCAATGCTGGGATGCCGGCGTTTGGGAATTACCGAGCCACGTGGGAGCGATCGCAAGCGGCTGGTGACCTACGTCGAAATCGACCGCTGCGCGACGGATGCAATTGGCGTGGTGACCGGATGCCGCCTGGGCAAGCGTGCGCTGAAGTTTCGCGACTGGGGAAAGATGGCGGCGACGTTCGTCGACCTCGGGACGGGCCGAGCGCTCCGCATCGTCGCGCTCGAATCGTCGAAGCAGCGGGCGCGGGAGCTCTTTCCGGGCATCGCGGACAAGAACCAGCAGCAGATGAAGGCGTATCGCGAGATGGACGACTCCGAGCTGTTCGGCGAGCAATGGGTCGATGTCGCTGTCGGTGCAAATGAGATGCCTGGCTACAAGGGGGCGCGGGTTGCATGCGCGGCGTGTGGCGAGGGCATCAACTACGAACGATTCGTCGAGCGGGATGGCGAGACGCTCTGTTTGGCCTGCGCCCATCCGGAGCAGCGATACTACCGGCCGGCCCAACAGCCCAGGCTGCAAGAAGAGCACGCAGCACATCGGCGATCGGAATGCGCATAGCTGGCAGCGCGCTTTGAGCGATCAAGCAGCTACAATTGCCAGGTTGGCGGCGACCTGCCGGGCAGCAAACGATGATCCGCGGAGTAGAACGAACTCATGCTCAATTTGGAAGGCCGCGTGGCGGCCGTTTTCGGACTGGCGAACAAGCGCAGCATCGCCTGGGGGATTGCGCAGAAGCTGCACGAGGCGGGCGCAAAGCTGGCGATCAGCTATCAGAACGAGCGCATGAAGGCCGAGGCGCTGGGACTGATTCAGGATTTGCCGGGTGCCGAGCCTTTTCAGTGCGACGTCTCGAACGACGCGGAGATCGAGCAGGTCTTTGCGCAAATGAAGCAGCGCTACGGCAAGCTGGATGTGCTGGTGCACTGCATCGCCTTCGCCCCCGCCGAAGACCTGAAAAACGATTTTCTGCAGACCACGCGCGAGGGGTTTCGGATTGCGCATGACGTGAGTGTTTACTCGCTGATCGCGCTCAGCCGCGGGGCTGCTCCTTTGATGACCGAGGGCGGGTCGATCATCACGCTGACGTATTTCGGAGCCGAAAAGGTGGTGCCGCATTACAAGGTGATGGGTGTGGCGAAGGCGGCGCTCGAGGCGACGGTGCGTTATCTGGCCTGGGACCTGGGCAAGCAGAATGTGCGCGTGAATGCGATCTCGGCGGGTCCCATCAAGACGCTGGCCGCACGGGGGATTGGAAACCTGGGGGACATGCTGAAGTATCACTCCGACCGCGCGCCGCTGCATCGCAACACCGAGCAGGAAGAGGTGGGCAAGACGGCGGTCTATCTGGCCTCGGACCTGGCGAGCGGAGTGACCGGCGAGACCATCTACGTGGACAGCGGCTACAACATCATGGGATTTTAAGGAAGCAGTCTCCGGCAACGGATCTGAAATTCCGAACGCGGATGCGGGCCGAGGAATCCCGTGGCGATAACCAGAAACGATCCCATTCCGCCTGAATGCATTCAGTTGATTCCGGCGAAGCAAGAAGAAGAGCCGATCCTGGCGAATCTGCTGGAGCTGTACGCGCACGATTTCACCGAATTTCTGCCGATCGATCTGCGGTCGAACGGCCGATTCGAATATCAGGACTTGTCGCGCTATTGGCGTGACCCCGATCACCATCCTTTTCTTATCAAAGTGGCCGGAAAACTGGCCGGGCTCGTCCTGATCCGGAGGGACGAGAGCGTGGCCCGTGCCGAGCCTCTCTGGGACCTGGGGGAGTTCTTTGTGGTGCGCCGCTATCGGCGGCAGGGCGTGGGCACGGCGATGGCGCACGAGGTGTGGCGACGATTTCCCGGCTGGTGGCAGGTGCGAGTGATGGAAGCGAACCTGGCGGGGCAGCACTTCTGGCAGCTTGCGATTACGCAGTTCACGGGAGCGGCGGTCGAGTCGGCGCGCCTTGAGCGGGCGGGAGACTACTGGCGATTTTTCACGTTCGAATCGAAAGCATCGAAGCCCGAGCCCCCCAACCGCCCTCGCCGCTGACTACTCGTCATGGCGGCTGAGCCGGGATATCGGATCGGCACGCTCGTCTTCGTTTCTGCCCGCCCACGGCCGGCTTGACACGGAAGCAAAGCTACTATGTAGTGGAATTAATCAAGAGGCGAAGGAGTTCGCCTTAACCGCTGTCCTCTTTAGCGCTGGACAGATGATGACTCCTGACAGGAATCCTGTCGCGGAGTCGTATCCCCGGCGCGATCCCTGCACGTGATGTGGAATCCCGATCTGTGGCGAAGCCATGGATAGCCGCGGCGTTTCGTCGCTGCCTGCGTTGGGATTCGGGCCTTTGTGGTCGCGCGAGGACTTCGCGGACCCTGCAAGGAGGACGATTGCAGAAGTATCTGCTGATTGCACTGGGCGGCGCTCTTGGATCGGTTGCCCGTTACTGGATTGGAGCGGCGGTGACGAATCGCCTGGGGACGAGGTTTCCCTATGGGACGTTGGTCATCAATCTAACGGCGTGTCTGGTCATCGGATTTACGTTAACGTTCATGGGAAAGCGTGCAGGCATCAGCGCGGCGTGGCGTTACCTGGTTCCCATAGGGTTCGTGGGCGCGTACAGTACGTTCTCGACGTATGAATGGGAGACGATGTCGCTGCTGCGGGCGGGTGGCTTCCCCATGGCGGCGCTGTACGCTTTCGGCAGCCTGGTGCTGGGCCTGGCCGCGGTGTGGTGTGGCATGCTGGCTGCGGAGTTCTTGTCATGACGGCGCGTGAACAGGAGGAAGTATGCTGACGACCGGAAAGGCGCTGAAGGTTTCGATCACAGTGAGCGATGGGGCGAAGTATCACGGAGCCTCGTCCTATGCGAGCATCCTCGATTTTCTCTTCTATCGCGGAGTGAGCGGCGCGACCGTGCTGAAGGGCATTGCGGGATTCGGAGCCGATCATCATCTGCACTCGACCAGCGTGGTGGAGGTGTCGGACAAATTGCCCATCCGGATTGAGTTTGTAGAGACGCGGGAGAAGGTGACGGAGCTGATGGGCAAGCTGGAGGAGATGGCGGGCACCGGGCTGATCGAGGTGCAGGAGACCACGGTGGCCAAGGCTCCGCTGCTTTCGAAGCAGAAGCGGCCGATCCCCGAGCATTTGAAGATCGAGGGCAAGGCGCGGTTGATGCGCATCTACGTGGGCGAATCAGACCGCTGGCAGGACAAGCCGCTGCACGAGGCGCTCGTGCACGCGATGCGCGCCAACGACATCGCGGGCGTGACGGTCTACCGGGGCATCGAGGGCTTTGGGGCGCACCGGCGCGCGCACATAGAGAAGCCGACGCACCTTTCACGGGACGCTTCGATCATGTTGTCGGTGGTCGACACCGACGACAAGCTGCAGAAGTTTCTGCCGGTCGTGGATCAGATGGTGCAGGAGGGCCTGGTGGTTATGTCGGACGTGGACATCGTGAAATATTCCTGGCGCGCAGCGGAACTGGAGCCGGCATCGGAAGACGCTGGCGGACTGTGACGGAGACCGGACGATGAAGGAACAGTTCGAGGCTCGGATGCTGCGCATCTATTTCGGCGAGGCCGACAAGTGGCAGGGCAAGCCCCTGCACGAGGCAATTCTGGCGAAATGTCACGAGTTGGGCATGGCAGGGGCGACTGTTTATCGCGGCATTGAGGGCTACGGAAGTAGCACCAGGATTCACCGCCCGAGTCCGTGGAAATTTTCGCGGGATGCGCCAATCATGGTGACCGTGATCGATCGCGAGGAGAAGATCGCGCAGCTGATACCGCACCTCGATGCCATGGTGGGCGAGGGACTGATCGCGACGTCGAAAGTGGACGTGACGCGGTACACGCGAACCTAGAGTTGCTGCCTCCCGGCCCGCGTCATTCCGAACGCAGCGCCCGCATGGGGTCAACCGAAGCCGCTCGGCGCGCGGGGACGTAACAGGCCAGCAGCGCGACGGACGTCAGGATGGCGATGACGCCGATCATGGTGATCGGATCCCAGGGATGGACGCCGTAGATCATCGAGGATTTTTCGAGAGAGACGCTGGCCATGAGACGAGTGACGAGGAGAGCTGCAACCGTGCCCACGGCAACGCCGATGCCGGCCAGTGCCGCGCCGCGTCGCATGACCAACCGCAAAACTCTGCCGCGGTCGGCGCCCAGTGCCATGCGGATGGCCATCTCCTGTGTACGTTGTCCGACGAGGTAAGAGATGACGCCGTAAAGTCCGACGCTGGCAAGCAGCAGGGCCAGAGCCGCGAAGGCTCCGAGCAGGATCATCGAGAAGCGGCGGGCGGCGAGAGAGCCGGCGATGATCTGGTTCATGGTGAGGGGACGCCAGGCGACCTGCGAGGCATTCATCTGGCGCAGGGAAGATTGAATTTCCGGGAAAACGGTGTCCGGGTGGTCCGCGCGAACCGCGACGTTCCAGAAGAAGCCGCTTTTGGAGAGGAACTGGGAGTCGGCGAGCTGGCCGAGGTCGATGTAGAGCTGGGCGCGCAGCGAAGAGCTGCCGTCGCTGTCGAGGCCCCAGTGCAGGACGTGCCCGACGACACCGATAACGGTGGCCTGGATGTTATCGGGATTGGTGAGGTTGACGATTTTGCCAATGGGGTCGGTATTGGGGAAGAACTGGCGGGCGAGATTCTCGTCGATCACGATGACATGCGGAGTGTCGGCGCGGTCGGCATCGGCGAACCATCGGCCGCGCAGGAGCGGGATGCGCATGATGCGGAGATAATCGGGCTCGACGGTGTAGAGCAGGGACCAGTGCATATCGTTGGCGTCTGCCGGCTTGGCTTCATTCTGCAGCCAGAAGAGCTCTTCGTCGTCGTCGCCGGTCATCGGAACGTCGTTTCCCATGAGGGAGACGCCGGAGATGCCGTGAACGGAGCGCATCTGCTGGTCGAGGCTGCGGGCGTAGGCGCGAGCGCCCACAGGGTTGTGGAGGACGAGTGCATCGGGGCCGGCGACGCTGAAGCGGAGAACGCCCTTGGGGTCGAAACCGGGCGAGGTGTGGTAGAGCGCGAAAAGGCTGCGGACCATGAGGCCGGCTCCGGCGAGGAGCACAAGCGCAGCGGCCATCTGGAAGACGACAAGGGCGTCCTGGGTGCGATGGCGCGATCCATGGACCGTGCGGCTGCCTGCGTCGCGCAGCGCAGACTGAGGCTGCCGCGCGGCGACCCTCCACGCGGGGATAAGGCCGAACAGGATGCCGACGGCGAAAGAGACACCAAAGGTGAAGCAGAGGACAGCGGGGCTGAGTTGGATGTGTGAGGCGCGTGGGAGCGTGTCGGGGGCGAGGGCCACCGCTGCGTGCGTTCCCCACGCGGCGAGAACGAGGGCGAGTGCGCCGCCGGCCAGCGCGAGGGCGGTGCTTTCGGTGAGGATCTGGCAGACGATCCGGCTGCGGCCGGCGCCGAGCGCGATGCGAACGCCGAACTCCTGCGCCCGCGCGCTGGAGCGGGCGAGCAGCAGGTTGGCAACGTTGGAACAGGCGATAAGGAGCACGAAGCCGACGGCGGCGAGAAGAACAAAGAGCACAGGCCGCACGTTGCCGACGATGGCTTCACGCAGCGGACGGAGGCTGGCGCGCAGGCCGCGGTCCTCTTCCGGATAAACGGCGGCGAGATGGTTGGTGACGTTATTCATGTTCGCCTGGGCCTGAGCGAGGGTGACGCCTTGCCGGAGACGGGCGATGCCGTGAATGCCCAGGCCGGCGCCGCGGAGTTTAAGGGCTTCGTTCTGCCACTGGCCGATGGGAACGTAAATGTCCTCGGGCAGGAAACCGCCGACCCGCAGATCGAAGGTGGCCGGGATGATGCCGACGACGGTGTAGGCGCGGCCGTCGAGGGTGATGGAGCGGCCGACGATGTTGGGATCGGAGCCGAATTCGCGAGCCCAGAATCCGCCGCCGAGCATGACGATGGGCGCGCGGCCGATTTCGTCTTCACCGGCAGCGAAGAGACGGCCCAGGGAGGGTTTGACTCCGAGAAGCGGGAAGAAATTTGAGGTGACGTAATTGCCGCGGACGCGCTCGGAGTAGCCGGAGCCGGTCATGACGAAGCCGACGTGGCGATAGATGGCGAGGCCGGAGAAGCTGCGGTTGTCGCGTTGCCAGTCGAGGAAGTTGGGGTAGGAGATGGAGCCGGTTTCGAAGTTGGGCTTGGAGGCATCGACGGCCAGAAGTTCGCCCGGATGCGGCAAGTCGATGGGGTGCAACAGCACCGTGTTGACGATGGAGAAGAGTGCCGTGTTGACACCGATGCCCAGAGCCAGCGTGACGATGACGACAGCAGTAAAGCCTGGCGACTTGCGCAATTGGCGGAGTGCGAAGCGGAGATCCTGCAGCAGGTATTCGAACCACGGCAGCGTCCTGCGCTCCCGGACCGCCTGTTGGGTTTGTTCCAGACCGCCAAGTTGGACGAGCGCCCGTCGGCGCGCTTCCTGCGGGGTCATGCCGGCGCGGAGGTTGTCGTCGATGTGCAGCTGAAGATGGCTTTCCAACTCGGCGGCGATGTCATCCTGCGCCGAATGTCGGGCAAACAGGCCGCGGAGGCGATGGAAGAAAGCTCGGAGGGCCCGCATTTATGACTCCTCGGAGGGGGACAGGAAGCGGCCAACGATCGCCGTCGCCTGTTGCCAGCTGCGTTCTTCGCGCTCCAGCATCTTGCGTCCGACGCGCGTCAGCCTATAAAACTTCGCCTTGCGGTTGTTGTCGGACGTGCCCCATTCGGAGACGATGGCGCATTCCTGTTCGAGCTTGAGAAGAGCTGGATAAAGCGTCCCGTAGTTCAGCGAGAGCAGGTTGCCGCTGGTCTGCTCAATGCGGCGCGCAATGCCGTAGCCGTGCTGCGGGCCCATGGTTTCAAGGGTTTTGAGCACCATCAGGGCCAGAGTGCCTTGCCAGACGTCGGCCTTGTCTCCCATACACGCTCCTCTTGGTAGGCCATAGGTAACACAGTCTGGTATGGGAATGCAATAGGTGATGCGGCAGAATTTCGTGGACTTCGAGTATTGCGCCTTGCAGCTGCGGAAAGCGCGGGCCGGCGACATCGGGCACCTGCTTCTGTTTAGATACCCAATGTGCGGAATATCCAGAGTTCGGTGATCGCGCTGAGACGATCGTTCCCGGTTGCGGACGCTCGGATTCCGAAGGCCGTGGCGGCGGCCCTGTTATTGCTCCTCTGTCTGCCTATGTCCTCGCAGGCTCCCTCAGGGGCTGGTGAGACGGTTCTCCTCGACGCCTGGTACAACAGTCAGACGCGGAAGAACGCCGACGGAAAAATGGAGCTTTTTCATTACAAGTGGGACGATTTTTCGAATTCAGGCTTTTCGCTGTTCGGGCAGATTTGGCGCGGTTATGGAGTTGAGACGAAAACGCTCACCACCGCTCCAACCGCGCAGAAGCTGAAGGGCGCGCAGTTCTACATCATCGTTTCCCCGGATGTTCCGGCGAAGAATCCCGATCCTCATTACATGACGGCCGAAGACGCGAAGCAGATCGCGCATTGGGTGCGCGGCGGCGGAGTGTTGTTGATGATGGAGAACGATCCGGCGAACGCGGACATTTCGCATATGGACTTGCTGGCAGACAAATTTGGGCTGCATTTCAACAACGTGCTCGTGCACCACGTGGTAGGCGACGATTTTCCCGCGGGGCGGATCGACGTGCCCACGCCGGGTCCGCCGTTCACGCATCCTCACGTGCTCTACATGAAGGACACCTGCTCGCTGACTCTGTCGCGCGGTGCGGTTCCTCGGTTGAGGGACAAGGCGGGCGATCTGCTGATGGCGTCCGCGAAATATGGGAAGGGGCTGGTGTTCGCCGTGACCGACCCTTGGCTCTACAACGAATACACAGACGGCAAGAAGCTGCCGCCGGAGTATGACAACCTTGCGGCGGGCAAGGAATTTGTCGCCTGGCTGCTGGAGCAGCGGGCGCAGCTTTTGCACTAAACCCCGAAGCGCAAAAAAAAGCGCAGCCGGCGGATTCTACCGGCTGCGCTGTGGCCCTGACTCATTGCTGCTCGTCCGTGCTCATCCCTGGGAAGAGTGAAGCACCCGGAAGGTGTTGCCGCCGTTCGACCAGACCAGCACCAGCGCGTCCTGACCTTTGGGAACGCTGGAGAGTTGCTGAGCTACGTCGGATGCAGTGGCGGTTGGTTTGCGGTTGACGGAGACGATAATGTCGCCGCGCTGGAGACCCGCGTCATCGGCCGGGCTACCGGAGCGGACATTCTGGATGACCGCACCGTGCACGGTTTCAGGCGCCTGAATCTGCTGGCGCAGATCGGGCGTGAGGTCTGCCAGACCCAGGCCCCAGCGTCCTTTGCCGTTGCCGTTCTGCGCAACCACCTGCTCGTGGCCGCCATTCACTGATTCGAGCGTGACCGGCAGGTCCAGAGTCTTGCCATCGCGCATCACCTCGAGGTGAATGGTGTCACCGGGCTGCTTCTGGCTGGTTTCCATCTGCAGTTCTCCGGCATCGCTGACCGGCTTGCCGTTGAAAGCAGTGATGACGTCGCCGGTTTGAAGCCCCGCTTTGGCGCCAGGAGAATCCGGCGTGACGCCGGAGACGACAGCTCCCACAGCCTTTTTCACGTCGAAGAACTTCGCGCTGTCAGGTGTGACGTCTTCGATCGTCACCCCGATGTAGCCGTGGCGGACTTTGCCGTCGCGGATAAGAGCGGTCACCGTGGGCTCAGCAATCTTGGTGGGAATCGCAAAACCCATGCCGGAGAACGCGCCGGTCGGTGAGTAAAGGAAGGTGTTGATGCCGATCAGTTCGCCGCGAGCATCGACGAGCGCTCCGCCGGAGTTGCCGGGGTTGATGGCCGCGTCAGTCTGGATGAACTCGCCAGGCTTGCGGCGATCGGAGTCCGGGTTGGGGCGATCGAGAGCGCTGATGATGCCACGAGTCACGCTGAAGCGGAAGCCGTAGGGATTGCCGAAGGCCAGAACGAGCTGACCCGGTTCGAGCTTCGACGAGTCGCCCCACGGGATGCTGGGGAAGTCGTGGCCTTCGATCTTGATGACCGCGAGGTCGGTGAGCGGATCGGCGCCGATGAGCTTTGCAGGATAAATGTCGCGGTTGCTCATAGTGACGCTGATGTTGGTGGCGCCGGCAACCACGTGGTTGTTGGTGACAATGTAGCCGTCGGGCGAGATGATGACGCCGCTCCCCAGGCCATGTTCAAAGGAAGGCTGCTGTTGCATCATCGGACCCTGGAAGCCCTGCGGCCCCTGAAAAAACTGGCCGAAGGGTGAGCCGGGCCCAAAGAACTGCTGGAACTGTTTTTGCTGCTGTTGCTGGTTTTGGCTCTGATCCTGGTCGTCCTCTCCCTGCTCGGCCAGTTGATGGTCATTCACCTTTGCGGTGACATTGACGTTGACGACCGCTGGACGGACGCGCGCGGTCAGCGCTTCCATAGCGTGATCGAAGGCCAGCAGCGGGCTGACGCTGCTCTCGTCGATTGGAGCGGCAGCCGGGGCCGGAGCGGCGGCTGCCGCAGCCGCAGGGCGCGCGAAAGTCCACGCTCCCGCGGCGATGAGAGCTCCCGCGGCGAGGACTGGAATGACCAGACGCCGCGCGACTGACGATTTCACTTCTTTGAGATTCATGGTTTTGCTCCTCCTGTTGTTGAACTAACGAATTAGTTGATAAAGACAAAAATTTTTGAGCTAGATCGACTGCGCGATCTGCCCTGCTTCTCCGGCAACGACCAGCCCGATACGAAGAATCTGAATCGGAGTTCCTGTGAACGGGTTGATGATCTGGAATATCTGGATTTCGAGTGCGGGGTCTTCCCCGCTCTGCCTCAATTGTTGTGCGCCGATTGTGCGGAGCTGCGCACTGGTGAGGCTCGTGGTGGTCTCGCTGGTTTCAAGGACGATCACCATCGGGCCATCTGCCATTGGGCCGGCCTGATTGACGGAGAGAAAGCGGGCCATCACGACCGGATTCCGTGGCGCTGGCTTAACCGTGGCGAGCTGAGGTGCGACCGGCCTGTGCGTCGAGATGTTCCGCTTTGCTGTCGTTTTGCGGATAAGAGCCGACTTCAAGTGAGGCTCCTGCGCGGGGTGGAATGACGCTGGAATCAAGGCAGACGTGGGGAACCGGATTCCGTCATCCGTGATCCGCGGCTTTGCGATCTGGGAAGCGGAGATGGAATTGACTGGCACAAATTCGACCAGGCGCGGCATGCAGGTTGCAACCCCAGCGCACGCAATCGACAGGGACGCCGCTACGCCGAGAGCGGCGCGTCCGACACGCGTGGTCGCCGAAGAGCCGATGCGCAGGATGCGGGCGATACGCAGCGAGGCATCGCGAGCGCGCGCGACGGCGGCCTGGGCCATGGTCCATCCGCGGCGGGCGCAGCCTCTTTCGAGCAGGTCGATGAGGCATCCGGCGTAGGCGCGAGGATTGCCGGTAGCGGCGAGTACCGCATCGTCGCAGGCCATCTCGCGCTCGAGGGAGAGGCGGGCATCGATCCACCAGACGGCGGGATGAAAGAAGAGAATGGCCCGGGCAGTTTTCTGAAGGAGATTCGTCCAGTCGTCGCGGCGGCGCAGGTGGGCCAGCTCGTGAATCAGGATGGGGCGCAGCTGAACGGCGTTCAGATCGCGCAGCGCCCACCCGGGCAGCACGATGGCCGGGTTGCGAAACCCGAGAGCCGCTGGGACGCGGGCTTTGTCCGACACGAGCAGACGGACCGGGCGATTTGTCTCCGCCAGCAGCCCCACTAACGTTGGGTCGAGTTCGTTCACCGGGATCTCCGTGCAGTTACGGCGAATTTGTCGGACCTGCCATACTCCTGCAACGACGCGGGCTAATGCGAGGAGAGCGATTGCAAGCCAGAGAACAAAAAAGGATATAGCCCAGAAGGATGGGACGGCGAACTGGACATGGGCTTGGGGAATCAAGCTCGATTGTGCCGATCCGAGGCCGCCGAGCAGCGGCAACGCGACCACTCCAGCCAGAGCGACCAGCCAGACGGCGAAGCGAGTGCCCGCATTCTGGCGGCCCATCAGGCGCAGCAGCAACCACGCGCAGAACGCGATCAGCAGGCCTTCGGGTAGCGAGTTCACGACGCGTTCAACTGCGAGTTGCGCGAAGGAGATTATCATCGCGCGTCGCTCCGGGGGAGGGCTTTTCTGGCGCCGGCATTGAGCATCCTCGTTTCGCCGCGGAGAGGATTTTCGTCGCTGCTCTCGAGCATCTTGCGCAGCCGATCCAGTTCCCCAGGCGCGATGCCCCGGTCCTCAAGAATGTTCAGCACCAGATCTTCGTGGGAGTCGCGGAAGAAGCGGCTGACCAGATGACGGATCTCCGAACGGCTTGCCTCCTCCTGCGCGACCAGCGGCGCATAAACGTGGGCGCGGCCGTCCTTCGCGTGCTCCACGTAGCCTTTGCGCTCGAGAATGCGAATGGTCGTGAGAATGGTGTTGTAGGCGAAAGCGGGCGCGCTGGGGAGGACATCGAGAATCTGCTGGACCGTGCCTGGACCCTTCTGCCAGAGCACTTGCATGATGCGGAGCTCGGCTTCGGTGAGGGTTTGAGATGTTTTGCGCGGCACGGCCTGATCCCTTCTCTCCATTCGACGCGCGACGGCGGCGAAAGTAACTAATAATTTAGTTTTTACCGCAGAAATGGTAAATTGGCAAGATCCGGCGCCTGTGCTACCGGTGCTTCTCTGGCGAATGCTGCAGGGTCTGCGGGAAGCGAGCTGGACTCAGAAAGGGGAAGGGTCGCGGTTGAGTACGGATCCGCCGTGGTCTGCTATTGTCATCAACATCCAGCGAACGCGGGCCGTCCCAGGATCTTTAGTCTGTCGTCGTTTCGGAGCACATCATGAGCGTTTTCCTGCAGGACTTTCGCTACGCCTGCCGCATGCTCGCGAAGTCGCCGGGCTTTGCCGCCATCGCCGTCCTCACCCTCGGCCTGGGCATTGCCGCGGACACCACGCTGTTCTCCGTTGTGAACGGCGTCCTTCTCAACCCGCTGGCGTATCCACACTCCGAACAGCTCGTCTCGATCAACTCCAAAGAATCTGTGCCTCAGATTCCGGTGAGCTATCTCAACTCTCTGGATTGGCAGCGCCAGACACGCACCCTCTCCTCGATGGCCATGTATCGCCACGAGGACTATAACCTCACCGGGCAGAAGGGGCCCGCCGAGCGCGTCAACGGCTTCATGATCTCCGCTCAGTTCCTCAGCACCCTCGGGGTGCATCCGGCCTTCGGTCGAGACTTCAACGCCTCCGACGACCACCTGGGCGCGGCCCCCGTCGCCCTTCTCAGCAATGGCTTCTGGCGCCGCCGGTTCGACGGATCGCTCTCAGTCCTCGGCAAGCCGGTCACCTTAAATGGCGCCGACTACACGGTGGTCGGCATTCTGCCACCCGGTTTTCTCTTCTATGGCATCGACCGGGATGTTTACGTCCCCATCGGTCAGTGGACCGACCCCTCCTTCCGCGATCGCCGCATCGACGAAAGCGCCCACGTCGTGGCCCGCCTGGCGCCCGGCGTTACGCTCGATCAAGCCAGGGCCGACATGGACACAGTCGCCCGCAATCTCGCCACCGCCTACCCCGAGGTCGACAAAGGATTCGGCGTCGGCATCAGCCTCATCTCCGTAAAGCAGGACATCGTCGGCGACGTCCAGCCCTTGCTTCTTGTCCTTCTCGCCTCGGTCGGATTCCTTCTTCTCCTCGCCTGCACCAACGTCGCCAGCCTGCTGCTGGCCCGCTGTATGGCCCGCTCCGCGGAGTTCGCCATTCGCTCCGCCCTGGGAGCCGGCCGCAGCCGCCTCATCCGCCAGCTGCTTACCGAAAGCCTTCTGCTTGCCGCCCTTGGCGCCCTCCTGGGACTAGCGATCTCCTTCCTCGCCACCAAATCCATCGCTGCCAGCTTGCCCCGCGAGCTTCCGCGCGCCTCCGATGTCACAATCGATGCGCGCGTTCTGCTCTTCACTCTGGGCGTCTCACTGCTTGCCGGCATCATCTTCGGACTGGCGCCCGCGCTCCGCGCCTCGCGCACGAATCTTCAGCGGGTCCTGCGCACGGCTGGCCGCGGTTCGGGCGGCGCCCGTTATCGCCTGCAGGGATGGTTTGTTGCCTGCGAGGTCGCAATGGCGCTCGTCCTGCTCGTGGGCGCGGGCCTCATGCTGCGGTCCCTCAGCCGGCTTTGGCGCGTGGATCTCGGCTACAACCCCGATCACGCCATCACTTTTTCCGTCTCGCTGCCCTCGAATGCCAAAACCACCCCTGCTGAAACCCGCGCACGCCTGCGGCAGTTCGACGCCGCGCTGCGCGAAGTTCCGGGTGTACGGGCCGTCTCGGTGACCCTCGGCTCGCGCCCCATGATCCACGACTCCTCCCTGCCATTCTGGATCGAAGGCCGTCCGAAGCCCGCCACCGATAACGAGATGCCACAGTCGCTCTTTTATCTGGTCGAATCCGGATTTCAGCGCGCGATGGGAATGACCCTGCTGCGCGGCCGCTGGATCTCCGACCAGGACAACGAAAACACACCCACCGTGATCGACGTCGACGACGCTTTCGCCCGCGCATACTTTCCTCACGAGAATCCCATCGGCCGGCACGTCCACCTGGTGCAGTTCGACACCGAAGCGGAAATCGTGGGCGTCGTTGCCCACGTCCGCCAGTGGGGCCCGGGAGGCGATCCGCACGCCGCGATCGAGGCCCAGTTTTTCTACCCTTATATGCAGACGCCGCCCAAGCTCATGCCTCTGCTCGCCGGAGTCACGGCTGTGGTCCTGCGTTCCGATGGCGATCCGAGCGCGGTGATGGGCCCTGTGCGCCGCGCCATTGCGCAACTCAATCCCGATTACGTCGTCTACGCGGTCTCCACCATGAAGGGAGTTGTCGCGGATACGCTGGCCGCGCGGCGCACCTCGATGATTCTGCTCGCCATCTTTGCGGCGCTTGCGCTTGTCCTCGCCTGCATCGGCATTTATGGGGTCATCGCGTATCTGGTCGGCCAGCGCACGCACGAAATTGGCATCCGCATGGCCCTCGGCGCCGGACGCCGCCAGGTCCTGCTGCTCATCCTGGGGCTGGGCCTCCGCATGGCGATCGCGGGTGTTGCTGTCGGCGTTCTGCTGGCCTTCTCGCTCACGCGCTTCATGAGCAGCCAGCTCTTCGGCGTCTCAGACCACGACCCGCTCACCTTTGCTGCCGTCGCGCTGGTGCTGATCGGCGTCGCTCTGATCGCCTGCTGGCTGCCTGCCCGCCGGGCTATGCGCGTTGATCCCGTCGTCGCTCTCCGCTCGCAGTAGGCCTGCTGTTGCAATGTCATCCCGTCGCTGCGAGTGATCTTCGCGGAACTCGTGTGCGGCACGGAAAGAAGCATCATAACGATGCTATTATCTGAACGCAGAGGCTCCCGAATGCGCACAACCATCGCCCTTGACGATGAGCTGATCAGGCAGGCCGAGCATTACACCGGTATCAAAGAGAAGGCTGCGCTGGTAAGGGAGGCGCTCACCCGGCTTGTCCGCAACGAAGCGGCCCGGCGCCTGGCTGCCCTCGGGGGCAGCGATCCGAAGGCGAAAGCCGCGCCGCGGCGCAGTCGAAAATGATCCTCGTCGATACTTCGGTCTGGATCGATCATCTGCGAAGTCCGGAACCGAAACTGCAGACCTTGCTCGAAGACGACGAGGTCATAACCCATCCGCTTGTGCGACTGGAGCTGGCGCTGGGTTCAATCGCCGCCAGAAAGAAGATGCTGAACGACCTGTCTTTGCTGGTTCAGGCAACGGTCGTGGGAACGGATGAGTTGTTCGCCCTGGTCGAGTTGCGGAGACTGTACCGAAGAGGCATCGGCATCACCGATCTTCATCTCTTAGCCTCGGCCCTGCTGGACAGGTCCATCCTGATCTGGACCAGAGACCGGCGGCTGGGCGAAATTGCGGACGAGCTTGGAATCCGCGCCGCAATTGCCTGAGTCGTCGGGACGGGGAGGCTCGCCGCCTTTTCGGTTCAGGATGCGGCGAAAAGCTTTGCGATCCGCGCGGTTCTTGCGCTCCGCGAAGAAACGCTCCGTCTCCATCGCCGCGATCTTCTCTGCCGCGGCGACCACCAGGAACTGGTTCATGCTGGTTCCGTCGCGCTCGCTGATCTCTTCGAGCGCCGCTTTCATCGAAACCGGCAGACGCAAGGGGAATGTGGAAGTTCGAGTTGTCATTTCCTGATCAGAACCTCGCCTGGCATGATCTTCTCCATCCCCTACAGCGAGGCCGCGGCAGTCGCCTCATCCTTGTGCAGACCAGCGTACTTGCCAATCCCAACCATGGTGAAGACCTTCTGAAAATGCGGCGTGAGGCCGAAGATAGCAACCTTCTGCCCGGCCTTGTCGGCCTCCATCAGCATGGTGATGATCAGGCCAATGCCGCTCGAATTGATGTACTCGACTTTGGAGAAATCGAGAAGGACGGGGCCGTTTCCGGCAAGACCCTGCCACGCGCCGTGAACCGATTCCTTCGATGTGCTGGAAATGTCCCCGGTAAAGCGCATGACGGAGATGGCCACGCCGCTCGGGCTGGTGGTGCGGTCGATGGTGGTGCGGGTATCGGTCTGCACTTACTCATTCTCCTTGTCGAGCCGGATCACCAGCCGCACATAGCTTCCCTCGCCTTTGCTGTCGTGAACCCACTCCGCCTCGTCGACAAGAGACTGAATGAGAAACATGCCCATGCCGCGGGGATCCTCTTCGCCATGGATTTTGCGGTCGATGTCGGGCTTCGGCGGCTGTTTCGACATGCCAGTTCCATTATCGAGGACTTTGACTTCCAGCGCCTGATCGCTGGCCGAGAGGATGACAACCACGGAGAGCTTCTCATTGAGATGGTTGCCGTGCTCGATGGCGTTGATGCACGCCTCGGCGACGGCGGTCCTGAGATCCTCGATGCGCTCGGCAGGAAAACCCATCAACTGGGCGACGCTGGATGCCGTGCCCATGGCGACCTTCTCGAAGCCGAGCCGCGACGGGAGCCGCACTTCGACCGAGGTGCCAGAGGTTACGGCCATCGGAATTCTCCCGCTAAGCGTTCGTCCGCATCAGAGCCAGGGCGGTCATGTCGTCCTCCTGCGCCTCGCTTCCTGAGAAGCGGCGCAGTTGCTCCCACAGCGCTTCGAGCATAGCAGCACATTCCTGGGAGTTGCACTCACTAAATGCGGCCAGCAGGCGGTCGGCGCCGAATTCCTCTTCGCCCTGAGCGACCTCGGTGAGGCCATCGGTGTAGAAGAGCAGCCGCGAGCCAGACGGAAAGTCGAGCGTTTCCGATTCGTATTCGGCGAAACGGAGAATGCCGATAGGAGTGGCGCTTGCCTTGAGTTCGTGAGCCGGTAGGCCGGGTCGCACCAGGAAACCCGGATTGTGGCCGGCGTTGACGACTTCAAGAGAATGCGTCTTCGGATCGAGACGAAGGAAGATGGCGGTCACATACCGCTTGCGCGCTTCCGCGCCCTCGGCGCAATGCAGCCGGTTAAGGCGCGAGACCAGTTCGGCAAGCGGCGCGCCGGCGGAAACACTGGCGCGAAACGCGGCGCGAAACGCTGTGCAGAGGATCGCCGAGGCCAGGCCTTTGCCCGCCACATCGGCGACCGCCATCACCTGGGCGCCATCAGGCATGCTGAAAATATCTACGAAGTCGCCGCCAACCTCGTAGCAGGGGCTGTAGCGAACAGCCACCGAGTAGCCTGCGATCTCCGGCATCTGTTGCGGCACCAGGCTGCACTGAATCGCGCGCGCGGCGCTCAGGTCCTGCTGCACGCGCGCCCATTGGAGGCTGCGTTCGTAGTAGCGGGCGTTCTCAACGGCCACTCCCGCCTGGAGAGCCATGCGCTCAAGAAAATCCTCTTCATAGATCGTCAGCGGCCGTCCATCCGGTGTGGCAACCACCAGCTCCGTAAGGTGGTGACCGTCCTTATCGTGCAGCGGAAAACGGAAGCAGCCTTCCCACGGCACGGCCGGCATTTCTCCATAGGTCGTGAGCGGCTCGGTAATCAGGGCGCCGGGCAATTCCAGCTCGCGCACCACGATGCTCAGCACAATGGAAAGCACCTCATCGAGGCGGATCGTGGAGTGAACCTGGCGGGAGGTTTCGAGGAGCGCCTGCAGGCGAACAATCTCCTGCTGCAGCTCAAGGGTTTCCACGGCATGCGCGGATTGGATCGGAGTAGCCATGGCGAATCGTCCGGAGGCCGGCTGCTGGCCAGGAGCAATGAGTGCAGCGGAGTGGGTTCACTGTAGCACACGGCAAATCGAGTCCAGAAGGCCGCAGTCAGGGAACGTTATGCGGGACCGGCCACGCCGGGCCAGGAGACTGCTCGCCGCAGGACTCCGGCATCTTTCGCGCGCATGCCGGCGCTCCGAATTCAAACCTAAACTTCAGGCCGTCAGGGAAAGCTGGCGCTTCGAACCTGAGCCATTGGTGGATGCACCGTTAGTTCCCGAATGACCAATGAGGAAACTGCGCGTATAACCGGAAGGCTCCGCGGAAATTTTGACGTGCACATTGCCTTTGGCGTCGCAGGTGTACTTCTCTCGGATCGTCAAATGAATCTGGTCGGGCAGCCGCTCGACCGGATACGCGGAAAGATCGTGGAGGCTTTGCAGGTCCGGATCGAAAGGAAACCGAATCTGCTCCCAGTTCGTGATCTCGCCGGTGGGCTGGCCGCGTTCATCGAGCTTCGAGCACTCCAGGTAGCGAAAATGACCGAGATTATGCGCCGGCTGGTAGACGCGCTCGATGGAAAGCTCACTTTCTCCGGGCTTGGGCAGTTGGACCCCGCGAGGAAATATCAGGTCGAAGACAATGGTGCCGCCGGCATCGGCTTCGCGCCACATGCCGAAGTTCTGGTTGAATTGCTCGCTCAGGGCGTCCGCCTGCGCCGAGGCACGGATGGCGAGGCCAACCGCGCTGGCCGAGCGCATATAAGCCGAACGCCGCACCTTCCGGCCGAAGGTTTCGCGCAGGATACGCGCGACCGGCGGCAGCTCCGAGCCTCCTCCTGTGACATAAAGAATGTCGAGCGGCAGCCCGGAATACGCCGAAAGCAACCGCTCAATAACATCGCGCGTGGACTCGATCATCGGCCGGCATCGTTCGTAATAGGTATCCACCGGGATCGTAACCTGCGACCATCCGGGCTTCGCGCGTTCAAGATCGATGGTGATTTTGCGCGTGTTGGGATTGAGCGATTCCTTCTTTTCGCGGCACTCTTCCAGCAGGCGGTGACGCTCGGACGGTCTGAGCGACGACTCGTGGCCGGCGGTTTCAAGCGCAAGGTCGGCGAGAATCTCGTCGAAATTGTCGCCGCCGAGATTGGATATCCCATCCGAGGTTTCAACCGTATGCTCGGATTCGCCCAGTGTCAGCAGCGAAACATCGAACGTGCCTCCGCCCATGTCGTAGACCAGGAGGCCGCTGCCGGCGCGGCTGCGGCGCTCGGCGCTGTTGCGGTAGGCATATTCGATCGCCGCCGCCGAAGGCTCATTCATCAGCCCCAGCACCGTGAAGCCCGCGCTCTGCGCGGCCTCTTCGGTCAGGAACCGCTGGTTGCTGTTGGCGCTGGCGGGGACGCCCAGAAACACCTCCAGCGGTTCGTTGGGTTGCGCCCCAAGATTCGAGTGATCCACCAACTGGGTCCGCAACGCGGCCATCATCTCGGAGAGCAGCAGGCGCAGGGGCAGGACCTGACCGCCCGCGTGCAACTCCGTATGAGGGTCTCCGCTGCGCAGGGAGCGCTTCAGCGAGCGCAGAACCGTCCAGCTGTCGTCTTCCTGGGCGGCAACCGCCTGCCACCCGTAGAGACGCTCATCCCCGCGCACCGCGACCACGGGTGGAAACCAGTCGGTCGACTGCCCATCGGGTGTCTCAAAATGCACCAGCGGAAAGTTGCCGCGATCCACAGAGGCGACAACCACGCGCGTGGTTCCGAAGTCGATGCCAATTCTCATCTCCTTAAGTTTACGACGGAGTTACCTCTGGAATTAGGGTGGAAAACAGGGGCGAACCAAGCACGTACAGAAGACCCTCACAGGAACAGGCAAGCGGCAATCCTCCGTGGTAGCGTTCTATGGTTGCCTACCTAAGTCCTCTCGCGATGAGAATCCTCTCTGGCATCGTCATCTTTCTCGGGGCGTTTCTGCTGTTTGCCGTCGAACCCATGGCCGCGAAGCAGTTGCTTCCGGCGCTCGGCGGATCTTCCGCTGTATGGATCACCTGCCTCGCCTTCTTCCAGATCGCGCTCCTGCTCGGCTATCTGTATGCGCATTGGCTGGGGCGCATGCCGCCGCGGACGGAAGTGGTCCTTCACATTGTGCTGTTGATGCTGGCTGCGGCCGCGCTGGTGTTTTCCGTTCAGCCGGATTTAACCAGCGCAGCCAGCCATCCCTTCACGGCGATTTTTCGCGTTCTCGCTTTGACCATTGGGTTACCATTCCTGCTGCTCGCGGCAACGAGTCCGCTGCTGCAGCTTTGGCTGGCGCGCCAGCAGCACAGCAGCGTGCCGTGGAAGCTGTTTGCACTTTCGAACGCTGGGTCGCTGCTGGCGCTTGTGCTCTATCCCACCCTGATTGAGCCGCATCTCGCGCTGAGTTCGCAGCGCAAGCTGTGGGGTTGTGGGTTTGCGTTGTATGCGGCGCTATGCGCAACGATTGCGTGGCGGGTGCGGGTCCACCAAAGAGGCAACCGCCCTGAGCCGGAGGTTGACTCCGATCAACCGCGAAGTTCGTTGCGAGCCAGGCTGCTGTGGTTTCTGCTTCCGGCCGGCGCGGCGATGCAGTTGTGCGCGGTCACCAGCCATCTGAGCCAAAATATCGCCGCCATTCCGCTGCTTTGGGTGCTGCCGCTGGGCGTTTATCTGCTGACCTTCATCGTTGCGTTTCAGACCCCCCGATTTTATCGGCGATGGATCGTGGTCCGGCTGCTGGTGCTGGGGCTGGCGAGCCTTGCCATCATGCTTTCGCAGGTCGATTCCAAATGGCCGATCGCGATCGCCCTCAGTTTTTTCCTCGCGGAGCTCTTCTTCGCGTGTCTCTTCTGTCATGCGGAAACCTACGCCCTGCGCCCAGCGACTCCGGCGGAGTCGACGCTGTTCTATCTGCTGATCGCCGCAGGCGGCGCGGCGGGGACCACCTTCGTCGGGATCGCTTGCCCGTTGCTGTTCGATGCGAATTACGACGTGGCGCTCGCGTTTCTGGCGACCGCCGGCCTGGCTCTATTCGTGACCTGGCGCGATGGCTGGGCGCAGCAGTTGCTCTGGTCGGTAGGAACCGCCCTGCTGCTGGCTCTCGTCATCATGCTGCATATTGTTTATGCCCGCAGCACGCTGGTGGAGGAGCGCAATTTCTACGGGGCGCTCCGTGTGCGCGAATCGCACGTGCCGCCGCAGGCGGAGACGGTGCGCACGCTGCTGCATGGAACCATCGAGCACGGAACCCAGTGGTTCGCGCCGGAGTTTCGCCGAACCCCGACCACTTACTACGCGATGGATTCCGGTGTGGGCCTGGCATTGCGTTTCTGCTGCGACAACCGGCCCCGCAACATCGGCGTCGTAGGTCTGGGCGCGGGCACGCTGGCAGCTTATGGCAAGCCCGGCGATCACTTGCGCTTTTACGAGATCAACCCCCTCGTTCAGCCCATTGCCCAGCACCTGTTCACCTATCTCCGCGAGTCGGGAGCGCAGATTTCATTCGCGGACGGCGACGCCAGAATTACGCTCAGCAGAGAAGCTCCGCACAACTTCGATGTGCTGGTCATCGACGCGTTCTCCGGCGACGCAATCCCGATCCATCTCCTCACAACGCAGGCGATGGCGGTCTACCGAAGCCAGCTCGCGCCGGACGGCGTTCTCGCGTTTCACGTCTCGAACCAGTATCTGGACCTGACGCCGGAGATCGCAGCGCTCGCCGCGGCTTCAGGCATGGAGGCGCGCGTTGTCGATACCCCGCCACAAGCGGATCGCGGCGAGTATCGGGCGACCTGGGTTCTGGTGTCCAGCAGCGCGGAGTTTTTTGCGCGGCCACAGATTGCCGCGTTCGCAAGAGAAGTTCCGGCCCGCCCTGACGTGCGTGCGTGGACCGATGACTACTCCAGTCTGCTGCCCATTCTTGAATGGCGAGTGGCGGCCCGGCAGTAGGCCCGACAGTAGCATCGCAACCCCCTCAAAAGATGGGCCCGAACGTACGCCAAAATGATCATATTTTTCGACATTTCGATCATTTTCTGGCCAAACATGGGCACTTTGTGGTTAGATTATGGCCACATCGGCTTTCGAAGTTCCAAGCCGGCTACAACCTGGCTGCTGCAACAGGAACAGGCAAGTCTTTCGGCCCCAGACCAGGACTTTTTTTATGCAAAGGCGGAATCTTATGAAGACCAGTTTGAGGCAG